>BNJV01002366.1_pt1 | contig 776055 bp, 1292 predicted proteins | sample 8540591 | NCBI WGS metagenome assembly BNJV01 (sample SAMD00202457, study PRJDB9452) | human saliva metagenome | host: Homo sapiens | reverse complement strand
TAGTGTATTTATTTTTAAAAATTTAAAAGGAGAAGGAGATTATGAAAAAGTTTGGAAGTTTTTACATTGCTTACATCAAGAGGATATAAAAAGGTAGTACTTATTCCATTAGCATTTTTGTTTAGGGATTCTTTCTATATTCTTTATACACTTTTACAGGAGGAGATAGCTGAATAAAACTGTTTATGATGATGGTACCACAAGAATTTCTGCTCAATCTGACTTAGGGTTCAGTTAAACTACCTAAAAATCTTAGATGGTTTAAATATTCCTATTCATGATGATCTAAAAATCAGAAATTATGATGTTCTTCTTGATAAAGATGAAAATATCACATCAATAGACATTTACTGTAAAAGTGATAAAGATGCTAATGAAAATTATCGATTGGTATAAAGAAAAAAATTGAATGCTACAGATGATAGAGCTAAAGGTGAGTGGAATGGTTTTGATATGGATGTTAGCTACTCAGAAGGTAGTAAGTTATTTTCTATAAGTCTAAAAAAACAATAAATAAAAAATATATAAAAAACCAAAGATATTGAAAGTAAAAATATGAGCTGTTATAAATTCACATAAAAGTAAAAAATAGTTCGTTACTGAGTAATTTTCTTAACGATAAAAATCAAGAATTCGCTGCAAATCAGGAAACTCGTTTGCACTCAAACACTCCTGCATTTGCTCGGCTCAGTCTATTTGATTTTTATCTAAAAATTTCCATTCGTAACTCACTTATTTTTACTTTTTATTTTACTTATTTTTCATATAGAATCATAACTATTACTTGCTATAATATCTTCTCTTATACTCTCAAAATTTTTATCTACACTTGCTTTTTATAGATGTATAATAGTTATGTAAAGAAATTTAATTTGCAAAACAAAATAAATTTTTAAAAAGTTTTTGTGATATCATACCAACCTTATAATAAATTTAAAAAGGACTGCTAAAGAACAGTCCTTTTTAATATATATTAATTCTTTCTATCCTATTCCTCCAAGAAGTGCTCCTGCAATTAATGCAACTATTGCTAAAAGACAATAGATATATTTTCCAGCTGGATAGAACCAACTTCCTATTGGTTTATTTGCTCCCATATTAACAGATTCTTCTGCAAATTTTTTTACCTCAACCCAGAAGAACATAACAGCAGCAAGTAATGCTCCTAGTGGACAAATGTATATAGAAACAACGTCCATCCATTGAGAAACAATTCCTTGTATACAAATAGCTACTGCACAACCTAAAATATGTATAACTGCAGTTGCTGGAATACGTTTAAACTTAAATTTTTCTTGTAAAAAAAGCAACAGGTGCTTCATATAGATTGATAATAGAGCTAACCCCTGCAAAAAGTACACATAGATAGAAAAATAACCTCAATTATTCTTCCACCAGCCATATTATTCATAATATTAATTAAATATATGAACATAAGTCCAGGTCCACCTGAAGATAATTCTGCTCCCCCAACTGCCATTGCTGGAATTATTACAAAAGGCTGCAAGTAAAGCTGCTAATGTATCAAAGAAAGCAACATTTTTAGCAGAGTTAGGTATATCTTCTTTTTACTTAAATATGATCCATAGATAACTGATCCATTTCCTGCAACAGAAAGTGAGAAGAAATGCTTGTCCAAAAAGCAAAAATCCAAACTTTAGGATCAGCTAATCCTTTTTAAAGTCAACTGTAAAGATATATTTATATCCACCAGAAGATCCTGGTTGAAATACTATATATATTCCTAGTAAAAACAAATAAAATAAATAATACAGGCATCATAATCTTATTTGCTTTTTTTCTATTCCACTTGCTATTCCCATTGACATTATAATAAAACTTACTATTAATGCTACTACTATCCAGAAGTTTGCTCCCCAAGCTGAGGCTGTTTGTACAAAAGTTGAGCCTATAACATCCATATTTGATGCCATAGCATACATAGAACCATCTATTGACATCCAAGCATATTTAAAACCCAACCCATTACACAAGAGTATCCTATTGCTAGAGCAAGAGAACCTAGTATTGGGATAATTCCTATTTTTTTCCCCTATACTTCTATTTCCTCTCATCTCAGTGCACATTCCAAATGCTCCAACAGGACCTGCACCAGCTGAACGACCTAGAGCAAATTCTTCTATAACTCCAGTTGAACCTATAAAAATTACAAATATAAAATAAGGAATTAAGAAAGTCATTCCACCCATTGCAGAAACAAGAACAGGGAATCTCCAAATATTTCCCATTCCAACTGCAGAGCCTATACAAGCTAATATAAAGCCCCATTTTAGTGGAAAAAGCCATCACGTTTTTCTACTTCACTCATAATAAAGCCTCCTTTTTTATCTAAAAAAGCTGTTGTATATTTTGTTCAGTATTATATAAAGAGGAGTTATGACAGAAAATACAACAGCTTAATTTATTCAAAAAAATATTTAATTTTTATTTTTTTCTTCATTTGGATAAGGTTCCAAGAAAGGCATGGAAGTGTCTCATAGGTAAAGTTATGTCCAGAAACAATTCTCATATTAGGAATACTTTCTCTATCTTCATAAAAGAGCTTTTTACTGCTGCAATTACATAATCTAAATGTTCTTGTGAATAAACACTTCTGTTTATAGCAAATCTAACAACATTTGCAACTTCAGCTTGTTGTTCAGGAGTTTTTAAATCATATTCCATTGAATAATCTCCTAATTCAGAAACACGTATTCCGTATCTTCTGATAAGTTCAATACTGAATCCTTCACCAGCAAATGATTCATGTCCTCTCTTTCCATCAAAGAATTCATCCATATTGATATAAACTCCATGTCCTCCAGCTGGTAAAACAACACCTTTTACTCCAGCTTTATAGAATCCTTCTGCTAGATAGTTACATTGTTCAACTCTTTCATGTAAGTAGTTGAAGTTAGAACATTCATAAAGTCCAGCAGCAAGAGCCATGATGTCACGTCCTGACATACTTCCATAAGAATCATTACCATAACAAGATATTTGTTTAACTTTTAATAAAATTCCTACGTCAGTTTTTACTGATCCATCTTCATTAAATTCAGAGAATTTCTTCCAGAAGTATCCTTTATCACGGAAAGCTAAAATTCCTCCCATGTTAGCATGTCCATCTTTTTTTAAGAGATGCAGTGAATCCATCGCAGTAAGAGAACATTTCTTTTGCAATTTCAGCTATAGATTTATCTCTATATCCTTCTTCATTCATTTTTAATAAAGTAGCAGTTTTCTGCCCATCTTGCAGCATCTAACATAAATGGTATTTCATATTTATGAGCAATTTTAGAAGTTTCTCTGATACTCTTCATAGAAACTGCTTGTCCACAAACTGTATTGTTAGTTATTGTAGTGTAAATCATTGGGATATTTTTCAACTCCAACAACTTCTATTAATTTTTTTCTAACTTTCTTTATATCCATATCCCTTTGAAAGGATTTTTTCATAACGTCCACCTTCTGGAACTTCATATAATAATTCTTTATTATATAAGTTACGAGGCACAGATCCCATTTGTTTTATATTTCCTTCAGTAGTGTCAAAGTGACCATTAGATGGAATAGTAAAAACTTTTTCCTGGTTCACGAGCAGCAAGTACTTTACGAACTATTTCAAATAAAAATAGATTCAGCAGCACGACCTTGAGGCATTAAGAAATGCATTAGGTCTTTCAAGTTGAGCAGCTCCACCATTGAATAATCCACCTTCATATTCACAAAGATACATTTCATTCATCATTTTTTCTATGTCTTGGCAATCTGTACGAACAAGATTTATAATCTTCTTTTGATTATCTCCTCTTTCAAAACAATCTCTCATTGCATCAAGCAATACATAGTAACCTTTGTTTCTTCCATAAGATTCATCACCTAGGAACATAGCTGACCATTGTTGATCTGTCATAGCAGTAGTTCCTGAGTCTGATAACATATCAACTGTTAACATTCCTGCTGGAAAAGCAAATTCATTGTAGTGAGTTGCTTTTAAAGCACGTTCCCTTTGTTCAACTGTCACTTCAGGGATATTACGTTTTCACATAAGAAAAAGAGCGTGGCACTGGTACATTAAGTAAATATTCTTTCATTGTAGACCTCCTAAAAATTTTAGTACCCCGGTTGTCATTTTTTGATTAGCGGACAGCACTCTTTTAATTGAAAAATAATATACTAAAAATTATCATTTTATAAAAATAGTAACTTTTTAATGTATTTATAAAAATAATTTTATCACACAATAAAAATATTGTCAATAAAAAATGTATATTTTAAAAAAGTGATATATTTATAGCAACTTAAATTATGGCTTGGAGGAAACGCTATGAAAAAATGAAAATTTTAAATCAATATAAAATTGTTAGTTAATTTTTTTAGGAAAGAGTTTAGCTCTTCTTTTTGAAGTAGTTTTACATGAAAGTTAAGGGTGAAGAAGTAAAAATGATAGCCATAGCTAATGGTGAAGTGAGTGATAGAGTATTAGAAGATACAGTTTCTAGTGAAACTATTAATATTTTTAAAGAATAAATCTTCTCATAATGAAGAAAGTATGGTAAATCATACTGTACTTTTTAAAAATGGAAAGAAAGTTCGTTCTTCTAGTATGCTTATCAAAAGAAAATCAAAAAAAGTTGTGGGTATGTTATGTATAAATCTTTTGATGACAGTAAATTCCATGAATTAAACTGTCAATTACTTAGAATCATACATCCTGATATGTTTGTTAAAAATTATCTATCAGATGTTTCATACAATGTTCTATACGATGACTTTAAAAAAAGAAGCAGATGAAGATAATGAAGATGAAGATATAGATGCATATGAAGAAAAGTTTACTATGAAGTAAATACTAAGTTAAACTTTCCTATAGGGAAGACCTACAAGACAAGAAAGAGAACAAACTATCTATGCTCTATATGAAAGAGGTTTCTTTTAACTTAAAAAGACTCTATTGATTTTGTCTCTAAAAATTATTTTTGCTCAACATCTACAGTATACAGATACATTGCATTAGCAGAGAAAAATAAACAATAAAAATAATATTTGCTTTTATCATATATTTGATGTATAATTATTTTTAATTTTTACATTTTTATATTTTAAAGGAGACAGATCATGAATAACTTATTAGATAATTTCGAGTTAACTGCTTTTTCTGAAAAACTTAAAGAACAGAGTCCCAGACTATGTTTTCAAAAATTTTTACAAATCAAAAAAATGGAAAAAGCTGAACTGACTCTTGAAATTGCTGATACAATAGCTAACGCTATTAAAATGTGGGCATTTTAGAAAAAAAGGAGCTACTCACTACACTCACTGGTTTCAACCTTTAACTGAGTTAACTGCTGAAAAAGCATGAATCTTTCATTTCAATTAATTCAGATGGAACTAGTATGGCAAAAATTTTTCAGGTAAAGATTTAATGAAAGGTGAATCAGATACTTCATCATTTCCTAATGGAGGACTGAGATCTACTTTTGAAGCTAGAGGATACACAGCTTGGGATATTAGTTCGCCTATGTTTTTAAAGGTGAAGAAGGTTGTAAAAACTTTGTATATTCCAACAGCTTTTTGTTGGATATAATGGAGAAGCCTTAGATAAAAAAAGTTCCTTTACTTCGTTCTATTAATCTTATAAAAGAACAGGCTCTAAAAATTCAAAAGATTATTAGGGATACTGAAACAGAAAAATATTAATGTTACTCTTGGAGTAGAACAAGAATATTTTTTTAGTTGATAAAAAAGTTTTTTTCTATAAAAGACAAGACTTAGTTCTATCTGGAAAAACAGTCTTTGGTTGTCTACCTCCAAAAGGTCAAGAAATGAATGACCATTATTATGGAACAATTAAAAGAAAGAATAGAAAGTTTTATGGCTGAACTTGATAATGAGCTTTGGAAAGTTGGAGTTATGTCTAAGACTAAAACATAATGAAGTTGCTCCAAATCAGTTTGAAATTGCTCTAATGTTTAATACAGCAAATGTTTCTGTCGACCAAAAATCAAATTACTATGGATATGATTAAAAAAAGTTGCTAACAGACATAATATGGTTGCACTTTTACATGAGAAACCTTTTAAAAAACGTTAATGGTTCTGGTAAACACTGTAATTGGTCTTTATCAACTGACAAAGGTATAAATCTATATGACCCTGAAACATTATCAGAAAACAATTTAAGTTTCCTAGTATACTTACTTGCTATGATAGAAGCTGTGGATAGATATGCACCTGCTCTTAGAGCCACTACTGCTACATCTGGTAAATGATTACAGATTAGGTGGACATGAAGCTCCTCCAGCTATAATCTCTATCTTTTTAGGAGAACAATTAGAAGATATCTTAGAAAACATTGAAAATACAAACTTCAATAATAATTCAAGTTCTCATCTAGATGAAATAACTATAGATAAGAATATATCAAGAATTCCTAAAGATATATCTGATAGAAATAGAACTTCTCCTATGGCTTTTTACAGGAAATAAATTTGAATTCAGAATGCCTGGCTCTAGTGCTTCACCTGCAACTCCTATGTTTGTTCTAAATACTATAGTTGCTGATGTATTAAAAAGAATACTGTGAATATTTTTGAAAAAGAATTAAAAATAAAACTGTAAAAGAAGCTGTTATTGCTCTAGTTAAAGACAGATATAACAAACATAAAGAGAATTATATTTGACGGTAATGGTTATGAGGAAAAATGGGTAGAGGAAGCTAAGAAAAGAGGACTTTCTAATTTAAAAAAATACTGTGGAAGGTCTACCTGCTTTTAATTGAAGAAGAAGTTATTCAATTATTTGAAAGAAATTCTGTACTTTCAAGAAGTGAATCTCTTTCAAGATTCCATGTCTATGTTGAAAGATATAATAAACAATGTAATCTTGAAATTTCTACTGGAATAAAAAAATTGTTAGAAATCAAGTTTATCCTTTCGTTATAAAAATATATCTAATCTTTCTAAATCTATTCATCGTTCAAGAAAAATTTTTCCCAGATGAAGATTTATTCCAATATGATATAGGAATTTTAAAAGATATAATTTTACTAAAAATGATATGTTAATCTTAACTGATAAACTAGAAGAAAATCTAGAAAAAGCAATAAAAAAATTCAAGATTTATATCAAAGAGCTAAATTCTATTCTAATGAAGTTTTACCTACATTAGAAAATCTTAGAGAAAAAGTAGATAAATTAGAAGAAAAATTGCTACTGATGCTTTGGTATCATACCAAGCTATTATGATTTATTGTTTAACTTATAATTTTAATAAATTAAAAATTAGGACTGTGCAGCCAAGCTGTAACAGTCCTAATTCATTATACTTTTATATTTTTTTATTTTTTTCTAAATAATCTTAGAAGAACATTCCTCCTATAAATCCACCTATTAATAGAGGGATATTATAGTGTATGAATGTTGGAACACAAGTATCCCAAATATGATCGTGTTGACCATCAGCGTTAAGTCCAGATGTTGATCCTAATGTTGAGTCTGATGCAGGTGATCCAGCGTCTCCTAATGCAGCAGCTGCGGCAAGAACTATAACTGATCCTTCTACTGATAAACCAAGTTTTTAAACATAGAGGAATATAAATAGCTGCAACAACTGGAATAGTACCAAATGAAGTTCCAATTCCCTATAGTTATTAGAAGTCCAACTAGTAGCATTACAGAAATTCCTAATGCCTTACTTCCACCTATCATTCCGTGAATACTATCAACTAATTCTGTAACAGCACCAGTTTCTCTTATTATGTTTCCATAACCAGCAGCAACTAGCATTATGAAAGCTATAAGCCCCATAAGTCCAACTCCACCATTGATATATTCATCAATATCTTTCCATTTAATAACTCTGAACACTAACATTGCAGCTAAAGCAGCTATTGCTCCTAATGGTAAAGAACCTGTTACTAATTGAATTACAAATGCAGCAATAGCAGCAACTAAAGTTAGCCAATGTCTTCCTTCCATATTTGTTGCTTTAACTTCTTCCATTCCTTTTAAAAGGTAAATCTTTATATTCTCTATCTCTATTATAAGTAACAAAAATAGCTAGTAATAAACCTACTATCATAAATAATCCTAAAACCCATGTAGATTTCCATACATCAGTCTTAGCTATTTCCATACCATTTTTAGACATTTCAGCAGAAAGAATACCGTGGAATATTAATCCAAAAACCAACTGGTAAAAGCTATATAAGGAGCTTTTAAACCAAATGTTAAAGAACAAGCTCATAGCTCTTCTATCTAATTTTAATTCATTCATTAGTTTTAGTAAAGGTGGAATTAATATAGGGAATAAAAAGCTATATGAACTGGTATTAAGTTTTGTGAAAAACATGAGAAAAACTGCAATTACTATTAATAGAATTTTTCTTACCATCAACTAATGAAGCAATCTTTTTGATAATATAGATGCAACACCTGTACTATTTATAGCAACTGCAAGAGTTCCTAATAGAATGTAGCTTAATGCTGTTTCAGCATTTCCACCCATACCATTAATTAGGTTACCCATGATATCTCCTACTGGCATACCTGCAGCAAAACCAGCAACTAGTGCTGAAACGATTAAAGCTAAAAGAACATTAAGCTTTAATAGACATAGAACTGTCATAACAATAACTGAAAGAACAACTGGATTTAATAAAAATCATAAATTTACCTCCAACATATTTTTAATTAAAATACAAAAAGATAATTATTAGATTTTTAAAAAAATTCTTTAATTGTGTATAGAATTCTTTATTTTCTTCTATTAATTTATCTACATCTCCAACTACAACGATTTCATTCATTGTGTCGCCTTTGTTTGATACTATCTACAACATCTTGGTCTTTTGGTGATACTACTTCTCCAAAGATTGTATGTTTGTAGTTTAACCACTCTGTTGGAACATGAGTGATAAAAAAATTATGAACCATTTGTGTTTTGACCCTAGCATTTGCCATAGCAAGTAGAGCCTTTTTAGTAAATTCTACTCCTCTTTTAAATTCATCTCAAATTGATATCCTGGACCACCTGCACCAGTTCCAGTTGGATCCCCTCCCTGTATCATGAAAATCCTCAATAACTCTGTGAAATTTTTAAACCATTATAGTATCCACTTTTTAGCAAGAGTTACAAAGTTAAGCACAGTTACAGGTGCTACATCTGAAAAATAAATTTAGGTTTATCTCCCCCTTGTTTTGTTTTGATGATTGCTTGTAAACTCATCTCTCCTCCTTTCCATTAAATTTTTATATAAATTAATTTTTAATTAATTTCTACTTTGTATTATATGCTTCTAGAAGAGTTTCTTTGTCAGTTGTACCATAGATTTCATAGTACCACTTTTTTGAAAGTTTATTTTCTGTCTCCTCTAATTCTTTTTGATATTTGTCAAACTGTAAAGATAAATTTCTAAACTCTGCTCTCACAGGTTGTAATTTTTCAATTATTTCTATTTGCTCTACTTCCTGAATAGCATTAGATAAATCTAAGTTTAGTTTTTCTTCTTTATCCAAAACCTTATTTATTTTTGGATTAAATCACCCTTTATTTTTCTTTAATTCTTTTTATCTTATATTTAAAAAAATCTTTCTACTACTTCCGAGCCAGAATTTCCTTTTTAATTCTTTTCTCTTCTTTATTTGTGACTTTATATACTCATCTTTTTATTCTGTTATCTTCTGCCATTTTTGATAGCTTCTTCTATTTTTTCAAATACTTTTTCATCTTTTTTTATAAATATCTAAAAAGTGTAGTTTCATCTAGTAAAAAGATATATATTTTCATATTTTGAAATAACTTCATTATCTATTCTTTCAACTTCATATAGATTATCTTGACTTTTTAAGTCCACTTTAATATTATCAGCCAAAAAGTAAACTTTTGAAGACAAACTTCCCTAGCATAGTCTATAAAATTTTTTTATTTTAGTTTCTATATCCATTTTTCTATCTCCAAAATATTGATAATAATAACACTTTATTCCGCCATTATATAGCTTACGATTTTTGTAGCTACTTTTTCCAAAAAGCTTTTTCAAAGTCTTCATAAGAAGTTATTATGTAGTAAGACCATTTAGCTAAATTCTTTTTACAGAACTTACCAAAATCTCTATATAATTCTTCTATATCTTCATCATTCATAAGTCTTTCCCCATAAGGAGGATTAACTATTACTGCTCCATATTTTGCAGGACTTTCAATATCTTTAAAGTCTTTAACTTCAAAAGATAATATCTTCTTCAACTCCAGCTTTTTCAGCATTTTCTTTTGGCTACTTCTATACTTTTTTTCATCTATATCAGAAGCATATATTTTTAACTCTTTTGATAAATCTTCATTAGAGAAAGCCTCATCTCTTATATCTGTCCAAAGTTTTTTTCATCAATCACAGACCATTTTTCAGCAGCAAAGTTTCTATTTGCTCCTGGTGCAATATTTCTAGCTATCATAGCTGCCTCTATTGCAATGGTACCTGTCCCACACATAGCATCAAGTAAAAACTTCATCAGGCTTTCCATTTTGATAAGTACACTAGAGCTGCAGCTAAAGTTTCCTTTATAGGAGCCAATCTCTTTACTGCTCTATAGCCTCTTTTTGTTAGAGCTTCACCTGAACTATCTAACATAACTATAAAATATCTTTATGACATTGAATTTTTATAGAGTACAGTGCTCCATTTCTCAAAAAATATTTCTCTTTTATATTTTTCTTTTAGTTTTTTTCAACTATAGCCTTTTTACTTATTCTTTGAATATCTGACTTTGAGTATAATTTAGATTTTACTGAACTAACCCAAGAAATTGGAAATTCTCCATTTTCATCTATGAAAATCTTGCCATTCAATAGCTTTTACATTTTGAAATAATTCTTCATAAGCATAAGCTTTAAACTCTGCCATTTTTAATAAAAACTCTGTCAGAACATCTCAAATATATATTAGCTTTTAACTAAATCTTTAAAATCTCCTTCAAACTCAACTCTACCATCAAATACTTTTATATTTTTAAAGCCTAGAGCAAGGCATTCTTCTTTTACAACACTTTCCAAGCCCATTGTTGCACTTGCTATAAATATCATTCCTTGCCTCCTTGCTCAGCTCTTTTTAATAAATCTACATAGAATAATTTTTATTATTGATAATATAGGTGTTCCTAAAAACATTCCTACTATACCAAATAAATTTCCAAAAATTATCATAGAAACCATAACCCAAAAAGTACTTAAACCAACTTTATTACCTATTATTTTTAGATCCTACTATAAAGCCATCTACCAATTGAGATATGATTATTGCTATCAATAATATCAAAGTTTTTATTGAGCAACTAGTAGAATTAAGAAAAATGCTACTATTCCTCCAAAAATTGAACCAACATAAGGTATCATATTTCCAACACCTAATAAGATAGCACTTAAGGCTGCATAAGGTGTTCCTGTTATAAGTAAAATTATATATACACATAGTCCAACTATAGAAGATACAATTATTTTTCCTGAGATATAACTTATAAAGATATCTTTTGACAATTTTAATTTATTCATAACATAAGGAGTATTTTTACTCCAAAAATTATTTTTATAAGATTTTCTAATGTCTTCATAAGATTTTTCTTATCTAATAAAATTAAAAAATGCTAAAGTAAATGCGATAATTAAGTTTGTAAAAGCCTAGATGTCCAACCAACAAGTCCTCCAACAAAGGCAAATACAAATTCTTTTATATTACTTGTATTATTCTTAATAAAATTAGTAAAGCTATTATTTAATTCTTCTGTATTCACTGTATATATATTCTTTTCTGCTAAATAATCTGTTATGTTTTTCCCCAGTGTCATTGCTTTTTCTGAAAATAGCTGGATACATATCATTAAGAACTTTTAAAGATGAAATAATTTCTGGTATCACTATCAAAGACATAATTATAACTATTAAAACTACAAAAACTATTGATAGGCTTATTGCCAAAATATCATTTACCTTACTCTTCAAATATTTCTAACTATTGGTTCCAAAAGAATGGCTATAAAAAAATAGCCATAATCAAAAGTCATAAAAATAGTCCTGTCCATTTTCCAACTATAGTTGACTATCAGGGTTTGTAAAATATGACTGTAAAATTACGAAAAATTAAGATTATTCCCATAATTTTTCATTATATTTTTAAATTCATCTAATTTTTTAACCTCTTAATCTATCTTGCTACAAAAATCTAATTCTGAATCATCTTCAGAATTACCTACTACCTTAACCACTAATCTATCTGGTATACCTATTATAACTTCTCCTGGCGATTTAATAAAATCCCTTGTTTGACTGCTATTTTAAGTGGAGAATTAGAAGTTGTAACCCCTACCATATTATCTTTTAAACTGTACATTACAGCCACCTAAATTAGTATCAACAAAAATATTCTTTTTCTTCTTCTTGTAAAGGATAGACGTATTTTTAATTCTCCATCTACCCATATTTCAGCTTTTTGCTCCTTTAATATCTTTAAAACTACCTATTTTTAATGTAAGTATTGAAAAGAATATTATCAAGAAGCTATAAATAACTAAATCTCCTATTTTTAAAGTATTTAGTTTTTCATTTCCAAATTTTTCTCCCATATAAATTCTTGTTTCTATCTTATTCTGAGTATTTTCTAATATATCTTTATCTATCTCAACCTTACCTTTTTCAAAAACTAGGATACAAGTTGAACCACCAAAAAGAAAATATCCTTTCTCATCAGCTTTTTACAAAGCTATTTGCCTTATATGTTTGAACTATTCCACCAACCATGGTTGCTCCAACATCAAACATTGCAATATCTCCAAAGTTTTTTTAGTTTTTAAGTATTGCATATTCTCTTTTTATTTTTCACAGAATATTCTAAAAATTAGTCTTTATTGCATGGGTTGAAACAGAGTAATAATCTCCAGAAATCTTTTTAACTCTGAAATTTCTCCATCTGTTGGAAAAATGAAATCTATGATAATCAGCTGGTGCTAGTCTGATTATTACAAAAGTCCCATCTTCATATTTTTTGCTAGATCTTTATCATTAAAAACTCTTCTAAAGTAAATTCAGAGCCTTTGACAAAGAATTTATCAACTTCTTTTATATTTTGATAGGCTAAAAATCTTTCCCATCTGCTGGAGAAACTATTGCCTTTTTCATCATAATCAATATCTCTAGCTCCTTCTTTTTAATTCACGATAGAAGAAATCATTAAAACTTGTATACTCATCTATAGATCTCTTGTATTCGCTCATATCTATACCCATTTCTTCTACAAAAGCCTTTTATCTTTTCTTTAGATTCAGGTTTAGACATCTTGCTTCCATACCAATCAGAAACAAATTTTCTTTTTACAACAGCATTTAAAGCTAATTTCCCAAAAGGATTGTAGTAAAGGAACTTTAATGCTCCTTCTCCCATAACCTTTTCCGTTTTTATTTCTCCTGTCTTTTCTTTCTATATATTTTATTTGTTCAAATTTCATTGTACTTTCCTTACTATCATTATTATGAAAAATAGTATAAGTAAAAATTAATATTTTTTTCTTAGACATTTTTTTATCTTATTTATTAAACCATATTTTAATTCTATTAAGTCAGACGATAAGTCAACCTTATAGCTATGTGGGTTTTCAAGTCTTTTTCTTTCTTCAGAAACCTTAGCTAAAGAATCAAAATAGTGTTTTTGAGATTTCATAATATCAAATAATTCATCATATAAATCTTTATCAATCACACCATCTTTTATATATTGTTTAGTTAATTTTGTAAATGTATATTTATCTTTTTCAATAAGACTTGATTTGAAATCATATTTTTTTCATCTCTTATCGTGAAGTCTTCATTATTTAATAATTTTTCTTTGTCCTTATCATTTTTAACTAAACTTATTAAATCTGCATAAGCATAACCATCTTTATCAAATATTCTATATACTTCTTTAAATCCAGGGTTTGATATTTTTATAACATCTCCTGAAATTTTTTTATTAATGGTTCTTCATCTAATTCAACTATTTTATATACTCCTCCAAAACAAGGATATGATTTACTTACTGCTATGGCATCTCCAACACCATACATATCTACACAAGCTCCCTTGTTCACGAAGTGATCTTATCAACTGTTCATCTAAAGAATTTGTCAAAGTAATTTTTGCCTTAGTAAATCCTTCTTCATCAAATCTCTTACGGCATTTTTAGATTGATATGCCAAGTCTCCTGAGTCCAATCTTACTCCATAGATTCCTTCATAATTATCATCTATTCCACATTCTTTAAAAGCCTTTTATAGCATTTTCAATTCCTATATGGATAGTGTCATAAGTATCAACTAAAAGTATTAAAGAATTACTTTTTCTTTTTGTCTTCTATGTTTAATAAAAAGTAACAAAAGGCTTCTTTTTTTCTGCTTCAGCTCCAACTCCAAAAAGCTTGAATATAGAGTGAGACATAGTTCCATTAGAAGGGATACCATATTTATATTCTGTAATTAAGTTTGAGTGTCCAAAACATCCACCAATAACAGCTGCCTTATTTCCTTGAACAGCACTATCAAAACCATGTGCTCTTCTACTTCCAAAAAGCAAGAACTTTTAACTGGGATCTGCTGCTCTTGTTACCATAGATGCCTTTTAGTTGCAATTCCTAAAGTTCATATTCATTATATTTAGTATAGGAGTTTCTAAAATTTTTAGCTTGTATCAATGGAGCCTTTATAGTTATTATTGGCTCATTAGGATAAACTATTTCTCCATCTTGTATTGCATATAAATCTCCTGTAAATTTCATCTTAGATAAGAAATCTACTAGATGTTCTTCTTCTAAAACTTTAGAAAAATATTTTCTTTTTCTTCTTCAGAAGTAGTATTTAAAACTTCTATTAGATGGATAACCTCTTGTATTCCTGATACAACAGCAAATCCTCCATCTTCTGTTTTTTTCTAAAAACATATCAAAAACTGCAATCTTATTTTGCATGTTTTTCCATAAGAAAAATATCACTTTCTGTATATTGATATCTATCAGAGTTGATAACTCTTGCAAATTCTGTTAAAATAATATCATTATTCATTTTTATTAACCTACCTTAAAAAAATTATTTGATTAATTATATCATACTTTTGTTTTTACAAAGTACTAATTAAACATTATATATGAACTTTATATATCTAAAAATAAACGAGGTGATTTTTTTATGAGAACAGTTATACAAAGAGTTAAGTATGCCAAGGTAAACGTTGATGGAAAAAAACAATAGGAGAAATTGACAAGGGACTTCTAGTTCTTTTTGGGTATTACTCACGAAGACACTATTAAAGAAGTCAAATGGCTTGCTAACAAAAACTAAAAATTTAAGAATTTTTGAAGATGAAGAGGAAAGAATGAATCTTTCTTTAGAAGATGTAAAAGGAAAGGTTTTAATAATTTCTCAATTTACTCTTTTACGGAAATTCTATAAAAAGGAAATAGACCTTCTTTTTATTGATGCAGCTAAGCCTGATTATGCTAAAGATTTATACTTAAAATTTATTGAAGAATTTAAAAGTTTTGGTATAGAAACTCAAGAAGGTGAATTTGGTGCTGATATGAAAGTTGAACTTTTAAAATGATGGATCTGTCACTATAATTATCGATACTAAAGATGCAAACTATAAAAATAAGAATTTTTGTATAGACTAGCTGTATAATACATTGATTTTATTGACAACTTATAAAAATTGTGCTATACTTTTTATGAATATTTTTTTACCAAATATAAAGGGGTGAAAATATAATTGGGAAAAAGTCTATAAAAGTAGAATCCATAGAATAATTTTTAATTTTCTATGTGGAGCAGTTCTCTCATTTTTTTATTTTCTTCATTGCACAAATCTGGTTAAATCAACTAATTTCAGTTATTATAGCTAGTCTTATTTTTTTTATTATATATCTGGTTGGTGATCTGGGGAAATTTTATTACTATTATTGTAAACTGAAAAAGAACTCATAGTTAAAAATGGGAAAAAAAGAAGATGTATATGAATTCTCTAAATATCATTTTTCGAGCAAGAACTATTTCTTCAAGCGGAGATACAGAATGTACTCTCTATGCTATTGATGAAAATGAAAATAGAACTCATATAGATTGTGAGTTAATCGGTATTGGACAGTTTAAACATCTATTGGCTGATTTAAAATTAACTGGCGAACAAGTTAACAAAATAAAAACTATAGAAAATAATTAAAGGAGAGGAGATTTATGAAAGGTTTTTATTAAGTGTGTTAGAACACTCGTGGCTTTTAGCCGTGAGACATGTACTCGTAGGGTATGAATAACACCAACATTGAAAACGTTGCTCTAAAATTTGTAATTTTACTAATTTTAGAGTATAATACACTTAAGAACTTTGGAAACTGAATATATAAGGTTGAGGTTAGAAAATGCAGTAACCTCGTAAAATATTCACTGCCAAAATTAAATGGTTTTGAACCGAGCCAACAGGACGTAAATGTTCTCAACGGAGAGCTTGTCCATTAAAGTCTTAAGGAAATTAGCTAGTATTTGAATACTAGATATTCAAAAGAAACTAAATAGTACTTAAGAACCTTGCGACTCAAGCACTCGTAGGGTGTTAGTCGTGAGAGGTTCAGTTTAAGACAATGACAAAAGAAAAAGAAAAAAGACGTACAAGAATGGTTAGAACAAAATCCTAAGGCTGCAAAAAGTCTATATTGGAAGTACTTCTTCAAACTTACTAAGTTACATACTTACTCCTAGTAGTATAAGCCTTATCGCTATAGATAACGAAAAGCCTAAAACTTTTTAGTATGGAAGGTACTAAACAAGTTTTCTATCTTACACCAGGAAAACATACAATAACTTCATCATTTCAAAAATCTAGACCTGTATTTTTATCTAAAAGAGTTATAACTGAATATGAACCTACAACTCAAGAAGTTGAAGTAGAAGCTGAAAAAAACTTACATCTATTCTTTTGACAAGAAAAAAATGAACAATACACTTTTTACAGATTAAAAAGTAAAAATAAATGATGATAATGCTACTGCGACGTCCTATAATGTTGAAAAGAGCCTTTGTGGAGCTCTGGAAACATTATAGACGAGCAATAGCGAACTAAAGTATTTTTACTTTTTATTTTTATCTAAAGAATACTGATAAAATGTATATCATAATAGTTGTTAGTATTGTGATAATTATTAGAAGTGGCATTACAAAATTTTTAGCCATTTATTATAAGGTATTCCTACTATTTGTAAAACAACAAATATTAATCCTGTTGGAGCAATGAATAGAATTAATCCTTGTCCCCAAGAAAAAGCATCAACAACAATAGATCTTGATAATCCTAAAGTATCAGCAAGAGGTGCAAGTATTGGCATAGATAATACTGCTAATCCCGATGTTGATGGAATGAAAATTCTAAGAATACAAATATAAACAATAATACTATTGCAAATAATCCTTTACCCATTTCTGAAACTAGATTTGAAGAATAGAAAAAGTAAAGTATCTGAAAATCATTCCATTTTCCATAACAATGTTGATTGCTCTAGCTAGTCCTATAATTAAAGCAACTCCGACAACTTCAGAAGCACCTGCAATAAAAGGCATTAACAGCTTCTTTTTCACTAAGCCCTGACACAAGCATAATTATTATTGATACAAAGAAGAATAGAGCTGCTGCTTCTTGGAACCACCAACCTTGTGAAGCTACTCCCCATATCATAATAGCAAATTGAACTATAAATAAAAAAACAATATTAATTTTTACTCCAATTAAATTTTATACCTGTTTTCTTCTTGATAATTTTTAAATATCTTTCATTAATTTCATCTTTTTCTTCAAAAGGCAATAGAGTTTTCAGGATTTTGCTTTAACTTTTTAATATATCTATAAAGATATGTTAAAGCTATTATTGAAAAATACTACAAAGATACCCAAATCTAAATTTTAAACCTTCATTAAAAAGAAATTCCAGCTGCATTTGATGCAATTATAGTAGAAAAAGGATTTACTGCAGAGAACATACAACCCATAGCAGAACCTAAAAAAATATAGTTGCCATTGGAACTAGTGGATCAAAACCATTTACTAAAAATAAAGGTATCAATATTGAATAAAAAGGTATTGTTTCCTCCCAAGCTCCAAAAATTGTTCCTCCTGCTGCAAAGAAGATAAAACTTATCACAACAAACAAAAATTCTTTTTCCTTAGTTTTTGAGATATAGCCTTCATAGCAAGAGAAAAATGTCCCCGTCTTATTTACTATTCCCACTATACCACTTAATATTAAAAACAAAAATTATTATATCTATAGAATCAGCTAAACCAGAAATTGGTGCTAAAATTAAATCATCTACACCTTGAGCCTGTCCACTTACCTTAGTATAAGTATTTGGAATAGCCATAGGCTTTTTAATAGTTCCATTTGTAAATTTCTCTACATTTATATTTATATTTAACTTATCTAAAGTTTCTTGAGTAGCTGGTAATTTTTCATCATCTTTTCCATAGCTCTCTATCACAAATTCTTTGTTATTCTCTTGATAAGAGAGCCTATTATATTTTCCTGCTGGTATAATATGCGTTAGCACTGTTACCAAAATTAAAATTAAAAATAATACTGTATATGCTGTCGGAAATTCCCAATTTTTCCTTTTCACCTATCATTCCTCCCATCATCTTTTTATCTTAAATACAGAAAATTTTTATAACATTGAGTCGCTTTTTGTCAATAGAAATTTTTAATATTTTTACTCTGATTTTTATAAGAATAATATCCTATTAAAATGAAAAAAATAGGCACCATGTGCCTATTTTTCTATTTTAATTAATATTTTTATTTTTGCTAATTTTTATTTAATATCCAAAGTAAAAATACAAGCCCTACTATAGATACTAAAAACACTATGAAGGTTTAATCCTGTTACTTTCTAGGCTTAAAAAGTTGAAAACAACTCCTCCAATAAAAGCACCAATAATTCCTGTTACTATATTGGCTATTGCACCCATTGACGCATTTTTACCCATTATTATACTAGCTATCCACCCAGAAAAAAAGCACCAAGTATTAACTAAGCTATTATTCCCATATTTTCTCCTAATTACTAATGATTATTTTTCTTTTTTTAAGTAATGTTTTAAATATATCCCAACAATCTAAAAATAGTATCGATTGTAGACATAATTCCACCACTATTGCTACTTCCACTAGTTTTTCCAACAAAATTATTAGCAATATATCTACTAGATTCTGCAACATTGCTAGAAACATTTTTTTGATATTTTTCTAAAGTAGTTGATACACTAGTAGAACTATTAACAATATTTCTTTTAGAAGCTTTTTAATATATCAGTCACATCCTCTACTAATATATTTATTTTTTTTCTAAATTTTCATTGGTATTTTCTAATATTCTTTCACTATTTTTACTAAATTAGGAATTTGACTAATACTATTTTCTAATTGCTCTTTATTCTTTTCTAATAGAGAATTTATTTTTGAGACAATAGAAATTATCTTTATTAATATTATAAAAAGTAATATAAGAAATATCGCAAGTGAGATACCTAGAAGAACTTTTAAAATCATATCTAAATTTATTGTTACCATATTTCCTCCTAGTTTCTAACTACTTTTTTTGCCTTTTCTTTTACTTCTTTTGCTTTTTCTTCAACTTTTTAGCTACTTCTTCAACCTCTTCTTCTATTTCTTCCTCAATTTCTTCAGCCTTTTTCTGAAATAGTTTTCATCTGTAAGCTCATCATATTTTTTCAGCAAGAGCTTCTCTTATATCAAGTTTTCTCTTCAATATAATTTTTTTAGCATTAGCAAGATTTTTCACCTACATAATTAAGTCCTTTTTTAGTAGCATCTGAGATATTTTTTTCTAGTTTCTTTTCCAGATTTTTGGAGCAAATAAAAAGACCTAATGTAAATCCAGCTCCTACACCAGCAAGAACTTTCAATGTTCCAACTATCTTTTCATTTCTTTCAGCTCTTTCTTTTTCAAGACGTTTTTCATGAATATAATTTATTAATCCCATTATTGTACCTCCAATACGCAATTATTTTTACAACAATTTATATAATATAAAATATAATTGTTGTAATTACTATATTATATATTGTTTTTTTACAAAATGCAAATAAAATGTTTTTCTATTATATCTACTTTTTATTACAACTAAAGAATTACTGTACAATCTTACATACTATTTTATTCAAACTTTTTTTAAATTCATATTTTCTTAATAAATAAAAAGAGAACCATTTTAAGACTTAACTTAAAATAATTCTCTTGATATTTCTAATTATTTAAAACTATTCTTCTATAACTCCATAGTCTCCATCTTTTCTTTTATAAACTACAGCCATTTTTCCTGTTTCTGTGTTAGTAAAAGCAAAGAAAACTCTATTTAAATATTCAAGTTGTAAAATTGCTTCAGATATTTCCATAGGTTTTAGAGGTAGATATACTCTTACAAGTTTCTTTTCATCAGAAAGTTTTTCTTCAGGTTCTACTATGTAATCAAAACTGTATGATTTCTTTCTAGTGTCATCTTGAGTTTTAGCTCTACTACGTTTTTCTTTATGTTTTTCAATTGATTTTCCATAATATCTACAGCTTTATCTATTGAAGCATATAAATCAGTTTCTGTTGCAGTAGCTTTCAAAGTACTTCCACTTAAATAAGCTAGAATTTCAGTTACATGAGCATTTCCTGTTTTCAATTTAGAAGCAGCTAAGGTTGCATCGATCTTTAATATAGAATCATTAAATTTTTCTACTCTTGAGATCTTTTTCTTCAGCATATTTTTGATTGCATCAGTCAAAGTAATTTTTTTCTTCCGTGAGATTGATAATTTCATACTACCACTTCCTTTAACATTTTTAGTACTTTTATTTTGTTACCCTTTTTATATAATACAATTATAGCATATATTTACAATATACACAATTTTTATTTAGTAATCAACCACTTAGCAATATCTTTTTGCATGGTAAGTTATTATTATATCTGCTCCTGCTCTTTTTATTGCAAAAAATATTTTCCATAACAATTTTCTTTTCATCTATCCAATTATTTTTTTAGCAGCTGCCTTAACCATAGAATATTCTCCACTTACATTATAGGCAACTATAGGGTAAATGAGTTACTTCTGATACAGCTTTTATAACATCTAGATATGCCATAGCTGGCTTCACCATTATGAAATCTGCTCCTTCTTGTGAGTCTGCTTCCACTTCTGCATAGAAATTATTAGTACTTCTAAAATCCATTTGATAAGTTTTTCTATCTCCAAAGCTTGGTGCTGAGTCAGCAGCATCTCTAAAAGAATATAGTATGCTGAAGAATACTTAACACTATAAGTAGTATAGGTATGTCTTTAAGTTATTTTCATCTAAAATTTCTCTAATTTTGGCTATTCTTCCGTCCATCATATCTGAAGGGTGCTATTATATCTGCACCTGCTTCTGCATGAGAAAGAGCTATTTTAGCTATGTATTTTAAAGTTTCATCATTATCCACATCATGATGATGTAATATTCCACAGTGTCCATGAGATGTATATTCACACATACATACATCTGTTACTATTAAAAATTTATCAGAATAATTTTTCTAATATGTCTTATAGCTTTTTGAACTATACCTTCTTTTATCATAGGCTTGACTTCCAACTTCATCTTTATGAGCTGGTATACCAAAAAGTAGTATATTATTAATTCTCAACTTCAATAATTCATCTAATTCTTCATTTAATCTATCTAAAGAATATCTAAATTGTTCAGGCATAGATTCTATTTCACTCTTTATATTTTCTCCTTCACAGATAAACAAAAGGATAGATAAGTGAACTAGTTTCTATACTTATATTTTTACCATTTCTCTTGTTAGTACATTTCTTCTCAATCTTCTTGTTCTTACAAACATTTTTTTCTCCTTTTTATTCTCCAATAAAAACTATCATTTTTACTTCTTTTATTATTTTACCACTTTCATCATATTCTTTATAGACTCCGTTTAAAAATATTATCCTTATAAACTCCAACAGATTTTAATTTTACCATTAGGATAAAAGTTCTAACTTCCTGTCCCTTTTCAACTTTTACTTTCATTTTAGTATAAGTTTTAGATAAATTTTCCTAAAAAATCTATATCTATATTTTTCATCTTGAATAGAACCTTTATATTTAGCTATACTTTCACTTGAAATTTTTCCTTCAGAGTATGTAAGCATAGTGATATTTTTCTTATCAAAATCATATTCTGTCTTTGAGCTAAGACTTCCACCATCATAATGAATAAGAAATAAAAGATTTTACATTCTCTTCAAAAATTTTTACTAAATTTATTATTAAGAATATCTGATTGATTGCTGGCTTCATTATCTTTTTATTTCTTGAACTAATCTTTCTATATCATTAAATAAAATTTCCTTTTTAATTTAATTTCTGTTTTTACTACTATATTTCCACTTGGAGTGTATGATCTGCTAACACCTCTAACTTATTTTTGTGTATATTTGATTGTATTTTTATACTATTATCATTTGAGATATTAAATTTTTCCTTTTGGAATAATATTTTTCAATATATTTTTTAGAAGCCCATCTTTAGTATTAGTCCTATATACAACTATAACTTCTTTATTCTTATCAAATGCTTTTTGTATTTTTCTCCATTTAGAGCTTTCGTGAAGAATAAGAAAAAACACTACTTACCAAAAAAATAATATAAATAAAAAGTTTTTCTCATAACTAACTCCTTAAATTTTTATTTCTTTACTTCTGCACCATTTTTTGTATAAAGTTTCTTTTTATAAGTTTTTCCATTTTTCATCAAAATTTTTGTAATACCATCTTGTATTCCATTTTTAAAATTAATTATTGAAGCCACTTTTTCCTTTTTCATTGTAAACTTTCATTTCTCCATGAGGTAATCCATCTTTCATTTTTCCTTTAGATATTAAAATTTTTATCAAGCCAAGTTTCAATATTTCCTGTTGTAAGATTAGCATCAAAATTATAAATAATTTTTTAACTTATGCCCCTTCTGAACCTCCCACGACTGAAGTCGCAGGGTTCTTGGGTAGTAGTTGCTTCTGTTAGCCAACTAAATTTACCAAAGCTATCCCCATAGTTCCTACAGTTCATATATTTATATATTTAAAGCACTTATACCTAATATCTTTAGTCCTTCTTTTTAATATGTTTTTGGCTGCATTTATATCTCTATTATGTACAGCTCCACATACTGGACAAGTCCATTCTCTCACACTTAAATCTTTTACTTCTTCATTTCTATATCCACAACAATTACATATTTGACTACTTGCAAAAATTTATCTACTCTTACTATTGTTCTTCCATACCATTTTTGCTTTTATAACTTAGTATTCTACTAAATTCACTCCATGATACGTCTGCAATATTTCTTTGCTAGTCTATGATTTTTATCATATTTTTTTACTTCTAAGTCTTCCATACAGATAATATCATATTCTTTTTATTAGCTCTGTTGATAATTTTTTTGTAAAAAGTCTTCTCTTTGATTTGATATTTTTTTCAAATAATTTTTGCTATTTTTATTCTAGCTTTATTTCTATTTGAACTACCCTTTTGGTTTTCGTGATAGTTTTTCTTTGTAATATTGCTAGTTTATTCAAGACTTTTTGTAAATATTTTGGATTTTCTATTGAGATTTCATCACTGGTAATCGCGAAGTCCTTTATACCTAAATCTATTCCAACATTTTTTTATTTGTACTTTCTAATTCTTCTACTTCTACATCTGTACAACACAGAGATATATAATATTTTCCACTAGGTACTTGAGTTAGTTGTTGCATTTTATTATTCTTCCTTGTGGTTTTATCTTATCTCTTATTTTTAGTCTTCCTAACTTAGGTACTTTTTATCCATTTATCTAAAAAAACTCTATATTATTATTTGTATAATTGGTTCTGTATGATTTTCTATTATCTTTCTTAGATTTAAACTTAGGATAGCCACTTCCACTAAAGAAGTTCTTATAGGCTCTATCTAAATCTTTTAAAAGAATTTTGTAAAGAAAAATTTATCTACATCTTTTAACCATTCTTTCTCTTGTTTTTAAAACTGTCAGTGCTTTGCTACATTGATTATACGACATAGATTTTTTTCTCTTTGCTATATAGCTCTTGTTTTAAACCTAAAAAAATGATTATAGACATATCTTACACAACCAAAAGTACAATTTAATATTGTTATTTGAGTTTTAGTTGGATAAAAATCTAAACTTATATGCTTTTTCCATACGATTTCACCTCCATTTACCTATATATAGTATACCACTTTTTATACTATAAGTAAATGAAAAAGTAAAATTTTTCTAAATATATGAACCTAAAAACTGACTCAGTCGTTTTTAGGGTTGTCGTTCACATAAGTACGCTACCACTTATGCAGTTCTCTTGGCATATACACTCCTTAATAAATTAAGGAGATTAGCCTCGAACTTCTTAATATTTCTATTAAGCACAGACTATATCTTATCCCACAGCTCTATCTGTTTGGGTCTACCCACTTCCACTAGCTTTAGTGTACTTCCCTCAGGAGGAATAGTCGTTGAACCTTACCTTTCGGTCTTGGCTGCTGATTGCCCATTATCTTAACACTTAGGATTTAACCTTATGTCATCTAGTATATTTTTCTGCTTTCGCCACTTTCACACTTGTACCATATTTTTGTATTTAGGGTACTATGTTGTAGTTATACTAGTTTTTAGGGGTTTCCAGCAATTCGAGTAGTATTGGATAGCTTTTTAAAGTTGCTACCTCTACATACATATTTCTATATATGCTGACTATGCTAATGGTCTAACTCATGACTGACACCCTACGAGTGCTAGAGTCACAAGTGTGCGACCATATTTTTAATCAAGATAATTTGTAACTATAGTCTTATTTCCTATATCTTCTTGTTTAGTAAGTAATTTTCCCATTTTTATCATATAAATCTAGTGTTTTATATTCCATATCTTTTTGGACTAACTTCTACAAAGTCACTATTTTTAGTTTTTGCTGAGGTCTTTTTATTTTACTTTCATACTTTATTCTAAATTTTTCATTATCTTCTAAATATGTTATATCTGCGTATTCAAAAGCACCTTCTTTTTTTATGAATTTCTTGATATTTCATTTCAAATGGTAAAAACTATCTGAAATATTCTTTGAAAGTACTTTTTCTCAAAGTAATTTATCAGTCTTATCTTTAACTATCATCTTATCTTTTTCTATCTTTACAGAAAATACAAGATTTTTCTTGTATTCCTTTCTCTATATAATCCTTTAAATTTTTATTGCTTTTTAGTTTCTGATAAAATTAAAGTTTTAACTGCATTCATGAAATCTGCTGAAGCCGTTTCATAAACTTCTGCTGAGTGAGATACTAAACTAGAAAACATAAATAGTCCTAGTATAAAAAAATTAAAATTTTTCATTTTTCCTCCATTCAAAAATCTATAAAAATGTAAAAATAAAAAAAGAGTAAGTTTTTAGATTTCTATTATCTCCTTGCTTTCTAATGAAAGAGTAGCTACATCAGAAAAATGGACTAGTTGCAACTAGTTGACTCAAGTGTGATAAACCCATACTAATTAAATCTCTATTATTTTTCTGCAAGCCCTCTATCTATAATTTCAAAAATATTTCTGAATAGCCATTCTTCTCTCAACAAAAAAACTTCAGTAAATATTTTATTATAAAGATCATATTTTTCTATTTCTGTAAGTAAAACCTCTTTTTTTAAAACGAAGTTGTTCTATCTCTAATTCTGTTCTTTTTCCTTCTTTATATACCTCTACTAAATTAGTAAAAAAACTTGTTGGATCTGTACTATTTGTAACTACATCTAATGCTTTATAACAAATGAAATTAATTTATTTAACATTTTCCCTCCTAAAAATACCTTACTATCAATGATTTGTGCAAAGTTTGTAGCTATTTCTCCTATATATTTTATTTCAGCTACATCTTCTTCAGAAAAAATAAGGTTTTCTTAAAATATTTTTTTCTTATTGACTTAAATAGAGCTGAGAAAAAGGAAATGGATATATCTTTTTATAAGATTTCTTTAATTCTGACTCAAAAAAACTTTTTCCTTTTTCTAAACTATCCATTATTTCTACAGCTCTCTTATCAGCAAATTCCATTCCAGAAATATTACTTTTAATTTTTAGAGTTTGCTTCCCTAACTTCATATATTTTCTCTTCTATTTCTTTTATTTTTGTTAGCTTTCAAATGAGAAAAATAAGCCAGTTAGAGCTAAAGCTGGTATTGCAACTATTCCTCCAAGAACTACACTTCCAGCTGCCATTCCTCCTCCACCAGCTGCCAAGAGACCTCCACCAAACCAAGCTAAAGCTGCATTTGTAGCTGTAGCTCACTTAAAGTTGCAATAGCAGTTCCAGTTGAAGCTACTCCATATGTAGACACTCAAAGCCCATGCTCCAACAGCTGTTCCTATCCCAGCTGAAAGACCTTTTCCAGTATTCATAGCAATATCTGCAGCTGAAATAGTTTCCTCAACATCATAAAAATTTTTGTTTTTATTTGATTGTCACCTATTTCTTCAAGAATTGCTTCTCTATCCTTTCCTTTTAAAAGTTCAGAGATTTTTAATTTTTAGAGATTTTATAGCTTCTACTTTTTCTACTAAAATTTCTAAAGTTTTATTGAGCTCTTCCTTTTCTCCATTTGAGAGTATAATTGGTTATATTCATAGATATAATCATCATACTCATCTACTTTTTTCTCAATTCTTCCACTAGCTCCTAAAGTTACAATGTTCTTAAACCATCCCATGATACTCCCTCCTAAAAATGATAATGTAGATATTTTTATAAATAAAAAGTTAACTTTTAAATTAAACTCTAAAATAATATTGTTAACTAATTTTTTTACTGTTATTTTTATTATATAGAATTTTATTTTATAAATCAATTAATTTTTGTACATTATTTTTCATTGGTAAATATAAAGAAATTTTTCATATACCTTTTTTTAAAGTGTTTAAAAGCTTTAAAAAACACCTTTGACAAAACTATTATAGTAATTGAAAGAAATTTAATGTCAAAAACACTGTATAAACACTTTAAAACCAATGCCATTCAGGAGGTCTAAAAATGAAGAAAAGAAATATTAGCTGGTAAGGAGTATATTGTTGAAAATGGTCTTTATTATCCTGTAAATAAAGAATGTATTTTTGAGAAAATGGGTGGAGCCTATAGACTTGTAGAAATAGATAAAGAATATAATGTTGAAGTTTTTGATTTCCTGATATAGAATTTGAAGATATAGATAATAGTAAATTAAATTCAATAGGAAGGGCAAGACTAAAATATCTTCAAGATTACGATAAAGATAAATACTTAGTTTTATAGCAACTGGCGAATTGATGTCACATCTACTTTCAATACAGGAAGAAGCTGAACAAATGAGGAAAATATGCTCCCAAGTATGAAAAAAAGAATGGGGATTAACAGAGCAACTAAAAATAGATGACCAAATGGAGTGGGTAGGGACTGATGAATAATTTAGAAGCAACTATAAAGAAATTATTTTAAATGATTTAGTATATGTCTAATAGTAAATTTATGATGAAAGTTCTTGTTGAATTAGAAAATATGTAAAAATAGCTAGGTAAATCAACCTACTTACTATTAATAATATGGCGGTGAGAGAGGGTTTGAACCCTCGGTACCGAAACAGTACTCTGACTTAGCAGGTCAGTGCATTGAAGTACTCTGCCATCTCACCAAACTTACCAATATTCTTAATGCTGGAAGGTCATTTTTACATAACCTTCCACGCATTGGTTATAATATCATACTTGTTATAGTTTTTGTCAAGAAAAATTATAATGCAGATTTAGCTGTTTCTACTAATTTTGTGAGATTCAGCAGCATTGTTTAAAGCTATATCAGCAAGAACTTTTCTATCTAATTCAATTCCAGCCTTTTTAAGACCATTTTATTAATACAGAATAAGAAACTCCATTCATTCTTGCAGCAGAGTTTATTCTTGTAATCCATAATTGTCTCATTTTCTCTTATTAACTTTTTCTATCTCTTGTAGAATAAGCCATTGCTTTTCTTGTTGCTTGTTTAGCTTGTTTAAAAGCGTCACCAGAAGCACCTCTGAATCCTTTAGCAGCTTTCAATACTCTTTTATGTCTTTTTCTTCTTATAATTCCAGTTTTAACTCTCATCTTCTACTCCTCTAACGAATAAATGCTTAATTAATTATCTTCCTTCTCCATAAGGTAATAGCCCTTGCATATGTCTCTTGTAAGTTTCAGTAACCACAGCATCTTTCTTTAAGTGGTTCTTTCTTTTTCTATCTTTCTTAGTTAAAAATATGGCTTTTTCCTGAGTGTTTAATAACAAATTTCCCAGTTCCAGTTACCCTTAATTCTAGCTCCTCTGTGAGTTTTCATCTTTGGCATATTTATTCCTCCTTATTATCCTATAATCAATACATCTTGCTAATTTCTAAAAATATGTAAATTTAAAATTATTACTTCGCCTTTTTAGGGTGATAAGATTAAATGTTTTTGTTTATCAGCATATTTTTTTCTCTACTTCAACAGTTTCGGCAAATTTCTCAGCTATTTCATCCAGTGTCGTAACTCCTAAATTAGCATGCATCTTTTTCTCTACCAAATAACACTAAAGTTATCTTTACTTTATTTTCTTTTTCTAAGAACTTATTAACTTGATTAAAGCTTAGTTTCTAAATCATGGCTGTCGATTCTTGCTGTTACTTTAATTTCCTTAACAACAACCTGCTTTTGATTCTTCTTAGCTTCTTTCAGTTTTTCTAGTTTGCTCATACTTGTATTTACTATAATCCATTATTTTTACAAACTGGTGGATTTGCTCCTGGAGCAATCTCTACTAAATCATACCCTTGTGATGAAGCTAAATTTAAAGCTTGTTCTGCACTCATAATTCCTAATTGTTCCCCGTCAAAAGAAATAATTCTGAATTCCTTCCCTCTAATCTTTTCGTTTATTCTAGTCTTATCAGAAATAACACTACACCTCCATTGAAAAATAAAAACAGGCAAAAAGCCTGTTCTAAATACAACATAAAAAAATTAATATAAAAATTAATTTATTGATTTATATACTATTGAAACCCGATGAAGACTTAAAGTCCATAAGGTGAGAAACAGGCTTGCTTCTACTTTTTACATTATTTTTAATTTAATACTAGTAAGTATACTGTATAAATGTCAAGATAAGACTTTCTTATGTTATTATTTTTGTTCTTCGTCTTCCTTCTGCATTTTTGCCATTTTTCTTTTTATTCCAAAAATATCCTATTGCTATAAAAATAATAAAATCCTGTCATAAATATCCAATACATAACTAAATATTTTCTTGACCATTCTTCTGTTAATATATTTTTAGAAGATATGTAAAAACATCAGAAAATGTATTATCTGGATAATTTTCTAAAAACAGCTTTTGTCCAAATAAAAATTTCAGAGATATAGACAGATGCATAAGAAACTATTATCGAAAGAGCAACTGCAAACTTGCTTATATCTTTTACTTTCTGTTCCTTTAAATTTGCTAAATCTTGTTTTTTAGTTTTTACTAATTCATCAGGATTAGTAGCCCAACTATCTTCAGTATTTGTTTGTTTCTCTTTAGATTTTTCTAACATATTATCTACAAATGTAGCACAACCTATTGGAATACCTAGTGCTATAAATGAAACATAGATAGAACTCCAATTAAGTATTCCAAATATATATAGTATAAGTGTTGTGAGTAAAAACACTACAAACATTGCTATTGACATTTTTAATTTGTTTTCTTCTTTTTTAAATTCAAAAACCTCTTACTTGTGACAAAAATTTTTCAACTCCTTTTTATTTCTTCCCTAATGTTGAGACTATAGTTCCAATAAATTTGGTCTGTGTATTAGAGCAGTTGAGCTCAGCTTAAAATATTTGTTCCATCTTGCTCTCTAACTATTATATTTCCAAGATTTACAAAAATTTTTGTATTTATCCCATTCATCAAATTTTCATTATCAAAAGTAATACTTTCTCTAGTAACTTTTATTTTCATAGCTTGTTCTAATTTTTCTTCATATAATTTTTCTACCAAAGGCTATTATTTTCTTTTTAGGATCATTGAATAAGAATTCAAGTTTTTCATTATTTTCAAGTTGCTTCATAGCTTTTTGGATAATTTATATTTACAAAAATCTTGTTGAAATAAATCAAAACCATTAGTAGGAGTAACCTTTGTCCTGGTATAGCTTTTCCATTCTCCTTCATTATTTGTATATCTTATTTCTAAGAACTCTTTTTCCTTTTACAAGACCAGGTATAAAAAGTAATCCATTTTTCATAATAAAATAAACTCTCCATTTTTACCACGTGTAAAAACCTTCATCATAAAAAAATAAAAATTTAGGGAAAGTTTTTAGTAATATATAAGGAAGTAGTAAAAAAGTAGTATAAAAATTAATTGCAACTATACCTAAAACATAACCTGTTCCTGTTGCTGAATACCCTCTTTCAAAATCCTTAACAAAAATTTATTTACACTAAATAGAGCATAACAAGCTAGTATTAAACAACTATATAAGATAAAATTTAATCTAAAAACTTCTCCCTACAATGGTTTCCATTATTTTTCCATTTTATCACTCCTATCTATATTTTATTTTAATCTCTTTTTCTATATATTCTAGGTGAAACTAAAAATTAAAAAGTGGTATTATTTCCAAACGTCCTAACAACATTCCTAAAGATAAAAATAAACTTTAAGAATGGTGAGAATATTGAAAAAGTTTGATGTAGACTATAGTAGCATCAAGACCTGAGTCATATATTATTGAATGTTCCAAAAACTGAACCTACAGCTGTTAAAAAGTATCTGATTCTAAAGATGTAATTAAAAAGTAAAATAAGAGTTGTAAAAAGAGTAAAAGTATGAAACAACTGTCAATTCCATCTAGCATTTCTTTATCTAAAGTTTTTCCTTCAAAATTAATATTTACAACCTTATTAGGATGACCTATGAATTCTCTAACAACTTTTTAGCCAGTATAACTCACTCTTGAAACTTTTAAAACCTCCTGCTGTTGATCCTGCACAACCTCCAGAAAACATCAGGAATAAAATAAGAGTTTTTGAGAAAGTTGAGTAAAGTGTTAAAGTCAACAGTTGAATAACCTGTTGTGGTTATAACTGAGGGTTACTGTAAAGAATACATCTCTTATCAGTCTTGAAATAGATGTGTAAGTTGGATAAATATTTACACAGATAAGAGCTGTTATTCAAAAATTATAAGAAGATAGTATTTAGCTTCCTCACTTTTAAAAATTTGTTTGATATTTCCTAAAAAGTAAAAGATAAAAATAAGTTGAAGTTAAGTCCAAAAACTAACATTCCTATTGAAATAACATAGTCTATATAAGCACTGTTATAATAACCTATACTTGTATTTTTAGAACTAAATCCACCTGTTCCTGCTGTTCCAAAGGCATGTATACAAGCATCATAGAAGACATACCTCCAGCTAACAATAAAAATTATCATAATTATAGTCATAACAATGTAAATTATATAAGTATTCTTGAATTATAACTCATTTTTGCAACAAGTTTTTCCAACAGTTGGATATGGAACTTCTGCTCTCATGATATGTAGAGCTTGGTTATTCCCCTTAGGCAATATAGCTAAAACTAAGACTAAGAACTCCCATACCCCCAACAAGATGGGTAAAACTTCTCCAAAATATAATGGACTTATTTAGACTTTCAACTTCGGGTAATATTGTAGCTCCTGTTGTTGTAAATCACTTACACTTTCAAAAAGCATCTATCATATTTGGAATATCTCCACTTATTACAAAGGGCAAGGCTCCAAAAATGAAATCAACAACCAAGATAAAGCAACTATAACCAAACCTTCCTTAGAGAAAGATTGATTTTCTGGTGCTTTATTTGATAGAAAATAGCTTGAAATCCTAAAATAATTATAGGAATTATATAAGCCATTGAAAGTTTTTAAACCTTCTTGATAATAGACACTTACAGCAAGTGGAAATAAAAGTAAGAACATCATTAATTTAAATAAATTTGATATAACATGAGATATAATTCTGGTATTCATTTTTACTTCCTTTTTATTTTTCAATCAATTTATCTGACATTTCTATAAGAGTTTCAACATCTATCAAAGAAACTTTTTCTTCAAAAGATAGCTTATCGTACTCTTCTCTTGAAATACCTCTAGCATATCAACAGGTGAAATTCCCATATTTTTATCGCTAGGAAATGGTAGCCATTCTTTTAATTCTGCTGAAGGATTAAATATAGCAAATGATGGTATTCCAACTCCTTGAGCTAAGTGTCTTGCTCAGCCTTCATTTCCTATATAATAATCACAATTTTCAAAAATGGTACTAAATCCTTTGTGTAGGGAGTTTCTATAGAAGAGATATATTTTATTATCTTCTAGTTCTTTTATGTATTTTTGTATTTCAGCCTTTTTGATCAGCTGAATAGAAAAAAATATTATTTGATGCTGAATACTTATCAATAAGATGTTGCACAAGAAATTTTTCATTTTTCTCTATAGGATAAATCTTGCTCATTACTCTAGAATATATTGAGAAGGCAATAATAGGTTTTGAAAAATCTACTCCTGCTTCTATCATCTATATTTTTCTCTTTTCCTCTGGTTTTGCAAAAAATTTGAAGTCATAATCTCTTTTCACATCAAAACCTAGCTTCTTCTAAAGGTGGAAGAAGTTGATTCAAAAATTTATCTACTTTATTTAGAGAATCTTTTTTCTTTCATCTTATAATTGTAAAAAAATCCTCTTTTCTTTTTATATCTACCTATTCTAAAAGGAGTTTTTCTTGAAAAACATACAGAATAACTCACTTTTTGGAGTAGACATAATATCTATAATAATGTCATATTTTTCTTGTTATTTTATAAACCTTTTTATATAACTGAAAGGATGTTCCTTTTTACTTATAGTAATAACATTATCTATATAAGGGTGATCTTCAAAAAGTGGACTTGCTTCTTCATAAAGACAAAATCTAATTTTTGCATTTGGAAAAGTTAATTTTAAAGAATGACATAGAGGCAAACTTAAAATAGCATCTCCAATTCTTTTTAAACCTCACAACCAGAATATTTATATTATCATTTTGAGAAAACAAGTTATCCCTCTCTTTCGTTAGTATCTTCTTCTACTTCAACATATTCTTCAACAGATGTGTCATCGTCTCCAGCATTACAAATCTCTTATAGAAATATGCTAGTAAAATTTAGTATTACATAAGTATAAGAAATAATAAATACACTGTAGTCTAAGTCAATACATAGAAGCTAAAAAGTGCTAAAAATAAGAACTATAGCTATTTTTAGGAATAAAAGCAAAAAGTTTTATCAGGTGTTTTAAAAAGGTATAGTACTACAACATTAAACTTGCTGATATAACTGACACTGCAATGAATATATTAATATGGAATAATTGAACTCCAAATGTTTTTATATATAGCTTCACAGAACATAATATATGAAACAACCATTTGCTGCAACATTAGGAATAGGCATACCACTGAAATCTCCTTTTTCACTTGATGCCACATTTATAATATTAAATTTTACTAGTCTCATTACTCCACAAAGTGCATATAGGAAAGAAACAGGAACTACAAAAGGACTTCCTGGAACTCTTGTTACTAAAATTGAATAAATTAACATAGATGGAGCTAATCCAAATGAAACTGCATCACAGAATGAATCAAACTCTTTTTCCAAATTCACTGAAAGCATCTAATTTTCTTGCTGTCTTTCCATCTAAACCATCACAAACCATAGCAAGTAAAATAAATAATATTGCCATAGTGTAGTTACCTTTTTGATTGATTCAGTTATGCTTAAATAACCTAAAACATATTTCCTGCTGTAATAAGATTAGGAGCAATATATTTTTCTTTACCATTTTTGTACCTCACTTTTTATTAATATAATAATCTTTATAATTATATCATCTTTTCACTATTATAGAATATATATTTCACTTAACATAAGCAAATTTTCTAACAAAAATTTTGATAATGTGATACAATAAGAGCCATTTTTAGAAAAGGGAAATGATATGTATTACAATTATAATCAATATGTAAATTTAGGGAGCTTTTTAGATAAAAATGCTTGTAATTTTGCTATTTATGCTAAAAATGTTAGCTAGTCTTATTTTAAATATATTTCATTCTTCTGAAGATGTTATTCCATATATGCAATATAAACTGGATACTGTTGAACATAAATTAGGAGATATTTGGAGTATATCATTAGAGAATATTCAAGAGGGGACTCTATATACTTGGGAAATAAATGGATTTTTCTGTCTTAGACCCTTATGCTCTTGCTTATACAGGGAAATGAAGATGTTAAAAATAAAAATCTATTGTTATTAAAAAGAGTGGGAACAGAAACAAAGCATGTACTTATTCCTAAAAAGATATGCTAATTTATGAAAGCCATATTGGACTATTTACAAAATCTTCCAACTCACAAACAACTACTAAGGAACTTACTCTGCTTTTTGAAGAAAAAAATCGATTACTTAAAAGAATTAGGTATTAATGTTGTAGAATTTTTACCTGTTTTTGAGTGGGATGATCATACTGGTAATTTAAATGAGAAGTCGGACTTTTTAAAAAATGTTTGGGGATATAATCCAATCAACTTTTTCCTTTTAACTAAAAATATTCTTCATCAACTGATATAAATTCTTTTGATGAAATTAAAGAATTTAAAAGAGCTTGTTTCAAAAGCTTCATCAAAATGGTATGGAAGTTATTTTTAGATGTTGTGTACAATCACACAGCTGAAGGTGGAACAGGTGGAGAAGAATACAATTTTAAGATTATGGTAGAAGATGTTTTCTATACTAAAAGACGAGAGGAAATTTCATTAATTATTCTGGTTGCGGTAATACTCTAAATTGTAATCATAAAGTTGTTAAAGATATGATAATTCAATCTCTATTATATTGGTATTTAGAAGTTGGAGTTGATGGTTTCCGTTTTGACCTTGCTCCTATCTTAGGAAGAGATGCTGACAGTCAATGGACTAGATATTCTCTACTTTACGAATTAGTTGAACACCCTATTCTTTCGCATGCAAAACTTATTGCTGAAAGTTGGGATTTGGGTGGATATTTTGTTGGTGCTATGCCTAGTGGTTGGTCTGAATGGAATGGTGCATATCGAGACACTATTAGATGTTTTATAAGAGGAGATTTTGGACAAGTTCCTGAACTTATCAAAAAGATTTTTGGAAGCGTAGATATTTTCCATTCAAATAAAAGTGGTTATCAAGCTAGTATTAACTTTATCTGTTGCCATGATGGTTTCACTATGTGGGATTTAGTTAGTTACAATGTAAAACATAATCTTCTTAATGGAGAAAAATAACCAAGATGGTGAAAAATAATAATCATTCATATAATCATGGAGAGAAGGATTAACTGAAAATCCAAAAATTATAGCTCTAAGAAAGCAACAAATAAGAAATATGCTTCTTATTCTATATATCTCACAGGGGTATTCCTATGTTACTAATGGGAGATGAAATGGGAAGAACTCAATTAGGTAATAACAATGCTTACTGTCAAGATAATGCTACTACTTGGGTTGACTGGGATAGAAAGAATTTGAAGATGTTTTTCTTTTCACAAAAAAATATGATAAATCTAAGAAAAATACTCTATTTTTTTAGAAAAGAAAGTCCTTTGACAGAAGAAGAAATAACTTTACATGGAATAGAACTATTCAAACCTGATTTAACTTTTCATTCTCTTTCTATAGCTTTTCAATTGAAAGATATAGAAACTAATACAGATTTTACATGTAGCTCTTAACTCATATAGTGAACAACTATGTTTTGAATTGCCAAAATTTGAAAATAAATCTTGGCATATTTTTGACAGATACTGCAAACCCTAGAACTTTTTGCTTTTGAAGAAATAAAACATGAAGGAGATCACTATTGTGTTTTTACCAAAAATCAGCTATAATTTTTAATTTCTAAGTAAATTAAAAATGATTGTTGCAAAGTCAAATTTTTCAATCTAAAGTAAAAAATAAATAGAGTTACGAATGGAAATTTTTAGATAAAAATCAAATAGAATGAGCCGAGTAAATCTCGACGTGTCTGAGCGTAGCGGAGTTGGTCGAATTACAGCGAATTCTTGATTTTATCGTTGAAAAACTACTCAGTAACGAACTATTTTTACTTTTTATTAAATGTAAAAGAGTCTCAATATATTTTTATAAATACTTGAGACTCTAAAAAGGAAAATAAAGGAAACTAGTTTGATTTAATAAGCCCTATTCTATGAGGCTTTCAATAATTTTTAAGTCATTTATTTGACTTTGTATACTTTTTACCAATATCAGTATCTTTTACCTTCATTCTCTTACTCTTTGTTTCAACAATTATATGCGAAGAAACCATATCTGTTCCGTCTTTAATTGCTGCTTCTTTAGATATAAATTTTAAATGTGAGGCAAGTTTTTATGCCATAAGAGTTATATGTCAAAGTATAACCTGCTATACCTGTTGTTGATTGGTATGCTCTTGAGAAACCTCCATCTATTATTAAAAAGTTTTCCATTTGCTTTAATTGGAGATTCTCCCTCTTTTACCTTAACAGGAATATGTCCATTTATAATATGAGAAGTTCTTGGATTTAAACCAAATTCTTCAAAAATCTTATCACAAATTTTTCATCATTAACTAACTTATGATAAGGATTTTTACTTCTTTATGAGTTGACTTATCATCTATAAAAATATCTTTCAAATGTTTTTCATAACATCTTTTCCAAAAAGTGGAGATAATCTTCCAGCCCATAGATACCAAATTAAGTCTCTATGTTTTTTTATTTACCTCAACATTTTTCTATCATAATAAGCCTGTCTTACCACATTATCTATCTTATCAAGCAATGCCTTACCTTTGTAATAACCATCTACGACATACATTTCACTAAATTCCCCATTTGGTTCCATAGGAATACAAGCATGGAAAAAGTAAGTTTGAGTTGTATTTTTAAATACATTCCTCCCTTAGAGAATAGAAGTTGCATATGTTTTTGTAACTTTTCACTTCCTAAGAATAAGGCTTGCAATTTATCTAAAAGCTCAGCTTCTTCATCTAAAAAGTTCAATGGATTTTCAGGATTCACTGTAGGAAATTTGTGTCATTTTAGAGGATATTCAACCCCATCTAAAGTGATAGTTCCCTTTTTCATAATTTATAAATTTCAAAGATTCTCTAGATGACATTTCAAGTTCAGGGGTTTCTTTCTGAGTAAAGCCCTTCAACTTTAAATTGAATTATACTCATAGCTTTATGCATCTGTACAATTAAATCACTATCTACACCTTCTTTTTGGTCTGAATCTCTTACAAGGGTCATTACCATAGTATTTCATAGCAAAAGTTGCAAAAAGGTAACAGGTTTATTCCATAAAGCTTCTTCTAAAAATGTCATTATTATTGTATCTACAACAAATTCTAATAACATTTGCAATACAAAGCCTTATTTCCTAGAGCAGCTCCTATCCAAAGAATATCATGATTTCCCATTGTATATCAAATTATTATATTCAGCTAGAGTATCCATAATCAAATGTGGAAAAGAATGCTCTATCATATATATCTCCAACTATGTGTAAATGGTCTATATTTAATTTTTGAATTAAATTGGAAATAGCTATTATAAATTCTTTTTCCTCTATCTATTGATATGATAGTATCAACTATACTATCAAAATACTCTCTTTTATTCGCTAATTCTCATAAAGTAATTCTTGCAAAATATATTGGAAGTCTTTAGGCATAGCTTTTTCTAACTTTCGACCTTGTATATTTAGAACAAACTATTTTACATACTTCTATCAATCTATAGATAATATTTATCATCCATCTATCTACATTAAAATTTGCTGTGTTTTTGCATAATTTCAATTTTTCTTTAGGATAATATATTATTGCAGCTAGTTCTTTCTTTTTCACTTTCTGTAAGTTTATCCCTATAAACTTCTTCAATTTTATTTCTAATAGTCCCTGAACCATTTCTTAAAAACATGGTTGAATGCTTCATATTCTCCATGAATATCTGTCATGAAGTCTTTCAGTTCCTTAGGAAGATTCATTATAGCTTGCAAGTTTATTATTTCCGTCGATGTTTCTGCTATATTTTTAAAATGTCTTAGATAATAGCTCTAAGTACTTAATCTCTGTATTCATACTATTCCCCATTCCTTGCTGCAATAGAAAAAAATTGTTCGTTACTAGCTAAATTTCTTAACGATAAAAATTAACGTTTCGCTGTAATTTCAGCAAAAACTTGCCAACAAGTTGGCTTCAAACACGCCGACAATTACTCGGCTCACTTGCTTTAATTTTTATCTAAAAATTTAGAATGTAACTCTCATATTTTTCTATATGCAATCTAAGTTTTAAATTATGATGTTATTTTTTAAAATATGCTTGTGCTGCTGCAAGTATTGCAGTAGGTACTCTAAATGGAGAACAACTGATATAGTCAAGATTTTGTTCTTCAAAGAATTCTATACTCTTTGGATCTCCTCCATGTTCACCACAAACTCCTATTTTTAAATTAGTTTTCTTGATTTACCATTTTTAACTCCAAGTTCAACTAATTGGCTAACAGCTTTTCTATCTATTGAATAGAAAGGCTCACCTTCCCAAAATACCTTTTTCTCTATAGTCATCTAAGAATTTTTACAGAGTCATCTCTAGAAAGTCCCATTGACATTTGAGTTAAATCATTAGTTCCAAATGAGAAGAAATCAGCATATTCAGCTATTTCATCTGCAAGTAAACAAGCTCTTGGTATTTCTATCATAGTACCTAGCTTATATTCCACTCTTGCTCCAAGTTCTTTAAACAGATCTTCTATTTCTTCTTCTATTTCTTTTCTTAAGTATGCTAATTCTTTAGCTTCCCATAATGAAAAGGTATCATTATTTCAGGGTGAACTTTTATTCCTTTTCTTTTCACATTCATAAGCTGCTTCAATTATGGCTCTAGCTTGTATTCTATAAAAGCTCAGGATAGCTAACTCTAATCTACACCCTCTGTGACCAAGCATAGGATTTTTCATCTTTTAATTTATAAATTCTTTTTCTATTTCTTCAAGAGAAATCAATAAAAATTTCTGCCATTTTCTTTTTTTATCATCTATAGTTTTTGGAAGAAATTCATGTACAGGAGGATCTAAAAAGTCTAATATTAGCTTCATCACCATCTAAAACTTCAAAAAAATATTTTAAGAAATCTTCTTTTTGTAAATTATGTAATTTCTTAAGTCTTCTTTCTTTTTCTTCTCCTCTATCACTTAGGATAAATTCTCTTATAGTCCAAATCTTATCGTTTTTAAAGAACATATGTTCTGTTCTACAAAGTCCGATTCCTTTTGCACCAAAACTCTTTCCTTGTTCAACATCTTCAACAGTGTCAGCATTCATTCTTACATTCATTCTCTTTACTTCTGAAGCCCAAGAAACAAATTCTTTTAATTCGTCTGAGAAACTATTTTCTTTCAAAGGAATTTTTCCTAAGAATATTTCACCTGTATGTCCACTTACAGAGATAAAATCTCCTTCTTTTAACACATAGTCTCCTATTGTCATAGTCTTATTTATTTCATCTATTTTTATTTCTGAGCAACCTGTAACACAACATTTACCCATTCCTCTTGCCACAACTGCTCCATGTGATGTTGCTCCACCTTTTAAAGTAACTATTCCTTGAGCAAGAGCCATACCTTGTAAATCTTCAGGTGAAGTTTCTTCTCTTACAAGTATAGTTTTTTCTCTTATCTTTACTCTTTTTAGCATCAAACATTATTCTTCCAACTGCAACTCCTGATGATGCAGCAAGACCTTTAGTTAATAAAGTTGCTTCTTTTAAGTATTTTTCTTCAAAGTCACCATTCAATAATTTATTTATTGAAGCAGAGCTCAACTTTCATCACTGCTTCTTCTTTTGTAATTATTCCTTCTTTAACTAAATCCATAGCAATTTTTAAAAAGCTTCAGCTGTTCTCTTTCCATTTCTTGTTTGTAAGATAAATAATTTTGAATTTTCTATTGTAAATTCTATATCTTGCATATCTCTATTATGTTTTTCTAGTTTTTAGCAGTTTCTACTAATTGATTGTAAATATCAGGCATAGAATTTTTGTAAAAAGCTCTATATTATCTGGTGTTCTTATCCCTGCAACTATATCTTCTCCTTGTGCATTTAAAAGAACTTCACCAAATATTTTTATCTTCTCCAGTAGAAGGATTTTCTTGTAAATAGAACTCCTGTTCCTGATTTTTCATTAAAGTTACCAAAAACCATTTCTTGAATTACAACAGCAGTTCCCATATTATTGTCAATATTATGTAATTTTTCTATATAATATTGCTCTGTCATTGTTCAAGATTCAAAAAAATTGATTTTACAGCAATAAGTATTTGGTCTCTATAATTTTCAGGAATATTTCCCCACATTCATCTCTATATATTTTTGCTTTCTAGTATTTGAGCTTTGTAATCTGTTGCTTTTAAGTGTACGAATTTTCTTCTATCTATGCCTTTTTGCAATTTCAGAAAACATTTGTACAAATCTTAGATAAGAAGTATATACAAATTTTTCATCATAGTTATTTCTAGCATTTTTTTCTGCTACATAGTCATTGAAACCTAAATTTAAAATAGTATCCATCATTCCAGGCATAGAAACAGGAGCTCAGATCTAACTGAAACTAACAGAGGCTTTGGCGATTGAAAATTTCTTACCTGTTTCATATTCTAAAACTCTTATATTTCTTAAAATCTCCTCTTCTAATACAGGAGAAAGCTTTTTATCGTTTTTAAAATACTCATTACAAGCAGTTGTAGATATAATTATTCCCTTAGGTATAGGTAGATCTATTTTAGCCATTTCAGCTAAGTTAGCTCCTTTCCCTCCTAATAAAGCCATCATTTCTTTTCCACCATCTCTAAATTCATATACTTGTTTCATTTTATAGCCTCCTAAATACTTTTTATTTTTAAGCTCTTGATAAAAATAATTTTGTTACATTCGTTTTTGTAAATCTACCAACAAGTGATAACTTTCCATTTTCTTTTCTAAGAACAGGTAAAGAGTCTATCTCATGTCTTATCAATTTTTCTATCGCATCCATTATATTATCGTCTTCAAAACAGTGTACAATATTTGGCATTCTTGTCATTATCATACTGACAGGTGTCTTTTCTATATTTTTCTTATTCAATGTAGCTTTTAATAAATCTTTTCTGGAAATGATACCAACTAATTTCTCGTTTTTCAACTACAACTAAAGTTCCTAAATCATAGTTAAATAAATGTATGATAGCATCATAAACAGAAGTCTTTACATCTATTGAGTTCTGTGGACTCATACAGTCTTTAACTCTAATTATTGTACATTTATTGTTGTAACTATAACCTTTGTTTTTGTTTAGATGTTACTAACTTCAGTGCTGTTAAAATTGAAAAAAATCTGTTCTCAGTGCAGATTTAGTAACATTTAAATTTTAGCAATTTCATCTCCTGATAGTAATGATTTTTTTCTTTTTAACATTTTAAGTATTTTCTTTTGTCTCTCTGTTAAAATCATCTAATCACTTCCTTATTAATGCTTATTATTTTTAAAATTTATATAAATAATATAAAAACACAAGTAATTTTAAGTGATTAATGTACACTTATTTTTTTCTTGCTTTATATCAGTCAATACTGTAGGAAAAAAACAAATTAAGAACTTTATAGAATTAATAAAAATTTATAATAAATTATAGACATCTGAATTTAAATAAGATATAATTATTTGAACGATAAATTGGAGGTGTAAAAATGAAACTTAGTATAAATATAAAAGGTCTATCCAGAAAAAGTTATTCATCAAGAAGAAATAGAAATAATAAATGAAATTTCTACTACAAAAGATTTAATAAGAGAATTAGTAAAAAAATAAATGTAGAAAAAAATTTAATAAAAAATAGATGATAAAGATATTCTATCTATCATGACTAATGAATACATTGCTGAGGCAGCAAGAAGTGGAAAAATTGGTGATGAAGTTCATGGAGATAAAAAAGCTAATTTAGAAAAAGCTTTAGATACTGCTTATCTAGCTTTTGAAGATGGACTATATTGTATCTTTGTAAATGATGAGCAAACTGAAAAAAACTAGAGGATAACCTAGCTTTTAAAAAGATGGAGATGTGCTACATTTATTAAATTAACTATGCTTGCAGGTAGAATGTGGTAGGAGGAAAAAAATGTTAAATTTTTATGGAAACAAATTTACATCAGATATTAATCACTTTGTGAACTACTCACGACTAACACCCTACGAGTGCTAGAGTCGAGAGCTTCATAAGATAACTGAAAAAGTAAGTTATCTTCTAAGAAGTTTGGTTTTTAAACCCTTATTCTTTTTGGCTAGTCCACGATAGCCACTACCGGATAAGACTTGCATCTACACCGCTACTTTTATCTGTATATTATATTTAAAAAGAACAACTATACAGAACAGTGAATATTTTTACAAGGCTACTGTTTACTAGCCTTAACTCCATATATTCAGTTGCTAATGTTCTAAATATATTATACACTAAAAACTAGTAAAATTGCAAATTTTAGTGCAACATTTTCAATGTTGGTGTTATTCATACCCTACGAGTACATGTCTCACGGCTAACACCCTAACGAGTGCTAGAGCCACGAGTGTTCTAACTACGTTAATAAAAAGCCAATTACTATTTTCCTTTTCGGGAGAAAAATTTATAATAAATTGAAGATGAATAAAGATATATCTTATAATTATCCTATAAAAAAATGAGCTAGTTTTTTTAAATAGAAAAAAATAAAAGAAAAGTGCTTATTTGTTAAATAGCGTTGATAAAAAGTTTGAGACTATGACCTGATAGAATTAAGAGAATTTTTGAGAATTAAAAACTTAAGAATTCTCTTTTTATTGGGAGAAAAAGCTATCACAAATTAATGATAAAAATCTGAGCTGCACCTCAATCTTGTGTCCAAGATTTTGGGTGCAGCTCAGTCTCACATCCTGTAAGCCTATTTCTTATTTATTGCTTGGTCTAAATCTTCTATTAAATCATTTACATCTTCTATACCAACTGACATTCTTAAAGACATTCATTTTATACCTCTTGCTAATCTTTCTTCTAAAGGTACATCAGCATGTGTTTGGAACATAGGATAAGTAATTAAAGATTCAACTCCTCCTAAACTTTCTGCAAATTGTATTAACTTAATATCTTTTTAAAAATTTTTCTTAGCTCTTTCAGGAGTATCAACATGGAAAGATACCATTCCTCCAAAAACCTGTTCCTTGTTTTTAGAAACTTCTATAGATTCATTTTCTTCAAGTCCTGGATAGTAAACTGAAACAACTGCTTTTTGAGTTTTTAACCATTCAACAATCTTTTTAGCATTTTGATGTTGTTCCATTCTAATATGAAGAGTTTTTATTCCTCTTAAAACAAGCCATGAATCAAAAGGAGATAAACAAGCTCCTATAGTCTTTTGTTATAAATCTAAGTTTTTCACTAATTTTCTTGAGAATTTGTTACTAAAAAAACCTGCCAAAAGTATCATTATGTCCAGCTAGATATTTTTGTAGCACTGTGAAGTACAACATCTGCACCTAGCTTAAGAGGGTTTTTGAAAATATGGTGTTAAAAAATGTATTATCGACAACTAAAATGCAATTATTCTTTTTTTAGCTATTTTTAGAGATTTCTTCTATATCTGCTATTTTTCATCATTGGATTTGTTGGAGTTTCTATATATATCATTTTTGTATTTTTCTATAGCTTTTTCAACATTTTTCAACTTTATCTGTTTTCAACAAAAAGTTGTCTTTATTCCATTCTTTTTACAGATACTTTCCATCAATCTTATCGTTCCACCGTATAAGTCATCTGTTGCAACTATATGGTCTCCTGGTTCTAAGATATCTAATAAAAGCTGTAACTGCTGCCATTCCTGTACTAAATGCTAAAAGCATCTACACCTTCCTCTAAGTCATTAACTATCTCTTTCTAATTCTTCTCTTGTTGGATTTTTGTAATCTCGAATAGTCAAAAACCAGTTGATTCTCCAAATGCTGGGTGAACAAAAGTCGCAGATTGATATATAGGAAACTTACTGCTCCTGTATTATCTACATTTCTTCTTTGTTTTTTTCCCGTGGACACATACAGTTCCTACATTTTTATTCATGTTTCTTACCTTCCTTTTTTTAATTTTCATTAATTTTTAATTAATTTATTGATTAAAGTCAAGTTAATTATTTAGTTTTTCTAAGTCCATCTTGATTTTATCTTGAAATTTCTCAAAATTTATTTCTTCCTTTAATTCATCTAGTCCTAATATTTTTGAAAGTTTTATATATGAGTTAGTCAAATGTATAGGGGTAAAGAGAACTATCATTTTCCAACTTTTTCATAAAAAAATCATAGGGGTTAGAAATAGCCTTATTTGCATATATCATAGGAATGAAAACCTTCCCATTGTCACCTAATAGATATTGAAAAATATCTTATGATACAAAGACAGATAAAAGCAAAGTGTAAAATGTCCTTGAATATGTCTCTTAGAAAAGTCTACATCTGTTATTTTAAATTTATCTTCTATATTCCAACTATGTTGAAAAATATTAGATATTTCATAATCTTCAAGTTTTTCATCTGTCTTTAAACATATATATCCGTTTTTAAATTATTTTCTAAATAATCTTTGTAGGCTCTTTTTCTTGTTCCAATAAACATAGAGTTTAGAATCTTTTAATATCTAAGACTTTTTCTTTTTCTAAAACCTCATTTGTCTTAATATCTCTTTCTAAAATTTTCCATTTATTATCTTTTAAAATTTCATTTTTAATATCTTCAGATAAATCTTCAAAAGAAATAGAAGATATAGAACTTTTTCTTGAATTTCACTTTCTTTTGTCAGAACCAAAAATAAGTTTAGAATTTTTTTAAATTCTTTTTGAAATCTTCTAGTCTATTTTTAGAGTTATCTTCTTTCAGAGATAAATGATAAGAAATAGGAATACCGTAGGAATCAAAAAAATAAATTCATATTAAAAGGTAAATCTTTTTCCCCTTTTTGAAAATTGTTAGATTCTAAACCATAAAGAACCTTCCAATAAAATTATAGATATAATTTCCTTTGTGATAGTAGACTATATTTTTTTATCTCTTTTTTTATTTTTTTATCAAAAACTTATTAAAAACATTTTATTAAATCTTTTTGTCTTTTTTTATCCAGTTGTAATAAAACATCATAGAACTCTGAATGAGATAGAGAGTTCAAAGAGATAAAAAGGAGTTTTTCTGTTTTTCTAGGAAAGTTGAATAAGAACTTCCTAACCTATAAACAACTAAAGCGAACAAAAGACTTTGATAGGTCTTCTCCTAGGATATTATCTAAAGAAAGCTCTTTCCACAATGCATTTACTAAACTATGTCCAAAAACGGAAAAGATTAGTCTTTGCTATCTTTTTCTTTTTTTCTATAGTTAATCTTTTTGCTTCTTCTTTTAATTCTTCAATAATATTTGGATTTTCTTTAAGTAGTGTCTCATAGTTACCTATAGTTTTTATCACAACTGTCTTTTTTTCTTATTGGTCTTAGGTATTCTATGTTGCTCACAAAATTGAATAACTTTAGCTTTTTCCTTTTTCCTGTAACTGCTACATACATATTTATCTCCCAACCTATTAATAAAAGAGACTGTTGCAAATCATTATTAATTTAAAAGTAAAAATAAGTGAGTTACCCTATAATTTATTATTAGAAATTTTCTTTGAGTAAATAACTAATAGTTTTAATAAGATTACTGCGACGTCCTATAATGTTTTAGAAGCCTTATATAACTCAAAAACATTATAGGCTGGCAAGTAATCACTATATATATAATTAAAAATTTATTAAAATTTCTCAAAGAAAATTTCTAAAAACTACTCAGTAACGAACTATTTTTTTACTTTTATTAGTTTGCAACAACCTATTTAATTATTGATTATTTTTCTTCTTCTAATTTAAAGAATATATCTGCTTTCTTTGTTAGATACATCACAACATAAAGTACTGCTAAGATTAATAATGTTCCAGTTAATAAAAGCATATTGTTCCATTCTTAAGATAGAGAATAGTATTGCATAGATTCCACTTAAGAAAATAAACATTCCTATACCAAACTTTTTATTATCTGTCATACTTGCAACATATAATGAATTTGGTATTACTATTGCTAATGAAGCTACCAAATATGACATTTCAAAAACCTAAATGCTCAGATAATGATAACAATAATAGATAGAACATAACTAATGAAAATCCTACTACTATGTATTGCACATAGTGAGCAACTTTTTGCTGACAATCTCAAATATATATACTATAACTAAACTCATTAAAATAAATAGGAATCCATAGTTACAAGCTCTATATATTTGAGTATAATCAGTTACAGAATTGTATAACAGTACTTTTACTATTTTACTATCATCACTATTATAATATTCATACTCTTCAGAATCTCTATATACTTCAAGATCTGCTTCAGAATAAGAGTCCTTAAAATCATCATATACATCTTGATTTATATCTAAGACTTGAGGATAATCTCTAATCAAGTTTGAAATTTCCCATTTTGCAGTAAATCCATTATCATCTATATTTCTTTCAGTAGGTAAAAACTCCTGAGAAACTTGGAGACTTCCAATTTGATTTTATGTCAAAATTATTTTTTTCTTTCCAAGTGGTAATATAGAAATCTTTCTGCTTCCTCTAATATCTATATCTATTTCAAAAGGAATCTTATCTTCTTTCATCATTCCATCATATTCTGGGATGAATTTGACCAGATATTCCACTAGTAAATAATGGATTTGCCATAGTCCCTGACATAGCTTCTAAATCTTTCTCTACATTTCCTAATTTAAATTTATTAACCTTAACTAAAGCTTTAGTATCAGATAATCCTATAGATAAATACGCTACCATATCATTTTTATCAGGAAAAATCTTTTAGGTGAAAAAAATATCCTGTTAATTTTATATTAGCTGTATAGACTGTAGCATTGTATATACCTCTATGTCTTAATTCATCTTTCATTTCTATAGTTGCATTAAGTTCTTCTGGTAATATAGCTAAACGTCTTTGTACTGGCTGAACTACAACATTTTTTTCATTTCTTATACTATCATCTTTACTAAGAGATGAATCAGTATATGATAAAGAAATTACTGGTGCTATAATCTTTTGACTTTTCCCCATTCATTTCCTATTTCTGTAACAGTTTCTTTAAATAGTCTACCTCTTCTTTCTACTAATTTTCCTACAAAAAGTAAAGGTATTTGTAATATAATTACAAAAACTACTAGAAAAATTAATTTCTTCATAACTGGTGAGAATGGTTTTTGTTGCTTGGAATTTTATATGAATTATTATCCATTTTTTTCCATTTTTCTCCTTTCTATTTCCCTTGATTTTTTTAGTAATAATTATTATTTCAGTATAGCATAATTTTTAAAAAAATGATAGAATAAGTCAACAATAATTTTTAGGAGGAATAGATATGAAAAAAATTTTTATTACTATGCTTATTTAGCATTTTAAGTATTTTTTTCATTTGCTAATGACTGGGAATTTGGATCTGAAGGAGAACATATAATTCCTTTAAAAGGTTCAGCAGTTGCTATAAAGAAAGAAAAAAATTACTTTAAAAACTAACTGAGGACGGAATGCTTGTAAATGTTAAATTCACATTTGATAGTCCTAATGCTGAAAAATAAAATAATAGGTTTTTGTTACCCCTGAAAGTGGAAACAATGAAGAATATGAAGAAGATTATTCTAAGGCTAAAAAGAAAAAGCAGAACCTTTAAAAAAATTAAAAAAACTTTAAAAACTGTTGTCAATGGAAAAGAAGTAAAATCTAATGTTGAATTATTATCTAAATTACTTTCAAGAGGAGTTCTAGATAATAATGTTATAAAAAGAATATATAGAAGAAGAAAAAAACTTCTATAACTATGTTTATTACTTCAATGCAGACTTTAAGCAAAGGTGAAAAATGTTGTAGAACACAGTTATTATTACACTGGTTCTTATGGAATTTTCCAAAGAGATTTTGCTTATGTTGTAACTACTATTTCTAAATGGAAAAAAACAAGACTGTTGAAGATTTTTGAAATTGAAGTTATTCCAGGAAAAATATTTTTGTTAAACTACCTTATACTTTCTGGAAAAAAATGGTAAAAAGATAGATTGGCAAATTGCTGGTAAAGGAAAGATGGTTTCTATAGCTCCAACTAATCCAAACAGTGATGACAGCTATGGAATTGACAAATATGGTGCTGTTTATTTAAATCTTGATAATGGTTCTGTTAAATACAAAACTAAAAACTTCTCTCCTGATACAGATTTCTATATGACTCGTATAGATAATATTCCAGGTTTTTGACTATGAATTCCCTGCTGGAAAAGTGCAAGGTTATAGATTTAAAGATGGAGACTATATGTTTGACACTAGTCTTGCTTCTTTATTAAATTCTGATGCAGATGATTTAAAGGGATTAAGTAACTTACAACTAGATATTCTTCGTAACTATCCTTATGCTATTGCAGGATATGATTTTGCTAGAAAAGATTTAAAAGACTATTTCTCAGAATTTATCTGGTATAGACCTACATCTAAAAAAATGTAAAGATTAATCCTAATTATAACGATTTAATTAAAACAATTGATAAAAATTAAGGCTAGTAGAAAAATAATAAAAAAGTAAAGGGACTGTTACAAAATTAAAATTCTAATCCTAAAGTAAAAAAATAAGTGAGTTACATTATAATTTATTATTAGAAATTTTTCTTTGAGTGAATAATGAATATTTTTTTTAATAAGATTACTGTGACGTCCATTATTGTTGAGAGAGCCTTTGTGAGGCTCTCGAAACACTAATGACTGGCAAGTAATCGCTATATATAACTAAAAAAATTTTTAAAAATCTCTCAAAGAAAAATTTTCTAAAATCTCCTCAGTAACGAACTATTTTTTTACTTTTTATTATTTTGCAACAGTCCTCTTTTTTTATTTAAAATGATTTTATTTTATTTCTTTGAAATCTTTATCTCTTAAATCTATAAGCCTTAATTTATTATCAACTAACACAACTTTTTGCATAACGTGCATTTTCATACTTATCCCCTGTTCCTTCTTGGAATAAATAACTATTTGCATTTATATCCACATTGTAACCATCACTCTTATAAGCTATGAAAAGTAAATCTTTTTCATCAGTTTTTTTCTTTTGCTAGTTTAACAAACTTAGCTACTTTATTTCCATCTAAACGGATAGCTATATATGCTTTCTTAGCTTCAGTTAATTCTCTTCTTTTCTCTTTCTTGCTCAGTTTCTTCTTTTTTTCTCTTCTTCATAGTAATCATATGATTTATTTTTGATATATAAATTCTGTAGTTTGATCTAAGATATCATAATTTAAAGTCATATAGTCACCTTGTAAAAAGTGAACGAGGATCAACTGGTCTAAGTTCTAAATAGAAATAACTATCTAGTTTTTTTATAACTTTCTTCTTTTTTTGAGCAGAAAAAAACCTGTTATTACAAAAAGAAGTACAATATTTACAACTATAAGTATCTTTTTCATTTTTATTACTCATTATTCTCATCAACTCCTTTAAATCCATACTTTAACACTAAATAAGCTACTAGTAACAGTCCTCCTGAAATACTAAGTGCTATTGATTTGTCCAGTAAAGACTTATATGTTGTGAAATAATAATTATATATTACATAACATGCTGCTAAAGTCGAAATTAATATTCCCCATTTACTATTTTTTTAGAAGCATAAATTAACATAATTAACATAACAAAAATTAAACTTAAAATTTGTGAATATGCAAAAATAATTTAAACCTAACCAAAGAATACATAAAACTATTTGTAATTTTTTTGGTTCTTTATTGTTTTGAATATTACAAATGCTCCAATCAATGTAGTAAGTGCAATATCAACTATTCTATAGTATTGAGCATACTTAAACATAAGTTCATAATCATCTATAAAAATTCCTATTCTTGTAGATAGCCAGCTAAGAGGTAATAAAATTAAAGGCAGCTTCATTCCCTATTAAAAACTCTTTTTAATTTTTTTCATTTAAAAAGTTCTTTTTATCATATAGAAAATAAAAGTAAGCTTCCACAATAAGTGTTATAGTGATAATACTATAGTAGTAATTAATAGATGGAGCTTTTTCTGAAAGGAAAAAAATCCTAGTAATAAATAATTTACTGGGAATAAAAGTAAATCTAATGCTCTTGTTGGCATAAAAAAACCAGAACAGATTAAAAAAATAATTGTAATAATAAATATTACAGATAGAGCTCTCATTTCTAATGAAACACTTAAATATATGCCAAGACATATAAGTCCTGCAATAAAAGCTACTATTTCTATTTTATCATTCTTTAAGCCAAGCATTTTTTTGCAGCAAAAATATGAAAAAAATAATTAAAAGAATAGCAACTACAATAAATGCTTTTTTTCTCCTAAGCCCATAAGACCCAAAAAGGGAAAAATACGAAAATCATAAGTAAGAAAAAAATGCAAAAACTTTTAAAAAAACCTACAACCACATTTGTAAATTTTTTTGATATTTTCACTTTCTATTTCATTAGAAGATTTAATTACTGCTACTATAGTTCCTATAATAACCATTAGAGAAAAGAAAAATATATAGTCGCATCTGTATAAATTATACTAGATATCATTTTGATAATAATAGCTACTCCAAAAACATCCAAGAGCTGTTATTGAAAGTATCTTTATAGTTATTTTTTTAATTGCTTATAACCAACAAAAATATACAGCAGCAACAAATAGTAAATATAGTACTATTGCTATAAGACCATTATAATGATCGTTTATTGCTGCAAAAGCCACTTGCTATAAAAAGAAATGTAAAAATATTCCTGTCATTATATTGTAGAAAAATATTGTTAAATTTAAAAATTAAATCTTTTTTTGTATAAACGGATATACCAATAATACTATTCCAAAAAATTAAAGAAGATAAAAAAATGGAATAATAGATCCTGATAGATATAATTCTAAGTAGAAATTTGTTCCCACTGCTACAACTATAGTAAAAAAGTGTTACTATAGAATAATATCCTGTTGCTATCATTGGAATAATTAAAAAAATATAGCCCAATTTCTAAATAATATCCATGTATCTGCTCCTGTTTGATATACCTGTCCATAGACTGCAAACAAAGTTCCTATCGTAAACGAAGAGAAGAACAAGGCTAAATTTTTATAAATATCTTTTTTTCAAAAAAATAGATAAGCTCCTAATCCTGCTATAATCAGTGCAGAAGGAACTACCAACTTTTCAATACTAGACATAGTTGCCCAGTTATATGCTGTGAATGATGTAACTCCAGCTATTAAAAAAATATCACAGAGAAATACAGAAAAAAACTTCTTTATTTTCTCAAACATAATACCACCTATCTCTTTCTTTTATTAATTTAGTAATGATTTTTTTGTATTATAACATGTAATTATTAAAAATTTGGTAAAAAAATAAAAAAATAGTTCATTATTTACTCCTAAGAAAAATAGAAAATAAAGTGAGTTGGATTTCAATTAATTATAAAAAAATTTTTCTGTGAGTAAATAACTAATAGTTTTTAATAAGATTACTGCGACGTCCATTATTGTTTTAGAAGCCATTTGAAATCCTAAAAACACTAATGGCTGGCAAGTAATCTCTATATATAACTAAAAATTTATTTGAATCTCTCAAAGAAAATTTTTTTTAAATCTGCTCAGTAACGAACTATTTTCTATTTATCATAAATTGACACTTATTAGTGATTTCTGATATAATAAATCAACTTTTTAAAGAAAAGGAGTTTTAAAAATGAAAATTAAAAAAATATGCTTTATGCAGCTATGTTTGCAGCTATTGTTGCTGTTTTTAGGTTTAATGCCTCCAATACCTTTACCTTTTTATACCTGTACCTATAACTTTACAGACTATGGGAGTAATGCTTGCAGGAAGTTTTTTTAGGTAAAAAGATTAGGTTTTATTAGTATGTTATTAGTGGTTGTTATTGTTCTTTTAGGTCTACCTATTCTATCTGGTGGTAGAGGTGGACTTGCAGTTCTTACAGGTCCTACAGGTGGATTTTTTTATAGTATGGTACTTTTGCAGCCTTCTTAGTAGGATTTTTTTAGCAGAAAAAAAGTTTGGAAAAAAATATCAATATAGGAAAAATATATTGTAGCTAATATAATTGGTGGAATAGTTTTAGTATATCTTGTTGGTGCAATCTATCTATCATATATAACAAAAAAATGCCAATAGATAAAAGCTTTCTTAGCAACTATGGCTTTTATCCCAGGTGATGTATTGAAGGCTGTAGTTGTTTCTGTACTTTTGCTATAAATTAAAAGGAAATCAGTCCTATTAATGAAGTTGTAAGATAGGCTGATACTATGATAGAAGTAGAAAAATCTTAGTTTCTCTTATCAAAAATAATAAGGTCTTAAAAAAATATTTCTTTTTCTATAGAAAAAGGAGAATATCTTTGTATTATTGGAAAAAAATGGCTCAGGAAAAATCTACACTTGCCAAGTTACTTGCTGCCCTTATTTTTTTCAACAAGAAGGAACTATAAAAAAATTTCTGGCTATGACACTAAAAAAATCAAAAAGATTTACTGAATATTAGAAAAAAATAGTTGGGATAATTTTTTTCAAAAATCCTGAAGAACAAATTATCTCAACTACTGTTTTCGATGAAGTTATCTTTTGCCTTAGAAAAATCTTGCTATTCCTAGAGAGATATAAAAAGAAATAGCTGAAAAAAAGCTTTTAAAAAAATCTTAATCTACTAGAATACAAAGATAGGCTTACTTATCAGTTATCAGGTGGTGAAAAGCAAAGACTTGCTATTGCAAGTATCTTAGCTATGGGAACTGAAATTCTAATTTTTGATGAGGCAACTTCTATGCTTGATCCTGTTGGAAAAAAAGAAGTTTTAAGAATTATGAAAGAATTAAATTCTCAGGGAAAAACTATTATTCATATCACTCATGATAGAGATGACATATTAGAAGCCTCTAAAGTGATGCTTTTATCAGAAGGTGAAATAAAAGTATTTAGGAAGTCCTTACAAAGTTTTTTTGATGATGATGTAGCTTTTCTTCTAAAAAAATAAAAAAATATCTTGGAAAAAAACATAATATAAAAAGTAGAAGATAAAAAAATATTAATATGAAAGATTTGGTGAAAATAGTCTATGAAAATATCTATTAAAAAAATCTTGGCTATAGTTATTCTGTTTTCAATGATGAAAAAAATGCTATAAAAAGATGTTTCATTAGAAATAAATTCAAATAAAAAGAATAGCCATTGTTGGACATACAGGTTCAGGAAAGTCTACACTTTTTGAAATTGATAAAAGGACTTTTAAAAAATCAAACAGGTGAAATAAGTATAGATGGAAAAAAATTGAAGATATTGGCTATATTTTTTTCAATATCCTGAACATCAAATTTTTGAAACTACAATTTTTAAAGATGTTAGCTTTGGTTTAAAAAAATTAAAACTAAGTGAAAAAGATCTTACTGAAAAGAGTTGAAAAAGGCTTTTACAACTTGTGGGCTTGAATAAAGACTATCTTCATCGTTCAACTCTAAACTTAAGTGGTGGTGAAAAAAAGAAAAGGTGGCTTTGGCTGGAGTTTTCATTATGGAAAAATCAGCTATTACTTTTAGATGAAGCTACAGTGGGTTTAGATCCTGAATCAAAGAATGAACTTTTTAAAAATTCTTTTTAAATTGGCAAAAAAAGAAAATAATAGTGGTTTTATTTTTTTCTAGTCATGATATGAATGATGTTTTGAATTATGCTGAGGAAGTTATTGTTATGAGTGAAGGAAAAAGTTCTATATCATACAAAACCTTCTGAACTATTTGAAAAAAATATAGTGATTCTTTAGAAAGTTTAGGATTAGTTCTTCCAAAATCCATAGATTTTTTTAAATAGACTAAATAAAAAAATTTAAAAAAATCCCTTTAAAGTTTGAAAACGAAATAAAAAGAAGAAGATATTTTTAAAAAGTTATTGAAGAAAGATTAATAAATAAAGGATAAAATTATGAATATAATATTAGGAGAGTATATAAATAGAGACAGTGTGTTACATCACTTAGATCCAAGAACTAAATTAATTGGTTCTTTTTCTCTTATACTCTCTTTTTATTTGCTAACAATCTATCTATTTACCTTATTTATAGTGTTTTAGCACTTATTCTTATCTTTCTTTCAAAAAAATTCCTTTAACAGCATTTTTAAAGAGTTTAAAAATATCTGAGTTATATTTTTAATTTTTTTCTAGTTTTTTTCATATTTTTTTCTAAACAAGAAGGAGAATTATTATTTAAAGTTTGGAAATATTCTGTCTATGATAGTGGTGTTTTTTTCTGCTATAAAAAAATGATGGGAAGAATTATTTTACTTTTTAATTTTTTTCATCTCTACTAACTTTGACAACTAAACCTTTGGATATTGCCTTAGCCTTAGAAACTCTATTGAGTCCTCTAAAAAAATAGGGCTACCTATTCAAGATTTCTCTATTATGCTTAGTATCACTTTAAGATTTATTCCCACTATTTTACAGGAATTCAATACTATTAAAATGGCACAACAAGCAAGAGGAGGTAATTTTGAAACTAGGAATCCCTTTAAAAAAATTATCTCAATATAGCTTGATTTTACTTCCACTTTTTGATGTCTGTTATAAAAAAAGTGGATAATTTAACTTTAGCTATGGAAGCTAGAGCCTTTCATTGTGGTTTAGAAAGAACTAACTTCCATAGATTAAAAATTTCAAAAAAATAGATTATTTAGCTTTTTATTATTCTATTTTCTATAATAATATTCTTATTTTTACCAATAGACGACAACTTCTCCATTCTTTATCTTCTTTTATCTCTGCAACTTCAAGCCCTACTGACTCTGCCTTAGAGATAACTTCTGCTAACTTGTCTTCTATTATTCCTGAGAAAAAGAACTATTGAATCCTCTTTCAAGATATATTTTTATTTCATCTAGTAATTTAATTAAGACATCAGCTAAAAATATTACATACTACTATGTCAAACTTCTTATTTTCTATAACTTCAAGTAAGTTTCCTTTTAAAAGTTTTACTTCATCTAAAGAAATATTATTTAAAAAGTAAATTTTCTTTAGCAACTTCCATAGAAAAATTCATCTATATCTGTTCCATATACTTCTCCTGCTCCTAATAGTTTCCCTGCTATCATAAGTATACCTGAACCTGTTCCTATATCTATTATTGTTTTTGTTAGTAAAAATCTTGTTCTTCCATTAATTTCAATAGAAGTGAAGTTGTAGGATGTGAACCTGTTCCAAAAGGCTCTTCCTGGATCAAGCTCTATAACTAATTCATCATCTTGTTTTTTTCATATTCTCTCCAAGTTGGTTTTACTACAAATTTTTTTCACTGACTTTTTCAACAAATAAATATTTCTTCCAACTATTTTTGATAATCCTCTTCATCATATTCATAAAAAAATCTAAGTTATAGACTATTTCTTCATCTTCTGAAAATTTTTCTTTAAAAAGTTTCTTCTAGAACTTTTTTTCTTTTCTCTGAATAGATATTCAAAGGAAAATATGCCGATACAGAATTTTCAGATAACAAAAATTGTTTTTCATCTCTATAGAAATTTAAAGGGTCTTTATTTAAAAGAGGTTCCTCTATCTTTAGACCTGTAACTCCAAAAATCATAGAAAAATATCTGAAATTATTTTTCTTGTATTTTTCTATATTGTCACTTTCATATATAACTTTAGCTTCTAAAACCTTCATTTTCACTCCAATTTATTCTTTTTTTATTTTTTTACATTTTCCTGTCTTTTCATCAATTTCAACTTCTATTCCTAAAAGTTGTTCCTCTCCTTCAGCAACTTCAAACTTTTGAGGTAAAGAAGTTAAAAAAATTTCTTTTATTATAGTTTCAGCATTTGTTCCTATAACTCCATTTTGAGAACCTGTCATTCCTACATCTGAAATATATCCACTTCCATTAGCAAGTATTCTTTCATCAGCTGTTTGTACATGGGTATGAGTACCGTAAACCAATGATACCTCACCATCTAAATATTTTCCCAAGGCTATTTTTCTCTGAAGTTGCTTCTGCATGAATATCTATTATTATATTCTTTGTTGTCTTTGAAATTTCTTCAATTAGTTTTCTTTGCTGTTCTAAAAGGACAGTCAACAGCTGACATAAATACTCTTCCTTGTAAAGAGATTAAAAGCTATCTTATTTCCATTTTTATCCTCTAAGATAGTATAACCTCTTCCTGGAACTTCTGATGGATAGTTAGCTGGTCTTACCATTCTATCTGAATTATCTAAGTACTCATAGATTTCTTTTTTTATCCCAACTATGATTTCCACCACTTATAACATCTGTTCCCCAAGATAAGAATTCATCTGCAATTTTTCACTGTTATACCAAAAACCTGCTGCTGAATTTTTCTCCATTTACTATCACAAAATCATAATCTTCTTTATACTTCTCTAAAAAAATGCCTGTAAAGTGTTTCTTCCAGGTCTTCCTACTACATCTCCTACAACCAATACTTTCATTATTTTTTTCCTCTATTCTAATTTTGTTTGATTTTTTTAATTTATATTTGATTTTATATTATACCATACAATATTCTTTTTATATTATAAACTATTTTTACTTTTTATAGGCTAGTCTATCTATTGCATTTTTTTATCTTATTAGATAAAAATTGAAATTAGAAATATTTTAAATGGAGGCTTAAAAATGAAAGATGATTTAATAAAAACTCATAAATGAATTAGAAAAAGAGAGAGTATCAGAAAAATAATAACTATGATTGAAGCTCTTTCTGATGAAGATAAAAAAACTCAAAAAAATTAAACTAAGTCTTGCTAAGGCATATAGTCATATAGATGAATTTGATAAAACAATAGAGATTTTAGAAAGTATTAAAGATAGTGAAAGCAATACTTCTATATGGAACTATTGTATGGGACATTCATATTACTATTTAGATAATCCTTCTGAGGCTGAGAGATACCTTTTAAAAGCATTGGAGATTAATCCTGAGGATAAGCCTAGCAATTTTCTTTTTAGCTCTGTTATATCATGAATTAGGAGATATAGAAGAGCCTGAAGAGGCTATTCACTACCTTAATAAAAAGTCTAGAGTATTTTTAATGCTTACTCAAAATTAGATGCTGAGGAAGATATAACTGAAGATTTAATTTCCATAGAACAAAAAGCTAGCTTGGAACTATGACAAACTTAGAAACCATAAGGAAGCTGAAATACATCTTCATAAGGCAATCTCACTGGGAGATAATGAAGAATGGGTTTATTCTCAACTGGCATATAATTTAAGATCTCAAGAAAGATATGAAGAAGCCTTAGAAAATTATCAAAAAGGTTATTGAACTTGGAAGAAAGGATACTTGGGTATATTCTGAAATAGCTTGGACATACTTTTTAATTAAAAAAAGCCTCAACTAGCTTTTAGATTATATGAAAAAGGCTAAGGAAATATCACCTGTGGAAATAGATTTAGTCCTTACTACAAGAATGGCATCTATACTTCTTGCTTTAGCTAAACACAAAGAAGCTATTAAAATGATAGAAGAAATTATTTCTAAGGAAGAATATAAGAATGATATAAATTTATTATCAAATTTAGCTTACATTTATATTGACTTGAAAGATTATGAGTCTGCTTTTAATCTATCTACAAAGATTAAAAAGAGCTTGGTAGAAATGATGAATGGCTAAATAAAAAACTTAATTTTAGTTTATTCTAAATTAGAAAACATTAATTGACTACGTGTTTAATACGTGTTACAATTATTCTGAGGTGGTCTAATGAGACTCAAAAGACCTAATGAAATTACTCAAAAAGATGGTTGGTATCTTGATAGAGTAAATGGAAGTCATTATCATTTTAAGCATAAAAGCAAGAAAGGTTTAGTGACGGTTCCACATCCTAGAAAAAGATTTACCTTTGAAAAACTGTTGAGAGTATTTTCAGGCAAGCAGGGCTTTAATGCCTTGCTTGTTCTCCTCATACTTTTAATGGAGGTATTATATGAATTTAACTTACCCAGCAATTATAAGTCATGAAGATGATGTGTTCTATATAGGTTTTCCAGATATTGAAGAAAAATATAGAAGATTGTTTTTTTATGTAACTTATGGAGATAGTTTCAATGATGCAATAGAAATGGGGAAAAGAATATTTAATTTTAAAAACTTGAAGATTATGAAAAATAATAAAAAGAATTTTTCCAAAAAGCTAGTTCAATATCTGACTTAAAAAAGAAATTGAAAAAAATAATCAAGAGATTGTATATATCACTTTAAATTATGAATATGAGAAATCTTTTAATAAAGCTAGCTTATGTAAAAAGACTTTAACTATCCCTAGTTATTTAGATATCTTAGCTAAGAATAAAAATATTAATTTCTCACAAGTTTTACAAAATGCTTTAAAAAGAATTAGGAATCGAAAAAAATAAGAGAAGTAAAATACTTCTCTTTTTTTCTTTATAATTCAAGGAAAAAATTTTTTTAAAAAAATAGTTGACAAAAAAATAATTTTATATAGTATATTGTTTTTATAAAAATTAGCACTCTTTTTAAGTGAGTGCTAATAGAAAAGAATTAAGAGGTGAGATTATGAGAATTTCTGAAAGAGAAAAAAACTTGTACTCAACGCTATTGTAGATTATTATCTTACAGTTGGGGACACAATAGGTTCCAGAACATTGGTAAAAAAATATGGAATAGAACTCTCATCTGCTACTATTCGTAATGTTATGGCTGATTTAGAGGATATGGGGTTTTATTGAAAAAAACTCACACTTCCTCAGGACGTATTCCAACAGACATGGGATATAAGTATTACCTAACTGAGCTTCTTAAAGTAGAAAAGATTACACAGGAAGAAATTGAAAATATTAGTAATGTGTATAATCGTAGAGTTGATGAATTAGAAAAATATATTAAAACAAACTTCTACTCTACTTTCAAAGTTGACAAATTATGCAGGTATAGCTGTTGAACCTAAACCTGATAATACAAAAAGTTGACAGAGTGGAGCTCGTTTATATAGATGAATACCTAATTATGGCAGTTATTGTTATGGAGGATAGAAGAGTAAAAAACTAAAAAAATATCCATTTACCTTATCCTATTACAAAAGATGAAGTAGATAAAAAAAGTTGTTGAACTAAATGATAAGATTAAAAAAATAACGAAATTGCTATAAATGATATTGAAAAGTTTTTTTACTGAAAGTTCAGACATTATCTATGAACATGATGATGAAGATGAACTTAGTAAATACTTTATCAATAATCTACCAGGTGTTTTAAAAAGATAGAGATATTGAAGAAGTTACAGATGTAATTGAGTTTTTCAATGAAAGAAAAAGATATCAGAGATCTATTTGAAAAAAACTTATAGAACAAAAAGGCTAAAGAGAATTCAAAGACAAATGTTAATGTAATTCTTGGTGATGAATTAGGTATTAAAGAATTGGAAGATTTTAGTTTTGTCTATTCTATATATAATCTAGGTGGTGCCCTAAGGAATTATAGGAGTTATGGGATCAAAGAGAATGGCATATTCTAAAAACGATGGGGCTTATAAATCATGTTAGTAGGGAAGTTAATAAACTCATTAATTCAATGGAAAGAGAAAAAAATAAAAAGTTTAGGGAGGCAGTCAATGCAAGATAAAGATATTAAAGATGAGGTTCTACAAGAGGATATAAATAAAGAAGAAGTTAAAAACCGATAAAGTTAAAGAAGAAGCTCATGAACATGAGCATGAACATAAACATGGTGGACACAGTTGTTGTGGAAAACATGGACATAAACATGAAGAAGAAATTGGAAAAATTAAAAGCTGAAATAGAAAACTGGAAAAATGATTATTTAAGAAAAACAAGCTGAATTTCAAAAACTTTACTAAAAGAAAAAGAAAAAGAAGTTGAAGAACTTAAAAAAATTCGCTTCTGAAAAAAATTATCACTCAATTTTTTTAGGAAGTTTAGATAACTTTGAAAGAGCTATTGAATCTTCTACTGAAAGTAAAGATTTTGACTCATTACTACAAGGTGTTGAAATGATAGTAAGAAATTTGAAAAGATATCATGACTAGTGAAGGTGTTGAAGAAATTTCAACTGAAGGAGCTTTCAATCCAGAATATCATCATGCAGTTGGTGTTGAAGCATGCGAAGATAAAAAAGAAGATGAGATTGTAAAAAGTATTACAAAAAGGTTATATGATGAAAGGTAAAGTTATCAGACCAGCAATGGTTATAGTATGTAAGAAATAAAAAAATAAAAATATAGATAGATTATAGGAGGAAAAAAATGAGTAAAAATAATAGGAATTGATTTAGGAACAACAAACTCTTGTGTGGCAGTAATGGAAGGTGGAAATGTAACAATAATACCAAACTCTGAAGGAGCAAGAACAACTCCATCAGTTGTAAATATTAAAGATAATGGAGAAGTAGTTGTAGGGAGAAATAGCAAAAAAGACAAGCTGTTACAAACCCTACTTCAACAGTAAGTTCAATCAAAAACTCATATGGGTTCTGATTACAAAGTAGAAATCTTTGGAAAGAAATATACTCCACAAGAAATTTCTGCTAAAAATATTACAAAAAAACTTAAAAAAAGATGCTGAAGCTTACTTAGGAGAAGAAGTTAAAGAAGCAGTTATCACAGTACCAGCTTACTTTTACTGACTCTCAAAGACAAGCTACAAAAGATGCTGGAACAATAGCAGGGCTAGATGTAAAAAGAATTATAAACGAACCAACTGCTGCTGCTCTTGCTTATGGACTTGAAAAAGAAAAAAAGAAGAAAAAGTATTAGTATTTGACCTTGGTGGAGGAACATTTGACGTATCTGTACTTGAAATATCTGATGGTGTTATAGAAGTTATATCAACAGCAGGAAACAACCACTTAGGTGGAGACAACTTTGACGATGAAATCATTAAATGGTTAGTTGCTGAATTTAAGAAAGAAAATGGTATAGATTTATCAAATGATAAAATGGCTTACCAAAGACTTAAAAGATGCTGCTGAAAAAGCTAAAAAAAGAATTATCAACATTAATGGAAACTTCAATTTCATTACCATTCATAACTATGGATGCAACAGGTCCTAAACACTTGGAAATGAAATTAACTAGAGCTAAATTCAATGATTTAACAAGACACCTTGTTGAAGCAACTCAAGGTCCTACAAAGACTGCTTTACAAGATGCTAACCTAAATGCTAATCAAATAGATGAAATCTTACTTGTTGGAGGTTCTACAAGAATCCCTGCAGTTCAAGAATGGGTTGAAAACTTCTTTGGAAAGAAACCTAATAAAGGAATAAACCCTGATGAAGTTGTTGCTGCTGGAGCTGCTATACAAGGTGGAGTATTAATGGGAGATATTAAAGATATATTACTTCTTGATGTAACTCCATTATCATTAGGAATTGAAACAGCTGGTGGAGTATTTACAAAGATGATTGAAAAGAATACTACTATCCCTGTTAAAAAAATCTGATGTATATTCAACTTATGCTAATAACCAAACAGCTGTTACTATAAAAAGTCTTTCAAGGTGAAAGAGCAAGAGCTATTGATAACCATATTTTTAGGAGAATTTAACCTTGAAGGTATTCCTGCTGCTCCAAGAGGTGTCCCTAAAATAGAAGTTACATTTGATATAGATGCTAATGGTATTGTTCATGTATCTGCTAAAGACTTAGGAACTGGTAAAGAAAACAACATAACAATTTCTGGTTCAAGTAATCTTTCTAAAGCTGACATTGAAAGAATGACTAAAGAAGCTGAAGCTAATGCTGAAGAAGATAAGAAATTCCAAGAATTAGTTGAAGCTAGAAACAAAGCTGACCAATTAATCTCTATGACTGAAAAAACTTTAAAAGAAAATCCTGATAAAGTAAGTGAAGGAGATAAGAAAAAAATATAGAAGATGCTATTGAAGAATTAAAGAAAGCAAAAAGATGGAGATGACAGAGGAGCTATAGAAGCTGCTATTGAAAAAAATTATCTCAAGCATCTCATAAATTTGCTGAAGATCTATATAGAGAAGCTCAAGCTCAACAACAAGCAGGAGCTAATGCAGGTTCTGATAACAAAGCTGATGATGTTGCTGAAGCAGAAGTTGTAGACTAATAATGAAAAATATAAAGGGACTGTTGCTTTTTGTAAAAAGTAAAAAAATAGTTCGCTACTGAGTAGATTTCTTAACGATAAAAATCAAGAGTTCGCTGCAAATCTGGCAAACTTGTCAACAAGTTGACTTCAAACACGCCAGCATTTGCTCGGCTCACTCTATTTGATTTTTTTATCTAAAATCTACATCGTAACTCACTTATTTTTTTAACTTTTAAATTTTGTAACAGTCCCGATTATAGTTTTAGTTATAAGGAGAAGAGATGGTAAGAAGTATTAAAGGTATTTCATTTTTATATAATGAAAAAATTGGATATTTAGAGATAATTGAAGAAAAAAGATGGTATAAGTGAAATAAGTTTTTTTAGGAAATACAAATATAGAAGAAAGAAAAAACTCTATAATATTTCTACAGAAACTCCTTTTAACAAAAAAATGTAGTAAAGAATTGGAAGAATATTTTTTTGGGTAAAAGAAAAAGAATTTAATATTAAATTAGATGTTATAGGAACAGAATTTCAAAAAGAATGTTGGAATTCATTGTTAACAATTCCTTATGGAGAAACTATCTCATATAGTGATGAAGCTAAGATAATTGGAAAAAGATAAAGCTGTTAGAGCTGTTGGTTCTGCTAAATGGAAAAACTCTATACCTATAATTATACCCTGCCATAGAGTTGTATCTAAAGATGGTAGCTTAGGTGGATATAGTGGTGGAGAAGGTGGAAACAAAGGTATTGAAATAAAAATATCTATTAGAACTTGAAAAAAACTTTTAAATAAAAAAATATAATAACTAATTGAATATTAAAAATAAATTAGATGGAGGGAAATTATGGCAAAAAGAGACTATTATGAAGTCCTTGGAGTAGATAAAGGTGCAAGTGAAGGAGATATAAAGAAAGCCTATAGAAAGGCTGCTATGAAATATCACCCTGATAAGTTTGCAAATGCAAGCGATGCTGAAAAAAAGATGCAGAAGAAAAAAATTTAAGGAAATAAATGAAGCTTATCAAATTCTTTTCAGATCCTCAAAAGAAACAACAATATGATCAATTTGGACATGCTGCTTTTTGAAGGTGGAGCTGGATTTGGTGGTGGAGGCTTTAATGCTAATGGATTTTGACTTTGGTGATATTTTTTTGGTGATATTTTTTTGGTGGTGGAGGTTTCGGTGACTTTGAAGGATTTTCTGGATTTGGTGGTTCTTCAAGAAGAAGCTATGCTGAAGCTGGGCATGATTTAAGATATAATCTTGAAATCACTTTAGAAGAAGCTGCTAAAGGTGTTGAAAAAACTATAAAAATATAAGAGAAATGGAAAATGTGAACATTGTCATGGAACAGGTGCTGAAGACAGTAAAATGAAAAACTTGTCCTACTTGTAATGGGCAAGGAACAGTTAAAAACTCAACAAAGAACTATATTGGGTATGATGCAATCTCAAACTGTCTGTCCTGACTGTCATGGTAAGGGAGAAGTTCCTGAAAAGAAATGTAAACATTGTCATGGAACAGGAATAGCAAAAGAAACTGTTGAAAAGAAAGTTAATGTACCAGCTGGTATAGATGATGGACAAAAATTAAAAATATGCAGGTTTAGGTGAAGCAAGTCAAAGTGGAGGACCTAATGGAGATTTATACATAGTTATTAGAATAAAAATCTCATGATATTTTTGTAAGAGATGGGGAAAAATCTATATTGTGAAGTCCCTATATCATATTCAACTGCTGTTTTAGGTGGAGAAGTTGAAATACCTACTTTAAATGGTAAGAAAACTATTAGAGTTCCTGAAGGAACTGAAAGTGGAAGACTATTAAAAGTTAAAGGAGAAGGTATAAAAATCTCTTAGAGGCTATGGACAAGGAGATATCATTGTAAAAATTACTATAGAAACTCCTAAGAAACTAACTGATAAACAAAAAGAATTATTACAAAAAAATTTGAAGAAAGTCTAAATGACAAAAAAACTATGAACAAAAAAATCTAGTTTTTATGAAAAAAAGTAAAAAAATTCTTTAAAGATATAATTGATTAAATTTTTATAAAGGAGGTCACCTATGAAAAAAATCATTGATTGTTTATTATTCTTTAAGTGGACTGACAAAAAAAGTTGTAGATGTATTAAAAAAACTTTACTGATGCTGATATCTACGAAATAGAGTTAGAAAAAAAACCATATAGTAAACTAACAGCTTACACTATAGGGTTTAGGACATTGTAAAAACAGGATATGAACCTATAATAAGAAATGATATTGACTTATCTGATTATGATAAAATTTTCATTGGTGGATATGCTTGGTGGTTTTACTTATGCACCTCCTATTCATTCTTTTTATAAAGAAATATGATTTAAGTGATAAAAGTTATTTATCCTTTTGGAACTGCTACTAGCAACTTTGGTAGCTATTTTGAAAGATTTACCAAAGAATGTAAGGCTAAAGAAATGAAAAAAACCATTAAAAATTTTTTTAAATCTACATTTAAAAAAATAATTTAGAAAGATACCGTTAAAAGCATGGTTAGATGAAGAATATATTAAGTAAAAAGGTTGTTGCAATTAAATTTGCAACAACCTATTTTTATTTATTCAAGAAATTTTCTTCTATTATTGTTCTCATAGTAGCAACATACTCTTTTAAAATAGTTTCTACTGCTTTACTATCAGTATTATCTACTTTTTATTTCATCTCTTGCATGTTTTGCTTTTTAAAATTTCTACTATATAATCATCTGTTCTTGTTCCATCAAATAGTAAGAAAACATTTGCTCTCAATAAGTCTAAACCTAAATCGTTTTATTCCTGATAAACCGTATGAACTTATAACAGGGAATTTAGTTTCAGCAAAATATTCAACATATTTTCTATATCTGTCTGATATTTTTATTTTTTTCTTCTTTCTTTACAGTTAATTTATCATTGTAAACTTCTATTTTTTTCTTTGATATACTAAAAACTAAAAAGTATTTCACAAATTTCAACAGTAGTTAACTTATTTTCTAATTCTTTTTCAAGATCTTCTACTGTAACTGTGTTAGGATAATGTTTAGCTACTGTTTCTAAGAATAAAAGCTTTCTTTTTCATCTTCTACAACTTCCTTATCTTCACCTATCACATATTTTCCTTCTTCATTTTTAAGATAAAATCCTCTATAATTTAAAAGCTTTTATACTGTCTATTTTTATATTTCTTGAAATATTAATATCTTTTATATTATCCTTATGAGTTATGATACTACTTCTAAATTGACAGTCAGTTAAATAGTCATAATATTGTTCTTTTCCTATGTAGTCACCTTGACAATCATTTTTCAATTTTATCTAAAATCTCATTTTGATAAAAATGGGAATGATTTTTGTAAATAACTATCAACTATATGAGCTAAACCTTCAGTTTCTAATAATTCATTGAAATCATATACATAGAAAGGTGTATTATATACTTCAAAAATATTCATGTAATAAATAATAGTCATTTTTGTGCAACATAAGCAAAGTTATCTTTTTATTCTTTTATTTAAACCAGAATATTCATCTAAGAATTCCAATATACCTTTACCATAAGCAATTTTGATTCTTTCCTGTAACATCTTTATCTTGTTTAGCTAACATTCTATTTCTAAATTTCATAGCATCTTTTGATACTTCTAAACTTTTTCCAACCTGGATAAGTATTGTATGAAATCATAGCTAAACCATTTTTTTGTAAGATGTTTTTTTATAAATTTTAATATCCCTTTTTGAACATTTTCATCTACCCAAGAAAAAACTCCATGACAGATGATATAGTCAAATTGTTCAAAAATGTTCATTATAGTCTAAAAATATTTTTATGATGTATTCTAATATTTTTTTAAACCTAGAAAATCTATTATTTTATTTCCTTCATCAACTTGAACCTTAGATAAATCTACTCCAACAACAGTTGCTTCAGGATTTTTCAATTGCAAAAGGAATTATATTCCCACCAAATGAACAACCAATTTCTAGAACTTTTGCATTTTTAAGTCTGGACTAATAAAAATCTAATAATCTTAAATTAGATTTTAATTTCTCAGGTTGTGTATGATAATATGTTTTAGAGATATATGGGTTCTCGTCATAACTAATTTCTAATTTTTCATTTTTCAGCATTTTTGATCCATTTTTACTCCTTTACTCCCTTTTCAATTAAATTATACTAAGATTTTTTTCTACTCTCTTACCATTATTATTTTCATCATCATCATTTTTAAAACATATCTTCCATATTGTTACCTTTTCTCTTATTCAATATGTAAACTATTGGAGTCGCAATAAAGATTGAACTATATGTACCTGCAAGTATACCTATTAATAAAGTCATTATAAAAAGTTTTTTTAAACTTGCTCCACCAAATATCAATAAAAGCTATTACAGAAAAATAGTGTAGTTATTGATGTATTCAAAGATCTTATAGCAGTTTGGTTAACTGATTCATCCATACAATCTTCTAATGTCCAATTTTTATTGTGTCTTCTCTTTAAGTTTTTCTCTTATTCTGTCGTAAATAACGATAGTATCGTTTATTGAGTATCCAAGTATAGTAAGTATAGCAGCTATAAATGGAGTGTCAACTTCGTAACCCATAAGAGCTATAAATCCTACTGCTATGATAATGTCATGTAATAACGATAGTATACCTCCAATAGCAAAACTGAACTCAAATCTTAATGTGATGTATAGAACTATTAAAATTGCTCTATACCTAGTGAATAGATAGCTGATTTCTTTAAGTCATCTCCTATACTTGCTCCAACTTTATCTTCTTTATCTAAATTGAAAGCTCCTAATTCTTGTAAGCTATTTAAAACTTCTTTTTTTATCTTCTTCTTTTTAATTCAGGAACTCTTAAAAATTACTGTTCCATCTTCAGAGATTTGAACCTTTCTACTATTTGAATTGACCTGAGGCAATTTTTTTCAGATAACTTATCTAAATTATCATTAATTTCAGTCAATGTTACTTTTTTTGTCATTATATTTTTAATTGAAATAGGTTTCCTCCTGTGAAATCTATTCCATAGTTTAATCCTTTTTGCAAAAGAATACTATTATTGATAAAAACAACAAGAATTATTGAAACTGATAGATAGTATTTTCATTTTTCTTATAATGTGCAAATTTACTTTCATTAGTTTTCTCCTCCTTCTGTAACTCCAAAAAGTTTTGGACTTCTAAAACCAAATACGTTTACAAAAGTTAGAAGTAATACTTTTGTTGCTGTTATTGCAGTAAACATAGAAGCTAGTGTTCCTAAAGCCAATGTTACAGCAAAACCTTTGATTTGATCCTGTACCAAATACAAATAATATAGCAGTTATTATTAAAGTTGTTAAGTTTGAGTCAAATATAGCTACAAAACCTTTTTCCAAATCCAGATTCTATTGAGTTTCTTATACTATTTCCAAATCTTAATTCTTCTTTTATTCTTTCAAAGATGATAACGTTAGCATCGACTGCCATTCCTAGTGATAAGATAAATCCAGCTATTCCTGGTAATGTAAGTGTTGCATCTATGAAGTTTAGACAAGCAAATGTTATAAATCCAAATATGATTATTGCTAAGTCTGCTATAATTCCTGGTAATCTGTAAAAAATTATCATAAATAACCAAATTAACCCTATTGCAACCATACCAGCATTTTTACTTTGTGCTATTGATTCATCTCCAAGTGTTGCTCCAACAGTTCTTGTTTCAACAACTTCTGCTTTTATTGGTAATGCCCCTGCATTTAATAAAGTTGCTGTTGCTGTTGCCTCTTCAACAGTGTAGTTACCTGTTATTGCTCCACTACCACCTGCTATTTCAGTATTTATTTTTAGGTGCTGTTTGAACTTCTCCATCAAGAGTGATTGCAAGTTGTCTACCAATATTTTCTCTAGTTATTTTTGCAAAAAAACATGTGCACCATCAGGTGTCATTTGAAATGATATTTGAGGTCTTCCTAAATTATCATAAGATACTTCAGCTTTTTGTAATGCTGAACCTGTAAGTAAAGTTTCTCCTAAAGTTCCATCTTCATTCATTATTTTAAATTCCAATAAAAGCTGTTTTACCTATTAGATTTATAGCATCTTCTGCATTTTGTAATCCTGGTAATTCTACGATAACTCTGTTATCTCCTGCTTTTTGTATAGAAGATTCTGCAACCCCTATTCCGTTAATTCTTCTATTTAATACTTCAATTAGTCTGTTCATAGCATCGCTATCAATTTTTACATTTGAATTTTTATCTTCTACAGCTTCAAGTACAACATAAACTCCACCTTTTAAATCTAGTCCAAGTTTTATAGGCTTTCTTATACTGTAGTATACTGCTGTTATAAAAAAATTGCTATTACTATTAACAATCTTATAAATAACTTACTATTCATTCTTTCCCGTCCTCCATATAAAAATTATTTTTCATATCTAAAGTATGTTTGTAATATTATTGAGGCAGCAACTTTATCTACTACCTTTCTTTTTTTCAATAGCTCCATTTTTTTATTTAAATCTTTTTAATATATTGTCAGCTATCACTGTTGAAAATCTTTCATCTATTTCAATAATTTCAAGATTTTCTATTTCTTTTTTAACTTTTCTATGTATTCTCTTACTTTTTCAGCCTGTCTTTTTTTCTTCACCATCAAGGCTTTTTAGGTATACCTACAACTATTGAGGTTGTATTATTTTCCTTACAAAGTTCAGCTATCCTTTTTGACAGACTTCACTTTTTTTCTATTTATAGTTTCTAATGGTGTGGCAATTATCCCCATTAAATCAGATCTTGCCACTCCAATTCTAACATCACCAATATCTAATGCTAAATATCTCTTCATTCTACCTCTTATTAATTTTCATAAAAAAATAAGTTCTATATTTGTTAGATTAATCAATGTGATAAAAAAACAGTTCATTGCTAGCTAAATTTCTTAACGATAAAAAATCAAGAATTCGCTGTAAATTCGGCAAACTTGCCAACGAGTTGGCTTCAGACACGCCGACATTTACTCGGCTCATTCTATTTGATTTTTTTATCTAAAAATTTAGATGCAAGTTCACTTGTTTTTATCTACATTAGTTATTGTTTTCTATTTAATTACTATCTTAAAATTTAAAATATCTCTCACTTATTTTTTTATGATAATTTTTGCTTCTATAATAGCTCTAATTTCTTTGAAGGCATCTAAAAGTTTGCTTTCATCTTTTTCCACCAGCTTGTGCAAAATCTGGTCTTCCTCCACCTTTTTCCACCTGTCATTTCAGCTAGTTGTTTTACTAAGTCTCCTGCTTTTTACCTTATCAGTTAAAGTTTTTTTGTAACTCCTACTGCAAAAGATAACTTATCTTGAGTACTTGCTAGAACTACTATTGCTTTTTTTCATTATTATCTTTAATAGTATCTATCATAGTTCTTAAGTCGTCAGCTGTTTTATCTTTAAATGTAGCTATTAACACTTTAGCTCCATTTATTTCTTCCATTCCTGACAATGCTGCCTTTGTTTCAAATAAAGCAATTTTTTTGTTTTAAAGTCTCCAATGATTTTTCAGCATCTTTTAAACTTTCTAAAGTTTTTCTACTTTCTCAACTACATTAGTATTTGAAGCTTTTAATTTCTTTTCAATTTCTTTTTAAAGTATCTGCTTCTTCTTTTTCAACTAAGTATGCTCCATAACCAGTTTTAGCTTCTATTCTTCTAACTCCTGCTGCTATACCACCTTCAGAAACTATTTTGAATAGTCCTATCTTAGCTATGTTATCTATGTGAGTTCCTCCACAAAGTTCAGTTGAGAATCCAGGGACATCTACAACTCTTACTACTTCACCATATTTATCCCCAAATAGCATCATAGCACCTAAGTTTTTAGCTTCTTCTATACTGTGATGACTTACAACAACATCTATGCCTTCTCTGATTTTTCATTTACTATATTTTCAATTTTAGCAAGTTGTTCAGCTGTAACAGCTTCATAATAGCTAAAGTCAAATCTTAATTTATCTGGATCAACTAAAGACCCTGCTTGTTGAACATGAGTTCCAACTACTTCTCTTAAAGCCTTATGTAATAAGTGAGTAGCTGTATGGTTTTTAGCTGTATCAAGTCTTCTAATAAGATTTACTTCCAATTTATAAGTTTTGTTTTCTTCAGCACTACCTTTTTCAATTTCAACAGTATGAATAAATATATCTTTTTGTTTTGTACATCTAAGACTTTAGCTGAGAAGTTATCTGAATAAATTCTTCCTTGATCTCCAACTTGTCCTCCAGATTCAGCATAGAAAGGCGTTTTTATCAAAAATCAATAGATACTTTCCATCTTTTGCTTCTCTTGAGCTTAAAAGTGTAGCTTCATCTTCAGTTTTTTTCATAACCAGTGAATTTGAGTTACTCCATGTTTATCATAGAAGTCTTCTATAAAGCTGTCTTGTCCTTTTTCCATTACAACTTCTCTAGCCGATCTAGCTTTTTTTCTTTTTGTTCTTCCATTTTAGCTTCAAATTCTTCTCTTAATACAGTTACTCCTCTTTCTTCTGCTATTTCTTCTGTCAATTCATAAGGAAACCATAAGTATCATAAAGCTTAAATGAAAACTTCTCCATCTAATTTATTCTTTCCATTAGCTAGTAGATTATCAATTTCTTGATTAACTAGTTGTATTCCTTGATCCAAAGTATTAGAGAATTTTTCTTCTTCAATTTTTTTACAATTTTTCTGATATTTTCTAAATTTTTTTCTTTAAATCTGGATAAGCAACTTCAAATCTTTCAACAACCTTATCCACCATCTTATACATGAATAAGTCTTTGTATCCTAATAATCTTCCATGTCTAACTGCTCTTCTTAAAATTCTTCTTAGGGATATATCCTCTTCCTTCATTAGAAGGTATAACTCCGTCATTAACTAAGAAAGTTACTGCTCTTGCATGGTCAGTTATAACTTTTAAAGAGAAGTTAGTTTCAGAATTTTTACCATATTGACTTCCTGTAATTCTTGCTGCTTCTTCTAAGATAGGGAATAGTAAATCAGTTTCAAAGTTATTAGGTTTACCTTGGACTACTGCTGCTATTCTTTCAAGTCCTGCTCCTGTATCTATATTCTTTTTAGGTAGAGGTTCTAGACTTCCATCTTCCATTCTATTCCATTCAGTGAACACTAGATTCCATATTTCTATGAAACGGTTATCTGTTCCTTCATCACCAATTTTAGAATTTTCATCTCCACCATATTGCACTCCAAGGTCAACATGGATTTCAGAACAAGGTCCACAAGAACCAGTAGGTCCTGCTGACCACCAGTTTTCACTTTCTCCCATTCTAACTATTCTTTCTTTTGGAAAATTACATTTTTCTATCCAAATTCTTTCTGCTTCATCATCTGTTGTGAATACAGTTACCCATAGCTTATCTTTTATCAAGTTTCAATACTTCTGTCACAAATTCCCAAGACCAAGCTATAGCTTCTTCTTTGAAATAATCTCCAAAAGAGAAATTTCCTAACATTTCAAAAGAATGTATGGTGTCTTGCTGTTCTTCCAACATTTTCTAAGTCATTTGTTCTTATACATTTTTTTGATAAGTCGTAACTCTTGGATAAGGTGCCTCCTTTTGTCCTAAGAAATATGGCTTAAATGGTACCATTCCTGCTACTGTTAAAAGTAGAGTTGGATCATCTGGTATCAAAGATGCACTTTCAAAAATGTTTATGCTGTTTTTGCATAAAAAAATTCAATAAATTTCTCCCTAATTTCGTTACCTGTTAACATTTTTTTATCTATAATGGAAGATGAATTCTTCACATAGCCTCCTCCTTTTTATTATTTATCTTTTTATATTTTGTTCATTCTTTTTATATTCTTCAAAACGCTTTTTAAAGTTGATATTAAATGAAACCATTTTTGATATTCTTCTGGCAATGAAAAAAACCACCAACAAATTCATATGGTGTTCCTCCAACACTTGTCATAGTAAAAAAATCTTATCATCTTTTTCATCAGCAAAAAAACAATTAAAGTTTTTTTGTATCAGATTTCTCAGATGAAATTCCATAAAAACATAAACATTTCCATCAAATGGAGCATATTCTATGCTCATCTTAGGATCTTGATTTTTTTGAAGTGGCTGGAACTACTCTACCATTTTTCTCTATTTCAAGCAAAGTTTTTTTATTTCATCTTTTGATAATATAGGTGGCAAAGAAGTCTTCTCTTTTTTTCCACTTTTTCATCTGTTGGGTTAAAATTAGTATAAGCCCATTCATTTACAAAATCTCCCATTAAAAATATACGTTTTCCTCAGCTTTATAATAAGAATCTTTGTTTTTAGCGAATAAAGAAGTGCTTGAAAGTACTCCACATATTAACAATAAGCCAAAAAAATATCAATAATCTACTTTTTCCCACTTTGTTAATCATCTCCTTTAGTCTAATCTAAATTTTTTTCACCTAAATATATTCTTCTTGCTTCTGGATTATTAGCAATTTCACGTGCTGTTCCTTCTATTAAAACTTTTCCCTTTTGCCATAATATATGATCTATCCGTTATACTTAAAGTTTCTCTTACATTATGGTCAGTTATCAATATTCCTAAACCTCTTTTTAAGATGTCTTATAATATTTTGTATATCTTCAACAGCTATTGGGTCGACTCCAGCAAAAGGCTCGTCAAGTAAGATAAAACTTGGATTATTTGCTATTGTTCTAGCTATCTCTATTCTTCTTCTTTCTCCACCAGATAGAGCATATCCTAACGAATCTTTTACATGAGTCAATTTAAACTCTTCAAGTAATCTATGTACTGTTTCTCTTTGCTCTTTTTTTGAAATACCTTTCATTTCAAGAACCACTTCTATATTCTCTTCTACTGTTAAGTTTCTAAAAACAGAAGGTTCTTGTGCAAGATATCCTATTCCCATATCTGCTCTTTTATACATAGGTAAGTTTGTTATGTCTTCCTCAGCACATAAAACTTCTCCATCATCAGGTCTCACTATCCCTGTTATCATATAGAAAGTTGTTGTTTTTCCTGCTCCATTAGGTCCAAGAAGTCCAACGATCTCTCCTTTATTTACCTCTAAACTAACCCTGTCTACAACCTTTCTTCCTTTGTAGGCTTTAACAAGATTATCAGCACTTAAAGTTATCATTCAAATCTCCTTTTTTTGACATCATAATCTTATTTTTGTAGTTTTTTTGTGTTAGATGTCATATTATCAAATACATTTCCTGCTGATTTATCTGTTTGATATTCAACATGAACATTTCCTTTAGCTCTTATTTTTCTATTTTTCCATATCATAATGACCTTCATTAGCTGTTGTAACAGATTCTTTTTGTAACAATCTTAACTCTATCATATACATCAGCCATTTTCTTTGTCACAGCTCCTCTATCAGCTGTTAAAACTACTTCTTCTTTCTTTTCGTTTACATTCTTTACATAGACATTTTTATTTAGTTTAATTAATTCTTGATCGATATATCCTGTAACATCATCAGCTTTAACAAGAGTATTTCCTTTTGGTCATCATCTATAGTCAATACAGGTTTATCTTTTGCATATACTTCTTTCTTAATTAAATCTAGTTCCATGTAGTTAGAAACTATTTTTTTCTATTTAATTGAGTGAAAGTAGACTTAGTATTAACTATAACTTTCTTAGCTTGATATTTATCATCTATCTTAGCCATGTATAAGTCTGCTTTTATCTCCAGAGAAATATACATCTCCTTCTTTTTTTGCTTAGATTTACCTTTTTACATTTCCTGTAAAGTGAACAACATCATTTATATTACCCTTAGCTTGATTAGAATAGAATTCATTTCCATCAACAGATTTTACATCTGCATTTTTTTACAAAAAAATTTCTCCACTTTCTTTATTTACTTTTCCATAACTAGATTTTATAGTGTATTGATCGTATTTTATTACACTATTAGTTGGAGTTTCTGCATCTTTAGTATCTAAGTAATATACTATTTTTAGGGCTGATTATACTATCTGCTCCCTGAACTTAAGTAAGCATTTCCTACTAATTCTAATCTTCTATTTTTCTTTATTGTAGATAACTACATTTTGAGCCTTAGCTGTTCTATTAGGTTCTCTCATATTGAAATCAGAACCTCTTAATATTCCATCTTTTGGACTATATGTTGCTGAGCTTACAGAACCAACCATAGATCTAACTGGATCATCAAATTTAACTGGTGTATTTACATGAACTAGCTCATCTTTATATGAATATCTAGCCTTGTCAACTACCATATTTGTAGTATCTTGTTTAACTCTAACAGATCCCATTAAATCAACATATTCGCCTCTTTTGATTATTATTTCTTTAGCAGTTCCTGACATTTTATCTTCTTTATTTTCAAAAGGTATAGGTCCTTGAAGTTTTCCTACTCCTGTTATATTATTGAAAACTAAGTCATGTCCTTTCATAATAGTACCCTTATTGTTCATTACAATATCTCCTGGGCTTATAAGCTCTCCAGTCTTTTTTTATTGTAAGTGATACTATTTCCATTTATCACAGAACTTTCATCTTTAGATTTTTATAACATAAGGTTCAGGTGCTGATAAAATACCTGTTTCTTCTTTATATGTTACATTTTTTTGTTGTTAAACCATAGTCTTTACTTTTTACTGTAATTTCTTCTTTAGAATAGAAATCTTTTAGTTCCTAAGTTATATACTATACTTGTTCCTTTTATTCCTTCACCTTTATCATTCCAAGAATCAAAAAGGCTTATTAGTAGTAACTTCTTTAGTTTCTGAATTATAGTGGATATATTCCGCTTCTAAATTATTTGTTGGAGATGTATATAGAATTTTATTTCCATATATATCTGCTTCTTTAGTTTCACTAGAATATACAAAAAGTATCTGCTTTAAGGTTTTCACCCTTTGTTGAAGTTACAACCACATTACCTAAAATCTTAAATTTCTTATCATTTATATTGTATTCAGCTTTATCTGCTAGAACAGAATATTCAGGATTTCCACCTTTAATTTGTCCATATACATTGATTGTATCACTATTAGCTTCTTTTTTTCTATAATTTACATCAAAAACATAGTCTTGATAAGTAAATTTAACATCTCCTGTAACTTTGAAACTTTGATCAGTTTCATTTAAAAACTATATCTCTACCTTTTAATCCAACTTCTCCATATTTCATATCGAAACCGTCAGTTGCATAAAGGTTTCTTTCATTTAAGTTAAAAATAAACTTTTAGAAAATGTTCCTGACATTTCCTTACCTTTTTCTACTTCACCAACTTGAAGATTTCTTACATCTGTAAGAGTATTGATATCTCAATTTCTCCTATCTTATTAGATAGAGAAATATTTCCTTCAATGTTATTGTCTTTGCTTCATTATTATAATTTGCCTTATCAGCCACTATAGAAAAACAGTTTATTTTTTTATAACAACTCCATCTTCTAAAGTTATATTATCCATAGAAACATTTGTTTTTAAATCTATTTCCTAATACTTCTATACCCTTTTTCTTCATTTTTAGCATACATAGGCTTAGTTGATTCTAGCTCTTCTGTTTCTTTATTATATTTTTAATTGAGACGCTTTAATTTCCCAACCATTAGCACTTTTTCCTAAAAATATTAGAATCTAATGTTAAGTTTTTATCTTTGTCAAGAAAGGCATTATCTCCACTTAAAAAAACATTCCTTTAATAAATGCTTTTGCCTTTTTCAAACTTACTTTCTTTTTCATCTATGTAATCTATTTCTTTTTCTGCTTCTATACGAAGATCATCATTTTCATAGACTGCATTGATGGTTTCAACCAATTTTCTTATATCTCCTGTTTCTTTATCAGAACCAAAATAATTGAAATATCCCAGTACCAATGCTACTATTCCTGCTCCAATATATGCAATTTTTTCTTAGTCATTATTTCCTCCAAGAAGAATTTTTCTTTAATTCACTCAATTTTAATAAAGCTTTCCAAAGGACTTAAAGAGTTTAAGTCCATAACTTTCTTTACATTTCTAAAACTTTCATTTCGTTTTTCATTTATAAGTTCAGTTTCTATTTCTTCTTCTTCCTCTTCAAAATTATTACCAAAAAAAGCATCATTTGCTCGGCTTTCATTTTGCTTTCTATTAAATTTTTTTCTATTCTCTAATTTCTTTAAAAATCTTCCTTGAACGATTTAAAAACATCTTTAGGAACTCCAGATAACCTTGCAACTTCTATTCCGTAAGACTTATCTGCTCCACCCTTTACTATCTCTCTTAAAGAAAACTACATTCTTACCATTTTCTTTTTACTTCAACTCTAAAATTTATAGCTCTTTCAAGCTCTTTCTCAAGTTCAGTAAGTTCATGATAGTGAGTGGCAAAATATAGTTTTAGCTCCTATATTATTATGGATATATTCTGTTATAGCTGTCGCTATAGATATACCGTCATAAGTTGATGTTCCTCTTCCTATCTCATCTAAAACTATGAAAGATTTTTCTGTCGCATTATTTAAAAATACTTGCAACCTCTGTCATCTCTAGCATGAAAGTAGATTGTCCTGTAAGTAGGTCATCACTTGCCCCAACTCTTGTAAATATTTTATCTACAATAGGAATTTTTGCATAGTCTGCTGCCACATAACTGCCTATATGAGCCATTATGATATTTAAAGCAACCTGTTTCATATAAGTTGATTTACCTGACATATTAGGTCATATTAAGATAATTAAATTATTTTTTTCATCTAAAACTATATCATTTTTTTAACATAGTTTCCACTGGCTATCAAAGTTTCAACTATAGGATGTCTTCCACCTTTTTATTTCTAAGATATTCTCTTCACTTATCTCAGGTTTAACATAGGAATTTTTAGTTGCTATATGAGCAAAAATTTGAAACTATATCCAAGTTTGCTATTCTATTTGCCAATTTATATAGACTTTCTATATGTTCCTTTATCTCTGAACTAAGTGATTTAAATAAATCATATTCTAGGGCTTCTATCTTGCTTTTTGGCTGTTATAACCTTTTTCTTCATACTCCTTTTAAATCAGGTACTATATATCTCTCACTGTTTACAAGGGTCTGCTTTCTAATATAGTCCTCAGGAACTAAATGCTCATTAGCCTTAGTTACTTCTATAAAATATCCAAAAACTTTATTATATTTAATTTTTTTAAGCCCTTTATACCTGTTCTTTCTCTTTCTCTTTGTTCTATCTCAAGTATAAAGTCCTTACCAAGCTTAGATATTCTTCTAAGCTCATCTAATTCAGAATTATAACCGTCTTTGATTATTCCCCCTTCTCTCACTGAGAAAGGTGCTTCAGCATCGATAATCAATTCTATTTTATTATAAATATCCAAAAGAATTTCTATATCAAGTTCAAAAATTTTTCTTTAATTCTTGATGTTCCTTTAAAAGTCTATATGTTTCTAAAGACTTTCTAATAGAATCTTTTAATGATAAAAGATCTTTTCCATTCTCTGTACCGTATATTATCTTTCCAGCTATTCTTTCTATATCATAGATATCTTTTAGTTTTTTTCTCTTACATTTTCTCTTAAAAGTACGTCATTAAAAAGTAGTCAACATAAAACTGTCTCTCTTTGATTTTTCTCTATATCTAAAAAGGATTCTTTATAATCTTTTTTTAATTCTCTACTTCCTATAGATGTTACACAACCATCTAGAACTCCTAATAGAGTACCTTTACTTTTCTTCATTTCTTTTAGGTACTAGATTAAGATTATTTTTGAGTGCTAATATTCAATTCCATTATATTGTTTATATTTTTGTACTCTATCTTGCTAAAAGGTAGTTCATTACCCTTTTTGTAAGTCATCAATATAATGTAAAAGATTTTGCAACAGTTGAAATAGCTAAATTTTTAGACTTCAATGAAAAAAAGCTTCAACTGACATAATATCAAAAATATGAAGTCAAGTAGTCCTCAGCTTTTTTTACATTTTTATCTCTGTAAATTTCACTCCTGAAAAAGAAATTCTTTCTTCCAATATGCTTATATATTCAGAATAAGTCTTTTTCATCAAGTAAAAATCTCACTTGCCTGTATTTTTATTTATTTCAGCCAGACCTTTTTTTCAAAGAAATTTTTTTATCTTTTTATTTCAAAAACAGAAAAATTCGCCTGTTGTTATATCAGCATAGGCTATAGCTAAGATATTTTCTATTGTATTTATTTTTTTATACAGGCGATATAGTTATTATTATTTTTTTATCTAAAAAAATCAACATCAATAATTGTTCAGGAGTTATAACTCTTGTCACTTCCCTCTTCACTATACCAGTTGCTGCCTTAGGGTCTTCCACCTGTTCACGAGATAGCAACACTATAACCCTTTTCAACTAACTTTTGCAATGTAGGAAGCCACTGAGTGATAAGGAACTCCTGCCAAAGGAACATCTTGTCCTTTTTCTTTATTTCTCTTTGTAAGAGTTAATCCCAATTCTTTTTGAAGCTATTTTTGCATCTTCAAAAAAACATCTCATAGAAATCTCCCAATCTAAACATCAAGATTTCATTTTGATATTCCTCTTTTTATTTTTTTATATTGTTGCATTAAGGGTGTGTCTGTTGACATTTATCTACCTCTCAATTTTTATTTTTATTACATCATTATATTTTACCAATATTAATGCAAATCTTCAAGTAATTTTATAATTTCGTCGTAGTCACTTAGAGTATTTATTTTTTTCTTTTAGCTTCTGCACAATTTTTCAAGACCTTTTTAAGTACCAAGAAATATGTTTTCTAACATCAAAAAAATAAATTGATCATCATTATCAACTCTTATTCTTTTCAAATGCTCTATTGCCATATTTATTTTTTTCATCTTTAGTGACAGGATTTTTTTACTTCTCCATATTCTAAAAATTTCTCTTATATCTCTTATAAGCCAAGGATTTCCAAAAAAATTCCTCTAGCAAGCATCACTCCATCAACATTTGAATAAGATATCTTTTTCTAGAGCATCTTCAGCTGTAAATATATCTCCATTTCCCATAACTGGTATAGAAATATTATCTTTAACTTCCTTTATGTAAGACCAATCTGCCTTTCCTGAATAAAGTTGTTCTCTTGTTCTTCCATGTACAGTTATATGGTCACAACCTACTTCTTCTGCTATTTTACCTATTTGAACATAATTTTCAGGCTCTTTATAGCCTATTCTAATTTTTACAGAAAGTTTGACATCATCATTTAAAACTGATTTTATTTCCGATAATATTCTTTTTTTATCTTTTCAGGTTCCTTAACCAGTGCTGCTCCATAACCACAATTTACTATTTTTTTCATAGGGACAACCACAATTTAAGTTGATATGTTTCACTCCTAAATTTTTGTATATACTTAGCACTTGATTTTTATTTTTTTCAATATCTTCACCAAAAAAATTTGTACTGCATTTCCATCTCTAAGTTTTTAATATTTTTGAAATAGTTTTATCATTTAAAACTGAAAGTGCATTTACACTCACCATTTCTGTAAAAAAATTAAATCAGGCTTAAAATCTTCAAGTATACCTCTAAATGTATAGTCTGTCACTCCTGCTATAGGGAGCTATATAAATTTTTCATAAATTTTCTCCATTCCTAAATATCTTTAAATTTTAACATAAAATTACATAATATAAAAGAGAATTTCTCAAGAATATAATCTTAAAAAAATTCTCTTTTTGCTAAAAATTTATTCTATTTTTCTATTTCCTGCTTTTTATAATAGGAATATTTGCAACTAAAAGCTATTTTTCTAGGGGTCATCCTCACAAGGAGAAACTTCTATATTTAATTTAGATTTTTCAATTTCTACATACTTAGATAAAACTTTAAGTATATCGTCTTTCATATTTTCTAAAAACTCCAGATGGTAACATTGCTCTATCTTGGATTAAGACTAATTTTTAATCTATTCTTAGCTTCATCTTTTGAATTTTCTTTTTTTAAATAAATCTGATAGCATATTCAACACTGTTATCACCTCTTAAGTACAATTTTATTTTTTTCTAATATACTCATTTTTAATATCTAAATCTAATAAAGGTACTTCCACTCCCTCTATTCTACTCGCAATATTTTTAAATGCTTTAGCTGCTAGAGAATCTCCTTTATAAACTAAAGGTTCTCCTTTATTTGTAGAAATAACTACATTTTCATCATCAGGAACTACTCCTAATAATTTTTACTGCCAATATATCTAGTATATCTTCTACACTTAACATATTCTTATCTTTTTACCATATCTATTCTAAGTCTGTTTATAACAAGTCTTGGATTTTTTTATTCCCGCTGCTTCCAATAGTCCAATTATTCTATCAGCATCCCTTGTAGCTGAAACTTCAGGTGTTGTAACAACTATAGCTTCATTTGCTGCAGCTATTGCATTTTTTTAAAACCTTGTTCTATCCCTGCTGGACAGTCTATTAAAATATAGTCAAAAGCTATCTTTTAGAGAAGAAATTAATTCTTTCATTTGATCTGCATTGACATCATTTTTTTATCTCTTATTTGAGCTGCTGGTAATAAGACAAGATTTGGACATCTCTTATCTTTAATCAACGCTTGACTTATTCTACATCTTTCTTCAATAACATCAATTAAATCATAGACTATTCTATTTTTCAAGTCCCATAACAACATCTAAATTTCTTAAGCCTATATCTGTGTCTATAAGTAAAAACCTTATGCCCTTTTTCTGCTAGGCTAGCTCCTATATTTGCAGTCGTTGTTGTTTTCCCAACTCCACCTTTTCCTGAAGTAATAACAATAACTCTTGCTCCCATACTATATCAACTCCTCAATAACTATTTCTTGATTTTTTTATTCTTGCAACCTTAAATTTACTTTTTCTGTTAACTCTTGAAGAATCTAAAATTTCCTTTTTGCATATCAGTTATAGTCTTCATTCCTATAGTCAATTGAATAGGATTGAAGTAAATAGCAGCTACGAAAAGATTCATCATCTCCATTTAATCCTGCATATACAGTTCCATTAAGATGTCCTAAAAACAATAATATTTCCTCTAGCCTTTATTATAGAGGAAGGATTCACATCTCCTACTACAACTATATGACCGTCTGATTCTATTTTTTTGCTCCTGCTCTTAAAGTTCCTCTATAAAAAAATGAGTTTTTCCCTTCTTCTATCAATGAATCTAATTGACTTAAATCTATTATTTCTTCTGCTTTTTATCTTCTTCATTTTTTTCAGTAAAAATATATGAAATAACTATATTACTATTTTTCTGTTAGGATGCCAATTAGTATATCTTCTTGCTCACTAGTTAACTTTCTTCCACTGAATTCTATTGCCATGCGACTGTTACCAATAAAATTCTTTTGCTTCCAATATTTTTGTTTTTAGAATATCACATAATTCTAAAAAAATCTGCTTTTTCACTTAAAGAAATTACCAATCTATCGTTTTTACCTTTTTATAATTACCTGGTTGCTCATAAATTTCACCTACATAATAATTTTTATTCTACCCACCTAAAAAAGTATAACATAGTATGTAAAATATTGCAAACACTAAGAAAAAATTAGATATTCCAATTTTCTAATCTTCTTCTTAATTGTTCTACTTCAAGTTTTAAATCATTCATTAAGTATTCTAAAAATTTCTTTTTTGTTGTTTTTCATCATTTACCATAGCTGCAACTTGTCCTGACATGAAGCTTCCTCTTTCAGTATCTCCTTCAACAACAGCTAATCTTAAACTTCCAGTTCCTAATTTTTTTCAATTTCTTCTTTAGGGCTCCACTTCTTTTCAAGTTCTATCATTTCTTTTTGCTAATTTATTATCAATAACTCTTACAGGGTGCCCTGTTGAAGTTCCTGTTACTACAGTTGATCTATCTTTAGCTTTTAAGATTATATCTTTATAGTTTTGGTGGATTATACATTCTTTTGCTGTTAAGAATATAGTTCCACATTGAATAGCATCTGCTCCCATAGCAAGTGCAGCTAAGAATTGTTTTCCACTAGCTATACCTCCAGCAGCTATAACTGGTATAGATACTGCATTAACTATTTGAGGAAGTAAAGCCATAGTTGTAAGAGTTCCAACGTGTCCTCCACTTTCCATTCCTTCAACTATAACAGCATCTGCTCCTATTTTTTCCATTCTTTCTGCTAGTTTAACTGTAGGTATAACAGGAATAACTTTTTATATTAGCAGCTTTTAATTTTTCCATAAAAAGCTCCAGGGTTTCCTGCACCTGTTGTGATAACTTTTACTCCTTCTTCAATACAAACATTCATTTGCTCTTCTACATCTGGACGTAAAAGCATTAAGTTAACACCAAATGGATTAGAAGTTATTTCTTTGGCTTTTCTAATATGTTGTCTTAAAAGTTCTGGTTCCATTCCTCCACCAGCAATGATTCCAAGACCTCCATCTCTTGAAACAGCTCCTGCTAATTCTCCACCTGATACCCAAGCCATAGCTCCTTGAAATATTGGATATTTAATCCCTAATAATTCACATATTTTATTATTTTTTTCATTAAAGTTTCCTCCATATATTTTAAATTTATTTCTCCATACATAAAGATACCCTTAGGAAGATATGCATATACTATACATCTTAGTGCTGCTTCCTTCCAGATCTGACACGGTTCGATGATAATATATCATATCCCTAAAGGGCAATATATATTATCATTTTTATTTTTTTATTTGTCAATATTATGCACCAATTTTATTTAAAAAGTCTTCTTTTATTTGTTCTCTTATCTTTGATTTTTAAAGAAGAGTTTTTCTCCATTTAAAATTTCATCAAAAATTTCAACTATATTAGTCTTAATTTGTAATGTTCTTGAATCAGTGTCATAACTATAATAAATTTCACCAGTATTTAATTCTTTTAATAGAGGTGCTATTATTTCTCTAGTAACTTCATCTTCTATTTTCATAGTTTCAATTATTTTTCTACATCAAGTTTCATATCTTTTTAGATGTATACTTCCATTTATAACTAAATGAGAACCATCAGTTTTTAAGTTTTTGGAATAAAACTCCTTGCCCACCTTGTAGTAAATCACTTCCTAAATCTTTTAGATCAGCTTCAGGAATATTTAAAGTTGACTCTGTAAGCTCTGTATCAAAGTTAATGAAACCTTTAAATTCACCTATAGTATTTCCTTTTTCTCCAAATAATTTAAACTCTGTATTATCTGTATCCTTTGAAAGTCTTGTTGAGAAATTCTTAACTTCACCATTAAAACTAATTCCATAAACATTAGAAGTGATACTTATGCTATTAAAGAATAACTCCCATACATCTTCATCATCTAATTTAGAATCTTTTTCTTTTCTAACACGAATTTCATCAAGAATATTTCTATATTTCAAAGAAAAGATTATATTTTTTTGCTCATAAACTAAATTTAAATACATATTGATATAACCATCTAAATCGAATAAAAACTAGTTTATTTCTATTTAAGAAGTTTCTTACAACTCTATCTAGTGATTCTTCTAGAGTCATTCCTTCTTTAAGTTCAGCTTCACTCTTATTCAAATCTTTGATATCTAAATCTTGTCCAAGTTTCTTTGTACTTTTTCCAATATTAGAGATTTCTCCAACTACTTCTGAAATATTTAAATTCTTTTTCAGTACTTTCTTTAATGTTTTTTTATACTTTGTTTTATCTTTTTCAAGTTCACTAAGATCTTTTCCATTACTTAAATTTCTTGAAAAAATTTCATTTAAATTCAAATGATTTTCTTCTATTTTATTCAAATAAAGATTTTTTAAAGTTCTGTTAGAACTTTTTCTCTCTTAGCTTTTTCTTCAGCTTCAGTCACTTTTATTTTCAAAAACAACCATATCTTCTTCAGAGTTATAGTCATATTTTTGCATCTCCAAAGAAAGATATTCCTTCTACTTCTGCATCATCAAAAGTTATTATTTTTCTAAAGTTTATATTGTAATAACTTTTTAATTTATCAATAGAAATAAAAGACCTCTTCTTCATTTAAGTTACTCATAATCTTTACATCTTTTAAAGTAATGTAACGTTCAAAAATAATCTAAATCCAAAACTACCTATTGTAACTTCTGCATTATTTGCCTGAGACATTTTTCTTTCTAAATAAGCTTTTTAATAAAATATCTCTTGCAAAAAAACAGGATGGTAACTGAAATAACAATAAATAGTAATAAAAAAACCTATAAATTTCTTCATATAACCTCACCTATATATATTTTCTAATTATTAATTTGATTTTTTTCTTTTTTAGTTAAGCCATTTTCTTCCACAATCTTAAATTTTTCCATACTTTTTAATTATTATAGTATCTCCCACAGCTATCTTAGTACTCTTTTTCTCTTTCTACCTCATAATTTAATTGTACATTTCCTAAATCTATGTAGTTTTGTACCTAAAGTTCTAGATAAATTAGTTAGTTCTGCAACCAAAGCTATCCAATCTTAAAGAAGCTAGAGTTATATTTAATTCTTGGTATTCATTTTGAGGTACTTCACTTTCATCTATCTCTATAATTTCAACAGGTGAAGAATTTACTCTCAAAAGATTCTCTTTTAAAAATCAAACATATTCTCTAATATAATACCATAACAATGACCATTTTTAACAATTAAATCTCCTAAACTTTCTCTTTTTTTAAACCTAAAGCTAAGATATTCCCTAGATAATGCTTGTGTTCCAAGTCAATAAATTTAGATTTCTTTTTCTATTTTTAAAGTATTTCACAGGAAAAAAACAAATCTTCTTCTGTAAAACCTTTTGGATAGACTGCCAATAATTTTTTCACAGTCTTCATTTAGACCTTTAAAGAGAAATTTAGTTCATGATGTTTCAACTTATTAAGTTGAGATATTGGAAAAATTGTTTTACTATATACTATCATATCAGTTTTTTTCTGCCAAATCAATACAATTTTTCAATTTTTCTAAATTATTATTTGTTTTATCTATATTTTTCATAATAGATATTCTATCATTTTTCTAAAAATAAAAATAAATAAAAAAAGCTGAATAGATAAAAAAATATTTATTCGTCATTTTTCTAAATTAACCCTAACAATGGTTTAAAAGTTTCATTCATTTCTACAAACTCTTCATAAGAAATATCTGCTTTATCATTAAAATAATATATATTCCTTTTTCCAATAATAATACTTTTTTTGCTTTTTCCTTCTAATCTTTTCAATAGTTCTTCTTTTTGGGGACTTTTATTAATTTCTTATAACATTCTTCATTAAAAATACATTACAGGAGATAATGTAAATAAAGCATCAAATAGCATTCCTATTTGTACTCCTGTTTCTTTTAATTTCAAAAAAATTAGGATTTTCACTGTCATAATACGTTATTGTTTCTGGTGTTCTTCCTTCTTCATAAGCAATAGAATAGATAGGTGAAACATGTACATCAACAACATAAGGATCATATATTTCTATTACTTTAGGAAGATCTGTGTGAGATTATTTTTGATAATCTATTAATTTATATGTTATTTTTAAATTCATATTTTAAAGTATCCCACCATACTAATGGACTTATGATTCTCCAATCATAAGAACCTTTTATTTTAACACCTTTTGTTTTGATATTTTTTTAGTAAAGTAATGGCAAATTAATTCTGTACCAAAATCTGGTGTCTTTGGAGATTTCACTATCTTTTAATCCTAATGGGGCTTCTATTTTTGATAAACCTTTCATAACTCTTTTATGCATTTTCTTCCATAGGGTTCATTATTATCTACTTTTCTATATATTCTAATTATTCTATCTAATTCTTTATTATTCAAATTATTCACCTTTTTCTTTTTATTTTCTAACTCTAACCTCAACAATTCCAATAAAACCAGGATTATTATTTAACCAATTATTCATTTTTTTGAGCAGCTTCTTTTTAGGAAATTCATATATGACTCTTATCCCTGGATTTTGAGATTTTGCAATTCTTATCCTATTTAAAAGTTCCTTCTACTGTTTTCATTGCTCTTTCTTTCCAAAATGGAATATTAACTTTTTACATCAATTAAACATAGTTTACACCATAAGTTTCTAAGTCTTCTTCATTAATGTTCCAGATTTAAACTGTCTAGCTAGTTCTTCAATTCTTGAAACTATTACATTATAGAAACTTGTAACCCATTTTAGAAAAAAAGCTATATAAATATTTTTCAATCTATATAGCTTTTTCATAATTCTTAATCTACTTCTATTATTTCTTCATATTCTTCATAATTTTCTGGAATTTTTCTTTCTAAATTCTATCCATTTTTTTCATTAATTTTAACATACCTTTTCTTGATATTTCTGCCTTCCCTTCCTCATTATCTGGATCAAATAGCCAATAAATATATCTCTATCTTCTATAAAATCTCCTCCCCAAACTTGACCATCCATTGCTGAAGGTTCTTTCTTTTCTAATCTATCACAAATGCTATCCAAATAGATTTCAAAATTACTAATATCACTTATGTAACAAACTATAAGTCCTTCATTATTTGTATTATTTATAGAGCTACAAGCACGTACAATTTCATTTTCTTTATAAAATTTATTATCTATAGATTTATAATACCATAATTTAAATTTCATTTTTCCTCCTGATTTAACTATTTAATTTTTATTAAGTGTGTTAGAACACTCATGGCTCTAGCACTCGTAGGGGTGTTAGTCGTGAGAGGTTCAGTGTACCAGTATAGCTTCTGTAACACCCTTTACTACACCTAAAGGTGAAACATCTAAGGTTATACTTAAAAGTATTTTTTTAGAAATTTTTGATAACCTTTATGTTTTGGTAATACATTTTTCTTCTAATCGTTCTTAAATTTTAAATCTTCAGAACTTATACGATCCCCAACATGTTCTCCAAAATCAACATTAGAATAATCTTTTCCATCACTCTTTAATTCTATGGCTTTATCATTCTTACTATATTGTTTTTTTAAAAGAAATAATGGTAATGATACTTGAAAAGTCCCTAAGGAGTTTTCCATTTTCAGTTAGTACCTATTGCAGAAGCTGTATTTTCTAGTTGCTGATACACTTAAACTTCCACCTTTTGTACTTCCCTTTGTTGTAGATGTATTTTTGTTTACTTTCAACAGTTAGATTTTCTATATTTCCTATAACTTTTTCTACTTTTTAATAGATAATTAGTTATATAGAAAAGAGCTATGTAACTCTCTTTTCTACATAGCTCTGTTCTATTTCTTATAATACTATACTTCTATTGGAATATCTAATGGTGTTATTTTTTTATATATATGAGTTACTTTTTATAGGAAATATTTTATCTGGAATTAATATTTTTTTCTCCCTCCCAAATATATCTTAGAGGAATTTCATCTGATTCCCAATCACATATTTCCTCTATTCCTGGTTCTACATATTTTTCATTTCTTCTAATATCTCTTTAAAATCTATTTCTTCTATATTTGTATTAGTCCAAAATGCTATTACTCTTTCTTCTTTATTTATTGAAAAAAATAACATTTATCATATATTATTTCTTTTCCTTCTATTTGTTTTGTATATAATCCTATACTCAATATTTTTATTTTTCTAATTCTTCTAATAATTGTTTTTCTTTTCTTTTAATGGTTAATATCTTATCTCCAGTCCAACCTTCTTCTGCCATTACTCCTATATATTGTGGTTTTTAAATCATATTTTTGTCATCATTTCTTTTGCATAAAAAATATGCTTCTTTCATTTTCTTTATTAGTTCCTCTAAATTTTTCCTCTTATATATACTATTCTTTCCATATTTATTTTCCTCCTTTTTGTACTTCCTTTTTGTTGTTGATGTATTTTTGTTTTACTTAAAAATAGTTAGATTTTGTATATTCCCAGTAACAGTTCCACCTTCTTGGTTAAATCCAGAAAAGAGTCATATTCTTTGTATTGTTATGTACTTCATCTACATTTACAAATCTACCATTTTTGATAAGTAGTTCCATTACTATTCTTATTTGATTTAGAAGCTGAAATACTTACTCCATTAAATTCTGTTTGTGTCCCATCTCCATACCCAATAGTTACACCAGCTGATATACCACTACTTCTACTACTTGATGAAGAATAGTTATTTAATTCAATAGTAGTTTTTAGTAATATTTTCCACATTGTTATAGATAAATTTAGTATTTTTGTGCTTGTGTTCCAACATAGGTAATATTTTTACATTATTGTAAGTTATACTTGAATTTTTCATCTTTTCCCTTTATTGTTGTTACAACTGCACTTTCACTATGCGAGTTTGATTTTGAACCTGATTTATTAAAACCTAAGTTTACCCCTGCATTAGCATAGAAATTATTGGTTGCTTATGCAGCTTTTTAAATTATAAAAACTAGAATAAAAATAGCAAATAATAATTATAAGAGTCTTATTTTTTTAATATAAGTAGATCTTATAGTAGACTTTATACATTTATTTTTTTCAAACTTATTTTCATCTTCATAATACCAACTATTACTTCTCTTTTTATTTCCTTCAACATCTAAGATATAGAAAAATTCTTCTATTTTTTTCATGCCATATTATTTCTTTTTACTACTGCTATTTCATCAGGATACTTAATTAGTCTTACTCTATCTCCTACATTAAATTTAGGTTTTCTTATTATTTCATATCCTTCTTTTTATTATTGCTATTTTTTTCACCTTCTTTTTACAATTTCCAAATATAATAACTTTTAAATATTCATTATTTTCATCTATGCACTTTAATATTGAGGGCAAATAAACCTCCTCCTTCATAATTTACTGAACAAATAAGATCTATTCCTCCATTTTTAATTATCCCATAAGTTCCTATATAATTTTTATTCATACTTTATTTCTCCTTTTAAATTACTTCCATCTCCTATTATGAAATATGTACTTTATCTACAAATCTAACTTTTTTTAATTTATTAGAGAAAAGCTGAATAAATATCTTCATCTATTCAGCTTAACTTTTACCTATTCTATTATACCATCATATCTTTCTTTATATTCAAACATCTCCATTACTTTTGTTCCTAATTCCAATGCTGTTGGCTTTTTCTGGAAATATATACTCAACAGCTTCTTTATTTTTCATCCTAAAAAATTACATATGCATTTCCTTGTTTCCTTAACAGTGATATTTTATACATTCCTTCTATAGATTCAAACCATACTTCATTATATTCATTCAGTACTTTTTCTAAATGAACTACAATTATAAAAATTGTTTGTGAAACTTTTATATTAGGAGAAATTTTCAATCACTTTATCATCACTTTTCATTAAATCCCCAATATATCATTTCTCCTATCTTTTCAAAATTATTTTTATTTGGATAAGCTATTATTCCATAATCTTTTGTTTGGATTAAACCTATTTTTATCCCTACCTGAAGGCATTATTACCATTCTAAAATCTTCTATTTTCTTCTCTTTGGCTATTGATACTAGAATTATTTTTTTCATTTCTTCTCCTATTTTTTTCAATGATAAATTTTTACTTCTACTTTTATTCATTTTACCATAATCTACCCTCTTTTTATATTATCTATTTATTGTTAATGATGGTACTAAAGTTCCGTTATTAGTTACTGGTACAAGTAAGAATTTTTGATTTATCATATAATACTAAAGAACTATTTCCTGTCTGATATAAAAACTCTAGATAAAAGTATATTTTAGATTCTGTAGTTTCAAAAGTCCATTTTTTTATATGGACTTTTTGTGGGATAGCTATATCTATTATTTTTCATTATTATTATTATGAGAAATTACCCTTCTCATTTAAGAGAAGGTATCTTTCTGGGGGAGAGAAAAATTTTTATTATCTATAACCTCTAGACGAGACCCCTAAGAAAAAAAGTTTAAAAGTTTTTTATTTTTTTAAATTTTTTTATATGTCCTTACTTTTAGCTTCAAAACTTATCATTATTGGGACTTCCATCGAAGCCAAAAAGCTTCTCTAAATTTATTTTCTATATATCTTGCATAAGAGAAATGTATAAGTTCTGGGTAATTACAGAATAAAAACAAATTTTGGTGGTGCAACAGAAACTTGAGTTGCATAATTAATTTTAATTAATCTACCCTTTCTTGTTGGTGGGTTATTCATTAGAATAGCATCTTTTAATACAGTATTTAAAAAGTCCTGTTGAAATTCTCTTTGTATATTCTTCATAAATTCTATCAGATATTTCAAGAAGATTTGTAGTTCTTTTGTCCTGTTAAAGCTGAAATAAATTCTATAGGAGCATAAGATAAGAATGGTAGCTCAGCATATAATTCTTCTTTCATTTTCTTCATAGTTACATTATTTTTTTATTTTCTACTAAATCCCACTTATTCATTACAATTATTATAGGTTTCAATTCTTCAGCAGCTATTCCTGCTATTCTCTTTGTCTTGTTCTGTTAGCCCTTCTTTAGCATCCAACATTAAGATACATACATCTGCTCTTTTTATACTTTTTAATGCTCTTAACACAGAATAGTATTCTAAAGCTTTCTTCAACTTTAGATTTTTCTTCTTATACCAGCTGTATCTATTATCATATATTTATTGTCTTTGTATTCAATTAAAGGTATCTATAGCATCTCTTGTTGTTCCAGCAATATCACTTACTATTGTTCTTTCTGAACCTGAAAGTTTATTAACCAATGAAGATTTTCCAGCATTAGGTTTTCCTATAACAGCTAATTTTAAAAACATCCTCATCTTCTTCAGGGAAATCCATTCTTCCTATAATGTCAACAACTATATCTAGCATATCCCCTAAGTTTGCTTTGTGTTCCCCTGATATAGGAACAAGGTATTCAAAACCTAATCCATAGAAATCATAAATATCATCTTGTTGTTCAAAAATAATTATCGATTTTATTTACACACAAGATAACAGGTTTATTTTTCTTTCTTAGTATATATGCTATCTCATCATCTAAAGGATTAAGTCCTGCTTTTTCCATCCACGACAAACAAAAATAACATCTGCTTCATTCATAGCAACTTCTGCTTGTTCTTTTTATTTTAGTCATTAAGAAATCGTTATTTCTTGGTTCTAGTCCCCTGTATCCACTATTACAAATTCTGAACCACTCCACTCTGTATCTCTATATAATCTATCTCTTGTTACTCCAGGTAGGGTCGTCCACTATCGCTATCTTATCTCCAATTAAATTATTGAAAAGAGTAGATTTTTCCAACATTGGGTCTTCCTACTATTGCAATTATTGGCTTCATATTATCACCTCTATATTTTTATATTTCATTATAACATAAATTATTTCAAAACAAAAATGTACAAAAAAATTTATTTTTTTATAATATTTATAACTTCTTCTATCTATTTTATCCTTTTCTTTTCTTATTAAGTTTAATTCTAACATTTCTTTTTAAAAGAGTTATAACTCTTGTTTGGCTAAAATTTATATATTCTTCTATTTCTTTTCTTGTCGCTCCATTTTTTTATCAGTAACAAAGTTTAAAATATCCGTATACAAAAGGCTTTTATTAAGGAATCTACTAATAATTTTTTTCTTCTATCTTTTTATAATGTATATTCGGAAGAACAACTTGAAATGCTCCAACTTCTGCTTTGATTGTTGGCTTCATATTGTATCTTTCATAATTAGTAAATATCTTTCTTATTCCTGTTCCATAGGCTTCAATCAAATATAATCTGTAAAATATATTGGCTAATTTTTCATTTCTTGATTGTGATACTCCTAGCATAATTGAATCTAACGACAAAGCCATAGACTATCCCACCTAATGAAACAAACTCTATTCTATCTTCATATATATTTACAAGAGTACTACCACTAAACGAATATTCTCTATGAATAACTGCATTTAATAAGGCTTCTCTTATAGCTTCTACTGGATAATCTCTTTCATCTTTTCTAATTAGACCTTCAAAAAGTTGCTTCTGTTTTATTTAGAAGATTGATAAATTCAAAAGCTTCTGTCACTTGCTTTAATAATGAACCTTTAAATTCTTTTTCTATCTTTAAATATATTTTTCTATCCCTTCAAATACTGCCACTTTTAAAGTATGATTGCACTGCTCAGATAGAAGTAAAAGCAAGATTTGTAAATAAATCATCTTCTCCTATTAAACCCAAAGTCTTTTTGACTTAAACCAAATAGCAGATTATTTTCCTTAAAAACTTGTTCAGTGTAGTTAAATGTCAAATTTTTGATTTAAAGAACGAAGTTTCTCATAGCTATCTCCATCTGTTTCTTTTTATCATTTGTCTAATGCTTTCTTCGCTAGCTGGAACAGATGAACTTCCTTGTCTCACATAAACACCAGAAGGCTTTAAACCTTTGTCTGCTATGTAATATGGTCTTAATGTTCCTCTTTGTACTTTAATAACTATAACATCTTTATTCTCTATTTTTTTCAATTTTTACGTTACAATAGATAGTTATATCAGGGTTTTATAGAATTTCTTATTGATAATACAACTTGATTAAGTATTTCATCAGCATTCTCAATACCTATGACATTTCCAAAATCATCAATTCCAATATAAATAATTCCTTCATTTGTATTGGCAAAAGCCACTACTTCTTTTTAAGTCTGTTGTAAATTCTCTTTTTAAATTCAATGTTTATATTTTTCCTTCATTTCCATAATATCACCACATTTTATTTTTCTAACATATTCTAACATATTCTAACAGTGTTAGTAAGTTAGAATATATTAGAACTATAAAAAAAGTGTAGCTAACAGCAATAACTACACTTTTTCTTTTAATTTATTATGGTTTTATTTCAGTTATCATTTTATCCCACTTATCTAATTCTTCTTTGGCTTTTTCATCTCCCTCTGAACTTCTTTTTCTAATTCAGTTGAGATTTTTATTATTTCGCCCATTTTTCTAAAAAGTACTTGAGCATCTTTTTCACTTTTTTTGTTTCTTCTGCTTTTCCATAGCTACTTTTTAGTTCTTTTATCATTTTTCTTTAGTACTTTGACTTGTATATGGAAATTTTTCTCCACATGCCACTAAGCCTAAAGCCATCACTATTAATATTAATATTTTTCATTTTCTTCTCCTAAACCATAGTTCCTAATTGATTTCCACCTATCAAATGGAAATGGATATGAAATACTGTTTTGTCCTCCATGTTCATTGCAGTTAGAAACAACTCTATAACCATCTTTATCTATTCCAAACTCTTTTGCTAACTTTCCTATTACTCTATATACTTTTCCAATTAGCAAAAGCATCTTCATCACTTATATCATTGATAGTTGGAATTTTCTTTTTAGGCACAACAAGTACATGAATAGGTGCAACTGGTGCTATATCTTTAAAAAGCAATTACATCATCATCTTCATACACTATATCGGCTGGAATTTCTCTATTTATAATCTTTGTAAACAATGTTGCCATCTTATCACCTACTTAAAATAAATTACAAGCTTCTATTTCATCTATTCTCTTTTGATGTCTTCCACCTTCAAAAAGAAGCAGCTAAGAATTCATCAACTATATCTAAAAGCTAAAAACATCTCCAACTATTCTAGCACCTAAAAGCTAAAAATATTTGCATCATTATGTTGTCTTGTTAATTTTTGCCATAGTTGTATTTGTACAGTTTGCAGCTCTGATACCTTTAATTTTTGTTAGCTGCTATAGAAATTCTATACCAGTTCCACAAACTAGGATACCAAAAGTCAACTTCTTTTATTAACTACACTATTTGCAACTAAATGACCATATTTTTGGATAATCTACACTTTCTGTACTATTGGTTCCAAAAATCTATAACTTCTATTCCTTCTTTTTGCTTAGATGTTGTTTTATTTTTTTCTTTTAATTCATATCCACCGTGATCTGCACCTAATGCTATCTTCATACTATTTTTACTCCTCGTTTTCGTATTCATGAACATGACCATGATCTAATTCTTCATCAGTAGCTTCTCTTACATCAGCAACTTCTACTTCAAATAATAAGTTTCTTCCAGAGAACGGATGGTTAGAATCTGTATAAACTTTATCTCCATCAATTTCTGTTATAACAGCTACCATTTCACTTCCATCTTCTAGTTCTACTACGAATTCCATTCCTTCATAGATATCTTCAAAATCTGCGAAATCAGCCTTTGTTAACTCTTCAACTAATTCTTCATCATAGTCTCCATAAGCTTCTTCCATTGGTATTTCAATTGTTGTTTTGTATCCTTTTGATCTGCTGTCTAATGCAGCTTCTATTTTTGGTAGGAATAATCCCATACCTTGAATATAATAATAAGGACCTAATTCAGCTGTATCTTCTAATAATTCCTTTGTATCTGCATCATACACTTTATAATCCAATGCTACAACTTTGTTTTTCACCTATTTTTCATTATACCACCTCTTTTTGAGTTTGTACCCTTAGCATATCATATATTTTGTAAAAAGAAAATAGCTATTTTAGAAACATATTTTTTTCTTAACTATTTCTACATTTTTCTTTAGATGTCATTTTTCTCTAAAATTAATAGTGACAAGTCCAGAGCATTAGCCGATTCTGAACAAGTAAATAGATTTTCATCTACAACAATTTCTTTTTCTTCAGGAATGATGTCAAATTTTTAATTGATTAAAATACCTTTTTATTATCTAAAAGATAAGTTGTCACCTTCCTATTTTTTTATTTCTCTTGTTTCTATTAAATTAATAACAGCTGTACAAATAGCCACAATAATTTTATTGTTCTCAGAAAAAATATTTTACTAATTTTTTTAAATATTTCATTTTCCTTATCTTTAAAGAAATTAGCTCCACCAAAAACCACCTGGTATAACTAGGGCATCATAAGAGAAAAATTTCTTCTATATTATCTTTTTGTTACAAGTTTTTTTCTGCTTTTTAAAACTCCTCCCCAAGTACATTTAATTTCTTCTTTATACGAAATTGTTTCCACCTTTATATCTCTAAATTCCTTTAAGCCAACTATATTATTCCAACCAAAGATATCTGTAAAACTTGCTATCTCAAAAAGCTCTGCTCCTTCAAATAGAAATACTGCTATTTTTCATATCATATCACCATATCTAAATTTTTAATTTTATATTAGCATTATAATATTTAATGTCAACTATTCATAGTTTTTTAAGAAAAAAAGTCTTAAAAAAATAGTTATAAGCTATTTAATAAGACTTTTTAGATTTTTCTTAATTATTTAATTAAAGTAAACAAATAATACAATAATACCAATGCTAAACAATACATAGCTTTAGGAATTTCTTTTTGCTTTTCCTGAAAATACTTTTAAAAATAATGTAAGATAAAACAGATAATGATAATCCTGTTGCTATATTAAAAAGTAAATATGGTCATAGCAACTGCTATGAAAGCAGGTAAAAGATTCTGTTTTATCATTATAATTTACGCTCTTCATTGAGCTAAGCATTTGAAAAACCTATTATAGTCAATACTGGTGCAGTAGCAACTCCTGGTACCATTAATGCGATAGGAGTAAATAATAATGTTAAAAGCAAAAAGAAAAGAAGTAAATAGTGCTGTCATTCCAGTTCTACCTCCATCTTCAACACCACTTGCTGATTCAAGATATGTTGTCATGACTGGCATACAGAAAAAAACTTCCTGCAACTGTTGACAATGAATCAACTTTAAAACATCTATCAATATCTTGCATATTTCCATCTTTATCAAGCCAACCTGCACGATTTGCAATTCCAAGTATTATTCCCATTGTTCCAAAAATCAGGAACAAAAAGTAAAAAATCCAAGGAAAGTATTCGGGTTTCAATGCTCCTAAAATATCTATTTTTAAAACTAACATCTGATATTCCAGCTGGAATATTAATTAAATTAGTTGGTACTTTTTGTTACACCCATAGGTATTCCTATAATAGTAACTATTAATATTGCTAGAATTAAACTTCCTTTTTATTCTTCTTGCCTCAATATTAATATTAATAAAAATCCAATAGCAAAAAGTATAAACTTAGGAGTAGTCATATCTCCTAAATTTAATGTATTATTTTTGGGATTTGCTATTACGACACCTGCCATTTTTAATCCTATTAAGGAGATATAAAGACCAATTCCAGCACTTATTGAAATTTTTACACTTGCTGGAATTGCTTTAACAACAATCTCCCTTATACCTACAAAGGAAATTATAACAAAGATAACACCACTTAAGAAAACTAACCCAAATGCCACCTCAACAGGCATATTCATCTGTGGTAATGTTGTTCCTATGATAGCAACACTACTTAAGCCTGGTGCAAGTGCAAAAGGACGATTTGTATACAATGCCATAGCAACACTACAAATTATAATAAAAATGATTAATGCTGTTAAAATTGAAGCTCTATTCAGTCCTGCTCCCTCCAGCATATTAGGAATAGTTGCTAACACATAAGACATCGTAGCAAATGTAGTTAATCCCGCAATTAATTCAGTTTTTAAATTTGTTCCATTTTTCTAAAAATTTAAATCTTTTCTTTTAATTTTTAGGCAATGAAGTTTCAGTATTACTACTCATATTAACCTCCTTAAAACATTAATAAAAACAATAAATAAATTATTCTATATTATATTAAAACTTTTTACTAATATATTAATGATTAATACTTTTTATTACTTAATATATTCTTATTATATCACGATAATATCTAATTGACAAAAATTAAATAAAAATAGTATAAGTATCTGAGAGATTATTTAATTTTTAGGAGGAGTTTTAATGAAACCAGAAGTTAGAGATGTAATAAATAATATTAACAGATTTTATTCAAGAACAAAAAAATATTAATGTTAGTAGCAATTTAAAAATGGAAGAAAATGTTGTTGCTAGAAATTTAAATGGAAAAAGATCCTGATGTTGTAGCTGAAGTTATGGAAAAACTTAGAGCTTATCTTTAAAGAAATTTCTGAAGTTCATAATGCTGGTCAAGCTGATGAATATACAGAAAGATATTACTATTTAAGTGATAAATTCTATACTGATATGAAACAATTTAAAATAGATTTTTTTAATTAATTAATAAAATTTTTACTTGTATTTAACAAAAACATAGTATAATATTAACGATTCATTGTAAAAATATGTGTCTCTTTGAAGCTTAATTGAATATTAATTTAATTATGTTATTTTTAATAGGTATAAAAAATCATTTGGAGGTTTTTAAAAATGGCAAATTCAAAATCAGCTAAAAAGAGAGTATTAGTAGCAGAAAGAAATAGAGTTAGAAATCAAGCAGTTAAAACTAGAGTTAAAACTATGGCTAAAAAGTTTTAGCTACATTAGAACTTAAAGATGTTGAAGCTGCAAAAACAGCTTTATCAGTTGCATACAAAGAATTAGATAAAGCAGTTAGCAAAGGAATTTTTAAAGAAAAATACTGCTTCTAGAAAGAAAGCTAGATTAGCAGCAAAAGTTAATTCTTTAGTAAATTCTCTTTAATTAAAAATTAACTCAGAAAAAGTAAAAGGAGTTTTATGACTCCTTTTTCTTGTAAAAAAATATCGAAATTTTAATATAATTTTTGTTATATAGTTCATTTTTAAGGAGGTTATTGTTATGATTGAAAAGATAAAAAAATACTCGTTCACACAGAAAATTCACTGATAAAAATCTCAAAAGAAGAAATTTTAAAAATTCTAGAAGGAGCTAGATATTCAGCATCAGCTAAAATTCACAATTTTTAAGATATTCTTACACTGTGGATGATGAGAAATGTAAAAACTTTTTCAGCTGTTTCTTTTGGGGAGGTCTATTAAAAACTTGAAGATAAAAGCTACTCTTGAAGAAAGACCTAGAGCCTATATATTAATTTCAGCAAAAAGAGATACTAATATCCCTGATTTTTTTACAATATTTTTGATGTAGGTATAGCTTCTCAAAAACATTGCTTTACTTGCTAATGAGCTTGGTTATGGAGCTTGTATAGTTATGTCATACAATAAAAATGTCTTTAAAGAGTTTTTAGAACTTCCTGAAGATTATGAATCAAAAGCAGTTATAGTTTTAGGAGAAGCTAAAGATATAGTAAAACTTATTGACTCAAAAGATGAGAATGATACTAAATATTTCATTGAAAAATGGTACTCATTATGTACCTAAATTACCTTTAGATAAAATTCTTCTTTAATCTTCGTTTTTTTATAAAGAAAATATGATATAATAATGTAATTTAATAGTGGAGGTTTTATAATGAAAAAAAGGTGGAATTATTATACTTGACTTTGGTTCTCAATATAATCAACTGATTGCAAGAAGAGTCAGAGAAATGGGAGTTTATGCTGAAGTTGTTCCCTTTCATGAAGATGTTGATAAAATTTTAGCTAGAGAGCCAAAAGGAATTATACTTTCTGGTGGTATGCTTCTGTTTATGCTGAAGGTCTTCCAAGCTTGGATATAAAATTATTTGAACAAAATATTCCAATTTTAGGTCTTTGCTATGGTATGCAACTTATAACTCATTTACATGGTGGAAAAAGTTGCAAGAGCAGATAAACAAGAATTTGGTAAGGCTGAATTAGAGCTTGATGATAAAGACAATATTCTATACAAAGATATTCCTAATAAAACAACTGTTTGGATGAGTCATGGAGATCATGTTACTGAGATGGCTCCTAACTTCAAGATCATAGCTCATACTGATTCTTCAATAGCAGCTATTGAAAAATAAAGATAAGAATATCTATGCTTTCCAATATCACCCAGAAGTTACTCACTCTCAACATGGTTTTGATATGTTAAAGAACTTTGTTTTTGAAATAGCTAAGGCTGAACAAAAACTGGTCTATGGAAAACTATATTGAATCAACTGTAAAAAGTATAAAAGAAACAGTTGAAATAAACAAGTTATCTTAGGATTATCTGGTGGAGTTGACTCATCTGTTGCTGCTGCACTTATAAATAAAGCAATAGGTAGACAATTAACTTGTATCTTCGTTGATACTGGTTTACTTAGAAAAGATGAAGCTAAACAAGTTATGGAAGTTTATGCTAAAAAAACTTTGATATGAATATTAAGTGTATAAATGCTGAAGAAAGATTTTTTTATCTAAACTTGCTGGAGTAACTGATCCAGAAACAAAAAGAAAAAAATTATAGGAAAAGAATTCGTTGAAGTATTCAATGAAGAAGCTAAAAATTGAAGGTGCTGAATTCTTAGCACAAGGTACTATATATCCAGATGTTATTGAATCCGTTTTCTGTTAAAAAGTCCCATCTGTTACTATAAAATCTCATCACAATGTTGGAGGTCTTCCAGAAGATTTAAAATTTGAATTACTTGAACCTTTAAGAGAATTATTTAAAGATGAAGTTAGAAAAGTGGGTAGAGAATTAGGTATCCCTGATTATATGGTTGATAGACATCCATTCCCAGGATCTGGTTTAGGAATCAGAATCTTAGGAGAAGTTACTAAAGAAAAAGGCTGATATCTTAAGAGAAGCTGATGCAATATTTATAGAAGAATTAAGAAAGGCTGATTTATATAACAAAAGTTAGCCAAGCCTTTTGTTGTTTTACTTCCTGTAAAAATCTGTTGGAGTTATGGGAGATGAAAGAACTTATGAATATACTGCTGTTTTAAGATCTGCTAACACTATAGATTTTATGACTGCAACTTGGTCACACTTGCCTTATGATTTCTTAGAAAAAGTTTCTAATAGAATTCTAAATGAAGTTAAAGGAATTAACAGATTGACTTATGATATTTCATCTAAAACCACCTGCAACTATTGAATGGGAATAAGATTTTTGATTTAAATTAAAATAAACTGCAACTAAAAAATCTTAACTATAAGATCAGAGTTGCAGTTTTTTATAATTTAAAATATTTTTATTAGAATTTATGTAGAACATTATTTACATAATATTTTCTTGACTTTTTATAATCGTTCTATATAATATTATTAAGTATTCATTAATATTTATTTAAAAGGGAGATGGGGTTTATGGTTTAAAAGATAATATTGAAGAATTATCAAAAATCGAGAAGTATAAAGATAGAGTAACAAATGAAGAAATGACTAAAACTGTATTCGTCTTACCTTTTTGATATCTTGGTTATGATACCAGAAATCCTTTTGAATTTCATGCTGAATTTACAGCAGATATTGCTGATGCAAAGGGAGAAAAAGGTTGATTATGCTATTTTAATTGATGATATTCCAAGAATATTAGTTGAGATGTAAAGACTGCAATAATACACTTGAAAATTGTGACAAACAACTAACTCGTTATTTTAATGTTACACCTGCTAAAATTGGAGTTTTAACAAATGGAATTGTCTATAAGTTTTATACTGATTTGGAAAAACAAATATGATGGACGAAAAACCATTTTTAGAAATAAATCTTTTTAAAGATAAAAGATTATCAAATAAATGAATTAAAAAAAGTTTGCTAGAAATTCATTTGATTTTAGATAACATTCTAAATAGTGCAGAAGAACTAAAAATATTCAAATGCAATAAAAACTTTTTAAAGTCTGAGTTTGATAACCCAACTGAAAATTTTATCTCATATATTTTAAATGAAAATTTATGATGGTATGAAAAACACAAAAAGTAAAAAGACAGATTTACCGATACAATAAAAAGATCTATAAATGAATTTCTAAATGATATTGTCAGAACTAAATTGGAAGGTGCTTTAGAAGCTAATAAAGCTGTTGAAAAACAAATTGAAATACCACAAGAAACTATAGATATTCCTTCTGAAGCTGAAGCTATTCCAGTAACTACAGAAGAGGACTTAGAAGGATTTTCAGTTATTAAAAGCTCTATTATTTGGAACATTAGAACTTGACAGAGTAACATATAAGGATACTTTAAAATATTTTTTTCAATAACTATTGATGATAAAGTTTCAAAATGGATTTGTAGACTATATTTCAACGGAGCAACTAAGTTCATTAGATTTCCAGAAATAGATGAAGAAGGAAATAAAAGTGACAGAACTCCTAAAAATTCCTATAAATTCTATAAATGATTTATATAATTTTAAAGATAAATTAATAGAAGCTGTTAAAATGTATGATTGACTACTTAATGCTTATAAATAGAGTGTATTGGCTTGCAGAGCAAGGGATAACAGAAAAAAATGGTAATTCTAGGAATATTTTCCACCTTTATATTTGTATTTTTAGTTATTTTTAAAAATATAAACTTTAAGGAGATAGTAATTATGAAAAATAAGAAGAATTCTGTTTTTTTACATTTTCAAAAAAATTCTATAATTGATATTTTATATCCTATTAGTGGAAATATTACAACAGTTGCTCTGTTGTCCAATGCACTCTATTTTCTCATAATGTATATTTATATACTCTAAAAACTTTTCAATATCTTCAGATATACACTTTACTAATTTTTCTTTCAACCTTTTCATTATCATTTAAGATGAATATATTGAAATCATCTTTTTGTGAATTTATCAAATTATACTTTTTATTAATTAATTTTATACAAAAATATTTCATAACTTTCCATTTTCTTCTTTTTAACTTTAATAAATAAGATCTTATTTTTTTATTAGATGCTATTTCAATTTTTGTAAAAAAAGAGAATTCTTAAGTTTTTAATTCTCAAAAATTCTCTTAACTCTCTCAGGTTATAGTCTAAACTTTTTATCAATACTATTTGATAAATAATTGTAATTTCTTCTTTTTATTACCAGTATAAGTTAATGCATCCATAACAATAGCATTTATATATTTATGTTTTCTTTTTAAGATATATTTTAAAAAAACTTGCTTATTAAATCTATCCTGATAAAAGCTTATACATTTCTATAAAAATATTATCTATTAAAAGTAGTATAGCAAACCACAAAAAAATAATTTCTTGAATACTCTTTCTCATTTTTTTAAGATATTAAAAATCTGGCAAGTTTTGTTGATAAGATAATGTATTATGAGCAATTTTATTTCTTTGATTATATAATTCCTCATATTCATTTTTAAGTTTTTCACCCAGTAAATTTTTGCCATCTTTTTAAATATTGCTCTTCTTCTATAATTTTACTTTTTAAAAAATTGACTATATGAATTTTTGATTCCAAACCATTAAATTTTGTATTTTCAAAAACTTCTTTTACTAATTCAAATGAATTTTTACTCTTTTTATATCATCAATATAAACATTATCTTTAAATTTAAAATTTAAATCAAATTTCTCAATTTGTTTATAAATAATTTTATATATTTTATTTTTAGCTTCAAAAGTTGAATATTCACCCAATTTATCTTCATTATTTAAAAAGTTTTTCTTCTATAATCAAAAATCATTTGTCGCTATTTCCCAAACAATACACTTCATTTTTGTTCCTGATAACCTGTCATTTTTAAAAATTGATTGTATAATATAATCACATAATGGATAAGTTTCTATTCCATTTCCTATTCCTGAAGTTGCTAAAATTGCATCCTTTAATATAGTATTCATTGGCATCAAAAATAAATTTATCATGCTTACTCATTTAATATACCTCTCATATATTTCAATTGATCTTCTTACTCTATATCTTAGATACTTAAATGCGGCAGGATTTTTACGTGTTTTGTATCTTCTCTTCTTATTTTTCTATTTCTTTATTTATTTCTTTTTATGATACTTTCCTTCTTAGAGTAATCTATTTCTTTTTTCAAATACAATAAAAATAAATAAGACCAAATAATGTAATATCTACATCAATAATTGAACCATATTTTTAATAATTCTAATTTTTAAGCTTTCTTTTAAATTTATATACATTTTTCATACTCTTTTTATCTTTAAAAAAAGCTCTGAATACTTTATAAAAAAATATTAGAATCTTCTTCTCCAACAGTAAAATAAATATACTCTTCATAATATTTTTCCATTTTTCCAGCAAATCTTTTTCCCAATTCATCAGCTGTTTTTTTCTTTTCTTATATTGAGATAATAAAGCTAAATAACGTACAAAAATCTACTTTTTGAATCATTTACATAAATTTTCTCAATAAATTTGGGAATGAAATAATCTTCCAGATCTTTTATCTAAGTAATATAATGCTGCTCTACTTTCTAATGCTAATAATGACTCTCCTTGAATATTTATACTCCTAAATACTTTCGAATAAAAATTTTTTTGTTGTTCTTTATCATTTTGCTAGTAAAGGTACTAAATATGAAAACCCTAAAAAATTATTATCAAAAAATCTTTACCAACATTAAAAATCAAATTTTATATAATTCTCATAAGATAAGTTTTCTTTAATTTCTTCTTTTTGTACTCCCATTTTTCAAAAGTTCATTAAAAATTCCATTCTAAAAATATTATTTATACCTTCATCTTCAATGAGATTATCATTTTCATCCATAAATTTAAGTTCTTTTTGATTTATCATTTTATTTGGAAAAATATCCAATATAAGCTAAAAAGTATGCTTGTTAATCTTTGTTGACCATCCAAAATCAAATTAATGCTTTCTTTTTCACTTTTAAAAATTTCCTATTGTTACTGGTGGAATAAATTGTTTTTCTTTAAAAGCTTTTTATTAATTCTTTTTGCTTTATTTTTGATCCCAAACAAAATATCTTTGATAATCAGGCAAAATAATATTTTTAAAATTAAATTTATCCAATGCCTTAACGTATACTCTCCATAATAAACTTTATTATTCACTTTTCTCCCCCTTTCTATTATTTTTTTATATTATTACGTTAAAAATTAACTATTTTGTAATATTATTATATCATATTATCATTTAATAATACATAATAATTTTTAAAGAATAAAAAAATGAGGCAACAAAATTTTCCTGTTAAAATTAAATTGCGAAAAAAATAACTCAAAAAGGAAGTGATTTCATTGTCTCTATCTAATCTTATCAAAAATATCTTAAATATTCAAGATAATAATATTTCTTTTCCAGAAGAAAAAAATATTGTCAAGTTACTAAAAAAACAATTATCTAATTAAATTTTTCTAAAACTTTAATGTTATTCTTCTATAATCTTTTTAAATTCATCCAATGAAGGTAGGATTGTTGTATATCTACTAGCAAATATTTGATTATTATCCTTTGGAAGTGTTAATTTTACCAAAGTATCATTTTTATTTTTACATATTATGATTCCAATAGTATCATTCTCATCAGGAAGTTTTACATATCTATCATAATAATTTACATACATTTGCATTTGTCCTAAATCTTGATGAGTTACTTCCCCTATTTTTTTAAATCTATTAAAACAAAAGCATTTCAATAGTCTATTATAAAAAAACTAAATCCACTCTAAAAATGTCTTTCATCAAAAAGTAAATCTAACTTGCCTACCTACAAAAAGTAAAAACCTTTTCCTAATTCTAATAGGAACATCTCTAACTTATTTATTATTTCTGTTTCTAATTTATTTTTCAGAATATTCACTTTTTCATCTAATCCAGAAATTCTAGAATATATGGATCTTTTATAACATCTTGTGCTTTTTCTATAATTTGTCCCTTGACTGCTAATTCTTTAACTTTTTCCTTATCTTTACTTAAAACTAATCTTTCATATAAAGATGAATTTACTTGTCTTTTTTTAACTCTCTTAAACTCAATTATTTTTCAAATGCTTCTATCTCATAGAAATTCCTAGCATCTATATCTTCCATTCTCATTAGGATAAGATAGTGAGACCAACTAATTTGAATTCCGCAGACACTGTTTGTGAAATTGAGTATCTAAGATAAAATGTTCTCATTTGTTCTAAATTTCTTTGAGAAAAAAACCTTTTCCAAATTCTTTAGTTAATTTTTCAGAAAGCGTTTTTCATTAATTTTTTTCCATACTCTGCTCTTTTTATTTCCATTTTGTTCTTCTTCAACTATTCTTTTTCCAATTAGAAAAATAAGTTTTTTTGTCATAGTAGAATTGATATTTTGATATTATATTTTGTCTAGCTTTATGTAGTAAATCATGTATTTCTTGATAAATATCTTTCTTTATTTCAATTTTCATAATTTTACTCCTTTCTTAGCTTTACCAATTAATATTTTATTCGTATTTTTTTATTATATCATATATAAGATACTATTTCATTTTAAAAAAATGGTATCGATAAATTTCTTCTACCAATACCATTTTACTATACTAGCAAGTGAACTACTCCCACTTATAGAAGTGGAGGACTTCTTACTAGATATTGTTAAAGCTAATTCATATCTAATTTTTACTTTTTTTACCCTTGAATGCTAAGCCTATTCTATAGATTTTATCTATTCCTGACTCCTTAATACCTATATCATATTGTTTTCTCTTTTTATTTGATTTAAGGCTTCTTCTGCTTTTACTTTCTAATCCTTTTTATTGTTTTTGATACTTTAAATTCAAATACAAAAGCTGGTTTTTTCTTATCAAGTGGTAAAAAGTAAGATATCATATCTACCTTGTCCTCTTTCTCCATTTGATTTTAACTTCATACTTATCTCTTAACCAGATTAACATTCCTAATAAAAAAAGTATGATATACACTTTTCAGCTTTTTAAATCATGGAAAACTTGTATTTATTAAAAATATTTCTTCTAACATTCTTCCAAATTCATCTATATTACCTTCTAGTAAAGTTCTCATTATTGGATTGAAATAATTTGAACCAATCAGATATTTATCTATAAAACCTTTTTTTGAAAAAAATGTTTGTATCTCATAGTTTGGTATAGTCAATAAATACTCATCATCTTCCAATTTTTTTGATTTAATTTTTAGATAGCCATTATAGACCATTAATTGCCATATTCCATTATATCTTTCCAATTCTTCAAAAGTGAAAAAAATGGACTTATTTCTTTTTTTATTTCTTTTACCTTCAAATAACTTTTTCTAAGCAATTAAATACATCCATATTAGCAACACTTAAATTCTCATAGATTAAAGCATTATCTGATGTATTTACCCAATAAAGCTTGTAATTTACCATTTGATAAATAGTTTAGTATAGACCAAGGATTATATATTTCTTTTTCTCCAAACTTATAGCCGTCATACCATTTTTTTAACTTCTTCTATTTGATAGTCCATTTCAAAAATATTTTAAGGCTGCTTCCACTTCTTCTTCACTCAATCCAAAAAAATGTTTCAAACTTATCTTTTAAAAATATTATAAGTTATTACATTATTTAATCCTGAGAATATTCCTTCTTTTTGCCACTTGAACTATACCTGTTAGTACAGCTGTTTTTTTAAATATGGATTTGTTTTTCAAAGCTGTACTGAAGAAATCTCTAAAAGAAATTTATTGAATCTTTATAGTAATTAAATGTATTTGCAACTATTAGAGGATTATCATATTCATCTATTAATAACACAACTTCTTTTTGATAATATGTATGTAAATATTTTGTTAAATTTCTTAATGCCCTTCCATACTCAGCATCTTCTGTTTTCATTAGAATTTTATCATACTCTTCTTTTTTTCTATATCACTTAACTTTTTCTTTTAACATAACTATGTTCTTCATAAACTTCTCTTAAAAAGTGCTTTTAACTCAAAAAAAGGCATCTTCCCAAGTATTTTTTTCTTTAAATCTTTTAATGAGATAAATATTACAGGATACTGTCCTTGTTCTTTAAAAATATTCTGATTTCTCTATATATAAATCTTTAAATAATCTTTCTATTTTTCTTCAGCATTCTTTACATCAAAAAAATACTTTTAATGTGCTCATATTTAAAGTTTTTCCAAATCTTCTTGGTCTAGTAAATAATTTTGTTTGACTTCTATCTTTTCAATAGTTCTTCTATCCAATTTGTTTTATCAAAATAATAACAATCTTCTTTTTATTATTTCTTTAAAAATCATCTATTCCTAAACCTATTCCTTTTTTTCATAGAAGCCTCCTTTCATTATTTTTAGATTTTCAAAAATAACCAAAAGTTACTGTATCTATTTACAGAGTTTAAATCTTTTTATAAAAATCCCAAGTGGCTTTATAGTCTCCTAAAACTTTAAAGTCTTTATTATTAATAAAAATCAATAAATTCTAATGAGGTAAGATCTGAGCTCCTTCAACTAAAAAAACAATACAACCTTTTTAGCTTTCTTTTTCATTTTGCAACACCTGCTCTGTGAACTACTCACGGCTAACACCCTACGAGTGCTAGAGTCGAAGCTTTATAAGATAACCGAAAAAGTAAGTTATCTTCTAAGAGTTTGATATTGAAATCCTTATTCTTTTTGGCTAGTCCACGATAGCCACTACTAGATAAGACCTACGTCTACACTGCTACTTTTTTTATCTGTATATTATATTTTAAAAAGAACAATTATACAGAACAGTGAATATTTTACAAGGCTACTGTTTACTAGCCTTAACCTTATATATTCAGTTGCTAATGTTCTAAATATATTATACACTAAAATTAGTAAAATTACAAATTTTAGAGCAACATTTTCAATGTTAGTGTTACTCATACCCTACAAGTACATGTCTCATGGCTAACATCCTACAGTACTAGAGCCTCAGGTGTTCTAACGCACTTTGTAAAAAGCTCTTTTTATATCAGATTGTTTTGTTTCTTTGTATAGTTGTTCAGCTTGTTCTTGAATAATTAACTCTCTCAAATACATATCTCTTAAATTATTATTAGGTTTTATATACTTAAATCTTATATATCTATTTTTCTGGATTAGTTGTTGAAAAATACAATATTTTTTTCTTATCTATTTTTTTCAAGAATTCTTAAGTTATGTGAAGTAAAAAAATCAATTGTCCTTTTATTTCACTTGATAATACCTCCAATATTTCTCCTAATAAATATTCAAAAATCCCAGAATCTAACTCATCAATAGCTAAACAAACAGAAGGTTGATTATATCCAGCTATAAGTACTCCTAATATAGAAATTATCCTCTTAATTCCTTCTGATTCATATCTTAAAAGAAATTGGTTTTCCCTCTCTAATTGAACGTAAATCAGCAATTATATTTGTATTCCCATCAGGGAAGTGTTTCTTTCTTTGCTCTTCAATTTTTTTAATTGAAGATCTGGAATGATTCTTTTTAAAAACTATATTTATCTCGTTTATAGCGTTTTCTACACTTGGATATATTAATTGATTCACAATAATACTTTTCATTTTTATCTATTTGAATTGGTAGATCACCACAAGAATTTAAATTTTTATTTTTTTAATGGTAATAATAAATTTAAAGTTATCATTCAATCTCTTTATTAGAAACAATAAATAAATTTAAATTTCCATAGTATTCTAAAGCTTCGATAATATAGATTAGATCTGTATTATCTTTTAAAAAAACTTTAATCTCTTCTGAGAATATTGATGAGACTCTCATTTTTTTAGATATCCCTTGAATTACAAGTATTTTTAATAAATCTATTTCATTAGAGAAATTTTTATTATATTTTTTTCAATTTTATAATATCTTCACTAAATGGAGTTTCTATTAAAGTTTGAGTATTTTTTTCCATCTTTTATCTTCTTCTATATAAATTGAATATTTTTATAATTTCATTTAAAATTTCAATAGTATTGTTTTCTGTTTTTTTCCTATAACAATTTTATATTCTACTATATATTTTTATCTTCTATTTCAATATAAAATTTGAATAAAAGTTCAATATTTTTTTCTCCATAAGTTATTAAGTTCTTTAAGTCATCATCTAATGGCATTCCCACTAAAAATAGACTTTAATATAGATAGGGGCTTCAATTACGGTCGTTTTTCCAGACCCATTTTGTCCATAAACTCCTAGAATATCTCCTATTTGTAATGTTAGGGTTTTCTTTTTATGTTGGAGTTTAAAAATTTATTTTTCCATTTTTTTACGTTCTTTAGATTGATTATTCCTATTTCTAATAATCTCACAATTATATTTTTTTCATCTTTCATCCTCCATCTACATAATTATCTTAATTATCATTATTATTTTTATTATATTATATATCATAGGGATAAATCAATTTATTTTTTTAATTTGTCACATTTTTACAAAATAAATAAAATGTTTTTTTACAAAAAGAGAATCTTTTTAAGATTTCTCTCAAAAATTCTCTTAATCTCACTATTTATTTCCATACATTTCTTCATAGTATTTTTTTGATAATCTCCTGAAGCTACTTCATTAACCCATTCTTGATTTTCTAAATACCATTTAACAGTCTTTCTTATTCCTGTTTCAAAGTCTGTTTCTGGATACCATCCTAAATCTTTTTGCTATTTTAGATGGATCTATTGCATATCTCATATCATGACCTAATCTATCTTGTACATAAGTTATTAGGGTCATAGTTGATATTTGATATATCTGTTTTTAAAACTTTTTCTATATTCATCATTATTAGTAATTTCTTCTTTTAATATGTCTATTACTAATTTAACTATATTTATATTTTTTTCTTCGTTGAAACCACCTATATTATATACTTCTCCAACTTTAGCATTTCTTAATACTAAGTCTATTCCTTTACAATGGTCTTCAACATATAGCCAATCTCTTACATTATCTCCCTTTCCATATACTGGAAGCTTTTTGCCTTCTAAAATATTTTTTTATCATTAAAGGTATTAATTTTTCAGGGAAATGGTAAGGTCCATAGTTATTTGAACATCTTGTTATATTTATTGGTAGCTTATATGTTTCACTATAAGCTATAACAATGTGGTCTGCTCCTGTTTTTGAAGCTGAATAAGGACTTCTTGGATCTACTGGACTATTTTTCTGTAAAAGAATTTATTTCCATAAGTTTTTAGATTTTTTTCTATTTTTTTACAACTTTCTTAACATCTTCATCATCAATCACAAGTTCTATCGCTTCATCATAATCTTTTGATAAACTTCCATATACTTCATCAGTAGAAACTTGAAGATACTTTTATACCTTCTCTATATACTGGATATCCATTTTTCATCTTTTGATACTGTCCAAGCTTTTTTTAGCATTATCTAATAGATTTTGAGTTCCTAGTATATTTGTTTCTAAGAATATTTGTGGATTTTCTATAGATCTATCTACATGTGATTCTGCTGCAAAATTAACAACATAATCTACTTTATTTTCAGAGAATATTCTTTCTATTTCTTTTTCTATCTCTAATATCTACTTTTTCAAATTTAACTCTACTGTCTTTTTAATTCCTCTTTTTATTGTTCCCTAAATTTCCTACATAAGTTAATGCATCTACAACTATAACATTTATATCTTCATGTTTCTTTAAGATATATTTTAAAAAAATTTGCTCCTATAAAAGCCTGCTGCTCCTGTTACTAGATATGTTTTTCATCTTTCCACTCTTTTTCTAAACTTTCTTTTTATTACTTCTGAGTCATTTTTATATTTTTTTATATATCTACTGCATTTCTTGACCAAAGTTTAGAAATTTTAAATTCTTTATCTTCTAACTTTTTCATCAAATTTTTTTACAATTATTAAAATCATTCTTAAAAATCTTTTTAGATTTACTTTCTAATAGATCTACAATTTTATTTATATTAGTTGAATAAATTAATTCATCCTCTAAATTTTTTTAATCTGAGGAATACAAATAACATCTTTAACATTATTACTATTCTTTATTAACTTAATATTCTCATCTAAAATATCAATCTTTTCTACATCAGTATCAAAAACTAATACTACTACAGTTTCTCTCTCAAGTGTTCTTAATATAGAGTTTGGAACTTTATTTTTGAATTGTATTTATTATCTTTATTTTTCCAGAATATAAGTACTTATTTTTTTATTGTTTCTATTAATTTTCTTTCATTCTCTCCTTCAACAAAAATAATGAAGTATCATTTTAATTATGCCTCCTCTAATTCATATATTAAATCAAGATAGGGTGCTACATTAAAAACATCATTTTTTTATTGCTTCCATCAAAAATGTTGTCCTCATCAATATATTCAGAGGCATATACCACTTCTATTTTTTTCTCTTTTTAAAAATGTAAAAACAATGTATTGGAAGATCCATATTTAATACTTCCATATTATGAGTAGTAAAAATAGTTGAGTATTAGGTTTTTAAAAAATCTATCATTAAACTTAAAAATAGCTTTTTCTATGTCACTATGAATATATGAAAATTTTTTTCGTCACAATAATAAAAAGCCATGAGTATTCTTTTTTTAATTGCACTAGTTATATATGCTATATCTAAACCTGCTTTTTGTACCACTAGAAAGAATATTATTTTCTTTTTATAAATTCTCTATCTTGGATTATTAAATCTTCTTCTTTTTAAAGTTAAAAATATAGGCATTTTCCACTTCATCTAACTTTTCTTACTTTTTCTATTGATGGATCCAATGTTTTTAAAATATTTTCTAAAAATTTTTTTTATCCATAACTTTTTATTTTTTTCCTAAAACATTTGAATCCTTCTCAGGATATGTAAATAACCATCCAGAGACTTTTCTTAGTTTTTCTAAAGGTTTCTATATAGTTTTCATTCTCTAAATTTACTTTTTCAAATTTATCTAAGGTAGTTTTCATAGAAATCTTCTTCTAAAATATCTGCTTTTATCTGAACCTCCCACGACTGAAGTCGCAGGGGTTCCAAAAATCTTTAAAAATTTTTCTAAGAAGTTTGATAGTTTTACACTACCCTTATTCTTTTAGGTGTGTTCAGCTCACCTCTATTGTATAGGACGCTTAAGTCCACAACTTTACTTTTTCTCAGAATATTTAATGCTCCATTACAATCTGCATTTATGAGTTTACCTACGCTTGTTTGATATAGTCCTCTTTTTATTCTTTTTCCACTGAATATATATTCTTGTAGATTTTCTTTATCATATATTGGAATTTCATCTCCATCAAAAGAAACTTGCTTTTGATGTATAACTCTCTTCTTGTAGTTTAAATTCTATTCCATATAGTTTACATAGATATATTAATTTATCTCTTAATTTTCCATATGGTATATTTACAAAGTTCTGATTATTTATACCTCCAATATTTGATTTCCTTTGAAAATCTTCATTATATCCTAGAACTAGTTTTTCCTATATCATTATTAAGACAATAATTTACAATTATTCTTGCTGCTTTTGAAAGATAATCATTTTATACGATTATTTCTCTTTCTAGTTATTCTCTTTTTGTCTTAATGTTGTGCTGCTCAATCTTTTGCTTATCTTTTTATACTTTGTAATTTTGCATTTATCTTATTATAGTATTGATTAATAGATTTTAATTTTCTACCATCTATTATGAATGAAGCTCCAGCATTTTGTAACACAAGTGCAAAGATTATCTATACCTAAATCAATTCCTAGTACATTATTTTTCATTTAACTCCCTTTGAATTTCTTTTTACTTCATAAATGTATTGAATTTCAAAGTACCTAGAATATTGTTTTGGTATTATTCTAATTTCTTTTTATCTTCTTGTCTTTTAATACTGATGGTAGCTTAACTTTTAACTTCCTGATGAGTTTTCTTAAAAGAATTTGAATAAGGAACTATCAGCATATCATCTTTTAATCTAACAAAACCTATAACAAGAGTTGTAAAACCATCTTTATCAAGATAATTAGGTAGTTTTATTTTACTGTTATATTGACCATTCTTAGTAAAGTTTTTAAAAGTGCAAAGAATGATTTAAAACTTTCATCTACTTCTTTTTAAAATTTGTTGAGCCATATTAGAATTTAACTTCTTGTAATTCTCACTATTTTTTTAAGCATTTTATAGTTTTTCATTATAGCTTAAATACTTTCTATTTTTTTAAAATAGTGTTGTCTAACATTATATATAGCTTGATTCTTTAAATTCTTAGCTATATGGCACAAATATTTTAAATTTCTAAACTCTTTTTGCTAAGATGTTTTTACTTGTTGTTTTTAATGTTAAATACATATATAATCACCTCCTTTTTCATCAGAGATATTATATCATATATTCTACATTTTATCTACTAAAAAAGTAATGTTATTTATTTATTTTTAAACATTTTTAAAAGTTTTTAAAAACCCCACAACAGTGGGAAGTGTCGTTCATACAAGGACGCTACGCCTTGTACAGTTCTCAAAGACTTTATATCTTATGAACTTCTTGTTATCTCTAACAAGCACAGACTATATCTTATCCATAGTGTATCTCAACACCTTAGGCGAAACCACTTCCAATACCAATCGCTTGTATTGTACTCCCCTCACGAGGATAGTCGTTGAACTTTCCTTTTCAGGCTTAGCTGCTGATTGTCTATTATCATAATGTTTAGGATTTAACCTTGCATCATCTAGTATATTTTTCTGCTTTCACCACCATCACACTTATACCATATTCTTACTTAGGTATTATGTTGTGGTTATACTAGCTTTAAGAGTTCCCAGCAATTCAGTTTCTTTTGTTGCACGGTTTTTGCTCTGTGTCTACATACAAGTTTCCCTATATGCTTTACTAAAAATCTTCGTGCAATTCATCTCATGACTAAAGTCATGAGTGTTCTTACACTATTTAATAAATTCAAATTTATTTTTTTCTTTTTCCTTCTCTTTTTATATTTAAAATTTACTCTGTATAAAATATTTTTTTCTCATCTAAAATAAAATCTATAGAAAAGCTCATTTCTCTTTTTATATCTCTTATATGTTGAGTAACCTTTGAAATTTCTTTTTTTATTAAAAAAATTAAAAATTGCCATCATTGCTTTTCCAACAGACGTCTTCCCAGTAGCATTTTGCTCCTAGAAGAATATTAACTTTTTTTATATTTAAAATTAGGTCTATCTTTTAAAAAAATTCATCTTTGATACTTGAATTTTTAATATCATCTGAATATAGAAATTTATTTTAAAATCTTCAAAAACCAAACAGATTATCTAATTCTAAGTTTAAAACTATCATAATAATCCCTCTTATCTATATTTTTAAATCTAAATTATTTAGAATTCTTCTTATTTTATTAACTTTATTTAATCTTATCAAAAATATTTTAAATATTCAAGATGATTCATTTTTAAAAATGCATATTGATTAAAAATAGGTATTATTCCAATTAGTACTTAATTTTTTTAATACAATAATACAATTTAGTTTTTAAAAAAGAGAATTCTTAAATTTTTAATTCTCAAAAAATTCTCTTAATTCTGTTAGGTCATAGTCTAAATTTTTTTCAATACTATTTGACAAATAACCTTTTCTTTTTAATAAAAGAAATTTTATTTTTTTAAATTTTTTTGTTTTAGATATTAAATATCTAAAAATGCAGACTATCATTACTATTATAATTGACCCACTTAAGAAAAAAATAAAAAGTCTTTTATTTATAGGAGAAAACAGTTCTTCTAATATTCTTATCTTAAAACATAAAATATACCCATAAAAGATACTACCAGAATCGTTATCATTGTGCATTCATCCAAAAACTAAAAGGTATTTTTAATAAAATCTCTAGAATTACTACTACTTATATTTAATCCAGTCATTTTGAAATTCCCAATAGAAATCAAAAATCAAATTAAACATTGCTATTCCCCAAATACTTGAAGAAATTATTAATTTTATGATAGATTTTTTTATTAATGTCTGAGAATATAGAACTTAAAGATGAAATTCCTCCAAATACAACAAATGCTATTGCAGTAAAAAAATTCTACTAAAGTTATTAACTGAGATGTGATATCTTGTGTAAGTTTTTTTCTTTAAAACCTCAATTTGCTCACTAAATTTTTTTCTTATACTCATCATCTGTTTGTTTTTAAAAGTACGATATTGTCTTATTGCTAAATTAGTATGATCTTTAATTTTTAAAGCTACTTTTTCTTACGTATTTTTATTTTTAACTCATTTTTATTACTTGAAGTAGAACTTTCTTCAATATCATTATTACATAAATCTAAAAAGATAATCTATATTTCCTAAAATAAAATCTTCTTTTTCTTCATTTTTTTATAAAACTTTCATAAATTGCATCACTTAAAACAGTATATAAAAAGTCTATCATATTTTTATATATGTTTTTTAATACATCAAGAGGATTTTGTGATATAAAAAATACTCCTTTCTAAGAAAAAGATCAACTAATTGCTTCATAGCTTCACTCATTTTATCCCATTCTGTTTTTTTATGGGTTTTTGATTTAAATCACTCCCTCTTTGTATTTCTATAATTTGTATATTAGAATTAGAAATTTTATCCATATCCATCACCCAAAATAACGTCTTATTTCATCATTATATATAATACCATCTCTTTTTATATGCATTTCTCCACGGATCTTGGTTATGAGTTATTTCTACTAATTGATTTGCTGAAAAAAATTAGCACATTTATCTACAACTAACTGAATATTAAATTTTTCTACCTCTTTCATTTTAGTTTCTAAACTCATATTTCCTAAATAAATATTTGCACTTCCATATCTTTTATATTGATTATATACGCTCCTTACAACTAATTATAATCCCAAGCTTCAATAAAATCTTTAAAAACAAGGATATCCTAGAGTTACTAGGAATTGTGCTTGTATAAAAATATAAAATTTTCTGTAATTTTTAAATTACTTATTGGATAATTTTGTTCATTAGCATAGCCAATAATGTATTCTGCAACTTCCATTGCATAAAAGTTCCCCATAATTCTTCCTCCTTTCAAACATACTACATAATAGCATATTTTTTTATTTATATATTTTATTATACAACTTTTTTTCATAAAATTAAAATTTTTACAAGAAGCCAATATTTTTTTGAGAAAAGAGAATTATAAATAAAAAGATTGTATAATAAATAGTCTTAATGTAAGAATTTTTTTAACAATAGCATTTATTATACAACCGATTATTATTAAATTGAGTCTTCTTTGTTATCTAAAGATAAATCAAACCTACAATTTATCTCTATATTAGTGTTATTTTTTTGATTATAATCTTTTATTTCCCTTTTTCTATACATTTTTGATGATTGCCTAAAATCACTTCATTAACCCATTCTTAGTTTTATAAATACCATTTAGAAGATTTTTCCCTTCTAAAATATTTTTATCATTAGCTGAATAAGGACTTCTTGGATCTGCTGGACTATTTTCTGTAAAGAATTTATTTCCATAAGTTTTTAGATTTTTCTATTTTTAACAACTTTCTTAACATCTTTATCATCAATCACAAGTTCTATCGCTTCATCATAATCTTTTGATAAACTTCCATATACTTCATCAGTAGAAACTTGTAAATATTTTTATCCCTTCTCTATATATAGGATATCCATTTTCATCTTTTGATACTGTCCAAGCTTTTTTTAGCATTGTCTAATAGATTTTGAGTTCCTAGTATATTTGTTTCTAAGAATATTTGTGGATTTTCTATAGATCTATCTACATGTGATTCTGCTGCAAAGTTAACAACATAATCTACTTTATTTTCAGAGAATATTCTTTCAATTTCTTTTCTATCTCTAATATCTACTTTTTCAAATTTAACTCTACTGTCTTTTTAATTCTTCTTTTTATTGTTCCCAAATTTCCAGCATAAGTTAGTGCATCTACAACGATAACATTTATATCTTCATATTTCTTTAAGATATATTTTAAAAAATTTGCTCCTATAAAGCCAGCAGCCCCTGTTACTAGATATGTTTTCATATTTTTTTAAGTTTTTCCCTATATTATTTATTCTTGTTTTTATATTATATCATTTTTTTATTCTATTATTCATATTTTTGAAAATATTCTAATAATAAGTCTTTTGATTTAAAAATATTGATTTAGAAAGAATAATAATATATTTTCATTATCTATTATAAATGGAATTTTAGAATTATCTACCTTAAAAGTTTTCAATTTCTTTTTTTATATTTCCTTTTTGCTCTATATCCTTTATTCTTTCTTCATATTCATCAAAAGAATAAAAAAATATTCATGATCAATGTGTGAAATATAGAATTTCCCTTTGTCTTCAAAAATACTCACAATGGATAACTTGTGTTTTAATGAATTCTTTTTATCTTCTATTTCAAAAATCATCTAAAAGCTCCTCAAAAGTTATACTTCCATTTTTTTATATTTATCCATAAAGAATTATTTGTTACAGCTGAATATAATTTTGTAGGAATCAGATTTTTTTAAATTTTCAAAAGAAAAGTATTTTTCCAAATGCTCTTTCTTCATTAATTAAAAATTCTTCTATTTTCTTCAATTCTTTTATAATAATTTGCTCTTAAAGATAAATCAACTATTAAATTTTCTTGTTTTTAAGCGATATAATTTGATAAGAACTTCATCAGGAACTCTACTGTCTAATACAATATATCCTTTTCTATCATCATAAATATAGTAAGGTGCTGAGTTTAACATAGGTTTTTCTAATTTTTCTATTATTATTTAATTTTTAATAAACCATATTTCTTATACTGTTCATCTTCATCAATAAATTCATATGTTTCTTTTTAATCTATTATTTTTTTCATTAATTTCATAATATGGCTCTTCTTCCTTATAAATTTCTTTTTAATAAAAGTTCTAAAATACTCGCACATAAATAATCTTCTTGATTAAAAAAACTTTTTGTTATATTTTCTATTAATTTATAATCTACAATATGTTCATTATATTCTTTTTATAATAAAATTATAAATATTCTCTTGATTAATCTCTTTATACAAGTCTTCCAATTCTCTTATTAGTTTATTATGATGTTCTTCATTCCAAATTTTTTTGTTCTCTTTTTCTGATTAATATATTTATCATTTCCTAAATTTTCTTTCTTTAATATTTTTAATTTATTAAGTTCCTTTTCTATACCATATTTATGTTCTTTTTATCATATTCTTTATTTCTTCTTTTTTAAATATAAAAACCAATCTTTTTAATTCTACATCATCAATCTTTACTTTTATATATTCTATACATTCTCTATCAATTTCTCTTATTGATGGTTTATATTGAACATAATCTTTTCCAAAAGGATCAAAAATCTACTTTATTTTTTTATAATCATATATCTTTTTTTATTTTCTTTTTAATTCCTCATTCATAATTTTTTTCATCCTTTTTAACATTTTATTATTTTTATAACAAAATATATTCCATTAGTTCCTTTTAAACTTATACTTTTTCTAATAAATAAAAAGTTTCTAAATAATCATCTTTTATATTTCCATTATTTTTTTAATATAGTCTTCTATGATAGAATATTAATCATAGAAGACTTTTCTTTAAATATTTACAAACTTTTTACACTCTCTTTTCTTCTATAAATTATAGAAGTATTTTCTTTTTAAATCTGGGCTTACAATACCTAAAAGTTAATATCTTTCATTTTTTTCTTTAACGATAGTTAACTTAAATTCTCTATGTTTTTGTTGCTATTTTTTTACTTTTTCAATTAATTTTTATATTATATTTGAATAAAGAAATACTCTAAAATTTTTTTCTAAGATTATTGAAAACTATTTGTCATGAAAAACAAAAAGAAAAATAAATTATCTTATTTAGGACCTCAAATAAGTTTACCATAAATATGTTTTAAAAAAATGAGTAATAAAATCTATTTCAAAAATTAAATTCTTATATTTCTTCTATATTTAATTTCTTTAGATATTCCTTTATCTCCTCTTTTGTTTCTTCATTTTCGAAGTCCAAATTCAATGTTTGCTTTTGAGTAGTCCTACTTTTACTTCCTATATCATATCTTTGACCAGTAAAGTTATATGCTAAAAACATCTTCTCCATCTTTCATCATAGCAAGTATTCCATCAGTTAATTGAATTTCTCCATTCTTTTCCTGGTTTTGTTTCTTCTAAATATTTAAAAAATCTTTCCTGAAAGGAGATATCTTCCTAAACAAGCCATTCTTGAAGGTGCATCTTCTACAGAAGGTTTTTCTAAAAAGTCTAGCATTTCAAAGGTAGTTTCATCTAATTTTTCAAGTTTAGCTATACCATACTTAGATACATCTTCTATTGCTACCTCTTGACATCCTATTATACTCTTTCCATAAAGTTCATATTTTTTTCTATCATTTGTTTGCTAACTGGCTTTTCAGGATTATATATAATATCATCTCCTAAAGCAATAACAAAAGGTTCGTCACCTATAAAAGGTTTAGCTTTTTAAGATTGCATGTCCTAAAACCAAGTGGCATATTTTTGTCTTACATAATAAATATTAGCCATAGTTGAAATATGAGATATTTTATCTAATAGTTCTATTTTATTATCATTTTTTTAATGTATTTTCTAATTCATAAGAAAAAAATCAAAAATGATCCTCTATTGAATTTTTTTATTTCTTCCTGTAACTATTACAATATCTGTTATACCAGACTCTACAAGTTCTTCAACTATATATTGTAATGAAGGTTTATCTACTATTGTAAGCATTTCTTTTTGGTAATGCCTTTGTTGCTGGAAGAACTCTTGTTCCTAAACCAGCAGCAGGAATAACTGCTTTAGTAACTTTTTAAAAACTTTATTATCACTCTTACTAATCATGAGAGAAACCTCCTTAAAAATTCTAATAATCGAACTTTATTTATATAATAAATTAAGAACCAAGTATATTTTTATTATAATCTTAATTTTTATTATATTAGATAGTATAATGTATACTAAAAATTATATTTTTAAGTCCTTTATGTCTATAATATGATATACTACCTTATTTTTTTCAATCATAAGCAGGTATTATTTCAATTAAGACCTAATTTTTTTAATATGACAATATAAATTAGAAATAATAAAAAAATTTTTAAGCCTTTTATTGTAAAAAAATTTTCTTATTAACATTAGTTGATAAATAATTTTTAAAATTCAGCTTCTAAAATTTTTCTAATTTTTGATGCAGCAGTACCATCCCCATAAGGATTTCTTGCTTTAGACATTTTTAGATATAAATCTCCCTCTAATTTTTAAATTGTGGATTATATTATCATAATTTGTCCCAACTAATATTGCTGTTCCTGCTTCTATCGCTTCTGGACGCTCTGTTGTATCTCTTAATACAAGTGTAGGCTTTCCAAAAGTTGGTGCTTCTTCTTGTATTCCCCAGAATCTGTCATTACTATGTGGAACTCCTTCTAAAAGTGAAATAAATTCAATATATTCTAAAGGTTCTAATAAGATAACATTTTTTTCTATTTATAAAAACTTTTTAGCAATATCTCTAACTATAGGATTTAAATGCATAGGAAAGACCAAAGAAAAAAATTATTATTTTTCATCTATGTAATCTCTTATTGCTGTAAGTGCTTCTTCCATTGGTTTACCCCAATTTTTCTCTTCTATGCATTGTTAAAAGTATATATTTTTTTATCTTTTATTTTATACTTTTTCTTTTATAAAATTCAATTCTTCTTGCTTATCACCCATGTCAAAGCATCAATTACAGTATTTCCTGTTTCTATAATATTATTTTTTTATTATAGTTTTCTTTTTAATAAATTGTCTATGTTTGTCTTTTGTTGGAGCAAAATGTAATTTTGTCATAACCCCTATTAATTTCCTATTTGCTTCTTCTGGAAATGGTGAATAAATATTCCCCGTTCTAAGTCCAGCTTCTATATGTGCAACAGGAACTTTTATTATAAAAAAAGCAACAAGTGCTCCTGTAAATGCTGACGTAGTATCTCCTGTACTAAAAATATAATCAAACTTTTCAACTTTAAAAATTTGATCTAATGATGTTATCATTCTACTTGTTAATTCTGAAAGTTCTTGCCCCTTTTTCATTAAATTTAACTCATAATCTGGTTTTATCTCAAAAAAATATTTAAAATTTGATATAACATTTCTTTATGTTGCCCTGTTACTATTACTTTTTACATCAAAAAAATTCTTTTAACTCATGGTAAACTGGTGCCATTTTTATAGTATCTGGTCTTGTTCCAAAAATTAATCCTATCTTCATACAATTATTTGTATAGATAAAATATTTTATCCATACAACCTCCTTTCATTTTTTTAATTATAAATATTTGAACAACTCTTTTTCATACAAGGTTAGATACTTTATGTAATTATTTCTTTTTATACAAAAATATTTTTGTATAAAATTTATTATTAAATTATGTTATTTAATATCTGTATCTAATTCTTACTCTATTATTTCTACTTCAACTAAAAATCGATTGTTTGTACTTCCATAACTTTTATTTAGTTTTTGTCTTTATAATTAATTTCTTTTTTTAATTTATTACAATACAAGAATCTATATTTTTTTAACTGTTTTTCTATAAAATAATATTGATATCAATATTTGTACAATAAAAAACTATTGTAGATACTTTTATTGAATATATTGTCCATTTTAACCAGGTATTTATATTTTTCTTCATTAACTAATAACTTAATTATTTGATGGCTAATAATCCAAGAAGATACAAAAATAATAACATTTTTAAGAAAAAAATTTATATCTTCTGTAAAGAATATTTTTTTTCTTAAAAATAAATTTGTCTCAGTGTTCTATAAAGAATTGAAATCAATGTTCCTATTGCTACACCACATAAGCCAAAAGTACTTTAAAGAAATTAAGGATAATATCAAATTTATTATAGCTTCCATATATGCAAACTTCGTCACTTTTTTTAAAGGCACCACTTGAATAAGTATATTTATATATGGTTCTCTTAAACAAAAACTAAATATGACAGTATCATTAAGTAAGCAAAAAAACTACCCTATGATATTCAGTATCTGTAACTCCTCTCGTATAATTTTCTATAAAAGAAAAAAATATTTTTCTGAAGCAACAGAAAAAGAATAAAAACTAAAAAAATAGATTACATATTCATATATACTAAAAATAAATATTTAATTTAGCCTTTTTATTTTTGCATATAAATTTCCTAAAATGGGTGAAAATCCAGTTGATATAGATGTTATTATTGTTTTTTTATTCCATAAACAATTAAGTAATATATTGAATAAACTGAAACATCTTTTAAAAGTTAAAAAAACAAAGTTATTAATACAATGTCTGTATTATTATGGATAAAAAGCTGCTACATTTATTCCAAATCCTTCCCATCTTTTGAGCCAATAAGCTATTATTTATTTCCTTACTTTTCTTTATAATATATCTTTTTCCTATATAATAAGTATATAATAGTGGTTGTAATATAAATATTCCTGCACTAATCATTTTTACAAATATTATATCTAATTTTTTTATACATAAAATAAGCTGAAATCATTAAGAGTAAAATAGTAATAAATATTTGAATATACGATGATACACTATGATTTTTTTATCAGCTTGTAGTAAAAGTTTCCAAACTAAAAGCATAATAATATTGTATAAAAAAATTGAAATTGAGATCACTAACACTAGAATTAATATATAAAAAATAAGATAAATTTATTTTTTTACAAAAAAATGGAAATAAAAACTGCTATTCCTATTGTGTATATCAAAAATACTTTTCCAATTTTTAAAAAAATAACTCAGCAGTTTTTATAACTGAAGAAATCTCATCTATATTATTTTTCACTCAATGGTTTATACAAAAGCAGCTAAAAACAACTCAGACACTCCACCTTCAAAAAGATTTATATAATTTAAAAAATTGTGTTATTGAAAGAACTAGTCCATTTATTTCAGAACCATAATTTAATAATATTATTCTCGGAATAATAAAATTACTTATTATTAAAACCATCTGAAATATTAAAAAAACATTACTATGTTTAAAAGAGTTTTATTTTTACTTTCCATTTAAAAATCTCCTTTTTATAGTATCAATCAATTCTGTTGTTGCTTTGCCATTTTCATAACTTCCCAACATTTTATAATGCTCTTTTTATTTTTGTATTAAATTTTCTTTATTGAAATTATTTATTACTTTATCTAAATCCTCATTATTTTTCTATTAAAAATCGCTGGTAAACTATTAATATTTGTATAAAAATTTCTTTCCAATTTATAATCAATTAAATCTGGAACATATAAAAAAACATGGTCTTTCTAAAAATGAGAAATCCCAAATACTTGAAGAATAATCTGTTATAAGTATATCAGATGCACATAATAGTTCTTGCATATCTGGATAGTTTGATGCATCGATTATATTTTTCATTATTATTATTTTCCCCTTTTCAATGAATAATGACCTCTATATAAAATTTTCCAATTTCCTTTAAATTTATTGTTTAACAATTTTAATAATTTTTCATAATCAAGATTATCAATACTTTTTACTAATGGAGTTTGTATTTCCCCTAAATGTTGGAGCATACAAAAATAATTTTTATCATCATTTGAAAAATTAAATTTTTCTCTTATTTTTAAAAATAAAAAGAATTAACCGTATTTTTTTATTAAAAAATATCATTTCTTGGCATTCCTATTTTTAAAAAAACTTTTCTTTTTCTAATCCTATCGAATTTGACATAATATTAGTAAATAATTCACTACTTGAAATAAAAAGTAGTTTGCTCAGATGCTTTTTTTAATCCATAGTATGAGGTACCATTTGTATTTTTCATCTATATCACGTCCTACTCTTTTATATGCTCCTCCACCATGCCAAGTATTTATAAGAATCTGTTTTTCTCAATGGAAAAAAATTGGATTTAGCCCACTATTAGTTATTATAATTTTTAGAAGTCATTATTGAAAAATATATATCTAAATGAGTTATGTTTAACTAACTTTACTTTTTTTCATAATTTTTTTATTTTGTTTTCATCATTTTTTTCCCAGATATATCTATAAGTAAAAAGAATTTATTTGAATACATAGATTGAAATATATACTTAGGGTTACATGAATACTGTTTTTCCCTCATAACTTGAAAAAAATATAACTTTTCTTATTGGAAATATATAAAGTATTCTAAATAAAAACCCTAAATAGAATAATTTTTAGATTTTGTTTTTCATTTTTATTTTTTTCAAAATATATTTTTACAATTATTCCACATAATTTAGAGTCCTAATATTTTTATTATTTTCTTCCATTTACTTTTTTTGAGATATCCATGATGATGCAAAAATGATGAATTGTACAAGTATTCGAAGTTATTTCTATCTTTAGAGTCTTATAATCTTTTTGGACAAAAATAATCTTTTGGAAAAATAGTAAAATCATCTATTACTTGTTTTTGATTATTTCCTACAAATCCTTTTTTTGGAAATGTTCAGTTATTATTTCAACATTTGTCTTTAAATTTAATGTACCATCTTCATTTATAAAATGAATATCATTATAATAATCCATTAATTCTTTTTATTATAGGCAGTCCTTTTTCTGCTGCCATTATTCCTGTGGGAATATTCTCTTCATTTTTCAAATCCAGAAAAAGCCTTTAATTCTAAAAAAATGAATCTAGTGATTTTAATACTTCTACATCTGTATCCATATATATCCCACCATAATTATACAAAGCATAAAGTCTAACATAATCTGTTATAAATGCCCACTTTTTTTAGCTTTGAATGCTTCTTGGACATAAGGAAGGTGATTTACATCAAAACTTTTTTTCATCCCATCTTATAATTTCATAATCAGGACAAAACTTTTTCCAACTTTCTAAATATTTTTGAGCATCTTCTGGTAAAGGATTTCCTCCAAACCAACAATAATGAATTTTTTTGGTATCATATCTCATCTCCTATGTATTCTTAATAAAAAAATATTATTTAATATACTTACCAATCTTTTTTTAATAAATATGCAGCAACCATTGTAATCAATATAATTATAATTGTACTAAAAAAATTTTATTTTTTTATATTTAAAAATTGATAATGATCCTAAAAATAAATATATGATGAACTATATAAATTTCATAAGAATATTTATCTAAATAAATAATTTTTTTGATAAAATCTCTTTATCTCTATAATACTGTTTAAAAAAAGTTATATAAAAAAACAAAAACAAAAAAATATTCCTAATAATGAATGACTAATTGGAATATATATACTTAAAAAAATAAAAAGAATCTAATTTATAGAAATATTGTAAATAAATTCGAATTGATAGAACTAAAATATTTATAAAAAAATAGAACTTTTACTATATTATTTTTTTACTTCCCCTCTAAAAATATCCTCCTATGAAATATCCAGTTATATATATCCATATCCAAAAAAAGTTAGTTCTAAATACTACTATTAATGGTAAAGAAATTAAAAATAGTAAAAAAATACTGATAAATAAAATTTTTCATTATAAAAATTTTACTTTCAATAGAAATTTATGTAAAAAAATATGTCACAAGATATGAAAATACTATCACACTTATAAACCATAAATGTGTTAAACCTGGAACTGTTTTAACTACTTTCCAATTATACCCTTGTATTTGAAAAAAATATAGGTTATAATATTTTTTTAAATGATAAATCTTTATATAAGTATTGATAAATAAATAAATAAATAAATAAGAATAAATAAATTGGGATTAATATTTTTTAATCTTTCTTTTTATAAATTTATAAAAGTTATTTATATCTTTTGATGAAATTAAGAAACCTGACATAAATAAAAAAATATTTGAACACCAACATTTAGCCACCATGCCATAATAGAATCTATTCCTTGTAAAAATATGACAAAAAAATATCATTAAGACAGATATCGCTCTTATTGTTGATATAGAATAGCTTTCAATTTTTGGTAAATTTATACATTTTTAACCTTTCAAATTCAATTTTTTTCTAGTTCATTTTCATATTTTATAAAACTTACAATTACTCCAACTAACATTATATATAATCCCACATATAGTGCTAAAAAAGTTTGATATATTAGTAAAGGGATAGCAAAAAGTTATATATTTTGTTATTTTTCTAAAAAAAGTAACTGAATAGTACTAAAATATACTATACAGCCTATATAAATTCCCATACTTCTTATCATAACTAATAATGGATTATGTGGATTTACTTTTATATATGGAATTTTTCTATACTCAATATCAGTCAACCCAAAAATTTCTTAAAATATCGTATTCTTTTAGAGCTTTAAAGAACGAAAAATATTGTTCAAACCTCAAGTAATTTGAATCATCATTTATAGTCAAAAAGTCTAGAGGCACCATATTCATAATTAGAATGATGATTTATTCTCAAGAATACATATCCAATAAATATTGTTACAAAAAAATATAGATAAACTTACTATTATTGCATTGTTTCTAAAAATTTTTTAGAATTTTTGAAATCTTTAATATTATAGGTATTTTTTTAATAAAAAAATATAAAACTACTCCTAAAAATATAATTTCTACTTAACATAAAAAACCCATAAATAAAAACTAACCACTTTAAAAAAATGATAATTTTACTTTATCCAGTAGTATAAAAAAATAAAAAAATAATATATGCAGAGTAGTTTGGATCTAAAAACCGCTAAAACTCTTCTTCCAAAAATACTTAAATAGTGATAATTGGATTATTATTCCAGTAATATAAATATAACAAAAATTTTTATTAACTTTTTGTTAATATACTTCGTATTTTCTATAAGTGCTTTTAAGGTAAATAATGTTATTATCGCTGTAATTAAATCAGTATTCCTTGTTATCAAAAAAATTGTAAAAAAATAAAAATAATACTAATTAAGTACAAAAAAATATTATTTTTATTAATAATATATTAGAAAATATAAAAATAATATATAATGCATATCTAACTATTGTATCTATTTTTTTCTATTAACTCTTTATTATTTAAATAAAATTGATCTTCTACTCTTGGATTTTGTGCTGATCCCCAAACACAAAAAGCAATAAAAAAACAAATCGAAATAATCATAAAATTGTATATTTTTTTATTTTTTTAACATCCTTAATATTTTTCACTTTATATAAATTAAAATAAATTTTACTTTATAATTGCTTTAATATCTGTAATATCTTATCTACTGAAATATCTAAAGAATATTTTTGCTTCCCATCCCAAATCTTCTAATTTCTTTTGCATCTAGAATAGTATTTTTTTATTAAACCATATCCCTTTTTCAATTTCAGTAGGTAAATCAAATATCAAGTTTACTTTTTGCTTTTTCAGCTATTTTTCTGCAAACTCTCTTATTGAAATATTTTTGATTTTTTTATTAGCAATATTATAAGCTTCTCCATTCTTTCCTTTTTAATATAATATATAGAAAAGCAGATACACAATCTGCAACGTAACAATAAGATCTTATCTGTTTCCTTCAGATTTCATTACTATATCTTTCTTATCTCTTCCTAATCTTAAAAATTGCTCATTTGCTCTTGAGTTATCTTCAAGCATAGGTCTTCCATAGATATATGCTGGACGAGCAGATAAAAAGTTTATTCCATATTCCTCCATATATGATACTCCAATTGTTTCAGCCATTTTTTTACTTTCTGGATAACAATTTCTAAAAAGTCATACTATTTAGTTTACCATAATCATCTTCTGAATACGTTTCCACTAAACCATTTTTCTCCATATACTTCAGAACTTGAAACAAATAAAAAAATTTTTCATTTCCATATTTTCTAGCATATTCTAATAATTTCAGTGTCCCTAGTACATTTGCATTAATAACCCCAACTGGATCTTTTTGAAAATGCTATAGGGATGTGCATTACTGGCTGCATGAATTATATAGTCAAATTTTGTATCCATATTATAGTCTTCTGTTACATCTTGTATTATTATCTTAAAAAAATCTTTATTTAAAAAAACTTTTTAAATCTATTTTTCTGCTTTTTACTTTATTTCTACACAATATGTAGATATTAAAACTTATACTTTTATTCTCTCTCAAATAAACAAGAGCATCTACTAAACAAGATGCAATAAGTCCATTTGCTCCTGTAATTAATATTTTTTTATTTTTTTAAAAATTTTTCAAATGGTAAATCTATATTTAAAAATTTCTTTTTAAATCTCCTTGATAAAAATTCATTGTAGTAAAAACATTTCCACTCCTTAACTTATAATCCAAAAATATTTAAATTTTCCTTCATATCTAAAATTGCTTTAAATATGTAGAAATCTGAAGGTGTTGTTATCTTTATATTTTTCAGATGGATCATTTACTATATTTAAATTATGACCATAATAAGTCATGATTGAAGCTGAATCAATAAAATCATCTTTTTATCCATAATTGCTTTTTCATGAGCATCTAATATGTCATTCAATATAAAAACTTTGGGGAGCTCTTGCCATAAAAACATTCACTTCTATTAAAAAAATATCCTTTATTGTATTATTTTCATTTTCTAATCTAACTATAGTTTCTATAGCTGGAGCTGTTGTTATAGCATTTTCCTTTTTTCTTTTACTAAATTAATATTATCATTTATAGTATCATCATTTTATTAATGGTCTTACACCATCATGAATTAAAACAATATCGTTTTTTTAGAATATCTTTTTCAATTTCTTTTTAATCCGTTATATATAGATTCTTGTCCTGTATTTCCACCTGGAATTATTGACACTACTTTTTTTAAGTTATTTTTTTCAATTATTCTCTTTAAATCATCAATTTTTCTTTTTAGACAAGAGATTACAATACCATCTATATTTTTTTATTATTTTCAAAAATTTCAAGAGTATATACTATAATTTCTTTTCCATATAGTTTTAAAAAAACTGTTTAGGTATGCCAGTTGTGTTCATTCTCTTTCCTATCCCACCTGCAAATATTAATGCTATATTCATATTAATTCCTTTCATCTATCTAGAGTCATTTTTCTTAATACTTTTAAATATATAAATTTTTCTTAAAAAAATTTGGCATTAGTCTAACACAACTTTTTAAAACAAACATTTTTCCAAAACCCTATTTTATTTATAATTCCTAATCTTAAATATTCTTTTTGTAATTTCCATTCTGCTTTTTATATATTTCCAACCGCCACGTCTTTTATAAGTATTATCATCTACTCTAAAGTATACTAATTCTTCTGGTATATTTGCAAATTTAGCTCCTATGCTATACATTCTTGCCCACAAATAAGAATCTTCATTTAAAAAAATATTTCTTGATAGTTTCCGCCTCTAAAACTTTTTGATTTTCTTAAAAATAACAGAAGGATGATTTACTGGATCTCTATATTTTATATAGTTATCTATATTGCTTATAGGAGCATCTTTCACACAAATTTTATTTGTTATTTCATCAATAAACTCTGTCATAAAAAGTTCCTAATACATCTATGTCTGGATTTTTCTTTATATATTCGATTTGTTTTTTTAAACCTTTCTGGATATGCTATATCATCTGTATCCATTCTTGCAATCCATTCATATGTACAATGTAATACACCTTCTTTTTAAAAGCATTTCCTAATCCTGAATTTTTCTAATTTAACTATTTTTAATATTCCTTTTAATCTATCTAACTGATGGTTAATTTCAGCATATAATTCTTCAGTTAAAGATTGATCTTCAACTAAAAACTATCTCATCAGGCTTTAATATTTGATCATCATAGATGCTTTTTTTAATGACAATTCTAAATTCTTTCTTTTTCTTTAGAATATACTGAAAGTAGAACTGAAAATTTTAAATTTTCACTCATTTTCCACCTCTTTTTAAATTAATTCCTTTATATATTCACAAATATACTTTTATATCATCTTCAGTTAAAAAAATCATGAAGTGGTAAAGATATTTCATTCTTATATTGATTATATGCATTAGGATAATCTTCTATTTTTAAAACCCTAATTTTTTTATAGGCTGTTAATAATGGTAATGGTTGAAAATGTACATTTGTTGCTATATCATTTTCTCCTAATTTTGCAATTACTTCATTTCTTTTTTTCTTCATCTTGATTCTTTAATCTTATCATATATAAGTGCTTACAACTTTCTTTAATATCATTTTTTTAAAGATGGGTAATTCTATTTTATCTGTTAAGTCTCCTAGATACTTTTCATAGTAAGATACTAGTTCTTCTTTTTCTTTAAAATTTCTCCATCGTATCTTTGAAGTTGAACTAAACCTATAGAAGCCATAATATCTGTCATATTACATTTATAACCTGGCATAACTATATCATACTTCCAAGCTCCTGCTTTTAATTTTTGCTAAGGCATCTTTATTTTTGCCCATGTAAAGCTAATAACATTAGTTCTTTGTAAATTTCTTCATTATCAAAATTTTCTGGAAGATTCCAAGTTAAAGCTCCTCCTTCAGCAGTTGTCAAATTCTTTATTGCATGAAACGAAAAATGAAGTTATATCTGCAACACTTCCAATTTTTCTTTCCTTTATATGTACTTCCAAATGAGTGAGCAGAATCAGCTAAAAACTAATATTCTTCCAAGTTTTTTTCTTGGTAAGTTCCTTTTTAGCATTAAATATATTTCTTTTTCTTCTCAACTACTTCAAAAAAATTTCTGTATAATCAGCTGGAAGACCAGCAATATCAACTGGTATTATAGCCTTAGTTCTAGGAGTTATTAATTTTTCTATTTCTTTAGGATCTATATTAAATTCTCCTTTTTAGTATCTGCTAAGATTATCTTTGCACCACAATGATATACTACACTGGCAGAAGCTGTATAAGTATAGGCTGACGTTATGACTTCATCTCCTTCACCTATATCAAATAATCTCAAAGCTAGTTCCATCGCAGCTGTTGCTGAATTAAAGAGCTACAGACTTTTTTTGTTCCACAATATTTTTGCTATCTCATCTTCAAATTTTTGTTTTTTTGATCCTGTTGTAATCCAAACCAGATCTTAATGTATCTACTACTTCAGCAATTTCTCTCTCTGTTATATCAGGTGGTGAAAAAGTAATTTTTCTCTTTTCCATATAGTTCCCATCTCCTTACTTATTTCAATATCTTTTTAATAGTCAATAAAATTATTTTTTTATATCTGTCATTACTGAAATTTCAGATAAATATTTTTTTATTTAATTCTATTTTTTTCTTGGCATAATTTTTTTCTATATATGCCTTTTCTGGATCAGCCTCATTAGCTAAAAATATCATTCTCATTTGAAAAACTCTATTGAAGCATAGTCAGTAATACCAGCTCTTACCTTTAAGATTTCTCTTTGTTCTTCTGTATAGAGTGCCACATACTTAGGAACCTCTGGTCTCAGTCTACTAAACTCATATCTCCTATTAAGACATTTATCAATTGTGGTATTTCATCTAACTTATATTTTTCTTAAAAAAATCTCCAACTTTAGTTATTCTACTATCTTTTCCTACAGTTATTTGACTGAATTTATCTGAACCTACTCTCATAGTTCTATATTTAAAGATTTTAAATTCTCTTCCATTTTTTTGTAACTCTTATTTGTTTAAAAAAATATTGGTCCTTTTGAATCAAGCTTTATTAAGATAGCTATTATTAACATAAAAGGTGATAGTAATATTAGTCCAAAATAATGAAGAAATAATATCAAATATCCTTTTTCAACAATTTTTTTATTCCACTCTCCCTTTAAAAAGTACCAATAATACTAGCTAAAAGTTCTTCTCATTCCAACAGTATCATTATTCTTTATTAAATCTTTTTAAGATTGTATAGTAATCATCTATATCAACCTGTACTTTTTCATTTTCCATATTAGTGATAAATATCTTATTATTTGATGTCTTTTTCTGATGAATTTACATCATATAGAAGTTCTTCAAATAATTTTTCTCCAGGTCTTAATCCAATTATATCTATTCCAACGTTTGAACCTGATAACTTTATCATATTCTTTTGCTAAATCATAAATTTTAACTGGTTCACCCCATATCTAATATTAATATTTCTCCACCTTTACCAATAGTTGCTGCTTCTATAACTAGCTGAGCTGCCTCTGGTATAGTCATAAAAATATCTTATTATATCTTTATGAGTAAGTGTTAAATTTTTTTACCTTCCTCTATTAATTTTTGAAAATATTGGTATAACTGAACCATTACTTCCTAGAACATTTCCAAATCTAACTGCCATAAATTTCGTATTTGAATCTTTTTCAGAATATTTTTGGAAAAATCATCTCACAAACTCTTTTTGTAGCTCCCATTACATTTGTAGGATTTACTGCTTTTATCTGTAGAAATTAAAACCACAGATTCTAATTTATATTTAAGACAACATTCAGCTACATTCTTAGTTCCAAATATATTATTTTTTTATAGCTTCCTCAGGATTATTTTTCCATAAGTGGCACATGCTTATGTGCTGCCGCATGGAATAGTATCTCTGGCTTATACTTATCAAATAACATATCTAACTTATCTAAATCTCTAACACTTGCTATCTCTGTCTTATAGTCTAAATATGGATACTTTCTTTTTAACTCCAACTCCATAAGATAAGAGGCATTTTCATTAATTTCTATATTAATAATCTTTTTAGGATTGTATTTAGCTATTTGATTAATAAGTTCAGAACCTATACTTCCTCCCCCACCAGTTACAAATACTATCTTATCTTGGATAAAATCAAATACTTCTTTAGTATTTATTTTTATTTCTTCTCTACCCAATAAATCTTCTAACTTTATATTTCTTAATTGTGTACTTAAGTTTCCTTCTTCAATTAAATTATCTACATTAGGTAATATCTTAACAGATATGTCCTTTAGTTTATTTAATTCTTTTAAAATATTAGATATCTTACTTTGTTCTACAGAAGGCATAGAGATTATTATTTTTGAAACATCATTTTTCAACAATTTTTTTCAACATCTTCTAGTCCACCTAAAACCTTTAAGCCATATACTTTTCCACCTTTTTTTATTGGGATTATCATCTAAAAAAACCAACTATTCTGTATGAAAAATTTGGGTTTATTCTTGATTCTTTTTACTAATAATACTCCTGCTTCTCCTGCTCCATAGATAAGGACATTTTCAGAGTTTGCATCACTTCTTGTTATTCCTTTCATTCTAGTTAAAAAAACATCAAAAAAATCTTGAAACTATTAATAAGAAAGTAAATATTATCCAAGTCTCAAAAATATAGACTACTCTTAGTATCTAATCTCAAAAAATTCTAAATATATATGACAAAATTGTTGTAGAAGAACTTAAAGCTACTAAAGACATATATTCTGAAGTTCCACTGAATCTCCAACTGTTGTTATATATTTTTTTAAAAATAAAATATATAATACAGAAAGAAAGATTGAAGTAAATTAAAAATTTTACATTTTTATTTGTTATCTGAAGTTGATCATACTTTAAAAATATTGAAACCACTAATGATATATTTAATAGAAATATATCTATTAAGAATTTCACTAGTTTTCTTATGGTGTTCATGATAACCTCCATTAATTATTTGCTTTATTTTTTTCTTATATCCTTCTATAAACTCTTTAACAAATGTTGCAAACACACCTAAGCATAAACTTAAAACTAGTCCTATAGCTAATTTAATTGAATTTCCTGATTTTTTTCTTTTTCAAAGATAATAGATGTATCATATTTAATAAATTTATTTACATCATTTAATCCTAGGGTACTTAAAAGCTACAATTGCTTGATTCTCATTTTCTAACTTCACATATTCAGAATAGTATGTATCTATATTAGAAACTTTTATTGGATATATATATTTTAAAAAATTATTTTCAGCTATACTAGATTGATTAACTAATCCACTTTCTCCCACTACAGCATTTTTCTCCTAAAAGTTTTCTAAGTTCTGGTAATCTTCCCTCAACATATTTTTTTCTCTATTTTTGGATATATTTAAAAAATAGTTTCATCATAGTATTCTTTTTTAAAAATTTCTAAATATGCTCTCATTATACTAATTGATACTTGTCTATTAGGATCATCTTTTTTTATTTACTTTTAATGTTACTGTATATGAATTAGGTTTATTTTTCACCTTTTGAAACATTTCTTAACATTGCTTCTTTATCATTTTCTCCATCACCTAATAAAAATACTCTTTTGGTATTAATATCTTCTCTATTTTCTTTTACATTTTTCTCATATAATTCTTTTTAATTCTGAATTTTCAAAAAGTTTTTCTAAATACTCATCTTCCAATAGCACTTCGCTTGGACTTTCTTGAGGATAAAAACTCTTCCCGCTAAATAACTTTCTAGTTCTTGGTAATTTAAAGTATAATTAAGTTTTGAAATATTATTTTTTTATCAAAAAAATTATTTTTTTAGCTACATATATACAAGTTACTATTAATCCTATTATTGTAACCAGAATAAATATTTTAATATTTTTTTAAAAAGATATTAAGTATATCATAGATACTAATCTCATTTTCTTCATAAAACTCATCTTCCACTTTTTACTAATTTGTTTGACATACCTTCTCTCCTTATTTATTATTATCTTTAAAATATCTATCTATTGCATCTTTCCAGTCTGGAATAGTTATTCCTAATTTTTTTCCTTTATTTTCTTACAACTTAATTTACTGAATTTTTGGTCTTTCTGCAGGTAATCCTAAGTCTTCTCTTTTTTTACTGCTATTAAATTCCCTTGCCAAGAAATTTTTATCTAATATATATTTTGCTTCTTCATATTTTGAAGCTATTCCATCATTTGTAAAAATGATATATTCCATTTTCAGCTGAACTCTTTAATAGTTCCCAGCTATAGTAAGCTAAATCTTTAGAGTAAGTAGGTGAAGAAACTTGATCATCTACTACTTTTATTTCATTTTTTTCTTTAGATAACTCTATTATCTTGTCAACAAAGTTCATAGTAGCTTTTACCAAATACCCAAGAAGTTCTTACTATATACATTTTTGAACTTAGTTCTGGATTATTCATTACTTGTGATACTAATAATTCTCCTTCATACTTAGCTTTTTGCATAAGTTGATAGTGGATGTGGTTCATCTTCTTCAGTATATCCAGTACTTTCATTATATAGATAATTTGTTATTAGTCCATTAAAAACAAAAATCACTTGAATATGTTATATAGTTTGCTCCTATTTCAGCAGCTATATTAGCTAGAGTTGCTGGTGCTTCTGCATTTAACTTATAGCATAATTCTTTTTCTGTTTCTGCTCTATCCACATAGTTGTATGCAGCACAGTTAATTATAGTATCTACCTTATAGTTTTGATGCATAGTTTGAACATAAGCCCTTAAAAAAATCACCATTAGTTATGTCTATTTCATCTTTATCACTTGCTATATACTTTTCTCCAATAGAGTCAAACAATTCCTTAAAGTCTGTACCTAACTTACCATTAGCTCCAAATATTAGTTTCATTTTATTCTCCTATATTCTTTAAAAGTTATATTTTTATCTTTTTCTGATATTATTAATTCTTCTTTTTATATTATACTTATCTAAATTCCAATCTATATTTAAGTCTGTATCATTCCAGATAATTCCAACTTCACTTTTTAGGATTATAGAAATTATCACACTTATATATAAATTCTGTATCATCTTCTAAAGTAAGAAAACCATGTGCAAAACCTCTTGGTATAAATAGCATTCGTTTATTTTTTTATCATTCAGTTCAACTGCTATATATTTTTCCAAAAGTCTCACTATCTTCTCTTAAATCTACTGTTATATCTAGTACTGCTCCTCTTAGTACATATACTAATTTGGCTTGAGCATATTCATCTTTTTGAAAGTGTAATCCTCTTAAAAACTCCTTTTTGAAGATTTAGAAATATTATCTTGTACAAAGATATTATCTATTCCTAATTCTTTAAAAAGTATTATAGTTATAACTTTCCATAAAAAAACCCCTACTATCCTTAAATATTCTAGGTTCAATTATTAATAAATCTTTTATTCCTGTCTCTATATTTCTATCATTCCTTTTTAAGATTATATCGTTTTATTATAACATTAATTTTGTATATATAAAAGATTTTTAGATATATTTACCTTAGTAAAATAAGTACTATAATTCCTAATATGATTCTATATAGTCCAAAAAGAAGTAAAACTTCTCTTTTTGATAAAGTCCATAAACCATTTTATAACAATATAGGCAACTACAAAAAGCTATTGCTGAACCTAGAGCTAGGTAAGCCCATTCTGTTTGTGTAAAAAAACTAAACCATTTTTTTAATAATTTTTAAAGCAGTTGCTCCAAACATTGTTGGTATAGCCAAATAGAATGAAAAATTCTGCTGCAAGTGGTCTTGATAAACCTAAAAAGTAACGCTCCTATTATTGTTGCACCAGATCTTGATGTACCTGGTATCATAGCTAGGCATTGGAAAAAAATCCAATTAAAAAAATGCTGTACTATATTTTAAATCACTAAAAACTTCTAACTCTTGCTTTAACATTTTTAATCTTATATATAACTTCTATTGCTATGAAAAATAATTCCATAAGCTATTAAAAGTTATAGCTATTGTTGTTACATTATCCATGAAATATTTATCTATTATATCGTCTAAAAAAATAGTCCTATAACCATTGCTGGTATAACACCAACTATAATTTTGACCCATAATCTAAATCTCAAAACAAATTTCTCTTTAGTTCCCACAAAAAGGTGTTAAATCTTTCCAGAAATAAACTACTACCGAAAGTATTGCTCCCAATTGTATAATTATTAAAAAGCTATTGGTAAAAGTTGGTGATAGATATTCTCCACCTATCAGTTTATTTACCAATATCATATGTCCTGTACTACTGACAGGTAGAAATTCTGTAATCCCCTCAACTAGTGCAAGGATTACAACTAATATTAATGCATTCATACTTTTAACCCCTTTATAAATAAGAATCTTCTTTAGCTAGATAATTTTTGAACATAATCTTTAACTCCTTCTTCAAGACTATGCATTTCTTTTTGTATATCCTATTTCTCTTAATTTATTTATTTTTGCTTCTGTAAAAATATTGATATTTTCCTTGTAAATCTTCAGGCATTTCAATTAATTTTACAACTTCATTCTTATCTAGATTATCATTATGAGAAGCTGCTCTCATTGTTGCCATAGATAAATCCATAAAACTTCTTGCTTTTTCCTGTACCTATATTATATATTCCTGATTTAACATCGTTAGTTAACATAAAATACATTATATCTACAACGTCTTTTACATAGACGAAATCTCTTAATTGTTCTCCATCTTTAAATCCTTCTTTATATGATTTAAAAAGTTTTACATAACCATTTTCCATATATTGATGGTATGTATGAAATACCATTGATGCCATTCTTCCTTTATGATATTCTTGTGGTCTATAGACATTAAAAAAATTTCAGTCCATTCCACTGTTTTAGGTTGAGATTCTTGTTTAAATGCCCAGTCATCAAAAAAATTTCTTTGAATAACCATATTTATTTAAAGGTCTTAATTTTTGCAATTCTTCTGGAGTCACATCATCATTGTATCCAAGTTCACCCATACCATAAGTTGCAGCTGAAGATGCATAGATATATTTAATATTTTTTTCTGCACAGAAATTCCATAAGAATTTTGTATATGCGTAATTATTATCCATTAAAAAAATCTCCATCTGTTTCTGTTGTAGCTGAACAAGCTCCCATATGGATAACTGCTTCTATCTTATCTGCATTTTCTTTATGAGATAACCATTCTTTTAGATTATCTTTATCCATCCAGTCATAATATTCTCTCTTTCTGATATTTAACCACTTATCTTCTGTTCTTAATTTATCAACTATTAGTATATCTTTTATACCCATTTCATTAAGCTTCCATACAAAAAGCACTACCTATCATTCCAGCTCCACCTGTAACAATTATCATTACTGTCCCTCCATTTATTTAAAAACTTTTTCTATTTAAATTATATCATATAATCAATTATTATACATATTTTTTTATAATGTATAATAATATAATTCTCACTTATTAATATTTATGGTAAAATAGAAAAGATATTTATTAAATATTTTTTTAGGAGAGTAGTTTATGAAAAAAATAATTTTCTTAACATATATTTTTTTGATTTTCAATCTTGCTTATGCTGAAGAAATTCAATTAAAAACAAAAGAAGATGTTGAAATTGAAAAAAATGGAAGAGCAGATAAAAAAATTTACAAGATAAAAATAGAAAAATACAAAAATTAAAATCAGCCAAGGATAATAAAAATTTAAAAAGTCGCCTTAGTTTTAAGTGGTGGTGGGGTAAAAGGTTATGCTCACTTAGGAGTTTTTAAGAGTTCTTGAAAGAGAAAAATATTAAAATAGACTATATAACTGGGACTAGTATAGGAGCTTTGATTGGAACTCTCTATTCCATTGGTTACTCTGTTGATGAAATTGAAAAAAATTCTTAGACGATATCAATGTTAGTAGTTTTTTTGGAAACTGTTACTGATAATACTAATTTATCTTTAGAGAAAAAAAGAAAGTTTAAAAATATAGTGCTTATCTTAGCTTTTGATAATGAATTAAATTTTTCTTTTCCTAAGGGTTTAAAGGGAACTGGAGAAGAATATTTAATTTTAAAAAAAGATGTTAGGAAAAATATGAGTACATGGATAGTTTTGATAATTTCCCTATACCTTTAAGAATAGTTGCAACTAACTTAAATACAGGAGAGACTAAGGCTTTTTCTAAGGGTGATGTTGCAAAAGCTTTTAATCGCTTCTATGGCTATTCCTTCTATTTTTGAGCCTATGAAAATAGATGGAGAAATATATGTTGACGGTCTTGTAAGTAGAAACCTACCAGTTGAAGAAGCCTATGAAATGGGAGCAGATATTGTTATCGCATCTGATATAGGAGCTCCTGTTGTAGAAAAAGATGATTATAATATCTTGAGTGTTATGAGCCAAGCAAATACTATACAAGCTTCTAATATAACTAAAGTTTCAAGAGAAAAAGGCTTCTATTTTAATAAGTCCTGATGTTAAAGATATCTCTGCTATAGCTTCATCAAAAAAAGGAAGAATTAATGAAACTTGGTAAAAGTTGCAGCAGAAAAAGAATTAGATAAAATTAAATTACTCTCTAAAGCTGATAATAAAAAAAGAAAAAAAGAAAACTTTGTCAGTGATAATGATGTAAAAATTACTATAAATAAAATAGAATATAATGAAAAAAATTTAGTGATAACACTATTGTAGTTTTAAATGATATCTTTAAAGATTTACTGAATAAACCTATCTCTAAAAAAATGATATAGATAAAAAAATAATTGATACCTACAGTTCTAAATACATGGATAAGGTCTACTACACTATCGATGGTAATACTTTAATTATAGATGGTGAAAAACCTCATTCAAACAAAAATAGGTTTAGGATTTAATTACTTAACTGGCTATGGTACAACTTTTAATATAGGTTCTGATTTAGTTTTTAATGGAAAATTCAATAATAATATTAACTTCAACTTTTAAATTTGGTGATTATTTAGGTGCTGACCTTGCTACTCTTTCATACTATGGTGTAAAAAAATAGATTTGGTTTTCTTACAGATATAGGTTATGATGAAAATCCATTTTTTTCCTATATGATAATAAGAGAAAAATCTGCTAAATTTATAAGTAGGGAAGCATATTTTTAAACTAGGTCTTTTTACTCAACCTACAAATAGTACTATGCTTTCTTATGGGATTTTATCTAAGTTCTCTAGTTTAAAACAAGATACTGGTGGTAATGAAACGAAGTCTTTAGAATACTCTGAAAATTCTACCAAAAACTTATTTAAGCTATAAATATAATAGTTTAGACTCTATAACTAACCCAATGAAGGGAGTTAAAGCTGACTTTGTATACAATTTTTCAAGTTCTTTTGGAAAAATCAAAATCTAATTTATACGGATCTACCTTTACTCTCAAAGGATATGTTCCTGTAAATCCTAGATTTTCTCTTATGTATGGTTTAAAATTATTCCAGTCTTAGAGGAGATAATATAAGAGCTGACAGAAGAATTAAACTTGGGGGTATGTACACAAATATAGACAATAATGATTTTGAATTCTATGGTTATAATTATCAAGAAAAAAACAAATGAAGGATTTAATTAATCTAACTTTAGGGTTTTAAACATAAAATTGTGTATTCGCTTTATTTTTAATACTAAATTTAATATTGCTACATTTAATGAAGATAATCCAATGCAAAGATATAACTCTAGAATGTGGAAGGATTACTCTCAAGGTTTAGGTTTTTCTTTAACTTACGATTCTCCTATAGGATCTATTGAATTTTCTGTATCTTCAGATTTGCAAAATATAAAACCTATTGGAAGTATATCTATTGGTTATAAATTTGATTAATATTAGGGGGTTTTAATTTATGTTTCAGGATTTTGATGTTATGAAATTTTTAATTCTTGCAGTTTTTGTTTTTACTGCCTCTGTTGTTGATGCAATTTCTGGTGGTGGAGGTCTTATTTCTTTACCAGCATATTTTTGCAGTAGGTTTCCCTCCACATATAGCATTGGGTACAAATAAGCTTTCAGCTTTCCTTTCTACTTTTGCCAGTGCATTTAAGTTTTTGGAAGGCTAAAAAAATTAATGTAGAAATTGTCTCAAAATTATTTTGCATATTCTCTTGCAGGAGCTGTTTTAGGTGTTAAAACTGCTGTTTCTATAGACACAAAGTATTTTAAACCTATTTCTTTTTGCAATTTTAATAGTAGTTTTTTTCTTTATGCTTTAAAGAATAAATCTATGGGTGAAGTTAACTACTATAAAGGTACTACCCCAAAAAAACTATTTTTACTTGGAAAAAAATAATGGCTTTTTGTTTAGGTTTCTATGATGGTTTCTTAGATTCAGGTACAGCAGCATTTTTTTAATGTTTTGTCTAATTAAAAATATTTAAATTAGATTTCTCTTCAGCGAGTGGAAACACTAAGATTCTAAATCTTTCAAGTAACTTTGCGAGCTTAGTTGTCTTTGCATTTTTAGGAAAAATTAAATTGGCTTTATGGTATACCTATAGCTCTTGTTATGACTGTTGGAGCTATTATTGGTGCAAGACTTGCAATACTAAAAGGAAATAAGTTTATTAAACCTGTATTCCTTATAGTAACTATAGTTTTAATATTAAAAAAATGTCTGTGGAAATATTCTTTTTAAATATTATATGCAGTAAAAAAACAGTTCACTGCTAGCTAAATTTCTTAACGATAAAAAAATCAAGAGTTCGCTGTAATTTCGGCAAAAACTTGCCAACAAGTTGAGCTTTCAAACACGCCGACAATTACTCGGCTCACTCTGTTTGATTTTTTTATCTAAAATTTAGAATGCAGTTTCACTTGTTTTTACACATATTTTATATACATTTTTTATAAATTGAATAGGAGAAGAAAAGTGGAAGAAATAAAAAGTATATAAATTAGAAAATGAATTGTTGAAAGTTGAGTTTTTTTAAATTTAGGAGCTACTATTAAAAAAAGCTTGAAGTAAAAGATAAGAATGGAAATTTTAGAAATATAGTTCTTGGTTTTTGATGATATTGAAAAATATAGAAAAAATCCTGCGTATTTTGGAGCTATAATAGGTAGAACTGCTGGAAGAATTAAAAATGCAGAATTGAAAAATAAGAGACAAGGTATATAAGTTAGACAGCAATAATAATGGAAATACACTACATGGTGGAAAAGAACTCTATCAGTCATAGATTTTTGGACAGTAGAAAAAGATTGCAAAATAGTTTAGTTTTTTTCTATAGATAGTCCTCATTTAGATAATGGTTATCCTGCTAATCTTAAAAATTAAAGTTAGCTATATTTTTAAATAAAAACGAATTGGAAGTTAGATATTTTTGCTAAAAGCCGATAGTCTAACTTATTTGAATTTAACTAACCATAGCTATTTCAATCTAAGTGGAAATCCTGAAAATAATATCTATGAAGATATTTTTAAAAATTAACTCTGACTATTTGGTTGGTATAGATGAAAATTCTATACCTTGTGAAACTATAGCTTTAGATAATAATATTTTTTTGACTTCAGAAAGTCTAAGAAATTAAATGATTTCTTTATAGGAACTGATGTTCAAAAAAACTATTGCTAATAATGGTATAGATCATCCTTTTTATCTTCAATGAAAAAAATAGGAAAATTAGAAATAGAAAATCTTGAATCAGGAATTAAGATGTTAGTGGAAAACAGATAATCCTGCTGTTGTTATCTACACAGGAAACTATCTGCAAGATATAGCTTTTTAAGAAACACTCAGCTATTTGTTTTGAAACTCAAGAAGTTCCAAATCTATATCTTAATCCAAATTTCATAGATGAGAATAAGGATTATGAAAGATATACAAAATTCATATTTAACTAGATAAAAAAATAGTTCATTACTGAGTAAATTCAGTTGTATATGACGATTACTTGCTAGCCTATAATGGTTCTAGAGACTCACAAAGGCTCTTTCACCATTATAGGACGTCGCAATAATCTTGTTAAAATTGAAGATTTAACTTTTTGCAACAGCTCTAAATATCTTCTTAGAGATGGAAACTTTATTGGATAATCACTTAAACTATTTTTATTATATTCACTATAACTCAAGAATTCAAATATATATTTTTTTCTGATTTCACATAATCTGTTATCATTAAGATTTAATAAGTTTATTGTATACTTAGCCTTTTCATATTTTTTTCTCCATCCTTAAATATTGAAATTATTTTTCCCAGTTTTTTTATATCATACTTAAAATAATCTTCTGGATTTTCTGTAACAGGATTGATAAAAAGCTCATTCCACTTATTCTCTTTTGAATTCCCACATCTTCCACTTTCCATACAACAAGCAATAAAAATTATTATAATCTGACAACAGTTTAGGAAATTTTTTTCCTTTGGTCTAATATGTTCAATATGACTATTTTTTTAAATTAATTTCTGTTTCACAATAAGGACAACAACTATTTTTCTTGCTCTTCTAATAGATATTGTTTTTAAGACTTGTTTAATTTCTACAGTAAAAGCTATCCCAATTTATTATTTTATTTTTACTTTTATATTTTGTAAATTCTTCTGGCTCACTTTTTCTTATTTACTTTCAACATTAGAATTCACCTTTTTGTTTTATTTTTACATCCATATCTATAAGAAATAAATCTTCATCTGTATTTCCTAATATTTCTAGAAGCTCACTATATTTTTCTTTAAATTCTTTTGTGTCATACTTATCTTCATCTACAAGTTTTTCTAAGTTCTTCTAAGTCTTTCTCTATCTTTGGTGTTCTAACTGATTCTAAACCCATTATATCTTTAAGAACTCTGTCAACAGGTTGTCCATATGAAGAATATAACTCATCTCCTGTTTTGGCTTCTATTTTTGCCTTTTTCATCTCTATAAAGAATAAAAAAATATTTTTCATTAGAAACGCTTCCTAATATATGTGGAGAGTGAGTTGCTAATATTATTTGATTATTTTCTCCAATTTTTCTTATACACTTCTATTATTCTTTGTTGCCATTTTGGATGTAATGACAATTCTGGTTCATCTATCAAAATTATAGAGTTATTAGGTTCTAACATTTTTATAGACAAAGTTCTTAAAAAAATAGTTGTTTTTTTCTCCAGAGGACAAATCATTTATATCAAATTCTTCACCAACAGAATTTTTCAAAAAAATAGGCATAGTTTTTTTCATCTTTTGAAAAACCCTTTCAATTTAACATCTAGTTCTAAAATACTAAAAAAATACTATTTATCTCATTTACAATTATATTTGTAACTTCTTTCATAGTTAGATCTTCTTCAATAGTAGCAAGATAATTTCTTCTAGTTGCTATATATGATGGGATATCTTCCATAAGTTCAGAATTTACAATATTTATAAATTCATAATTTCTTGATAAAGTTGTTGATTTAGTTTCAACTTCTTCAAAAACTATTATTTGCAGGAACATATATTATTTTAGGTGGATTTTCAAATCTTTTTTTGCTATTAAATCTTGATAAAAATTTACTATCGTTATACTTTCCATAATGATATGCTTCAAAAAATATTAGAAAAAGTTTAATAATTCATATTCATCATTATTAGAAGTTTTTTTCATGATCTTCAGTATTCTTTTTCAAATTCTTCAAAAAAATATCTAAATTAACATTTGATTTTTTTCTATATCATTGAAATCAATGCTTTTATTATCAAAAAAATCTTTTTATAGATTCTAAAAATAGTTGTTTTACCACTTCCATTTACTCCAGCTAAGACAATTATATCTAAAATTTCATTATCTTTCCTAAATGAAAGTTCTAAATCTTTTATTCCTTTTATATTTTTTTATGTGGACTTTTTCAATTTTCATCTTAACTCAATCCCTTTTTGTGTTTTTGATTTAATTATAGCATAAATATTTTTATTCTAACCAATAATATTTAACACAAATTTAAGAAAATATGTTATAATTTTTAAATACAAAAAAAGTAAAAGGGGATAAGAGAATGGTAGAAGCATTTAAAAATAGTTGGTGGTAACAAAATAGCTGGAGAATTAAAAGTTGATGGTTCAAAGAACTCAACACTTCCAATAATGATAGCGACATTGGTAGAAAAAAAGGAACTTATATTTTTAAGAAATGTTCCTGATTTAAGAGATATTAGAACACTAGTTGCACTCTTGGAAAGTTTAGGATTAGAAGTTGAAAAAAATTAGATGCTAATTCATATAAAAATAATAAACAATGGTCTTAGTGGAGCAGAAGCAAGTTATGACTTAGTTAAAAAAATGAGAGCTTCATTTTTAGTAATGGGTGGAATGCTTGCTATTGAAAAGAAAGCTAAGGTTGCCTTACCAGGTGGTTGTGCTATAGGTGCAAGACCTGTTGATTTACATTTAAAAGGTTTTTGAAGCTTTTAGGAGCTAAAAATAAATATAGAACATGGTTATGTTGAAGCAACAACTGAAAATGGACTTGTTGGTGGAAATATAGTACTTGATTTCCCAAGTGTTGGAGCTACAGAAAAATATAATAATGGCTGCTGTTAAAGCTAAAGGAAAAAACTATTTTTAGAAAACGCTGCTAAAGAACCTGAAATAGAAGACTTATGTAACTTCTTAATAAAAATGGGAGCTAAAATAAATGGAGTAGGAACAAGTAGACTTGAAATTGATGGTGTAGAAAAACTAACTGCTTGTGAATACACTATAATTGCAGATAGAATAGTGGCAGGGACATATATAATAGCTTCTATCCTATTTGACGGAAGTATAAAAAGTTTCTGGAATAGTTCCAGAACATCTATCAAGTTTCCTATTAAAACTTGAAGAAATGGGGGCTAAATTTAAAAATTGAAGGAGATAAATTAGAAGTTTTATCTAAATTATCTGATTTAAAACCTGTGAAGGTTACTACTATGCCTCACCCTGGTTTCCCAACAGATTTACAATCTCCAATGATGACACTTATGTGTTTAGTAAATGGAGTTAGCGAAATAAAAAGAAACAATATTTGAAAAATAGATTTATGCATGTGCCAGAACTTAATAGAATGGGAGCTAAAATAGAAATAGACTCATCAACTGCTAAAGTAACAGGAGTTTCTAATTTCTCATCTGCCGAAGTTATGGCTAGTGACCTGAGAGCTGGAGCTTCTTTAATACTTGCTGCACTTAAAGCAAATGGAGAAAGTATAGTAAATAGAATCTATCATGTGGATAGAGGTTATGAAAAATTTTTGAAGAAAAAAATTTAAAAGCTCTAGGAGCAAATATAGAAAAGAATTAAGACTCAAGCTTAAGGAGAAAAAATGGAAAGAATTATTGGTGTTAATCCTGTAACAGAAGCCTTATTAAATAAAGAGAAGAATATAGAAAAATTAGAACTCTATAATGGCTTAAAAGGTGAGACAGTACAAAAAGCTAAAAAGAATTAGCTTCTAAAAGAAATATTAAAAATTTTTCTATACAAATAAAAAAATAGATAATTCTCAAGGTGTCGCAGTATATATAAGTAATTTTGATTACTACAAAGATTTTGATGAAGCCTATGAAGAGCTAGCTTCTAAAAGATAAGTCAGTAGTTTTAATCTTAGATGAGATTCAAGACCCTAGAAACTTTTGGAGCAATCATTAGAAGTGCTGAAGTATTCAAAGTTGACTTGATACTAATTCCTGAAAGAAACTCAGTTAGAATAAATGAAACTGTTGTTAAAAACTTCAACAGGTGCTATAGAATATGTAAATATTTCTAAGGTAACTAATCTATCTGATACAATAAATAAATTAAAAGAAATTAGATTATTGGGTATATGGAGCAGCTGGAGAAGCTAGTATCAACTACAATGAAGAAGACTATCCTAATAAAATTGTTTTTAGTTCTTGGAAATGAGGGTAGTGGGATTAGAAAAAAAGTTAGAGAACACTGTGATAAACTAATCAAAATTCCAATGTTTGGGACAAATAAACTCTTTAAATGTCTCTGTTGCAAGTGGAATACTGCTGTCAAGGATAGTTAGTGAACTACTCACGACTAAAGTCGAGAGCTTCATAAGATAACTGAAAAAGTAAGTTATCTTCTAAGAAGTTTGGTTTAAAAACCCTTATTCTTTTTGGCTAGTCCACGATAGCCACTACTGGATAAGACTTGCATCTATACCGCTACTTTTTATCTGTATATTATATTTAAAAAGAACAACTATACAGAACAGTGAATATTTTACAAGGCTACTGTTTACTAGCCTTAACTCCATATATTCAGTTGCTAATGTTCTAAATATATTATACACTAAAAACTAGTAAAATTGCAAATTTTAGTGCAACATTTTCAATGTTGGTGTTATTCATACCCTACGAGTACATGTCTCATGGCTAACACCTAACGAGTGCTAGAGCCACGAGTGTTCTAACACATTTAATAAATAATGGTGAGATAATGGAAGAAAAATATAAATACTATTTTAAAGAAAGCTCAAACTGGAGACAGTGAGGCTATAGATTGGATTTTAAAAGAGTATTCAAAAAATTTTTATCTTTTAATGCACAAAAAAATACTATTTAATAGGTGCTGAACAAGAAGATTTGCTACAAGAAGGTATTTTAGGACTATTAAAAAGCTATAAAATTCTATGATGAAACTAAATCTTCTTTCAGTAGTTTTGCTTTTTCTGTGCATAAGAAGAGAAATGATAAGTGCTATCAGAAAGGCTAATACTCAAAAAAATTCTGTTTTGAATGAAGCTTTAACAACAAGCTCAATGATAGAAGATAGTTCTGATGTAGATAATTATATTTCTTCAGAAAAATAATCCTGAAGAGGCATATCTTTTGAAAGAAGAGATAAAAGAATTTAAGAATTTTTCAGATAAAAAAATTTTTAGTAAATTTGAAAAAGAAGTTTTAAAAATACTTAATAAGAGGTTACTCATATAGAGAAATTGCTAAAATCTTATCTAAAAAAACCTAAAAAGTATAGATAATACTATTCAAAGAATTAGAAAAAAAGTGAAGATTGGATAAATAAAGAAGAAATTTAAGAGGTGGAAAAGTTGAGAGAATACGATTATAAGGAAATTGAAAAAGAAATGGCAAGAAAAAAATGGGCTAAAGATAATATCTTTAAAAACAGAAAATGAAGTAGCAGGTAAAGAAAATTATTATGTACTTTCAATGCTACCTTATCCTTCAGGAAAACTACATGTTGGACATGCTAGAAACTATACTATAGGAGATGTTATTTCAAGATATAAAAAGAATGAAAGGATATAATGTACTTCAACCTATGGGTTGGGACTCATTTGGACTTCCTGCAGAAAAATGCTGCTATTCAAAATGGAATTCACCCTGCTATTTGGACTAAATCTAATATAGAAAATATGAGAAGACAATTAAAAATTAATTGGTTTTTCATATGATTGGGAAAGAGAAATAGCAAGCTACACTCCTGAATACTATAAGTGGAATCAATGGCTATTCAAAAGAATGTATGAAAAAGGATTAATCTATAAGAAAAAAATCTTTAGTTAACTGGTGTCCTGACTGTCAAACAGTTCTAGCAAACGAACAAGTTGAAGATGGAATGTGTTGGCGTCACTCTAAGACTCATGTTATACAAAAAGAATTGGAACAATGGTTCTTTAAAATAACTGACTATGCTGATGAGCTATTAGAAGGTCACGAAGAAATAAAAGATGGTTGGCCTGAAAAAGTTTTAACTATGCAAAAGAACTGGATAGGAAAATCTTTTGGTACTGAGCTAAAATTAAAAGTTGTTGAAACAGGTGAAGACTTACCTATATTCACAACAAGAATTGATACTATCTATGGGGTTTCTTATGCAGTTGTTGCACCTGAACATCCAATTGTTGATAAAATTTTAAAAGTTAATCCTTCAATCAAAGACAAAGTAACAGAAATGAAAAATACTGATATGATTGAAAGAGGAGCAGAAGGTAGAGAGAAAAATGGTATTGACAGTGGTTGGCATATAGAAAACCCTGTAAGTAAAGAAATAGTTCCATTATGGATAGCTGACTATGTTCTTATGAACTATGGGACAGGAGCTGTAATGGGAGTTCCTGCTCACGATGAAAGAGACTTTGCTTTCGCTGGAAAGTATAATTTACCTGTTAAACAAGTTATAACTTCTAAAAAAGCTGATGAAAAAGTTGAATTACCTTTTGTTGAAGAAGGTATAATGATAAACTCAGGTGACTTTAATGGTCTATCTAGTAAAGATGCCTTAATTAAAATAGCAGAATATGTTGAAGAAAAAAATCTTGGACAAAGAACATATAAATATAGATTAAAAGACTGGGGTATTTCAAGACAAAGATACTGGGGAACTCCTATCCCTGTTCTATATTGTGAAAAATGTGGTGAAGTTTTAGAAAAAGATGAAAATCTACCTGTAATCTTACCTGATGACATAGAATTCTCAGGAAATGGAAATCCTTTAGAAACTTCTAACCAATTTAAAGAAGCAACTTGTCCTTGTTGTGGTGGAAAAGCTAGAAGAGATACTGATACTATGGATACTTTCGTAGATTCTTCTTGGTATTTCTTAAGATATTGTGATCCTAAAAATTTAAATTTACCTTTTGCTAAAGAAATAGTAGATAAATGGACTCCTGTAGACCAATATATTGGTGGAGTTGAACATGCTGTAATGCACTTACTATATGCTAGATTCTTCTTTAAAGTTTTAAGAGATTTAGGACTTTTAACAGCAAATGAACCATTTAAGAGACTATTAACTCAAGGAATGGTATTAGGGACCATCATATTATTCTGAAAAAAAGAAAACAGATACTTACTTCCAAAAGATGTTGTTTTAAAGGGAGATAAGGCTTATTCTGAATCAGGAGAAGAATTACAAGTTAAAGTTGAAAAGATGTCAAAATCTAAAAATAATGGTGTTGACCCTGAAGAAATGTTAGATAAATATGGGGCAGATACAACTAGATTATTTATCATGTTTGCTGCACCACCTGAAAAAGAATTAGAATGGAATGAAAATGGGCTTTGCAGGAGCATATAGATTTTTAACAAGAGTTTGGAGATTAATTTTTGAAAATTCAGAGCTTGTAAAAAAATACTCATGATGACATTGATTATGATAAACTTTCTAAAGAAGATAAGGCATTGTTAATTAAATTGAATCAAACTATTAAAAAAAGTTACTGATGCAATTGAAAAATAACTACCACTTTAACACTGCTATAGCTGCTAATATGGAACTTATCAATGAAGTTCAAAGTTATGCTACTAACTCAATGAGCTCAGAACAAGCTCCTAAAATTTTAGCTTATACATTGAAAAAAAGATAATACTTATGTTATCTCCATTTGTTCCACATTTCTGTGATGAAATTTGGGAAGAATTAGGAGAAACTGGATATTTATTCAATGAAAAATGGCCTGAATATGATGAAAAAAATGCTATCTTCTGATGAAGTTACTATAGCTGTTCAAGTTAATGGAAAAAAATTAGAGGAAGCTTTGAAATTGAAAAAGACTGCGATAAGGCTATAGTTGAAAAAAAGCTGCTTTAGAATTACCTAATGTTACTAAACATTTAGAAGGAATGAATATTGTAAAAGTTATAGTAATACCTAATAGAATAGTTAATATTGTTGTAAAAACCACAATAATTTTTGGAGTTAATTATGAATGGAAAAATTAAAAGTCTTTTTTTAACACAGATATTAGCATTGCTTGGCTTGGTGATTGCAATAAATCTATTTGCCTTCATTGCTATAAAAATTTGGATTTCTAAACTCTGAATATTCTATGGCTGGTTGTACTGTCATTGGAGTTGGAGCATATCTAATATATCTTTATACTTTATATAAGGATAAGAAAAAGAAAAAAATAAAATATATTAATTAAAATAAGAGTTATTATATAGAAGTAAAAAAATAACTTGTTACTGAGTAGATTTTTAGAATATTTTCTTTTGAGATTCTTTAATAATTTCTAGTTATATATAACGATTACTTGCCAGCCTATAGTGTTTCAAGAGCTCACAAAGGCTCTTTCAACATTATAGGACGTCGCAGTAATCTTATTAAAACTATTAGTTATTTACTCAAAGAAAATTTCTAATAATAGTTATAATGTAACTTATTTATTTTTTTACTTTCAATTTATGTAACTCTTTTTTTTATTTTTTTATAAAAATAATCTCAAAAAATGAAAAAAATTTTCAAAAATTCTATTTCTTTACTATAAAAAAATAAAGAATTATTAGACTATTTATATTTATAAAAAACGAAAGAAATTATACTCTATTGTTTATATTTAGAGCATAATTTTTATTTTTCAAAATTAGTATATTGACAAATAAAAATAATTCTATTTATTATTAGTCGAAAATAATAAAAATTTTGAAAGGAGAAATAGTAATGAAAAAAACTATTAGTATTACTAAGTATAATAACTTCCATAGCAAGTTTTTTTCTGAAGATGTCATAGAATTAGGACAAACAACTGTAAAAAGGTTCTAAGACTTCTGACTATACTGCTCCTCCTAAAGAGCAAAAAAATACTTTCGTAATAACTCAAGAAAGAATCAGAGAAAAAAACTATAAAAAAATGTAGAAGATATATTAAGAGATGCTCCAGGGGTTGTTGTACAAAAATACAGCTTTTGGACCAAGAATAGATATGAGAGGTAGTGGAGAAAAAATCATTAAGTAGAGTTAAAGTTTTAGTTGATGGTGTAAGTATCAATCCTACTGAAGAAACTATGGCAAGCTTACCAATTAATGCTATACCTGTTGAATCAATTAAAAAGATTGAAATAATTCCAGGTGGAGGAGCTACTCTTTATGGAAGTGGTTCTGTTGGTGGAGTTGTAAGTATTTCTACTAACTCAAATGTAACTAAAGATAACTTTTTTTCATGGACTTAAACTATGGTTCTTTTTGATAATAGAAACTTTGGTTTTGCAGGTGGGTATAACTTCAATAAACATCTATATGTAAACTACGGTTTTAGTTACTTAAATAGTGAAGACTACAGAGAGCATGAAGAAAAAAAGAAAAATAAGATCTATTTATTAGGTTTTGACTATAAGATAAATGCTAAGCATAGATTTAGATTCCAAACTAGATTTAGTGATATTAAACAAGATTCATCTAACCAAATTCCTGTTGAAGAATTAGCAAATAACAGAAGAAAAGCAGGACTCAACATGGATATAGATACAAAAGATAGAAGTTATACTTTTGATTATGAATATAGACCTACTCAAAAATTTAACTTTATCTAGTACTTTTTATAAACAAAAAAACAAGAAAGAGATATCGAAACTGAAAGTATAGATGATATTAAAATCATTGCTTCAGATAGAAACTCATACTTGGCATAAAGAAGAAATGAACTTCTATGATATAAAAATCAAAGATGCATGCTGACTTTTGAAGAAAATAAAAGATGGAGTAAAAATTAAAAAGCTAAAATACGATTACAACTTAGTTGGAAATCTCCCTAGTGAAACAATAGTTGGTTATGATTATCAAAAGTGCAACAAATAAAAAGAAATTCACTTGTTCAATCTGAAACTTTAAAAACATATAACAATGGTTATATGGATGTAACTCTTGATGAAAAAGAAAGACTTCCCGTTATAAATAGAGTAAATATGGAAATGAAGAAAAAAATCTGAAGGAATATATGTTTTTCAATAAATGGGGATTTACTGATTGGCTAGATGTAACTTTAGGTGGAAGAATGGAAAAAGACAAAAATACAATGGTTACAGAGAAAAATGGATCAAAATGTAATGCCTTATGTTGAACCTGAAGTTAAAAGAATAGAAACTAATAGAAAACTTGATAACTATGCAGGAGAACTTGGATTTTTGTTCAAATACAATGATACAGGAAGATTCTATACTAGATATGAAAGAGGTTTTGTAACTCCTTTTGGAAATCAGTTGACTGATAAAGTTCATGATACTACTCTTAAAAATCCAAATACAGGTTTTATAATTCCTCCTACTGTCAACGTTGCTTCTAAATATGTTGATAACAATTTAAATGCTGAAAAAACTGATACTTTTGAAATAGGTTTTAGAGACTATATTCTAGGTTCTACAGTTAGCACTTCATTTTTCTTAACTGATACAAAAGATGAAATAACTCTAATTAGTTCAGGTGTAACTAACCCAGCTGTCAATAGATGGAAATATAGAAATATTGGAAAAACTAGAAGAATGGGAATTGAGTTTGAGGCAGAGCAAAATGTTGGGAAATTTAGATTTAATCAGTCTTTAACTTTTGTTCGTACAAAAGGTTTTAGTTGCTAATGAAGAAGCTAGATTGGAAAGAGGAGATGAAGTTCCTATGGTTCCTAGATTAAAAGCTACTTTAGGGCTAAGATATAACTTCACAGATAAGCTAGCTGGTTTTGTAAACTATACTTACCTTGCAAAACAACAAAGTAGAGAGCTTAGAGAAAATGAAGATTTAAATAAAGATGATGTTGTAGTAAAGCATACTATAGGAGGGCATGGAGTAGTAGATGCTGGATTCTCATATAAACCTGATACTTACTCTGATATTAAAATTGGTGCTAAAAATCTTTTTCTCAAAAAAATATAACTTAAGAGAAACAAGTTTAGAAGCCCTACCAGCACCTGAAAGAAACTATTATCTAGAATTAAATGTTAGATTTTAAAAAAACTTTTAAAGGAGTAACACATAATGAAAAAGAATATACTAATACTGATGCTGTTAATAGCAATAAATTCATATAGTAATACTAAGCCAAATATGAGTAAATATCCACATTATAAAGTTCCTTTTGACAAATGAATTTGTTGAAGCTATTGAACAAAAAGGATATAATGATTTCTTAAGAATTGTTGATGAACAAAAATAGAAAAAAATGGAATTATTTCTAATTACACAAATAAAGCAACTAAAAAAAGCAAGTAGATTACATGATAATGTTGATTTAGTTCCTGTTGCACATGTTGTTGATTCAAGTGATGGTAATGAATGGAAATATGAATTAGAAGACACAAAAAAATTCCAATTTCTGATTCTGATGCTGGTAGAAGTTATCAAAGAACTGAAAAATTGATTACAGAAGGTGCAAAAAGTATAAACAGTGAGAATTTTTGAAAAAAATGGGTTATCAAAGAAGTGGTTATCAAAATAGATTTTTATTTAGGTAACGGAAATACGGTAAAAGATATAATCTATTTAAATAAAGATAATTTTTCAAAAGAAGTTCAAAAACTAAAGATACTAATAATGATAGGTTCTTAATAGAAGGTGCATATAAAAGTATTGGTTCAAGAAATACTACACCTGATGCTGATGCCTATCCTAATGAAAAAAACAAACAAAACTTATTGGATATAAAAAATGGATGAGTACTACTCAAAAATAGAAGGGAAATCAAGAACAGAAGTTGCTACCTTTCTTAAAGAAAAAAATGGAAGAAAAAAAGGTGTGACAGGTCTTACACAAAAAGGGTGATGAACTTTACACAAGAGATAGTAAAGGAAATGAATGGAAAGTACTATGGACTTTAGAGCCTATTTCTTTACACAAATCTTCAGCTCCTGAGAATGAAAGATTTAAAGATACCATATTTACTCGTATTTTTACTTATAATGAATTTGATGATAACTCAACAACTGATAGTGCTGGTAAAAAGCTATATACTAAAGATGGTAGCATATATTTACAAGATAAATATGACTATAGTCCTAAACTTCTTTTTAAAAAGATGGTTGGGGAGAACCTAAAAAAACTTAGTGACAAAATTGCAGAAGCTCAAGAAAATATAGATAATGGTGAGCTTCAAGTAATACTTTTGAGCATTATTTCTATGATAAGAAAAAAATATGACTGAGGCTGATTTTTAATGCAAAATGGGTAACTCCTTTTGAAAAATGGTAATTTTGATCGTGATTTAGAAAATTTAAGAAAAGAAGTTAAAGAAGCCAAAGAAAGATTAGCTCCTATTGAAAAAAGTCTATAATGAAGCTAAAGAAAAAAACAAAAAGTTGCTTTAAATGATCCTGCTTGGTACTAAAAGGAGTTTATTGGTGGACTTTAAAGAATATGAGTGATGCTGATTTTGAAACTTTTTAAGTACAAAAACTGAGAAAGAAAAAGAATTACTTAAAGAATGGAAAAAAATATAGTGCTATTGAAGAAGAGAAATCTGATGAAATATATGCTATAAATGAAGATATCACAGAAAAATATTCCAAAAAGATATGGTTTCTATAAACCATATTGGGGCAGAGAGTCCAGCTGATGAAAAAAATGGCTAGATAGAGTTCTTCAAGATTCTAAAATCATTAGAGATTTACTTGGTAAAAAAATATTGAATTTAGAGGTAGAGGTAGAATAGAAGGAACTATTGATTTAGGTGAAGGAAGTAACCAAATTGAGATAGAAGAACAATTTACTGGTAGATATGGAACTAATATCATTTTAGGTTCTTATGCTAAGATACTTAATGTTAAGAAAGTTTGGGTTGGCGGACAATTAGGGAAGTGACTCAGGAGTATCCATTTCAGGTAGAGCTTCTCTATCTTTAGATATAGATTCAACTAAAAAGAATACTGAAGGTAACTTCTATCAACATGCTTTAAAAGACTCTGATCCTAATATACTTTTCATAAGTAGATTTGGGTCAATCACTTTAGATGAAAGAAACCAATTCCAAATAGAAATGATGACAAGTAGAATTGGTGAAGATGGAACTATAGATATAGGAAGAAAAAAATTGACTACAAATATACTGACATAGTAACTGGTAAAGAATACGATATGACTATACCATTTATATCTGATTCTATTGCTCATAGTTTAGTTGATAATAAAAAGTTCTCGAAGAATGGAACTTCTTTTACTTGATGTAAAAATCAAAGATGAAATTAAAAAGACTTTCTCCTGAAGAAAATGCTGTTTATAGAAGTATAAAAAAATGCTAAAAAAGCTATCTGTTCTATCTGAAACTTTAACAACAACAAATAAAAGAACAACTTTCAGTGTTGCTGATGAAGATAGAAATGAAGAAAAAAACTTACTAATCTAGCTATTTACTTAAAAACTAAAGATGCAGATGAATTATTAAAAGATTTATCTCAATTTAACTAACTTCTACTGAAAGAGATGAAATGAAAAAAAGTTAATTGAAAAATATTAAAGACAGACGATACTGTTAAAAATAATATTAAAAAGAAAAAAGATTTAAATGAAAAAGTTAAAGTTAGCTGAAAAAAATTAGAAAAACAGCTGAGTATCAATCTTTAAATCTAGATTCTTTCTTTGAAGATTTAAAAGATTTTTAATATAGCTGATTTAAGAGAAAAAGGGAAGATGCAACAGTAAGAAATGAAAATACTAAAAAAATTAAAGAAATTGTTGCTAGACTAGATACTGCAACATTAGATAAATTAAAAGATGAATATCCTGAGCTTAATTTTTGATGATCTTTTAACAGCTGTAAAATAATGTAAAAAATCAAGATGTTGCAGATAAGTGGGATTTTGGTTTTTCTTCTTAATAAGTTAGAAACTCTACAAACTTCTACAAAAAACAATTGGATTATACTGTTGAAAAATTTAACTAAAAAGTTTAGCAGATATCAATAAAGACTTATATAAAGAATTAGAAGGCTATACAACTAGTATATCTAAAGATTACCAAAAATTTAAAAAGGTAAGATTTATTATACTATGAGAGAAGAGGAAGTTTTAACTGAATTAAAGAATATGCTTAATCAACTAAGTGATAGAAATATCTATTCTAAGTTAAACAAGATTTCTAAAAATGAAATTTCAACTTATACTAATATTCCATTTGAAGTAAGTCATGCTTTAACTGATAAAAGACATATTGCAAGAGGTGGATTTATTTCTAATAGAACTGTTCAAGATAATTTCAAAGGAAATATCTATATAGCTTATGGACTATATGAAAAAAACTGCTGAATCAGGAACTAAGTATGGATTTATGATTGGAGGAGCAAACACTAAACACAATGAAGTATATCAAAGAAGTCTTACAACTGTAGCGACTGAATCGGATATAAAAGGTGTATCTGCTTATGTTGGAGGATATTTCAATAAACCTATTGTAAATAATCTAAACTGGATTACTGGAGTGGGTGCTCAATATGGAACATATAAAGTAAAAAGAGAAATGAGAAATAACTATCAAGATTTACATTCTGAGAGTAAAAGTAAATACAAATGCTTTAAATACTTATAGTGGACTTATTATGAACTATCCTATACAAGAAGATGTATTTGTTCAATTAAAAAGCACTTTTAGCTTACACTATGGTAAAACAAAGTAAAGTAAATGAAAATGGAGATTTACCTCTTGATATTAGTGCTAAAACTTATCACTATGTTGATGGTGAAGCAGGAATCAGCTTTCAATAAAATTTTCTATGGTGATAATCTAAGAAGTAGTATATCTGCAGGAGCTTATGGAATAACTGGTCTTGCTGGATATAAAAATGGTGATATGGATGCTAAAATTGATGGAAGTACTTCATCATTTTGGTATTAAAGGAGATAGAATTAAAAAAAGATGCTGTAAAAAAATTAATCTAGACTATAATGTTCAAACAGATATTGGATATAATTATGGTCTTGAAGGAACATATATCAGCAACTCTAAAGAAAAACAATGTAAAAATCGGTATAAAAAGCTGGTTATACATTCTAAAAATTAGAAGTATAAAAATAGCTGTTGTTAAATTTTTAATCTAAAAGTTAAAAAAATAAGTGAGTTACGAATGTAGATTTTTAGATGAAAAATCAAATAGAATGAGCCGAGTAATTGTCGGAGTGTCTGAAGCCAACTTGTTGGCAATCTTAGAAGCTTTTTAATGAACTTGTTCATTTAGAGCTTCTACAGATCCGAAATTACAGCGAATTCTTGATTTTTTTCATCGTTAAGAAATCTACTCAGTAACGAACTATTTTTACTTTTATTAATTTACAACAGCCTTTTTAATTATTTTTATAAGTTTTTTTAAATATTTTTTTCAGCACTTAAATAATGTTTCTTTGTTAAATCTAAAGTTAGAGATATATTGTTTTCTTCTATAGATTTAATAATATTTTCATGATCTTCTAAAGCAAGCTTTTCTATTTTTTTAAAGAAATAGCTCCTTTTATGATATGCTTTTACTAAAATTTCATTTATCAGATTATATTTTTTTAAATAAATCCTTCAATAACTTATTGTTTGAATAATCAAAAAAGTTTTATGAAAATGATAGTCATAGTCATAATAGAGATCAGTTGACAAATTATCTTCTTCTAATTCTACATATTTCTTTAAATTAGCAAGAATCTCTTTTCTATTCTCAGGATTTTTAGAGAGTATTCGATAACTCCCAAAGTGATTGTCATAATTAATTGATTAACTTCACAAGCAAAATGTGGGTCAAAAATCTATGAGTTTTTGCCCTGACCTTGTTACTTCCTCCACTATTCCATCTTCTTTTTAGTCTTAATATTGCGTCTCTTATTGGAGTAGAACTTACTTCAAATCTTTCTTGTAAATTTTTATTGACCAAAACCTCACCAAAAGTTTATTCTGGAATTAATTATATCTTCTTTTTAAAATCTTGTATATCTGCTCACTTAATAAATCTTTTACTACTTTCATACTCCTGTCCTCCCCAATAATTACACTATCTAAAAATATAGCATATTTGATAAAAAAAGTTCAAATTTAATTAATTTCTTAAAAAAATTTTTTTTAAAAAAATGTATTTTTTTAGCTTTTTACCTCATTTTAAAACAAAAATAAAAAAATATTGACATTCTTTTTAAAAATGAGCTATACTCTATTTAGAAAAATACATAATGCATTATGTATTAAACATTAATTTTTAGGAGGAATTATTATGAGATTTGAAGATTATCCAGCAGAGCCATTTAGAATTAAAAAGTGTAGAAACAGTTAAAAATGATTGATAAGGCAACAAGAGAAGAAGTAATTAAAAAAGCAGGATATAATACTTTCTTAATTAACTCTGAAGATGTTTACATTGACTTATTAACTGATAGTGGAACAAACGCTATGAGTGATAAACAATGGGGTGGATTAATGCAAGGTGACGAAGCTTATGCAGGGAAGTAGAAACTTCTTCCACTTAGAATCAACTGTACAAGAAATATTTGGATTTAAACATATAGTTCCTACTCACCAAGGAAGAGGAGCAGAAAAATATTTTATCTCAAATAGCTATTAAACCTGGACAATATGTTCCTGGAAATATGTATTTCACAACTACTAGATATCACCAAGAAAGAAACGGTGGAATATTCAAAGATATCATAAGAGATGAAGCTCATGATGCAACTCTTAATGTTCCTTTCAAAGGAGATATAGATTTAAACAAATTACAAAAAAATTAATAGATGAAGTTGGAGCAGAAAACATAGCTTACGTATGTTTAGCAGTAACTGTTAACCTAGCTGGTGGACAACCTGTTTCAATGAAAAATATGAAAGCTGTTAGAGAATTAACTAACAGATATGGAATAAAAGTTTTCTATGACGCAACTAGATGTGTTGAAAATGCTTATTTCATAAAAGAACAAGAAGAAGGATATCAAGATAAAACTATAAAAGAAATAGTACATGAAATGTTCAGCTATGCTGATGGATGTACTATGAGTGGTAAAAAAGACTGTCTTGTTAATATTGGTGGATTCTTATGTATGAACGACGAAGAACTATTCTTAAAAGCTAAAGAAATGGTTGTTGTTTATGAAGGAATGCCTTCTTATGGAGGACTTGCTGGTAGAGATATGGAAGCTATGGCAATAGGATTAAAAGAATCTTTACAATATGAATATATCAGACATAGAGTTTTACAAGTTAGATACCTAGGAGAAAAATTAAAAGAAGCTGGAGTACCTATACTTGAACCAGTTGGAGGACATGCTGTATTCTTAGATGCTAGAAGATTCTGTCCTCATATCCCTCAAGAAGAATTCCCAGCTCAAGCACTTGCAGCAGCTATTTATGTTGAATGTGGTGTAAGAACTATGGAAAGAGGAATCATTTCTGCAGGAAGAGACGTTAAAACTGGTGAAAACCATAAACCTAAACTAGAAACAGTTAGAGTTACTATCCCTAGAAGAGTTTATACTTATAAACATATGGATATAGTAGCTGAAGGTATCATTAAATTATACAAACATAAAGAAGATATCAAACCTCTAGAATTCGTTTATGAACCAAAACAATTAAGATTCTTTACAGCTAGATTTGGAATCAAAAAAATAATTGAAATAATAAATGAACTCTTTAATTTTTGTATGTAATCTGTTATTTCTAGGATAGAAAAGGAGAGAAATCTCTCCTTTTTATTAAAAATTAGTTAATGAAAAAAATGGACTTTTTGTATTAAAAATTTTTAGGAGGCTTATATGGACAATTCGGAAAGAAAATTTCAGTCGAAACTAGGTTTTATATTAACTTGTGTAGGTTCTGCCGTTGGTATGGCTAATATCTGGGCTTTTCCCATATAGAGTTGGAAAGTACGGAGGAGCTGTATTTTTATTAATATATTTTATGTTCATTGCTTTATTTTCTTATGTTGGTTTGTCTGCTGAATATTTAATTGGAAGAAGAGCTGGAACAGGAACTTTAGGGTTCTTATGAATATGCTTGGAATGAAAAAAAGGAAAAGGTAAATTAGGTTATACTCTAGCTTATATTCCTCTTTTAGGATCTATGAGTATAGCTATTGGATATGCTATTATATCTGCTTGGGTTTTAAGAACTTTTGGAGCAGCAGTTACAGGAAAGATATTAGAAGTTGATACAGCTCAATTCTTTGGTGAAGCTGTTCAAGGAAACTTTGTAATACTTCCTTGGCATATTGCAGTAATTGTCATAACTCTACTTACACTTTTTGCTGGAGCTTCAAGTATAGAAAAAACTAACAAAATCATGATGCCTGCTTTCTTCGTACTATTTTTCATATTAGCAGTAAGAGTTGCATTTTTACCAGGAGCTATTGAAGGTTACAAATATTTATTCGTACCTGATTGGTCTTATCTATTTAATGTTGAAACTTGGGTTAATGCCATGGGACAAGCTTTCTTCTCACTTTCTATAACTGGTAGTGGAATGATAGTTTGTGGTGCATACCTTGATAAAAAAAGAAGATATAGTAAATGGTGCTTTACAAACTGGTATCTTTGATACATTAGCTGCTATGATAGCTGCTTTCGTTGTAATTCCTGCATCATATGCATTCGGATACCCTGCAGGTGCTGGACCATCTCTAATGTTTATGACTATCCCAGCTGTATTCAAACAAATGCCATTTGGACATGTACTAGCTATACTATTCTTCATATCTGTTGTATTTGCTGCTGTAAGTTCATTACAAAACATGTTTGAAGTTGTTGGTGAATCTATAATAACAAGATTTAAGATGTCAAGAAAAAGCTGTTATTTTCTTACTTGCTATAGTATCTCTTGTTATAGGTATATTCATTGAACCAGAAAAACAAAGTTGGACCTTGGATGGACGTTGTTACTATATATATAATTCCATTTGGAGCAGTGCTTGGAGCTATTTCTTGGTACTGGATACTTAAAAAAAGAATCTTTCATGGAAGAACTTAATGAAGGAAGTAAAGTTAAACGTTCAGAAGCATACTTCACTGTTGGTAGATATGTTTATGTACCATTAGTTCTAGTTGTATTTGTACTTGGACTTATATATCATGGAATCGGATAAAAAAACATTAAAAAATTAATCTAAATAAAAAAATAAGCTCGTTCCTGTTCTTGGTAACGAGCTTTCTTCTTTATACTCTTTCTGATTAAAAACTAAAAATAGACGAGTTACGAATGTAGATTTTTAGATGAAAAATCAAATAGAATGAGCCGAGTAAAATCAGGAGTGTCTGAGCTAACTTGTTAGCGAGTTTCCTGTTTTCTTAGAAGCACTTAGCAATTTATTGCTTAGAGCTCTTATGATGCAGATTCTTTGATTTTTTTCATCGTTAAGAAATCTACTCAGTAACGAGCTATTTTTACTTTTTCCCTTATGCATTTTTTTCTAGCATTTGTTTTACTTTCATAAGTCTTGTTATAGTTGCTCTTTCATTTTCATCTAGTTTCATTCTTATGTCTTTAACTGTTTCTTCAAGATTAGAATTGTACTATATTCAAGAGCATTAACTCTTCTTCTTGTCTTTTTCAATCTCATCAGCCATAAGTTGACAAGATTTTTTTCTATCTCAGCAAGAGACAAAAAGATTATCCAAAACCTTTTTGTAACTTTTATAACTGTATCATCAAGCTCAGCTGAAGTTTGGACAAAACCATAAGGGAATATGCTTCCTTCCATTTCTTCCTTCACAAACTTCATCTCAGGAACATTGACACTCATTATATTTTTTTGATTTTTATCTCCACTGATAATTTTTTTCTTTTGGAAAAAGATACAGCACTTTCCAAAAATAGTGGACTCATTGTTGCACTTGCAAGAAGAAAAGATTTAAAAAGATTCTGAAAGTTCTTTTTCAACTTCCACACGAAGCTTTTTATTTTCCTTAATGAGATTAATGAATTGTCTCATTAATTCATCTTGCTTATCTTTTTAAAAAGTTTATGTCCTCTTTTTAGCTGTTACAAGTCTAAGTTTTAATTCAGAAAGAGCCATTCTAGTAGGATTTACTTTTAGCTTTGCCATAATAATCCCCCTAGTCTTTATCATTCAAATACTTATCTATATATTCAGTTCTTATTCTCTTTAATTCTGTACGAGGAATCACTTTTAAAAAGTTTCCAACCTAGATTTAAAGTTTCTTCTATATTTCTATTTGTTTCATAACCTTGGCTTACATATTCCCTATCAAAATTTTCTGCAAACTTAGCAAAAAGCTTTATCTGCTTCTGATAGTGCTGAATCTCCAAGAATTACTGCAAGTTCTCTAGCTTCTCTTCCTGAAGCATAGGCTGCATAAATTTGGTTCATTGTATCAGCATGGTCTTCTCTTGTTTTACTCTTACCTATTCCTTTGTCTTTCAATCTTGATAGAGAAGGAATTACAAAGATAGGTGGTTGAATACCACTCTTTGATACAATTCTCTTGAAAGAATTATTTGCCCTTCAGTGATATATCCTGTAAGGTCAGGAATTGGGTGAGTTATATCATCTTCAGGCATAGTCAAAATAGGAATTTGAGTAATAGAACCTGGTTTTCCTTTTATTTTTCCTGCTCTTTCATAAATTTGAGAAAGGTCAGTATATAGATATCCTGGATATCCTCTTCTTCCTGGAACTTCTTTTCTAGCTGCAGAAACTTCACGAAGAGCTTCTGCATAGTTAGTCAAATCTGTCAAGATAACCAATACATGCATTCCCTTTTCAAAAGCAAGATATTCTGCACAAGTAAGTGCCATTCTTGGAGTTGAAATTCTTTCTATGGCAGGGTCATTGGCAAGATTTGATAAATAGAACTGCTCTGTCAATAGCTCCTGTTTTTGTAAAGTCATCTATAAAGAATTGTGCTTCTTCAAAAGTTATTCCCATTGCTCCAAACACAACAGCAAATTTTGCATCATCACCAAGTACCTTTGCTTGTCTTGCTATCTGTGCAGCAACATTGTTATGTGGAAGCCCTGAACCTGAAAATATTGGTAATTTTTGTCCTCTAACCAATGTATTAAGTCCATCAATAGTCGAGATTCCTGTTTGAATAAACTCTGATGGATAATCTCTTGAAACAGGATTGATTGGAGAACCATTTATATCCACTCTCTTTTCAGGAATAATTTTTTTGGTCCCTTATCAATAGGATTTCCTAAACCATCGAAAATACGCCCTATCATATCTTCAGAAACTCCTAATTCAAGTGGCTTTCCTAAAAATCTAACTGTTGTATCTTTAAGATTTATACCTGCAGATCCTTCAAAAAGTTGTATCATGGCTCTATCACCGTCGATTTCTAGCACACGACCACGTCTTTTTTCTCCTGTTTGAGTTTGAATTTCTACAAGCTCTTCATACTTAATTCCTTCCACACCTTCAACTATCATTAGAGGTCCTACTATTTCTTGTACTGATTTATATTCCTTAAGCATTAGTTGTACCTCCTTCTTTTTATCAACTTTGATACTGCTTCTTTTATTTCTTCTTCTATCTTATCAAAAAGTATCTAATTCTTTTTCACTTATATTCTTTGCTCTTGTTATCTTTTTCACGACTTGGAAGAGCTAAGATTTCATTTAAATAAACTCCTTCTTTTATAGCTCTTTGAGCTTCATCATAGAAAAAAACAAAATTAACTTTTAACATTTTAAATTGTTTATCCAAAGAGCAATAAGTATCAACTTCATGGAAGGCATTTTTGTTGTAAAAAGTCTTCACGAAGTGACTTTGTAACTTTCTAACTTTTAATTGGTCATGCTCAGAAAGTGAATCTCTACCAACAAGTCTTACGATTTCTTGTAATTTAGCTTCTTCTTGTAGAAAGTGCCATTGCTTCTATTCTAAATTTTGGGAAATCTCTATCAACATGTTCTTCTTTATACTTATCCATCTTAGCTTGATAAAGTGAATAAGAGTTCAACCAGTTTATTGCTGGGAAGTGTCTTCTATATGATAGTGCATAGTCAAGTCCCCAGAACACTTTTGCTATTCTCAATGTTGATTGAGAAACAGGTTCAGAAATATCTCCACCAGGAGGAGATACTGCTCCAATTACTGTCAATGCTCCTTCTTCACCATTACCTAGACATTCAACAAGTCCTGCTCTTTCATAGAATTCTGCTATTCTACTTGATAGATATGCTGGATATCCTTCATCACCCTGGCATTTCTTCCAAACGTCCTGACATTTCACGAAGTGCTTCTGCCCAACGACTTGTTGAATCTGCCATAAGTGCCACTGAGTACCCCATATCTCTAAAATATTCTCCAATAGTTATAGCTGTATATATTGAAGCCTCACGAGCAGCAACTGGCATATTAGAAGTGTTGGCTATAAGAACTGTTCTCTTCATCAAAGATTGCCCTGTCTTAGGGTCAATGATTTCTGGGAACTCCATAAGTACATCTGTCATTTCGTTACCACGTTCTCCACAACCAACATAAACAACTACTTCAGCATCTGCCCACTTTAGCAAGTTGGTGTTGTATTACAGTTTTACCAGATCCAAATGGTCCAGGGATAGCTGCAGTTCCTCCCTTAGTAACAGCAAAGAAAGTATCTATAATTCTTTGTCCTGTTATTAGAGGTTTCACAGGGATTTAATTTTCTTTTTCAAATATGGTCTACCCTTTCTAACTGGCCATTTTTGTATCATATTTAATTCTTTAACACCATTTTCTGTTTCTATCTTGCATATTATTTCTTCTACTGTAAATTCTCCCTCTTTTATTTCCTTTACTTTTCCATATACTCCATTAGGAACCATTATTTTATGTAGTACGATTTCTGTTTCTTGGACAGTTCCAATAACCTTTTCCAGGTTCTACTTCTTCACCAACTTTCTACAGTTGGATTAAATTGCCATTTCTTTTCTCTATCTAGTGCTGGAACACTGACTCCTTTTAATAGAAAGTCTCCAACTGCTTCTTGAATTTTCAAAAGTGGTCTTTGTATTCCATCGAACATTTGTTCTAACATACCAGGTCCAAGCTCAATGGAAAGTGGACTTCCTGTTGTAACAACAACGTCTCCTGGTCCTATTCCTGTTGTTTCTTCATATACTTGTATAGAGGCTTTATCTCCTCTCATTTCTATGATTTCACCAATGAGCTTATTATCTGAAACTTCTACTACGTCATATACATTAGCTTCTTCCATTCCTTCAGCCACAACCAAAAGGACCTGAAACTTTTTATAATTCTACCTTCTTTCAATGTTAAGCCCTCACTTTCTACAATATATTTGAACCAATAGCCTTTTCCACATTCTTATCTATGTTTGCCAAACCTATATTTAAACTTCCTTTATTACTTGGTATTAATATAATGGCAGGTATAAGTTCACTATTATATCTTTTTATTGTCTCAGGAATATCCTTTTGCTACTTGTTCTGTAACAAAGATAATTCCATATCCTTCTTTTGAAATTCTATCTATAATCTTTCTTGCTTCTTGAGCATCTAAACTTATATAGACATCTACTCCAAGAATTTTTAAAAAGCTAAGACAGAATCTTTATCTCCCTACTATAGCTATTTTATACATAAATTTCACGCAACCTTTCTTTTTATGAAATCTGCTGAAAGTCCATTAGCCCTACCAACTAAACAAACTCTTAAATTTTTAATTTCTATTTCTTTTGCATGCACATAAGCAAAAAAATAATTTCTGAGTCATATGGCATTCTTTTGTACTTTTTTTCTTTTCAAAAAGATTAGTCAAAAAAATTATCCATATACTTTTTCAAATAACAACAATCTTCCTGTGTCATTGTAACCTTTTTAAAGCCAAAAATTAAACTTTTTCCTATTCTAGAATTCTTATAGGAATTAACTAAACTCTTCTATATCCTTATAGAAATAAGATGCAATATCTTCTGTGTCTATATAACCATCTTGAATTAGGCAGCTCTTAAAAATATTAATATCCTGCTCATCTCTTTTTACAACGAATAAAAGGTTCTTATATTTAGAAAAATCTATCATATTTTTTTAAAATATTCTTCAATTAAATCAAGTCCCAACTTTTTAGAAACTTCTAAAAAGTTTTTCAAAAATATCTTTTATCTACAAAAAAATTCTATCTTTTTCTGGATCTTTTGTATCTTCAAAAAAACTTTATAGGCTTGAATAACAGTATCTTCATACCAAGTACCTTTTTCACCTTTTTCTGTTTCAAACTGTTTCTTCAATTTAGGTAAATCTTCATAATGAACTTTTGAATAGATATGCTCAAAAATTTTTCTTGTAAAATTTTTTTCCTTAACTGCCAATTTTATATTATGAAAAAGCAAACTTATAAGTTAAAATATCTACAAGTTCTTTGACTGGGACTAAGTTTTCAAAAACTTCACTATAAGTTCTATTCAATGAATTTGAAAGAGCTATTTCAAAATTTTCTGCCCTATCTATTTTTGCTAAATCTTCTGAATAGGCTGTTTCATTCAAATGTTTAACAGCTTCTTCTAAAGTTATCAGCTTCATATAATCTTTCAAATTGAATTTTTGTTAAGAGTTTTTTTCTCAAGATTTCTTATTCTGACACTTGCTTGCACAAATTTTTTCCCTATCCATAAGAAAAACCTCCTATTCAAAAAAATTTTTATTTAAAATTTCTCTTTCTAATTCTTCTCTATTAAACTCTATAAGATTAGAGAATTCATTATTGTAAATAAGATTTCCATCTTTTATACTGCAACCTGATTCAACAGTTTTATCAGATATTTTATAATCTAGTATCTTATCTCCTAAGGCTAATTTCATATCTTTACTAACCATAACTTCTGCATTTTTTTGAAAGATTCAGGTTTTTTTAAAAATATTTTTCAACAAACTTTAGATATTTCTTGGTATCAATATTTTTTTTAAGTCTTTCTAAAACTCTCTCTAAAATGTCATCAGCCAATTCTTCCTTAGCCTGTAATATCATATCTCTTGATTTCAAATTGGCATTAGATATCATTCTTTCTTTCAAGGCTTGAGCTTCTTCTTGTGCCTTATCATTTATAGCTTCTACTTCTTTTTGTACCTTTTTATTTCTCTTTTTCAGAAAATTCTGAATTTTCTGTTTTTGCCTATAGTTAACATTCTGTTCGCTTCTTTTTTTGTGCCTGTTGCAAAAATCTCTGCAATAAGATTATCTAAATTGGACATTCTATCACATCCTTTTTAAAAACTTCACTTGATTTAGTAGTAAGAAAGACATAGCAAATGCTAAGATTGCATAAGTTTCAACCATTACTGCAAGAATTATTCCTTTTTGTTTGATGAGTTTCATTTTTGCTAGAATATTAATACCTGCAACTGCAACTTGCCCTTGATATAGAGCTGATCTCAATCCAACAAAAACCAACTGGAAGTCCTGCCATAAGAAGATATAGTCCTTCTATTACTTTCATATCTGGAGAAAGTCTAAACATGATAAAAAGTCCAATGACAAAAACCGTAAAGTCCTTGTGTTCCTGGTAAAAGTTGAAGTACCATAGCTTTTTACCAAATTTTTCAGGTTCATCTATAACAAGACCTGCTGCTGCTTCCCCAGCTAATCCAACTCCTCTTGCTGAACCAATACCTGATAATAAAAACTGCAAGTGCTGCACCTAATATTCCAAATACTACTCCACCATTTTGCTCAAATATTGTCATTATATTTTTCCATTTTCTTCCCCTTTCTTCCTTATTTTCTATTATTCTAAGCTAAAAAAATAAGTGAGATACGATTGTAAATTTTAGAAAAAAATTAAAAGCAAGTGAGCCGAGTAAATCTCGACATGTCTGAGCTAACTTGTTAGCGAGTTGGTCGAATTTACAGCGAAACGTTAATTTTTATCGTTAAGAAATTTACTAGTAATGAACTATTTTTAGCTATACCCTGAATTTTTTTAAATGCTTTTCCTCCACCTTCATAGAATTTAGAGAAAAAAATTCAACATACATAAGTCTTGAAGTATGAACATAAGCTGATAGGAAACTCAAGAATATATTAAATGATTGTCCCAAATGCAAACACAATTGCTCCTAGTATAATTCCTAGTATTCCTCCACTTACTAACATTTTTACAATAATATTTATTGCAACTGCTATAAAAGCCTCCTGCCAAACCTAATGCCATAAGTCTTAAGTATGAAACAAAAGTCTCCTATATATGAAGTAATTCCATACAGTGAATAAAGTCCTCCACCTATTCTTCCCTACTATAGTTTCTGCATCTCTTGCTCCAAAAAGCTACTATTCCTAGCATTCCAACAAGTGTACAAGCTAGAAGTATATTTTTTTGTAGAGAAGTAAATTCTAAATTTTCCTGCAAGAATAAGTAGAATTAAACTTGTCAAAGTTAAATACCATAAGAAAAACATCATACACAGCATCCATAAAATGTCCATTTTTTTTATAAGGATATAGGCTTTGATAGCTAGTCCCATAACCAAATGAACAGCTCCAAATATTATTGAAAGTTTTAATATGGTCATAAAAATCTTTTGAAGAGTCTAAAACTTGAGTTGGTAATTTTATTAAATCACCAAAGGCACTACCATAGAGTAAGCCCCATATCATAGTTGAAAAAAACTCAATGCAAAGAAAAAAATTTTAAAAATTTTCTTTTTATTCTCATCAAATTTACCAAACATCAATGCAAGACCTGAAATTATAAATAGAATAAGTCCATAAGCGAAGTCAGCTACCATCATACCAAAAGAAAAATCCAGTAAAAATATTGATAATATTGCTGTTGGATCTATTTCATTATACTTAGGTAGTGCATACATTTGAGTTATAGATGCAAATAGTCCTGTTATTCCTGAATTCTTTAATAAAATTGGTACTTCCTCATCATCTTTATCAACTTCAGTAATTTCTAAATAGTTACTTTTTATTAGAGTTTTTTTATTTATAATTTCTCTTAAACTCTTCTTCCATATCCTTTGGTATATAACCTTCTATAACATTAACTGTATCTGTTGCTTTGAAAAGTTTGATACAACAGTTTCTCTCATTAAAAGCATTATCCAAATATTCTTTTTGAATAAGTAATTTTTGGAATAAGTTTCAATAGTTTTTCAGCTTTTTCCCTTTAATTTTTCATTAGCTTTTTTTAATTCTTCTTCTCTACTTTTAGTTTTTGTCATATTCTTCAGTAAAACTTGTGTCAAAAGTCAAAATTAACTTCAGTAAAAGCTATAAGTTTTTAATTCATTTTTGAGTTTTTTTCTTCGGTGTTTGAAGTCAGTAGCATAATATTTACTTTGGCTTGATTCATCGGAAATTTCTTCTATGTATGTGTGGTCAAAGTTTCTTAGATTGTCTTTTTAATGGTTCAAAAATTCTTCTTTGCAACTGTTCCTAAAAAGAATTTTTGCAGTATTAAAAAGCTTTTAAATTACCAAGAGACTCCTTTTTATATTAAGCCACTTAGATAACTCTTTTTCTATAAGTTTCAAGATTAGCAATTTCTTCCTTTATTGCTATCCATCTCTCTACTTATATTAGCTAAATTCTCATAGTCGTTACTAAAATCATATTTACTTGCTTGTTGCTCTAGTAATGACAAATAGGGTTTCCTTTAACAGAACTTTCATCTATTTCTTTTTTTGTATCCTTTGGAAAAAAAGTTTTAAAAAGTAATTAAGCATCCATTTAACCTTTTTGACTTTTTTTCTTTAATTGCAGTCATATCTTGATTAAATTCAATATCTTTTAAACTTTTATCTTCTTCTTTGGTTTTTAACAAAATGAACATAAGAGAATTTCTGTAATTCTTTTCAATAAGGATTTCCTATCTTTTTCAAGAGCAAATAATTTAAATTTTTTTCATTTTAACTATTGCCATTTGAATTCACTATCCTTTCTACAATTAGTTCAATTACAGATTCTAGTTTATCCTCCTTAACATCTTTAATAGCTAAAACTTTTTGTTCAGCTTCTTTAAAAAAATCGGACTGGCGATAGCTTCTCCTTCAGTTTTATACTTTGTTTTAAGTATCTCTGCATCCTTTATGGCTGTTTCTATGGCATCCTTCTGAAATTTTTTTATTTTTTCTCTAGTTTCTTCTTTTTAAGAGTGCAATTTCTTGATTTGCCTTTTTCAATTATTTCTTTTTGCCTTTAATTCTGCATCTTTAACTTTTTAGTATAGCATCAGTAGCCACTTTCATCACCTCCATAAGTTTTTTTTATCCCCCTTATATTTATATTATACTCCTATTATGAAAAAAATTAAACTAAAAAAATTTTATTTTTTTAGCTTATACATCTAAAAAAATAGTATTATTTTCCTAATATAATACATTGACATAATGATAAAAAAAGTAAAAAAAATAAATAAATTACATCATAAGTTTCTTCTTTAAAAATTTTTTTTAAGTCAATAATTAACTTTCAATAAGATTACTGCGACGTCCATTATTGTTGAGTGAGCCTTTGTGGAGCTCACTGCAAACACTAATGGACGTGCAAGTAATCGTTATCTATAATTAGAAATTATTAAGTCCTTTCAAAAAAATTTTTAAAATCTACTCAGTAACGAACTATTTTTACTTTTTGTTAATTTGCAACAGTCCCTTTATTTTTCTTCTCAATATTTCATTATACTTGACATCATACATACCCCAAAAAGCACCACTATCTATAACAGATGAGAATTTTTTTCATCTATTCCACCTATTGCAAATATTGGAATAGTTAGTGTAGATGATAAATCTTCAACAAATTTTAATCCTCTTGGTTCTAAACCTTTCTTACAATCTGTCTCAAATATATGTCCTGCAATCACATAACTTGCTCCTAGACTTTCTACTTCTTTAGCTTCATCAAGACTATGTATAGATACTCCTATTCTTTTTATACTTTCTTTATTAGTTCTGCTTTTAATATTTTTGATTTAAAGATTTAAAAATACTATAACTTAAATGAATTCCTCCAATATTATATTTTATCATCTAAGTTTAGATCATAATTTTGATGTAAGATTAAATTTATCTTATATTTTTTTGACAGATAGGATAGACTTTTTCTATTAACTTTAAATATTCATTTTTATTTAAATCTTTTTCTCTTAAAGTGAGTGCAACAATTTCAAAATTTTTTTAAAATTATTTTTTTCTTTCATAAGCTGAAAAAAATTTTTTTTTCAATTTGCTTTTTCAAGATTTTCATTCTCACATAATTTTCCTATTACTAATAATATTTAATTTTATTTTATCTATCATACTTTAGTCCTTTAGATAGATATAGTCATTCATCACAGGTTGTAAGTTCTCTGTTTTTATCTTTTTCAAATATCTCTGACACAGTTCTTCTATCTGCTATTTCAAACTGTTCATCACCTTTTTTTATTTGAATGTTCACTGTGAGCTCCTATCCCTGTATCCACTCCTGCTGATATTTTTAGTCGCTGCTATTTTTTTATAACATTATCTCTAAAACTTGGGATTTTCTCTTGTTGATATCGTTATATTTGCAAAGGGTAAAAATAATCTATATGCACATATAATTTGAAATAGCTCCTTTTCACTGACAAACTCTTCTTCTATTTTTTTATATTATTGATAACGGGTCTTAATCTTGGACAAGAAATAGAAATTTCAGCATGAGGATATTTTTTTCTGTAAAAGATAAGCATGGTAGCCTGTTGAAAAAGGCATCTTTTCTAAAATCATCCAGTCCTAATAAGGCACCAAAGGCAACTCCTCTCATATTCCCCATCAAAGCTCTTTCTTGTGAATTAAATCTATAGGAGAAAACTTTTTTATGCCCCTCTAAATGCAATTTTTATACTTTTCATTGTTATATGTTTCTTGAAAAAAATAGTTACATAGTCTGCACCACAAGAATTTAGATATTTATAGTCCTCTACATTTACAGGATATATTTCAATTCCCACATTATTAAAATATTTTCTAGCTAGTTTACAAGCTTCCCCTATATACTCAATACTTGAGTATCTTTCACTTTCTCCTGTAAGTATAAGGATTTCTTCCAAAGCCTGTTTTTGGCTATCTCTTTTAACTCAGCTTCTATTTGCTCAAAATCTAATCTAGCTCTTTTTATCTTATTATGTGAATTAAAACCACAATAAACACAGTAATTATCACAATAGTTTGAGATATATAGAGGGGTAAAGATATAGACAGAATTTCCAAAAGTATCTTTCTCTACATTCTTTAGCCTTCTTTGCTATTTCTTCAAGATAATTCATAGCCTTAGGGGATAAAAAGTGCTTGAAAAATCTCTTACAGATAAATAATCTTTATTCAAGGCTTTCTTTATATCTTCATCTGTAAATGAATTATAGTTATAACTATTCATTTCACTTATTACTCTATCCATAATATCTGAGTTGATATTTTCTAGTTCCATTAGTCCTCCCCATTTAAAAAGCCTGTAAGTGGTGAAGAGGCAGAGGCTCCATTTTCTAAAACTCTACCTAGTTTAGCAAGATAGGCATCTCTACCTGCCTGTATTGCATACTTAAAAGCTTGTGCCATTCTTGGAATATCACTTGCAGTTGCTATTGCAGTATTAGCCATAATAGCAGTCACTCCCATCTCCATTGCTTCACAAGCTTGTGAGGGCTTTCCTATACCTGCATCAACTATTATAGGCAAATCTATTTCATCTATTAAAATTTTAATAAATTCCTTAGTTATTAAGCCTCTATTAGAACCTATTGGTGCTGCAAGTGGCATAATACAACTTGCTCCTGCATCTCTTAAAGCTCTTGCAACATTCAAATCAGGGTACATATATGGCATTACAATAAAGCCTTCTTTTGCTAATATTTCAGTTGCTTTTATAGTTTCATAATTATCAGGTAAAAGATATTTACTATCTTTAATCACTTCAATTTTAATAAAATCTCCTTGAGTACATTCTCTTGCAAGTCTTGCTATCTTCACTGCTTCTTCGGCATTTCTTGCACCAGAAGTGTTAGGAAGTAAAGTTATATTCTTAGGAATATAATCTAAGATATTTTCTTGAACTCCACTGATAGCTCTTCTCATTGCAACAGTCACTATCTCTGCTCCTGCATAATTAATAGCACTATTTATTAATTCATTTGAATACTTCCCTGATCCAAGGATAAATCTTGAATTAAATTCTTTATTTCCAAGTTTAAAACTATCACTCATTTTTCTTCTCCTAATATTAATCTTAAATACTATATTGGCTTGGTGGGCAGCACAAAGCATAACTCTAGTTGACATAATCCCTGAGTATTCTTCATAGTCCGAATAATTGTCTCCTATTAAATAGAAATTATCTCTAACTTTTTCTTGTAATAATTTCATTTGCTGAACCTAGTCCTGCCATTCCTGAGGCAGATACAAGTATCTTATTTCCATTTATCAATAATTCTTCTATAGCCATAGCCTTTGTTTCAGCAACATCAAAAGGCTTCTACAACAATTTCAACATCTTCAACTATAGATAATATATTTTCTCTATCTATTTTTTTATTTAAAAACTTCAATCTCTACAAAAGGATTTATTTCTTTTATAATAGTTTCTTTATAGCCTCAGTTTTTCTTCATTCCTATATGAGATATTCTATATTGTTGTCTATTTAAATTACTTGCTTCAACTATGTCAAAATCTACTAACTTTTAAATAACCTATGCCTGATCTTGCAAGTAGAGTAGCTACATTTGAACCCTAAAGCCTCCCAAGCCTAAAAATACAAACTTTTTGCCTTTTTTTAATTTCTCAGATATACCTTTTTACATTTCTTTTTCAAAGCAAATCTTCTTCTTTTAAGTCCATATCCTAGCCTCCACCAACAAAAACACACAATTTCTATCTTATCTGTATTTTTTTATATTAATTTTTGAAAAATTCTGCTTTTTTTACTATTTCTCCATTATAGTCAATAACAACTCTATCCACTCTGTATTTATTAGCTATTAAATAATCTAGTAAATTAACATCATTTATCTCTTCATATTTTCCATTAATTTCTGCCATTTTTATACTCCTACTTCAAGATATTTAAATCTTCACCTGACATTATTTTTTTCATAGTTCTCATAGAACACATTTTTCCACACATAGTACATGTATCTTCATTTTCAGGAGTAGACTCTTTTCTGTATCTTCTAGCTTTTTCTTCATCTATTGCTTCTGCAAACATTCCTTCCCAATTTATATCTGCTCTATATTTTGCCATTCTATTATCCCAATCTATAGCCTTTGGAACTTTTTTACTGATATCAGCAGCATGGGCAGCAATACGAGAGGCTATTATACCTTCTTTCATATCATCTAAAGTTTGGCAATCTTAAATGTTCAGCTGGTGTAACATAACATAGGAAGTCAACTCCTGCAGCAGCTGCTATTGCTCCACCAATGGCTGAAGTGATATGGTCATAACCTGGTGCAATATCTGTTACCAATGGTCCTAGTACATAGAAAGGTGCATTGTGGCAAAGTTTCTTCTCTAACTTCACATTTGCTTCTATTTCATCTATTGCCATATGTCCTGGTCCTTCAATTATTATTTGTACATTTCTTTTCCATGCTCTCTTAGTCAATTCTCCCAATGTTATAAGCTCTTTTATTTGACAGGCATCTGTTGCATCATTTAAGCAACCTGGTCTCAATGCATCTCCCAAACTTATAGTCATATCATATTCTTCACAAATATCTAAAAGTTTATCAAAGTTTTCATAGAAAGGATTTTCAGCATTGTTAAGTTCCATCCAAGCATACATCAGAGAACCTCCCCTTGAAACAATATTAGTTATTCTTTCATTTCTTTTGAAAAGTTCCACTGCCTCTCTATTTAATCCTGCATGTATAGTGACAAAGTCCACTCCATCTTCTGCATGTTTTTCTCACTACATCTAAAAATTCTTCTGCCTTAATATCTTTTAATTCCTTATCGTAGAAACCTATGGCATCATAAACAGGAACTGTTCCAACCATAGCTGTTGACATAGCAATTAATTTTTTTCTAAATTCCTCTGTTTTACCAAATGAACTCAAAGTCCATTATTGCATCTGCCTTCATATCTATGGCAACTTTTTACTTTTTTTCCAATTCTTTATCTACATCAGGACAATCTTTAGATATTCCTAAGTTTACATTTATCTTTGTTGATAATCCTGACCCAACTCCTTTTTGCCACAAGAGAACTATGATTTTTTTATTAGCTGGTATAGCAATTTCTCCACTTGCTACTCTTTGCATTAAAAATTTTTTTCATCCATAGCTTCACTTTCAGCAATGCTTTTCATTTCCTTTGTTAAAATTCCTTTTTAGCAGCCTCCATCTGTGTTTTTATACATAATATCATCTCCTCAATTAATTAAAATTTTTTTCAACATTATATCTACTGCTTTTTTTACAATCTTTTTCTGATAATATCCCTGACACTGCACATATACCCTGTAAACCTATATTTTTTTAAAACTACTTACATTATCAATATTTATTCCACCTATAGCAAAAAAACTGGAATTTTTTTACACTGGCAACTATCTTTTTTTAACTCTTCCATCTCCAATTTTTTTAGCATTATCTTTTTGTATTTGTTCCAAAGATAGCTCCACTTCCTATATAGTCTGCTCCTAAGAGTTCTGCTCTTTTAGCTTCTTCTACATTTCTTGCTGTTGCTCCAATTAAGAATTTATCCTTTAAAATCTCTCTGCTTTCTCTATGGGCATATCAGATTGTCCTAGATGAACTCCATCTGCTCCAACAACCTGGGCTATATCCAATCTGTCATTTATAATGAATAAGGCTCCATAGTTTTTACAAATTTCTTTTCACCTTTAAAAGCCTTCTCATAGAAATCTTTTGTAGATATATTTTTTTCTCTTAATTGAACTATCTTAACTCCACCTTTAATAGCTTCTTCTATACAAGCACAAAAAAATCTTTTTCCTAAACAAGCTTTTTTTCATCAGTTACTAAATAAATTTTACAAGTCTTTAAGTCCATAAATTCTCCCTAATATAGCTTTTCTATATCTATATTTTTTTATATTTCTCCCATTTGATTTACTGTTCCACCTATTTCTCCAAAAATCTATTGAGTTCTTTATTGAACACAGTACAAAAATTCTTAGCTTTCTTGACTGAGTCCAGCATAGAATATTCCCTTAGCTAAGTTTGAGGCTATGGCTGAAGATAGGCTACAACCTGTTCCATGAGTCTTATTATTAGAATTTTCTCTCCTTCTAAAAATATATGTTTCATCACTATTTAAAAGAATATCCACTGCATTATTTGAAAGATGTCCACCTTTAATAAGAACCCATTTCTTAGTAAAATCTGCAATTATCTTTCCATAGCTTTTGCATTTTTTTCAACACTATCTATATCCTCTACATTTTCATTATTTAAAATTATTTTTTTACTATTTCTTTTGGTTTCATCTAAATTAGGAGTGATTATATCCACTAGCTTAAATAACTTATTTACTAAAAAAATCTTTTGCTTTCATCTTTTTATTAAAGATTTTCCACTTGTAGATATCATTATAGGGTCGAGAACTATATTTTTTTAACTTTGTATTTCAACAAGCTATCATATATCAGTTCAGCATTTTCTTTACTATTTATCATTCCAATCTTTATGGCTGAAACTTCTATAACATCTAATATTGCTTCTAGTTGATTTCTTAACATTTCTATCGAAACATCTTCAACCATCTTTACTTTCTGTGGATTCTGGGCTGTTAAGCTTGTGATAACAGTCATTCCATAAACTCCATTTGCAACAAAAGTTTTTAAATCAGCTTGTATTCCCTGCTCCTGCACTACAATCTGAACCTGCTATTGATAATATATTCTTCATATTTTCCTCCAAGAATAAATAAAAAAAGCATATACCTAATTTGTATATGCTTTGTAATTTAAAAACAAACTTCTTACTTCCTACGTTGGCATTACCCAAATCAGGTCAAAAGGTCAAGGCTCAACATCCTTTTCTCAGTCAATTTATTGACTCCCTTGTAACTAGTTTTATTATTTAATTTTTCTTTTATATTTGATATAATAGCACACATTTTATTTTTTTATACAATACTATTTTTTTATATCAAGCTAATTTTTTTATTATTTTTAAATGGTAGATAATAAAAACAATGTGTTTATATTATTTGATTTCCTTATAATAACAGTTCTATCACTATTTCACTTTATTTTTCACTTGCAAACATACTAAAATTATAATATAATAGTCTTCAAAAAAATGTAACTGCAAAATATAAAGTTCAAAAATATATTTTTAAAAAGGAGATTAATAAATGAGATTTTATTCTTACAACTATTTGCTTGAGCAAATTGCTAAGTTCGATTGGTGGGGAGCTGTATTCACTCTATTTTTTTAATTATTTGTCTTATTTTCACTTTGTTTAAATACAACAAAGGACATAAAGAAAGTAAATTTAGGGAACTGGCTATTATTTTTTTACTCTTACTATTATTGTTGTTATAAGTATTAAGATTACTCAGTATCAAGAATCACATATCAATGATAATCGTTATAGACAGGCTGTTCATTTCATTGAAGTTGTAGCAGAGGATTTGAAAACTGATAAGGAAAAATATCTATATAAATACTTCGGCTTCAATAGATGGAGCCTTAGTAAGAATTGGAACTCTTTATTTCAGAGTTATTAGTGGAGACAATGGTGAAAATTATCTTTTTAGAAAAAAATTGATTTGGAAAAATCCAAAGGTAGAATTAATTGAGGTGAGAAAAATAATGGGATTATCGTATTTAGACATTGCTATTAAATTGACTATGGGACTTCTTTCTTTAGTCTTAGTTATAAATATATCAGGAAAAAGGAAATCTTGCACCTTCATCAGCTATGGATCAAGTTTTTAAACTATGTTCTAGGGGGAATTGTCGGAGGGATAATATATAACCCTAGTATAACTGTACTTCAATATTTTATCATCCTTATGATGTGGACAATCATAGTTCTTCTTCTAAAATGGCTAAAAACTAACAGTGTAATATTCAAAAACTATTTTAGATGGACAACCTGTAATCCTCATAAAAAAGGGGAGTATTAGATGTTGAGGCTTGTCGTAGAGCAGGATTAACAGCCTATGATATAGCTTTTTAAATTACGTACTAATGGAATTTATAGTATCAAAAAAAGTTAAAAGAGCTGTGCTGGAACAAAATGGACAACTGATAGTTGTTTTTACAAGATGAAGAAAAATCCTAAATATCCTATTATAACTAATGGTACAGTACAAACAAATATACTTGAAGCTATTGATAAAGATACTGAATGGCTAGAAACAGTATTAAAAGAAATGGGACATGATAACATTTCTGATATATTCTTAGCAGAATATGACAATGGAAAAAAATTACTGTAGTAACTTACTAAAAAAATATAATTAAGAAAAAAATAAAAAAATACTATCTACTGCCATAGATAGTATTTTTTTGTCGTTTCTATTTTTTTCAGTTGCAAACATACTAAAAAAATGTAATATAATAGTCTTCAAAAAAATGTAACTGCCAAATATAAAGTTCAAAAATATATATTTTTAAAAGGAGATTAATAAATGAGATTTTATTCTTACAACTATTTGCTTGAGCAAATTGCTAAGTTTGATTGGTGGGGAGCAGCATTTCCATTATTTTTTTAATTATTTGTCTTATTTTCACTTTTTTTAAATACAACAAAGGACATAAAGACAGTAAATTTAGGGAACTGGCTATTATTTTTTTACTCTTACTATTATTGTTGTTATAAGTATTAAGATAACTCAGTATCAAAAAAATCACATAGCAATGACAATCGTTATAGACAGGCGGTTCATTTCATTGAAGTTATAGCAGAGGATTTGAAAACTGATAAAGAAAAACATCTACATAAATACTTCTGCTTCAATAGATGGAGCCTTAGTGAGAATTGGAACTCTTTATTTCAGAGTTATTAGTGGAGATAATGGTGAAAATTATCTTTTTAGAAAAAAATTGATTTAGAAAAATCCAAAAAGTAGAATTAATCGAGGTGAACAAATAATGGAATTATCATATTTAAACATTGCTATTAAATTGATTATGGGACTTCTTTCTTCAGTCTTAGTTATAAATATATCAGGAAAAGGAAATCTTGCACCTTCATCAACTATGGATCAAGTTTCAAACTATGTTCTAGGGGGAATTGTCGGAAGGGTAATATATGCCCCTAATATAACTGTACTTCAATTTTTTTATTGTCCTTATGATATGGACAATCATAGTTCTTCTTCTAAAATGGCTAAAAACTAACAGTGTAATATTCAAAAGTATTTTTAGATGGACAACCTGTAATCCTCATAAAAAAAGGGAGTATTAGATGTTGAGGCTTGTCGTAGAGCAGGATTAACAGCCCATGATATAGCTTTTTAAATTACGTACTAATGGAATTTATAGTATCAAAAAAAGTTAAAAAGAGCTGTGCTGGAACAAAATGGACAACTGATAGTTGTTTTACAAGATGAAGAAAAATCCTAAGTATCCTATTATAACTGATGGTACAGTACAAACAAATATACTTGAAGTTATTGATAAAGATACTGAATGGCTAGAAACAAGATTAAAAAGAAATGGGATATGATAATATTTCTGATATATTCTTAGCAGAATATGACAATGGAAAAAAATCACTGTAGTAACTTACTAAAAAAATATAATTAAGAAAAAAAGAATTTCAATGATATGGGAACAACCTGCCAGTTGTTCCTGCTTTTTTTATTATAAAAAAACTTGAAATCTATGATATAATATAATGCAAAAATAAATAAAAAAATTAGAGGTAAATATGAGAGTAAGATTAGCGAAAGAAGACGTAAATTCAAATTATAAAGTTAGTTTAATTGATATTTCAAGAGAAAAAAAGATTTTTGTAAAAAAATTTTTAGAAGACTATAATATTAAATACAAAAAGAACAGAATACTTTTAAGGATCTTTTCATGTATAAATTAATTGATATCAACAGTAAATTTATCATGATATTACAAGAGAAGGCTTCAAACTATATTAAATATATTGAGCCTGTTTCTATATATTCTTTGCCTTTGCAAATTGAAGATGAAGATGGAGAAATCCCTGTAGTCTATCCTGAAGAAAAATAAAGATTATGTAACTTTGGGAGTTATAGACAATGGTATAGCCCATATAAAAACATTTAGATCCTTGGATAAAAAAGGGTTCATACAAGATTTTTTTAAGGGAAGAGACAAGTACAACACATGGAACATTTGTTTCAGGTATTGCTCTGTATGGGGATAAACTAGAAAATAGAGAGATAGTAAAGAATGAGCCTTTCTATCTTTTAGATGCTACTGTTCTATCTGCCACAACAATAGAAGAAGATGACTTATTAAAAAATATCACTTTAGCAATAGAAGAAAAATTATAAAAGAGTTAAAAATTTGGAATTTATCTTTGAGTGTTAGATTGGGTATAGAAGAAGATACTTTCTCAGATTTTTGGAGTAGTTTTTAGACCATTTACAAAAAAACTTATGGAGTTTTGATTTTAAAATCTGCTGGTAATGGTGGTAACTTTATGAAACAACTTCCAAAAAGGAAAAACTTTATCATGGTTCAGACTCATTACTATCACTTGTAGTTGGTTCAATAACTAATGAAGGTTATGCTTCAAACTACAGTAGAGTAGGTTTAGGACCTAAAGGGAACAATTAAGCCTGACATAGCTAGTTATGGTGGTGACTTATTACGTGGTGATAACGGTGAAATGATAATGAAGGAGTAAATTCATTCTCTAGAAATGGAAATGTTGCTTCATCATCAGGTACAAGTTTTGCCACTGCAAGAATTTCATCTCTTGCTACAATAATTTATCAAAAATATATGTAAGGATTTTTAAAAGATTTCTCTGATTTTAATCCTATACTTTTTAAAAAGCTTTGATTATTCATTCGGCTAAAAAAATACAGATAAAAAAATCTATCTGTGGAAGAAATAGGATATGGAATTCCTAGCACTTCAACTGAGATTTTATCATATTTCAAGAATGAAAAATATTAAGATATTTAATGGAGTTATGGAAAAAGAATCAGGAAATTGAGCTAGATGCTTCATTCTTTAACTATAAGAAAGATATAAAAAAATTAAACTTACTTTTAGTCTATGACACAGAGTTTGATTACTTACAAAAAGGGTGATTACATTAAATCAGATATAAAAAAATTAAAGATATATCAGAAAAATGGAAAAAAATTTAACTAGAAAAATTTGAAGGAATTTTTAGAAAGAAATCAAAAAAATTGAATTGTATTCAGATAATGACATAAAGAAAAAAATTATACATTAATAATAGAAAAAGTTAAATTAGGGAGAGACTATGAAAAAAGAATGATAATACTGGAATGTTAAGCACCTTTGTAGGAGGAACTCTCTGGGGTATAAACGGAGTTATGGGAAACTACTTGTTTCTTAATAAAAAAATGTTACTACTCCTTGGCTTATACCATACAGATTGATACTAGCAGGGTTTCTTGCTACTAGGTTATCTATACTATAAAAAAAGGAACTAAGATTTTTTTGATGTTTTAAAAAAATCCTAAAGATTTATTTCAAATTGTACTATTTGGATTTATTGGAATGTTAGGTACACAATATACATATTTCTCTGCTATTCAGTTTTCAAATGCTGCCATAGCAACAGTGCTTACATATTTTGGACCTACCTTAGTTCTGATATATATGTGTTTAAGAGAGAAAAGAAAACCTTTGAAATATGAGATTGTTTCAATCTGTCTATCAAGTTTTGGAGTTTTCCTTTTAGCAACACATGGAGATATAACAAGTTTACAAATATCTTTTAAAGCTCTTGTTTGGGGTATATTATCTGCCTTATCTGTTGTATTTTTATACTGTGCAACCTGAAAGCCTTTTAAAGAAATATGGAGCTTCAATAGTAGTTGCTTGGGGTATGATGATAGGTGGAATATTTATTGCCTTTGTAACAAAACCTTGGAATATCAATGTAACTTTTGATTTTGTAACTTTCCTTGTGTTAATGTTAATAATTGTATTTGGAACAATAATTGCATTTATTCTTTATTTGACAGGAGTAAATATAATAGGACCAACAAAAGCGAGTATAATCGCTTGTATTGAACCTGTGGCTGCAACTATCTGTGCTATATTATTCTTAGGTGTAACATTTGATTTCTTAGATGTAATAGGATTTTTATGTATAATATCAACAATTTTTATAGTTGCTTATTTTTGATAAAAACAAAGAAGAAATAATAGTTTGAGGTGGAATATTGGCAATATTACAAGTAAATGATATATATATGGGTTTCTCTGGAGAAACTCTTTTTTTAAAGAAATATCTTTTTCAGTTGATGAGAAAGATAAAATAGGACTAATAGGTGTAAATGGTGCAGGGAAAACAACCCTTATTAAATTACTATTAGGTTTGGAAAATTCTGAAATCAACCCTACTACAAATGAGAGAGGAACTATCTCTAAAAAAAGTAATTTAAAAGTGGGTTATCTTGCACAAAAATACACAACTTAATAAAGAAAATACAGTTTTTCAATGAGCTTATGACTGTATTTAACAATCTTTTAGAAGACTATAACAGAATGCAAGAAATAAATTTTTCTGCTAACTGTTGATTTAGATAATTTTGACAAGTTGATGGAAGAACTTGGTGAGGTTTCTGAAAGATATGAAAGACATGAAGGATATTCAATAGAATATAAAAATAAAGCAGATTTTAAATGGTTTAAATATTCCTGAAAATCTTTGGACTATGAAAATTGGAAATCTATCAGGTGGACAAAAATTCAAGAGTTGCTCTTGCTAAAATATTGTTGGAAGAACCTGATTTACTGATACTTGACGAACCTACTAACCATTTGGATTTAACATCTATTGAATGGCTTGAGAAGATTCTAAAAAGACTATAACAAGGCTATAATTTTAATATCACATGATGTGTATTTCTTGGATAATGTAGTCAATAGAGTTTTTGAAATTGAAGGTAAAAGATTAAAAAGACTACAAAGGAAATTACACTGATTTCTTAATTCAAAAAGAGGCTTATTTAAGTGGAGAAGTTAAAAGCCTATGAAAAAGAACAAGATAAAAATAAAGAAGATGGAAGAATTCATCAGAAGATATAAAAGCAGGGGTGAAATCTAAACAGGCTAGAGGTAGAGAAAAAAATACTTAATAGAATGGAAAAAAATGGAAAAATCCTGTTGTAACAACTCAAAAAGATAAAATTAAAATTTGATATAAAAAGCACAAAGTGTTGACTTAGTTTTTAGATATTAAAAATTTATCTAAGACTTTTTGAAGATAAGTTGTTGTTTAAGGATTTAAATTTAAAAAGTTTATCGTGGAGAAAGAATAGGTTTAATAGGAAAAAAATGGGACTGGAAAATCTACTCTTTTAAAAGATTATCAACAATTTAGAAAAAGGCTAGTTCAGGTGAATTTAAAAATAGGTGAAAAGAGCTTCTATTGGTTACTATGACCAAAAATCATCAAGGTCTAGGTTTGAATAATAATATCATAGAAGAGCTTATGTACTATTTCACTCTATCTGAAGAAGAAGCTAGAAATATTTGTGGAGCATTTTTATTTAGAGAAGATGATATCTACAAGAAAATTTCTTCTTTAAGTGGTGGAGAAAAAAAGCTAGAGTTGCTTTTATGAAACTTATGCTTGAAAAACCTAATTTCTTGATACTTGACGAACCCACTAACCACTTGGATATCTATTCAAGAGAAATTTTAATGGACGCTCTTGAAGATTATCCTGGAACTATCTTAGTTGTATCTCATGATAGAAATTTCTTGAGACACTGTTGTAACTAAAATCTATGAGCTAAAAACTGATGGAGTAGAAACTTTTTGATGGAGATTATGAGTCTTACAAACAAGAAAGAGATAATATAAAAAGTTAAGAATGAAGAAGCAGCTAAAATCTTATGAAGAGCAGAAAAAAAGCTAAAAAAATAGAATTGCTTCTTTAGAAAAGAAACTTGTAAGACTTGAAGAAGAAATACAAAAAAATTGAAGAAGAAAAAGAAGAAGTAAATAAGAAATATCTACTTGCAGGAGAAAAAAATGATGTAGATAAACTTATGTCCTTTACAAGAAGAATTAGATAAAGCTTGATAATAAAAATATTAGAAAAATATCAAGAATACGAAGAAACAGAAATAGAATTAAAAACTCTTTAAAAAAATATAGAACTAGGCTGTTGTAAATTGTAATCTTAATTCAAAAAGTAAAAATAAGTGAGTTGCCTTATAATTTACCATTAGAAATTTTTCTTTGAGTAAACAAATAGTTTTTAATAAGATTACTGCGACGTCCTATAATGTTGAGAGAGCCTTTGTGAGTCTCTTGAAACATTATAGGCTGATAAGTAATCGCTATATATAACTAAAACCTACTCAGTAATGAACTATTTTTTTTACTTTTTTTATGAATTTGCTCTTTAAAGATTTAAGAACTTTCTTTATTTTTGTATATAATTTATAACGTCCCAACTCTTCAATTCTTTTCCATTAGAAAATTCAAGTCTAATATCTGGGGTTCCAAGTAATTTCTCATCTAACATAAAAAATACAAAAACAGCTAATTGTTTATCGTTTTTTTGTAATATGTTACAGATAAATATGCACCTATCTTATTTCCAGCAGCTCCATCTATTATTGCTCTATCAGCACCAAGATTAGAATATATATTATCTGTTAAACTCTCTATAGATAGTTCTCCTGTATATACAAAATGGTAGAGCATGACTTTTGTTTGCTTTTTATTATTTCTGCTAAAAAAATTCAGCAGAAGCATACTCAGATATTTCGTAATTCCCTCAGCAAAGTCTAATATATTTTTCAACTATAATATCACTATTTTGATTTGAAGCTCCAACTAATTCTCTAATTTCATCTAAAGATTTTATATCTTCTAAAGTAAAAAAATTACCTTCTCCATTAAATCTTATAAACAAATCTGGACTCCATGCTTCTCTATATGTTTTTGCTTTTTAGACTCTCTTTTTCTTCTGAAGTAAGTTCTTCGTCCTCATCTATATCATTCATAGTAGATGAAGTTAATTCAGATAATTCCATAACACAATATTTCTTGTTTCTTTTTGTTATAGGAATCTCAAAACTAACTTCTTTTTCTTTTGGTTTCCCATACAAAACTAACATCTCCTGATTTATACTCTTCATTGTAAACTATAATAAATTCACATGAAGTATTAGTTGTTCTGATATAGTAACTACAATTTGATATATTGGTAAGTCATCATATTTTATATGTAAAATATGATCTAATAATTTTTCTTCTTCATCACCATATATTTTTTTCTTCAACTTTTGAATCATCAAAATAAGATTTTTTTCTTTAATTTTTCATTTTTTTGCTATACTTACATCATCATTAATCTTAGATAAATGAGGATTCTTTTTATAACTAGAGCTAAAAACAAGCATGAGCATAACTGAAATTATTAATAAAAAAATATGACTAATTTTTTTCATTTAAAAATCTCTCCTTTTTACTTAATTTATCATATTCTCTTAATTTTATCAACATCTAAACTACTCTTGATTATAGAAGTGGGAGACTTCTTCCTGAGATTTGTTAAAAATAAAAAGCTGTTAATAAATTAATAACTAAATTATTAATTACAACAGCCCCATTTAGTTTTTACATAGTAGCAATCTTTTTCGCTAATTCTTGTAGTTTTTCTCTAGTTTCAGAGTTTGGACTACCTTTACAAGCCATAGGTAATTCAACTATTTTAGCACCTAATTCTTCAACTTCTTTTTATCCAATGGCTCATATACATACCTGTACCCCAACCAAAAAGTTCCGAAAAAGATAAATTTTTTTATCTTTAAATCTTTCAGCATTTCTTTTTCATGAAAGGTTGAAAAATACTCTTTTTCTATAGCTTCTGTTTGATTAGCTGGAGAAGCAAGAGCTAAAAATTTCACAATCAAAAAGCCTCATCATCATTTTTTTAATTCAACTACACTATAAGATTTAAAAGGAACGCCTGCTTCTTGAAGTCCTTTTTTTCAAATGCTTTTTACCATTCTTAAAAGTATTACCTGTAAAACTGTAATAGACAATATTTACTTTATTCATTTTTTTACCACCTTAATTCAATTTAATTTTCTCTCTACCTTATTTTTAGCACAAAAATGAAATTTTTTTCAATATTTTTTTGTAGAAAGCCTATTTTTTTAAAAAAAGAAATAGCTTCTAAGAGATGTTTTCTTTCTAACTTTTCTTTTCCTTCTAAGTCAGCTATTGTTCTCGCTATTTTTTTAAAAATTTTGTCATAAACTCTAGCAGAAATTTTTTTAGATTTTCTAAAGGCTGATATTAAAAAAATCTTTTATCTTCATCTTTGATATCACAATATTTTTAATTCTTCCTGAGTCATTGTTGAGTTAGTTCTAATTTCTTTAAATCTTTTATATTGAATTTCTCTAGCCTTTTATAACTCTTTTTCTTATTTCAACTGAGCTTTCACCTTTTTTTACTATTTACTAACTCTTCTTCATTCAATCTTTTTATCTGTACTATCAAATCTATTCTATCTAAAAATAGGATCTGACAATTTTTTTGTATATCTTTCAATCTCAATATTAGAGCATTTACAATTTCCTTCATATAGCATTCCACAAGGACAAGGATTGCTTGTTCCAACTAAAAGAAAATTTGTCTTAAATTCCACCCTATACATAGCTCTAGTTATACTCACAAAAGCCATCTTCCAAAGGTTGTCTCAACGCTTCTAAAACACTGTGTTTAAATTCACTCATTTCATCTAAAACTAGTATTCCATTACTTGCCAAGCTTATTTCGCCAGGTATGGCTTTTTTCCCTCCACCTACCATAGCTGGAAGTGTGCTACTATGGTGTGGCATTCTCACAGGTCTTTTTGATATGATAGGATTTTTTTCAGATAATTCACCTGCAACACTGTATATTTTTGTGCTTTCTATAATTTCATTTTTCAGACATCTCAGGAAGTATTCCTATCATTCTTTTGGCAAGCATAGACTTACCTGAACCTGGACTTCCAATCAAAAAGAATATTATGTCCCTCCTGCTGCTGAAATTTCCATTGCTCTTTTTGCAAAAATATTGTCCCTTTACATCAGAAAAAATCTAAAAATACTATTTTCATCTTTTTTTCTATTTTTTTACTTTTTCAAAAGGTATTTTTCACTCCATTTTCTATGAAGTTTACAACATCAGCTATATTCTTAACTACTATTATATCTATTCCATCTATTAAACTAGCTTCATTTCTATTTTCATAAGGAAGTATAACTCCTTTAAAAACCTTTTTTTCTTTTAGCTAGTATGACAGTATTTATTGTTCCTGTAACTCCTTTAACTTCTCCATCTAATGATAATTCTCCTATGAATAAATAATCCTTAACTATTTCTCTTGGATCCCTTAAAAGTTTCATCTCTAAAATTATTCCAATAGCTATGGCTAAGTCAAACTGAGCACCTTCTTTTTTTATACCTGCAGGAGATAAATTAACTACTATCTTTTGAGGTCTCACTTCATAATCAGAATTTTTTTAAGAGCTGCTTTAATTCTAAATTTACTTTCAAGTATGGCAGTATCTCCCATACCAACTATTGAGAACATAGGTAAACCTCTTGAAATATCAACTTCTACTTCAACTAAATAAGACTCTAATCCTAAATAAGAACTTGTAAAAATTTTTATTTTTTTCATATTTGATTATCTCCTTTCATTTTTTTATGATATTACATACTTTTTATTATATTATATGTTAGAAAAATATTTCAAATATTATTAACATTAATATAAGAGAAAAGAATTTTAACTAAATTTTTATTAAAAATATCTTTTTAAATTGTAAAAGCATAAGTTTTTAGTGTATAATATATTTAAAACACCATTACTTTTTGTGTAACAAATTTTCTATTGAAACTAAATTAAAAATTTCTTGACAAAATACTATAAGAGTGCTATTATTAGTAACAATTAATATTGACATCAACACTCTCGTGGTTCTTAATTGAACAGGGTACGCCCTCTACGAGAGTATTTTTTTATTTATAGGAGATCTTATGAAAATAAAATATATTGCTTTTCATTTATCTTACGAGGAACAATTACAAAAAAATTTATTGATAGAGGTATGGAAGTAAAAGATAAAGAATTTTGTTTAACTAAATTGAGTTCAATTAACTATTATAAACTAAAAAGAATTTTTCTATTCCATATTTTAAAAATGGAAAAATATCAAGATATTTCTCTTGAAAGAATTATAAAAAGATTTTATAAAGACAAAGATATAAGACTTGCATTACTTTCTGCTATTGAAAAAGTAGAGATTTCATTTAAGAATAAAAATTGCTTATGTTTTAGGAGATAAATTTGGTGCTTTTTGGTTACTTAGATTTTTAAAAATTGGATTGATAAAAATGAATATTGTAAACATTATGCAAAGCTTAGAGAAAAACAATTCAAAGATAATTTAAGAGCAAAAACAAACAGAACTTTTTAATCCATTTGTAAAAGAATTTTTTTAATTTATATGATGAAGATTTTTTTACTCATATGGCTAGCTATTGAAGTTCTAACATTTGGAGATACTTTTTAGAAATATATAATCTTATGACTAAATCTGATAAAATAAAAATAGCTAACTCTTATAAATGTACTATATCTGAGTTAAAGTCATGGTTAGAACATTTAAAAATTAATTAGAAATATGTCTGCTCATAACTCAGGAATTATTGATATCAAATTAAGAACAGTTCCTATAATACGTTCTGATTGGAAAAATAAATTTATTTCAATATAATGGTAATTATACTAATAGAATAGCTAATACCCTTGTCATTTTAAAAATATCTATTAAATATAATAAATCCTAAATTTCATTTTGGAGATATTGCAAAAGGTTTTTCAAAGATTAACTAAAAGGTAATAATTCATATGCTAATATGTATGGTTTTGGTCGATGCTAAACTTGCCTTTTTATTCCAATAAATATTTAATTTTTATAAAATAGAACAACATATAAATAAACAAAAAAAGCCTGTTACTTTTTGTAACAAGCTTTTTCTTTTTAAACAGTCAACAATTATTTATTTTGTAATTGTTCTCCAGTATAAGTCCAATCGAATTCAACTGTTTGAGTTTTGAAGAATTCTTCAGCAGCAGCAACTCCTCCATCTTTAGCAGCTGGTACTCCTGTTTCACTGTCTACGTGTAATAAGTAGTCAGTAGGTGCTTTAATTTCTAATTGTAATTTATATTTTCCAATTGGAATTAATCCTTTTTTTAACGTTTATACCATAGTGAGCTCCGTCATCAGCATTCATTGGCATAAATGTTCCTGAAGTTATTTCAGTTTTTCCATCTTCAGATAATACTTTATAGTTTACTGTTAAGTAAGCTGGCCAAATATCTTCTCCATCTCCAAATCCATATTTCTTAGCAGCATCTGGTAATAAGTGGATGTCAGCTTCTAAGTGCATATCTGATTCAGCAGCTGAAGGTTGTTTTCCTTCTGGTATCATATCAACAGCTTGGAAATAAACTGCTGCTACTTGGTAAGGTCCTACAACTGTTTCATCTATAGGTACTTCTGCGAATCCAGATTCTCCTGGTTTTTCTGCTGGTGCTTCTGTTTTAGCTTCTTCTTTTGGTGCTTCAGTAGTTGCAGCTGGTTGTTCAGCTGGTTTAGCTTCTTCTTTCTTTTCTCCACAAGCTACAAGACCTAAAACAAGTAAAGCTCCTAATAATAATTTAAAAATTTTTCATAATAAAATTCCTCCCTGAAAATTTAGTTTATTTAGTTTATGTTAAAAAAATTACTTACTTTCTTCTACTGCTTCCTTTTTTTCATTTTTCTTTCTTTTTAAATAGTTATTTAAAAAGCATCCAAACAGAAGCGATTACTAACATAATTTGTGGTATTAAAGTTTCGGCTCTATCATAGATATTAAGCCAAGTATTTTTGGTAACCATTCATAGCTGGAATAGTTGTACTTCCTGATATTACTCCTGCTTCAGTAAGTTCTACTACACCTTTTCCCATAAATGAAATACATAACAAGAATAAAAGTATACTTGTAAATGTGAAGAATGGTTTTAATGGTAATCTTACTGTTGAATATCTAAATATTAGATATATTATTACTAAAAACTACTGCTCCTACTAAAAAAATCCATAAAAAAGCAAACAGTTTATTAGTTTGACCTCCTGTTAACATAGCCTTGTAGAATAAAACTAACTCTGCTCCTTCTCTTAAAACTGCTAAGAAAGCTGAGAAGATTAAAAGCTCTTCCACTATTTTTGATCTATAGATTTTTTTGAACTTGTGATTTTATATATCTTGACCAAGCTTGTTCCTCTGAACGAGATAAAATCCAGTTACTTACCCAGAATAGAACTGCAACTGCAAGGAACATTGTGATTCCTTCCATTAATTCTTGTCCAACTCCACCTAATAAGATATCTATTAAGTAAGCTAGGATAAAAGAACAAATAACTCCAAATCCCATTCCTATATATACTTGTTTACATAGTTTTTGATTTCCTGTTTTTACTAAATAAGCAATTATTGCAACAACAACTAATATTGCTTCAAGTCCTTCTCTCAATAGTAACCCAAATGAAGCCCCAAATGATTTTAATTTGATAGCTGTCTCATCACCAACACTAACTGCTTCATTTGAAAATACTTTATTTCCTAGGTCATCAGGATCATCTTTAGATGCTACTCCATCAAGTACCATAGCATCCTTATATACCTTCATTGCAAGAGTATCAATTTCTTTATCAAGTTCAGCCACATTTCCTTGAATATTTCCTTTTAAAGTATGTTTAATTCTACGGAAAGTTGCTTCTATTTCATTTACTCTCTTAGCTGCAATGTTTACCATTACATTTTTTTCAAAAACCTTGAACTTCATAATAACCAAAGTAAGCTCTATTCATTGCATTGTATGCCCTCATCATTATTGCCTTCTTCAATGAATTTTTTTAGCAGCTTGAAATTCAATATTCATGTCCTTAGCAACATCTTGCCAAGTATTATACGTTTTCTTTTTCTGCTGCTTCAATATCTATGGAAGATAATGAAAAAAACAAGCCAAATACAAGAATAAAAAGCAAACAAAGATTTAAAAACATCTTTTTCATTTACTTCACCCCTAAAAAAACATTTAGCTATCTGTATAATTTATCATACATATATATTATAGCAAACATTTTTAAATGTCAATATATTTATTATACAAAAATATTTAATTTTTGACTTTATTTTAAAAATTATTATTCTCTATTTATCTAACAACTTTTTTTATCTAGTACTCTGTTTAATACCTACAAACTTTTTTTAGTATTTTTTTAATTTTTTTCTATTGGAAAATAAAGGATTTATATTTTTAATACCGAACAAATTAATTTTTTTAATTGTTATCTATATTTTCTTGTAACAATTATGTTAAAATGCCCCTAATAAAAATAAACAGGAGGAAAGGAAAATGAAAAAATACTAAGTATATTAAGTTTAACAATATCTAGCAAGAAGTCCCTTACTTCTATAAGTAGGGATGAATTGCTTTTTATTTTCTTGAAATTGTTTCAAAAAAATATGATATAATCAAATCAATTAAAGGTAATAAAAAAAGGAGTGTTTTTGGAGTAGAATTTTTGTATTGAGTATTGGTGGAGCAAGTAAGGAGGAGAAAATGAAAATAGTTAAAAAAAGCATATAAATTCAGAATATATCCTACCTTAGAACAAGTAATCTTTTTCTCAAAAAAACTTTTGGTTGTGTTAGAAAAGTTCATAACCTTATGTTAGATGATAGAAAGAAAAGTTATGAAGAATATAAATCAACAGGAATTAAAAAAATAAATATCCTAGCCCCTGCTAAATATAAAGAAGAATATCCTTATTTAAAAGAAGTAGATAGCTTAGCTCTTGCTAATGCACAATTAAATTTAGAAAAAGGCTTTTTAAGAATTTTCTTAAAAATAAAGATTTTGGTTTTCCAAAAATATAAGTGTAAATCCAATCCAGTCCAAAAGTTATACTACAAATAATCAGAACACAATATATATTAAAGATAGCTACATAAAACTTCCCTAAACTAAAAATCGCTAGTTAAAAATTAGACTACATAGAGAAATAAAAAGGTATAATTAAATCAGTAACAATAAGTAAAAAATAGTCTTGATCATTATTTTGTTTCAATATTATGTGAAGAAGAAATAGAAGAATTACCAAAAAAACTAATAAAAAAATATTGGAATAGATTTAGGAATAAAAAGAATTTGCAACAATGAGTGATTGTACAAAAGTAGAAAAATTTAAAGCTAACAAAAAGAATATGAGAAAAAATTGAAAAGAGAACAAAAAAACTATCAAGGAGATGTAAACTTGCTAAAGATAGCGATAAAAAAACTATCAGATAGTAAGAATTATCAAAAGCAAAAAGAAAAAAAGTAGCAAAGATACATAATAAAAATTAGAAAATAAAAGAAAAGACTTTGTAAATAAGTTGAGTACAAAAATTATCAATAACCACGATATAATCTGTATAGAAGACTTAAATATAAAGGGAATGTTAAAAATCACAAATTAGCAAAAAGTATATCAGATGTAAGTTGGAGTGAATTTGTAAGACAATTAGAATATAAAGCAAATTGGTATGAAAGAAAGATTATAAAAAGTACCTACATTTTATCCAAGTAGTAAGACTTGTTCAAGTTGTGGTAGTATAAAAAGAAACTCTAACATTATCAGAAAGAATATATCATTGTGAATGTTGTGGACTAGAAATAGATAGAGATTACAATGCAAGTATAAATATATTAAGAAAAAGGTTTAGAAACATTAAGAGAAGAAAAAAATAAGTTAAAAAATATATTAGGGTAGGGACTACCCTGAAGAGCTTGTAAATATATGTGGCTAACAAAAGCACATACTTCCCAAGAAGCTCCCTCTTCTATAAGTGGGAGTGGTTCACGAGAGGAACTAAAAAGAATTTGAAGCTGCTATTAAGATATATGAATGATAAAAAAAGTAAAAATAAGTGAGTTACATTATAAGTTTTATTATTAAAATTTTCTTTGGATTAAATAATTAATAGTTTCAATAAGATTACTGCGACGTCCATTATTGTTTTTAGAAGCCATCTGAAATCCTAAAAAAACACTAATGGCAGGCAAGTAATCGATATATATAACTAAATTTTTATTATTATCTTTCAAAGAAAATTTTCTAAATTTACTCAGTAACGAACTATTTTTTTACTTTTTATGAATTTGCAACAGCCTCATTTTTTTAAATTTTATTTGATGAAAGTTTTTGAAAAAAATCATATTCATTATTTTCATCAAAATTTGTATGAACATAGATGACAACTCCATCATGAATCAAATCTATAATCTTAGCATTTAATTCCACTGGCAATGCAAGACAACCTTTACTTCTTCCAAGACTTCCATTTTTTTGGATAAATTCTTCACTCACATAATCAGCTGAATGCATAACTATAGTTCTTCTTTCAGCATTGTCGTTTTTCCTTCCTCTAAACCATATAGAACAAGAGATCTTCCATGTTTACCATTGTAAATATTCCCTGTCAAATAAAAACCTGAAGAACTTGCATAAGAGTTATTTCTATCAGTAAATGTTGTTGCATACAGTCCTCCATTTCCTTTTCCATGAGAAACAAGAGAAGAAAAAAAGAATTTTTCTTACTTAAATCAACAACAAATAATCTTTCTTCAGTTGAAGGTTTAGTATAGTCTACTAAAAACTAAAAAGTTCATTAGTAGCATAAGATATTTTTTTCTAAACCTGAGACTGCATTATTAAAAGCAAGTAAAACTTACTTTATCATTTAATTTTTAAATCATAGTACATATTTCTGATTTCTTTATCTGAAAAAAATCTTTTTATAACTGATAGAGAAATCACTTGGCAATTCTATAGTTGTAAAATCTGCAAAAAACTACTGAAGATAGTACAAAAATAGAATAACAGCATAAATATATTTTTAAAAAACTTCATATTATCACTTCATTACTTTTAGAGTTACTTTCATAATAGGTTCACCAATTTTTACTACCTTAGATAGAGATAGAACCTCAATTTTTTTCAACTTTTTCCATATTATTTATTATAATAGGGCTTCTTGTAGAAGGTACTCCGCTTGAAATTTGGTCTAGATCATATTTTTATAATCTCATCTCCAATTTTTATAGCTCCTGCTTCTCTTAGTTTTTGGAAACCTTTTCCATCTAATTTAACAGTATCTATTCCAAAAGTGCACTATCATTTCTAAACCATCAACTGTTTCAAAAAAATAAGTGCATGATTAGTTGGGAAAAATATTCATAAGTTGTCCCATCTACAGGTGAGCATATAACTCCTTTATCTGGTTCTATAGCACAACCATCCCCTACCATTTTTTTGTGCAAAAGCTTCATCTGGTACATCTTTAAGTTCTATTACTTTTTCCATTCATAGGTGAATATATAGTAACTACTGTTTTTTTCTTTTCTTTTTAAATATATCAAATAATCCCATAATAAGCTCCCTCTCTTTCTAAGTTTTTATATTATTTACTTTGTGTTGCTGCTGCTTTTAGGATCTTTAAAAAACTAATTCTATTCCTTCAGTAGATGTTAAAGTTAAAGTGTCTCCTGATAATTTAACACTTTTTGTTATTTTTTTAAGATATCAAGGAATTTTTAATTCTAGAGTCATTTCGCTTTCGCTACCAGCCATTCTAGTTAGACCGAAATTCTCCAAAAACAAATTTTCCTCCACTTACTTGGTAAGTTCCAAAGTATCTATTTATTCCACTGAAAACCATAAACTCTATCTCCTTTGAAACCAATACTTGTTTTACTGTTATATCCTTCAGTAACTATAATAAATTCTCTACCATTTAATTGTTCTTTTAAATTTGCAAAAATTCCAGTTGATGATGAAGAAGAACTAGAATTAGTGTTGTTAGATTTAGATGACAAAAATGGAACTTTTGTATCTGTACAAGCTGTTAAAGCTAGTGCTGCTATTCCTAATATTAATAATTTTTCATATTTCTCACCGTCCTAAATAATTTACTTTTTTTAATTATACAATATTTTTTTAATTATGAAACAAAAAAATATTTATTATAGCAAGTATTCTAGTCTAACATATCATAAGGTAGGTATGTTACAGGCTTATTATATAAGTAATCTTTAAAGACAGTTGTCTTAATTAAATCTTTTTTTATCCATCTTAATATATCTAGAATATTTCTTATATATATTTCCAATTTCAACCTTATCTTTAGCTAAAACAACAGTATAGTCATCTATATTATTATCATCAGTTATAGCATAAATTGTAGAATATAGTCCACCTATTTCATCTGCTAAACCATTTTTTTAACTGCCTCTGTTCCTGTCCAAACTCTACCTTCAGCAAGTTCTTTTTAATTTTTCTTTATCTATCTTTCTACCCTTTGATACAACATTTAAGAAATCTTCATAAACTTTTTAGATTTGAATTATATATTTTATTATATTTTTTTCTCTGTGAAAGTATCTGCAGAATAAAGATCAGAATATTCTCCTTCAGATATTTTTTTCTACATTTACTCCATTGTCTTTTTAATAAACTTGAGTAATCAACTAAAACACTTACCACTCCAACAGAACCTGTTACAGTGTTTCTATCTACATATATTTTATTAGCATTAGCTGAAATATAGTATCCTCCTGAAGCTGCAACACTAGACATAGAAACGTATACAGGTTTTTTTCACTAGCAAGTTCCTTAACTTTTTCAGCAATAATATCTGATGTTAAAGCTGAACCACCTGGCGAGTTTACTCTCAATACCACAGCTTTTATTTTTTTATTTTCTTTAGCTGTATTTAATTTTTGCAATAGTTTCATTTACATTGATATTAGCTTCTCCTGAGAATATTTCAGTTTGAGATTCAACTATATCTCCTTCTAAAGGAATTACATAAACTATATTGTCAGAGTCATCTAAAGTAGCTTCTTGATAATAATTTTTTTAGCATAATCTTGAATACTAATTAATTTATCTTTACCACCTAAAAAGAGTTACAAGGTTATCCCAATATGAATATTTGTCAATTAATTTATTACTGAACAAATCTATTGATGAAGCAGCTACTAAATCTCCATCTTTAATAATCTTGTCTAGCTCATCTCTATTTAGTTTTTCTATTTAATGAAACTATATCTAAGAAATTCTCATAGTTTAAATTTAAAAATTCTTGTACTATCTTCTAGCTTCTTTAGACATAGTATCTTTTGCAAGATTTTCTTGATAACTCTTATAATCTCCAACATGAATAATGTTGAATTTTACTCCAAATTTATCACTTAATTTTTTTCGTATAAAAATTCTTCTCTAAAAATATGGGTATATATTTACACTTGTTGAATTTGCACTTGGCATATATATTTCATCAGCATACGAAGCAAGATAATAGTTCTTTCTATTTACATTTTTCAAAATATGCTATTACTTTTTTTATCTGCTCCTCTTAACATAGATAATTCTTGTGCTAATTCTTCACTTTGGGCATAGCTTAAACTATTACTATTTAATTTTAAAAACTACACCAGATACCTTATCATCAAATGATAAATTTTTAATATTTGTTAATAAATTATAGAAATTAATTGAATCATCTTCAAATAAGTTTGAAGATAATGATCTTTCTTTATAACTATTAGCTAAATCTATAACAACATAAGCATTATCTTTTTATAACTACCTTCGGTTTCTCCTCGATGCTTTTTAAAAAATTAAAGCTTATAATAACTCCTACAATCAATAAGAACAAAAAAATAACTTAATAAAGAATGAAAAAAATTTCTTTTATAATAAATAAAAATAAATTTTTTTAAATAGTGCAAAAATTTTCATTTTTTTATACTCCTTATACAAAAACTTCATTATATTTTTATATCATTATTTCTATTTTAGCAATGAAAAAAATACTAAAATAAATATTTCTTGCTTTTTGCAAATATTCTGCTATAATATAACATATGTTATTTTATAAAAAAAGGAGGTTTTGTATGATTTCAAGAATTAGAGAAAAATTTTTGCACAATTTATTGAAAGTATGAACATCAAAAAAAGAAGAGATTTTTAAAGCAAAAATAAATTTATTAGTCTTGAAAATCTACTTTCTTTTTATGAGGAAAACAAAAAAATACTTTTGGATAAAAAAAGAAAATTTATTAGCTATACTAAATAAGTACTTTCCAAATATCAATCTAAATATTAATTTAAAATTTAATCTAGATCTGTCATTTTTAGAAAAAAACTAGAAATAGATAATATAGATGAGATAGTTGAAAAGTTGGAACAATTTTTATGAAGCTAATTATATTGAACCTGTAGAAAGTAATTTAAGAAAAAAAGTTGTTGAAAAAAATTCAAAAAATTATCAAGTTTACAAAAAAATATTTTTTTATAGATTACTCTGATGTATTTTTTTAAATTATACTTCAATTAATTTAAATAAAAAAGATTGAGAGAGCCCCCCTTATAATTTTGATTTATATTTAGAACAAAAAAATAAAATTTGAAATTTTTAAGGAGGAAAAATGAAAGGTATAAAAAAATAGGAAAAATATTATATAGAAAAACCAATAGTTCAAGGTGGAATGGGTGTAGGAGTTAGCTGGAATAATCTAGCAGGGACAGTTTCTAAAAATGGTGCTTTAGGTACAATAAGTGGAATTTGTACAGCTTACTATGATAACTTAAAATATTGTAAAAAGGTTGTTAATGGTAGACCAGTAGGAGCGGAAGCTTTAAACTCTAAAGAAGCTATGATGGAAATTTTTAAGAATGCTAGAAAAATTTGTGGAGATAAACCTCTTGCTTGCAATATTCTACATGCTATGAATGACTATGCAAAAGTTGTTGAATTTGCAATAGAAGCTGGAGCAAACATCATAGTTACAGGTGCTGGACTTCCTTTAGAATTACCTAAACTTGTTGAAAATCATCCAGATGTTGCAATAGTTCCTATTGTTTCATCAGCAAGAGCTTTAAAAATTATTTGTAAAAAATGGAAAGCTGCTGGAAGATTACCAGATGCAGTTATAGTTGAAGGTCCAAAAAGTGGAGGACACCAAGGAGCTAAAGCTGAAGACTTATTCTTACCAGAACATCAACTGGAAAGTGTTGTTCCTGAAGTAAAAGAAGAAAGAGATAAATGGGGAGACTTCCCTATAATTGCTGCGGGAGGAATTTGGGATAATGATGATATCCAAAAATTTATGGCTCTTGGTGCAGATGCAGTGCAACTAGGAACAAGATTTATAGGAACTTATGAATGTGATGCTAGTGATGTATTTAAAAAAATATTTTTAATCAATGCTAAAAAAGAAGATATAGTTATAGTAAAATCTCCTGTAGGTTATCCAGGACGTGCTATAAAAACTAACTTAATTAAAAACTTAGTAGCCGATGATCAAACTGTAAAATGTTATAGTAATTGTGTTGCTCCATGTAATCTTGGAGAAGGAGCTAGAAAAGTTGGTTTCTGTATAGCAAATTGTTTAAGTGACTCTTACAATGGTAAAGCTGAAACTGGATTATTTTTTTCTCAGGTGAAAATGGTTATAGAGTAAATAAGTTAGTTTCTGTTGAAGAATTAATTAATGAGCTTATGACTCCTAACACAAATGAAAAATATATTAAATATAAAAATCAGAAAAACATTGTAGAAAAATGTTATAAATTTTTAAATTTGTCTGTCATAAATATCCATTTAAAAAAATGGTAAAACAGTGAGAAGTTCTCTTTTCACTTGTTTTATCATTTTTTTATTTGTCCAAAAAAATAATATAGATTTCATTAATTGCTTTTACAAAAAAATAGCACAATATAATATAATTATTAAGTAAGTCATTATTTTAAAATGGGATAATATTAGTTTTTACAAGGAGAATATTTTTAATGAAAAAGATAAAGAAAAATAAACTTAAAAATTCTTCTGCCTATATTGGCAATTATAATAGTAATAGTATTAATTTTTTTAATAGATTATTATTCAAGTTAAAAGATCAAGTAGATAAAGTTGCTTTTACCAGTTCAAAAATAAAGTTTATAATGCTGCTAATAGAGCTGTTGGAATAAAAAGATTTGATTTTTTTCCCTATGAAGATTTTATTGCAGAGAATGAAAAATCTAAAGAAAGAAAAATATGGCTTTTAAAAATTAGGAAAAAAATTAGAGATGAAAAAAATATGAAGAAAAACGAAAGATTATTAAAACTTTTTAGCTATGAAAGAAAAATAATCTTTATACAGGTGAACTAAAGTTTGCAAGAGTTAGTTTCAGTGATATAAATAATCTTAATAATAAAGTCTATATTGATCTTGGAGAAGAAGATAATATTAAAGTTAATATGATAGCTGTATATGGTGATTATCTAGTTGGTAAGGTATCTAAAGTCTATGATAATTATTCTGAACTTGAACTTATCACAAATCCTAACTCTATTGTCAGTGCTAGAACTGAAGATGATGTTTTAGGAATTGTTAGAGGTAGTGACGAAGAAAAATGGACTTCTATATTTTTCAACCATCAGTATATGAAGATAATCTAACAGTAGGAGATGAAATTTTTACTTGGTGTAAGTGATATTTATCCTGAAGGTATAAAAATTGGAAAAAAATAGAAAAAGTTAATGACAAAGAAAAACTATGCTTATAAGATGATAATTTTAAAGCCTGATTTTGAAAAATAGAGATTTAAAAGAACTTATAATTATAGGACGTGAAAAATAAGGTAAATAGACCTATAGTTAAAGAAAAAGAACTTGAAGAAGGAAAAGAAGGAGAAACAAAAAGAATGAAAAAAATTTTTAATAGTATTATTTATATTAGTACAAGGACTTATTTTTTTGCAGCTGGAAAGAACCTAGCTGACATAAAAAAACATTAAAAATTTGATGTTGTGGAAAAGACAATTATAAAAATCTAAGAAAAGAGAGCTTACTTTATAAAATTGATTTTATCTTACCTAACAAGATAAAAAAAGAAGTTATTGCCCCTAAATTAAATAAGGGTGAAATATACATGTATGACTATTCAGCAAATAAAAAGTCTGTATACTTGCCTATGTTTAATGAAACTAAAGAAAGTGAAATAGTAGATGATGAAAAATAGAATTATAAAAAGCTATTAATAAAAATCATTGAAGAAGAAAAAAACTAATAAGAATTTTTAAACAAAAAAATATAATGCTAAAAAAAGGCTCAAAAACCTAAATATAGATAAACAAATAAGTATTACTATTTCAACTTATCTTGAAGTTGATGGTTATATCTTCCCAGAAACTGTTCAAATCAAAGATTCTGGTACAAAGATAGCTGATGTAAAAAAATATCTAATTTACAAATTAATCCTAAAAATAGAGATGTAAAATGATATTTTTAAGAGGAAAAAGGCATTATTATTTCTAAAAAAAGATGTAGAAGAAGCTGATAGATATATTGATATATTTATGGAAGACTACGGAAAGGTTTCTACTCTTATAAAAGGTATTAGAAAAAGTAAAAAAAGAGATAAGACGGTTGTAGACATTCTATCTTTTAACAGATTTTCAATTTTATAAGAAAAAATGATAGTATCATTATTTCAAATTTTTTTCAACAGTTAAAGACTATCTAGCTATAAAATCTGATATAGATAAAATTAATATGGCTTTTCTATATCTTCTATATTAAATCAAATTTTAGTTGAAAATGGTAGAAATAGAAAAATTATATGAAGTACTAGAAAAAAACTCTAGACTATCTAAATAATTCTGATAACACTAGAAAAAAATTATCTTCTACTCCTATATTTTCTATATATAGTTATTAAAGAAGAAGGAATTTCAATAGAAGGTGATATCGATGAGCTACAGTTTGAAATACCAGAGCAAAAAGAAAAATCGACTTAGATAAAACTAGTAGAAAGATATTGGAATATCTTTTTGAAGAAAAAAATTAAAAATTGTTATAAATGATGAAAATTTTGAACTTAATTCAGTGAAAAAAAGCTATATTGGTATTAGAAAATTACATAAACTTTAATTTAGATACCAATATAAATGCTAAAAAAATGCTATGGGGGCTTTATTATGGTAAATTCTATAAAAAAATAACTGACTATATCACAGAAGATTTAATAGATTTAGATCTAAAATCGAAGAATAGAGATGAAATTTTAGTAGAGTTATCAAAATTATTAGAAAAAAATCAGACAATATTGTAGGTAAAGAAAATGACATTCTTAAAGCTTTTAGTTGACAGAGAAAAAAATTAGGAAGCACTGGAATAGGTAAAGGTGTTGCTATTCCTCATGCTAAGACTGAAAGTGCAAAAAGTCTTACTGTTGGCTTTTGGAGTTAGTAGAGAAGGAATAGATTTTAATTCTTTAGACGAAGAAGATGTACATCTATTTTTTTGTATTTGCTTCTCCTAGTAAAGATAGTCATATATATTTAAAGGTTTTAGCTAGAATTTCAAGGCTTATAAGGGAAGAAGATTTTCAGAGATGCCTTTATTTAACTGTAAAACAGCAAAAGAAATTATTGAATGTATAAAAGAGAAAGAAGAGTAGGAGGTTTTTATAAGAAATGAAGTGTCCTTTTTGTAGTTCAGAAGATACAAAAAGTTGTTGACAGCAGAACGATGATAGATGGCTCTACAAAGAGAAGAAGGGAATGTAATCATTGCCTTAAAAAGATTTAGTACCTATGAAAGATTTGAAGAAAGTCAAATATATGTGGTAAAAAAGATAATAGACGTGTTAAATATGATAGAGAAAAAACTTTTGAGAGGTCTTACTTTCGCAACTGTAAAGAGAAATGTAAGCAGAGAAGAACTTGACAAAAATAATTTCTGATATAGAAAGAGGACTACAAAAACTCTTTAGTCAGTGAAATCAGTAGTAAGGAATTAGGAGAAAAAGGTTCTAGAAAAATTGAGAGATTTAGACTCAAGTTGCCTATGTTAGATTTGCCTCTGTATATAAAGAATTTGATGACATTAAGTCTTTTATAGAAATTGTTGAACAAATAAAAAAAGATTAAAGGAGAAATTTTATAATAATGAAAAATTATTTTTTTATGGGTACACCCTACATTTGCTCTTCCAAGTTTGGAGAAGTTAAAATGCAAGGTATGAACTTTTTATCAGTATTTACAAAAAAATTGATAAAGTCAATGCTAGAGGAAATAAAATAATTTATTCCCCAATAAAAAGATTTTGCCCTAGCTAATAATTTAAAAATTTATCAACCTGAAAAATTTTTAAAGATAATGTTTTTAATAGATGAAATCAGAGCTATGGAGCCTGATTTAATAGTTGTTGTAGCCTATGGAAAAAAATTTTACCTAAAAGAAGTTTTAGATATTCCAAAATATGGAGTTATCAATTTACACTCTTCACTATTACCTAGATTTAGAGGAGCTGCTCCTATCAATGCAGCAATAATACATGGAGATAGTAAAAAGTGGAGTATCTATAATGTATGTTGAAGAAGAATTAGATGCTGGTCCTGTTATACTTCAAAAGGAAACAGAAATTTCAGATGAGGATACTTTCTTAACTCTACATGATAGACTAAAGGATATGGGTGCAGATTTACTTGTTGAGGCTATTGAACTTATAAAAGATAATAAAGTTGAGCCTAAAGTTCAAGATAAGAATTTAGTTACTTTTGTAAAACCTTTTAAAAAAAGGAAGATTGCAAAATAGATTGGACTAAAAACAAGTAGAGAAATATTTAATTTTATAAGAGGTATGAATCCTGCTCCAACTGCTTTTTTTCTATGCTTGATAAGTCAATTATAAAGATATATGAAACAATAATCTATGATAAGACTTATGATAATGCAAGTTGTGGAGAGGTTGTTGAATATATAAAAGGTAAGTGACCTGTTGTAAAAAAACAGCTGATAGTAGCCTTATAATAAGTTCTGCTAAAGCCAGAAAATAAGAAACAAATATCTGGAGTAGACTTAATAAATGGAAAATTTTTTTAAAAATAGGTGAGAAACTATGTTAATGGATGGAAAAAGACTTAGCTAAAGATATTAAAATAAAGCTAAAAAAATGAAATAGATGATATCAAAAAGAATTTATGGTGTTACTCCTGCTGTTGCTTCTATATTAGTTGGAGATGACCCTGCTTCTCAAGTCTATGTTAATTCACAAATAAAAATCATATCAAGATTTAGGGATAGCAGTTCATAAATACTCTTTTAGTAAAGAAATATCTGAGGCTTATCTTTTAAACTTAATTGATAAATTAAATAAAGATACTGAGGTTGATGGTATAATGATAAACTTACCTCTACCTCCTCAAATAAATGCTACAAAAGTATTGAATAGAATTAAATTAATAAAAGATGTTGATGGATTTAAGGCTGAAAATTTAGGTTTATTATTCCAAAACAGTGAGGATTTTATATCGCCTTCAACTCCAGCAGGTATAATGGCTTTAATAGAAGGTTATAAAATTGATTTAGAAGGTAAAGATGTAGTTGTTGTTGGAAGAAGTAACATAGTTGGGAAACCTGTTGCTGCTTTAGTTTTAAATAATCATGGAACTGTTACTATTTGTAATAGCCACACTAAAAATTTAGCAGAAAAAACTAAAAATGCTGATGTCTTGATTTCAGCTGTAGGAAAACCTAAATTTATCACAGAGGATATGGTAAAAAGAAGGTGCTGTAGTTATTGATGTAGGTATAAATAGAGTTAATGGAAAATTAGAAGGAGATGTTGACTTTGAAAATGTTCAAAAAGAAAAACATCATATATTACTCCTGTGCCAGGTGGAGTTGGGGCTCTAACTGTGGCAATGTTGCTTTCAAATATATTAAAATCATTTAAAGCAAACAGAGGAATTATTTAATTAGGAGGAACGGTGGCTGTAAAAATCAAAAAGATAAGGACAATAAAGAATTTTATATCGTTGACAAGAGAATTTTACCTAAATCTATTCAAAACGTAATAAAGGTTAATGATTTAATATTAAAGACTAAAAATGTCTAAATACAGTGCTATAAAGAAGGTTGGAATAAGTAGAAGTACTTATTATAAATATAAAGACTTTATAAAAACCATTTTATGAAGGTGGAGAAGATAAAGTTTACAGCTTACATCTATCATTAAAAGATAGAGTTGGAATTTTATCTGATGTTTTAGATGTAATTGCTAAAGAAAAAATAAGCATATTGACAGTGGTTCAAAAATATGGCAGTTGATGGAATAGCAAAATCAACTATACTTATCAAACTAACTCAAAAGTATGTTAAAGAAAGTTGATAAAAATTATATCTAAAAATTGGTAAAGTAGAAGGTATTGCAGATATTAGAATATCAGGAAGTAATTAATAAAAATATAAATAAGGAAGGTGTATGGCTAATTGGACACGTATCTTAATGTGTTAATATTGGTAATTTTAATTTTATTGTCAGGATTTTTTTCAGCATCGGAGACTGCATTGTCAGCTTATAGATCTAATTATTTAGAAAAAAATTAGATGAAGAAAAAAACATCCTAAAAAGATATGCGGTATTGAAAAAAATGGTTAAAGGATCCTAATTCTATGTTGACAGGGATAGTTATAGGAAATAATGTGGTTAATATCTTAGCTTCATCTTTAGCTACTGTTGTCATAGTAAATTATTTTTGGAAATAAAGGTTCTTCTGTGGCTTTTAGCTACAGCTATAATGACTATATTGATCTTAATTTTTTTGGAGAAATAAGTCCCTAAACTTATGGCAAGAAATAATAGTGCTAAGATAGCTGAAGGAGTTTCAGTTGTTATATATATTCTTTCTATTATTTTCACTCCTCTTGTCTACTGTTTGATATTTATATCAAGATTTGTTGGAAGAATACTAGGAGTTAATATGGAAAGTCCTCAACTTCTGATAACAGAAGAAGATATTATTTCTGATGTCAACGTTGGAAATGCTGAAGGTATCATTGAAGAAGATGAAAAAGAAATGATACACTCTATAGTTACTCTAGGTGAAACAAGTGCTAAAGAAGTTATGACACCTAGAACTTCGATGTTTTCACTTGAAGGCGAAAAAAACAATAAATGAGATATGGGATGAGATAACTGAAAATGGTTTTTCAAGAATACCAGTTTATGAAGAAACTATAGATAATATCATTGGAATACTTTTATGTAAAAGATTTAATGGAACATGTTAAAAAAATAATGAATTAGATATTCCTATTAAACAATTTGTAAGATCGGCATATTTTTGTTCCTGAAACAAAAATCTATAATAGAAATTTTTAAAAAGAATTTAGAACTTTAAAAAGTTCATATTGCTATGGTTTTAGATGAATATGGTGGAGTTGTTGGACTTGTTACCATAGAAGATTTGATAGAAGAAATTGTTGGTGAAATTAGAGATGAATATGATGATGAAGAGGATAGTTTCTTTAAGAAAAATAGCAGACAATGAATATGAAGTTGATGCTATGACAGACATAGAAACAATAAATAAAGAGCTAGAATTGGAATTACCTATTTCAGAAGATTATGAAAGTCTAGGAGGGCTTATAGTTACAACTACAGGAAAAAAATTTGTGAAGTTGGAGATGAAGTTCAAATAGATAATATTTATTTAAAAAGTTTTAGAAGTAGATAAAATGAGAGTTTCTAAGGTCTTTATAAAGATTTTTAGAAGAAGAAGAAAAATAAAGAGGAAGAATGAGATTAAAAAAAGAATTTTTTTACACTGGTCTATTGATGATATTACCAATTGTAATAACATATTATATATTTAATTGGCTTTTTCAATCTAGCATTTAGGATTATAAATAATACTATAATCATAAAAAAATCCTAAAAAAAGGTTGGTTGATTTTGGTTTTTGGAGAAAAAGCAGATACTTTCTATATGCAAGTATCAGTATATATAGCTGCTTTTTGATAATATTCTTGTCTATAACTGTACTTGGTTATATGACAAAGGTAGTTTTTTTCTCAAAAATTATAAAAAAGAGTCCTAGATATATTAGAAAGAATTCCAATTATAAAAAAACTGTGTACTCAACATCTAAGCAAATTATAGGTATTGTTTATTCAGACAATGGAGAAAGTGTATAAAAAAAGTGGTAGCTGTGGAATTTCCTAGAAAAGGAATCTATGCTATAGGTTTCTTGACAGCTGATAAAAAAATACAGCTTTAAAAAGAAATCTTACCTGATAAAGAAATAGTAAATGTCTTTGTTCCAACAGCACCTAACCCAACTTCAGGTTTCTTATTGTGTCTTCCTAGAGAGGAAGTATACTATTTGAATATGTCAGTTGAGTGGGCATTTAAACTTATAGTTTCAGGTGGTTATATTACAGAAGATGTAGTTAAACATAATGAGCAAAAAAAGCAGAGCAGAAAACAGAAGAAAAATAACTAAAAAAAGGAGCTATAGCTATGAAAAAAAGATGATGACAATAGTTATATTAAGTTTTTTTATTTTTTTAGCTTGTTTTAACAGTCAGAAAGAAAAAATTATAATTTTTATTAAAGGTTTAAATGAATATCAAAAAGAATGATAAGGTTTCTGCCTTAGAGAATTATAAAAAAAGCCTATGAAATGGATAAAAAAATAACATTGTTTTACTCAATGAAATAGCTTACCTATATGTTGATTTAGGAAATTACGAGGAAGCTGAAGCTTATTATAAAAAAGGCTTTTGGAAATAAAAACCTAATGATGAAAAATTCTTTAAAAGAATTTACTACAATTACTATATTTTCAAGATAAGAGAATGGAAATGAAAAAAATATTCCTTTTATCATTGATAAAAAAATAGCTTCACCTATAATCTTAGTAATTTTAGAGTGGCAATTTTAGAAAAATGATGAAATGGAAGTAGAAAAAAATCTTTATTAAGAATAAGTTCAAATAATAAATTTTTTTAGAGGAGTATAACGAAAGTTTTTATACAGAATTAGCTAGTGTTGCTGGTCTTTCAAAAAAATACAATAAAGTATTCTAATATTATTTTTTTGAAAAAGCTTATAAAAAAATATGCAAATAAAAAAATATAGTGGATACATATGCTAATTTCTTAATAGAGATAAAAAGAATATAGAAAAAGCAGAAGATATTTTTAATGAAATATATTGTTAATAATGAAAAATAATTTAGATGAGTATGCACTTTTAAAAACATTGTATACAAAAAGAAAATAATAAAGAAAAAAATTAGAAAAATTTAAAAAAAGATTTTTAAAAAAATAAGTGAGTTACATTATAAATTTTATTATTAAAATTTTCTTTGGACTAAATAATTAATAGTTTTGATGAGATTACTGCGACGTCCATTATTGTTGAGAGGGTCTTTGTGAGCTCTCGAAACACTAATGGCAGGCAAGTAATCGATATATATATAACTTAAAAATTTATTATAACTCTCAAAGAAAAATTTTCTAAATTTACTTAGTAACGAACTATTTTTTTACAAAAATTTAGATTCCAATGTTTTTAATAAATTTTATATAGAGTAGATAGGGAGAGAGTATGAATTTAAAAAGATTATGTAGCATCAATAGAAAAATTATCCAAAAGAAGGTATAATATTTAGAGATATTACACCACTTATGAATAATGGAGAAGCATATAAATATGCAACTGAAAAAAATTGTTGAATTTGCAAAAAAATCATGACATTGATATAGTTGTTGATCCTGAAGCAAGAGGATTTATATTTGGTTGTCCTGTATCATATGCTTTTAGGTGTAGGTTTTGCACCTGTTAGAAAACCTGGAAAAATTACCTCGTGAAGTTGTTGAATATGCTTATGATTTAGAATATGGTTCAAACAAACTATGTTTACATAAAGATGCTATAAAACCTGGACAAAAAAAGTATTAGTTGTTGATGACTTACTTGCAACAGGTGGAACTGTAGAAGCAACAATAAAAATTAGTTGAAGAATTAGGTGGAGTAGTAGCTGGTTTAGCGTTTTTAATAGAACTTGTAGACTTAAAAAGGTAGGGACAAATTAAATAATTATCCTATAATTACATTAATGCAGTATTAATTAGAGAGAAGGTATATTATGATGAACTATTGGGAACAATTATTAGAAAAAAAGCAAAAAGCAAATCACTTAAATTATGATTTTTGACAAACTTAAATTAGCTTTTGGCTTTTCGCAGAAGAAAGTCACCAAGGACAGTACAGAAAATCAGGTGATGATTATATCATTCACCCTGTTGAAGTTGCAAAAATTTTAATGGATATGAAAATGGATACTGACACAGTTGTGGCAGGTCTTTTGCATGATGTTGTGGAAGACACATTGATTCCTATAGCAGACATCAAATATAACTTTGGAGATACTGTTGCAGTTCTTGTAGATGGAGTTACTAAGTTAAAAGCATTACCAAATGGTACAAAAAACCAAGCTGAGAACATAAGAAAGATGATTTTAGCTATGGCTGAAAATATAAGAGTTATTCTTATAAAATTAGCTGATAGACTTCATAATATGAGAACTTTAAAATTTATGAAGCCTGAAAAAGCAACAGGCTATATCAAAAGAAACTTTAGATATTTATGCTCCTCTTGCACATAGACTAGGTATGGCAAAAAAATTAAATCTGAGCTTGAAGATTTATCTTTTAGCTATTTTACATCATGAAGAATATCTAGAAATTAAAAAGGTTAGTTGAAAAATACAAAAGAAGAAAGAAAAGACTATATAGAAAATTTCATTAGAACTATGAAAAGAACTTTAGTTGATTTAGGAATTAAAGCTGAAGTTAAAGGAAGATTTAAACATTTTTATAGTATCTATAAAAAAGATGTATCAAAAAGGTAAAGAATTTGATGATATCTATGACTTAATGGGAGTTAGAGTAATAGTCGAAGACAAGGCAGCTTGTTATCATATCCTAGGTATAGTACATAGTCAATATACTCCTGTTCCAGGAAGATTTAAAGACTATATAGCTGTGCCTAAATCAAATAACTATCAGTCTATTCATACAACTATAGTTGGACCTTTAGGAAAAGTTTATTGAAATACAAATTAGAACCAAGGACATGGATGATATAGCTGAAGAAGGTATCGCTGCTCACTGGAACTATAAGGAAAATAAAAAGTCTTCTAAAGATGACAATATCTATGGTTGGCTAAGACATATTATAGAGTTCCAAAATGAGTCTGATTCAACTGAGGACTTTATTGAAGGAGTTACAGGAGATATAGATAAAGGTACAATTTTTACTTTCTCACCTAAGGGAGATATTATAGAATTACCTGTTGGAGCTACTGCCTTAGACTTTGCTTTTATGGTTCACACTCAAGTTGGTTGTAAGTGTGTGGGAGCTAAAGTAAATGGTAGAATGGTTACTATTGACCACAAATTAAGAAGTGGGGACAAGGTAGAAATTATAACTTCTAAAAACTCAAAAGGACCAAGTATTGATTGGCTAGATATAGTTATCACTCATGGTGCTAAAGGAAAAAAATTAGAAAAATTCTTAAAAAGATGAAAAATAAAGAAATAGTTTCAAAAGTTAGGGAAAAGATAGTTTAGAAAAAAAGAAGCTGCTAAAAATAGGTATGACTTTAAAAAGAAATTGAAAATGATCCAACTCTTAAAAAAACATATGGAAAGAAATAATATTCCTAATATGGAAGAATTTTATTTCTATCTTGGTGAAAAAGAAGTAGACTTGACATTTTAATCAATAAAATAAAGGTTAATTTAGAAAAAGGAAAGAGCTGCATCAACAATAACCATTGAAGAAGTCCTAAAGAAAAAAAGAAGAAAAAAAGAAAAGAAGGAAAGAATGACTTTGGTATAGTTATAGATGGAATAAACAATACTCTTATTAGATTTGCAAAATGTTGTACTCCTTTACCTGGAGATGAAATAGGAGGCTTTGTTACTAAACTTACAGGTATAACTGTCCATAGAAAAGACTGTCCTAACTTTCATGCTATGGTAGAAAAAAAGATCCTAGTAGAGAAATCTTAGTTAAAGTGGGATGAAAACCTAATAGAAACTAAGTTGAATAAATATAACTTCACTTTCACTATAGTATTAAATGATAGACCAAATATATTGATGGAAATTGTAAATTTAATTGGAAACCATAAAATAAATATCACATCTTTAAATTCATATGAAGTAAAAAAAGATGGTGATAAGATAATGAAGGTTAAAAATATCAATAGAAATTAAAGGAAAAAAGCAGAATATGACTATCTAATCAATAATATTTTAAAAATTAAAAGATGTTATTTCTGTTGAACGTTAATGATTGGAGAATTAATGAAATTAGCAGTTACATATAAAGTTGAAAAATAAAGATGGTAAAGCGAGAGCAGGGGTCATTACTACTCCTCATGGTGAGATTGAAACTCCTGTTTTTATGCCAGTTGGTACTCAAGCAACTGTAAAAAAACTATGTCAAAGGAAGAACTGATTGATATAGGCAGTGAAATAATCTTAGGGAATACTTATCATCTTTATTTAAGACCAAATGATGAATTAATAGCTAGACTAGGTGGATTGCATAAATTTATGAATTGGGATAGACCTATTCTTACAGATAGTGGTGGCTTTTCAAGTTTTTTTAGTTTAGGTTCACTTAGAAAAAAATTAAAAGAAGAAGGAGTATATTTTAGTTCTCATATAGATGGTTCTAAACATTTTATATCTCCTGAAAAAAATCTATACAGATACAAAATAATCTAGGTTCAGATATAGTTATGCTTTTTGATGAATGTCCACCAGGACTTTCAACTAGAGAATATATAATTCCTTCTATTGAAAGAACTACAAGATGGGCTAAAAAGATGCGTTGAAGCACATCAGAAAAAGATACTCAGGGACTATTTGCTATAGTTCAAGGTGGTATCTATGAGGATTTAAGACAGAAGAGCTTAGATGAACTTAGTGAAATGGATGAGCATTTCTCTGGTTATGCTATAGGTGGACTTGCTGTTGGTGAGCCAAGAGAAGACATGTATAGAATATTAGACTACATTGTAGAAAAAAATGCCCTGAAGATAAACCTAGATATCTTATGGGAGTTGGTGAACCAGTTGATATGTTAAATGCAGTTGAAAGTGGAATAGATATGATGGATTGTGTCCAGCCTACTAGACTTGCAAGACATGGAACAGTTTTTTTACAAAAAAAGGTAGACTTATAATTAAAAAGCGAAAAGATATAAAGAAGATACAGCTCCTTTAGATGAAGAATGTGATTGTTATGTATGTAAAAAAATTATTCAAGAGCCTATATAAGACATTTGATTAAAAGTTCAAGAAGTTTTAGGACTTCGTCTGACATCATATCATAATTTACATTTTTAATAAAACTTATGAAAGATGCAAGGGAAGCTATAAAAAGAAAAAGATTTAAAGAATTTAAAGAAAAATTTTATAAAGAAATATGAAGGAAAAATAAGTTTCAATAGTTTTTAAAGTAAAAAATAGTTTCGTTACTAACTAAAGTTTTTCTTTAACGATGAAAAAAATTAACGTTTCGCTGTAATTTCAGCAAACTCGCTACGCTCAGACACGCTGAGAATTACTCGGCTCACTTGCTTTTAATTTTTTTCATCTAAAAATTTAGAATGTAACTCTCTTATTTTTACTTTATGCCACAATAATCTGAAATCTTTATTTCTTTTTATAATAAAAAAATAGAAGGAGGGATAGAAATGGAAGAGATAGTTGAATTATTAGAACAAAATAAATTAGCTGAATTAAAAGAAATTTTAATTAATGAAAAATCCTATAGACATTGCTGATGTATTTGAGGATTTTCCAAAGGAGAAAATATTTAATTATTTTTTTAAGTTATTACCGAAAGACTTTTTCATCAGAAGTATTTTTCCTATTTATCTCCTGAAAAACAACAAGATGTTATTGAAAAATATAACTGATGACGAGATAAAATTTATAGTTGAAGATATGTATCTTGATGACACCGTAGACTTTATAGAAGAGATGCCTGCAAATATTGTAGATAAAAATTTTTAAAAAAATACATCTTCTGATAAAAAGAAAATTAATAAATCAAATGCTAAAATATCCAGAAAATTCAGCTGGAAGTGTTATGACTGTAGAATATATATCTTTTAAAGATAATTATACAGTTAAACAAGCTATAGAATATTATAGAAAAGTCGCTATTGATAAAGAGGAAACTGATATTTGTTTTGTAACAGATACTAAGAAAAAAATTAGTTGGTATAATATCATTAAAAAAACTTTAATTTCTATCAAAAGATGACTCATATATACAAGATGAAATGGACACTAATTTTTGTCAGTGTATTGACGCTAGATGACCAGGAAGAAATTGCCGCATTATTCAGAAAATATGACTTAACTACTATGCCTGTTGTAGACCATGAAGATAGACTAGTTGGAGTTATCACAGTTGATGACATCGTGGACGTAATTGACCAAGAAAAATACAGAAGATATCCAAAAAAATGGCTGCAATGAATCCATCAGATGAAGAATATTTAAAAAGAATCTGTTGTATCTCTTGCAAAAACACAGAATTTTGTGGTTATTAGTACTTATGATTTCTGCTACTTTTTACAGGTTTAGTCATAAAAGAAATATGAAGATATACTACAATCAGCTGTATATTTAGCTACATTTATACCTATGCTTATGGATACTGGTGGAAATGCTGGTTCTCAATCAGCTACCTTGGTTATTCGTGGTATAGCCTTAGAAGAAATAGAATTTTCAGATATCTTTAAAGTTATTTGGAAAAGAATTAAGAGTAAGTATCTTAGTTGGTTTTATTTTATCAGCTGTAAATTTTATAAGAATATATTATTTTACTCGTTCAGGTTTAGAAACATCTTTAGTTGTTGCTATAAGTATGTTCTTAACAGTAATAATGGCAAAGGTTATAGGTGGTGTTCTACCTCTTGTAGCTAAGTCACTTAAGATTGACCCTGCTATTATGGCGAGTCCTCTAATTACAACAATAGTGGATACTGCTGCCCTTATAATATTCTTTTAAATTGTCTGTAATATTTTTTTACATATATAATTTAGAAAGGTTTTAAAAAAATATGAAAAAAATTTAGAAATTTTTAGAAAAGATTTATGACTTACGTTATAAATCTGGAAAGGTACATATATTTTTATAGTATCAATAAGTTAGTTGGAAGGTTTGGAAATGTTGTAAGTCTAGATAAAAATCTATGTAAGTAAGGAATACTTATCTTACTTGTCTGAGAAAACTATTTAAAGATAGAGAAAGACTTACTAGTTTCTTTTGGTGGAAATAATAAATTTGTAAGACTTAGTTTAGTACAAGAATTTATGTAAGATTTTGGAAGAGATATTGCTCAAGACGTAAAAAGATGATTTCTTAGAAATAAAAGCAATATAACTCTTCAGTTTTTTTAAAAGCTGTTAAAGAAAGAATGATAGCTCTTAAAAGATAATGAAAATGAAGAAATTACTAAAGAAGATATAGACTTAATTCAAGGATACTTAACTAACTGGAAAAAAATTTACAAGATAAAATTAAACACTTTATTCCAGAAGAATTTTATGGTCAAAAAAATAATTACTTCTATACTTCTCTACTTTCTTATGTTAAGTTTTTAGATAAACTTAATCCCTAACTATGAAGTTGGAATGAAATATTTACAAAGCAATAAATTAAATTATAAAAATTATTTACAAAGGAAGGAGAAACAGATTATGAAAAAAAGGAATTTTTTTGCAATGTTTATTTTTAGTAGCATCTATGGCTATGGTAGCTTGTACAAGTTCAAGTACAGTTAAAGAAGGAGCGACAAATGAAGAAAAATCAAGCTTTTAAAAATTACTTGAAAAAGAGAAGAGAATACTATAAAGCTCAAGATAGAGAAAAAAGCTAAATTAGAAGCCGAAGCTAAAAAGGCTGAAGAAGAAGCTAGAAAAAGCTCAAGAAAAAAAGCTATAGAAGAGGCTAAAAAGGCTGAGGAAGAAGCTAAATTACAAGCTGCTAAAAACTGAAGAAGAAAAATAAAAAGCTGAAGAGAATGCAAAATTAGAAGCTAAAAAGGCTGAAGAAGAGACTAGAAAAGCTGAAGAAGAAGCTAAGCTACAAGCTGCTAAGGCTGAGGAAGAAGCTAGAAAAGCTCAAGAGAAAGCTATAGAAGAGGCTAAAAAAGGCTGAAGAAGAAGCCAAACTAGAAGCTTTAAAAAGTTTTAGAAAAAGAAAAAGAAAAACAAACTAATAACTTAGTAATAAAATGGTGTTGACGGAAGAAATTTCTATCAGCACCATTTATTATACAATCTTTTATAAAAAAATTAAAAAAATTTGACTAAATTTTTATGTTAGTCAAAAATTAAAAAAATTTGACTAAGTTTTTAAGTTAGTCAAAAAAATTTAAAAATTTGACTAAGTTTTTAAGCTTATTCTATCCCTTTTGAAAAAGATATCTAAGTATTTTTTTAAAATATATTGTTTATTTCTTTTAATTTCAACATTATCATCATTTTTTTCTTTTCAAATAAAAATCTCATTTTCAATAAAACTTTTTAAAAATATTACTGATGGTAGCTTTACTTAAATTAGTTTTTCAATAATTTGATTAACTCTTAATATAGGTTCATTGTAAAAAGCATTTAATATTTTACTTTTTATTTTCCCAGCTTCCTTTTACTGATGTATTTAATATATTTTCATATTCTTTAACTAATTGTACAACTTGATGAAATTTATTTTTAGCATCTTGAGCTGTCACTATAACTCCATTAAGAAAAAAATAAAATCCAAGTTAGTATATCATTCTTTTCTCTTACTCTACTCAAACAATCATAATAATCTATTCTATTTTTCAAAAATTAGAGATATAAAAACAAGGTTTTTAACATTTCCTTATCTAATAAATACAATGGTATTAATAATCTTCCAACTCTTCCATTTCCATCAGAAAAAAAGGATGTATAGTTTCAAACTGATAATGTAAAAATTGCAATTTTTAGTAAATGTGGTATTTTTAAATCATCTTTATGCATGAACTTTTCTAAATCAGACATCAACTCATCCAACATAAAAATGAGGTGGTGGAACATGTTTTGCATTAGATGGCATAGAACCTCCTATCCAGTTTTGACTAATCCTATACTCACCTGGATATTTGTTCTCTCCTCTTACTCCTCTAAGTAATACTGAATGAATTTCTTTTACAAGTCTACTTGATATTGGAAGTTCTCCAGAAGTTATTTTTATATATTCCAAGATTCAGTGCATTTATATAATTATGGACTTCAATGTAATCATTTCTTTTTCTCAGGAGAAATATCTTCAATGTCAGACATATCTTCTTCTATAGAAGTTTTAGTTCCTTCTATTCTGCTAGATTTATTAGCTTCTGTTCTTATATGCATTTTAATATATACATCAACATTAGGAATTAAATCTGCATATGAATTTAATTCTCCAAGTTCTAAATTTGCTTTTTTTCTAAAAAGAAAGTTTACATCTGAACTTTCCCACTTCCAAATATCATTAATTTTATTTGGAATAAAAAGCAAAGTAACCTCCTGATTGTTTTATTTTTGTCCTGAATTAAATTTTTTTCAAGTAATATCATAAAGAACTTTCCTTCCAAATATTTTTATTAAATGTGTTAGAACACTCGTGGCTCTAGCACTCGTAGGGTGTTAGTCGTGAGTAGTTCACAAATATTTATTTATGATAAAAGATTAAAAGTAAGTCTATCATTAATAACTTGTGTCTTTCCAGTAGGATGATAGCCTAATTTTTCATATAAATAACAGTTTTCCTTTTTTCTTCTAATATTGTACTCAATTCCCAATTAGTGTTTCCATGAATTTCTTCACAAATTTTTATTACTGATTGTGCTATTCCTTTATTTCTATATTCTGGTAGAATAAATAAAAGGTGAAATTCTTTTATTTTTTTATTTTTTTCTTTATAATCTACAACTCTTATAGCTCCAACTTTTTTTATTATCTATAAAAATAAAATAAAAAGAATGTAAAATTTTGTTTTAGCCTCATTTCAACGTTTGAAATAGTTTCACTTGCTGGATTGGTTTCAAAAATCTTGATATTTATCAAGTAAATTCTTAAATGATTTTTACCTGCATTTCCCAAATTTCTTTTTGCATCTTTTTAAGCTTGCTCTTATTAATTCTATTTTCATAAAAATACCTTTTAATATTTTTACTTATTCTTTGATTTCCAACTAAAAATTTTTGTCATAGTATTTTTGCAAGCCCACCATCAGAAGTTTCCTTATATGCAGAACACATATCTTTTCCTGTTTCTTTCATAGTCTTTACAACTTCATCGAAAACTTATAGTATGTTTTCCATCAGTAGACATACAATAAACAGCTGTATTCACTGCTCTTACAGCACAGATAGCATTTCTTTCTATACAAGGTATAATTACATAACCTCCAACTGGGTCACAAGTCATTCCTAAATGATGTTCCATAGCACTTTCAGCTGCATATTCTATTTGGTCTATACTTCCACCCATAAAATATGTTGCCATTGCTGCAGCCATTGAACAAGCTGTTCCAACTTCTGCTTGACAACCTGCTTCTGCTCCTGAAATAGTTGCATTATATTTTACTAAATTTCCAACAAGCCCTGCAATAGCTAAACCTCTTAGAATATGTTTTTCAACTAGTTCATATTCCTCTTTCATAGCTCTTAAAAACTCCAGGAACAACTCCTGAGGCTCCACAAGTAGGAGCTGTTACAACTTGTCCCATACTAGCATTTTCTTCTGATACTGCTAAGGCATAGGCAAAAAAATTTTTATTTGTAAATACTAATGAAGCTCTTTTTAGATAGAGCTTTATCATACATTTCTCTAGCTCTTTTTGGATATTTAAAAGGTCCTGGAACATCTCCTTCTTTCTCTAATCCTCTTTGTACCGCATCACTCATAGCTTGGTCAATAAATTTTTAAATGTTGCCATATAGATAGTCCTTCACATTCTTCAACATATTGCCATAGATGTTTTTTATTATCCTTACACCATTTGATAATTTCTTTCATAGAGTTTAGTGGATAAACTTCTTTTTAGGTGATTTATCCATAAGTTCATCATAATCTCTTATAGTTCCCCCACCTACAGAAAATACTACCCATTCTCCTATTTCTTCCTTATCTTTATCTAAGGCGATGAATTTCATTCCATTAGTATGTAGTTCATGGACAAACTCAGGTTTCCAAATAATTTCAACTGGAATAGGCTTAAATGTTTCTATAATTATCTTATCTGTGTAGTGTCCTTTTCCAGTGGCAGCTAAACTTCCCCAAAGCTCAACTATGTAACTATCAGCATCAGGAAATTTCTCTTTTACTCTCTTTGTTGCTCTTTTCATATCCTATTGTATGTGAACTTGATGGCCCTGCTCCAATCTTAAAGAATTCTTTTAGTGTATCCATTTCCTTCCCAACCTCTCTCTAATTTTTATTTAAAAATATGCTTAATATGTCTTCAAGTATATCGTTTTGCAAACTTTCCTTTTAAGTAATTTCTAGTTCCATCAATAGTATCTAGAGTACTGTCATTGTGATATCTTTCTGGAAAACCATTAAATACTCTTAAATTAGAAAAAAATCTTCACCTAAGAATACTGCTGTTGGTACAACAAAATCATCTTCATGAATTTTCAAGTATCCTGCTAATTCAGAAACCCTCTACCATAAGTTATTAAAGATAAATCAAAGATATGATTTATTTCATTGATCTTTCTCATAGTAGTTAAGAATACTCTTGCATAAGGACACCAAGTTTCAACACTTGCTAATACTGGAACTTTTTATTTATTCCTTTTATTCTATTAATAAATTCATCAGAAATAACTATATTTTTTTATAGTTCTTCTAATTTCTCTAATTCATCAGTACTTGCTATTCCAAAATATTTATCCAAACTAAAACCTTTTAAATATATTTCTTCCAATCCTCTCATTAATTAACCTCCTATTTTTCATATTTTTTTAAAAATTCCTTTTATTGCTTCTTCTAAAGAAGAATATGTACTAAATCTACTTTTTTCTAAACTTTTTATCAATTTCTTTCTTAGTATATCCTAATCCTTCCAATGCTAGAACTAAGTCCTCTAGCATATCTATAGATATAGTTTCCACTTCTGTATAAGTTAAATTTTTTTCAACTTAGCTTTTAGGTCTAAAAATTATTATTTGAGCCTTTTTCTCACCTAATTTTGGAACTTTCTTAAGACTAGTATAATCATTTTTTTAGAAATTATTTCAACAATTTTTGTCATAAGAGAAATTAGACAATACTGCTAAAAGCTAAAGATGATCTCTATACCATTTATTTTCAATAGCATTTCATATTTTTTTCTATCTCTCTCATCTAAAAACCCAATTAATTTGTATGCATCTTCTTTGATATGATTATAGATATAGAATTTATACTTATTACCTAAGTCAATCTTCTCATATTCCTCAAAGGAAAAATAAACTTTATAACCAACCCCATTTATATCTATGGCTATATAGTCCATTTTCTTGTATTCTACTGTTCCATACAGATATTCAAACATTTTATCCTCACTTTATTTTTTTATTAGTTCTACCTTTATTATATTAGATTTTTAGAGTATTTTTCAAATAAAAAAAGAAACTATTATAAACTTTTAATCTAAGTAAAAAAATAAGCGAGTTACATTTTTATCAATCTTTAGAAATTTTTCTTTTGAGTAAGTACATAATAATTTTTTTAAGAAGATTATTGCGACGTCCATTATTGTTGAAAGAGCCTTTTGAGGGTCTCTTGAAACACTAATGACAGGCAAGTAATCGATATATATAACTAAATTTTATATTATCTCTCAAAGAAAAATTTTTCTAAATCTACTCAGTAACGAACTTTTTTTACTTTTTTAATTTATAATAGCTTCTTTTTAATTTATATTTAAAATGGTTGTACCTTATAAAAATTATTGAATTTCTCTAACAACTTCTCCATCTTTAACTTCTATTTTTTTAATAACTTTTCCCTGTCTTCAGAATAAGTAGTTACTATTCCATTCATTTTTACCATTTTTATTAGTTGCTACAAGTTTTAATTTACCATTTTCATAATAAAGTTTTGCTTCTCCATCTAAAATACCATTTTTTTCACATTCATAGTAGAGAAAAAGTTTTTCCGCTATTGTAGAAATATTGAATTTTTTTCCACTTAAAGTTTTGATATCTACATTTGTTATTTGTAATAACATTGGATCTTCTCTATAGTCTTTAACTTCTATTTTTACAGTATTATTTTTGTGATTAACATATATTTTTATGTATTTTTACATTATTTGGGTGATATCCTATAGTTTCTAGACTATCTACAGCATTAAAAAGTTCCATTAATCTTTCATCATAAGGAATATCTCCATCTAAATATGCCATTATATTCGCTGTCTGAACCTCCCACGACTGACACCCTATGAGTGCTAGAGTCGCAGGGTTCTTGGGTAGTAGTTGCTTCTGTTAGCCAACTAAATTTACCAAGCTATCCCCATAGTTCCTACGGTTCATATATTGTATATTTAAGCACTTATACCTAATATCTTTAGTCCTTCTTTTAATATGTTTTTGGCTGCATTTATATCTCTATTATGCACAGCTCCACATACTGGACAAGTCCATTCTCTCACACTTAAATCTTTTTACTTCTTCATTTCTATATCCACAACAATTACATATTTGACTACTTGCAAAAAATTTATCTACTCTTACTATTGTTTTTTTCCATGCCATTTCGCTTTATAACTTAGTATTCTATTAAATTCACTCCATGATACATCTACAATATTTCTTGCTAATTTATGATTTTTACCATATTTTTACTTGTAAGTCTTCCATACAAATAATATCATATTCTTTTTATTAGCATTGTTGATAATTTTTGCAAAAAATCTTCTCTTTGATTTGATATCTTTTCAAATAATCTTGCTACTTTTATTCTAGCTTTATTTCTATTTGAACTACCCTTTGGTTTTCGTGATAGTTTTCTTTGTAATATAGCTAGTTTATTCAAAAGATTTTTGTAAATATTTTGGATTTTCTATTGAGATTTCATCACTGGTAATCGCAAAAGTCCTTTATACCTAAATCTATTCCAACATTCTTATTTGTACTTTCTAATTTTTCTACTTCCACATCAGTACAACATAAAGATATATAATATTTTCCACTAGGTACTTGTGTTATTGTTGCATTTATTATTCTTCCTTGTGGTTTTATTTTTATCTCTTATTTTTAGTCTTCCTAACTTAGGTACTTTTACCCATTTATCTAAAAACTCTATATTATTATTTGTATAATTGGTTCTGTATGATTTTCTATTATCTTTCTTAGATTTAAACTTTGGATAGCCACTTCCACTAAAAAAGTTTTTTTATAGGCTTTATCTAAATCTTTTAAAGAATTTTGTAAAGAAAAATTTATCTACATCTTTTTAACCATTCTTTCTCTTGTTTTAAAACTGTTAATTCTTTACTACACTCACTATATGAAATAGATTTTTTTCTCTTTGCTATATAGCTCTTGTTTTAAATCTAAAAAAATGATTATAGACATATCTTACACAACCAAAAAGTACAATTTAATATTGTTATTTGAGTTTTAGTTGGATAAAATCTAAACTTATATGCTTTTTCCATGCGATTTCACCTCCATTTACCTATATATAGTATACCACTTTTTATACTATAAGTAAATGAAAAAAAGTAAAATTTTTTTCTAAATATATGAATCTAAAAACTGACTTAGTCGTTTTAGAGGTTGTCGTTCACATAAGTACGCTACCACTTATGCAGTTCTCTTGGCATATACACTCCTTAATAAATTAAGGAGATTAGCCTCGAACTTCTTAATATTTCTATTAAGCACAGACTATATCTTATCCCACAGCTCTATCTGTTTGGGTCTACCCACTTCCACTAGCTTTAGTGTACTTCCCTCAGGAGGAATAGTCGTTGAACCTTACCTTTCGGTCTTGGCTGCTGATTGCCCATTATCTTAACACTTAGGATTTAACCTTATGTCATCTAGTATATTTTTTTCTGCTTTCGCCACTTTCACACTTGTACCATATTTTTATTTAGGTACTATGTTGTAGTTATACTAGCTTTAGGGGGTTCCAGCAATTCGAGTAGTATTGGATAGCTTTTTAAGTTGCTACCTCTACATACATATTTCTATATATGCTGACTATACTTAATGGTCTAACTCATGACTGATACCCTACGAGTGCTAGAGTCACAAGTATGCGACCATATTTTTTTAATCAAAAAGTCTTATAGACTTATTTAATTTATATTTTTTTGTTCACTTAATAGTTTTCCATCAGCTGCAAATATTTTTATATTCAGGATTTAATTTCCCATTTTTTTCAGAAACTACTGATTTCATTCCATCCATAGCAGCTTGTCCTGGATTAGATTTTTAAATCTGTTACTGCTGTAAGTTTTCCATCACTATAACCTTCTAAAGTAAAAATCAGCTTGATTAACCTTATAAATAAAAAGTTATTTCTTTGTCCTTATCCAATTTTTTTGTCTAATATATTTATCTACTTCTTGGTAATCTACAGTCTTTGCTGAGTAAGCTAAGAAACTGCAAAATGCAAATAATAAAAGCATTACTTTTTTTCATAAAAAAACCTCCATGTTATTTTTTTGATATGATTATAGTTTAGTCTTTATATATAAAAAGTCTGTAACATTTGTTACAAACTTATTTTTGTTTTATCATAAAAATGGCTTATGATTTTCAACAGATTTTTTTAGCAAACTCATCATCATAAGCTATCATATCTAAGTATCTCATACCTAAATAATTTCTTGCTGCATCATTTATTTCACGGAAGATTTCATTTTTATCCCCTTTTAAAATCAACTACTAAAAAGCCAACTTTCATCTTTTTCAGTTGTCATTTCAAGTAACCATAATCTATTTATAGTACCTATTTCATCACAACATTTAGTTACTTCTTCAGCTAATATAGTAGGAAATCTTTCTGGTTCACTCAATAAGATTTTTGAATTAACAGGAATTTTTAACTCTCTAACTTTTTAATCTCTCTTCTTTCATAGTTCTTAATTCACTTAACCATTCTTCAGAGATAATATAACTATTTCCAAAAGGATTGATAACAAGTCCTTCTATATCATGAGGATGATCTAATATAATTTCAGAATAATTGTCAAAAACTTAATTCTATTGTGTCCATTTCTTCAGGAATACCCCATTTTGCTAACTCTTCTTCATCTGTAAAAGCTGGAAGATAAAGTTTTTTTTATCATCTGTCAATAACATATTTATACTAAAAAAACATCTGTATTTCCATTATCTGGTCTATTGATATAACTTAAAAATTTAGCTTTCATTATTATTTCTTCAAGCATTTCATTTTCTAACTCTTGGCTAGGCTCCTCATACATTTTTCTAAAAAATTCACTTACCTTAGTCATTCAAAAAAATCTCCCTTCATTTAAATTTCACAGCTTATATTATACCTTAAAAAAATTAATAATTACAAATGAAAATGAAAATAAAAAAGTAAAAAAATAGTTCGTTACTGAGTAAATTTAGAAAATTTTCTTTGAGAGATAATAAATATTTTTCAATCTACATAGCTTTTTCTAATTTAAATCTAATTCTTAAAGTAATTTTTTTCTTAAATTCAATATCATCTTTATTAATCGTAAAAACCTCTATAAAATATTTTTATCTTATTAGACTCTTGTGTTACAATTTTATTATACCACTACAAACATTATCTATTAAGACCTTTCTTTCATAAACCAATATTCACTCCTAGAAATTTTTAAATTGTATAAAAAAGCTGAACAGATAAATTTCTATTCAGCTTTTTTTCTAAATTATTATTTTTAATTTTACCTTATCTAAAAACTTTTCAAATTCTTTCAATGAATATTTCCCCATAATTTCATCCATCTTATCTTCATACTCTTCTACTTCTTCCTCTTCTAGCTCATCATCTATATTTTTTTCATAATTTTTCTAGTAATTTTGGATATGATTTTTTTAGCAATTTTTCAAATATTTCTATATTTTTTTCTTCTTTTTCTATATTGACAGTTACTTTTTTTATTTACTATATCTATATTTATTATTCCATATCTAATTACTTCCATTATATATGAATACTCACAATATATATAATAAATATTTTTCTATTCCCTTTTCCTGTGAAATTTCAAACAAATAGTCTTTTAATTCACTTTCATTTTTGAAAACATAAAAGCATAATAATTTCTACTATAAGCCCTCATAATAAGTTTGTCATCTATTTCATAATATATTCCATTATATTCCATATCAGATAAAGCATCATACATATCAATATCTTCTAGTAAATCATCTTCATATATTTTTCCATTTTTTTCTTATATTTTTATTCTTACATATACATCTGTTATATCTGCCATATTTCCTCCTTCCTATATAAAAATAACCTCTTTCTTCAAATCCTTTTTAATTCTTCAGGGCTTAGACAATATTCATATATCCAAGCTTTCCATTCTTCTGGTGTAATAGTTTTTAAATCAAATTTTTCATAAATTCATAAGGCTCTGGATATTCTTTAGCTGGTGTACTGTCTATTAATTCTTTTTGGAACTATGTCACTTTCTATTTCTAAATCAAATCCATAATATGATGCTATTTTTAAATATAACAATACATGGGTATGAAGATAAAAATCAAAAAAATATACTCTCATCATACATCATTTGTCTTGCTACTTTTGGCTCTAACATCACATTTATATTTTCTTTCATCTTTTCAATATTCTTTTCTGCTAATGCTTTTCAAAAAAATCCAAATTCAAGAGGAAAAATATTTAAAAATCTGTTTCTTTTGAAGGATTAGCTGAATAAAAATCTGCTCTAGCTATTACCTCTTTCCAATTTCCTCTTATAGCAAGTAATATTGTTCTCATTAAATAAAAATCAGCTTCAGATTTCTTATATTTTTTTCTTTTTCATGTCCTATTATATCAAAAATTTCTTAATATAAAAATCTAAAAAAATCTTTATTATTTGACATCAAAATACAAAAAGATGCATCTTTACACAGGCAAGGTACGCTCTAGTATCTCTACTCATAAGATATAGCTTTGAATATATGTATATATTCTTTCTAAAACTTTCTATATCTTTATCTACTAATAAGGCTTTAGAAGCTGTTGTTTCATAGATTTCTCCTAACTCTTTTATACAATATAAGCAATCTCCTCTTTTTCTTCTATTCTTTTTAAATTATCACTTTCATCATCTATTAATGACTCCATACTCTCTAATAAATGTTCTAATCTTTCATTAAATTTTTGCTTACTAACATATATTCACCCTCATCTTAATTCCTATTTATTTTTTTACTTTTAGTTCAACAACTATTAACTTTTTAGTTTCTTTATTTACTGCAGCTACTCCTATTCTTAAAGTACCATTCTTTTTGCTTCTTTAACTATTTTTTTACTATTGGTTTTTTTCCTTACCTAATTTTACTAAATTAGCATCTATCCAATTTGGAGAAAGTTGTCTTGTACTTTTTTTCCATTAAGTTTAGCTGCATTATTATTTAATTTAATTGCTCCTTCTTTTTAATCTCTTTGTACTTCCCATTTGTTTACTATCCACTATCCATACTTCTTTTATTACTCCTTTATCATCTGTTATTACATAAACATGATCAAAAACCATTATTAGAACCTACTTTACCATCATAAACCTTCACATTAGGTTGATCTTTTAAAAACTGAATCAAACAACTTTTTCTGTTTTTACCCCTGATAGATCCCCTTCTTTAGCTATTTTTTTTCTATTTCTTTCATCTTATCTTTTGTAACTTTTTATCTCAACAGCATTTTTTTACTTGTTTCTTTAGCTCCAATATTTCTAGTGTCTACTTGTGTTGGTTTACCCTACTAATTTCTTCAAAAACTTTTTCTTTGTTCTTCTAATTGTTTTTTTCTTTTCTTCTAATTTTAATTTTTTTAGAATCGACTTTTTCTGTATTATTTTTATCATTTTTTTCAGAATCTTTTTGAACCACTACCTAATGCACTTACTAGCATTAAACCTTTTTCCTGATCCTGTGGATACACCTTCTAGATATTTAAACTTTTTACAAGTTGAAGATTGTAACCTGTTCCTGCTATTGCAGTAACACTGTCTCCAGCTGCTATAATTGATTGGGCTGGTTGAAGCTCTAAAGAATATTTTTGGATAGTTTCCTCCACCTATTTTTATTTGGTGTTGCTGATGTAGCTACTATGCTTACAAATAAGTCTGTTGTTACTTTTTGCTTTTTGCTTTATTAGCTTTTCTTCTTCCCTAATATATCTTTCCTTTTTCCAAATTGCACTTCTCCTGGATCAAAACTATATGCTAGATCTGCTATTGTGCTTCCTGCTCCTGTTTGTATTAAGTTAGGAACATTTAATACACCTATAATTCCATTTCCTACAGCACTTAAATATTTTCCATTTTTCCAATTTTTCTGCAACTTTTTTATTAGATTTCGCAAGATTTCTGAGAGCTTCATGATAATCATTTGATTGATTCTCTTTCCAAGATTTAGCTTTTTGGAACTTCTATTATATTTAGTCCTTCTTCTCTGCTTACTCCTACAATATAGTTATTATATGGATCTATTTCACTTTTTACTTTTGCTAGTCCAGATAATTCTTCAATTATTTGTAGATTATCTCCTTCTTTTGAATATAAAAATCATCTGTTTTTATTTTATAGCGTCCATTAGTAATAGCTTCAGTTCACTTTCTCCTTTTTTACGGGTAATAATTACTTTAAAGCTACCGTTATCTTTCTTATAACCATTTGTATTATAATATTGTTCTTCTTCAAAAGAATCTAAATCATCCCTCAACATGTTCTCCAAAAATCAACATTAGAATAATCTTTTCCATCACTCTTTAAGTCTATGGCTTTATCATTCTTACTATATTGTTTTTTTAAAGTAATCATTTGTTGGTCTTCCTAAACTTTCTAAACCTTTTTGACTTCCATCTGGAAACAGTTTTTGTCTTCCTTCTTTCTTTCCTATTACATGGCTCTGTTCTTCAGCTATTGTTCCTATTACTCCTGCTTTTTGTACTATTAGCTGGTGATTGAGTATTTACTAGAATATATCCTATTCCTGTTTTCTTATCTACATAAGCTGTTCCATCTTTTATATAAGTATTTCCATTTTCATCTACTCCAATTAATTGTGGAGAGTTACTTGGATCTGTAAAAATTACTTTTTACTTTATAACCCTAAATCTTCTGATGCTTCTTCAAAAGGCTTTTGCAATATCTTCTTGATTTTCTGCTTCTTGCAATCTTGAATCTATTAAATTATATATTACCTTAGCTTGTCTTACTTCTCCAACTTGTTCTGATATATTTCTGTCTTCTTTTCCTTGTAAATTTACTGTGCTATCTACTGCATGGTAAATATCATTAATTTCACTCTTAGCCTTTTTAATTCTATTTTAATTAAGAAAAATAGCTAGCTTAAATTTCTAAACTAGCTATTTACTTTTTCTATAAAATTAAATACTTGGTAAATATAATTTTTAGTCCAGCACTTTCATAATAAATAGATATATTATCTCTTTTTATTATAAAGGTTTCATTTGTTTTTAAATCTTTTATATAAATATCTATATAAAATCTTCCATCTTCTAATGAATCATAAACTTCTGCATTTCTTCCTAAAAATTCTTAAAAAAACTCTTTTTGTAATACATATTTTTTTCTTATAGATTTTTCTTTTGTTTTCTCATCAATATATGGTTCTGCAAAAATCTTCTAAGTCATTTATATTTTTATTTATTTCTGCTGTTCCTATTACTTCATCATTAAAACGAAAAATTAACTTTTTTTCTAATTCTAAATTTATTGGTTCTGTATATTCTATATATAAATTTGTACTATACATAAATCTGACCTTTTTAACTCAGGATAATCTTTTAATTTAACCTTTTCTGTTTGATCTAAAAATATTATAATTACTATAAGGTACTATGTATAAAATTTTTAACCAAAAAAAGTCCAAGTAATAAAAATAATATGATTATTAAAAATTTCTTCATTATTCTCCTTTTCTATCATATCAAAAATTAAGTTATTTTTTTATTATATTTATTATCTTCCTTAATCATTGATATTACTAATAATTTCTTGTAGTTCATTAAGTGAAACTTTATTTTTATCTCTTATTTGTAATTCTTCTTCTATTTCTTTGTAATAAAAAACTAATACTAATTCCAAGCATTGCTCCTCCTATTTCTTCTCTTTCTTCCCTTGTTGTTGGATCATTTTGAATCTGTTCCATATTTTTTTCCATAATTTTATATCTTGTAAATGTCTTCCCAATTAGCTAGTTCTAATTTTTGAATTATAAGTAAAAAAAGTTATAAGTTCCTACCACCACAGGATCATATACTGGTTTATTATTTTGATCTAATATTAATTCATATCCATCTTCATTAACATACTTCTTATAACGAACATCTTCTCCAAATTTAAAAATACCATTCTCCATTTATTTTTTTCTATATTATGGTAAATTGCTTCTTTTGCTGGAATCTCAGTTAATTTTAATTTCTCTCCATTATCTCTTGTAATTTCTATATAATTTTTACCAATTTTATCAATAGTTTTTTTGCTTTTTACAAAGTGTTTAGCTTGATAAAAAATAATAATTTGTTTGTTCCCTATATTCAGCATCTTTTGAATACCTTTTCCAATCAATAACATAAGAATCTTTTCCATCAACTTTATTAATAGTTTCCTGTATTTCTTTTTCTGTATAAGTTATCCAAGGATTAGCTACTCCTGTTTTTTTATTATCGCTTTTTCTTTTGTTTCAGTTCTTATATCATCTCTGTAAATATTAAAACCTTCGTTTGCTTTTATCCCCAACTTTTTTTCTCCAACATCAGCATTACTTAAATCTATTCCATCTGTTGTTAGCTTTTATCTTACTGTTATTATCTTCTCCAAACTTTTTCTTTACATATTCATTTGCTGGTCTTCCCTAAACTTTCTAAGCCTTCTTCATCATTTGACTTATCTTCTGCTACTTTCTTATCTTGTCTTCCTTCTAAGGCATCTTTTCCATGAGCTACTTCTTCTGTTACAGTTCCTAATAATTCCTTTATATCTCCTATTTTATTTACATCTATTGGTATTAATACTTTTCCTATTTTTTTCTATCTACTATATAGGCTGAACCTGTACTTCCTTTCTGAATCTTTTTGGCATAGTTTTTTTCATCTAAGTATACTACATCAAAAGTCTATTCCTATATCTTTTCCATAGCCCTTTACTATATCTCTCAATGCTTCTTTTTAAGTCTTCTTCATTAATTTCTCTAGCTTTTAAACTGTCTACCTAGTTCTTCAACTCTTGACCCTATTACATTATAGAAACTTGTACTCCATCTTTTGAGCTCTTAGATTTTTCAAAATACATTTCTTTTATCTTTTCCTAATGGCTTTGATGTATTTTTTTACAGCATCTCCTAAATCTTCAACTTCATTTTTTTAGCTTTTTGTAAATCTTCTTTAAACTTTTTCAGGATTTTTATATAGTTAATAGTTTGAGATTCTACATTGACATTTGTTTTAAAAATCTCTATCTTCTGTTATCTCTGTCATTGTATCTAAATCTCTATTTATTTCATCTCCAGAAGATTTTTCCTATTTCTACATTACCTATTACTGTATTCTTTGTTATCTCTTCTTGTTTTTTTATCAGAATAATTTACTCCTATACTTGTTATTCCAGAGTTGATACTCCTACTGAACCACCTGCTGTTTTTAATTTATCTACATTTTCTAAGTTATAGCCTACATACTCATCTATTGATAGTTTTCCATTTTCAGTTGTACCTATCGCAGAAGCTGTATTTTCTACCTTACCTACCTTTAGATCACTTCCATCTCCTATTATGAAAGTACTTGCATTATCTACAACTCTTCTTTCTCCATTTGTTTGTGAATAGTTTGCACTTCCTGATGGCAGACCATTTGCTGATACACTTAAACTTCCACCTTTTGTACTACCCTTTTGTTGTAGATGTATTTTGTTTACTTTCAATAGTTAGATTTTCTATATTTCCAGTAACTGTTCCACCTTCTTGGTTAAATCCAGAAAGAGTCATATTCTTTGTATTGTTATGTACTTCATCTACATTTACAAAGCTTCCATTTTGGTAAGTAGTTCCATTGCTATTCATATTTGATTTAGAAGCTGAAATACTTACTCCATTAAATTCTGTTTGTGTTCCATCTCCATAACCAATAGTTACTCCTGTTGATATTCCAGTACTTTTTACCAGTAGATGAATATGAATTATTTAATTCAACAGCTGTCTTATTAATATTTTCTACATTGTTATAGATAAACTTAGTATCTTGTGCTTGTGTTCCAACATATTCAACATTCTTTACATTATTGTAAGTTATACTTGAATTTTTCATCTTTACCTCTTATTGTTGTTACAACTGCACTTTCATTATGGGAGTTTGATTTTAGAACTTGATTTATTAAATCCTAAGTTTACACCTATATTCGCATAGAAATTATTAGTTGCTTGTGCTGCTTTTTAGATTATCTTTTACCAACTGTATTAGTTTGATTATTTTTATCATCATCGTCATCATCATTAGAATTAGAATTATTTTTATTAACAGCACTTGTAGGAAGTTTTTGTCCCTTGATTTGAAGCTAGTCCACTAACTATTCCTGTAACAGTATTAGTTGCTGAAGCTAGTCCACCAAGTGTATCTCCTGACTTTATTTGATTTACTGAGTCTACTCCTTGTTTCGCCTCTATCTAATGCTTCTGATTTTTATTCTTACAGATAAATTTACTCCACTACTCTTTGATGATGTTTCTACATCTTTTGTATCTTTTCTTGCTCCAAATTTTACATCACCATTATTTTACAGTAACTTTTTCCATGAGTGAAATTAGTTGCTGTTATTTCTGCTCCCTTATTAAGAGTTACATTATCTCCTAATACTAGATTAGACTTTGCATTTGTTAAATCTTTTTCTTTTTAACTTACTTTTGAGATTTCCCATATCCAACAGAGAAACCTCCACTTCCTATACTTGAACTAAATCCTTTTTTTCTCTTCTAGCGAGTATGAACTATGAAGTTCATTAGAATCTGTTGTTAGTTTTCCATTTATTATAGAGTTATCTCCTAGAACTAGATTACTTCCTAAGACTTTTTATGTCTCCATCAATTACAGCCTTATTTTTACATATAGATTACTTTCAGCATTTATTTCTTTGATGTAATTCTTCTGTTACAGACTTTCCAGTAAGACCTCCAAAACCTTTTTAGTCTTTTGATGATAAGAATAGTTAATATCTTTTTGTTGCTGCTTCTGTTATATTTCCCTTAGCTGAAATATTTCCACTATCTTGAGCAACTACATTACTACCTAGAATATTTACATCTTTTTCCACTTGTAATATTTTACCTTATCTCCCTATCACATTAGAAGCCACATTACTTGTTCTGTAATTAATAGTTTCTTCTGATCTAGAACGTCCAAATTTCTTTTTACGGCTTTCTTTTATGAGCTAAATATTCACTATCTGTTGCTGACACTATATTTATATCTCCATCAGCCTTAATATTTGCTTCCCTTTAGCAACTATATTTGAGCCTTTAATATCAACATCATTTTTGCATTGATATTAATATTGTTACCTTCTATATTACTTGAGATATTACTTTTATTATCAATAGTCAAATAATTTTTAGAATCACCACTATGGAAATATCTATTTTCTTCTATAGTATCAATATTAACATTTTTAGCTGTAATAGTTAAGTCTTCATCAGCTTTTAATAGAAGCTCCACTATTTTTGAAAAATCATTTTTGCATCTAGGCTTTATATTTTTAGCTTCTATACTAGCTAGATTTTCACCAGTACTAATTCTATCTAAATCATTTCCATTAATTCTTAGAGTGCTTAAATTAGAAATATCTTTTGCACTAACAATTAAATCTTCATTAGCTTTTAATATTTGCTCCTATATTATCTACTGAATTTTTAGCTGTTATATTTACAAAAATTCCATGTATATTTGCTTTTATTTGCACCAAGTAAAGACTTATTTATTAAACTATCTGTTGTAATAGAAATATTATCAGCAAATAAATTTCCAGTATTCTGTATATTATTAGCACTTATCGCTAAGTTTTGACCAGCTTCTATAGAGGCATTTTTATTTTTAATTTATTTAAAAGTATCTTTTTGTTAAATATACTTTAGGTATTAAAACTTTTTGACCATTGATATTTTCTTCAACATACCATATTATATTGCTTTTTAATTCAGATATTTGTTTATCAGATAAAGAAACACCTAGTTTTAAGTCTAGTCTTTCTCTTTCAGAAATTGCATTATCAAAAAAATGCTTTCATTTGCTCTTTATCAGATTTATAGTTTCCTAGAAATCTTTGACCAGTAATCTCTAAAATAGTTTTTACTGATAAGTTTTTGTTTCATATACTGAATCTCCTATTATTTTTTTAAATCTTTATCAGGTGTAAATTTTAAATTTTTAAATAAATAATCAGCACCTATATATGAAGACTTATCAATAAATTTAACATTGCTTTCAATAAAATATGAAAATCCTTGAGTACTTCCAATTTTATCATTTATTTTAAAAAGTCCTTTATCATTTTTAGGTAAAATTACAAAGTCTTTTGTGTCAAGAAATTCTTTTAAGTTCAAGATTTTTATTGTTTAAAACTATGTTTTCAACATTTACATTTTTAGCACTTGCCTCAGCCTTAGTTCCCATATTACTGATTGTATTACTAATGAATCCATTTCCTACTTCATTAGCTGTAATATTTAAATTTTCTCCAGCAGATATTTTAGCATTTTTACCAGTCCCTACTTGAGTAACTATCTTATCCTTGACAAAAACATCTCCCTTATCCCAAGGTTCCCCAACAAAAACTTTTCCATCCATAACATATCTTAGTTTTTATTGATTTCTTGCATTTTCATGAAATTCAAAACCTCTTATGAATTCCATATTTACTTCTATAGGGATATTAAGATTAATATTTTTTTACATTTTGAGCCTTTATATTAATATTTTTTTATTAGCTAAAATATTAGATTCTTTATTCTCTATATCATTTTTAGCCACAAGAGTAATATTTTTATTTGATTTTATATTCCTGCTTCACTTGTATAGTTACTTTCAATTTTATCAACCTTATTTAAATGTACAGTATTTAAATAGTTTCCTTCTTGCCAAGTCCATTGCCCATTTCCAGATGGTGCTATGAACTCTTCTCCAGGTCTACCATCATAACGAATATATTTTTACTATTCTTCCATCATCTTTTTACTATATATTTTCTAAAAATATTCTTTTAACTATTTCTGTTGCCATTTCATTATATTTATCAAAAATCAAGCTTTTGAAATATCAAGATTACTTTCATTTTGGTGCTAGAGTTCCAATAACTTTATGGCTTCCACTTATTTCAGAAAGATTCTTAATATCTTTTTGCTTCTATTCTAATATTTCCTTCACTAGTTATATCAGCTACATTATTTATGAATTCTCCATTATCACTTATCGCTGAAAAATCTCCAGTGGTATAGATATCTGCTTTATCATTTAAAAATTTATTTTTAAATTTAACATCTGTATTCCCTGTAGAATAGATTAAACCTTTATTTGTTATATTATCTACATCAATATTTAAATTACTATCTGAAATGATTTGTTTATTGTTTACAATATCTTTAGCTGAAATTTTTAAATTTCCTATTGAACTTATTAATCCATTGTTTTCAATATTATTTTTATTTTTAAATTATTGGTATTTTCCTCTCCAAATAATAGTTCACCTTCATTTTTAGATGTTCTGCATCTATAGTTAAACTTTTAACTGCTCCTATTGAACTATCAGTATTATTGAAAATATTTTTTTAGCTTTTATATCTATATTTTTACTACTAATTTTTATTATTAATTAAATCACTACTCAAGTTAAGTTTTATATTTCCATTACTCTCAAGTATATCATTATTTTCTAAAGATTTAGCTTTAATATTTAAACTATCATTTGCTAGATATTTCCTTCTAAATTTAAAAGTTTCAGTAGTTGAAATTTCTATATTTTTTTAGTAGCCTGAATACTACCATTAGTATTTTTTTATATCATTGGTATTAATCTTAGTATTTACTGAAGAAATTGTACCATTTATATTATCTAAAAGATTTTCTATATTAATATTACTAGCAAGAATATTTTTAGAATTTTTAAATTATCAACATTTAAAGTTCCTCCAACTTTAATACTATCTGTATTACTTATATCCTTAGCATTAAAATTTTCTTTAACTACAATTTTTTTCCATTGTTATTAAGAGTTGTTAAGTTAATATTTTCACTTATAATTTCTCCATTATTTAAAAGAGTCTCATTTACATTTAATTTCTTTTCTGTTGCTACTGCTCCTGTGTTATTTAAATTACTAACACTTATATTTTCTTTTTGCTATTAATGTTTTTACTTGATACTACATCTTTTTGCTATGAAGTTTTTTTATTTGTTAATATTTCTCCATCATTATTTACATTTCCATTTATTGAAATGCTATCTAAACTTTTTATATTTCCATTATTCTTTAAATTGTTTGCTACTTCAATTTTTTTGAATTCGCTTGTATACTTCCACTATTATTTAAAGAACTGTCTACATTTAAAAATATCTCCTGTTAAGATATTTCCTGTATTTTCTAAATTTTTTTAACACCAATTTCTTTATTTGCTTTTTAATTCATTTGTATTTCTTAAATCTTTAGAACTAAACTTTGAATTAGTTAAGATACTTCCTCTATTGTTAGCATTTTCTGAAATCTTTATATCTTCTATGGCTTGAATTTTCCCTTTGTTTTCAAGTGAACCATTGATTTCTAATTTCTTTTCTGTTGCTACTGCTCCTGTGTTATTTAAATTACCAACACTTATATTTTTCTTTTGCTATTAATATTTTTACTTGATACTACATCTTTCGCTATGAAGTTTTTATTTGTTAATATTTCTCCATCATTATTTACATTTCCATTTATTGAAATACTATCTAAACTTTTTACACTTCCATTATTCTTTAAATTGTTTGCTACTTCAATTTTTGAATTCGCTTGTATATTTCCACTATTATTTAAAGAACCATCTACATTTAAAATATCTCCTGTTAAGATATTTCCTGTATTTTCTAAATTTTTTTAACACTAATTTCTTTTATTTACTTTTTAATTCATTTGTATTTTTTTAAATCTTTAGAACTAAATTTTGAATTAGTTAAGATACTTCCACTATTGTTAGCATTTTTCTGAAATCTTTATATCTTCTATTGCTTGAATTTTCCCTTTGTTTTCAACTGAACCATTGATTTCTAATTTCTTTTCTGTTGCTACTGCTCCTGTGTTATTTAAATTACCAACACTTATATTTTCTTTTGCTATTAATATTTTTACTTGATACTACATCTTTCGCTATGAAGTTTTTTTATTTGTTAATATCTCTCCATCATTATTTACATTTCCATTTATTGAAATACTATCTAAACTTTTTACATTTCCATTATTCTTTAAATTGTTTGCTACTTCAATTTTTTTGAATTCGCTTGTATATTTCCACTATTATTTAAAGAACCATCTACATTTAAAATATCTCCTGTTAAGATATTTCCTGTATTTTCTAAATTTTTTTAATACTAATTTCTTTATTTGCTTTTTAATTCATTTGTATTTTTTTAAATCTTTAGAACTAAACTTTGAATTAGTTAAGATACTTCCACTATTACTAGCATTTTCTGAAATCTTTATATCTTCTATGACTTGAATTTTCCCTTTGTTTTCAACTGAACCATTGATTTCTAATTTCTTTTCTGTTGCTACTGCTCCTGTGTTATTTAAATTATTAATATTTAAATTTTTCCTTAGCAGAAATATTAGAGCTATTTTTCAACATCTCCATTTAAAGAAACTTTGTTTCCTGACATACCTGTTCCAGCTAACTTAATTTTATCTGCTTTTTATTGATATATCTCCATCAGAATATGTTAAATCTTTTTGAACATACTCTTTTCCTTTTTATATCAATCCCTTTAGCTTGAACCTTATTAATTTTTTTATTTGTCCATCAGCAGTTATTTCTAATTTCTTATCTTTTGAAACTATGAAGGAATCTGAATTTACTCCAACACCTTTATCTGTTGAAACTATTTTAATAACTCCTGCATACATTCCTCCTAGTTCACTAGCATCTATCGCAAGAGTATTAGGAGAATTTTTTTGTCATTTGACCCTGTCTTTATATTTAAGTTATTAGCAACTATATTTCCTCTAAGTTCTAAAGTTTTAGCTATTATATCAACATAGTCAGTATTGTCTCCTTTAAAACCTTTTGATCCCTATTAAAACATTTCCTTTTTCAACATCTATACCAACAAAAATCTCCATCTTTTAAATTTAATTTTCCTGTTGTTGCTGTAAAATTCTTTTATATTAATAGTTCCTGAATTATTGATATATAGCCCATTTTCATTGGCTAAAAATAACATCAACTTTTTGTCTGCTTAAAAGCCTCTAAGTATCCTTCAATCTGTGAACGATTAGAACCATTTACTTGAAGAATTATTAAATTTGCTGCTTGATTAGGGTGCTAAGTTTGGATTGGCATTTATTAGACCACCCAAATGACTTCTTCCTATATTATCAGCATTATTAAGAATTTGTCCTTTCTCATCAACATTATATTCTTTAAACTGATTGATACTGACTCCTCTATCATTTGGAGTTGATATATTAACAATAGGAACTCCGTTTCTACTTTCATCTATCTTAGTATTATATGTTGAATTTGAATCTACAACTAAATTTTGCCCCAAATATCTCCAGTGTATGAAGTAATAGAAAAAAATTACTGTAATCACTCTTTTTAGTATTTTGTTTCTCATATTTACCCCTCAATTAAAAATCTTATTTTTAAACTTGTACTAAAAATATATTTCTCTGTCTCTTGGTTTGATATAGCTTGAATGTGATAAAAGCCTTCGCATATGCTAAATCAACATCTAAATACTTCATACTATATCTCAAACCTATTGATGCACCACTGACATAACCTTTTCCATAAACAGAAGGATTTTTTTATTATTTCTAACTGTTCCATATGAATAGCTTATATATGGACTTAATCTTCCCTATTTTTTTCGGAGTCTATTATCTTGTATGATAGTTCATTTTCAATCTCTATAGCTCTATCTCCCATAATATTTCCTCTTCTATGATAACCTGGAACAGAACCTACTCCTCCTATAGATTGTTTTTTTCTGAAGCATATAGAACATCTTTTAGAATGGCTTGTTAAAGTATTAAATCTGTATACTAATTTTTTGTTATTGGCTTATAGTAATTTAGATTTAAACTGTATTTTTTTGAACTCAGCTTTTTGGAGTATTAGAAGCTCCAAGAGCTCTTAAACCTCTTTCATAGTCTAAAGTTATTCCAAATATCCCACCATAAAAATGCTGTTGTTCCATTTAAAGAAATATCTCCTATAGTCAATATTCTATCTGATAAAAAGAGTATCTTCTATATAGCTTTTATTATGCTTTCTTTTTTTAATCCTACTCCCAAACTTAATTTACTTTTTGATTTCTCCATAGAATTTTATCTAAATTAACAGAGAAACTACTACTCATAGTTTCCATATCATAGATAGTAGTTGGAGTGTAAAAACTACTAATATTTTCACTTCTACTACTTCCCAAAGATAGAGTGTAGTCTCTAAATTTCATAGTATATCTAAAATTATATAAGTCTAATTCTCTTTTGTATGGTAGAGTATCCTTCGCTGGGTCATAACCTTTTTGGATCTATTGGTAATATTTCTCCTGGTTTTTAGACTTTCTGTTGTTCTTTTCCAACTCCTATCAGCTTTCTTTTTGTGTACTGTCATATATGAGAAGTATACTCTGTCGCCAATCCCTAATGGACTATCTATATTTATTGAAGTTCCACCTCTCCAAATACCATTTTTGATTATCTTCTCCATAATTATTAGTTAAAAGAGATATAGTAAATTTATCTTTCATCTCATTTTTTTAATTTTATTATTGAATAATTTTTCTTTATCGCTCGGAATAATTTCCATAGTCATATTATTTGCTTCAAGATAATTAAAAATTCTCTGTTGTAGTATCTAAATCTCTAACATTTAGTACCTTTTTCTTCTTTTGTAGACACTAAAAAAATACTTCTTTAACTTATCTAAAGAATCATCTTCATTGAGTATTATTTTTTTCAATTTTTTTCCTGAGATTATTTTTTTAAATTTAAAGTTTCTGAATTTAAGTTGTTGTTTTCAGATAGTGATGCTGTTGATGTAACATAGCCTTTTTCAATTAATCTATTTGTTAATTCTACTAATATATTTGAAATATCGGTACTACCTAATTTTTTTATTCTCATATTTTTGATAAAATATTTTCTTTTTCTATTTCATTAAGGAGATTTTCATCATCAAATAAGTTTATTTTTAGAAATGTAAAATTTAAGCTCATTTTTATCCACTTCTATTTTTGTATCTTTTTTTTGATAACTATCTTTTTGAATTCTCATATTTCTCCTGAATCCTTTCTTGTTCTAATCTTTGCTCTTTTCTTAAAAATAGTTCTTTCATCCTCATTCTCATTAAATGTATTTGAAAAAGATAAAATACTAAAAAAACTAGAAAAAAATATGTTATTACTTTTTCATGTTCCTCCTTATATTATATATGTTAAATTTTGTTAAATTACATCAAACAACAAATACTATTATATTATTTTTTTCTTTCAAAAATCAATTTTTAATAGTTTTTAGATTAGTTTACAAAAAAAGAGAATTTTTCAAGCTTTTTAATTCTCAAAAAAATTCTCTTAATTCTATCAGGTCATAGTCTAAACTTTTTATCAACACTATTTGACAAACAACCAATTTAGTTATATATATCAATTACTTGCCTACCATTAGTGTTTCAAGAGCTCTAGTTCCTATAAAACTATTCTTAACATATCTAGTTCATTCATAGGTATATCTGTTTTTATCTTTACAAATGAATTTGGGTTAGCAGATTCAACACTTTCTGTTTCTCTACCCATTTTATCTAATAGTATCATTTCAGGCATTACAAAGTCTCTAACTTTTTATTTCTGGACTAACAATTTGAACTGCTTGTCCAACAAATAATTTATTTCTAATAGCTACTAGATATTCATTATCACTTAATTTTTTTCTCTATTTTAGCAACTAATTTATGAGTTTGACTATATGAATTTCTATTGTTATAGTTTAGAGATTCTTTTCCTGCTTTTTCCATGGTAGAAACCTTCTGTATACGATCTATTTGAAATAGATTCTAGTTCATTTCTCCATTCAGGATTATATTCAAAATTTCCACTATAGTAAGAATTTAATGCATCTTTATATACTTTTACACAGTTTGAAACATAGTAAATTCCTTTCATTCTTCCTTCAATTTTAAGTGAATCTACTCCTGCATCTAAGATTTTATCTATCATTTCGATAGTACATAAATCTTTTGAGTTAAAAATATATGTCCCATGCTCATCTTCATATACAGGCATAGTTTCTCCTGGTCTTGTTTCTTCAACCAAAGAATACTTCCATCTACATGCTTGAGCACAGTCTCCTCTGTTTGCATCTCTACCTGTCATATAGTTACTTAGTAGACATCTTCCAGAAATTGCCATACACATAGCTCCGTGTACAAAAACTTCTAATTCTATATCAGGTACTTTTTCTCTAATTTCTTTAATGTTTTCTAAAGAAATTTCTCTTGCAAGTACAACTCTTTTTGCTCCCATATCTTTCCACATTTTAACTGATCTCCAGTTTGTGTTACTTGCTTGTGTACTGATACTTATATTTAGATCAGAATTTTCTTTTACAACTTGGAATACTCCCAAGTCTGCAACTATAACTCCATCTACTCCTATTCTTTCTAAGAACTTTACATAGTCTGGTAAAGCATCTAATTCATCATTGTGTGGAATTATATTAAGAGTTACATATACTCTTTTCCCTCTTTCATGAGCATAGTTAACAGCTTCTTCTAATTCTTCATCAGAAAAGTTATTACTTCCAGCCCTCAAATTAAAACATCTTTCCACCCATAAATACAGCATCTGCTCCATAGTGTAGTGCCATCTTAAATTTTTCCATATTCCCAGCAGGTGCTAGTAATTCCGCTTTTTCAAAAAAATATCATCCCTTCTAAAATTTTTAATTTACTTGATCTGTATAACTTGTGAATTTCGTGATTCACTTAAGAAATTAAGCTTTACTGTTCCAGTAGCTCCATTTCTGTGTTTACCAATAATTAATTCAGTAATTCCCTTGTTTTTCAGTGTCAGGTATATAGTACTCTTCTCTGTAAAGAAAAAGCAACTATATCGGCATCTTGTTCTATGGCTCCAGATTCTCTCAAATCTGAAAGCATAGGTCTTCTGTCAACTCTACTTTCAACAGCTCTTGATAATTGTGAAAGAGCTATTACAGGTACATCTAATTCTCTTGCAAGTCCTTTCAATGCTCTTGATATATCAGAAATTTCTTGCTGTCTACTTGCTTCAGAGCCTCTACCTTTCCCTGTTCCATTTATTAATTGTAAGTAATCTATTACTATTAAATCTAAAAAGACCTTGAGTTTTCATATTTCTGCATAAGATCTTATTTCTAAAACATTTGTATGTGGTAAATCGGCAACATATATACCCAAATTAGATAAGCTAGTTGTTGCCAATGTCAACTTATTCCATTCATCTTCTTCAAGATAAACATTTCTTAATTTATTTTTGAGAAATTCCTGATTCCATTGCTAAAAAGTCTTTGATATAGCTGTTGAACAGGCATCTCAAGACTAAAAATTAAAACATTTTTTTCTTTTCCTTAGCAGCATTCAACGCTAAGTTTAAAGCAAAAAGCTGTTTTCCCCATGGCTGGTCTTGCAGCTAGGGATTATTAAGTCAGAATTATTCAATCCACTTGTCATTCTATCTAAATCGACAAAAACCAGTTGGTATCCCTAATGTTTTACCACGATTTGCAGTTACATTATCTATTCTTCTCATTTCATCTAAACTTGCAGTTCTCATATCTACTATGCTATTTTTAAGTATATTTTTAGATAAATTTAAAAACTTTTTGCTTCTGCTTCATCCATAATTTCTTCAGCAGTTCTAACATCAGTATATGCAGTCTTGGTGATTTCCATTCCTACCTGTCCTAATCTTCTTAACATAGCCTTTTTCTTTTATCAATTCAGCATATTCTAAAAGATTATATGAACTAGTATTTTTCATCTATAATTTCAGTCAATACTTGAAGAATCTCTTCTTCATTTTTTTAAATCACTTTTTTTAATCTCTTCAACTACTAAAATAGGATCTACTCCTCTGCTTTCAGAAAAAGATTCTCAATAGCTCTATATATTTCAGCATGCTCTTTTTTTATAGAAATCATCTGACTTAATAATGTACTTTATTTCATCTAAAGAATTTACATCAAAGAAAATTCCTCCTATTAGAGTCCCTTTCAGCCTCCAAACTATAAGGAATCCTATTTAGTTCTTCAAATTCCATTTTCCCTCCATTATTTTGCAACTACATTTATTTTTACTACTGCCTTTACATCTGTAAATAGTTTTATTACTACTTCATCAGGTCCTAAAGCTTTTATATTTGCTTCTATTTTCTTTTTATCTATATCTAGACCTAATTCATCTTTAATATGACTTGCTATTTCTTTTGCTTGTTATTGCTCCAAATAGTTTTCCATTTTCTCCAGCTTTAACTGAAATATTTAAAGTTTTAGCTTCTAATATTTTTTTAATTCTAAAGATTTATTTCTTTCTTCTTCAAGCTTTTTAGCTTCTTTTTTTCTTTCTGCTTTCTATTTTTTTGTAATTCTTCAGGAGTAGCTAAAACTCCTTTTTTTCCTTTTAAAAGGAAGTTATGAGCATATCCATCAGATACTGTAACTATTTCCCCTTTTCTTCCTTGTCCTGCCACATCTTCTAAAAAGTATAACTTGTATTTTTTTGCCATTTCAATGACCTCCTTATATTCTATATTTTTATTTCTTTTTACTTCTATAAATTCAAAAACTTACCAATGCACCTAATATAAATACAAATGGTGCATATTGTAAAGCCTATCATCATACTTATTGCATGTTTTATTATATTTGCTTTTATACCTATTCTATCAAGTAAGCTATATATAACTTTTTATGCCATACAATACATACATCCATTTTATACATTCTAATATATTATTTTCAATCAATAGATTGCTTGATATATTATATTTGTGAGTCCCATAATATCAACATATATGGTATTAGCCAATAACATGAAATTTTCCATAGTTTATATGTACTAGGTATAAGATTTAAGAAAAGAAAAAAAGTAAGAAACTATTACAACAAAAAAATGCTCCAAAAATATAGTAATTTCTTACTAAGACCATTGATTCTTGTATTGATTTTTGTAATGCTACTACAGTTTCAATTCCTACTTGTTCCACAATATTTTTCATTCTAGGTAAATTTATTATCATATAATTCATAGTATAATTTATCATATCCATATTTGCATATAGATACAAAGATATTAGTATAGTTGGTACTATAGACATTAAAACTATTCTATTAAAAACTTGCATTCTTTTTCGCTATTTTTATTAAATAGATAAAACATAAATTCCATTGCATATGGAAAAAAATTAAATATAACATTAAATATCCTGGATTTATAAATACTAAAATCAAGGCTACTATAATATTTACTGCTAGTGAATATTTTTCTTATATAAATTTACCCTTGTTATCTTATAGTAAGGTATAAGATAAGCTAAAAAGGTAAAAAAATAAGGATAGGAAAAAATACAATACTATTGTCGCTGCTGACATTAGTATACTTACTATTGGCATATCTCCCCTTTAACTAGGAATTTCCTTTAAAATAATTTTCTATCTTTTTAAAGAATTCCTCCTCACCACTTTCTTCTTCTTTTTTTCTGTCCAATAACTTCATATTTTAATTCTAAGCTGTTTTCATTAAAAGAATTTTTCTTATAATTTCTGTAAATTCCTATTATACTCTTCACTTTCCATTTGTTCTTTTGGAAATAAATATTTTTTTGTCATAAGTTATGAATATAATATTATCCTCTACTCTTACAGGATTAGCTCCCATTAAGAAAACCTTATATGAAATTCTCTTCTTTTTAGCTTCATCTAATATAGAGTTCCAATTACTCTTCACATCAGCTATAGTTATTTTTACTTTTTGGCTTTTCTTTAACAGCTTCTACCACCGTATTATCCGTATCTTCTACTACTTTTTTTGAACCTTGGTAACTGTTTTTTTACTATAGTTTGAGTTGAATTTGCTAAAAATATCTGCAACTATTACATAGCCAACAAGTTTTTTTATCATCTTCAAATTTGAATTTATTAATTACATCATAGATAGTTGATATTATTTTTAAGCCCTTATCTATGTCCAATTCATTTTTAACTATAGCATTCTTACAATATTTAGCTAGATCTTTAAAAAAATAATTCTATATCAAAAGATTCATTTGCTAAAAGCTTCCAATTCATTTATTATATTATATTCGCTTTCATTTAACAACTTATCTAAAAAAATTTTTATTCTTGAACTTGGTGTTACTCCTAAAGTATCTTCAGCTATCTTTAAATTTATCTCATTTCCATTGGCTGTGACTATAAGTCTTTCTAAAAATAGAAATTGAATCTCTCATACTTCCAGAAGAATTTTTCATAGATAAGTGGATATACTTCATCACTCATAGATAAATTTTCTTCTTTTTAGAATATGCTTTAATCCAGACTTCATATCTTCTATGTCAAGAGCTTTAAAATCATATCTTTGACAACGAGAAATTATAGTAGGTAATATCTTATCTAGTTCTGTTGTTGCCAATATAAACATTACATGAGATGGTGGCTCTTCCAAAGTCTTTAGAAGTGCATTAAATGCTTCTTTTTGTTAGCATATGTGCTTCATCTATTATATATACTTTTTTTCAAACCTTCCACTGGTTGATAATTAATCTTTTTCTTTTTAAACTTCTTATTTCATCAATACTTCTATTTGAAGCAGCGTCAATTTCTATAAGGTCAGAAAATCTTCCTTCATTTATAGCCTTACAATTTTTACATTCATTACAAGGCTCTCCATCTTCACCTAAGTTTAAACAATTTACTCCCTTTGCAATAAGTCTTGCAATGGTAGTCTTACCAACTCCTCTTGGTCCCGAAAAAAGATAGGCATGAGCCATAGATTTGTTTTTTAAAGATAATTTAAGACTTTTTACTATTTCATTTTCTCCAGATACTTCTGAAAAACTACTTGGTCTATATTTTCTATAAAGTGTAATATGCATTTTTTACTCCAAATCATAATAATTCATTTTAGTTCTTAAAGTGTTTCTTGTTATTCCTAAAATCTCAGCCGTCTCTACTTTTTTTCCATTAGTTATTTCAAGTATTTGCTTAATCAGCTCTTTTTCAATCTTTGAGATTATTTCAAAGTAATAATCACTTTTCTTATTTTTACTCTTTAATTGACTTATTTCATTTTTTTAATTAAATTTTTCAATAGAGAGTCTCTAATTTCTTCTTTTTGAAGTGATTGCTTTTTTTCACCTATTACATTAGGGTGGTAAGTCTTCTATCAAAAATACTAGAACCTCTACACATTGCAACTGCATATTTTATTGCATTTTTTTAACTCATTTACATTACCTAGTAAGTCATATCTCAGTAACTTTTTCAAAAGTATCTTTGTTACACCCTTATATTTTTTTCCATTTCTCTATTGCACTCTGGCATATAGTGGTCAATAATAAAAAGGTATATCATCTTTTTCTGTCTCTTAAATTAGGAATATTTATTTCCAAAACTTTTTAATTTTCTATAAAGTTCATCTATAAATAGTCCTTTATCTATAAGTTCTTCAAGGTTTACACTTGTAGATGCTATTATTCTAACAAAAAAAGCATTTATTGGCTCCATTCCACCCAATCTAAAAATCTATTTTCTTCAAGTAAGAATAGTATTTTAGATTGCATATCAAGACTTAAAGATTCTATATTTGCTAGATGAAGTATTCCTCCTTCAGCCTTTTCTAACTCACCATATTGACTAAAAAGCTGCTCCTTCAAATGAACCCTTCTCATAGCCAAATAATTTTTCTTTCCAATAGGTTTGCTCTATATGAATTACAGTTTACACTTATAATAGGTTTATCGTGAACATTACTAAATTGATGTATAGCCTTTGCTACACTTGTTTTTTTCCTGTCCCTCTTTCTCCTGTAACTAAAACAGGTGCAGAGTTGTTAGCAACTTTCCTATAACTTTGTAAAGATCTATCATAAGTTTACTTCTACCTATTAATTTTTTTCCCCTGTACTCTTTGTTTTATCAACTTTTCTACTAAACCTTTATAGTCTTTTACAGACTTTTTCTACTATTTTTACAATATTTCTAGGTATTTCTGGTTTTTAATATATAGTCATAGGCTCCTGCTTTTATACTTCCCGCAATAACTCTCCAGTTTGATGCCTCTCCTAAAAATAATTATTACCACCTTTTTTGAAGTTCAGTGATTTTTGTTATTAAACTAATAAGTGCTTCTTCTTTTTGAATTTCTTTCATCTATTACTATAGCTTCATATTTCCTATTTTTTTATAGCTTCCATAAAAGATATCATATTTTCAACAAATACTAAATCATTTTCAAAAATTATTTTCAAACTCCAATTTTAAGTCATTATCTAAGCGAAGTCCTAATAATAGCATTTACCCCTCCCTATTATTTAAAAATCAAAAATTATAATTTAAGTAAAATGTTCCGTTTACAGGTTTACCATTTTTCATAAGTTTAACTCTCCAAGTTCCTACAACTCTTTTCTACTGCAGCATCTATTTCAGGTACTCCACTTCCTTCAACTATAACGAAAGATAAAACATTTCCCATCTTATCAACTTTTTAATTTTATCTTTAACTTTCCATGTTTTCCAGAAGATTTTGCTGCTTGTAGGGAACTCAGGTGCCTTTATTTTTTTAGCATTCCAATCAACTACTCTTCCATCACTAGAATTTCCCATCTTACTTCCTGAAAACTAGTCCATTTGAATAAGTTACATTTTGTAGAACTCTATCAACTACTTCTTCTCCATCAGGATCAGCTGTTGGGCTATATCCACCATTAGAAGTCTTAGGTTGTGAGCCTGATATTTGTTTCTTTAAATCTGCTAGAGAAGGTTTTTTTCTTGTTTAGATGTTCCTTTTGAGTCTGAACTTTCTGAAGAACTTTTCTTTGAATTCTCTTTAGTTGCTGGTTTTTTTCAGGAGCTTTCTTTTTCATCTTTTTCTCAACTACTTTTTCTCCCTTTTCAGCAAGTTTCTCTACTTTCTTCTCAACAGGTTTTTTTCTTTTTCAACTGGCTTTTCTTTTTGGTTTTTCTGGAGTTTTTCCTTAGGTTTTTCAGCAGGTTTTTCTGCCGCTTTCTTTTCTGGTTTCTCAGTAATTTTTCTCTACAGTTTTTTCAGTTTTAATTTCTTCAACTTTCTTTTCTGTAGGTTTTTCTGGTTTCTCAGTTTTTTTCTTCTTTCTTTTCTATACTGTCAGCATCTAAATTTTGTTTTTTTAGCATCTACATTCTTTTCGCCTCTAAACTTTGTTGAAGCATCATTTTCTACTGCAACCAAAACCAATTTTTTTATTTGTTCAGCATCTAATATTTCTTGAGTTGTATCCTTTGAAAAATACTGTTAAAGCAAGTATAATTCCTATATTTATAATTATAGATAAAAACAGACAGATATAGTCACTCTTTTTTTCATTTTATCACCTACTTCGTACTGTTAGTATCTATATTTATACCCCTTGCTCCTGCTTCCTTTAATAAGCTCATAATTTCAACAATAAAACCATAATCGATGTCTTTATCAGCTGAAACTACTACATCTTTACTTTCAGAAGTCTCAAGTTTTTTTCTGATACAAAAATCAACAAAAAGTTGATAATTCTAACTCCTCAGTTTCAGTCTTTCCTGAATTATTAGTATATTTTATATAAACATTTTTATCTTTATCCACTAGAACTTGAACTTCCTTCAAAGTACTCTTTGTCTTTTGCAACAGTTGATTTAGGAGCTCTATTTTAAAAGCAGACCTTTCATCGAAAGTTGTTGCCAACATAAAGAAGATAAGTAGAAGGAAAAACTACATCTATAAGTGGAGTAATTTCTAGTATCAATGTTCCCCACTTCTTCTTTTTTATTCTATCTAATTTCATTATTGTCAACACCTACTCTCTGAAATAATTTAACAATTCTGTACAAGTTTTTTTCTATATCAGCTACTACTAAATCTATTCTCTTATTGAAATAGTTATAGAATATCATACAAGGAATAGCTACAAATAGCCCTCCTGCTGTTGTATATAGAGCTTCAGATATCCCTTTTTGCTAAGATTCCAGCATCTCCTGTTCCATTTAATGCTATAGAGTTGAAGGCTGTTATCATACCTGTAACTGTTCCTAAAAGTCCCAATAAAGGTGAAGCATTAGCTGCTAGAGATAAAAAGCCACATATTTCTTTCCAAAAGTTTTATTTGTTCTATTGCTTTTTTTCTTTTCCTTTTTTTCTTCAAGTGCTGATAATGTTTCCTTATTTTCTTTATATCCATAAATCAAAATTTCTTTTAAAACTGTTGAAGTTGATGATTTATTGGAATTAAGGTAGATTATAGACTCTTTTATTTTTCCTTCTTTTTATAAGCTGTTTAACTTCTGAAGGTAATTTAGAATAATTATTTCTTTTCTTTTTAAAGTAAAATAAGAAAAATCTTTCCAAAATTGCATATAATCCTACTATTCCCATCAAGAGAATAAAAATACATTAATATTCCGCCTGCTTTTAATATTTGCATTTCTATTTCTTCCTTTCTATATTGTTACTATCCAAATAATTTATCTATTATTCTTCTAAAAAAATCCTTTTTTTCTCTACTCCTTGAGATAACTCTTCCTCAATAGTAGCTGTATTTTTCACGATTAACCTTTACCTTGTCACCATTTTCTTTTAAATTTTCACCTGTGATATTTATAGAAGATGACTCTAAATTTTGATTTTGAAGAATTAACTCTTCTGTATCAATTTCTTTAACATCTAATTGTTGGTTATTTTCTCCAACAACTTTTTTTAGTAACTTCAGTTGTTATAACTTCACCGTTGTCTGCTGCTTTTTGTGCATTATCATTAATGATAACAGTTGTATCATTGTCTTCTGCATAAGTTAGTACTCCCAGTAGTAAAAAAATATTGCCAATAATTTCTTACTCATTTTTCCTTCCTGCTACTAAAAATGTATTAAAAATATATTTAATACACTAGAATATTACTACTTCAACGAGTATATTTTTCAATACAATGTATCTACTCATAATTCCTTGTACTCTCCATAGTCGTAAATTCCCGACTAGCCATCGGTACATATAGATATTTTAACTTGCTATTTGTAGCTTTCTCCTTTTTTTCTTTTTTTATTTTAAAAATATCTATGCTATTACTTTATATATTTTTTTGCTTTTTCAAGATTTATACTTGCATTGTAATCTCTATCTATTTCCAAACCACAATTACAACATTTATAAATCCTATTATTTAATTTTAAATCTTTCTTTATACTACCACAACAAGAACAAGTTTTACTACTTGGATAGAATGTATCTACTAACCTTAACTCAATATTTCTTTCCTTACATTTATTTATGAGTTTAGTTCTTATCGCATAGAAATTCTGTTCTTGTATAGCTCTTGAAAGATGTTTATTTTTTTCATCATATTAGATACTTTTAAATCTTCAATAGTAATGTATTTTTAACTTGGCTCTTGTTATTTCATCTACTATTTTATTATTGTAATCATCTCTAATACAATTTAGTCTATAAAATAATTTTTGTACTTTTTAACTTTTTTTCTTATTAAAAATTCTTACATTCTTTTTAATTTTTATCTTTTTAGATTTAGAATATTCTACACTTCTTGACATCTTTCTTTGTTCTCTCTTAAGTTTCTTTTTCAACTTTTTTTAACTTTTTTTAGTTCTATTTATATTTTTTTAAATACCTTACCATTAGAACATATAGCTGTATCTTTTATACCTAAATCTACTCCTAACCCTTCACTACTTGCATTAGTTGCTTTCACAGTATCTTCAACTTCCATAATAAGTGATAGAAAATATCTATCAGCTATTTTAGTTATAGTACCACTTTTTAATATTAGCATTTTTTTAGGTATGTATCCATATTCTTTTACTCTTACAAATTTTTAAAGTAGGTATCTTTTATTTTTATGTCTATAAAACTCAAAAATCTTTTTCATTATTCTTAACAAAATAAGCACCTAGTTCATTCTTACCTTTTTTTCTTAAAAAAACAGGAAAAGAACTTAAACCCTTAAAAAAAGTTTTTAAATGCTTTTTCTCCATAAAGCATTGCTTGTTTGACTGATTTAGAAGATACATCTTTTATCCATTTTTTTATCAGGATTATTAGGTAGATAGACATTGTTAATATATTTAGAAAAAAATCATTAGCACTTACAAATTTATTACCTAGTTCATATTGTTCTTGGTTGTATTTAATATACTCATTATATATAAATCTTTCTGTTCCAATTGTTTGACAAACTTTTATCTTCTGTGCTACTGTTAGTTTTAATTCTATCTTTATTGCTTTATACATCTTCTACTACCTTTCATACATTTTTATACCTTAGCACATATTTTTTTATAATTTTATCAACTGTTTTTTTACTTTTCTAATGACTTATTTTTTTATATTTTTCTCAGTATTTAGCCTAAAAAGTATGCCTTGAATTTTTTTCAGCTCTCTTAGCATCTAATTTTTTTAAGTTCATCATAATATTTTTTTAGCTTCTTTTTGTTTTTTTCATTTAAAAGTTTATAGTAAATTAATTTTTTTCTATAGAGTAAGCTTTTTAAATCTTTATTTCCTTTTGTTGCATAAAGTTTTTGTAAATAATTTTTCTGCTTCCACATTATTTTCTTGTCTATCATAGATTTCAGCCGCTCTTAGCATAGCATCTTCTGCTAGTTTACCTTTCTTTTCATAGACTAACTTATAATCTGTTAGAGCCATCTTTAAGTTATTTTTCTTTTTCATTAGCTTGTCCTAGTCTATATAGAACATACTCATCAGGATTTTTTTATTTACTGAAACATGAGTTCCATAGTATTTTTTTAGACTTAGCTAAATCATTCTTATCAAAATAATAATCCCCTAAAGCTTTTTGAAGCATAAGCTTTGTACTTTTTCAGATTTCAATAATGTTTCAAATTCTTTTTACAAGTTTAGGATCTTTCTTTTGTGCATAATATTGAGCAGAATAGTAAGCTCTTTCTTCTGGATCTGATATCTCTCCTAGATATTTTTTTCCATATCCTTGTAATCTTTCTTTTCTAATTTTAGTCCTATTATTTTTAATAGTGTTATTTTCTTTAACATCAGCATCATCTGTATTTGCCTTAGACTTATCAAGAGCTTCTATAGCCTTTTCTGTATCTCCACTTTCTATATAGAAGTTAGTACTTAAATTCGATAGAGTAGTCTTTAAATTACTGTTTGGATATACAGATAAGAAATTATTCTTTTCTCTTTCAAATGCATCAGTTTTTCCAAGTAAGCTAAGAGTAGTTATATATTTATAGTAAGCTTGCTCACCATAGAAAGTTTCTCCATAGTTATTATAGATAGACTTGTATAGTTCTCCTGCTTTTAGCATAGTTCTTTTTCATTGTAGTAACTATCAGCTATCTGGAATTTTCCATAAACTTCATAACCCTTCATGCTAGCTATTTTTTTGAATAGTAAGATCTAGCTTGGTCATATTTACCTACTCTAAAGTAACTTAATCCTATCTTATCTAGCATTTCACTATATATAGCTTTTTTTCTTTATCAGGATTTATTCTAGATAAATATTGTTCTCCAGCTTGTATTGCTTCATTATATCTTTCAGCCAAGAAGAAGTTTCTAACTCTATTTAAGTAAACCTTTGTACTTAAACCTTTATCTCCATTAGCTAAAACTTTTTGGAAATGAGTTTCTGCCTCATCATATTTTTTTAGTCCCATGGCTGCCACACCTTTTAGGTAGCTTAAGCTATTGTCATCACTTACACTTGAAAGATATTGATTCATTTCATCATATTTTTGTTGGTCTAATAAACTAGACATCAAACTTGATATGATTTCTGTGTTTTGTATCTTGACTCAAATATGCCTTATAAATTTGTTCAGCTCTTTCAACTTGACCAGCCTTGTAGTAGGCATCTCCTGTGTATAAATATATATCTTTCTTATATTCAGTGTCATCAGAATACAATTTATTATATTGATTAAATCTTATTTGTAAGTCTTCCATATCTAGCATTTGGCTATCTAAAAAGTATTACTCTAAATAAATTGTCTTTATCTGGAGAAACTGCAAATAATCTACCATAATAGTCTTTTTGCTAATTTATAGTTTCCAACTTGATATGCAGAGTTTGCAATTATTCTTATGATGTTATCTGTATCAACTTGGCTAACTACAACCTTTCTTATAATTTCTCTATCTCTTATAATTTCATCAAAATTCTTTAACTTATAGTTTATAGCAAATATATGATAGATAGATTGGTTATAATAATCACTATTTTTTTAATGATTGGAATTTCTTTAAGGCTGCTTCATACTTACCACTCTTATAAAAGTGAATAAAGCTTCTCCATAGATAAGTCTTGGATTACTTTTTATCATCACTTTGATCATAGTATTGAAGAGCCTTATCGTAATTTTCCTTTGTTACATATAGGGTCTCCTATCATAGTCATAGCAGTATTATATTCTTTTTGTACCTTTTTATTTTTTTCTAAATAATAACTTACTTTTTTTGTTCATTTTTTTATTACTATAGATTTCAATTAAATATAGCACAGCTTTTTTTGGAATAATCATTAGCAGGATTTGCATTTGCTAAGTCTTCAAAAATCTACTATAGCTTGTTCTGTATTCCCTTTTTCTATAAAGAGCCGATGCTTTTTAAATAAGAAACCATATCCTTATTTTCTTTAGGCTTGGACTTTTTGAAATTCAGAAAACCAATAGATAGCCTTATCATAATCTTTTAAATTATAGTTTACTATACCTAGTCCCATCATAGCTTCTTTGTCATTTTCATACTTTTTTTATCTATAATTTCTCTGTAAATATCTTTAGCAGCATCATTATTATCCTTAGATAAAAAAATCTTGTCCTACTGCAAAAAGTCTTTCTTTGATAAGTTTTTCTCATTTTTTTATCTCTCTTAAATAAAAATCTAGCTTCATCTGTTTTGTTTTTGTAAAAGCATTTATTCTTGCTAAGTAAGAGGCATACTCATCTTTTTTTCAGATTTTTCTTCCATTACAAATAACTTCTTAAATACTTCTTCAGCCTTTTTTTATAATCTTTCTCTAAAAAGTAAATTTTTTTGCAACCTTATCTCTCATACTCTTTTTGATGTTTAGACTCAGGATATTTCTCCAAAAAAATTTCTCTGATTCTATAAGAGCTGATTTAAAAATTTTTCTCTTTATACAGTTCGTTAACTGTTTTAAAATCTTCAGCTTCTCCTGCAAAAAAATTATACTAGAACTAGCTAAAAAGTGATATTATTAAAAAAATTTTCTCATAACTCTCTCCTATTAACTTATTTCTTCTAAAATAGCATAGATATCTTCAATAGCAACTGTTGTATTGATACAAGATTCATTTTTTTATCTTATTGAAAAACTCCATAGACTAAAAAGGCTCTGCATCTCTTATTCCACTTATTAAATCTCTTTTACAAGCCACTGCAATTATTAAATCAGGTCTTAGATCTTTGACGTACTTTCTTGCAAGTGTTCCTCCTGTCGCTATCTTAACATCTATATTTTTTTATATTTATTTTTTTATATCAACAAAAATTATAGACCACACATTTACCACAAACTCTACAATTATTTATATCTGCTGTTATCTTATATTCACAATCATAAAGTTGTATACAATGAGGTAAAAAGTATCAAAATTTTATCATTAGTTTTCTTTTTTTATCTTTTTTTAATACATAATTATTATTTATCTCTAGAAATTTTTTTGAGAAAAAAATAATTATTTAATTTTTGGATTTTTAAACTTAGTTGTCATCATAAACAATATATATAACAAAGACTTTAAAAGATTTATATAAAATTTTTTTCCACAATAATCTCCTCAATAATTTGTTTACCAAAAATTATAACATATTAAGTCTATTATTACAATTTTTAGATTAATTATTTACCTTAGACTTTGAAAAAAATATTAAAAAGTTTGTTTAAATTTTTTTCACAAAAAAATAGGGGTTATAGTAAAACCCCTATGAAATATCAAATTTTTTTAAAAGTTTTTTTAATAGTTTCCTGTATATTTTTTTAATTATAGAAGAAGATTTTTCAGAAACCTCATCAGACATTTTATTTATTCTAAATAATTCTTTTTCATTAACTTCATAATTTCCTTTTTAAAGTTTCTAAAATCTTATCTAAAATATTTTTTTAAGGAATTCTTTTCACTTTCTAATTTATTATCTTTGTCGCTTTCTAGTTGCTTATGAAATTCATCTATAGTATTTTTATAAAATTTATTTGCTGATATACCCATATTTTTGATAAAAAAATAAAAGTTGACATCTTAGATGAAATTTTTATACAAAAAAATCTGCAATATATTCTATTCTTTCATAAGGAAGAATCTTTACTTTTCTAAGTGCTTCTATGTACTTATCCTCATCTATCTTAAGTTCTTTTTGCATAGTTTCTAAATTTTTTTCTTCATCTGGTTTTTCTGTTAAAACTTGACCACAAAGAAAACATCCTACCTGAGTTTCCCCTAGAATAATCGGACTTTGCAAAGTCAGTCAAGCCAACATGACAAGGATAAATAATAGGTTCTTTATTTATTTTTGCTTTACAACCACCATAGGCATCAAAAAAATTGACATTTTTTTAATCCTTCTTCACAAGCTCTCACATGCTTTTATACAAAATTCTGTAAAAGTTGCTTGGTTTAGTTAAAGGTACTCCATTCACATCTGTAATAATACTTGCAATTCCAAATTCTTCAGCAAATCTATCCTGTAAGGTTTGAAAAAAATTCTATGTCTAAAAAAATTATCTGTAGTTACTTTAAATTTCATTGTTATCATCCTTTACTTTAAAATATAGCCAAAAGCCTCTTTTTTTGAAATGAGATTATCATTTAGAATTGGAAGCTTCTTTTCTCAGTCTTTTTAAACATTGATCAACTGCCTTATCGCTTATATCTAAATTTTCTTTCCAAACATTATCTAAAAATATTTACTCTTGTTAAAAGAAGTCCCTTATTTATAATAAAATAATGTAAAACTTCAAATTCATTTTTAGATAAATCTACAAATTCCTCATTGTATAAAAGCTGTCTTATTAGTTAAAAAAATAATTTTATGTTCTCATAAGTTATAACCTCTTTATTTTGAGGTAATCTTTTTATAAATTTTCTTAATCTAATAAGTAACTCCTGAGTATCAAAAGGTTTTTTTAATATAGTCATCACAACCTAACTCAAGATTTTTTTATTAACGCTTTCCTGAGAGGTGTCAGCTGTAAGTGCTATAATAAATGGTTTTTCCATAAAGTTCTGGAAATTTTCTAACTTGTTCACATATATAAGTTCCATTTCCATCAGGCAGAGATAAATCAAGTAAAAATGAGATCAAAAAAATATCTTTTTTTACTAAATTCATTCCATCCTTTATGGTATTGGCATCTGAAACTTTTTATGTCAGTTTCATTAGAAAGTATAAGTCGTATTAAGTCTACTGTTTCTTCTGAATCTTCTACTATTAAAAAGTTTTATCATCAATTATCACCTTTTCTCACTAAGTATGAATTTTTTTCTAAGCAACTAAATAATACAGAATCATTAATTGGTTTCGTTATATAAGCATCAAAACCATAATTCAAATATTTTTTTCTTTATAACCTATTATTGCATGTGCTGTAAGTGCAACAACAGGAAGATTTTTGAAATTATCATTAGCCTTAATTGTGGTAACAGTTTGAACGCCATCCATAACAGGCATAGATATATCTAAGAACACCAAATCAAACTTTTTCAATCTTCAAGAAATTAAGAGCTTCTAAACCATTTTTCCACACAAGTAACTTCAATAAGTGAAGTTTCCAACAAGGCTTTTTAAAAAAATCTCTTGTTTCTTCAGCATCTTCAGCAATTAAAAATTTTTAATTTTTCTTTCTTTAAACTGAAGATAAGTATTAAAAAAAGCTCATTATAATCTAAAGTATGAGTTAGATACTCTAATTCTTCAATATAGTGCAAAAATTGAATCAAAGGAAACATTTTCTTTTTTTAGCTCAAGAGATATCTTCTCTGAAATATCATAGACAAGTGTTAAATTAAGATTTCCATAAGTTCCCTTTATTAAATGATTAATTTTTTTCTAACTTCTTCAATATCTTGTTTTTTTATGCGCATCCTTTAAATCTTTTTATTCTAAGTGGCAATTTTAAAAATACTCTTTAAAAAAATATAGTTTTAATTCCACTATTATTAGAATTTAAAAGTTTACTTACAACATCTGAAAAAAATTTTTCAAACTCTTTTTGTGAAGTTTCTATAGGAATCTGAATTTTTAAAAAGTAGAACCTTGTCCAATTTTTACTTTCAACCTCAATTGTTCCATTCAGTACTTTTTAGTAATTTTTTTAGTAATACTTAAACCTAAACCTGCTCCTGACTGTTCTTTTCCTATTTGAACAAAACTTTCAAAAGATATTTTTGTATATTATCTTCTGAAATTCCAATACCACTATCATATACATTAAAAATATAAAGTATTCTTTTTCAACAAAAAAACATCACATAATACAAAAACCTTTATTTGTATATTTCAAAAGCATTATGAATAATATTTTTTTCGCAATTTCGTAAATTTTTTTATCTTATCTGAATAAATTGAAACATTTGCATGTAAATAATCAATTTTAAAATCAAGCCCTTTAGCTTTTTGCTAAATCAATATGCTCATGATATATATCTTGGAACAAAGCTCTTACATTAAAAGGTTCATAATTCAAATCAACTTTCCTGATTCTATTTTTTTGAAAAAAATCTAAAAGTTCATTTGTAAAGTTCAGTAATTTTTACTCCTGAAGTATGTATTATTTCTAATTTTTTTCCTTATATGAAGGCTCATCTATATCTTTTGCTAAAAATTCTTGAATAACCAATGATAGGAGTAAGAGGTGTACGCATCTCATGGCTTATTTTCGCTAAAAAAATTCATTTTTTTAGCTTTATTTGCTGACTCTGCTATTTCCTTTGATATACTTAATTCTTTTGTTCTCTCATTAACTTTATCTTCCAAATTTTTTTATTTAATTCTTTTTAACTCAGTACTTAGAATTTCTGCTTTTTCTTTTTCTTTTTTTATCTCTTCTTCCTTTACTAAAATATCTAAAAATATCTAATTTTATTGTTGAGAATACTTCATTAAAAACATTCCTGTAGACTTAAAAAAATTATTTTCAAGTTCATGAATAAATTTATCATGAATTATAGAAAGAATTTTTGTCTAATTTCTGAATAGTTTTATAAGTATTCAGCAAACAAAAACTTAGTAAAAGAAATTGGATAGTAAATAATAAGAAAAAAATTAAAAATAGAAATTTTTAAAAAAATATTATTTAAAAGAAAGTTCTATATTAAAAAAATATATAAATATAATTAAAAAAATAAATAAGAGAAATGTATTAATAATACTAATCTTTTTATGTATTTGCATAGTTTCCTTCCTTACAACTAGCTAACTAGTAATATTTTTTTAATATTTTGACATCATTATGACAATTTTTCTTTAATAATATATCATTAGACAAAAATATAGCAACTATTTTTTTATAAAAAAATTGGAGGTGAAAAAGAATGAAAAATTTTTTTGAAGTAAATACAGAAATACACATAGGAGACAAATTTGAAGAAGTTATTAGTAAGATTAAAAGCTAAAAAAAGCCTTTATAGTTACTGATTCTATTATGTATAAAATAGGACTAACTAAAAAAATTTGAAAATATATTAAAAAGAAAAAAATATAGACTACAGAATTTTTTTAATGAAGTAGAAGTTGATCCTTCATTTGAAGTTGTAAATAAAAGCCTTAGATAAAGTTATTGACTTTTTACCAAACGTAATAGTGGCTCTTGGTGGAGGTTCTTCTCTTGATACTGCTAAATCTATTAAATATTTTATAAAAAAATCTAATTTGTCTATACCTTTAATAGCTTTACCAACTACAAGTGGAACAGGTTCTGAAGTAACTTCTTATGCAGTTCTTACTGATAGAAAAAAATAATATTAAAAATTCCATTAAAAGATGATGTTATGTTTCCAGAGTATGCAATATTAGATCCTGAACTTACTAAAACATTACCAAAATCTGTTGTAGCTGATTCAGGTATAGATGCTCTAACTCATGCTATTGAAGCCTATACTTGTAAGAGAGCAAATTTTTATACTGAAATATATGCTCTTTACTCTATAAAACTTATCTTTAAAAATCTTTTTAGAATGTACAACAATATTAAAGACGAGGAAGCTAGAGTTGAGATGTCAAAGGCATCTTGTATAGCTGGTTTTTGCTTTTTGAAAAAAATCTGGTCTAGGGTATAAATCATAGTATAGCTCATGCTATTGGTGGAAAATTCCATATAGCTCATGGAAAGATAAATGGAACTATATTACCATATATCATCAGATTTAATTCAGGAGATAAAACTGCTGCTAAAAAAAGTACTTTGAAATTGCAAAAAGACTTAGGTTTTTCCTGCAAATACAATAGAAGAAGGTGCTGAAAGTTTAGCTATCGCTGTTGAAATATTGAATAAAAAGTTTAGGTCTTCCTTCTTGTGTAAAAGATTTAGCAATAGACAAGGAAAAAAATATAGAAGTGAAATAGATTTTTATGTCAAAGTCTGCACTTGAAGATATTTTGTACTAGTGGAAATATAAGAGAAGTAAATTTAGAAGATTTTAAAAAAATTATTTGAAAAAGTATATGGGTAATTATATAGAAAAAGTTATAAAAAAATAAGTGAATTACATTCTAGATTTTAGGATAAAAAATTAAATAGAATGAACCGAGTAAATCTCGGCATGTTTGAAGCTGACTTGTCAGCAAGTTTGCCGAATTTACAGTGAATTCTAATTTTTTTATCCGTTAAAAATCTAGCTAGTAATGAACTATTTTTTTATGTTTATGACATTAATTTGACATTTTCTTTTATTATAATTCAAATAATATAATTTAATTTTTTTAGAATATAAGGAGGTATTTTGAGTATGCAAGAAAATTTAGTTCAAAAATGGTAGCAGAAGTTGTTGAAAAACTTAAAGATAAAGGAATTTCTGAAACTCCTAAAAAAGTAGAATCTGACTGTGCTTGTGCTAGCAAAACTGATTGTCGTTTGACAGAATTTGTAGGGACTTACTACTCATGGTCATGGTATAGGACTTGTTATAGCAAATGTTGATTCTGCTTTACATGAAGCAATGGGGCTTGACAAAAAATATCGTTCAATAGGTATTGTTGGAGCAAGAACAGGGGCAGGTCCATTTATAATGGCAGCAGATGAAGCAGTTAAAGCTACAAATACTGAAGTTATTAGTATTGAATTACCAAGAGATACTGAAGGTGGAGCAGGACATGGATCACTTATCCTATTTGGAGCAGAAGATGTATCAGATGTAAAAAGAGCTGTTGAAGTTGCTATTAATAATGTAACTGAAAAATTTGGAGATGTATATGCTAACAGTGTTGGACATATAGAACTTCAATATACAGCAAGAGCATCTTATGCTGTTAACAAAGCTTTTGGAGCACCACTTGGAAAAGCATTTGGTTTAATTGTTGGAGCACCAGCTGCTATTGGTGTTGTTATAGCTGACGTTGCAGTAAAAGCTGCAAGTGTTGAAGTTTTAGCTACTCATCTCCTTCAAAAGGAACTAGCTATTCAAACGAAGCTATTTTTAGCAATCTGCGGAGATTCTGGAGCAGTTAAACAAGCAGTTTTAGCTGCAAAAAGAAGTTGGAGTAAAACTTCTTGAAGCAATGGGTGGAGAAGCACCATCTGCATCTCATCCATATATCTAAAATAAAATAGGAGGGTTGGTATGAAATCTAAACGTTTTGAAGTATTAGGTAATAGACCTGTAAATAAAGATGGATATGTAAAGGAATGGTACTGAAGTTGGATTGATAGCAATGAATTCACCTTTAGATCCAAAAACCAAGTATAGTTATAGAAAATGGAAAAAGTAGTGGAATTAGATGGTAAAAAGAGAGCAAATTTCGATTTACTAGATTATTTCATAGCAGATTATGGAATAGTATTAAAAAAACGCTGAAAAAGTTATGGCTATGGACTCATTAGTCATAGCTAAAAAAACTTGTTGATATAAATGTTACAAGAGATGAAATATTAGAAATAACATTATCATTAACTCCTGCAAAAAAATGGCAGAAGTAATTGGAAAAATTATCAGTTCTTGAAATGATGATGGCAGTTAATAAGATGAGAGCAAGAAAAACTCCTTCTAACCAATGTCATGTTACAAACTTAAGAGACCTTCCAGTACAAATAGCTGCTGATGCTGCAGAAGCTGCATTAAGAGGATTTGCAGAACAAGAAACTACAGTTGCTGTTGCAAGATATGCTCCATTTAATGCAATTTCATTACTTATAGGAGCTCAAGCAGGTAGACCTGGAATATTAACTCAATGTGCAGTTGAAGAAGCTACAGAACTTTTACTAGGAATGAGAGGACTTACTTCTTATGCTGAAACAGTTTCAGTTTATGGAACAGAACCTGTATTTATTGATGGAGATGACACTCCTTGGTCAAAAACTTTCCTAGCTTCAGCTTATGCTTCAAGAGGATTAAAGATGAGATATACATCTGGATCTGGTTCAGAAGTATTAATGGGATATGCAGAAGGTTGCTCAATGTTATATTTGGAATGTCGTTGCTTATTCATAACAAAAGGAGCAGGAGTACAAGGAATACAAAATGGATCAGTTAGTTGTATTGGAGTCCCAGGAGCAGTACCAGGTGGTATAAGAGAAGTTCTAGGTGAAAACTTAGTTGCAATGTTACTTGACCTTGAATGTGCTTCAAGTAATGACCAAACATTTACTCACTCTGACTTAAGAAGAGTTGCAAGATCTTTAATGCAAATGATACCAGGAACTGACTTTATCTGTTCAGGATATAGCTCAACTCCTAACTATGATAATATGTTTGCTGGTTCTAACTGGGATGCAGAAGACTACGATGACTGGAACATAATTCAAAGAGACTTAAAAAAATAGATGCTGGACTAAGACCAGTTAGAGAAGAAGAAGTTATAAAAGTAAGAAACAAAGCTGCAAGAGCTATACAAGCTGTATTTGATGCTTTAGGTTTCCCTGAAATAACTGATGAAGAAGTTGAAGCAGCTACTTACGCTCATGGAAGTAAAGATATTCCTGAAAGAGATATGGTTGCAGATATGAAAGCAGCTAGCGAAATGATGGAAAGAGGAATCACAGGTATAGATATAGTTAAAGCTTTAAAAATCAAAAAGGATTTGATGATTTAGCAGATAGTTTATTAAAACTTATGAAACTTAGAGTATCTGGAGATCACTTACATACATCTGCAATTTTAGATAAAGGATTTCAATGTAATAAGTGCTGTAAATGATAGAAATGACTACACAGGACCTGGAACTGGATATCAAATTTCTGCTGAAAGATGGGCTGAACTTTCTGACATTCAAAATGCAGCAGATGCATCAAAAAAATTAAATAGGCTAAGAGGAGGTACAGATGCAACTAAATGATAAAGATATTAGAAATATCATAGAAGAAGTAGTAAAAAAAGATATTTAAGTAGCTCTGAAAAATTCTGAAGTTAAAGATACTCCTGTTGTTACAAGAGCAGAAGAAAGAGTTGGTAATAAATTAGAATTAATTGATGAAGGACAAGCTCAAAAAAAGGAACTAGAAGTGATGAAGTTATAATTGCAGTAGCACCTGCTTTTTGGAGTATACCAAACAGAAACTATAACTCATATACCTCATGCTGATGTTTTTAAAAAGAAATTATGGCAGGGTATAGAAGAAGAAGGATTAGTTCCAAGAGTTATAAGAGTATTAAGAACATCAGATGTTTCAATACTTGCAAATGATGGAGCTAAAATTAAGTGGTTCAGGTATAGGAATAGGACTACAATCTAAGGGAACAGCAGTTATCCACCAAAAAGATTTATTCCCATTAACTAACCTTGAATTATTCCCACAAGCACCATTGATTCAAAGAGAACATTATAGAATGATTGGTAAAAAAATGCAGCTAAATATGCAAAAGGGGAATCTCCTAAGCCAGTTCCTCAAATGAACGATCAAATGGCTAGACCTAAATACCAATCAATAGCAGCATTATTACATATAAAAAGAAACTGAACATGTAAAAGTTAATGCAAAACCAGTTCAATTAAAAAGTTGTATTTAAATAAGGTGGTGAGAAATTTGGATCAAGAATTATTAGAAAGAATGGTAAAAGAAGTTATGGCTTCTCTAGCTGGAAATAACAGTGTAAACAATGAAGTTAGTCCAAAAAAATACAAATAGAGTTAATCGTCAAGATTATCCTTTAAGTATAAAAAGAGCAGATTTAGTAAAATCTGCAACTGGAAAAAATTAGAAGATATTACTATTGAAAAATGTTATGAGTGGGAAAAATTGGAGCAGAAGACTGTAGAATAGCTCCTGAAACTCTTGAAATGCAAGCTCAAATAGCAGAAAGTGTTGGAAGACATGCTTTTTGCAAGAAATTTAAGAAGAGCAGCTGAACTTATAGCAGTTCCTGATACAAGAGTACTTGAAATCTACAATGCTTTTAAGACCATATAGATCTACAAAAGTTGAATTATTAGCAATAGCTGATGAATTAGAAAATAAAGTATAATGCAAAAGTTAATGCTCAACTTGTTAAAGAAGCTGCAGAACTATATGAAAAAAAGAGATAGATTAAGAAAAGATTAATTTTTTTCTGTTAGGAGTAAAAAGATGAAAACTTATTGTAGGAATAGATATAGGAAATGCAACAACAGAAAGTACTCTTGCAGAAGTTGATGGAGAAAAAAATCAAAAGTCATAGGTAGTAGTATAGAAAAAAACTACAGGTATAAAAAGGAACAAAAAGAAAAATATAAAAGGTGTCTTTCAATCTTTACATAAACTTTTTGAAAAAAACAGGGACAAGTTTGGATGAACTTTCTCTTATAAGAATAAATGAAGCTGCTCCAGTAATTGGCGATGTTGCCATGGAAACTATCACTGAAACAATAATAACCGAATCAACGATGATTGAGCACAATCCTTCAACACCAGGAGGAATAGGGGTAGGAGTTGGAATATCTGTTCTTTTTAAATGAAATAGATGATAGCTTTATAAATAAAGATGTAATAGCACTTGTTCCAGAAAACATAGACTTTTGAAAGTGCAGCTTTTAAAAATCAATCAACTGAATGCAAAAAGGAATAAATATAAGGGGAGCTATTATACAAAAAAAGACGACGCTGTCTTAGTTAATAATAGACTTGATCATAAAAATTCCAATAGTTGATGAGGTTTTTACATTTTGATAGAATTCCTATGAATATGTTGACTGCTTTAGAAGTAGCTGATAAGGGAAAAAGTTATTTCAATGTTATCAAATCCTTATGGAATAGCAACACTTTTTAATCTAACTTCTGAAGAAACAAAAATGGTAGTGCCTATTTCAAGAGCTTTAATAGGTAATAGATCAGCAGTTGTTATAAAAAAACTCCTAAAGGAGATGTAAAGTCAAGAGTTATCCCAGCAGGTTCAATTCATATAGAAGGACAAATGAAGAATAGAGTTGTTTCATTAGATAATGGAGCTGAAGCTATTATGACTGTCCTAGAACAATGTTATCCTGTGGTTGATGTCTGGGGGGAAAAAGGTACTAATGCTGGTGGAATGCTTGAAAGAGTTAGAATTGTTATGGCACAACTGACTAATCAAGATCCTAAGAACATAAAAATTCAAGATTTGTTAGCAGTTAATACTTTTGTTCCACAAAAAGTTAAAGGTGGAATAGCAGAAGAATTCTCTATGGAAAAATGCTATTGGACTTGCGGCTATGGTAAAAGCTGATAAACTACAAATGGAAATGATAGCAACGGAGCTACAAAATAAAATAAATAAAAAAGTTGTAGTTGGTGGAGTAGAAGCAGAAATGGCAATCATAGGTGCTTTAACAACCCCAGGAACAGCAAAAACCTTTAGCAATAATTGATATGGGAGCAGGTTCAACAGATGCCTCTATAATGACAACTGATGGAACAATATCATCTTGTCACTTGGCAGGGGCAGGAAATATGGTAACTCTACTTATAGATAAAGAATTGGGTATAAATAATCTTGAACTTTCTGAAGATATAAAGAAATATCCTCTAGCAAAAAGTTGAAAGTTTATTCCATATAAGACATGAAGATGGAAGTGTAGAATTCTTTTGAAGAAGCTCTTAATCCTAGTGTATTTGCAAGAGTAGTTATTTTTAAAAAGAAGGTACTATGATTCCTTTAGATTCTAATCAAAGTTTAGAAAAAAATTAAAAAAATGTAAGAAGAGAAGCTAAGGAAAAAGTTTTTTTGTGACTAATACACTAAGAGCTTTTAAAGAAGGTTATACCTAGTGGAAATATTAGAGATATAGATTATGTGGTATTAGTTGGAGGTTCAGCTCTTGACTTTGAAATACCTCAAATGGTTACTGAAGCACTATCTCATTATGGAGTAGTAGCTGGAAAAGGGTAATATAAGAGGAGTAGAAGGATCCAAGAAATGCTGTTGCAACTGGACTAGCTCTATCATATAAGGGGGAATAATGACTATCAGTTTAAGAGAACGCTTAATGAACGAAGAGAAAAACCCCGTAGCTATAAATATTTATTATAATAAAAACTTAGCTATTGATAAAAGAATTAAAAACTATCCTATGTGGTATAGAAGAAGAAGAAATTCCTTTTATACTGATTCCAGATGATGGAGATGATGTAAAAAGTCTTGGGAGATAAGGCAGCAAAATCATCAAAAATTAGGAGTTGGAATAGGAATAAGCTCAAATAGGGTAACTCTTTATCAAGAAAAAGTTAAGTATAGAAAAAAACCTCTATTTGAATGTAGTCTTAATAGTTCTGATTATATATTGAGAGCAATAGGAACAAATGGAGCAAGGCTTATAAAAGGGAATCCATTTATAATAATTTAATCCCTTTCTCAACTCAAATGAAAGGAGGGAAGAGATGTTAGAGGCACTTGGACTTATTGAAGTAGTCGGATTGGTTGAGCTATAGAAGCAGCAGATACTGCAAGTAAAGCTGCTGATGTAAAAAGTTATAGGCTATGAATTGACCAAAGGCTCAGGAATGGTTCTTGTAAAAAAATAGTCGGAGGAGTTTCGGCAGTAAAAGGCTGCTGTTGATGCTGCAAGTATGGCAGCTGAAAGAGTATGCCAAGTTGTTAGTAAACATGTTATTGCAAGACCCTCTGATGAATTAGATAAAAATTATAAATGTTGAAAAAAATGAAGTTAAAGAGGAAGTTGTAACAGAAGAAATCATTGAAGAAGTTGTTGAAAATAATGAAAATGATGAAGTAAGTGAAATCTTGGAAGAGATTAAAAGAAATTCAAGTTACAAAAAAACAATAAAAAAAGTAAAAAAATAAAAATAAAAAATTAGGAGGAAAAAGATTATGAGTAACGCATTAGGGTATGATAGAAACTAAAGGACTTGTTGGAGCTATAGAAGCAGCAGATGCTATGACTAAATCAGCAAATGTTGAATTAGTAGGTTATGAAAAAAATAGGTTCAGGACTTGTTACTGTTATGGTTAGAGGAGATGTAGGGAGCTGTTAAAGCTGCTGTTGATGCAGGAGCTGCTGCTGCTGAAAGAGTTGGAGAAGTTAAATCTGTTCATGTTATCCCTAGACCTCATACAGATACAGAAAAAAATTATTACCAAAAATTAGATAAGTAATAAGAGGTAAAAAAATGAAAGATATCAGAGGAATTATTAAAGAGGTGTTAGAAGAAATAATTTCCGATGATGTGGTTATAGGAGTTTCAAACAGGCATATACACCTTTCCCAAAAAGGACTTAGATGTCCTTTTTGGGGAAGGATTATAAAGCTAAGTAAAAATGAAAGATATGAAACAACCTGGGCAATTTGCAACAAACGAAAAAGTAGATATTATATATCCTAAGGGAAAAATTTACAGGAGTTAGAATAATAGGACCTGTGAGAAAAAGAAACCCAAGTTGAAATTTCAATTACTGATAGTTTTAAACTTGGTTTAACTCCACCTATCAGACAATCAGGAGATTTAGAAGGAACACCTGGAATTAAAAATAGTAGATCCAATGGGAGAAATAAAAAAATCTCTAAAGGCGTTATAGTTGCAGGAAGACATATCCATATGCCTAAGTATATAGCTGATATAAGAGGCTATAAAGATGGTGAAATCGTTAAGGTTGAAACTTATGGAGAAAGAAAAATTATCATGTGTAATGTTGTTTTTAAGAGTCAGTGATAAAATGGCAAAAAGAAATGCACATAGATGTTGATGAAGCTAATGCAGCTGCTTTTAAAAAAATAATGACTATGTAAAAAAATAATCAGAGAATAAAACTGAGGTAGAGATGGAACTAGATAAAAATTATTGAATATATAGTACAAGAAGTTGTTAAAAATAAATTCTCAAAATATAATTGAAGAATTTAGTCCAAAAAGAAAAAAATTCTAGTTGCTATAACTGGAAGTACAAATAACTTAGAACAAATAGTTTTAGAGCTTAGAAAGATTTCTAAAAACTATGATTTAAGTTTAGTTTTTTTCTGAAGCGGCAAGTAATATTATAGATGAGAATATGTTTTCAGAATTTCATATAATCAAAGATTTCTCAATTAAAAATTATGATGAAATTTTATCTAAAAAATGACATTATTCTTCTTCCACTACTTACAAAAAATACAGTTGCGAAGCTTGTCGTGGGAATAAGAGATAATGCTGTTACAAACTTAGTTTCAAAGGCTTTATTGTTAGAAAAAAAGGGTAATTGCAGCCTATGATTCTTGTATAGTAAATAATGAAGTTCCTTATGCGAAGCTAATAAATTCAAATGTTGAAAAAAACTAAAAGATTATGGACTTATCTTTGTTCAAGCTAAGGAATTAGCAGACTATATGTTGAATAAAAAAAGATTTAGAAATAAACTCTTTAAGAGAAAAAAATGTAATAACAGCTAAGGATCTTAAAGATTTATATGATAAAAAAATTATTATTTCTAAGAATACTGTTGTAACTACTTTAGCAAAAAGAAAAAGCCAAAGAAAAATAAGATAGTATTTGAAGAAAAAAATAAATGAAGTTGGAGGCTTAATATGTTTCTAGCAAAAAAATAGTAGGGAAAAAATAGTATCTGTAACAAAAAAATGAAGGCTTACACGGAAAAAAAGATATTGATTGCTGTTCCAATCAATATGAATGATGAAGTTATTGGTGGCGAAATAATAAGCCTTGATAATGTTGGGGCTGGGATAGGAGATAAGGTTCTAATAGCAACTGGAGATGTTGCAAGATTTGCCTTTGATGATGAAAAAAAGACTATCCTATAGACTCTGCAATAATTTCTATAGTTGACAGTGTTGAACAATCTTAGGTGGTTGAGATGGATATAAACTTAATAAAGAATTATATTGAAAAATCTGATTTTTGATGAAAATATCATCTTCAACACTGATATTAATACTGCTTTTAGAAAAAAAGTATTTCTAATAATATAGATGAAGTCATAGAACTTATTAGGAAAAATTGATAAGTTTATAGATAATCAAGACTTTTTCAAATATATTAAAAGAGCTTTTCTAAGAAATTTTTACTTATAAAAAGATAGAAAAATATATCTTTTGAAACTAAAAAAATATAGAAAGCTGTACTCTAAAATATTCTAATGTTCTTTCCTTAGATGACGAATATAAAAATCCCAGAAGAAAATGAAGAAGTCTTGATACTTATCTTCTATATGTAATTACTAAAAAGATTCAACGAAGATTTAACTTTCTTTTCTAAGAATAGAGAAATCAAAGTGGAACTTTTAGATTATATAAGTAAAAGCCGTGATTTTTTTCCATATTATGTATAAATTTTTACAAGAAAAAGTTATGATTAAATATGTTGTAGAACTTATTTCTGAGAAATTATCTTCAATAGAAGTGAATAATGGTCTATCTTTGGAAAAAAAGCTAGAAAAATTATTAGAGCTGGACAAAAAGAAAGCAAAAGAAATGAATCTTGCAGCTGTCTTTTGCTGTTGTAAATTCAGAAGGGAATTTAATAATAGAGGAAAGAATGGATAATGCAATATTAGTAAGTGTTGAAGTTGCATATAAAAAAGGCTTATACCGCTGCTGCATTAAAATTAAATACTGCAGACTTAACTCCACTAGTTCAACCAGGAGCTATGTTCTATGGGCTACAAGCAGATCCTAAATACATCATTTTTGGTGGAGGTGTGCTTTTAAAAGTTGATGGAAAAAAATAGTTGGAGCAGTAGGAGTAAGTGGTGGAAGTCGCTCAAGAAGATATGGAAATAGCAAAAGCCTGTGTAGATGCTTTTGAAACTATTTAATTGAGAGGAGAACTTATGGAATTAGAAGTAAAGAACATAGAAGAAATAGTAGACTTGATAATGAAAAAAATGACTGAAAGCAATGTCGCTGTTTCTTATGATTCTAAAAATGGTGTCTTTGATGATGTAGATGTGGCTATAGCTGAAGCTAAAAAAGGCTCAAACAGTTCTATTTTCTTCAAAGTTAGAATTAAGAGAAAGAATAATAGCTTCGATAAGAGAAACTATGAGAGCTCATATCACTGAACTATCAGAACTTGCTGTAAAAAGAAACTGGTATGGGAAGAGTTAAAAGATAAAGAGCATAGAGTTGCTATTGATAGAACACCAGGTTTAGAAGATTTAAAAGGCTTTTTGCTTTCAGTGGAGATGATGGACTTACTGTCATGGAATTCTCTCCTTATGGAGTGATTGAGCTATAACTCCTTCAACAAATCCAAGTGAAACTGTAATTTGTAATTCTATTGGAATGATAGCAGCAGGAAATGCAGTAATATTTGCACCTCATCCTGGAGCTAAAAGAACTTCAATCAGAACTGTAGAATTAATAAATGAAGCTATCAAAAAAAGTTGGTGAAATCTGAAAAACCTAGTTGTAACTATTTCAGAACCAAGTATAGAAAATACTGAAAAAAATTATAGCAAAACCCTAATATTAAAATGCTTGTTGCTACAGGAGGACCTGAGTTGTAAAAACTGTTATGTCTAGTGGTAAAAAAAGCTATCGGAGCAGGGGCAGGAAATCCTCCAGTTTTAGTTGATGAAACTGCTGATATAGAAAAAGCTGCTAAAGATATAATTGATGGTTGTAGCTTTGATAACAACTCTACCTTGTACAGCTGAGAAAAGAAGTTATTGCAGTTGATTCTATAGTAAATTATTTAATTTTTGAAATGCAAAAATGGAGCTTATCTTTTTAAAAAGATAAAGAACTTATAGAAAAATTAGTATCTTTAGTTTTAAAGAATAATTCTCCAGATAGAAAAATATGTTGGAAAAGATGCTAAATACATTCTTAAACAACTAGGAATAGACGTTGGAGATGAAATTAGAGTTATAATTGTTGAAACTGATAAAAATCATCCATTTGCAGTTGAAGAATTATTGATGCCTATTCTTCCAATAGTTAAAGTTAAAGATGCTTTTAGAAGGAATTAAAGTTGCTAAAGAATTAGAAAGAGGTCTAAGACACAGCTATGATTCACTCTAAAAATATTGACATCTTATCAAAGTATGCAAGAGAAATGGAAACAACCATACTTGTTAAGAATGCACCTTCTTATGCTGGAATAGGAATTGGTGGAGAAGGACATGTAACATTTACAATAGCATATCCAACAGGAGAAGGACTTACATCAGCTAGAAGTTTTGCAAGAAATAGAAGATGTGTTCTTGTTGGAGGATTCTCAATAAAAATAACTAATAAAAATAAAAAAACTTATAAGGAGAGTGTTGGTTGAGATTAAGTAGTTTTATATAATTACATTTTCTAATTGGCACTCTCTATTTATCTAAGGAGGATTACTATGAGTAACATGAGCATGTATATTGGAGAATTTGTAGGGACAACATTGTTATTATTATTAGGTAATGGTGTCAATATGACTTGTAGCTTAAAACATAGTTATGGTAAAGGTGCAGGTTGGATAGTAACTACTTTTGGTTGGGGATTTGCAGTTATGATACCAGCTTATATTACAGGTTGGGTATCTGGAGCACATATGAACCCTGCTTTAACTATTGCCCTAGCAGTAACAGGTAAATTTCCTGGTAATTTAGTCCCTGGTTATATTATCGCTCAAATGTTAGGTGGAATTGCAGGTGCAACTTTGGCTTATCTTGTTTATAAAGTTCAAATGGATGCAGAACCAGAAGCAGGAGTAAAACTTGGAGTTTTCTCAACAGGACCTTCTATTGATGCTCCTATATGGAATATCGTTACTGAAATTATTGCTACTGCTTTACTTTTAATAGGTGTATTGGCTATAGGTTATGGAGAAGTTGGAATTCAACCAGGTAATGGAGCATTATTTGTTGGGCTTCTAATTGTTATACTAGGTATGGCAACAGGAGGAGCAACAGGATACGCACTTAACCCTGCAAGAGACTTAGGACCAAGAATAGCTCATGCTATCCTTCCTATAAAAAGGTAAAGGAGGATCTAACTGGAAATATTCTTGGATACCTGTTGTAGTACCAACTATAGGTGCAATTTTTAGGTGCAGTAATTTTTGATGCATTCTTAGCAGCAGTTTTATAAAATTATAAAAAAAGGGCTGTTGTGAATTAACAAAAAGTAAAAAAATAGTTCGTTACTGAGTAAATTTCTTATTTTTACTTTGGGATTGAAATTTTTAATTTTGCAACAGCCCATTTTACTTATAATCTATATAATTTTTTAATAAAGGGAATTATTCACTTATTAGAAATCTCTTTTTATTTTTTTAAGATTTCTCCTGTATTAGCATCTATAAGAAATTCTCTATCTGCAAATCCTTCAGCAATTTCTACATCATATACTAATACTCCATTTTTATGTTTTAATTCAATCTCTTTGAATTTTCCATTTTTAGAATTTTTAATGCAATTTCTTTTGCTTTTATCATAAGAAATTTTTTTGGTTCATTTACTGATTTAGCTTTTTCCAGCTCCTTTTTGTTCTTGTTCAAATTTTACTATTGCACCTGTTTCAGCGTCGATTTCATAGTCATTTTCAACATTTCCATTCATTACTTCAACTTCATAAACCATTCTTCCTTTTTTTCTCTATCTAGTTTGAATTTAGTTATTTGTCCACCTTGTGCTTCTTTTTAAAAGCTATATCCTTTGCTTGTTGTTCACTTATTGCTGCTAAAGCACTTGTTGAAAAATCCTATACTTCCTAAAATTATTGCTCCTACTATTAGTATTTTTTTCATTTAAATATTCTCCTCTTTTTATTTTTATATTATTTTATTTTTCTTTTCTATACTCTAATTATAATTCACAATTATGAATTATAAATGTATACTTTGTTTTATTTTAATTTTTATATTATTTTTTTGTAAATCATTATTTTTCTATTTTAGAGATGGATATTCTCTATATATAATGGCTTGAGAGAAATTTTATAAACTTCCTCTCAAGCTCTTGTACAACAAATATACATAAGAAAAAAATGAATACTAAATGAAAACACTCTATCTTTTTAATACATTTTTTTATTTTTACATATAAGTCTCAAAAAAATGATATAATATTTAATAATATGATAATTTAACATAGTAAGGAAGTATAGAATGAAAAAAATTTTTAATAACAGGTGCAAGCTCTGGTATAGGAAAAAGAACTTGCAAAGATTTTAGCAAACAGAACAAAAAGAACTTTTTACTAGCAAGATCTATAGATAAGTTAGAACTTTTTAAAAAAAGAATTAAAGGAGACAAATGCTTCTCTAGAATGTAAATGTATAAAATATAATTTAAGTGATATAGATAATTTAGATAAAATAATTGAAAAATTACGATATAGATTTACTTATTAATTGTGCAGGTTTTGGGAAAAATTACAGATTTTTCCAAATTAAGTGATAAGGAAGATTTAGATACTATCAATGTAAATTTTATCTCCCCTATGTTACTGACAAAAAAATATTCTGAAAAAAATTTTTACAAAAGGGACAAGGAATAATTTTAAATGTCTGTTCAACTGCTGCCCTATATCAACATCCCTATATGGCGATATATAGCTCAACTAAGTCAGCACTTTTACATTATTCTTTAGCACTTGATGAAGAACTACATAATAAAAAATAAGAATGTAAGAGTTCTATCTGTCTGTCCTGATTCAACTGCAAGTAACTTTTTTTGATAAGAACATACAAGCAAAATTTGGAAGCTCACAAAAATTTATGATGAGTCTCTGAAGATGTAGCTAAAAGAATTATAAAAATAATTGAAAAAGAAAAAAAGATTTTCTATAATAGGTTTTTAGAAACAAGCTTTCTATGTTTCTCCTAAATCTTTTACCTGCTTCTTTACAATTAAGACTAGTAGGTTCAGTATTAAAAAAAGGTGATTAAATGATAGATTTATTTTATGTTTTTACTGACAATAACAATAATTTTACTTATTTTAAAAATTGTTCTTTTCTTTTTGCTTATTTCTATAAAAATAGATAAGTTTGAAAAAGACTGAAATAAATGAAAAAGAAATATACTGTACTTCAACCCATTCTATCAGGGGATCCTAGACTTGAAGAAGATTTAATAGCCAATTTAAAAAAATACTACTGATATGAAGTTTATATGGCTTGTTGATAAAAAGCGATAAAGTAGCTATAAATACAGTTGAAAATATTTTAAAAGATAAAAATTATTCAAATAGAATTGAAGTCTATTACTTAGATGATGTCCCTCAGGAGTTAAATCCTAAGATATTTAAACTTGCTCAAGTTGTAGACAAAAATTAAAAACTGAGTATTCTATAATTTTAGATGATGATGCTGTAATAGATAGAAAAAAATTAGATGAATTGAGTGTATATGAAAAAGATAACTCTGAATGGATAGCAACAGGAATTCCTTTTTAACTATAACATTAAAGGTTTTTATTCAAAAATTAATCTCAGCCTTTATTAATTCCAATTCCATTTTTCATATTTTTCTATGTCATTTTTAAAAAGGAAAAATAAGACTATAAATGGAATGTTCTATATTTTAAGAACTGACATTTTAAAAAAATATTCAGCTTTTGAGGAGATAAAAATATTGGCTCTGTGATGATTTGGCTCTAGCACTTATTTGCTTTCAAAGAAGGTAAAAAAATCATACAAAGTACTATTTTTTTGTAATGTTAGAAATACAGTTCCAAGCTTAAAAAAGATATATACTTCTTATGAAAAAGATGGTTGCTATTTAGCAATGTATATATGAAAAAAATGCTTTTCTACAAAAATTTTTATTTATCATATTGCTTCCTACATTGCTTCCAACTATTTTTATTATTTTTTTAGTTTCTATTTAGGTATAGATTATTTGGTGATAGTACTTAATCTTTTTATAGGAAAAAAATAGCACTATTTCATATAGTGAGACTTTTTTTATTTATCAAGGAAATTATGAAGAAAAACTCGTTTAAAAAAATCTCTATTTGTTTTTTTCGCCTCAAACTACTGAAATTCTATATGAATTATTAAGTGAATTTTTATTACCTTTTATGTTAATATATACTCTTTTAACTCCTCCTGTAATCCTATGGAGAAATAAAAAAATCAGAGTTAAAGATGGGAAGATACACTATGAAATTTAAAGAATATTTAGAAAAAAATTAGAGAGTTTAGATATTTCAAAAAAACTCTTTTAAAAAGAAGATAAAATAGTCTTTGTTATAAGTGGAAGTAGCAATCTAAAAACTGCTGCCTTAGAGCCTGATAGATTTGAAATATTGAATATTTTTTTAAAGAATTTTGGCTATAAGGTGATAAAGTCTAACTTTCCTTACAATGAAGATTTTCCCTATGATGAATTTGAAGATATCAATATACTAAAGGCTAGTTTATCCAATATTGCTTACTATCCTCATACTCTTTTTTTAATAAGAGATTTGAAAAAGAGATTTTTAAGACATTTAGAGCCTATAAAAATCTTTAAAAGATGTCATTATTATTTCTCAAAGTTCAGGTTTAAATGTATGGAAAAAATTTTATGGAGCTATCAGGCTTCAACAATGAAAAATATTAAAAATGTTTGCATTAGGGTCCCCTGTTGGAAAAAGGCTATGGTAAACTTAAATAATGTGGTAGTTCTTAAGGGAATTTTTGATATCTACAGTTGGCTTTTTAGATTTTCATAAGTTTGATAAAAATAGTTAATTGTGGACACTTTAGGATATTTTTAAAGATAGAAAGGTTAAGGAAATAATCTATGAATACTTACAAAGAAAAAAATTAAAATTGCAGTTGTTGCTCCTCCTTTCAGTGGACATCTTTATCCAATTTTAGAATTAGTTTTGTCTTTATTAAATAAAAAAAGATAAATATGATATTTGTGTCTATACAGGTTTTAAAAAAAGAAAGAAGTTGTTGAAAGATTAGGTTTTCCTGTAAAAATTCTACTTGAAGATAGACCTGATGTCTTTGAAAATATATCTGATACAGATAAGAAAAACTAATCCTATCATAGCTTACAAGCAATTTAAGGAAAAATTTAGGGACTTATGCCTAAAAATTATAAAGGAGATGGAAGATTATTTTAGTGAAGAGAAACCAGATATAATTGTAGCAGACTTTATTGCTGTTCCTGTTTGTTTTGTTTCTAAAAAAATTAAATATCCCTTGGATTACAAGCATTCCTACTCCCTTTGCCATAGAAAAATAAGACAACAACACCTGCCTATGTTGGTGGACTATATCCAAGAGATAGTTTTAGCTTTTAAGTTAAGAGATAAATTTGCTCGTGGATTTATTAGAGCTTTTTAAAAAAATTACTTTGCTTTTATACTCAGAAAACAATTAAAAAGAATTAGATTTTACATTGTATAATGAAAAGGGAGAAGAAAATATCTATTCTCCTTATTCGATACTTGCTTTAGGTATGAAAGAAATTGAATTTAGAGATGATTTTCCTAGTCAATTTTCTTGGGCTGGACCTTGTTGTTCATCTCTTTTCAAAGATAGTGCAAAAATTTGAAGTTGAAACTAAATTTGAAAAAAATCATATTATTGACTAAGGGAACTCATTTAAAAATGGGCTAAGAATTCTATAATTGATATAGCTAGAGAACTTTCTCAAAAATATCCAAACTACCTATTTGTAGTTTCATTGGGATCTTATTTAGAAAGAGAAAAAGGAAATTATAAAAGAAAAGAATTTACAAGTATATCATTATTTAGATTATGATGAAATTTTTACCTAAGGTTGACTATGTAATTCATCATGGTGGAGCAGGTATACTTTTACTCTTGTATAAAACATAACAAGCCTGCTGTTATTATTCCCTCATGATTATGACCAATTTGATTATGGGAGTAAGAGCAGATTTAGCTGAGATTGCATTTGTTGCAAATTTAAAAATCAAAGAAATCTATTTTAAAAGCCTTTGATAAAATGTTAGAAAGAAAAGAATGGAAAAATTTAGAGAAAATTATCAAAAGATTTCTATAATTATTCTCCTAGTGCTTTATTAGAAAAAAAGAAATCGATAGAATTTTGAAGGGGTTAAAAAGTGAAAATTTTACTTACAGGAGCAACAGGTTTTTTTAGGAAAAATATGTAATAGACGAATTAAAAAAATAACTCTTACCAAGTTGTTGCCTTCGGTAGAAATGAAAAAGATAGGGAAGACATTGATTGATGAAAATGTTGAATTTTTAAGGGGGATATAGATAATTTAGATGACTTATATAAGGCTTCTCAAGATTGTTCAGCAGTTATTCATGCTGCAGCTCTTTCTACTGTTTGGGGGACTATGGGAAGATTTCTATAATGTAAATGTTATTGGAACTAAAAAAATATTGTTCAAGTCTGTGAAGAAAAATTAAAATTAGTTTTTGTTTCATCTCCAAGTATATATGCAGGGGCAAAGGATCAACTAGATGTCAAAGAAGATGAAGCACCTAAAGAAAAATGATTTAAACTACTATATAAAAAAAGTAAGATTATGGCAGAGAACATAATAAAGGCTTCTAATCTAGACTATATGATAATTCGTCCCTAGAGGACTATTTGGTATAGGCGACACTAGTATAATTCCAAGACTTTTAGAATTAAATAAAAAAATGGGTATTCCTCTTTTTGTTGATGGTAAGCAAAAAGTGGATATAACTTGTGTTGAGAATGTTGCCTATTCTTTAAGATTAGCACTAGAAAAATAAAGAACATTCAAGAGAAATATACAATATAACTAATGGTGAACCTATAGAATTTAAAGAAATCTTAACTTTGTTCTTCAATGAAATGGGAACTGAAGGAAAGTATTTAAAATGGAACTATAATTTAGTCTTACCTTTTAGTTTTATTTTTAGAGAAAGGTCTATAAAGTTATTTAGAATAAAAAGAGCCTCCTATCACTAAGTATACTCTATATTTAATGAAATATAGTCAAACTTTAAACATTGATAAGGCTAGAAAAAGAATTGGGCTATTCTCCAAAAGATGTCTATATTAGAAGGAGTTAAAAACTATGTCGAACACAGTAAAAAATGATAGAAAAAGTTGATTATTTTGCTTGTGGCTATTGTACCAATGATTTAAAAAGAGTTTTTAAAGGATTTGATTAAAAAAATATGGTCGCACACTTGTGACTCTAGCACTCGTAGGGGTGTCAGTCATGAGTTAGACCATTAAGTATAGTCAGCATATATAGAAATATGTATGTAGAGGTAGCAACTTTAAAAAGCTATCCAATACTACTCGAATTGCTGGAAACCCCTAAAAGCTAGTATAACTACAACATAGTACCTAAATAATATGGTACAAATGTGAAAGTGGCGAAAGCAGAAAAAATATACTAGATGACATAAGGTTAAATCCTAAGTGTTAAGTCAGTAATGCCCCAAATCAAAGATTTGGGAAAGGCTAAAAATGGGCAATCAGCAGCCAAGACCGAAAGGTAAGGTTCAACGACTATTCCTCCTGAGGGAAGTACACTAAAGCTAGTGGAAGTGGGTAGACCCAAACAGGTAGAGCTGTGGGATAAGATATAGTCTGTGCTTAATAGAAATATTAAGAAGTTCAAGGCTAATCTCCTTAATTTATTAAGGAGTGTATATGCCAAGAGAACTGCATAAGTGGTAGCGTACTTATGTGAACGATAACCTCTAAAACGACTGAGTCAGTTTTAGGGTTCATATATTTAGAAAAAATTTTACTTTTTTTCATTTTACTTATAGTATAAAAAAAGTGGTATACTATATATAGGTAAATGGAGGTGAAATCGCATGGAAAAAGCATATAAGTTTAGATTTTTATCCAACTAAAACTCAAATAACAATATTAAATTGTACTTTTGGTTGTGTAAGATATGTCTATAATCATTTTTTTAGGTTTAAAACAAGAGCTATATAACGAAGAGAAAAAAATCTATGTCATATAGTCAATGTAGCAAAGCACTGACAGCTTTTAAAAACAAGAGAAAGAATGGTTAAAAAGATGTAGATAAATTTTTCTTTACAAAATTCTTTAAAAAGATTTAGATAAAGCCTATAAAAACTTTTTTTAGTGGAAGTGGCTATCCAAAAGTTTAAATCTAAGAAAGATAATAGAAAAATCATACAGAACCAATTATACAAATAATAATATAGAGTTTTTAGATAAATGGATAAAAAGTACCCTAAGTTAGGAAAAACTAAAAATAAGAGATAAAATGAAACCACAAGGAAGAATAATAAATGCAACAATAACCCAAGTACCTAGTGGAAAAATATTATATATCTTTGTGTTGTACTGATGTGGAAGTAGAAAAATTAGAAAGTACAAATAAAAAAATGTTGGAATAGATTTAGGTATAAAGGACTTTGCGATTACCAGTGATGAAATCTCAACAGAAAAATCCAAAAATATTTACAAAAAAATCTTTGAATAAACTAGCGATATTACAAAGAAGACTATCACGAAAACCAAAGGGTAGTTCAAATAGAAATAAAGCTAGAATAAAAAGTAGCAAGATTATTTGAAAAAAATATCAAATCAAAGAAAAAGATTTTTGCAAAAATTATCAACAATGCTAATAAAAAGAATATGATATTATTTGTATGGAAGATTTACAAGTAAAAAAATATGGTAAGAAATCATAAATTAGCAAGAAATATTGCAGACGTATCATGGAGTGAATTTAATAGAATACTAAGTTATAAAAGCGAAATGGTATGAAAGAACAATAGTAAGAGTAGATAAATTTTTGCAAGTAGCCAAATATGTAATTGTTGTGGATATAGAAATGAAGAAGTAAAAAGATTTAAGTGTGAGAGAATGGACTTGTCCAGTATGTGGAGCTGTACATAATAGAGATATAAATGCAGCCAAAAAAACATATTAAAAGAAGGACTAAAGATATTAGGGTATAAGTGCTTAAATATACAATATATGAACCGTAGGAACTATGGGGATAGCTTGGTAAATTTAGTTGGCTAACAGAAGCAACTACTACCCAAGAACCCTGCGACTCTAGCACTCGTAGGGTGTCAGTCGTGGGAGGTTCAGAAGACAATAGTCAATTTTTAATGCAGGAGTTTTTGATAAAACATAGGGAAAAAAGGCTATATACTCTATGATACTGGCTACTCTATGGATATTTTAAAAAATAATATTAAATATTTTCTATACAGATTTGCCAATCCTATAACTTTAAAAAGAGAAGATATGATAGACTATCAACTTAAAGAAAAAGGTATAAGTCCAGATGAAATCAAATATATTATTATTTCTCATCTACATCCTGACCATATTGGAGGCTTAAAAATTTTTTTCCGAATTCTTACCTAATCTTAACCAAAAACTTGTTATAATGATTTTAAGTTAAAAAGGATAGTCTATTAATTTTTGATGAACTGTTACCAGAAGACTTTTGAAAAAGACTGATAATCATAGATGATTTTAAAGAAAAATACTCAATTTCCTTATAGAGAAAGTTGTGATTTATTTTTCTGATTCATCTATGTTTCTTGTGGAAGTAAGTGGGCATACTAAGGGGACAAGCTTTGTTTGTTTCTCCCTGAAGATAATTTATTTCTTGCTGCTGATGTATGTTGGGGAACAGATTTTTACCTTTTTACAGAAAAATGAAATGGCTTCCTAGAAAAATTCAAAATAACTTTGAAGAATATAAAAAAAGGTACTAAGTTATTAGAAAAAATTAATAGAGGATAAAATTTCAGTCATCGTCAGTCATGACAAAAAGAAAAAAATAATAAATATACTAAAAAAATTATTGAGTACTTTTAAAAAAATAATTCGTTACTGAGTAGATTTCTTAACGATAAAAATCAAGAATTCGCTGTAATTGACCAACTCGCTACGCTCAAACATGTCGACATTTACTCAGGCTCATTCTATTTGATTTTTATCTAAAAATCTACATTCGTAACTCATTTATTTTTAAATTTTTGCTTATTATTTTTCTTTTTAATAAAAAAAGGATGGGGAGATAGAATGAATAAAAATTTTTGAAAAATTGTATCAACTTTTTATTAAAGTTAGGTATTTTTCTAAGTGGACTTCGAGAGATAAACTTTTAAAAATATCAAGAAGAGCAAGTTGAAAAAAACATTTAAAATTTTTAAAAAGAAAATTCACCATATTTTAAAACTCATCAAATTACAGATGACTTCACTATGAACAAAGCATTTATGATGGAAAACTTTGATGAACTTAACACTTTAGGGGTAAAAAGATGAAGCTATGGAAATTGCTTTAAACAGTGAAAAAACTAGAAATTTCAGTCAAAAAAATACAAGGATATTTCAGTAGGCTTATCATCAGGTACATCTGGTCATAGAGGAATGTTTATAACTACTCCTGAAGAACAGGGTACATGGGCAGGAACTATTCTTGCTAAGATGCTTCCTAAAAATGATATTTTTGGGCATAAGATAGCATTTTTTTCCTAAGAGCAGACAATGATCTATATAAAAACTATAAATTCATTTTTAATAAGTTTAGAGTATTTCGATACTTTTTAAGGATATAGATGAGCATATTGAAAGGTTAAATAAATATCTACCAACTATGATAGTTGCACCACCCTCGTTACTTTTAGTTCTTGCTAAAAATTGAAGAAGGAAATTAAAAGTTTCTCCAAAAAGACTTATCTCAGTTGCAGAAATTTTGGAGAAAAGCTGATGAAGAATATATAAAGAAACAATTTAATTTAAAAATAATACATCAAATTTATCAAGCTACTGAAGGTTTCTTAGCTTGTACTTGTGAATATGGACATTTACATCTCAATGAAGATTTAATAAAATTTGAAAAAGCAGTATATAGATGAAAAGAGATTTTATCCAATAATTACTGATTTTTAGAAGAACTAGTCAACCTTTTGTAAAAATATTATCTAAATGATATCTTAGTTGAAAATACTGAGCCTTGTCAATGTGGTTCAGTTCTACAGAGAATAGAAAAAGATAGAAGGACGTTCAGATGATATTTTCAAATTTACTAATAAGTTTGGAAAAAGAAATTGTAGTCTTTCCTGATTTTTATCAGAAGAACTATACTCTTTGTTGAAAAATATAAGAGAGTATCAAGTCTTTTCAAATCAATGATAAACTATTAGAAGTTGCTATTTTAAATGTAACTGATAAACAAAAAAGAATTAGTCAAAAATGAATTTAATAAGTTATTCACTTCTTTAAATATTGAAAATATTGAAATCAAATTTATTAACTACGAAATAGATAAAACTAAAAACTAAAAAGAATAGTTAGGAAGGTAGGAAAAATGAGAAGAATAAAATTTAAAGGATATGGAGTAGTATTACCTAAAAATACAGTTAGTTTTAAAAATCATATTCGTTACAGAATAAGTGAAGGAGAAACTCAGCTTCAACTTGCTGTTGCTGCCTGATGAAAAAAAGCTTTTAAAGAATTCTAATATTTCTATAAATGATATTGATTGTATAGTTTCAGCTTCTGCTGTTGGTGTACAACCTATTCCTTGTATGGCAGCTTTAATTCATGAAAAAGATAGCAAAAGGAACTTCTATTCCTGCACTTGATATAAACAGTACTTGTACAAGTTTTTATTACTGCTTTAGATACTATGTCTTATCTTTTTAGAAGCAGGAAGATATAAAAAGAGTCTTAATTGTTTCTTGTGATGTTGCTTCATCAGCATTAAATCCTAATCAAAAAGAAAGTTTCCAACTTTTCAGTGATGGAGCAGTAGCCTTTGTTGTGGAAAAGTCTGATGAAGAAGTAGGAATCATAGATTCTACATTAAAAACTTGGTCTGAAGGAGCACATTCAACTGAAATTCGTGGAGGTTTAAGTAATTTCCACCCTAAATATTATTCTGAAAATACAAAAAGAAGAATATATGTTTGATATGTCTGGAAAGAGTATTCTAGCTCTTTGTATCAAAGAAATACCTAAGATGTTTAGAGAATTTTTAGAAAACAACAAGATGAAAGTATCTGATATTGACATGGTAGTTCCACACCAAGCCAGTGTTGCTATGCCAATAGTTATGCAAAAATTAGGGAGTAGCTAAAGGTCAATTTATAGATGAAGTTAAAGAATTTCGGTAATATGGTTTCTGCCTCTGTCCCTATGACTCTAGCACATGGATTAGAACAGCAAAAATTAAAAATGGTGATATAATATTACTTACAGGTACTGCTGCTGGGCTTACTACAAATATGATGTTAATAAAAATCTAAAAACATATAAAAGGGAGATTTAACAATGTTAAGAGAAGATGGGAGAAAATTTAACGAAGAAAGAAAAAAATTAAAAATTACTAAAGATGTAAATATCTATGCAGAAGGTTCTGTTCTGATAGAAGTAGGAAATACTAAAGTTATCTGTACTGCCTCTGTAAGTGAAAAAGTTCCTCCATTTTTAAGAGGAACAGGAAAAGGTTGAGTTACTGCTGAATATTCTATGTTGCCTAGAGCTACAAATGAAAGAAAATCAAAGAGAGGCTAGTAAAGGAAAAATTAACAGGTAGAACTGTTGAAATTCAAAAGACTTATTGGTAGAGCTTTAAGATCTGCAATAGATTTAGAAAAAAATTAGGTGAAAGACTTATAACTATTGACTGTGATGTTATTCAAGCTGATGGTGGAACTAGAACAACTTCAATAACTGGTGGTTATGTTGCTCTTGCTCTTGCTATAAAAAAATTATTAAAGGATGAAATTTTTAGAAGAAAATCCTTTAATAGCTAATGTCGCTGCTATAAGTGTAGGAAAAATAGATTCTGAATTAATGGTAGACTTGAAAATATTCAGAAGATTCAGCTGCTGAAGTGGATATGAATGTCATTATGAATAAAAAAAGGTGAGTTCATTGAAGTTCAAGGAACAGGTGAAGAAAGTACATTTACAAGAGCTGAATTAAATGGTCTTTTAGACCTTAGCTGAAGCATCTATAAAAAGAATTATAGACTTACAAGATAAAGTTATTGAACAAGAAAATTTAAAAAAATATTTCTAGCAACAGGAAATAAAACATAAAATAGAAGAAATATCTGATATTTTTCTCAGGTATAGAAAATATTGAAATTCTTTCAATAAAATGATGGAATAGAAATCCTGAAGTTATTGAAGATGGAACTACCTTTTGAAGAAAAATTCAAAGAAAAAGCAGTAGAGATTGCAAAAATTCTTGAATATGATTACTATTGCTGATGATTCTGGTCTTTGTGTTGATGCACTTAATGGTGAACCTGGAGTATATTCAGCTAGATATAGTGGAACAGGTGATGATTCAAAGAATAATGAAAAAGCTTATTGAAAAATCTAAAAGGTATAGAAAATAGAAAAGGCTAAATTCGTCTCTGTAATAACTTTAGCAAAACCCTAATGGAGAAACTTTCTCTTTTGAAGGAGAAATTCTTGGTGAAATAATTGATAATCCTAGAGGAAATACTGGTTTTGGTTATGATCCTCATTTCTATGTAGAAGAGTATCAAAAAAACTTTAGCTCAATTACCTGAACTAAAAACAAAATTAGTCACTAGAGCTAAAGCTTTAGAAAAATTGAAGAAAGAACTTAAAAATATTCTTTTTATAGCAAGTGATTTTCAAATAATAATATCTTTATATATTTTGATTAAAAAAATAATTGACTTATGGATATATTTATTATAAAAATATGTAGAGAATAATTTATTTAGGGGGTACTACTATGAAAAAAATTTTTACTTGCTTTTAATGTTAGTGGGAGCTGTTTCAGCTGTTGCTGCAACTAAATCTGCTCCAAAAGCTCAATATCCTGATGGAACTTATAGAGGAGTTTATATTTCTGGTCAAGAAACTCAAGTTGAAGTTCAATTTAACTTAAAAATGATGTGATTACTGATGCAAAAATATAGAACTTTATTCTATAAAGGACATGACTGGTTAAAAGAAGATGATTTTATTGCTAAAAAAATGATGGATATATGAAACTTCTTGAAAGAATAACTAACAAAAATACAAGATGTTATGCCTACTATGTATAACTCTGAAGAAATCGAAAAAGGTGGAGCAACTGTAAGAGAAATGAAAGTTAGATCAGCTCTACAATACGGTTTAAATGTAGGACCATTTAAATTACCTAAAAAGAAGCTAAATAGATCTTAATAAAAGCTAATGATTTCCTAAATAAAAAAATCCCTTTGTTATAGAGGGATTTTTATTTTACTCATTTTGTAAAGAATATGTTATAATAAAATAAATTAAAAAATCAGATTAAGGAATTATTTTACTTATTATTTAGTTTACAAATCAATATTCCTAATTTATAATATTAAAATTTAGATGGAGGAACAGAATGACTAAGAAAAATAGTTATAGGTGTTATTGGTTCAGACTGTCATACAGTAGGGAATAAAATAATTCATAATAAATTAGAAGAAAGTGGCTTTGAGGTAGTAAATATTGGTGCTTTATCACCTCAGATAGACTTTTATAAATGCTGCTCTTGAAACAAATTCAGATGCGATAATTGTTTCTTCAATCTATGGTTATGGAGAGTTAGATTGTCAAGGTATAAGAGAGAAAATGTGATGAATATGGATTAAAAGATATACTTTTATATGTTGGTGGAAATATTGCTTCAAGTAATGAGGATTGGGAAAAAACTGAAAAAGATTTAAAGAAATGGGCTTTAATAGAATATATAAACCAGGACTCCAATAGAAGAAACTATAAGTGATCTCAAAAAGATTTTGCTCTTTAAAAATTGTTCGTTACTAACCAGATTTCTTTACGAACAAAAATTAAGAATTCGCTGTACTGACCAACTCGCTAACAAGTTAGCTCAAACATGTCGAGATTTACTCAGGCTCATTCTATTTAATCTTCTAAAATCTGAATGTAACTCACATATTTTTAAAGTTTACTAGTTCTATTATAATAAGGAAAGGTGTGAAAAATGAGTAGTCGTATTTATCTCAGTATAGATTTTGGTAGTACATACACAAAATTAACTGCAATAGATTTTAGACAAGGAAGAAATTATCTCCACAGCAAGAGCAATGACAACGGTTAAAACTAATGTTTTAACTGGTTTTTAATATGGCATTTGAAGAATTAACAAAAGGACTTAAAAAGATAAATTGAAAAGACTATGAAATAGTAAAAAAAGTAGCTTGTTCCTCTGCTGCAGGAGGATTAAAAATTATAGCTATAGGTTTAGTTCCTGAACTAACTACTGAGGCTGCTAAAAAGCTGCTTTAAGCTCAGGTGGAAGAGTTGTAAAGACTTATGCTTTTAGACTAAGTCCTGAAGATATGGAAGAGATATCTTCTCTTGACTACGATATTCTACTTTTAACAGGTGGAACTAATGGTGGAAATAGAGAATATATCTTAGATAATGCTAGAACTTTTAGTAGAAAAATAATATTAAGAAACCTATTATAATTGCAGGTAATGAAGAAGTTAAAGAAGAAGTAGAAAAATATTTAAATCTCATAATATTGAATACTACAGCAGTGAAAATGTTATGCCTGTTGTAAATAAAATTAATGTACTTCCTGTTAAAGAAGTTATAAGGAAGTTTTTATGAATAATATAATCAAAGCTAAGGGTATGGAAAGTATACAAGAAATTGTTGGTAATATAATAATGCCAACTCCTACTGCTGTTATGATGGCTGCTGAAGTTTTTTTCACAAGATAATGATGACACTATTGTTATTGATATAGGTGGAGCAACAACAGATGTACACTCTATTGGAGCAGGTTTACCAAAAAGCTAATAATATTCAGTTAAAAGGTATGGAAGAACCTTATTCAAAGAGAACTGTTGAAGGTGATTTAGGAATGAGATATTCAGCTCTTGCTCTTTATGAAGCCACTAGCCTAAATAAAATCAGAGAATACCTAGGTAGTAAAGATTCTAAAATTAATATAAGAGAAAAATTTTTGAATTTAGACATGAAAAATCCTGATTTTGTATCTGAAACTGAAGATGATATAATTTTTGATGAAATGATGGCTATGTTATGTACTGAAATTGCTATGGATAGACATGTTGGTACTTTAGAATCTATTTTTTTCACCTATGGGAACTCTTTTTGTTCAAAGTGGAAAGGATTTAACAGATGTAAAAATATGTAATTGGAACTGGTGGAATAATCAATAATAGTAGAGATCCTAAAAAAATATTAGACTTATGTTTATATGATGAGAATAATCCTTTAGATTTAAAAACCTAAATATCCAAAATTTTTTTAGTAGATAAAACTTATATCATGTCTGCTATGGGCTTACTTGCTAGTGATTACCCTGACATAGCATACAGAATAATGAAAAAAAGTATCTTGTAGAGATATGATGGAGGAATTTAAATGTCTATTACATTTTAAAAAAATTGATAAAGAAGATTTTCTAGAGATGAGAAAAAATTTTTAGAAAATTATAAAGGTTTAGATGACTTTGATTTAGAGACTGCATTTAGATTTCATAAGTCATTGCCATACTATAAAAAAATTTTCAGAAAATGTTAGAAAAAAATCTATACAAGATAATAAAATTGCAATTGAGGCATATAGCAAAAGAAACTCTTTTAGAAGATTTAATAAAAAAATTTAAATTCTCTCCACAGAGTTGGACAGGCTGATTTTCTCTCAATTATAATAGATTCTCATACTAGAGAAAAATCATTATGAAAAATGCTAGAACAATATTAAATGACTCCATTAAATCTAATAAATCATTGCTGAATGGTTTTCCTTTAATAACTTATGGAACTAAAACTGGCTAGAAAAAAATTATAAATGATGTAGAAGTTCCATTGCAGATAAAACATGGTCTCAGCTGATGCAAGATTACTAGCTGAATTCTCTTTCTTAGGTGGTTTTTTTCTGCTTTTTGATGGTGGGGGAATTAGTCATAATATACCCTTTAGTAAATCTGTGCCATTAAAAGATAGTTTAGAAAAACTGGAGATATGTTGATAGGCTTGTTGGACTTTACGAAGAAAAATGGAATAAAGATAAATAGAGAAATTTTTCTCCACTTACAGCTACACTCGTTCCACCTGCAATTTCTAATTCTATCCAGATTTTAGAAAGTCTACTTGCTGTTGAACAAGGAGTAAAAAAATATAAGTATAGGTGTAGCTCAATATGGTAATATAACTCAAGATATTGCTTCTTTACTGGCTCTTCAAGAGCAAATTCAATTCTATTTAGATAAGTTTTCTTTTAAGGACATTCATATTTCAACTGTCTTTAATCAATGGATAGGTGGCTTCCCAGAAGATGAATTAAAAGCTTATTCTTTAATTTCATATTCAGCCACTGTAGCTTTATTTACTAAAGCCAATAGAATTCTTATTAAAAAAATATAGATGAGTATTCTAAAAATTCCTTAGGTAACACTATGATTAATTCTTTTAGTTTTAACTAAAACTATTTTTAGATATTGGAAATAGTCAAAAATCTTAATAACTATGAAGCAGTAATTTTAGAAAAAGAACAGATAGAAACAGCTCAAATATTAGAAAAGATTTTTCTATATGTGATGGAGATTTAAGAAAAAGCAATTATTGAAGCTTTTGCAGATGGAATAATTGATATTCCTTTTTGCTCCTTCTAAAATATAATATAGGAAAAAAATGATGCCAGCAAGAGATAAAGAAGGTATGATAAGATATTTAGATATTGGAAATCTACCTTTTTCTACATCAATACAAGAATTTCATCATAAAAAAATTAAAGAAAGAGCAGAAAAAAGAAAATAGAAAAAAATAGATTTTCAAATGACCATAGATGATATTTTTGCTATGAGCCAAGGAAAGTTAATCAATAAAAAAGTCGTGAATAAATTTACATCACGACTAATTATCAATTTTTAACTATTAGAAGCTAACTTTCATACCAGCCCAAGCAGTTGGTCTCCATCTCCAGTTTTTAGCTTCAGATTCTGTTGTAACTTTCCAGTTTCTATATTCAGCACCTGCTGCTGCAAAATAATTTAACACTATCTGTTGCTTTATAACTTACATTTAAAAGTAGGTAATAAATATACACTGTAAGATCTTCTATCTGTTCTAACTCCTTGACGATTTTTTTTATAGTCTTATATTGACGGAAACTATATGGATCATATCCTCCTTCAGTCTCTAATGCTACAGTTAATTTATCATTTTTATATAATGGAAGAGTATGATATAGATAAGCTTCCATAGCTCCATTAAATTGACCTTTTTAGTTTCTCCATTTGTTCCTACTTCAAATGGATCTCTGTATCTAGTGTAATTTGAATATAAGTTTAATTTAGCACTGAAACCTGCAGGTAATTTATATGAAGATTCAAAATCTAATGAATATTTATTATATGTACTATCATTAGTATGTTTTTGCCCAACTATGAGTGTATCCTGGTCTTAATCCAAATGAAGTTACTTTAACATAATCGTTTGATGGTAAGTAACCTGAAAAGTCAAAAGAATACAGAAGCTGATAGACTCTTTCTTCCTTCGTCACCATTTGATTGATCGTATGATAATCTTGACTGTAGCTTTAACTTTAGTATTTTCTAAAGTACCAAAGTTATAAAAATGTCTAACTCTTAAAGTATCGCTACCTAAAGTTGATTCTTTTTTTCTGTACCTCTTAAAAGTATTATAATTTCTTGTTCTTACATATAAAAGTTTGTTTTTCTGTGAAATTTAAATTTAAAAACACTTTGAAATCTTCCAGCATTTGCAACACTGCCAACCCAATCTTTGTCCTTATCTTCACCAACATTTTTATTTTCAGTTTCTCCATACCAAGTATATCTCATATCAAGATAACCATTTGGTTTCCAAGCAGGTTTAACTTCTCTGTCTTTTATAAACTATAACTGGTTTTTCAACATACTCAATTACCTTTTTCAGGTTCTGGAGTAGGTGCTGGCATAACTTCCTTTGCTGATGCTATAGAACTAACCACTAATAATGATCCTAATAATAGTGCTAATCTTTTCATATAAATCCCCCTTAAATTTATTTTTATATATAATTTTTTTAGTTTTTTTCTTTATTTAAATTTATCCTATTATAACATATCATTTTTAATTACAAGTGCTTTTATTCTTACTGTATTATTTTAAAAACTTTTATCGTATTTTTAAACATATTAATTTAGCTAAAAAAGTTATTTTTAAAATTTATGAATTATGCAGAACACTCGTGACTCTAGCACTCGTAGGGTGTCAGTCGTGAGAGGTTCAATCAAATAAAAATGAGGATAATATCCTCATTTTTCTCAATTATTATTTAATTTTATCTTTTTAATTCATCAGAAATTATGAAGTCTGCTTCTGTTGTTGCTCTTATATCTTCTAAAGAAGAATAAGGAGTTATTTCTTTTAGAACTAATCCTTTATCTGTAACTTCAAAAACAGCTTTTTTTCTGTTATTATTAAATTTACAACTCCAACAGCTGTTAGAGGTAATTTACATTCTTTTTAAAAATTTTTATTCCACCATTAGATGTATGTTCCATTGCAACTATAACGTGTTTAGCTCCAACAACTAGATCCATAGCTCCACCCATTCCAGGAACTTTCTTTCCAGGAATCATCCAGTTAGCAAGATTTCCTTTTTCGTCAACTTCTAAAGCTCCTAATACAGTTGCGTCAACGTGTCCACCTCTGATTATTCCAAAAGAATAAGCTGAATCAAAGAACATAGCTCCTTTAGCAGCAGTTATATGTCCTCCTCCTGCATTTATTAAATAAGGATCTTCTTTTTCCTTTTTTCTGGTGCGGGTCTACACCAATACAACCATTTTCACTTTGAAAGATAACATCCATATCTCCAACATAGTTAGCCACTAATGTAGGAAGACCTATTCCCAAATTTACAACATATCCATCATGAAATTCTTGAGCAACTCTTTTTGCTATAACTTCTCTTACTAAATTTTTTTATCCATTTCCATATTTATTCACACCTCCATTATTTGCTTTCAACTATGTAGTCTACGAATATTTTTGATATATCTAAATGTTCAGGACTTAATGAACCAGCTGGCACAATTTCTAAAGCTTCAACTATAACAACATCAGCAGCTGTTGCCATCAATGGGTTAAAGTTTTTTGTAGTTTTTTCACAGATAACATTCCCTTGTTCATCAACTTTTGAACCAAATAATACTGCTACATCAGCTTTTATAGGTTTTTCTAGTAAATAGTCTTTTCCATCAACATTAACAATTGATTTTCCTTCTTGAACTACAGTTCCAAGACCTGTTGAGTTAATACTCCCCCTAATCCATAACCTGCTGCTCTAACTCTTTCTGCTAGAGTTCCTTGTGGAACTAATTCAACTTCCATTGTTCCATCATGCATTTTTTTACCAGTTTCTGGGTTTGTTCCTATATGACTTGCTATTACTTTTTTTACTTGGTTATTAACTACTAGTCTTCCAACTCCTTTATCAACAAATCCTGTATCGTTACAAACTATTGTTAAATCTTTTACACCTTTTTCTATAAGAGCTGTAACTATATTTTTCTGCAGTCCCACAAGCTAAAATCCTCCAAAATGAACAGTCATTCCATCTTTAATGTGAGATATTGCTTCTTCCATTGAAACTATTTTTTCTCATAAATTTTTCCTCCTTAATCTTAAATATTTAATTCTAAATTACTTATAACTATATATTAATATTCTAAACCTTATGTAAGTCTTATTTTGTAATTAGAATAATAAGAAACCTGTACAAATAAATAGACCTGAAACTATTGTTACTATCAAGCAGTAACCCATTATATCTTTAGCCCCAAGACCTGCTATTCCTAATGCTGGTAAAGCCCAGAACGGTTGTATCATATTAGTCCAAGCATCTCCCCAAGCTATAGCCATAGCTGATTTTGCAGCAGATACTCCTATTGCTTGACCTGCAGGCATTACTATTGGAGCTTGAACTGCCCATTGTCCTCCACCTGATGGTACAAAGAAGTTTACTAATCCAGCACTAATAAATGAGAATACTGGGAATGTTTTTTCTGTTGATATATTAACAAAGAAATTAGACATAAGTTTTGCAAGAGACATTCCATCTGCATCTGCTCCTACCATTATTCCCATAATTCCTGCATAGAATGGGAATTGTAATAATATTCCCCCTGCACCTTTTATTGCTTCTGCTAGTGCATTTAAGTATCTTCTTGGAGTTCCATGTAATAAAAATTCCTAAGAATAAGAATATAAAGTTTACTAGGTTAAGATTTAATGCAAAAACCTTTAGTATATAAATATTGCCCTATATAAGCAAATCCCATAATTGAAAGTAAAATAGAAACTACTCTACTATTTTCTATTCTTTCAGCTGGAGTCATTTTAGATTTATCTAAAACTTCTTCCTTAGCTTCCACTAATAATTCTTGATTAACTTCAACAACTTCATCTTTACTTGGAAACATAGCAACATTTAATAAAGGTACTATTATTAATAAACCAACAACTATGAATATATTCATTGGGTGAAAACATTGTTTTGACTTGTTGGAATAGTTGCTGTAACAGCTCCTGCTGTTTGTTGAGCTAAACTTTCTGGATTTCCACTTGCAAGTTGTAGTGGAATAGAACCTGAAAGTCCCCCATGCCATACTAAGAATCCAGTATATGCTGAAGCTATAAGAAGTCTGTAATCCACTCCTTTAACTTTTTGCAATTTCTTTTTGCAAATAATGCCCCCTATAACTAGACCAAATCCCAGTTTTAAAAACACAGGCTATACCTGATACCAATGATATTATAAGTATTGCTTGTTTTGGACCTTTTATTCCTGAAGCAAATGTTTCTAGCATCTTTTTAAATAATCTTGAACTTGCTAGAGCATGTCCTGTTACTAGAACTAATGCCATTTGCATTGAAAATGCTAGTAGTGACCAAAATCCATCTACCCAATATCCAATTACTCCCATAAAAGAAGCCTTAGTAAAAATTAATGCTCCTCCAAAAACTAAAAATGTTAATAACGCACAGAATATAAATGGATCTGGCAACCATCTTTCCATAACACGTACACATTGAAGTAAATCTTTTTAAAAGAGTCCTTTTTCTTTTACACTTTCCATAACTTTTCCCCTTTTTAATAAAAATTTGAGTTTCAAATTCTCTCTATCTATTTTAACTTTTTATTGCTTTATGTCAACTATAAAGCTTACTTTTTAGTACAATATTTTAATAAATGAAATATATGTTTTAAAAATACAACTTAATTTATTATTAAAAAAATATATACACAAAAACCGTGAGATAACTCACGGTTTTCAAATTATTATTTTCTTGGATTTTAACCTTAGCCTAAACTAGATTAGAAAGAAACTTTCATACCAGCCCAAGCAGTTGGTTGCCATCTCCAGTTTTTAGCAGTTGAATTAGCTTCAACAGCCCAGTTTCTATATTCAGCACCAGCAGCTGCATATAATTTTACGAATTCAGTTGGTTTTGTAAGCAACTTGGAATGTTGGTAACATATATACGCTATAAAAGCTCTTTTCACCTTTTCCTGAACCATTATCTACAACTTTTATGTTGATGCCATGCATATGGATCATATCCACCTTCAAAATCAAATGATAATTCTACATTGTTTTGCTTTGTATAATGGAGTATGTTGATAGATATAAAGCTTCTAATTCTCCATTATATTCGTGTTTTTTTATCAACATCAGCTAATTTATCATGATGCCAATCATAATAGTTGTAAACATTTAATTCTGCACTGAATCCTAATGGTAAAGTATATTCAGATTCAAAGTTTACTAAAGCTCTTTCTACAGTATTATCATTGTCATGTCCAGCCCATTTATGAGCATATCCAGTTCTTAAACCAAATTTTTCAACTTTAAAAAGTTGTTTGAATAGATGTAATCAGCAAAATCAAAAGAATACTGATGCTTCAGCTTTCTTTCCACCATCTCTACCGTCTTGTTTATATTCTAATCTAGAAGTTGCATTAACTTTAGAAGAACCTAATTTTCCAAAGTTATAGAAATGTCTTAATCTTATTTGATCGTCAGAAGAATCTCCTTTAGTTCCTCTTAAAAGCTTGATAATTTCTTGTTCTGATTTCTAAACGTTGTTTTTCAGTAAAGTTTATTTTAGTTTCAGTTTGTAATCTTCCAGCATTGTTTCTTCCAGCTGCCCAATCTTTGTCAGTATCTTCTTTTTAGTTTTGTTTTCAGTTTCTCCGTACCATCTGTATTGTACATCTACTGATCCGTTTGGTCTCAAGCTGGAGTAACTTCTCTGTCTCTGTAAACGATAACAGGTTTTTCAACATATTCAATTACTTTTTTTCTGGAGCTGGAGCAGGTGCAGGCATAACTTCTTTAGCTGATGCTACTGATCCAACTACTAATAATGAACCTAATACTAATGCTAATTTTTTTCATGGTTTTTCCCCTTAAATTTAAATTTTTGTTTTTTTATTTTAACTTTAGTTTGTCTATAATCCCATATAGACATCTCCCATTAAAGTTAGTATACTACATTTTTTTAAATTTGTAAACTTTTTATTTTTTTAAACTTAAACGAGCTTTTTATAGTCTAATATTGCCTATTTAATACTATTTATTTTTCAATCTTACAGCTGGTTCTGATGGTAATTTAAATAAAGGTATAAATCTATCTAAACCAGTTAAAGTTAAAATTAATATACTAAATACTGCTATCATAGCTATAAAGTTATATTTAATAATGTCTATTGCTACGAATTCATGTAGAGGATAAACTACTGTAGCTATACCCATATAGAATGCTATATAAACGTGCCAAGGGATAAGTTGAGATCCAAATACACCCATAGCGTCACTGAATGTAGCATTTCTTAATCTCAATGTATACATATCTTCTTCTGAACCTTCAACGTTTTCTTCAACCATTTCTCTGATGATTGGTCCGATTGTAACTATTTGAGCCATTTCATCTGCAAGAGTTGCATTTCCAAATACACATAGAAGTCCATTGTAGAACATTAATTGTCTTACACTTCCAGAAATCTTAGATAATAATTTTGAAACAGGTTCAAAAGCATTCATACTCTTCATGATACCACCAAAAGCAGCAACCCACATCATCATTACTATAACCCAACTACCAGCTGAAGCAAATCCACCCATCATCATATCTAGATAATCCATAGTGCTTGTAACTGTTCCTGCCATCATACCAAATGCATAAGCAAAGAATAATCCAGCGAATAGACAAATAAATGTTTGTGTTCCCATAAATGCTAAAACTAAAACTATTATTAATGGAACAGCCATATATAAAGGAACTCCATTTTTAACTTGTTCTAGTAATTTAACAGCAGCTTCTCTCTTTTCAGCAAGTGCTGTCCATACATCTGCAGGGATACTGTTGATAGCTTCTGTAGGATCTCCAACTGTTGAAGGTAGTCCCATTGTGAAACCTGCTATAGCAAATAAGATTATTCCTGATAATAAAACTAGTGCTGACCACACACCTTGGTGTCTAATTCTTCTGATAACTTCAACCCTTTGGATACCAGAACTTACTATTGTAGTATCTGAAATAAGTCCTATATTATCTCCAAAACAAGCCCCTCCTGCTATAGCTGCAGTTGTCAATAATAAGTTTCCACCAACTATGTGATTCAACCACAAGAAGATAGGTGCACAAGCTGCGAATGTTCCCCAACTTGTTCCAGTTGCTATTGATAGTATAGATGTTACTATAGCCCCAACAACTGCAACTGTCTTAGCTGTTATTCCAACTTTTAGTGCAATTAATATAAGAGACGCTCCAACACCTGTTGACATAAATGCTTCTGCCATCGCATAAGCTGCCATTAGGATAAACAATGCAACTTGAATTTCTTTTACATTGTCTATTGCATGATCAATAACTGTTGAGAATTTTTGTTTAGAACAAATCATGGCAATAATACAGGCATAGATAGTTGCAAGCGGTGCAGCAAGAAGTGCATCAAAACCCTTCATCATAAGTGCCGCTAATACGATTACCGGACTTAACTTTAAAAATGCTTTCATACCAAAACCTCCATAATATAAATTTTATGTTTTTAAAATTAAAAATTAAAAACTTTACTACTTTATATTTATTTTTGATACCATACTCTAAGATATAAAAATCTTAAGTGTTTTTATTTTTGTTTTATGATATGTTAAATATATCATTTTTTTATTAAAATTTGTCTATAAAAATTACATATATTTCTATATATATAATCAATATTCAACTTATATAATTTAAATGATTATTTATTCATTCCTCTTTGAACCATTTCTTTTAAAAACAAATGTTGCAACATCATCTGCATATTTTCCTGGTGCAAATCCAGCATCATAACCTAATTCTTTAGCAAGATCGTTAGTGATTCTCGCTCCTCCTGCTATTAAGATTATTTTGTCTCTTAGTCCTTCAGCTTCTAATAATTCAACTAGGTTAGTTAAGTTTTCTATATGAACATCTTTTTTTGAGTTACAGTTTGAGAAACTAATAAGGCATCAGCTTTTAATTCTATAGCCTTTTTAATAAATTCTTCATTAGGAACTTGGCTTCCAGGTTGTAGCTCTTACACCTTTATATCTTTCAAGTCCATAGTGTCCTGCATATCCTTTCATGTTCATGATAGCATCTATTCCAACTGTATGAGCATCTGTTCCTGTACTTGCTCCTACCATTACAACTTCTCTTCAAAGTTTTTCTTCTATATATTTTTCACATTCATGCATATCCATAGTATCTATTTCTAATGCTTGAACTTTTTATAGCTGTGTAGTCTACATTGTAAGAAGTTGCTCCATACACTACATAGAATGAAAATTCTTTATCTAGTGCTTCTGAAAAAGCTACTGCTGGGTTAACAAATCCCATTTTTCTTGCAAGTTCTAATGCAGCTTCTACCCCTTTTTCATTACAAGGAACTGGTAAAGTAAAACTCATTTGAACCTTACCATCATTCATTGTATCTCCATAAGGTCTTAGTTTTTGTTAAAATCTAATGTTGTATCAAAATCTCTTTTTTCTGTTGAATATAATCCTGAACTCATTATCTATCCCCTCCTAACATTAAAGGAATGAAAGGATTGAAATATGTACTATCCTTTTCAAAAACTCCTGCAAGACCTTTTCCACCATCTATAGGTCTTCTAACTCCACCGAATACACCCTTTTCTATTGTCTTAAAGATACCCATTGTTTCTATTGTTTTTAACAAGTCAGCAGCTTTAGCAAGAACTTCTTGGGCTCTTGTATTCATTATTCCACCTTTTTTGAATTCTATATCATTTCCAAAATCTTTTAAGTTATTGAAAATGTATTTTGCATTTTCTATTGATAACGCTCTGTCAGACATAAAAGGTGTATGAATTGCTTCTGTAAGCATTCCTAATAAGTGTACTTTTTGTCCTGTTGTTATAGTAACAATGTTAAATAATGCATCTTGTATATGTCCTTTAAATATATTTCCTGTCATAAACTTTGTAGGAGGCATATATTTTAAAGGAGCTTTAGGGAAGATTTCTCTAGCCATTTGAGCTTGAGCAAGTTCTAATAAGAATCCATTTTCTGTTCCTGGTTCCATTTCAAAAGCATGTCCAAGTCCCATTTGTTCTTCAGGTAATCCTGCAACTAGAGCAAATTGTTCGTTGATAAATTGAGAAGCTAAAACTGTATGAGCTTCTTCTATAGCATCAGCTGTTGTTAAGTAGTTATCTTCTCCAGTGTTTATTATAACTCCAGCATAACCATTTATAATTCTTGAGAAGAATTGGTCAACCAATGTTCTCTTCATGTTTATATCTCTGAATAGTATTCCATATAGAGCGTCGTTAAGCATCATATCTAGTCTTTCTAATGCTCCCATTGCAGCTATTTCTGGCATACAAAGTCCTGAACAGTAGTTACATAGTCTGATATATCTACCTAATTCAACTCCAACATCATCAAGAGCTTTTCTCATTATTCTGAAGTTTTCTTGAGTAGCCATTGTTCCTCCGAAACCTTCTGTTGTTGCTCCATAAGGTACGAAGTCAAGTAGAGATTGTCCTGTTGTTCTGATAACTGCAACAACGTCTGCTCCTTGTCTTGCTGCTGCAACTGCTTGAGTAACATCTTCATAGATATTTCCTGTTTGCAACTATAACATAAAGGTAAGATCCTTTTTATCTCCACCAAATTGTTCTAAGTAGTTTTCTCTTGCTTGTCTATTAGCTTTTTATTCTATCAACTGTTGCATGAGTTATATCTTTTAAAAGCTAATTTTTATATCAAAAGTCATCATGCCATTGCATTTTTGTAATATCTAATTCTTTTTTTAGCAATTTTTCTGCTATTTCTTGAGGTTGAAGTTTAGTTTCTATCATTGCATTTCCAATGTATTTTGCAACCCCTAAAGTTATATTTCCATTATCTTTTATATAGTCTACAACTACGTTTGGTAATGGAACTCCAAATTCATCAACACCATCTATTCCTAACAATCTACAGATTGTTCTTTCAACTAGTAACTGTACTGTGAGCATCTATGAAAACTTGTGCATCAGCTGCTATTTTCTTTGCAGATTCACGAGCTTCTTTAACAAGCCCCAATCTAGATCCAATTTTTCCCATTTTATTCCTCCATTTCATATTCTTTATATATCATTTCAGAAATTTCATCATCTAAGCCTATCAGCTTTGCTATATTCAAAGCATCTTTTAGCACTTCTGTATCCGTACTTTCCTCTAAAGTAAAAATCCATATTATCTTGAATAGTTTCCAAAAGAATTATTAACCTTTAATTTAGTTTTTAATTTTTCAAAAATCTAAATTCTTTAAACCTACAACTTGATAGTGTTTCATATTATTTTTCAACAACAGAATCAAAAGTGTGTAGTTATTATTGATATACTTGATTTATCATTTAGATATTTCGCTAAAAGCTTTTACGAACTTTTGCCCCTCTTTTTGATTTGTTCCTCTTGCGAACTCATCGAAAACTATAAGTCCTGTACCATTTTTCACATAAGAATTTATTTCTTTTAATTTTATTATTTCTGCTCCAAATGTACTAAGCCCTTTTGAAATATCTTGCATATCATCAGAGACAAAGAATATGAAGTCTAAAAGAGGTATACTTGCATATTTAGCAAATACGAAGAAGCCCATTTGGAAAAAGTAATACATTTTTCTGCTATTGTCTTAAAACTACACTTTTTCCTCCCATATTAGCTCCTGTTATCATAGTAGTTCCTACATTTTAAGTTTATGCTGATAGGAGTGTATTTCTTATTTTTAGCTTCTAATAACTCTTTTTACTTCTAAGTTTATAGCATCTTCTAAGATTATTTCTTTCTTTTTAGATACTTCTGGTCTTATACCATTATATTCTTTAGTAAATTTTACCTTTGCTATTATAAAATCAAGATTTGATATTTTTCAACATTAGTTAGAAAATCTTCTGCATAAGATTTTATAGCCTTAGTTAAATTTCTTCTGATCTTAAATTCTTCTTTTCTTCATCAACTAATATAGATAGTCTTTTCGTCCTTTAATCTTTTTACTATTTCATAATCTGTTTCATTGAACAGTCTATTTTCAACTTCTTTTTCTGTCTACGTATTTCTTTTAAAATTACAGAATAAAGCTTCATAAATATAAAAAGTAGCTATTTTTCTCATCATTGGGATCTAATATTTTAAATAGCTCATTCATATCTTTTAGTACAAAATTAGAAAAAGACTTCTTTGTTCTTTAATAAATAAGAATTCAAATCGACCATAGCCATAAGTTGAGCCTTAATCTCAAATATATCTACTGTGTCTAAAATTATTCCTGCATCTGCATTCTCAACGAGCTTTTTAATGTCTTTAAATCTATGCAAAAACTATTTCTATTTCCATTTCTTCTTTTTATTTTCAGAAATGAAATCATAAATCTTTTTGCATTCTTTCAAATTCTTCTTCTAATTTTTCTTCTTCACCCACTAAAAAATTTTCTAGATTATTCAATTTATTTTTACCATAAGCTGAAAAACATCAACTCTTGCTAATAAACCTTTAAAATTTAATCTATTTAAACTATTCTCATCAATAAATTTCATATCAATCAATCTCCTAGAACATTAATCACTGGTACAGAAACTTCATTTTGTAGTCTACTTTTAAATTCTTCTTTATTAAAATCAACGCCCAATGGTGAGTGTGGATTTATAGTTACAAAGAGTAAATTTATTTTATTTAAGACTTGAAACTCCATACCACTTAACTTAGCTTTATCTAACAAGGAACTACTTAAGAAAAACTTTGTTCCATCTTCAGCAAGAAGAGTTATTTTCTCATAACTTCCTCTATTATTTATAAATGCTTCTATTATCTTAGGAGTTATTGCTCCTCTTATATAGAAGTACTCTAAGTCTTTTTCAAATATTCCTTCAAGATATTTGATAAATCTATTGAGTTATCCACTTCTAAAAATCGCTACTTCTCCATTTTTATAAAAATAGAACAGCTTTTCTTATCTCTAAGCTCTTCTACTTTATCCTTTATATTTTTCTGCTTCATCTAACTTTAAAAATAAACAGTTTTTCTTTGTTTCTTCAACCACTTTTAGCATATCCAAAAGATAATGCTGCTCCAGTTGATAAAAATTGTTGCCTCACTCACATCACTTATAGCTGTACTCTTTCTTCCTAAAGCTCCGTCTACGATAGAAATTTCACTACCAAAATTTCTCCATAAGTTCAACTACAATTTTTCACTTGTTTATTATATGAAGGTCCGCTATGTCAACATAGCCATCTGATAGAAAGCTCTAACTATAACTATACTCCCCCATAGGAGTGGTGAAGTCAGTTACATAAAGGATTTCTTTTTGTAATATCACATTTTGCTAAACAGTTCCTTCCTGTTGCAATAATACTGCCTCTTCTAACATATATTCTAGGTTTTATCAGTATTAGTTACAACATCTATGTCTTCACCATCTCTCCCTATGGAAGTTAAGCTAATTTTTATTTGTTCCAATGTCAGCTATAAGTTTATTTAAAAGCGTAGTTTTCCCTACATTCTTTTTCCATACCTATTATAGATATTCTTTTGTACTTTTCTATAAACTTATATGTGTCTAACATTTCTTATTTTTCCCTTCAGCTTCTGCTCTCTTTCTATTTCTTTCATGTCTTGCTAAGTGGCTGAGGTTCTAGAGACATTTTTAATCCTTCATCTAGCATATATACTCCACTGATTTCATACATTTTTCGAATTTTTCTTCGTCATAGCAAAGTTCGTGTGTATAATTTTTCAGGTTCAGTATAAGTAGTTATAACTCCTTCGAAGTTTCTTAATACTACTCTATGAGGAGAGTTGAGAAATTACATATTGAGGCATTACTGGAGTTTTCCTCCTCCACCAGGTGCGTCAACAACGAATGTTGGTACTGCATATCCTGATGTATGTCCTCTTAATCCTTCTATGATTTCTATACCTTTAGAAACTGGTGTTCTGAAGTGTTTCAAGTCCCATAGATAAGTCACATTGATAGATGTAGTAAGGTCTTACTCTCATCATTACTAGGTCATGAACTAGTCTCTTCATTACAGGTACACTGTCATTAATTCCTCTTAATAATACTGTTTGGTTTCCTAAAGGAACTCCTGCATTTGCTAACATTTCACAAGCTTTTTTTAGCTTCTGGAGTTACTTCTTGAGGGTGGTTAAAGTGAGTATTTAACCAGATTGGGTGATATTTCTTTTAACATATCACATAATTCAGGAGTAATTCTTTGAGGTAAAACAACTGGTGTTCTACTTCCTATTCTGATTATTTCAACATGAGGTATTTCTCTTAATTTTTTGATAATGCTTTCTAATTTTTTATCTGAAACTAGAAGAGCGTCTCCTCCAGATAGTAATACGTCTCTTACTTGTGGAGTTTTTGCGATGTATTCTATTGCTTTGTCAATTCTATCCATAGGCATAGCATCATCACTAGAACCAGCGAATCTTCTACGAGTACAGTGTCTACAATACATAGAGCACATGTCTGTGATTAGAAGTAAAACTCTATCAGGATATCTATGAGTTAATCCTGGTACTGGAGAGTCTTCGTCTTCATGTAATGGGTCTAACAAGTCAGCATCAGCTTGATGTATTTCTTGTATAGTAGGGATAGCTTGTTTTCTGATTGGACATCTGTCACTGTTCATATCTATTAAAGAAAAAAATAGTATGGAGTGATTGCCATTCTTAAAGTTTCAAGAGTTCTTACAACTCCTTCTTCTTCTTCAGCACTTAATTCAACATATTTCTTTAAGTCATCAATTTTTCTATTCTATTTTTACTTGCCATGTCCAGTCGTTCCATTCTTCATCTGTTACATTTGGGAAAAAAATTTCTTTCTAGTGTTAACTGTATTCATAATATCATCTCCTTATAACCTTATAATAATCTTTACTTAATTACATTTATTTCTACTTTACCACTAATACTTTAATGAAATATATTGGATAATCTAACTTTATCAATGTTAGTAAAAATAAGTGAACTTGCATCTAAATTTTTAGGATAAAAATTAAATAGAATGAGCCGAGTAATTGTCGGCGTGTCTGAAAGCCAACTTGTTGGCAAGTTTTTCAAAATTACAGCGAATTCTTAATTTTTATTCGTTAAAAATTTAGCTAGCAATGAACTATTTTTACTACATTTATTAATTCATCTTTTTCTTATAGATATAATTCATTAAATATTTCTCTTAGTGCTGCACTTTCTCTTAATTCTTCTAAAGTTATTGCAGCATGGTCAACTGTATATCCATTTCCAACTATCATAGTTATGTCTTTTCCTACTCCTTCTGCTCCTAATGCAGCCTTTTGTAAATGCAGTTGCCATTGAGAAGAAATAAGCTATACCAAATTCTTTTACAGGTAAAATTGTTGACATTTCTGTATTAGCTACGTTTACACAGTTTATTGCAACATCTACTTCATTTCCATCATTAGCTTCAAGAACTGCATGAAGAACATCCATAGGTTTAGTAGCATCTGCTATAACTATTCTTACTTTGTCACTAACTCTTTTTAATAATTCTTTTTCTTTTCATTTCTTACAACACCTATAACTCTTCCTGTAGGTCCTACTCTCTTTACTGCTTCGTAAGCACAAAGCATTCCAGATTTTCCTGCTGAACCTAAGATAGCAACTGATTGACAAGGTTTAACAAGTTTTGCTACTTGTGCAGGTGCTCCTGCTACGTCAAGTGCTGCTAGAGCTAGAGTTTCTGACATATCTGTTGGTAATACTGCATAGATTCCACTTTCAAATAGAACTGCTTTACCTTTTATTTCAACTCTGTCTATGTCGGGTTTGATATCTATTATTTCATCTATTCTTAATGGAGTTAATGAAAGAGAAACAAGAGTAGCTATTTTATCTCCAACTTTTAAATCAGTTTTTCCAACTAAGTCATCACCGATTTTTCAACTGTTCCTATTAACATACCTCCAGAACCAGTTACAGGATTTTTGCATTTTACCTTTTTCTGCAACTATTTCTTTAATTTTAGCTTTTATTTTTTTCTACATCATGTCCTGCTTCTTCTTCTATTTGAGTGAAAGATGCAGAGTCTATGTTAAGTGCTATAACATCTATTAAAAATTTCATTTTGAGAATATTTCCATATCATTTGATATTTTTTGCTGGTTGAGGTAAAACTCCTGCTGGTTCTATAACTCTGTGTGTTCCATATTTACAACCTTTTTCATATTAATCATCCTCCATTATTTTTTAAACTTAATATTTGTCTTGCTTCATCAGGTGTTGCAATTTCTCTACCTAGCTCCTTTGCTAGTCTTACAACTCTTTCAACAAGCTCTCCATTTTGATTTTGCTAAGACACCTTTGTCTATATATACATTATCTTCAAATCCAACTCTTACGTGTCCTCCCATAACTATTGCTAGAGCAGCCATTTGGAATTGATGTCTTCCTACTCCTGCAACTGTCCAAGTAGAACCTTCAGGGATACTTTCAACCATAAACACTAAGTCTCTTGCTGAAGCTGCCATTTGTACTCCTAATACAAAGTCAAAGTGCATAGGTTTTTGTATAAATCCTTGTTTTTGGAATCTTATAGCATAGTCAACCATACCTTTATCGAAAACTTCTATTTCTGGTTTTAACTCCTCTTTCTATAAGAATTTTTCCAAAGTTTTTAATTGTATTTTCTGTATTTACGAATACTTCATCTCCACCGAAGTTACAAGTTCCGCAATCAAGTGTTGCCATTTCTGGATGTAACTCAGTAGGTTGTAATCTTTCTAAGTCAGACATTCCAACTGCTCCACCAGTAGATGGTTGAATGATTACATCTGGGCATTTTTCTCTTATAGCTTCCATACATTTTTCTGAATCTTTCTTTATCTTGTGTTGGAGTTCCATCATCTTCTCTAACATGTAAATGTATTATGCTTGCCCCTGCTTTATATGCTGATTCAGCTTCTCTTGCAATTTCTTCTACTGTATAAGGAATTGCTGGATTATTTTCTTTTGTTACTTCAGCTCCGCAAATAGCTGCAGTTATAATTAACTTTTCCATCTCTTAGCCTCCTCAACTAAAAATTTATTTTTCCACGTTGTTTATCTTTTTGGTGTTACACAAGTTCCAGTTGCTCTACATACAACTATTGGCTCTGCTAAAACATCAGCTGCTGAATCAGAAAGATCTGGTCTAGGAACTATTACTTTTCTAGCTTCAAATTTCATTTTTCTTGAGCTATTTCCTACATTTACAATTTCACCTTCAGCTTCGATATAGTCTCCTGCAAAAACTGGAGCCATAAATTCAACGCTATCATAAGCTTTGAATAATCCTTCATCTCCATCTAATTGAATTAAAAGCTCAGTTGCCACATCTCCAAATAATTGTAACATTCTAGCACCGTCAACTAAGTTTCCTCCGTAATGAGCATCATGAGAACTCATTCTTAATCTGATTAAAGATTTCATACCTATTCTCCTCCTTATAATTGTTTTCTATTCAACCTTAATAAAAATAGAGATATACTGCTTGCCCTAGTCTTATTCAATATGAATTAAAGAAAAAAACTATAAATAGCTCTCCATATCCAAAAGAATATGACAGTCAATGCTTGTTGACATTGACCAAGAAACCTAGTCATAAGCTACTAAATTTCTTTCAGCAACTATGCTCATTGTATGAAGCATTGGTGGCTTCTACTTTAACATCTTCATACTACCTCTCATATATGCACCTCTATTTTTATCATTTATTCAATTTTAATATCTATCTAGGCACTTCAAATTTATACCTGGTCTATGCCTTTATTATAACCAAAAAAGAGTTTGTCAATATTATTTTTGTAATTCGTATTATCTTTTTAAAAAATATGTTTTTATCGTTCATATATAAAACAGTGAAATTTTATTTTTTTATTTTTATTTTTAGTTTTTTTAGTAAAGGAATTTAAACTTTCATTTTCTTAGATTTATCTAATAAAACAATATAATAATATTTTTCTTATATATGTAATAAATGAAATTTTTTTCATAAAAAAAGTGCAAGTTCCTTGTTAGAAAATTGCACTAAAAATTTTTACATTGTCAAAATTTTTACATTTTTAAAAAATCTTTTATATCTATTGTATGATAATCTTCTAAAAAGATTATAGAATAATTGCGTCAAAATTAAGCCTATGAATATTGCTAATAATCCTCCAAAATTAACAACAAGTTTTATCTATTGTATCACCTAATACATAATCTACAATTTGATTTATAATTACCATCAAAACTATAAACATAAGTAAATAATTTTATAATATTTATCTCTATACCAAATGAGTAATATGAAACTTAAAGGAATTAAAATATAAATTAAACTTACATACCATATTGGTTTTATATTGAAACCTAAAAAGTAATTTATATGTTGAAAAATTTATAGTAGTACTTGTATAGAAAATAAAATAGATATCTATTCAAAAACAGTACTAAGCAACATTATCCATATAATGAAAGTTTTATTAAAAAACCTTCCATCTTGGTTGAGAATTAGAGTTTAATATCTTCATAAAAAAATTATAGCTACAATTGTGCAGATACTCATTTTTTTATTCTTACAAGGAATAATATCTGTTATTCTTATTTCATTTCTGTCAGCTACTTCCTCTAAAGAGTTTTTCATTTTGTTTAAATCTTTCGACAGTATGTTCTAAAGCTTCTGTACTTGAATAAATACGACTGTTATTGAAATTAAGTTTTTTTCTTTTTACTACTTCTTCTACTTCTTTTTAAATCTAAATTTTTATATTTCAAGCCTTCTTGTTTTACTATATGATAGTACATTTTCTCCCTCACTTTCAAATTTTTTCAAATTTCTTCTTATTTGAATTTTACCAAAACTATCATTAATATTCAAGAAAAAGGAGACTAAAATTTTTAGTCTCCTTTCAAACTTTATAGGTTTTATTAGAATATGACTCTAAGTCCTACTCCAGCTCTTACATTATTTCCTTTTGTATCGTAACCTACATTAGCTGTTACTCCTACTCTTTGGTTATCCCATCCGATATTAAGGTCTGTTTTTACATTTCCTCTTCTATCTTCTTTTTCTCCTCTGATATTGAAATAATCAGCATCTGTTCCTGCAACTTTAGCTTTATTCTTACCATTAGCTACTCTTCCAAGTTCATTTTCATAAGCTACTGTTACTCCTACTCTTACTGTTTTTCTATCAAGTGATGTTTAAATCCTAATTCAGCTCCAACTTCTGGTCTTACTGAGAAGTAATCATTTGATTTTACATCTAACTTGATTTCTCCAGATTTTTCTCTTATCTTAGATACTCTTCCGTATTCTAAACCTAGAGCTGCATAAGGTTTTAATGTAAATGATTCACTTAATCTAAATTCTTTAGATACTTCATTCTTTAGACCTACTCCATAAGTATGATATCTTCCTTTTTGCACTGAATACTTCATCTACTACTAAGAATCTTCTATTTATCTTGTTGTATCCTGCAAAGATATCTCCTGATATTGTCCAATTCAAGCTATTATTATGGTCAAATGGTATTGATTTAAATATACCTACTTTTCCTTGTAATTGCTCTTCTTTAGAATTTCCTATATCTTTAAACTTAAATGTATTGTTAACTATACCTGCATACCAACCTGTTCCTTCTCCAAGTCTTACTGTTTCATCTTCATGAACATAAGCCACTCCGTAAGCATGGTTCTTGTAGTCAATTACTCCTGCTGTATCTGTATTGTATTCTCCTCTTGCTCCAAATACTTTTTACTTTATTTGAATCTTTTGATACAGTTTGCCATTCACTTCTTAAATAGTTAAATTCTTTATTTAAGACATCTCCAGTCGCTTGTATTCTTTGTTGAACATTAGCGTATTGGTGTCCCATCATTTCATCATAAGCTTGATATAATAGAGTTTCTTCATTATTTCCTATAGAGTTAAGTTTTTGGAATACCTTATTTTCTCTAGTTCCTAATTCTTCTACTCCATATCTTTGTTCTAATCCATCTGTGAAGTTATATGTATCTCTATCATTAGCCCATTCTGTATATGGTATTTTGCCATATATAGATTTATTATAGCTCAGTTGTTGAATCTAAAGTTGGAGTTGTCATCCAAGTTAATGAACCTGAATAAATATCCCATTTAGAAACTCCACTTGTTAATATAGCTGTATTATATGGATTTAATATTCTGTTGTCATTTACTAAAATATATCTACTTCTTGTACTTTGAGCTGCTTCAGTTCCTATTATTAAATCAGCATTAGTTGTTAAGTTTCCTAATCCTGTTATTGAATTAGTGAAATGTGTACCAGATGTATTTACATATAGACCTATACTATCTGCAGCTACAGAGATTGGATTTTCTAGCTGTTGTATTAACAACTGTTGGTGTTTGTACTACTCCACCTGCAGTTATTGTTGCAGTTGTTGCTCCTGCTGGTGCATTTTATTGCAACTGAACCAACTTTCTTACTTGTTGGTGATGAATTTAATGAATCTGTTTCCTTTGAACCAGCTCCTGATACAGTTATGTTTCCATAGTTAGCTATCGTTCCACCTTTTAATAGTACTCCCTTACTTTGAGTTCCTGAAATATTGATTGTTCCATTATTTTCTAATATAGAGTTTTGACCTAAAACAACCCCTATTACAGATGATAATCCACTAACACCTGTTCTAATTGAACCATTATTTTACAGCCTTAGCTCCGTTTTCTACATAGATTCCCATAGTATTATTAGCATTAAGAACTATATTATTATTATTAGTTACTGTGGTTCCAGTATTAACTACCATACATACCTATACCTTTCTCTCCAGTTACAGTGATAGTTCCATTATTTTCTATAGTTCCTGTAGTTGCTGGATTTGTGCTATCTCCAACATAACCTGCTGCCATACCTATACTATAAAAAATCCATTAGGATCATCTGATGCTCCAACTGTGATATTACCACTATTTCTTCCTGTTCCTCCATTAGTTATATAAATACCTAAGTTTCCAACACCATTAGATAAATTCATATTTCCAGAGTTATTAACAGTACCAGAAGCATATATACCATAATTCTTTCCTGTGCTTCCTGTTGATGTAATATTAGTACTATTATTTATAGTATTAGCTTTATCACTTGAATAGATGAATACTCCATTATTACCTAATGTCGCACTTCCTCCATTACTTGTTATATTATTTCCACTTCCTACATTTACAAATCCAAATGCAGTATCACCTAAATTAAATGTAGCTCCATTATTTGTAATAGTTTGACCATTTCTACAGTATACACTCCTACTGATTCTCCAGAATTTCCTGTTGTGATACTTTCCAGCAACATTTACATTTCCACCTTTTAGAGTACATAGCTATAGAACCATTACCAACTGTGATGTTACCATTTGAATTTTTCTTCATATCCATACATTCCAACTGCATTATCTCCAACTGTAATATTACCTACATTTATTAAAGGATTAGTTCCTGTTGAAGTTGCATTAGTATACATAGCTACATTTGGATTGCTTAAAAGAAGCTGAATTTCCTAATGTAATATTTCCTGTATTTTTTTAGTAGTGTAAGCAGCATTATTTTTGCTAATTTTGCATACATTCCTACATTTTTATCTCCAGTACTTGAAATATCTCCTGTGTTTTCAAATGCTACAGTTGATGTAATATTTCCAGGTTCATAAGTTAAAGCAACTGAATCATCACCATTTAAATTAATAGTTCCATCATTTTTAATCCAGTCGTTGTATTATTAATAGCTGTTACATTTCCAGCTGAGTCTTTTTCTATATCTGAATAGAAAATACCTGTTGAAGAACCACCTGTTGTTATAGTTCCTGTATTGCTTATTTCTGTTATTTAATCCATATATTCCTGAAGAAGAATTTCCTACAGTTATATCATTTGTATTCTTAACAATACCGTTTTTAGCAAAAATTCCAGCTGAATTTGCTCCAGATAAAGTAATAGTTCCATTGTTAGTTAATGTTACAACTGATTTTTGGTGTTGTATCATTAGCTTTGTGCTAAAGCTATTTGACCAGCTTGTGTACCAGTTATAGTGCTATTATTAGTTATAGATGAACTAGAAATTTCCATTAAGTTATATGGATCATTAGTATTATCTAAATTTTACTGCATTATCAACATTCAAATGGCTATGATATAGCATAAATGTTCTGTATCCTGATCCAGCACCAGTTACATTTGGTCTTTCAGTAGAAGATAAACCACTGAATAGACTAGTTGCTGAAGTATTAGATAGAGCTACATCAACTTGTTCTGTTAAGAATAATCTTGAATCTTGGTTCATAGTTAAATTTAAGTTACCTAAAGTACTTGTTGTACCATTACCAAAAACGATTTCTTGCCCAAGAAGCCATAGTTGTTGGATTCAATTGAGTATAGCTACTAATTGTTCCTAATGTTCCTCCACCTGTATAGTAGAGACTGTACCTCTCTTAAGTGTATCTGTTGAACCTTGTACTGTTGCATTTACTGGACCGTTTAATAGAATATTTCCACTTGGAGTATAGAACATTAATGCTCCTTTATTAGCTCCAGTTCCAGTTAAAACTGTACTAGTTCCTCCATTGTTTCCTATTGAAAGAGTTCCTCCTTCTGTGAAGAAGTTTACAGCACTATCATAAGCAGATACATTCGCTGAATTTATTGCAAGTGAACCTGCTGAATAAACTCCTATAGAATTTTCTCCTGACACATCTGCAGTTAAGTCTAAAGCATTTCCAGATAAAGTAGAACCAGATTTTACAACTAATCCAGCAGCTCCTCTATTAGAATTTGCTCCTGAAGAACTTCCATTAATTCCAGATGTTCCTCCTATAGTTACTTTTCCTCCTGTTGCATTAACAGTTGAAGCTCCGTCAACTATTAGTCCATAAGCAGCATCTCCTGTAACTTTTTGTTTCTCCAGTATATGTTAAATTAGCTCCACTATTTACATATATACCATTAGCTTCATTTCCTGTTACATTTATTTTAGCTCCTGAAGCTATAGTACTAGTAGTTCCTCCTCCTAAATAGTAACCTGTTGTTTTATTTCCTGTTGAAGCTATAGTTCCAGAAGTCAAATTAATATTAGAACCATTAGCTCCGTATGCACCTATAGTTTCATCACCAGTAAGAGTGATATTTTGCACCATTATTGATAGTACTTGCTCCTGTTGAATAAAGTCCTAATCCATATTGTCCATTGACAACTATATTACCAGTATTGTTGATAGTACCTGTATTAGCTACAGCTCCTATACTACAGTTAGCTGTTGTTGAAGCTCCTACATTAATTTTTCCACTATTAGTTATAATTCCATTATCAATTACATATACTCCAACATTTCCTGTTCCTCCAGTGAAACTTATATCTCCACTGTTAGTTACAGTACCTGTTGAATAAATTCCAGTATTTGAACCTATAGTTCCCGTTGAACTGATAGGATTACTATTAGTTATAGTTCCATTTTTATCATTTGAATAGATAAATAGTCCCTTATCTTTTTAAAAGTAGCAGTTCCACCACTTATATTTATAGTATTTCCTGTTCCACTATTAACATTGACAAACCCATAAGAACCTGTACCTATATCATAACTAGCTTTAGTACTTGTTACAGTTTGCCCACTTCCTGTTGTATATACAGCAGTAGCATTAGTATCTCCTACTTTGATAGTTGGATTTGTTGTAGAACTTCCTATGTTAACATCTCCACCTTGAGAGTATAGAGCTATACCAGTATCTCCAACTGTAACATTTCCTGTTGTAGTTTCTTCATAACCATATAATCCTATACCATTTTTTTCCTACTTTAATAGTTCCTTTATTCTTTAATGGATTAGTTCCAGTAACAGTTGTATTTGTATACATACCAACACTTGGAGTTCCTAAGCTACTTGAATCACCTAAAGTAATAGTTCCTGAGTTTATAGTATCATAAAAGCTCCACTAGTTGCTTTTTAGCAAACATACCAGTATTATTAGAACCTGAATTTTTATCTTCAATAGTTCCCACATTTTTCAAATACTGTAGTTGTTCCAGTTAAACTTCCTGGTGCAAATGCCATTCCAGAAGACTTACGACCATTTATTGTTATAGTTCCATTATTTTTACATCTTTTGTTGTGTAATTTTTTTAGCATATATTCCTGTTGCTTCAGAACCTATAGTGATAGTACCTGTATTTTGATATATCGCTATCTCCATATCCAGCATTATCTCCAAATATAGCTACTCCCTTTATCTCCTACCTTGATGTTTCCTGCATTTACTATTTTTCCATTACTTCCATATATTGCAACAGATTTATCTCCAGTTAATTCTATACTAGCTCCTGAATTATTTGTCAATGTTACCCAACCATTAGTAGTTTCATCTTGTTGTGCCATAGCAACTAAACCAGATTGAGTTCCACTTATTTTTTTAGTGTTAGTTATAGTAGAGTTAGAAAGAGCTATTCTTCTATATGCTGCAGCTGTTCCTGTACTTGTAGTATCTAAATCTGAGTCAACATCAACTTTTATATTACTCTTATCTAATAAGAAAAGCCTTTATAATCTCCATCTACAGGATTTATATTAGGTCTTCCAGCTGTTCCAAAAGCTGTTGTATCATCAAAAGTTAAGTTAGAAACATCTCCTGATATATATGAAGTTACAACCATATTAGAATTACGTCTCATATTTAAATCTAGTCTATTTAAATTAGTAAAAATAAGTATTCATCATAGTTGTAAAAGCTGGCAATATAGTACTAGTAGCATTAAAATTAGTAGTATCAGTTATAGATGATGGTATATTTGCTGGTTTTAAGTAGAATACTGTACCATAATTATCTATATTTCCTGTTGTAGTTCCACTAAAATTAATTTTACTTCCTGTTCCATCAGCCATAAATGAAAGCCCTCTTATTTTAGTGTTAATAGTGGCTCCATTAAAGTCAATAGTTCCAGCTCCTCCACCAGTTTTAGATGTAGCATAAGCTCCAACTCCTCCATTAGCTGATTCTATTGTAGCTCCTGTTACTGCTAAGACCTTTCCTCCATCATCGGCAAAAAGTGCTGATGCTCCTGAAGCAGTTCCTGCTGCAGCTCCTGAATCTCCTGCTTTAGTTGTACTTCCTGCCTTTATATTTGCTATTGCTCCTGTTCCAACTGCTGCCACACCTATAGATTCTTTTGCGTTAACAAGTACAGTTCCTTCTTGATTAATTTCTCCTGTTACTGTTGTACCAGTTTTTATTAGCTGCAACCATACCAACGTTATTTTTAGCTGTTATAGTTACAAGCCCTTTATTAGTTGCAGTAGTTCCAGTAGTAAATTTCCTGTAGAAAGTATTCCTATACCTCAGTTCCTCCTGTAATATTAACTTTACCTCCTGCATTCAATACTGCTGTATGTACATTTGTTCCATTATCTGCATAGATTCCAACATTATCTTTTCCAGCAGTTAAATTTACCTTAGCATTAGGTTTTAAATTAACTGTTCCATCTTGTACGAAAAATTCCAGCATTACTTCCATTATTTGAACTTAAATTTATTGTTGTATTAGGAACATCGAAAGTTTCTCCATGAGCATCAAAGAATAATCCAGAGTTTCCTGAACCTTTTGTTATATCTACATTTAATATAGATTCTCTAGTTTTAGTTGTTGTTGCTAATCCTGAACCACTAGTACTTCCATCTCCTAATGTTACCATTTTGTTTGGAGCTTGGCTTGCAGCAACTACTTTTCCACCTTCTAAATTCACTTTTTGATTAAAATATATTCCAGTTGAATTATTACCTGTAATAGTCATAGGAGTATTTAAAAGTATTTCAGCTGCATTGTAATCTCTACCAAAAGTGATACCAGTTATTTTAGTTCCAGCTAATTCTAAATTAGAGCTATTTAAAATTGAAAACCATCCTTTTCCACCTGTCACACGGCGACCTGGTGGTGTAGTTCCTTCATAATTTTCAGAATCTATTATTGCAAAAGTATTACTATCTCCTTCTAATTTAATACTTCCTTTTGTTATTAAAATACATAGCTCTTGTTGTTGAACCATTACCATCAGCCATAGAATACCAAAATAATATTATCTCTCGATAATGGAGTTGTTTTTGATTTGTCCATTATTTTTCAAAACCTACATTTGCATAAGAACCATGGTATTGAGAAGTATACATAATTAATTTATTTCCAGTTACATTAATTTTAGAATTAGCACTCGACAACCCATGTTGATTCTCTTCCACCATCATTATGACCATCTGTATGGAATAGCCATTTTATTATAACTTGAAGGATACTTCCATTTAAATTAATAGTTGTATTATCAAGATCTATTTTTTTGACCACCTACAAGCTTCATTGCAGCATATGGGCTAGTATTATTCATTAATGAGAAAGATAAAGCTGGTGCGGGTGCATTAGCATCCCCTGAAACAGATGTTGCATTATTAGAAGCATTTATAGTTTTATAATATGTTTTATTTCCATTTCCACTTATCCCTGTTAATTTTGAGCTATCTACTATGATATCAAAAGAACTACCATTTACATTTACATCAACACTACCTCCATCTATACTTACTTGGTGAAAAGCTCCAACTGAACCATTTTGTTCTATCCAAGTTCCGTCTCCATTTCCAGTTGATGGTGGGTTAGGCAAGGTAACTGTTGGTGCTATTAAAGTTGGAACTGTAATAGTTGGTTTAGATACCACAAATGAAATTATTGGTGGTAAATCTGGCTCATTTACAGTAGGTCCAGTTACAGTTGGAGGTTCTATAGACAGAACAGTAGCATTTATATTTGGAGCTGTTGGAGCTACAACTGAAATTTCAGGCTTTTTAAATAATATAGCTTCTGGTTGTTCTGGAGCTATAGGATTTTTGTCAGCTATAGTAATAGCTCCTTTTTAAAAACTTGTTTTAGGTCTTATTCCAGCATTTACATCAAATGCTACTATAGGTTCTTCTGTAGCTTTTATTTTTGTTAAACCATATCCTCTTTTTAGGTTAGATCTTCTATTTGTACTAGCTGATGTTATATCATCACTCATTGTAAGATTAGAATATTGTTTTACTAGAAGTTGAAATATATCTTTCATTTCCATTACTTCTTGTAAATATTCCTTCAAAAAGGATATTTTTTTCCTTTTTATCTCCTCTTCCTTTGTATGCTCCACCCCAATCATCATAGAAATAGTTCATTCCAAATTGCCAAGAAGCCCAAGGTGATTTTACTACTTGGTTTCCTTGTTCCATAAGTTGAATTAATTCTAATCTTAATCCATTGATTTCTTTTACTATTTTCTCTTCTTGCTGTATCTATTTTATCTTGCAAGTTTCCAACTGAACTTTTTAATTCTTGCTTATTTGTTTTTAATTTCCTCCATTGTAGGAATTTCTTCTTTTTAGCAATTGTTGTTAGAACTTCTGTTCTATTTTTCTGTAGTTTCTTCTATGTCTGATAAAAGTTTTGCAAACATAGGTAAACTTGTATCATTATCTGCACTAGCTACTAAAAACAGTTTTTCACTTTTTACAACTGAAGTTGTATCTACTTTAGTTTTAGGCATAGCAAAAAGATTGCTATACATGTCATTAGCTCCAAATTGCATATTTGCCCAAGAAGCTTTTAATTTTTGTGAAGTTTTAACTTCTTTCTTGACTTCTTTTACTTCTGCTTTTTTTCCTTTTTAACATCTGTTAAAAATATCTTTTTGCTTTTCTACTTCTTGTATTACATTAGCATCAGAAAAAGCACTTGTTCCCTTCATTAGAAAAAAAGTACGGCAAGACCAATTGAATATTTTACATTATCATATCTTTTTGCTATTGAACGTAAAGTTTTCTCTGTATTTTGTAGGTTATTGTTTCCCATCCTTTTTTTATTCCCTCCTTATACTCAAGTGTCTTTTCTTATCTTTTGAACCAATCTAAACTCAACCCTTCTATTTTGTAATCTTCCTTCTGGTGTTTCATTTGTTGCTACTGGATAATCTTCTCCCTTAGCTTCTATTCCAACTATTCTATCTTCAGGTAATCCAAATTCTATTAACTTAGCTTTTACAGCTTCTGCTCTTCTTCTTGAAAGTTCTATATTATATTGGTTACTTCCTACAGAATCTGTATGTCCTTCTATTGTTAGTTCATAGTTGTTTTGTTCTATGAAATCTTTTTAGATTATTTAACATTTCAAAATATTGAGGCTTTTACTACTGATTTATCAAAATCAAAGTTTAATGCTCTTTCATCTAATACTATTGTCATTTCTTTTGGTGCTTCTATATTTGTTATATCTATGTCCTTTATTTCTAATGCATTTATTCTTATTGTATTTTCACGCATTTGTGTTGTTGTTAATGCTTGTACTGCCAATGCTGGTAGAAAAAATACTAATAATAGTAATAATGTTATTATTGTTGTTGTGATTCTTGAGCTTTTTCTCTTCTCCATTTGTCAGCCTCCTTTTCTAATGATAAATATTCTTCTGAATATTCAATTTTTTTCCTTCTTCTACTAATTTATCAACATTTTCTGAAGGTTTTACTGCTTTATTATTTGCTAAATAGGCTTCTATGTTATCTAATCTTGCTGTATTATAGTTTACTACTTTTTGATCTGTACATGCTACTAATGATAAAACTCCTAATATTAACGCTAATTTTTTTCATATCTTTTTGCTCTCCTTTTTATTAATAACTTACTTCTCTCTAATTCTCCAACATTCTTTTCTAAATTATCAAGCATTTCATTTGTTTTTATTATAGTTTTCTATCTTATCATTTATTTCTAACATTCTTTTCTTAATTCTTTGTACTTCTAAATCCATTTTTTTCTGATTCAGTCATATCTTTTTCTTGCTTTCTTTTGGAACTACTTCTTCTTGTGCTGCTGCTCACCTTCTACAGCTGTCCCTTCTACTACTTCTCCATTTTTCTGTAACTTGATTAGCTATATCTTGAACTGATTGAGTTCCTTCTTCAGCTTGTCTTTTAGCTGCTTCTTCTGCTTCTTTTTTCTCTTTCTTTTTGAACTTTTTCATATTCTTTTTAGTAATCTTTTCTTTGCTTCATCATCATTTTCTTCTGCATAAGCAAATGAACCTATTAGAAGTAGTCCTAATAATGCTGTTAACATTAATTTATTTTTTTCATTTATATCCCCTTATTTATTGTTGTTGTACAGTACCTTCTACTGGGTTGCTTGTTCTATTGCTTCAGTAGTTTTTCACGTCATCATTCATTATTTCATAATAACCTGCTACTTCTGCTTCTTCCCTTTGCAACACTTCTTACTACTCTTTCATAGAAATCTAACTTTTCTAGAGCTTCTTTTTCTTGTTGCTTCTAATTTTTTTCTGCTTCTGTCTTTGGCTTAGCCTTTTTCTGCTTTCTTTGCCTTTATCATTGCTTCTATTTCTGGTAATGAAGATGCTTCTGATGTAGATATTCCTAATTCTTTTGCTTCCTTTTGAAGTTTAAGAGTTTCTGCATCTTCTTTCTTTATCTTCTTTCTCATACCATCTAAAATATCCATTGCTTCTTTTCATCTTGTGGACTTAATTCATCTGTTGTTACTACTGCTTCTGCTGGAACTTCTACAACTTCTACAGTTTCTACTACTTGAGCCTTAGCTTGTTCCTCTGCTAATTTAGCTTGTTCTTCAGCCTCTTTTCTAGCTTTTTTTCTGCTGCTTCTTTTCTAGTTTTGCCTTTTGCTTTTTCTGCCTTTTTCAATTTCTGCTCTCTTTTTATTTAATACTGCCATTCCATCATCTTCTGCATAAGCTATTGATGATATTGCACATAAAAACAGAATAGTTTTTAGAAACTTTTTCATAACTTCCTCCCAATTAATTTAAAACTTCTAATAATTTAGTTAATTCTACGATTTGTTGTTCTTTATCTGCAATTTTTGTTCCAACTTGTTGTAGTATTCATCGAATCTTTTTAATAACTTTTTGTATTCTTCTCTGTGCCATCTGATTTTTTTGAATCTTCTTTTAATTTTTGCATAAAGTTCTTCTCTACCTAATTGCTTTTCTTTTAAGTTCCTTTACTTCTTTTTCAAGATTTGCTTTTTCTTGAATAAATTCTTCTTTTCTTTTCAGCTTCCTTTTGCATTAAAAGCTTGATACTCTGCTTCAATATTTCTAACTTCACTTATTACTTCTTGAGCCACAGAATCTGTTACCTCTGCTGAATAAGATAATGAGCCAAGTACTAACATTGAAACTAATAAATATTTAATCTTCATAAGTCCCCTTTACATTTTACACCAATTAATAAAAATTCTATGATTCAAGTATACTTTTTATATGTTTTTTTGTCAATATTATAAATAGTTTTTACTAAAAAAATTACAGTTCTCTATCCCTTACTCTTGCATAGATAAGGCTTCTCTCAAAAAAGGTAAGAGAACGAGTTATTATTATCTTTCTGCTTGAAATTGTAAAAATACATTATTTTCCCTTCTTCCAAAGCATCATACCAGATAGTTTTACTTACTTTAAAAATTTCAACCAAATCTTTTTATGCAGGTAAATTGTCCTAATTCATCTAAAAGTAATCTTTCTAAATATTTCTCAATATCATTTTTAGCTTCCCAATTATGAAAGTTGTTAGCATCGAATTCCTCCTTTGTCAATGGAGTCTCAACAATGTTATTATTATGTAAAGCTCTAAAGTCCTTATGAAATCTTCCATATTATATTCAGTTCTTCCATTTTTTTACACGACTTCTCACCTTATTATTTTTTTACTAGAGTATAGGTGTAACTTAGGCTTATATTTAAAAATATCATGAATTCTATTTGCACTTGCATATTCCCCACTTAATTTCAAGATATATTCAGCTAAAAAGTTTGAATGTATATTTTTTTCATTTTTAAAACCCTCCCTTTATGTTTTAAAATACAAATTTTTTTATTTTATTAGTTTGTGTTATACAAACATAATAATATCATTTTTTTATTTTGTCAAATTATTTTTTTATAAAATACAAATTTTTTTAAAAATAATATTTGTAAAATACAAATTTATATGTTATTATTATTTTAAATGGAGGTATAAAATGAAATTGGTAAGTAATTTTGCAGAGAGATTAAAAACTTGCTTTGGAAATTAGAAATATGAAAGCAAGTAAATTGTCAGAATTAACCAATGTAAATAAGTCTACTATTTCTCAATATCTTAGTGGAGAGTATGAAGCAAAAAAAGATAGGGTAGAACTATTTTGCAGAAGTTTTAAATGTAAATGAGCTTTGGTTGCGAGGGCTATGAATTTCCTATGGAAAATGGAGATGATAAAGAAAAAGATTTTTTTAATTAAAGAGTATCAGTTAAGTGCAGACGAAATAAGAGAATACGAAAATATAGCAATGACTACTTCAACGCTTATGTTTAATGGAAAGCCAGCATCAGAAGAAGACAAAATTGAATTAGAGAAAGTTTTGAAGGAATTTTTTTGTTCGAGCATTGCTTAAAAAGAGGCTGATGAAAATAATGACAGAAAGAAGAAAAAGAAATTCTAAAAATTAATTGATGATTTATATTTTTGAGTTTGGGACAAAGAATCCTGTAAGTATTTGTAAGGGATTAGATATTGAAATTGTTTCAGCTAATATAGAAATGAAAGGGCTATATACTGTTATTTTAAATTCAAAAATTAATAGTTATTCAATCTTTACTTGAGGGCTTTGCAAAACTTTTTGTCATAGGACATGAACTTTTTCCACGCTCTCGAACATAATTGTGATGAAATAAGATTTTTTTAGAGAACACACTAGTTTTTAAAAACTTCTATCTATGAAGAAGAGGCTAATTTCTTTTCAGTCCAACTTTTTAAAAGATTATATTGAATATCATCAAGATGAAGTTGCTGACTTAGAGATTGCTGAAGAAATAGAAAAAAATTCATATAAATAAAAAGTAAAAAAATAGTTCGTTACTGAGTAAATTTCTTAACGATAAAAAAATCAAGAATTCGCTGCAAATCAGGAAACTCGCTATGCTCAAACACTCCTGAATTTGCTCGGCTCATTCTATTTGATTTTTTTATCTAAAATTTCCATTCGTAACTTACTTATTTTTACTTTTGAATTAAGATTATAATATGAGGTAGTCTTTTTCTTATTTTATTCTCCCTCATAATTTTTCAGGGAACATTATTCTTTCAACACCTTCAATTATTATATGAAGTATCATCATATGAATTTCTTGTACCCTATCTGATGTTTTTCCAGGAACAATAAATTCATAATCACATTGCTTATAAGCTTTCCACCATCTTTTTCCAAGTAAAGCCACAGTTACAAGACCTTGTGCTTTTAGCTTGTTCAACTGCCTTTTATAACATTGGCAGAATTTCCACTAGTTGAAATTCCTATGAACATATCTCCTTCTTTTCCATAGGCTTCAACACCTTTTTGAAAAGATATAATCAAAACCATAATCATTTGCAACACAAGTTATATGAGATGGATCTGATATTGAGATTGCTGGTAAGGCTCTTCTTTTCTTTTCTAAATCTTCCTGTAAATTCTTCTATGAAATGCATAGCATCACAGTTACTACCACCATTACCACAGATTAAAAACTTTGTTTCCTTTAGTAAATATATCAGCTAATTTCTTAGCTACTTTTTCAGTTTCTTTTCTTTCTTCTTCTTCTTCAATGAATTTTTTTAATAATTCTAATTCTGTTTTATATGAAGTTATTAAATTCATATTAACACCTCCTCTAATTTCTAGAACTTTCCATAACTATCTTATGACTTTTAACTAACTCAATAAATTTTGTTATTTGAGATAGATCTTTTTTTATCTTTAGTGATAATAAGTTCATATCCATCTTTAATTTCATCAATTTTAGCTATGACTTTGAAAGTTCCTTTTCTTATATCCTTGTATACAGAATAATATGGAAGTATTACATTCCTATTCCTTCTCTAACAAGACCTTTTATTACTTCCAAATTTCCAAGAACATTGATTTTTAGTAAAGTTAATACCATATTTATCTTCAATATATTCAATAGCTTTATTATTGTTCTGTATAACATTTCTCGTAATAATTGGATCTTTTTCAATATCTTTTATACTATCATAATGTTTTGAACTAACCAAAACATAAGGATGATTTTTCTATAGGAATTATTTCCAAATTAGAATCTGTTATATGTTGACTATCTATTATTATTACGTCTAGTTCTCCTTCTTTAAAGTTTTAAAAAGATGTTCTTTATTTGACATAGTTATATTGTATTCAATTTCGTCATGTACTGAAGAAAAATTCTTTCATAAGACTAGGAAGTAAGGGTTCTGCAATAATAGCTGAAGCTCCTATTGCTATTCTTGCCTTATCTACTTCTATGACTCTCGAAATTTCTTTTTTTCTGCCCTTTTTAACTTTTTCAAAAAAATATCTTCAGCCATTTTTATACAGAGTTTCTCCTGTATAAGTAAGCTTAATTTTTTTGAACTTCTATCGAATAATTTTACTTTTAATATATCTTCAAATTTTTTTACTTGAATAGAAACTGCTGATTGGTTGATGAAAAGTTTTTTTCAGCAGCCTTTGTGAAACTCTTAGCTTTAGCAACTTCGTAAAAAAATTTCTAAATAGTGTAGATCCACTATAATCACTCCCGACTTTATATTTAAGGATTTTTTTAAATATTCTATCACAATTCTTTCATAATTACTATAAATTTTTATTATTTATGAAATATATATTTACTTTTTACCTCTCATATATATTCTTAGGCATATTGGAAGAATTACATATCCTATAAGCATTGATACTACAGCTTTTTACATTAAGAGTAGTTGTCCCATCATCTAATTTATTTGAGAATTGTTGTGCTTCAATTAAACTTCACCAATAGTAAAACAGTAAGTAGTAATGCTATTATTGGAATTATTACATCCATCATAAAACTTTTATTAGCTTGTAAAACTTCTTCTTTATTTTTTTACCATAGAAGAATGAAATTACAGCTAAAGGAACTATTATGAACTGTACAAATCTTGATATTGAACTGATAATGATTATTCCACTCATATTATAATTAAATACCAAGGGAATAACCACAGCTATTATAGCTGTCAATAAGAAAAGATGTTAAAGGTAGTCCTCCTTTGTTCTTTTTGCAAAAAAACTCAGGTATTTGCTTTTCATTTGCCATAGCTTCAAACACTCTTGGAGTATGGAATGAAGTATACATTTATACCAAACATTGACATAAGTGCTCTATAACTATTATTTTTTTGTAATAATTGATTTTTTTAAAAATTGAAGCTAGAACTACTGGTTCTTTTGATGTTACCATAGCTACTGGATCAATATACATAGATACAAATACTATTCCAAAGTATATACAAGCTATTATTACTATAGCTAAAGGTATAGCTCTTGGTAGATTCTTTTCAGGTTCTTCCATATCAGCTGAACCACTTGCAACACTTTTCAAATCCTGTGAAAGCATAAAAAGCACCTATAAGTGCAGTAACAAATACTGAAGTTGTAAATGTTGGAATAAGATTATTTCCATCTGCATCTTTTTAATAGATTCATTTTCTTCTATATGACTTCCACCAGAAAAAAATTAATATACATATACCTGCTATTATCGTTATCGTTAAAGCTCCTACCTTACCTATAGTTGAAATATTACTGATTAATGTAAGTAGTTTTGTCCCTATAAGATTGATAATAAGTAGTATTAACATTAAAGTTATAAAACCTATTGTTACAGTTTTTCATATCAGATGAATCTTTTCCAAAGATAGATAAAGTTGTCTTAACAACTCCCGTTGCCATAACTCCCCAAGCTATACTTGCTGATACAACTCTTGTAATCCCAACATAAGAGCTGACTTCATCTCCAAATGCTGCCTTTGAATAAGCATAAGCTGCTCCTGATTTTACAACATATTTTGATGCAGCAGCAAAAGTTACTGCTAAGACAGCTGCAAAAGCTGCTGCTGCTAAGTAAATCATAGCGGTTACTTCCAACTAATTTTTGCAACAGCTCCAGGTGATAAGAATATTCCTGTTCCAATAATAGAATTTATAGTTAATAGTACTATTGACCAGAAATTCATTTTTTTGATTATTTTGATTATTTCCCATTTCCTCTCAATTCATTACTTATTACTTTTTAGCTTCTTCTATTAGTCTTTTGAAAAGCTCTCTAGCTTCATCACATTCTACTGCTAACATTTCAGGGTGCCATTGCACACCTACTAAAAAAATTTATATGTTTTTATGTTGTATTGCTTCAATTATTCCGTCACTAGCTCTTGCAACAACTTTAAAAATCGTCAGCCACTTTGTCTAAAAGCTTGGTGATGAAAAAGAGTTTACCATAGTTTCTTTTCCAAAAAATTTCTGAAATAATAGAATTTTCTTCTATTTGTATCTTATGAGTTTTTCAATGTTGGTTTAGAAACTTGATTATGTTTTAAAAACACTTTTTCCTATCAATGATAAATCTTGATATAGAGTTCCTCCACCTGCAACATTTATTATTTGAAAACCTCTACATATTCCTAAAAATTGGTAGATTTCTCTTTTTTAGCCTCTTCTAATAAAAGCATTTCATAATCATCTCTTTCAGGGAAAGTTTCTCCTAATAGTGGACTCGGTTCTTGTCCATAGTTATATGGGCTAACATCGTGACCACCTGATATAATCAGTCCATCTATTACTTGTGCTTGACTGATAATAACTTCTTTATCTGTATTAAAAGGGAATTATTAAAGGAACTCCTCCTGCTTTTATAACAGCATCAACATAATCTTTATTCACATAAGCTCTTTTATAGCCTGCAAAACTTCCACTGTCATCAACTATTACACTTGATGATATTCCAATTATTGGTTTCTTTGACACAAATTCCTCCTTTGTATTACATTTTATTAAGTACAGGTATTCCAAGTAGAGACAATCCTTCTTTTAAAAACTTCACCTGTTTTTCTTTATTAATAAGGCTCTTGATTTTTAAAAGTGTCCATATCTTGATTTAAGATAGGACAATTATTGTAGAAACTATTTAATTTCTTAGATAAATCATATAGATAATCTGCAATTAAATTAGGTTTTGAATGTTTCAGCAGCTTTTAATACTGATATTGGGAAAGTCAATAGATGAGTTGCTAAAGATCTTTCAATTTTTATTTTTCTATTTTTAATTTCCACACTGTCGTTCAATTCTATATTTTTGTTCATCTATTTTTTTCTAAGAATAGATTGTATTCTAGCATAAGTATATAGTAAGTATGGTGCTGTATTTCCTTCAAAACTCAACATTTTATCCCATTCAAATACTATATCACTTTGTTTATTTTGAGATAGGTCAGCATATTTAACTGAACTTACTCCTACAACTTCTGCTATATTTTGTTTTTCTTCTTCAGAAAGATTAGGGTTCTTTTCATTTACAACATCATATGCACGACTGTGTGCTTCATCTAATAACTCTTCAAGTTTGATAACATTTCCTTTACGAGTTGATAAAATACCATCAGCAAATCTTATGATACCGAACCAAATATGGTATTTTTCTATATCCCAACCAAGCATATCAGTTATCTTAAAGAATTGTTTAAAATGGTCTTGTTGTCTAGCATCTGTAAGATATATCATCTTATTTACATCATAGTTATCTTTTCTAAATTTAACAGTGGCTATATCAGAAGTAGAGTATAGATATGCTCCATCTTTCTTTTGAACTATGCAAGGGAATAAATTGTCTTTTTCATCAAAAAATACAACCTTAGCTCCATCATCATCAACTGCTAATTTCTTTTCTTCTAATTCTTTTACAACATCTGCCATCATATCATTATAGAAAGATTCTCCATAGTATGTCTGAACCTCCCACGACTGACACCCTACGAGTGCTAGAGTCGCAGGGTTCTTGGGTAGTAGTTGCTTCTGTTAGCCAACTAAATTTACCAAGCTATCCCCATAGTTCCTACGGTTCATATATTTATATATTTAAGCACTTTCTTTTAATAGCCTTAGTCCTTCTTTTAATATGTTTTTGGCTGCATTTATATCTCTATTATGTACAGCTCCACATACTGGACAAGTCCATTCTCTTATACTTAAATCTTTTACTTCTTCATTTCTATATCCACAACAATTACATATTTGACTACTTGCAAAAAAATTTATCTACTCTTACTATTGTTCTTTTTGTACCATTTAGCTTTGTATTCTAGTATTCTATTAAATTCGCTCCATGATACATCTGAGATATTTCTTGCTAATTTATGATTTTTTTACCATATTTTTACTTGTAAGTCTTCAATACAGATAATATCATATTTTCTTATTAACTCTGTTGATAACTTTTTGCAAAAAAATCTTTTTCTTTTGATTTGATATCTTTTCAAAATAATCTTGCTACTTTTTATTCTAGCTTTATTCCTATTTGAACTACCCTTTGGTTTTCGTGATAGTTTTTTGTAATATCGCTAGTTTATTCAAAGATTTTTGCAAATATTTTTGGATTTTCTATTGAGATTTCATCACTGGTAATCGTAAAGTCCTTTATACCTAAATCTATTCCAACATTCTTATTTGTACTTTCTAATTTTTTTCTACTTCCACATCAGTACAACATAAAGATATATAATATTTTCCACTAGGTACTTGGGTTATTGTTGCATTTATTATTCTTCCTTGTGGTTTCATTTTATCTCTTATTTTTTTAGTTTTTCCCTAACTTAGGTACTTTTTATCCATTTATCTAAAAACTCTATATTATTATTTTGTATAATTGGTTCTGTATGATTTTCTATTATCTTTCTTAGATTTAAACTTTGGATAGCCACTTCCACTAAAAAAAGTTCTTATATGCTTTATCTAAATCTTTTAAAGAATTTTGTAAAGAAAATTTATCTACATCTTTTTAACCATTCTTTCTCTTGTTTTTAAAACTGTCAGTGCTTTGCTACATTGACTATATGACATAGATTTTTTTCTCTTCGTTATATAGCTCTTGTTTTAAACCTAAAAAAATGATTATAGACATATCTTACACAACCAAAAAGTACAATTTAATATTGTTATTTGAGTTTTAGTTGGATAAAAATCTAAACTTATATGCTTTTTCCATCTGATTTCACCTCCATTTACCTATATATAGTATACCACTTTTTATACTATAAGTAAATGAAAAAGTAAAATTTTTCTAAATATATGAACCTAAAACTGACTCAGTCGTTTTAGAGGTTGTCGTTCACATAAGTACGCTACCACTTATGCAGTTCTCTTGGCATATACACTCCTTAATAAATTAAGGAGATTAGCCTTGAACTTCTTAATATTTCTATTAAGCACAGACTATATCTTATCCCACAGCTCTATCTGTTTGGGTCTACCCACTTCCACTAGCTTTAGTGTACTTCCCTCAGGAGGAATAGTCGTTGAACCTTACCTTGCGGTCTTGGCTGCTGATTGCCCATTTTTAGCCTTTCCCGAATCTTTGATTTGGGGTATTACTGGCTTAACACTTAGGATTTAACCTTATGCCATCTAGTATATTTTTTCTGCTTTCGCCACTTTCACATTTGTACCATATTATTTAGGTACTATGTTGTAGTTATACTAGCTTTAGGGGTTTCCAGCAATTCGAGTAGTATTGGATAGCTTTTTAAGTTGCTACCTCTACATACATATTTCTATATATGCTGACTATACTTAATAGTCTAACTCATGACTGACACCCTACGAGTGCTAGAGTCACAAGTGTGCGACCATATTTTTAATCAAAATGTACATCTAATCTTTCATATAATTTATTGTATTCTTTTTAAAGATTCTGTTATAAATTCTTTCCAAAGTTTTTGTATTTTCTTCTTCACCATCTTGTACTTTTTTTAAGCTCAGCTCTTGCTAAATCTTCAAGAGAAGGATCTTTTTCTGCTTCTTCAGAGAATTTAACATAAACTCTTTCTAATTCTTCTATAGCATTTTTTTCATAAGCTTCTCTGTTCAGCCATTTTCTGTATCCAACTATCAACTTACCAAACTGTGTTTCCCCAGTCTCCAATATGATTGTCTGCAACAACATCATATCCTAAATATCTGATTATTCTAGCTACTGATTCTCCAATAATAGTTGATCTTAAGTGTCCAATGTGCATTCTTTTGGCAATGTTTGGTGATAGAAATCTATGATAACTTTCCCTTTTCTATTTAAAAAATGAAAAAAATCATAGGCTTCTCCAATTTTCTTTATAGAATCAGAAATATATTTATCTGTTAAGAATATATTTATGAAACCTGGTCAGCAACTTCTAATTTTTCAACAATTTCTCCATAAGGAAACTTAGCCTTTATTTCTTCAGCAATTTTCCTTGGATTATCTCCTATTATTTTTTTGAATTTATCATTGCAAAGTTACATTGATAGTCTCCAAAATTTTTCATTTGTAGCCACTGTAATTTCTACTGGTTTTAATTCTTTATCTGAAAATAAATTGTCAACAAGATTTTTGAAAAATATCTGTTAATTCTTTACTAATTATCTTCATAAACATATCTCCTTTTCTTATTTTTTTGGAATTAAAAACCGACCTATCGCCTCATTATGGTTTTAGTCGTCAAATCCAATAAGTGGTAGTCAGTTATCAAAAACATACAGTATCCGTAATACCTTAAACAGATATTCGTGATGCTTCTGAGCTATTAAAGACAGCGCCAACCCCATGACGACATTAGACCCAAAAACCTCCTGGAAGTAGCGGTAAGGTCAGAAATTTTTTTCTAAAAAAACATTATAACATATTTTCAATAAAATTCAAGGTTTTTAATTTAAATTTTTTTAAAAATAAGTTTAAAATAAACTCTATTTGTTCAAATACTTTTACTATATTATCTAATTCTTTTTAAACCAGTATTTAAACCTGTATCATACACTTTTTGAATTTTTATCTCTATTTTTTTCAAGCCTACCTATCTTTAAAAACTTCTGGAGGTCTTACAACAAAAATTTTTCCTTTATTTTCTAAGTCTTTTATTTTTTTGCAAGAACCTTTTTCATAATCTGTAGCCATATTAGAAGTGATTTTTACTAAATTAGGGTATTTTCTATAGACTAACTTATACAGAAAACCTAACTTATCTTCCTTATATGTTCCTTCTGGTCTTGTTAACACAGCTATTATTTTGTCATAACCTAAGCTCTCACAAAAATCTATAGGAATACTATCAGATATTCCTCCATCTAAATATTTTTACCATTTATTTCTATTATTTTTTTGAAGCAAAAGGTAAAAGCTGATGTAGCTCTTAAATATTCCATTTGTGCAAATGCATCTTCTATTAAAAACATACTCAGGCTTTCCACTTTCAACATTGGTCATAACAACATAGAAGTCTGTCTTTGCTTTTTTTGAATGTTTCATTGTCGAAAACATCTAACTTACAAGGTAACTCATAGAAAGCAAAAATCTTTATTTACAGCATTTCCTGTTGTTATCCAACTATGTAATCCCATATATCTTTTTATCGTCTGCATATTTCTTATTGTATCTAACTGCTCTTTCCTTTTGTTTTGAAACATAGTTCACTCCAAATAAAAGCTCCAGAAGATACCCCAACAATTCCATTTACATTTAATTCTTTTAGCTCAAGTAAAGCATCTAAAACTCCAGCAGAGAAAAGACCTCTCATTCCTCCACCTTCTAATACTAATCCTATTTTCATTTTTACACCTCTTATGTTATTATAACTAATTTTTGACTTGACTATAATTTTATTAAAAAATTATGGTAAAATTAAATTATTATAAATTAGGTAAAGAATTTATTTTAGGAGGGATAATATGGAAAAACTAAAATTATATTTTTGACATAAAAGATTACGACAAAAGAATTTTTAAGAAATATGCTGATGATTTTAATTTTGATATGACATTTTTAAAAAGTAAGATTGACTGAAGAAACAGTTAATTTAACAAAAGGTTATGATGTTGTTTGTGCTTTTTACAAAATGATGTTATAAACAAAAACAACTATAGATATTATGGCTGAAAATGGAATAAAAGCTTTTTGGCTATGAGATGTGCTGGTTTTTAATAATGTTTCTTTAAAAGATATACATAATAGATTTAAAGTGGTTAGAGTTCCTGCTTATTCTCCTCATGCAATAGCAGAATATACAGTTGCTCTTATTCTAGCAGTTAATAGAAAAAAATTCATAAAAGCCTATGTTCGTACAAGAGAAGGAAATTTCTCTATCAATGGTTTAATGGGATTTGACTTAAATGGAAAAAAACAGCGGGTATCATAGGAACAGGTAAGATAGGACAAATTTTAATAAAAAAATACTAAAAAGGATTTAATATGAAAGTTATTGCCTATGACCCTATATCCTAATCAAAAAAAGCAGCTGAAGAACTTGGTTTTGAATATGTAACTTTAGATGAACTATATGCTCAATCTGATATTATTTCTTTAAACTGTCCACTTACAAAAAGAAACTCAATATATGATTAATAGAAAAATCTATGTTGAAGATGAAGGATGGAGTTATACTTGTGAATACAGGTAGAGGAATGCTTATTGATTCAGCTGACTTAGTTGAAGCTTTTAAAAGATAAGAAAATAGGTGCTGTTGCTCTTGATGTATATGAAGAAGAAGAAGATTATTTCTTTGAAGATAAATCTACTCAAGTTATTGAAGATGACATTTTAGGAAGACTTTTATCTTTCTACAATGTGCTTCTTACTTCTCACCAAAGCATATTTTTACACAAGAAGCTGTTGATGCTATAACTTTAACAACTTTAAATAATATTAAAGATTTTTGTTGAAGGTAAAGAACTAGTAAATGAAGTTCCACAAAGTTAATAAAAATTAAAGGGGCTGTTGCAAATTAACAAAAAAAGTAAAAAATAGTTCGTTACTGAGTAAATTTCTTATTTTTACTTTAGAGTTAAAATTTTAATTTTGCAAAAAGCCTCTTTTTTATTAAATGTGTTAGAACACTCGTGGCTCTAGCACTCGTAGGGGTGTTAGTCGTGAGTAGTTCACTAGTAAATTAATCAATATTTAGTTCTCTTTTTTTATAGCTTCTTGTAGTAATTGTGAGAAAATTAATTTTCTTTTCTTTTTCCCAAATCTATAAGCCATTTTTGGCAATGTTACCATTTTATTGACAGACTTATTCTTTTTTTCTCATTCTTACAAAAATCTGTATCTGCTGTTATTAATTGTAACACTTGATTATCTTCTAAATTTTTATTCAATTCTTTATATGAACTTGCTGGTACAATAGGATCATTGTCTTCCTCAGATATTAACATATAACCTTCTAATACATCTTTTGCCATTTTTAAAAGCTTCTTCAATATCTTTCGCACAAGTCAAGCAACCTGGTAAATCAGGAAATGAAATGCTATAACCATCTTCATCTTTTTCAAATACAGCATAGTAATGATATTTCATATAATTCAACTCCGTTCTTTTTAAAGGGGGACTGGCTATTTTAAAGCCAGCTTGTTTTTAAGATACTATTCACAGTTTTAATATGTAAATCTTTATTAGGATGTGGAACAGTAACTTTCCCCTTTTTTGCTAGGATGTTTTGAAGTGATGATGACTACCTTCAACTGATCTAAGTACCCAGCCATCAGCCTCCAACATTTTGATAATTTCTTTTTGAGCTCATATATCCTCCTAACAAAATTATTATAACATATGTAAAAAACATATATCAAATATTTATATAAAAATAAAAAAAGGATAGCCCAAACAATAAACTGCACCCAAAAATCTTAAATAGAAGATTGGAGGTGCAGTTTTTTTATAAATAAATTAAAATATTCAATCTTATCTGCTATTTTCTTCATGCATCCATTTTTGAATTAATAATATACAAATTATATAAATAATTCCAATGAAAAATGCATAATATTTGTAAATAAAAAAAGGTTTTTTTGTGTCTAATATTTTTTTCCAATTATTATCTGTAATCCTATTAAAAAAATACACTTGATAAAGAGCTAACCAAAAGATATAACAGATGACCTTACTTCATTTGAAATAAAAATTATGTACTGTCCCCATAATTTTTAAGCATAGCCATTTTATAATTAAATCCTAGAGAAACTATCCCAACTAAATATAAAAATCAAATTGTGAGAGCAATAGATAACTATTAGAGACACAGGTATTAGAGAGGTACATAAAAACATATACAAATTCTTTAATATTTCTTTTACTGATAAAAGCACTTATAGCAAAAAGATATCAAATAAAGACTATATACACTACCAAGTCTACTTCCAGTTATTCCTAATGATTTCCCTACAGGTTTGCCATATGAAGAGATAAATAGAATAAAATGAATAACTTGAAGTTAAAGCAAGAGTATATATCCATAGTTTACGCTCTTTTATAAAAAAATAGTAAACTTTTTACCAATCTTTACTAAATCAGTTTCAGTACTTTTTATTATCTTCAAAACTAAAATATATGAATACTCCATTTACTATATACAACATCCCCGAAATAATTAATAAAGTCTTATACTGAACCTCCCACGACTGACACCCTACGAGTGCTAGAGTCGCAGGGTTCTTGGGTAGTAGTTGCTTCTGTTAGCCAACTAAATTTACCAAGCTATCCCCATAGTTCCTACGGTTCATATATTGTATATTTAAGCACTTATACCTAATATCTTTAGTCCTTCTTTTTAATATGTTTTTTTGGCTGCATTTATATCTCTATTATGTACAGCTCCACATACTGGACAAGTCCATTCTCTCACACTTAAATCTTTTTACTTCTTCATTTCTATATCCACAACAATTACATATTTGACTACTTGCAAAAAAATTTATCTACTCTTACTATTGTTCTTCCATACCATTTCGCTTTTATAACTTAGTATTCTATTAAATTCACTCCATGATACATCTACAATATTTCTTGCTAATTTATGATTTTTTTACCATATTTTTTTATTTGTAAATCTTCAATACAGATAATATCATATTCTTTTTATTAGCTCTGTTGATAACTTTTTGCAAAAAAATCTTCTCTTTGATTTGATATCTTTTCAAATAATCTTGCTACTTTTTATTCTAGCTTTATTCCTATTTGAACTACCCTTTGGTTTTTCGTGATAGTCTTCTTTGTAATATAGCTAGTTTATTCAAAGATTTTTTTGTAAATATTTTTGGATTTTCTATTGAGATTTCATCACTGGTAATCGCAAAGTTCTTTATACCTAAATCTATTCCAACATTTCTTTATTTGTACTTTCTAATTTTTTTCTACTTCTACATCAGTACAACACAGAGATATATAATATTTTTCCACTAGGTACTTGGGTTATTGTTGCATTTATTATCCTTCCTTGTAGTTTCATTTTTATCTCTTATTTTTAGTTTTCCTAACTTAGGGTACTTTTTATCCATTTATCTAAAAAAACTCTATATTATTATTTGTATAATTGGTTCTGTATGATTTTCTATTATCTTTCTTAGATTTAAACTTTTGGATAGCCCTTTCCACTAAAAAAAGTTCTTATAGGCTTTATCTAAATCTTTTAAAGAATTTTTGTAAAGAAAAATTTATCTACATCTTTTAACCATTCTTTCTCTTGTTTTTAAAACTGTTAATTCTTTACTACACTCACTATATGAAATAGATTTTTTTCTCTTTGTTATATAGCTCTTGTTTTAAACCTAAAAAAATGATTATAGACATATCTTACACAACCAAAAAGTACAATTTAATATCGTTATTTGAGTTTTAGTTGGATAAAATCTAAACTTATATGCTTTTTTTCCATGTGATTTCACCTCCATTTACCTATATATAGTATACCACTTTTTATACTATAAGTAAATGAAAAAAAGTAAAATTTTTCTAAATATATGAACCTAAAACTGACTCAGTCGTTTTAGAGGTTGTCGTTCACATAAGTACGCTACCACTTATGCAGTTCTCTTGGCATATACACTCCTTAATAAATTAAGGAGATTAGCCTTGAACTTCTTAATATTTCTATTAAGCACAGACTATATCTTATCCCACAGCTCTACCTGTTTGGGTCTACCCACTTCCACCAGCTTTGGTGTACTTCCCTCAGGAGGAATAGTCGTTGAACCTTACCTTGCGGTCTTGGCTGCTGATTGCCCATTTTTAGCCTTTCCCAAATCTTTGATTTGGGGTATTACTGGCTTAACACTTAGGATTTAACCTTATGTCATCTAGTATATTTTTTCTGCTTTCGCCACTTTCACACTTGTACCATATTATTTAGGTACTATGTTGTAGTTATACTAGCTTTAGGGGTTTCCAGCAATTCGAGTAGTATTGGATAGCTTTTTTTAAGTTGCTACCTCTACATACATATTTCTATATATGCTGACTATACTTAATGGTCTAACTCATGACTGACACCCTACGAGTGCTAGAGTCACAAGTGTGCGACCATATTTTTTTAATCAATGTTGAAAAAAACGAAATGATAAATCCTGTTAAAACTCCTATAATATTAGTTAAAAAAACTGACTTTGTGCATTAATTTTAAAAAAATATTCTTGTTTTTCTTTATTATTTTTAATACTAATACTATTTACAAACCAAGGAAATAATGTTCCACTAACCTGTGATTCTCCTAAACCAAGCAATATCCCACTAATATATAGCATAAGTACATTATAACTTTTTGCTATTATTATTGTTGCTATCCCCATAAATATCATACCAATTGTAAAAATTCTTAACCGTCCATATTTATCAGCAAAAACTTCCAGTTGGATAATCAAATATCATTTGAGAAAATAAAACTAAAGACCATATGAATCCAATTTGAGTATTATTTATACCAAGTTGTAACAAAAAGGCAGTTATCACAGAACTATATAAAATTGATGATATATTATAAGAAGTTTCTCCCCAAATCAAGCCAATAAAAATTTTTTCATATTAATAACTCCTAATTTAGTAATGGATAATGAAATCTTTTTCTAAATAAATTTTGAGTTATTTTAATTACATCTTCTTTGCAACCTCCTCAACAACTTTCCTTAAAAATTAGATTTGTTTAACAGATAATCCTTTATTATATTATTTTCTATCAGCAATAAGTTTATCTGCCATAAGATTAGCAAGTTCTATTAATCTATCTCTTTCAATAGGAGTAACATGACCTTTTTATTTCTATAGGCTCTCCTATTTGTTCCAGACCTGGTAGACTGTCAGCAAATTCTTTTTATTTTCTTTACTCCTCCACCACTCCACATCATATTTCCAAAAGATACCTAAGTATCTATTTTTTTTAAACCATAGTTTTTGTAATTTATGTAGTAAAGGCTCCATCTTTGGATATACATCATTATTATGAGCACAAGAACCTAGCATAAGTCCTTTATATTTCCAAATTGTACTGAAGATATATGAGTGGTCTGTTTTAGATGAGTCAAAGATGATAACATCTTTTATTCCTCTGTTACCTAATTCTCTTCCTAAATATTCAGCCATTTCAGCTGTATGACCATACATACTTCCGTAAACTATAACTACACCTTCTTTTTGTAGGGTTCCATATTCGCCCATTTTTTTGATATCTTTCTATAAGTTCTTTTATATATTTTTCTCCAAATAAGTCCATGTGATGGGCAAATACATGAAATTTCAAGTGAAGATAATTTCTTTTAAAAACAGCATTTACTGGTGCACCAAACTTACCAACTATATTAGAATAGTATCTTCTCATTTCATCAGTAAAAGAAATCTGTGTTTACTTCATCGTCAAAAAAACAGCTCCATCTAGAGCTCCAAAAGCTTCCAAAAGCATCATTTGAGAATAAGATTTTTATCAGTCATGTCATAAGTTGCCATAGATTCTGGTACAGTGTACCATAGGCATTAAATAGAAAGTTAACTTATGTTTTTCCTAAGTCTAAAAACATCTTTTTCTTTTTACTATCATTACTCTTTTCATCAGGTAGGTCTACACCTAATAATTTTAACATCATTATAGTTTTTGCATTTCCTACAACTTTTAATTCTGGATAAATTTTTAATAGACTTTTTGATTGAGCCAGAATGATCAGGTTCAACGTGATTTACTATAATGTAGTCAATAGAGCAGTACCTATCATTGCTTCTATTTTACTAAGAAAAATTTCCATTTTCCCCTTCCTCAACACCATCAATAATGCAAATTTTTTTCATCCAATATTAAATATGAATTGTATGTAACTCCATTATCTAAAGGAATGTAATTTTTCAAATCTTTGAGTTTTTCTATCGTTAACTCCAATCCAAATAATATCATCATTTATTTTTTTGTACAACAATACATTATTTCCTTTCCTCCTTCAAAAAAACTATAGTTTATTGTTAAATATTACTTAACATTATCATAATAGATTTATTAACTTTTTTTCAATATATTTTTTTAAAAATATTATAAAAATTTAAAAAAAGAGAATCTTTAAGTTTTTAATTCTCAAAAATTCTCTTAATGTATTAGCTCATAGTCTAAATTACTTTATCATATTGAAAAAAATTAATGTATTGGCTTTTCTTCTTTTTCTTGAGCAGTCCTCATATCCCACGACGGCTTTTTAAACATATAAAATATAAAAGGTGGAATCCTAACAAAAATACAACTATTGCCACAACGATAGGATACATATTACGAGGTATTGCTGCTTCACTTGTGGTAGGAATAAAACTCATAACAAATGCAAGTGCACAAGAAATAAATCCTATTCCTGATACAATATTGACTGCTGGAACTTTATATCCTCTTTCTATACTAGGTTCCTTTTTTTCTCAAAACTATAATAGCAGCAAACATAAGCATATACATTATAACATACAAAGCTGCAGCCATACCTATAAGTGCTATGAACACATCAGAAACATCAGGAAATAAGACATAAATCATAGCAAGAATTGTTACAATTATACCTTGAAAAACAAGTATATTTACTTGTACATTATTTTTATTTACCTTTTGTAGAATTGGAGGTAACAAACCTGTTTTTTTCCTGCATCTAAAAAGTCCCTTTGAAGGTCCTGCAACCCAAGTTACAACAGAAGAAATTGCTCCAAAAAACATTGCTCCTGACATTACATTACTCATCCAGCTGATATTAAGTTTTTTTCAAAAACTCTTGAAATGCAACCATTATTCCATTTGCCATACCAAGTTTATCTGCTGGAATAGCTATTGCAATAGCTAATGTTGGAAAAAAACAAATACACATAATATTAAAATAAATGCAAAGAGCAATAGCTTTTAGTGAAATCTTTTTGGGATTTTCCATTTGTCCAGCATGTACTGCATTCATTTCCATACCCGCATAAGAAAGAACATTACTTACAATTAATACAAGAGAAGAAATTCCTGTTATTTTTGGGAATATATGAGCTTTGTAAATAAGATTCTGAAATTGGTTGACCTTGAGCTATCCAAAAGTAATCCAAGTATTATTAATATAGCTCCTGGTATTAAAACTCCTATCATTCCTCCAATTGAACTTACTTTTAGCAAAAAGATTTCCTCCCTTAAAAAGCAAGAAAAGTTGAGAACCAATAGACTACTATTATAACAACTGCTGTAAATAATCCAGAGTTTGATAAATCACCTCTGTTTATTGTGAAAGCCAATGCAGCTGCCACAAAAAGCAAGTTGAACTGGATACCAAACAACATTTTGTATCCACTGTAACCAAATTGCTACAAATCCCATACGATTTCCAAATGCTTCACGAATCCAAACATATATTCCACCTTTATAAGTAGTAGCAAATTCTGCACTTACCAATGAAGTTGGAATTAAAAAAATAATATTGCTGGTATAATATACATTAGAATAGAAGCTCTTCCCTCTTCTGCCATTGGAGGTAATGTACGTAAAGAAGCCACACATATTGTTGTCATTACAGCTATTTGAAATATAGATAAAGTATTCTTTTGTATAGAATCATTGTTTTTTTAATTTATCTTCATTCATTTAGATTATCTCCTTACTATTAGTGATGAAAGCCTCCAGCATTAGTCTTAGGGCATTTCATGTTCAAGATTTTCAAGATATTCAACTTGAGATTTAATATCGTCTAAAAATCTATCAGCAAGATCCATACTAAGTCCATTTCTTACAACTATTCTTTGAACAGTTATATTTGTTAGATCTACTGGCATTGGATAAGCTGGGACTTGCCAACCTTTCATACGTAATCTATCTGATAGATCATATAAAGTCCATTTACGATTAGGAGATTCTTTTTAACATCCAAGCAAATACTGGTATATCTGTTGGATGATTCCAAAGTGTAAACATATCCATTTTACTAATTTCATTAGCAAGATGATTTGCTACATCCATTGTAGATTGTTGTACTGTTTTATATCCATTGAATCCATATCTTAAAAATGCCCAATATTGTAATAATATTTGTGCGACCTGGACGAGAGAAATTCAATGCAAATGTTGGCATTTCTCCTCCAAGATAACTAACTTTAAATATAAGACTTTCAGGAAGATGTGCTGTACTACGCCAAACTACCCACCCAAGTCCAGGATAAACTAAACCATATTTATGTCCTGATGTATTAATAGAATATACTCTTGGTATACGAAAATCCCACTCTAAATCAGGTTGTATAAATGGAGCTATCATACCTCCAGAAGCTGCATCAACATGTATAGGAATATCTAATCCTGTATCTTTTTCAATTTTATCCAAAGCCTTAGCAATATCTTTTTACTGGTTCATACATTCCTGTATAAGTTACTCCCCATTATTGCTACAACACCTATTGTATTTTTCATCTACATATTTTTTTCTAAGTCATATCCATCTAAAACTTTATGATCCAAACTTATTGGAACATATCTTGGCTCAACATCGAAAATAATTACAAAAACTTTTCCCAGCAAACTTGTACTGCTGAACTCATTATAAGATTAGGACGAGCAGTAGATTTTCCAAGTTTTCTCATTTTTTCTTGCCATCTACGTTTTAATGCTAAAGCTCCAAGCATACATGCTTCAGATGAACCAGTTGTAGAACAACCAATAGCATTATCAGGATCTGGTGCATGCCAAAGATCAGCAAGCATGTGCCAACAATTTGTTTCAACCCTTGCAGTAGCAGGGATATTCATCTTTGTCTATTGCATTCTTATCGAATGTTTCAGAATATAATTTGTTTGCATTCTCATCCATCCATGTTGAGACAAAAGTTGCTAAATTTAAACGAGCATTTCCATCTAACATAGATTCATCATGTACTATTTGATATGCTGTTTCTGGTAACATAGAATCTGTTGGGAAACGATCCACTGGTGCAGATGTAATTTCACCTGGACGTGCAAAAAAATTGGATTAATTTCAATAGTTTTTAGTAAAAATTTTTTTAGTCATTTTTAATCCTCCTTTTTAACAAAAAATTTTCATTGTGCCGTTAAAACATTATGTTATTAAATTTAGATAAACATATTATCTATCTTGGGGACTATTATAGTACTTTATAATTTGATTGTAAAGTATCTATTTTTAATTAATATTTTATTAACTAAATTTCTTTTTAAAATAAATAAAAAAACTGCACTTTATTTTTTTATTTAAAAAAATTTGAGTGCAGTTTAAAAATTATTTATAACAGCTTTTTGTTTTTTTAATATTTTTAAGTAATTAGATAGCAGCTAATTTCTTTCCAACTTCTTTTAATTGAGCTAATTCTTCATCACTTGGTTCTTCATTTGCAAGAATAGGCATATCAACTATAGTAGCTCCAAATCCTTCTAATTGAGCTTTCCAGTTATCAGCATATTCTCCACCTCCCCATCCGTAAGAACCGAAGATATATACTTTTTACCTTTGAATTTATCTCCTGCTTCTTCCATGAATGGTAATAAGTCATTTTCGTCTATTACTTCTGCTCCTGTTGCTGAAGATCCCATAACTATAACATCACTTGAAAGGATAGCATCTTTATCCATTGCATTTGATTTGTAAACAGTTACTGCTCCTCCTGCTTCAACTATTCCTTCTTCAATAGCTTTTGCCATTTTTTCTGTATTTCCAGTTGCACTATAATAAACTAAACTAATTTTACTCATTTTACTCCTCCTAATTTTTAATATATCTTTTATTTTAAATTTTAAACTTTACTTAATAAGTCATAATTATATTATATATATAAATATAAAATTTTGCAAGTTTTATTTTTAAAAAAATAACAAAAAAGACACTAAAAACTTTTTGTCTTTAGTGCCTCAATGGTTTTAAATCTTAGTAGTTAACTGCTCTTCTTTTTGAATTTAGCTTTGTCTGCTCCACAAACAGGACATTTACCTGGTGCGTCATTTCCATAATGTAGGTGTCCACAATCCATACATTCCCAAGCTACTTTTTTTCTTCTGAATGGAATACAGTTCCATTTTTAATGTTTTTCTAATAATTTTCTGTATCTTTCTTCGTGTTCTTTTTCAATTTGTCCAACCATTTCAAATTGTTTAGCAAGTTTCATGAATCCTTCTTCTCTTGCTTCTTCTGCAAATTTAGCATACATATCTGTCCATTCATAGTTTTCTCCTGCTGCTGCATCTGCAAGGTTAACTATTGTTTCAGGGATAGTATCTCCATGTAAAAGCTTTGAACCAAAGTTTAGCATGTTCTTTTTCATTGTTAGCTGTGATATCGAATAATTCAGCTATTTGTTCATATCCTTCTTCTTTAGCAACTTTTTGCATAGAAATTATATTTATTTCTTGCTTGTGATTCTCCAGCAAAAGCTGTCATTAAATTCTTTTCTGTTTTACTTCCTTTTAAATCCATGTCGTATCTTTCTCCTTTTTCAAAAATAAAATATATTTTTAAAAATACCAAATTATAGTTTAAAAGTATTTTTATCACTTATAAAAATTATCTGTCAAATTTAATTACTTTGAAAAAATACAAGAAATTTTAAAAATAAAAAGAAAAATAATTCGTTACTGAGTAAATTTCTTAACGATAAAAAAATCAAGAATTCGCTGTAATTTCAGAAACTTGCCAACAAGTTGGCTTCAGACACTCCGACAATTACTCGGCTCATTCTATTTGATTTTTCATCTAAAATTTCCATTCGTAACTCATTTATTTTTTTCTTTTAAATCAATATTTTTAATTTGTAATTTTTAGTATAGTCCAGAAGTTCCTTCTTCTAAGTCAATTAAGATATTTTTTTCATTTGTGTATAGTGTTCTAAGATAACTTTGTGAGTTTCTCTTCCTATACCTGATTTTTTATATCCTCCAAATGGAGCATGTTCTGGAATTTGGTTATAAGTATTTACCCATACTCTACCAGTTTGAATTTCTCTTGCAAGTCTTAAAGCTCTATTGATATTCTTTGTGAATACTGCTCCTCCAAGTCCATATTCACTATCATTTGCTTGAGCAATAACTTCATCATCTGTTTTAAATTTAATTACAACAGCAACTGGTCCAAAGATTTCTTCTTGAGATACACGACAACCATTGTTTACATTAGTTATTAGAGTAGGTCTTACAAAGTTTCCTTTGTCACAACCATTTTCTGTATATTTTACTCCTCCTGTTAAAACAACTCCACCTTCTTGTTTAGCAATTTCAACATAGTCTAGAATAGTTTTTACTTGTCTTGCATCTATTTGGCTTCCCATTACAGTTGTAGGATCTAATGGATTTCCAATTTTAATATTTTCAAATTTCTTTACAAGTTTTTCTACGAATTCATCATATATTCCTTCTTGTACGAATATTCTTGAACCTGCACAACAAACTTGTCCTTGGTTGAATAATATTCCAAGTTGAGGCTCCTTCAAGTGCTTTTTCTATGTCAGCATCATCTAAAATGATATTTGCTGATTTTCCACCTAATTCAAGAGTTGCAGGGTATTAATTTTTTTCTGCTGCTGCTAAAGCTATATCTCTACCTACTGCTGTTGAACCTGTGAAAGCTAATTTATCTAAATCAGGGTGATTCTTTAAAAATTCTCCTGCTGTGCTTCCTTTTCCTGTAATTAAGTTTACAACTCCTTTAGGAATTACATCTTGGATAAGTTCCATTAAAAACTAATAAGCTTAATGTTGTTGTACTAGATGGTTTTAAAAACAACTGTATCTCCTGCTGCTAAAAGCTGGTGCTAGCTTCAAGCTGCCATTAAGAATGGGAAGTTCCAAGGAATAATTTGTCCTACAACTCCTATAGGCTCTCTTAAAAATTAAACTTAAAAAACTTTTCATCTAAAAACAGTTGCTTGCCCTTCGTCTGCTAAAATACATCCTGCAAAAATATCTAAAATGACTTGCTGCTAAAGGAATATCAACTAAAGTTGTTTCTCTTATTGGCTTACCATTATCCATAGTTTCAACAGTTGCTAATAGTTCTTTATTTTTCATCTATGATATCAGCAATCTTATTTAAAAATTTTAGCTCTTTCCTTTACAGTAGTTTTTTTCTCCAAGTTTTTAAATGCTTCTTTTTGCACTTTTAACTGCTAAATCAACATCACTTTCACTTGCATCAGGGAACTCTGATAATAATTCATTGTTATAAGGAGCATATGTCTTTACCATAACTCCATTGCTTGAATTTACCCATTCTCCATTGATAAACATCTTATATGATTTTTAATATATTTTCCATTGAATTCACCTCTTTTTAATTTTTTTAATTCCTGACCAATTTTGTCATAATTAATTATAGCACAGAACTTTAAAAAATAAAAGAGGAATTATTACAAAAAGTAAAAAAATTCCCCTTTTTATTCTATTCAAATTTATTTTTTTATAAAAATTTTCCTGCTTTATCACTCAAATTTCTTAGATAACGATATATTTTTCATTATCATCACCAAAGAATAGAACTGAGTTTAATTTATCTGAATTTAATTTTCCATCTTCAATTAAGATAGGATTAACAACCCTTTTCTTTATACTTGCTATAATATTGGCAGTCTCACCATACATTACAACATTTTCTACCTTACATTCCATAGAAACAGGACAAGCAATAAATATTGGTGCGTCAATAAATTCTCCTATTTCATAATCCAATTTACTAAGTTGAATTTTTATCTACTTTTATGAAAAAAATCCACCTATTTCAATTTCATACATTAAGTTTTCACTAGGAATATTTACAGTAAATTCTTTGAAGTTCATAATTTGTTTAGCTGCATTACTTCTACAATGAAGTCCTATAACCATCATATCTCCTAATGTATATGATGAGCTATTAGTTGTAAAATTATATTTAAAAATTAGCATCCTTATATCCAAGTAAAATTACTGGAAAAACCATAGTACAATTTTTGAAGTTTCATAATTCTTTCTCATATCTTTTTATACCTTTCTAAATCAGTGAACTAAATTTCTTTAGTATATTCTTTTTAAAAATGCTTGTTCAGTCTTAGTTAAATAAGGCTTTTAATTTTTTTCATAAACTTCTTTATGATAAGTATTTAATTGTTCTTTTTCTTCTTTAGTTAAAAGACTTTTTACTATACCGTCTAAGTCAATAGGTGCATAAGTGATAGTTTCAAATTCTAAAAATTGTCCATGTTCAGTTTCACAAGCTTCTTTTACTAGAAGTTCATTTTCTATTCTGATTCCATGGCTACCTTCAATATATGCCCCTGGCTCATTAGTAACTATCATTCCAACTTCTAATCTTTGAGGATTATATTGAAATCTTATTCCATGTGATTCTTCATGTACATTTTAAAATATGTCCTACTCCATGTCCTGTTCCACATTTATAATCTATTCCTACATTCCATAAGAATTGTCTAGCTAGAATATCTAAGTTTGTTCCTGTTGCTCCAAACAAGAATTTTGCTCTCGATAGTGCTAACATTCCTTTTAAAAACTAAAAGTATTATCTATTTTTCTTGTTTTTCCAACTTTTCCTAAGAAGAAAGTTCTTGTTATATCAGTAGTTCCTTTAAGTATGTTCCTCCTGAGTCAAGTAAATATACTCCATCTTCTATTTTAGTTGAATTTTTTTCAGGAGCTGAATAGTGCATCATAGCTGCATTTTTTTCCAAAAAGCTGATATAGTATGGAAACTTAAATCTATGTATCCTTCTATTTTTTTCTCTTAGAGAATTAATTTTTTTCTTCAGCAGAGAATTCTGTGATATTTCCCTTTTTATAGTTATTTTTAGCCAGTACATAAATTTAACTATAGCAACTCCATCTTGAACATGAATATCTCTTGTGTTAGCTATTTCAGTTTCATTCTTATGTGCCTTTAAATATGTACTAGGATTCATAGCATTGATTAAGTTATTCTTACTGATAGCTTCATAGATAGCATAGCTAGTTTTATTAAAAGTCAACTAAAAATATTTCCTTTTTAATTTTTTTATATCTTCAAAAGAATTCAAAATATCCTTTAACTTCTACTTTGTTATCTTTAAAATATTTTTTTCAGCTTCCTTATTTAATTTATTTTCATCGATATATAGGCTTGCTTTCTTTTCAGAAATTACTGTAAATGATAGAGCTACAGGGTTATGTTGAACATCGTCACCTCTGAAATTATATATCCAAGCTATGTCATCTAAACTTGAGATAATATTATAGTCTGCATTTTTTTCTTTTTTAAACTTGCTCTTATTTCTTTTACTTTTTCCCTTATATGATTTTCCTGTATATTTATTTTCTAAAAATAAATATCTTTTCAGCTACTAAAAGCTGGTCTTTTTATCCCAAACTTCTGCTAACAAGTCAAAATCAACAATCTTAAAAATTTTTTTCTTTGAAAGAATTTCATTCACATCAGAAGATAAAAGTATCTTTGCATCTATTCCTATTTTTGAATTTTCTGCTAACTTAGAAACTATATATTCTTTATATGTAGGAACACCAGGATTACCTTGTTTAAATAATTTTATTTCACTACCTTTTAATTGATTTTCAGCTTGGATATGATATCTTCCATCTGTCCATAGGCAAGCCTCATCGTTGAATATAACTAAAATTCCTGCTGAACCTGTAAAAACCTGATAAATATTCTCTTCCTTGAAAATAGCCACCTATGTATTCACTTTGGTGATAGTCAGAACTTGTTACAATATAGGCATCTACTTTGTGTTTCTTCATACTTTTTCTAGCTTCTTCAATTCTTTTGTTGATTTCCATTCTAAGCTCCCTCCAATTTAATGAGTCTTCTTTTATTCTACTGTTACAGATTTTGCAAGATTTCTAGGTTTATCCACATCAAAACCTTTTTCTAATGATGTATAGTAAGCCAAATATTGTAGAGCAACAACTGCAAGAACAGGACTTAATAATTCTCCACTATCTTTGATTTGAATTACGTCATCTCACAACTTCAGGAACTAAACTTCCTTCCTTACAAACCCCGACAACATAAGCTCCTCTAGCCTTAACTTCTTTTATATTTGATACAACTTTTTCATCCATTTCTAAGTTAGTAGAAATAGCAACAACTAAAACTCCTTGTTCTATAAGGGCTATACTTCCATGCTTTTAACTCCCCTGCAGCAAGAGCTTCAGTATGAATATAGTTGATTTCCTTCATCTTTAAGCTACCTTCTCTAGCAACTTTTTCATCTATTCCTCTACCAAGATAGAAACCATTTTTACATCTTTTTATTCTCTTAGCAATTTCATGTATCTTTTTCTTTTTTTCTTTTATAAGTTCACTTATATTTTCTTTTACTAAATTTATATCAGAAATATATTTTACATAATCTTTTCTTCTAATTTTCCAAGTTTTGCTCCCATATATAGAGATAATAGATATAGAACTAAAACTTGTGAACTATATGCTTTTGTAGAAGCAACTGAAATTTCATATTCTGCAAGAGTATAGATAACATTGTCTGCCTCTCTTGTAATTGTTGAACCTAGAACATTAGATATTGCTAAAGTTTTTGCTCCTTTTTCCTTTGCATATTTCATTGACATTAAAGTATCAATAGTTTCTCCTGATTGACTTACAAAAATGGCTAAAGTCTTATCAGTTATTACAGGGTCATTGTATCTAAATTCAGAAGCTATATCTGTAAATACATCTATTCCCAATAATTTTTCATAAAATATTGTCCTTGTAAACCTGCATAATAAGCTGTTCCACAAGCAACTATATATATTCTGTCTATATTATGTAAATTTATTCCTTCTAATTGTTCATCGAAATTTACATTCTTTTCTTTTATCTGTGTAAACACCTAAAGTTTTTCAAAAAAATTTCAGGTTGCTCTTCAATTTCTTTTTATCATAAAGTGAGCATAACCACCTTTTGAAGCTTGTTCAAAGTTCCATTCAACTTTTCTTAACTTCTCTCTTTACCTCTTTTTCATCTTTTATCATAGATAGTAACATTATCTTTTTGTTACTAAAGCAACATCTCCATCTTCAAGATAAATGATATCTCTTGTGTATTTCAATATAGCTGACACATCTGAAGCTATAAAATTTTTGATGTTCTCCAAGCCCAACAATTAAAGGACTATGACTTCTACAACAGATCATTCTATCAGGGAAATCTTTTATGAATTATAGCGAAGGCATAAGTTCCTCTTATTCTTTTTAAAAACTTTTTAAGAGTTGAATATAAATCTCCATCATATAGTTTTTGAAAAATAGTTGAGCAACTACTTCTGAATCTGTATCTGAACTAAATTTTACCCCTTGTTCTAATAATTCTTTTTGATTTCTACATAGTTTTCAATAATTCCATTGTGTATAAGTGCAACATCTCTGTTTTCACTATAATGAGGGTGAGCATTTCTATCTGTAGGTACTCCATGAGTTGCCCATCTAGTATGACCTATACCTGTACAAGAAAAGAACTTCAAATTGTTTCATATGATTTCTTAAATTATCTAATTTTTCCTTCTTTCTTTTCTATTTGTATCCCTTTATCAGTTACAAAGGCAATTCCTGCTGAATCATATCCTCTGTATTCAACCTTTTCAAGTCCTTCTAATAGAACCTCCACCGCATTCGTGTTGGTTCCTGAATATCCAATTATTCCACACATAAAAAACCTCCTAAAAATTTTTCATTATAAAAATAGGAGACTGTTACAATTATTTCTTTGTTACATAGATCACTCTATGTTTTTGTTAATAATGGTTGTAACCACCTTTGAAATATCCGCCGAAAATTCGATAATTTCAATCCTCGTCAACTCAAAAATAGAGTTCTGGCGCTTCTTTACATAAATCTCCTATTTTTAAATTATATTATAGTTTGAATAATTTAGCAAGAAATATAAAAAAATATTATAAGAAAAAAAGCAGGAATTTCTTCCTGCTTTTAGTTTAAAAATTTTTTTCTAACTATTTAGCTTCTACAGTAACTGGAACTTCTTTAAGATCTCCTAAAGTTAAAACTCCTTCTGTACCTTTCATAGCTATTTCGTTTCCAGCTTCATCAGCATATCTTTCTCCAGAAGCAGTTTCTGCATTTTCAATTCAGTAACTTTTCCTTCTGCATCAGTTAAAGTAGCTGTAGCTCCATCAGCAGCAACTTCTAAAGTGAATTCCCTTTTCCATCTTCAGTTTTAACTGAGAATGATTTTGCTTCAGCGGCAGCTTCAGTTGTTGTTGCAGCAGCTTCAGTAGTTGTTGCAGTTGCTTCAGCAGCTGGTTGTTCAGCTGGTTTTTCTTCTTCTTTCTTTTCTCCACAAGCTACTAAGAATAAGCTCATAGCTAGTGCTAACATTGCAAAATTTTTTCATTATATATCCCTCCTTGATTTTCTGTAGCTATAATACATTATTTTCTAATAAAAATCAAGTATTTTTAAACTTTTTCTAAGTTCACTCTTATTTTGTTTTTAATGATTATGTATCATTTTAAAAATATCTGTTTTTATTTTTAATAGGTTAGGGAGTTCAAAAAGCGAATAAATGACCTATTTTTAGATATATAATTTGAATAGTTTTTATGTATTTTATATATCAAAAGATATTTTTAAGCTATATTTTTTTCATAAATTCTTTAACTTCATTTTTGATTTCATTAGCAGTTGATAGTTCTAAAAATTCTTTCAACTAGCTTTTTCACATTCTTTTTATCTAATTTCATTAGAATTCTTTTTAACTCTCGGTATTGAAATTCCTGACATAGAAAAAGAATCTAGTCCCATACCAAATAAAATTGCTACTGCATTTTCATCTCCCGCAAATTCTCCACACATTGAAATTTTTTATTCCACCTTCATGCTCCATCTATTAACATTTTAATAGCTTGTAGTACTGCTGGGTTATATGTATCATATAGATTGGCAATTTTTCATTTCCTCTATCTACAGCTAAAAGTATATTGTGTTAAGTCATTTGTTCCTATCGAGAAGAAATCACATTCTTTTGCAAAAATACTTTGCTCTAAATGCAACAGCTGGAGTTTCAACCATTATTCCTAACATTATATTCTCATCAAACTCTATACCTTCTTCTCTAAGTTCCTTCTTACAGTTTTCAAATATAGCTTTTGCCTTTCTAACTTCCTCTATATCCATTATCATAGGTAGCATAATTTTTATTTTGACCATATTTTGAAGCTCTTAGTAAGGCTCTAAATTGAGTTTTTAAAATTTCTTGTCTATCTAAGCAAACTCTTATCGCTCTCCAACCTAAAAAATGGATTTTCTTCCTGTGGTAATTCCATATATGGTAATGATTTATCTCCACCTATATCCATAGTTCTTATAGTTACAGGATATCCTTTTTAAACCTTCAGCTACTATTTTATATGCTTCAAATTGTTCATCTTCTGTTGGAAAACTATCTTTTTCCATAAATAAGAACTCTGTTCTATAAAGTCCTATTCCAAAACCACCATTTGAAATAATTCCTTTTTAAGTCATTAGGAGACCCTATATTCCCCAAACATCAACTTTTTGTCCCATCTTTTTGAAACAGCTTCTTTATCTTTTAAAGCCTTTAATTCTTCTTTTTCTTTTAAGAAGTTTTCTCTTTTTCTCTATATATCTTTTAAAGTTTCTTCATCAGGATTTACTATAACTTCTCCTTTTTAATGCATCAACTATTAAGATTTGATTATCTTCTAAGTTTTTCTAAAAACTGCTCCTACTCCAACAACAGCTGGCAATTCTAAAGATCTAGCCATAATAGATGAGTGAGCTGTTTTTCCACCAATTTCAGTTACAAAAGCTAAAAACATTTTTCTAAGTTTATTTGAGCTGTGTCTGAAGGATTTAATTCTCTTTGCAACAATTATTGTTTCAGGTTCTAATTTTGAAAGGTCAACTACTTGTGCATTCATGACACCATATAGCCATCTTTTTCCTATATCTCTTAAATCTCCTGCTCTTTCTTTCAAAAATATGCATCTTCTAAATTTGCAAGCATATTTGCATATTCATCAATTGCTTCACTTAAAGCAAACTCTGCAGTACATTTTTCAGAGATTTTTTTGAATCTATTTCTGAAAATAGTTCTTCATCTTCTAATAAAGTAATATGCCCTTCAAAGATATCTGCCTTATCTTTACCAAGTTTTTGAAGAGTATTTTCTTTTTATTTCTTCTAATTGTTTTTTAGCAACTTCTCTTCCTTTTATTAATCTTCCTAATTCTTCCTCTTTAGATAGTGTTGACTTTTCAAGTATTTCTAAATTGTTTTCTTTGTAAAGAAATGCTTTTCCTATTGCTATCCCAGGAGAAGCTGGAATACCTTTTTATTAAGTTATTTTTCATAATCCACTCAATATTTTTCAAAAATAAAAAGGGAGAAGATAATCCCTCCTCACACAAAAATTAATCTTTAAGTTTTTCAAGAAGAGATGATAATTTATCAACTGCTTCGTTTTTCATCTTCACCATCAGCATATACAGTTATTTTTGCTTCCTTTTTAATTCCTAAAGAAAGTAATTTTAATAATGAAGTTCCATTTTACTTTTGTACCTGCTTCATTTTTCTACGCTTATTTGAGAAGAAAATGTTTTTCGCTAAACTTACAAATTCATTTCCTGGTCTTGTGTGTAATCCAGTTTCATTTACTATTTCTACAGTTCTACTTTTCATATCATCAATCCTTTCAATAATTTATTTATAATTAAATATTTTCATTTATACTATAAGAGTACAGTTTTTAGCTTTGTCAATAAAAATTATGATAAAAATATTATCTTAAAGCATTTAAAAATGAACCACTTCTGTATAATTATTTTTCTCTTGCATTTAGTAGAATTATATTATAGGGATATAGAACAAATATTATTAAAAAGAGGTGATAAAAAAATATGGAAAGATTAAAAAGAAGATGAAGTAAAATTATAGATGAACTTAAAAACTGGAAAATATAAAGAATATCAAGAAATGCTTTTTAGATGATTTTTGAAGAACATCATGTTGTGTACAAAAATAGAAGCAGATGAACTGATTGCTATAGCACATAAAAATAATACTATTCCTTACAAACTAATAGAATTTTACGACTGGCAACAGATGAATTATTTAATCGAAGAAGAAGACGGAATAGAATAAAAATGTTTTTTTATTTTTAAAATATGTTATAATATAAAGAAATAAAATAAGTAAAAATATTATATTTTATAAATTTTAACTAAAGTTAAAATGAAAGGAGAATTACAATGACAGTGGGTTATATTTTTTGGCTAGTACTTACTATTATTTTCACTATTATTGAATTTGCTATTCCAGCACTTGTAACAGTATGGTTTGCTTTTGCAGCCCTTTAACTGTATTTTGTATCTCTAATTACTGATAGTATGAAAGTTGAGATAACTTTCTTTACAGTTGTTTCTCTACTATCTATTATATTCTTAAGACCTTATGCTAGAGCTATCTTATCTAAAAATAAAGATAATTTTGATGCTGAAAAAATTGATACTCCTATCATAATAAAGAAAAATTGTAGATGCAAGTAAAGAAGAAAAATTTATGATGTAAGCTATAAAGGTTCTATATGGACTGCCTTAAGTAATGAGGCTTTTTGAAGTAGGAGATACTCCTGTAATTTCAAGTTTTAAAAGGAAATAAAATAATTTTAAAAATAAATTGGAGGTTTTGAATTATGTTTTATATACCATTTTTGTACTACTTTTGATTTTATTTGCTGTAATTGCATTAAAAAGCAATTAAAATCGTTCCTGAATCACAAGTTTATATCATTGAAAAACTAGGAAAAATACAATCAATCTTTTAAGTTCAGGGTTTAAATCTTATCAATCCTTTCTTTGATAAGGTTTCAAGAATAGTTTCTCTTAAAGAACAAGTTGTTGACTTTGACCCACAAGCAGTTATCACAAAAGATAACGCTACTATGCAAATAGATACTGTTGTTTATTTCAAATAACAGATCCTAAGCTATATACTTATGGAGTTGAAAGACCTTTATCAGCTATTGAAAACTTAACTGCTACAACTCTTAGAAACATTATAGGGGACATGACAGTTGATGAAACATTGACATCTAGAGATATCATAAATACAAAGATGCGTCAAGAACTTGATGATGCTACTGACCCTTGGGGAATAAAAGTAAACAGAGTTGAGTTAAAATCTATACTTCCTCCAAATGACATCAGAATTGCCATGGAAAAGGAAATGAAAGCAGAAAGAGAAAAGAGCGAAAAATACTTGAAGCTCAAGCTACAAGAGAATCTGCAATACTTGTTGCTGAAGGGGAAAAACAATCTGCTATCTTAAGAGCTGAAGCTGAAAAAGAAGTAAAAATTAAAGAAGCTGAAGGTAAAGCTCAAGCAATACTTGAAATTCAAAGAGCTGAAGCTGAAGCTATTAAACTATTAAATGAAGCTAAAACCTGCTAAAGAAATCTTAGCATTGAAATCTTTTGAAACATTTGAAAAAAGTTGCTGATGGTAAAATCTACTAAGATACTTATTCCAAGTGAAATTCAAAAACTTAGCTGGTTTTTATGCAAACTATAAAAGAAATTAACTAAAGAATTAATTCAAAATGGCTGTTGCAAATTCATAAAAAGTAAAAATAGTTCGTTACTGAGTAAATTTCTTATTTTTACTTTAGGTTTGAAATTTTAATTTTTGCAACAGTCTCTTGTTTATATTTTTAAAATGATATATAATAGTATAAATTACATTTTTATTTTTGGAGGGATTTATGTTAGAAGATTTAATAAAAGAATTTAAAGAAATTTTTAAATATGATGGGAAATGTGGAAACTTTCTTTTCACCAGGTAGAGTTAACTTAATTGGTGAGCACTAGACTCACAAATGGTGGTTTCGTTTTCCCTTATGCATTAGATTTTTGGAACTTATGCTGTTGTAAAAAGAGAAGACAAAACTTTTAGAATGTATTCTAAAAACTTTTAAAAAATTTAGGAACTATTGAATTTAATCTAGATAATTTAGTTTATAATAAAAAGATAACTGGGCTAATTATCCTAAAGGAGTTGTTAAAAACTTTCTTAGATAAAGCTTATAAAAATAGACAGTGGTTTTGATGTATTATTCTATGGAAATATTCCAAATGGTGCTGGACTTTCTTCTTCAGCTTCTATAGAAGTTTTAACTGCTGTTATACTTAAAGACTTATTCAAACTTGATGTTGATATGGTTGAAATGGTTAAAAATGTGCCAAGTTGCAGAAAAACAAATTCATTGGAGTAAACTCTGGTATCATGGATCAATTTGCAGTTGGTATGGGTAAAAAGACCATGCTATTTTTACTAGATTGTAATACTTTTAAAGTTTGAATATGTTCCTGTAAAATTAAAAATATGTCTATTGTTATCGCTAATACAAATAAAAAGAGAGGTTTAGCAGATTCTAAATACAATGAAAGAAGAAGTTCTTGTGAAGAAGCTGTTAAAGTTCTAAATGACAATGGAATTAATATAAAATATCTAGGTGAGCTGACAGTTGCTGAATTTGATAAAGTTAAACGCTTTATAACAGATGAAGAACAACTAAAAAGAGCAACTCATGCTGTTAGTGAAAAATGAAAGAGCAAAGGTTGCAGTTGAATTTTTGAAAAAGATGATATTGCAGAATTTGGAAGATTAATGAATCAATCTCATATCTCTTTAAGAGATGACTATGAAGTTACAGGTGTAGAGCTTGATAGCCTGTAGAAGCTGCTTGGGAAGAAGAAGGAACTGTTGGTTCCTGTATGACTGGAGCAGGTTTTGGTGGTTGTACTGTAAGTATAGTTGAAAACGACCATGTTGAAAACTTATAAAAAATGTTGGATATAAAGAAAAACAGGTTTAAGAGCTACTTTCTATATAGCAAACATTGGAGATGGAGCAGGGAAAATATAAAATAGTTCGTTACTAGCCAGTATTTTAATAGCTACTTGCCGCTTTCATTAATGTCTCGAGAGAACCACAAAAGGCTCTCGCTACAGTAATGACGTCATCAGTAGCCTCAAAAATTTGGAATGTAACTAATATTTTGAAAGAAAAGGAAAAAGGATGGAAATTTACTCTTTAATTAGTAGACTTATAAAATATTCACTTAAAAATTCATTGATAACGGAAGATGATGTTATGTTTGTTAGAAATGAATTAATGACATTATTACAATTAAAAAGATTGGGAGGATGTCAACGAAGATAACTATCAAATACCTGAATATCCTCAAGAAATCTTAGATAAAAATTTGTGATTATGCTATAGAACAAAAATTATAGAAGATGGAACTACAGATAGAGATATCTTCGATACGGAAGTTATGGGAAAATTTACTCCTTTCCCAAGAGAAGTTATAAATACATTTAAAAATTTATCTGATGAAAATATAAAGTCGGCAACAGACTATTTCTATAATTTCTCTAAAAAGACTAACTATATAAGAACTGAAAAGAATAGAAAAATCTATATTAAGTAAAAGTCCAACAGAATATGGAGATTTAGAAATTACTATAAATCTATCTAAACCTGAAAAAGATCCTAAAGAGATTGAAGACACAAAAGAATATGCCTCAAGTAAATTATCCTAAGTGTCTTTTATGTTATGAAAATGTTGGTTTTGCTGGAACTTTAACACATCCTGCAAGACAAAACCATAGAGTTATACCTTTAACTTTAGAAAATGAAAGATGGTATTTTCAATATTCTCCTTATGTTTACTACAATGAGACATGCAATAATATTCTGTTCTGAACATAGAGAAAATGAAAATAAATAGAGATACTCTCTCAAGAACTTTGGACTTTGTAAACCAATTCCCACATTACTTTATAGGTTCAAATGCTGATTTACCAATAGTTGGAGGTTCTATTTTAAGCCATGACCACTATCAAGGTGGAAACCATGAGTTCCCTATGGCAAAATCTGAAATTGAAAAAGGAAAGTGAGTTTTGATGCATATCCTAATATAAAGGCTGGAATAGTAAAGTGGTATATGACTGTTTTGTAAGATTAAAGTCTTTAAATAGAAATGAATTAATTGAGTTATCAGATAAAAATCTTAAAAGCTTGGAGAGAATATTCAGATGAGGAAGTTGGAGTATTTGCTTATACAAATTCAACTCCACACAATACTATAACTCCTATCGCTAGAAGAAGAGGAGATACTTTGAAATTGATTTAGTTCTTAGAAATAATAGAACTGATGAGAGCTAATCCTTTAGGTATCTTCCACCCTCATAGTGAACATCACAATATTAAAAAGAGAATATTGGTCTTATAGAAGTTATGGGACTAGCTGTTCTTCCTGGAAGATTGAAATTTGAAATGAGAAAAATAGCTGAATTCTTAAAAGATGAAGACTTTGAAAGAAAAATTTCTGAAGATAAAGACTGTGAAAACATTTATCTTGGTTAAAAGCCTTTTTAAATAAATATCCTAATATTAAGGATTTATCAGTGGATGAAATCTTAGAAAATATTTTTAAATGTTGAAATTGGGTTGACATTCTCAAGAGTGCTTGAAGATGCTGGTGTATTTAAAAGAGATGAAAAAGGTAAAAATGCCTTTCTTAAATTTATAAATCATATTGGAGGTAGATTCTAATGTCTATATTAGTTTGTGGAGGAGCAGGTTACATTGGTAGCCATGTTGTTAAATATCTATTAGAAAAATGAAGATGTTGTTGTTGTTGATAGCTTAATTACAGGACATGTTGATGCTGTTGATGAAAAAGCACATTTAGAACTTGGAGATTTAAAAAGATGAAGAATTTTTAAATAGAGTTTTTAGAAAAATATCAAATTGATGGAGTTATTGATTTTGCTGCCTTCTCTGAGTTGGAGAAAGGGTAGAAGAGCCTCTAAAATATTTTTGAAAATAACTTCTACGGTACTCTTTGCCTATTAAAAGTTATGAGCTCATAATGTAGATAAAATAGTATTTTCATCTACTGCTGCAACTTATGGAGAGCTGGAAAACATGCCTACTTGAAACTGATAGAACAGAACCTACTAACCCTTATGGAGAGTAAACTAGCTGTTGAAAAGATGTTTTAAATGGTGTGCTAATGCCTATGGACTAAATACACTGCTTTTTAAAAGATATTTCAATGTTGCAGGTGCATTCCCAAGTGGAGAAAATTGGAGAAGCTCATACTTGTGAAACTCATTTAATTCCACTAATTTTACAAGTTGCTCTAGGACAAAGAGAAAAAATATCTATCTATGGAGATGACTATCCTACTCCTGATGGAACTTGTACAGAGACTATATTCATGTAATGGACTTAGCAGATGCTCACTATCTTGCTCTAAAATAGATTAAGAAATGGTGGAGATAGCCAAGTATTTAACTTAGGAAATGGAGAAGGTTTCTCTGTTAAAGAAGTTATAGAAGTTTAAAGAAAGGTAACAGGACATCCTATTCCTGCAGAAGTTAGTCCAAGAAGAGCTGGAGACCCTGCAAGACTTGCTAGCTTCATCTCAAAAAGCTTTAGATACATTAAAAATGGGTTCCTAAATATGATAAATTAGAACAAATTATTGAAACTGCTTGGAACTGGCATAAAATCATCCAAATGGATATGAAGACTGAAAAATAAGAGGCTTTACAGCCTCTTTTTATCTTATTGTACTTGTACACCGTCTTTAAATATTCCTTGTTGAGCTATGACCATTTCATCATATTTTTACTACACCATCTAATTGTCCATCTTTATATGTAGCTTCAAAGTCTATTTGACCATTTGGATAGAAATGTTTTTCGTAAACTAATCTTCCATTATTACTTACATACTTTTCTATATTCTACATTACCATTCTCATAGTATACAGTATTTATTCCTTCCTCATAGCCATTTTTTATAATTTTTCTTTAGATTGAACTTTTTCCACTTGGACAATAAGTAACCCCTTTTCCATCTAATAAACCGTTTTAACTTCTAATAATCCTTGAGACTCTTACCATTGTCAAATTTAACTTCAACTGTACCTGTAAATGGCTTTGTTCTCCTTGCACATAGGCTATTCCAGTAGTTTGATCCATTACTATTTTTCCTGTTGGAACCTTTCTTCCTGCTGAAAAATGATAAAAGCTGATACTAACAAAAATGCCCCTAATAATATCATTTCCAATTCCTCCTATTATTATTTTATGCCATTTCGTGAACTACTCTACTTCTATTAAGCAATAATCTAAATTTTTCTTATCAATCTTATTTGATTAATCACTATTTTTCGTCTATCCTACATAATTTTGTACAAAAGTCTTTATAAAACCAAACGGTTGCTGGCTGATAGATTATACTCATAAGAATGCTCCAACTATTGGTACTATCATCATAGCCTTTCTTGACATTCCATACTTTCATTTATTGCTGTCATATTAACTATATGCAGAAGGTGTTGCTCCAAGTCCATGTCCACATAATCCTGAACACATAACTGCTGCATCATAATTAGCTCCAAGTACTCTAAACACAACAGTATGCTATTAATATCATAAATATTGCTTGACAAGCAACTACTAAAAGAACTCCACCTATTAATCCTGAAGAGTTCCCAAAGTTTTAAAAAGTCACTAAGTGCAAGTGCTAAGCATAAATTAAGCATAACATTCTATACCATCAACTAATGAAAAATTAAAGTTATATGTATGAGTCATTTATATTCCTTACAATAACTGCCATAAACATTGCTCCAACATAAGAAGGGAAGTCCATTTTTATTAACTTTCCTATTAATGTTGAAATATAACTACCTATAGCCATACAAACTAAAAATAACAACAACATATTACATCTAAATCTGATAGTTTTTCTCCTTCATTTTTATTTATTTCCATTATAGACTGATCGAAGTTTTCGCTGTTATCAGGTCTTAGATTATCATCAGTCTTCTACCAAGAGGCACCTATTAAAACAGCTGTTATAAGTCCAAATGTAGCTGCTGCTGCCCTAACCAATGGTGCATTTTCGTGACCCATTTTTGCAAAAGTTCCACCATAAGCTAGTGCTGCACCATGTCCTCCTATCATAGATATAGCACTTGATAGTAGTGCATAAGGTGCTCTAAACCCTGTTGTCTTACTGATAGCTATTCCTATTACATTTTGACAAATTGATATTATTCCGCAACCAACCAGTAAATTATTAAAGAGTTTTCCACCTAACAGAGCAAAACTTGCACTCTCAATCCAACTGTTGTAAAAATGCAAGCATAAAAGTTGATTGAAAGATATTTTCAAAAATTAAATTTGAATGTTCCTGTAACATGTCCAATCCAAGTCAAAAACATAAAAATAAATCCTCCAACAACTGGTGCAGGATACAATATTTATTAAGTATGTAAGTCTTTTATTGATTGAATCTATACCATTCAATACTGCTGCCAATGCCAATGTCATTGTGGAATTTAAATTAATATTTAAGATTCCTTCAATAGTTTCAAAATTCATCAAATTTACCTCCTAACATTTAATTTGTTAATAGATAATACCATTTTCAAAAATGTAGCACAATATAATTTACAGATATAAAAAGAGAATTCTTAGTTTTTAATTCTCAAAAATTCTCTTAATTCTATTTTAGAATATTACTCTTAGTCCTACTCCAGCTCTTACATTATTTCGCTTTTAGTATCACTAACCTACATTGGCTGTTACTCCTACTCTTTGGTTATCCCATCCAAGATTTAGATCTGTCTTAACATTTCCTCTTCTATCTTCTTTTTCACCTCTGATATTAAACCAATCTGCTGATGTATTAGAAACTTTAGCTTTTTGTTCTTACCATTAGCTACTCTTCCTAATTCATTTTCGTAAGCTACTGATACTCCTACTCTTTATGTCTTTCTTCCAAAGTATTGTTTTGAATCCTAATTCAGCACCAATTTCTGGTCTTATTGAGAAGTAATCATTTGATTTAACATCTAATTTAATTTCTCCTGATTTTTCTTTTTATCTTCGATACTCTTCCATATTCTAAAACCTAGAGCTGCATATGGTTTTTAATGTAGATGATTCACTCAATCTAAATTCTTTGATATTTCATTCTTTAGACCTAGACCATAAGTATGATATCTACCTTTTTGCATTAAATATTTTCGCATCTACAACTACAGAATTTTCTGCGTATCTTATTGTATCCTGCAAGATATCTCCTGATATTGTCCAATTTAAACTATTATTTTCATCAAATGGTACTGAGTTTAAATAATCCAAGTTTTCCTTGTAACATCTCTTCCTTAGAATTTCCTATATCTTTAAACTTAAATGTATTATGAACTATACCTGTATACCAAACTAATGTATCTCCTAGTTTAACTGTTTCATTTTCTTGTACAAGCCACTCTACAGCATTATTTATGTAATTGAGTTACTCCAGCAGTATCTGTATTGTATTCTCCTCTACACCCAAATGTTTTTTATTTTATTTGAATCTTTAGATACAGTTTGCCATTCCTCCTTAGTAATTGAATTCTTTTATCTAAGATATCTCCAGTTCTACTATTCTTTGTTGGACATTAGCATATTAGTGACCCATCATTTCATCTGTTGCTTGATAGAATAAAATTTCTTCATTCTTCCTATAGAGTTTAATTTTTGGAATACCTTATTTTTCTCTAGTTCCTAATTCTTCAACCCCATATCTTTGTTCCAATCCATTTAAGAAATTATATGTATCTGTCACTGCAACTGGCGTAGCTTCATTTCCAGCAAAAGCTGTATATGGTATTTTTGCTAAATACATATTTTCAATTAAACCTATTGTTTTATTGAGAGTTGCTGTTGCTATCCAAGTTAAAGAACCTGAATAGATATTCAATATCTTATTGATGGATTAGTTGCCATTACTACATTATATGGAGCTATTATTCTATTTGGAACTTGTATACCTTTACTTGTAGTAGTTTGAGCAGCTTCAGAGCCTACTATCAAATCTGCTGAATTACCAAGTATCCCTAATGAACCACTTATAGGGTTTTGTTCCTCTCCAAAGTGTCTATATACATCCCAACATTAGATGTTAACATACTTCTTGTTCCAGAAATATTTGTATAACAGGTGTATGTGGAATTCCATTAATAGTTATTGTTGTAGTTGTTGTTCCTAAAAGGAGCATTTATATCAACAACTTTTTACTCCATTTACAATTAATTCCTTCCCTGTTGGCTTGTTTCCAGCAGCATAATCTTCTGTTGCACCATTTTCTTTACAAAACTTCCATAATTTTTAATTATTCCACCTTTTACTATTTAGCATATCCATCTTTAGAACTTATATTAACTATCCCATTATTAGTAAATTCTGCACCATTTCTACACTACTCCTTAACTGCTTCTTTTTGGATTTCCTACTGTTGTTATTGTTCCATTATTTTACACCTATAGCACCATTATCCAAATACATAGCCATAGAACCATCACCAGATGGATTTATTGTATGTCCTGCATTATTTATTGCAGTTGAACCCAGTCTCTGATGCATACATTTCCTATAGCATCTTTTTCCTACAACATTTATTGTTCCATTATTTATTATATTTCCACTATCTGTTCTCAGTATATCCAGCTGCCATACCTGTGAGTATAAAGAACTGTCTGCATTAGAATCTCCTACAGTTATTGTAGCATTATTAGTAGCTGTTCCACCTTTAATACTGTAAATACCAACATTTCCTATTCCTTTAGAGAAGTCTATATTTGCATTATTTTACTACAGTTCCTGCTGAGTAAATTCCATAGTTTTGTCCACCTATTGCACTTGTTAATGCAGTCCCTGCAGTTGAACCATTTGAAGTTAATGCAACATTATTTGTTATATTTCCAGTATGTATCATCTGAGTATAAGTAAACTGATTTTGTTCCTAAAGTCACACTACCAGAACTTGAGTTTGTAAAAAGTAGTTCCTCTTCCTTTTAGAACATATCCATATGAATTATCTCTCTATTCATAATACTTCCAGCATCATTTATTCTAACTCCATTAGCTTGAACTCTCTAGCTGCTTCCTGTTCCTAAGAATACTCCTACTGCTTCATCTTTTACCTAAATTAATTTTAGCTCTGCTTGTATATCAATATTAGGTGTTGCTGGAGTTGTTGATGTTGAGAATATTCTACTCTTTATCTCCAAACTATTCAATTCAGATGTCGATGTCAGTTCTACATCTTTTCCATAGATAGCATATGAATTCTTTCCAGCATCTATTTTTACCTTTATTTATTATTTTTACATTTTGGTTTTTAGTAAACATTCCTGTTCTTAGAACACTTTCACTTGTAGAATCTCCTAGTGAAATAGTACCAGTAGAGTCATTTGTCTATAGTTGCTGGTCTAACTCCATCTGTTTCTACAAACATTCTGTTCCTTTGTCAGCTGTAATATTAATTGTACCTTTATTTACTAAATTTCCAAGTTTTGCAGCCATACCAATAGCTTCTTGACCTGACATATTTATGCCATTACCATTAGTATCATTAGTTGCTTCTATTGTATGAGGAGCAGTAGTGTTACTATCATTATTTTCTATATAGATACCAACTGCTTTTTACCATCAAGTTCTATTTTTCCCTTTCATTTACTACCAACATCTCCTACTTGGTTTAGTGCCGAACTCATTTATTTTTAAAACTCCATTACTATCTTTTCTATAAGAGATTCCTAAAACTCCTATTGAACTTTCTCCACCAACATTGATTTCTCCTTCATTGTTAACAGTAGAACCATTTACTGCATATACTCCAACTGCTTTTTGCATTGGCATCATTAAGTCCTGACTTTTCAACATTTACTTTTTGCTCCACTAGCAATGTTAGCTTCTCCATAGTTTATAAATAGACCAACTGCTCCACTTCCAGCATCTGTTCTGTCTGCATTGACACTTGAACCACTAGCTAGATTTATTTGAGTTTCATTTCTGCCAGCTGCATTGGTACTTGAGTTCATATCTAAAGCTATAACAGTACTATTTTCAAATTTGTTAAGTCTGGAAGCATCTAAATACGCTGTCACATTCTTTCCAGAAGCTAGATTCATCTTTAGCCTCTTTTGAATTGATATATTTCTAACAAATAATTTAGAATTATTATCTGCTGTTCCTAAAACTACATTCTTTTTATTTATATCTTGATCTATATTATATGCAGATAAACCCTGAACCTCCCACTGACTAGTCGCAGGGTTCTTGGGTAGTAGTTGCTTCTGTTAGTCAACTAAATTTACCAAGCTATCCCCATAGTTCCTCACGTTCATATATTTATATATTTAAGCACTTTCTTTTAATATCCTTAGTCCTTCTTTTAATATGTTTTTGGCTGCATTTATATCTCTATTATGTACAGCTCCACATACTGGACAAGTCCATTCTCCACACTTAAATCTTTTTACTCTTCATTTTTATATCCACAACAATTACATATTTGACTACTTGCAAAAATTTATCTCACTCTTACTATTGTTTTTCCATGCCATTTCGCTTTTATAACTTAGTATTCTATTAAATTCACTCCATGATACATCTACAATATTTCTATGCTAATTTATGATTTTTACCATACTTATAAGTCTTCCATACAAATAATATCATATTCTTTTATTAGCATTGTTGATAATTTTTGCAAAAATCTTCTCTTTGATTTGATATTTTCTCAAATAATCTTGCTACTTTTATTCTAGCTTTATTTCTATTTTGAACTACCCTTTGGCTCGTGATAGTTTTTCTTTGTAATATAGCTAGTTTATTCAAAAGATTTTTGTAAATATTTTGGATTTTCTATTGAGATTTCATCACTGGTAATCGCAAAAGTCCTTTATACCCTAAATCTATTCCAACATTCTTATTTGTACTTTCTAATTTTTCTACTTCCACATCAGTACAACATAAAGATATATAATATTTTCCACTAGGCACTTGGGTTATTGTTGCATTTATTATTCTTCCTTGTGGTTTTATTTTATCTCTTTATTTTTAGTCTTCTAACTCTAGGTACTTTTTATCCATTTATCTAAAAAACTCTATATTATTATTTGTATAATTGGTTCTGTATGATTTTCTATTATCTTTCTTAGATTTAAACTTTGGATAGCTACTTCCACTAAAAAGTTTCTTTATAGGCTTTATCTAAATCTTTTAAAGAATTTTGTAAAGAAAAATTTATTCACATCTTTTTAACCATTCTTTCTCTTGTTTTTAAAACTGTTAATTCTTTTACTACACTCACTATATGACATAGACTTTTTCTCTTTGCTATATAGCTCTTGTTTTTAAACCTAAAAATGATTATAGACATATCTTACACAACCAAAAGTACAATTTAATATTGTTATTTGAGTTTTAGTTGGATAAAAATCTAAACTTATATGCTTTTTCCATGCGATTTCACCTCCATTTACCTATATATAGTATACTACTTTTATACTATAAGTAAATGAAAAAGTAAAAATTTTTCTAAATATATGAACCTAAAACTGACTCAGTCGTTTTTAGAGGTTGTCGTTCACATAAGTACGCTACCACTTCATGCAGTTCTCTTGTACATATACACTCCTTAATCAAAATTAAGGAGATTAGCCTCGAACTTCTAATATTTCTATTAAGCACAGACTATATCTTATCCCACAGCTCTATCTGTCTGGGTCTCACCCACTTCCACTAGCTTTAGTGTACTTCCCTCAGGAGGAATAGTCGTTGAACCTTACCTTTCGGTCTTGGCTGCTGATTGCCCATTATCTTAACACTTAGGATTTAACCTTATGTCATCTAGTATATTTTTCTGCTTTCGCCACTTTCACACTTGTACCATATTTTTATTTAGGTACTATGTTGTAGTTATCACTAGTTTTAGGGTTTCCAGCAATTCGAGTAGTATTGGATAGCTTTTTAAAGTTGCTACCTCTACATACATATTTCTCATATATACTGATCTATACTTAATGGTCTAACTCATGACTGACACCCTACGAGTGTTAGAGTCACAAGTGTGCGACCATATTTTAATCAATAGTTGTCATCTTATAATTGATTGCTCCTATATCATAAGTTGGAATTGTTGGAAAGTCCTGCCCAACTATTTACTACGGTACTCACTCAAAGATGAAACATTTAAAGGACTTGCGTGTTTTTACATTTAAAACAACAACATCTTTTGATTTTACGTGTATACTTGTATTTGTATCGAGTTATTATTGGAAAAGATGTTGCTAAATCTCTTTCGTATGCTACTGCATTTCCATCTAAAGTTAATTTAACGCCACTTATATCTATAGTATTACCTGGAGTTGCATATAAAGCATAACCTTTACCTGTATAATCTATCTTTCCTCCATTCATTTCCACTTTAGAACCTGAACCTACAGAGGCAACTGCTGTAGAACCATTAGTAATTTTTATGTAATTGTTTTTTTAGCTCTTATTGTTGCTCCATCTTTAGCCATTAATCCAAAACCAACATACTTCTCTGTTCCTGGATCTGTTAATTTTGTTCCTGTTATATTTATATTAGGACTAGCTGTTGTTGATAAAGTAGCTATCTTATTTATAGATATTTCTGTTCCTGCTCCTGTGCAAAAACTGCTCCTGTATCTTTTATTAGATGTACTTGCATCTGTATCTCACAGTTGCATTACTTATATTTTTAAGCCATAAGTAGCTCCCTTTGATAAAGCTGTTCCATTGGGTAAAGTCCCATCAGATAGTTTAATTTTTGCTCCATCACTTCCATAAATAAAAAACTGTATTTTAGTTCCACTACCTTTTTATTTCTCTTACTGTAACATTATTTGAAAGTCCTGTAGGTAAATTTCCACCCTTAGCATAGATTCCTCAAATTTCCAACTCCTCCATCTAACTTAATACTTCCTGTTGAAGTAACTGCTCCCTCGTCCATCTATATATATACCTATATTATCTTTTTGCAGTACTTCCACCATTTAACTCTATACTTCCTCCACCAAGTTTTAATTCAACGTTATCTGCTGGGTAACTCCAACATTTCCTACTGCCTTATCAAATATTCTAATTTGATGGCTTGTTAAATCAGTAGGTGATTTTGAAAGTATTCCATATGAACCTTCTATATCATCAGTGCTTCCACTTGTATTTATACTATGATTAGTTAGATTAACTCCATCTGTTAACTTTGAAATAGTTGTAGTAGTGAATTTTTCATTTCCTACTCCAATGGCTCCTATATCAGAGTAAAGTTCCCTTCAACAGTACTTCCATTTGCAACACTATATATAAACCTATACTTTTATCACCAGATATTTTTATAGGCTTATATGAAGAATTAGCTACTTAAAGTACTATTAGAATTATCTTTTGTATCTAAAGTAAAAATTTTTTATCATTTGTTGTTTGTATATCTAGAGCTACTGCATTTTTAAATAGATTGCTGCTGAATTTTCTCCATATAATTCAAAAAGTATCTCTATTTATTAAACTAACAGGTCTTTTTGTTCAGGATCTGCTACTAGACCCTACTGCATTAGTTGTGTACATTTTTATTTTACCTGCATTATAGTTTATACTATCTTGTATTTGAGGTACTGTTGTTCCTGATATAGTTTCGTGTGATCCTTCGAAATAACAAAAACTGCTGTATTCTTTTCAAAAATATTAGTACCATCAGAATATGGCTGAAATATTATATCTCAGTATTAATAGTAGACTGCCTTACTTTTTGATCCTTCCATATGACTATATGTATTTCCTAATGAGGTATTAGCTCCTTCGGATTATCACCTTTCCCCCATTTTAAAAAGTGTAGTCTGCTCAGTTATCCCAGAATAAGGTACTAAAGATTGTTGTATTGCAGTAGTTTGATATGCAACCATATCATCATAAGCTGTTACAAGAGAAGAACTAGAACCCACTGAGTTTACAATTCCATTTCTTATTGTTGCTGTTGCATTCCCCATGTACATCCTGATGTACAAACTCTTTTAATAGTTGACTAGTCATTATTGGATTAGTATACAAAAATTTTGCATTATTTAGCATTGCACCTTTTATTTACAGCAAAGAAAAGCTAGATGATAAGGGGTTGCAGTATTTTTCTGCATCTGTTCCTAGCTCATTTAAACCTGACCAACTATATCCTAAGGGTTTCCACAAAAAATCCACCCATTGCATCTCGTTGATAGTTGATGAAAATTGATGACCTCCTTGTACTGAAGCAAAAGGAGATTTTCCAGAATAATTTACAAAACTATAATGCCACATAGGCGGTGTTCCAGAAGGTACAGTTCCTTGAGTACCATTGTATGCTGCCCTTATAGGGTTTCTTTTATTTTAAAAATCTCCACCTGTTATAGCCACTTCTTGAATTAAAGAGTTGTCTCCATATCCTAGTATAACTTTTTTTAGAAGCATTATTTGACGATCCCACATTTACATTAAAACTAGGCAGTGTTAATGTAGGTGAGTGAGGCATTAGGTATAACTGGTGGGTTAACATAATTTCAGGTTCAAAAAAGTTGGTAATAGTATATCTGGTGGAGTGGGTGCCGTGTTAGGTGATTTTTATTAATCACTCTTGGACTTATGCCAGCATTTAGTTCTAATGATACTATTGGTTCCTTTTTGAGATATATTACTAGCTATGCCATAATTAGATAAGCCTTTTCTCCCTATTTGTTGAAGCAGACCTCACATTAGTACTTTTAGATAGATTTGAATACATAGCACTATTAGTGGCTATATCATCTCATACATTTCATTTGTATCTCTTTCAAGTATTCCTTCATAAGGATATTTTTCTGTCTTATCTCCTCTACCTCTATAAGTTCCTCCCCAATTGTCATAATAGTAGTTTACCCCAAATTGCCAAGAAGCCCAAGGTGATTTTTACTACTTGGTTTTCCTTGTTCCATAAGTTGAATTAATTCTAATCTTAAACCATTGATCTTTGTTATTTTCTCTTCTTTGCCACATCTATTTTACCTTTTTAAATTTCCTACAGAATCTCTTAAATTTTCTTTTACCTACTTTAATTTCTTCCATTGTGGGAGTATCTATAGACTCTATATCTGATGATAGTTTAGCAAAACATAGGTAAACTTGAACTATTATCTGCACTAGCTACTAAAAACAGTTTTTCTGCACTTCAGATTTTGGTGTAACAAAAATTGTTATACAAATCATTAGCACCAAATTGCATAGTTGCCCAAGAGGCTTTTTGGTTTTTGTCTTCTTTAACTGTTGATTTTGCTATTTGATTGTTTGTTATGACTTCTTTTTGTTTTTCTACTTCTTGTATCTTATTCTCATCAGAAAATGCACTTGTTCCCTTCATCAAGAAAAGAACTGCAAGTCCAATTGAGTACTTAACATTCTCATATCTTTTTGCAATTGATCGTAGATTTTTCTCCATAGTGTCTAGATTATTACTGTTCATTTTGATTCCTCCTAAAAATTTAAAGCATAATTTCCTTTAACTAACATTCCTTTGTATCTAAGTTATTTTTATATTTTTAGATATGATAATGTTATTTTTATTTATTACAATTATAAACTTTCATATATTATTTTGTCAATATATTAATGCTTTTTACCAAAAATCGCAATTCTAAAAATCTAGAAATTTCCATATAAAAAGCATTTTTCTAACTAAAAATACCCTTGAAAAATCAAGGGTATTAAAATTATTTATTAATTTTTTATTATTTAATTATTTCAGAAACAACTCCAGAAGCAACAGTTCTTCCACCTTCTCTGATAGCGAATCTTAATCCTTGTTCCATAGCGATTGGGTGGATTAATTCTACAGTCATAGTGATGTTATCTCCTGGCATTACCATTTCTACTCCTTCAGGTAGAGTAACTGCACCAGTGATGTCAGTAGTTCTGAAGTAGAATTGAGGTCTGTATCCTGAGAAGAATCGGAGTATGTCTTCCTCCTTCATCTTTAGTTAATACGTAAACTTCTCCTTTAAAGTTTGTATGAGGGTGAATACTTCCTGGTTTAGCAAGAACTTGTCCTCTTTCAACTTCTTCTTTCTTAGTTCCTCTTAATAGAACTCCAATGTTATCTCCTGCTTGACCTTGATCAAGAAGTTTTCTAAACATTTCAACTCCTGTACAAGTTGTTTTTAGTTGTAGGGTTTGATTCCAACTATTTCTATTTCTTCTCCAACTTTGATGACTCCTCTTTTCAACTCTTCCAGTAACAACTGTTCCTCTTCCTGTAATAGTGAAAAACGTCTTCTATTGGCATCAAGAATGGTTGATCTACTGCTCTTTCAGGAGTAGGGATATAGCTATCTACTGCATCCCATAAGTTCCATTATCTTTTCTATCCATTTTCTTCACCATTTAAAGCTCCTAATGATGAACCTCTAATTACAGGGATGTCATCTCCTGGGAATCCATATTCAGTTAATAATTCTCTAACTTCCATTTCTACCAATTCTAGTAATTTCTTCATCATCAACCATATTCATTTATTTAAATAAACAATAATATATGGTACTCCAACTTGTCTAGAAAGTAAGATATGTTCTCTTGTTTGAGGCATAGAGATATCAGCAGCTGATACAACAAGTATAGCTCCGTCCATTTGTGCAGCACCAGTTATCATATTTTTAACATAGTCAGCATGTCCTGGACAGTCAACGTGAGCATAGTGTCTATTTGCTGTTTCATACTCAATGTGAGCAGTGTTGATAGTAATTCCTCTTTCTTTTTCTTCTGGAGCAGCATCAATTTGTCAAAAATCTACTTTTTAGCTAATCCTTTATCAGATAATACTTTTAGATATAGCAGTTGTTGTTGTTTTTCCATGGTCAACGTCTTAATTGTTCCAATGTTTACGTGTGGTTTTACTTCTCTCGAATTTTTCTTTAGCCATTTTCCTCCTAAATTAATTTTTATATTATTTTTCATAAATTTTTACATTCTTATTATACACTATTTTTGTATAAAAAGTAAATTATTTTCCTCTTTCTTCTTGTATTTGCTTTTGGATTGAAGCAGGTACTTGAAGATATTCAGAAAATTCCCAAGAATAAGTTGCTCTTCCTTGAGATTTAGATCTTAAGTCAGTTGCGTATCCAAACATTTCTGATAAAGGTACTTTAGCAGTTATTATCTTAGCACCATTTCTATCGATCATTCCAGATACCATTCCTCTTCTTGAGTTTAAGTCTCCAATGATATCTCCCATGTATTCTTCTGGAGTAGTTACTTCTACTTTGAATACTGGTTCTAATATTACTGGTTTAGCTTTTGTAGCAGCTTGTTTAAGTGCCATTGATCCAGCTATTTTGAACGCCATTTCTGATGAGTCAACTTCGTGATATGATCCATCATATAGAGTTACTTTTACATCAACTAAAGGATATCCAGCGATAACTCCTGATTCAAGAGCTTCTCTACATCCTTTTTCAACAGCAGGTATATATTCTCTAGAATTACTCCTCCTGTTATTTTATTTACAAATTCAAATTCTTTACCTGGGTTTGGTTCAAGGATAATTTTAACGTGTCCATCTTGTCCTCTACCTCCAAGATTGTTTAGCATACTTAACTTCTTGATCATAAGATTGAGTTATAGTTTCTCTGTAAGCAACTTGAGGTTTACCAACATTAGATTCTACTTTGAATTCTCTTTCATTCTATCTACGATGATTTCTAGGTGTAATTCTCCCATTCCTGAGATAATTGTTTGACCTGTTTCTTCATCAGTTCTAACTCTAAAAAGTAGGGTCTTCTTCTGCAAGTTTTGATAGTGCAATTCCCATTTTTTTCTTGGTCATTTTTAGTTTTTGGTTCAACCGCAACTGAAATAACTGGTTCTGGGAATTCCATTTGTTCAAGAACTATTGGTGCTTCTTCAGCACAAAGGTATCTCCTGTAGTTGTATCTTTTCAATCCAACTGCAGCAGCTATATCTCCACAGTATACTTGTTCAATTTCTTCTCTTTTTGTTAGCATGCATTTTGAAGTATTCTTCCCATTCTTTCTTTCTTTCCTTTTTGTTGAGTTAAGAACAGTAGCTCCTTTTTCAACTATACCAGAATATACTCTGAAGAATGTTAATCTTCCTACAAATGGGTCTGTCATAACTTTGAAAGCTAGAGATGCGAAAGGTGCCTCGTCTGACATTTCTCTATCTATTAATTTTTCAAGATCTTTAGGATCTCTTCCTTCAACCATCGCAACGTCTGTTGGAGCTGGCATGAAGTTTACTATAGCATCTAATAAAGCTTGGATACCTTTATTTTTGAATGCTGTTCCACAAACAACTGGAACTATTGTATTGTCTATAGTAGCTTTTCTTAGTCCTTTTACTATTTCTTCTTTAGTTATTTCTTCTCCACCAAAGAATTTTTCCATTAGTGCATCATCAGTTTCAACTATAGATTCAAGCATATATTGTCTTGCTTCTTCAGCTTTTTCTTGTAATTCTGCTCTAATATCTTTTTACATCAAAAATGTTGTCCATTGTCTGAATCTACTGGTAAAAACAACTTCTTTCATTTCTATTAGGTCTACTACTCCTTCAAATTGGTCTTCTGCACCTATAGGAATTTTGTATAGGTACTGGATTTGAACCTAATTTTTTTCTTTAATATCTGATACACACATATCAAAGTTTGCACCAATTCTATCCATTTTGTTAAAAAAAGCTAGTCTTGGTACTTTATATTTATCAGCTTGTCTCCATACTGTTTCCGATTGTGGTTGTACACCATCAACAGCTGAGAACACTGCAACAGCCCCATCTAGTACTCTTAGAGATCTTTCAACTTCAACAGTAAAGTCCACGTGACCTGGTGTGTCTATTATATTTATTCTGTGTCCTTTCCAGAAACATGTAGTAGCAGCAGAAGTAATTGTAATTCCTCTTTCTTGCTCTTGTTCCATCCAGTCCATTGTAGCTTGACCTTCGTGAACTTCTCCTATTTTTCTTTCAACTCCAGTATAAAATAATATTCTTTCTGTTGTTGTTGTTTTCCCTGCATCGATATGGTCCAGTATTCCAACGTTTCTAGTCATATCTAATGATACTTTCCTAGCCATTAAATTTATCCTCCTCGATTTAAAACGAAAAACATTTATATTATTATACTCTATAGTGTGCGAATGCTCTGTTAGCTTCTGCCATCTTATAAGTATCTTCTTTTTCTTAATAGTTGCACCTTCATTATTTGCTGCTGCAATTAATTCTGCTGCAAGTTTTTCTATCATTCCATATTCTTTTCTTGCTCTTGTATAAGTAGTTAACCATCTTATAGCAAGTGTTTGTTGTCTATCAGCTTTTACTTCAACTGGAACTTGGTATGTAGCTCCTCCAATTCTTCTAGATCTAACTTCTATTTGAGGTTTTAATATTTTTCTAAAAGCTTGTTTGAAAACATCATATCCTTCTTGTCCAGTTTTTTTCTTTTATTAAATCCATTGCTGAGTAGAATATTCCTTCAGCTATTGATTTTTCCCATCTAACATTATTGAGTTGATTACTTTAGTTACAACTTTATCAGAGTATCTTGAATCAGGTAAAAACATCTCTTTTTACCGCAGCTCTTCTTCTTGACATTAAATTTACACCTCCTTTATTCGTTTATTATGCGTTTTTCGCTCCGTACTTAGATCTTCCTTGTTTTCTCTTTTGCAACACCAGCAGTATCTAAAAGCACCTCTAATGATTTTATATCTAACCCCTGGTAAATCCTTTTGTTCTTCCTCCTCTTACTAGAACGATTGAGTGTTCTTGTAAGTTATGTCCTTCACCAGGAATATAACATGTAACTTCAATTCCATTTGTTAACTTTACTCTGGCAACTTTTTCTTAAAGCTGAGTTTGGTTTTTTAGGGTGTAGTAGTGTACACTCTGATACAAACTCCTCTTCTTTGTGGGTTTCCTTGTAAAGCTGGAGATTTTTTTCTTTTTCAGTTAATGTTTGTCTTCCTTTTTTTACTAATTGACTTAGAGTAGGCATTTTACCCTCCTTTCTTATTTAATCTAATTTTTTTCTTTATAATTATAACTTAGATATTATAAACTTTTTTTATCTTTTTATTGTCAACCTTAATTTCTTTACTTTACATTTTTATTTTTTTGCTAAAAATCTTTTATGTAATATAAGTTTAATTTTTAAGGAGGTTTATCATGAATTTTTAAAAAAATAAAAATATTTTTAAAAAAACAGCAAATATCTTTTCTAAAAACTAAAATTGAAGATGATTTTGAAATAAATGGAACAATTAGTCTTTGGAATAGAAATGATGTTGATATTATAATAGAATTTGATGATGAAAATGATATCAATTTCTCTGAAGATACATTAAAACTAATTGAAGATAAATTAGATTGGATAGAAGAATAAGAAATTAATATGTAAAACTTTTTATTGAAGATGAAGGAGTGTTCTATGGTTTTGAATGATGAGATAGAAAAAAACAACTATCAAAAAAAGAAAAAAAGCTAAAATTGATGATTTAGAATTTTTCTGCCCCTCTTACAGAAGATGAATTTTCTAACTCATTATATATTGCATACATCAACTTTTATATAGAAAATGAAGATGATATAAGTTGTAATTTTTGATTTAGATTGCGAACCTGATTATCTTTTTCGGACATCTTGCCAATATTGAATTAGATGAAGATAATGAAATTCTTATGAGTGGAATAAATGGATAAAAAATAAGGACTGTTGCATTTTATTATTTTGCAACAGCCCCCTTTCTTATTACCCTTTTTTTAATAATCTATTTTTTTGTTTCAAGATTTTTTTATAATAATATGTTTTTATTTTTTTCTACAATTTCCTCTTGCTCCAATGAATCTAAAATAATACTTCCACCTAGCATATTCAGATATTTTAATATTTTTTTAAATAAAGGATTTCTAGTAATAACAATATTATTCTCCTTTTCTAGTTTTGCTAAAGCGACTAATATAGCTCTCACTATTTTAGGATTATTTGTATAGTTATACGAAAATAAATTTAAAAACCTTAGTACTGAAATCTCTTTTAAAAAATTCTAAAAGCATAGAAGGGATCTTCCTCATTTGAAGGATCATAAACTTGCCTTCCAACCCACCATAAACGAGTTAAAGGATTTATAACAAGTATTCTTTTTCCCACCTCTTTTAAAAAATAACTAAAAAGTATCTTATTTTCTGTTATTTTTTTCCTCATTTATTTTAGTTCTATACTGCAAATAATCCCAAAAATATACTATGACTTAAGCCTGCCCATAATCTTTCATCCATCGCCTGCGTATTAGAGATATGTTTTAGATTTTTATACATTATTCTTACATTATTACAATCTCCTATTGAAACTTCTTTTTGAGTCATATCTAAAGAAAAAAATCTGAAGCTAAAATTCTAGATTCTTCAAGAGGGTTTTCATACTTTTCGTATATCCAATCTGCACTGTCTAAAAGATAATTTTTTTGTAGTTATATTTTTAAATTTTCTTTAAAAATGTAGTAAGGCATCCTCTTTCATAAATTTTTAAATTCATTCTTCATCATCTCCCTCATCTTCGTTTTGTTAAAGAATTGAAAGCTCTTTCAATAGGATAATTTAAAAACTCTTTGTGCTAAGTCAATAGAAATTTCATTTTCTAATAATTCTTTATTTAATTCTTGCCCATTTTTGAAGATATTTTCTAATGCTCTAAACCATTTATATTCTGTGTAGTCAGTCTCAGTGAAATCTTTTTTTCAACTGCTCAAAAAAATATATATTAAAAGCTGGAAATATAATGATAGAGTTAACCGAGTCTACTTTATTAGGATTTTTGACTTAATTGACTATAATTTACATAATCAGTTATATTCAAACCTATTCTAATTTTTTTCATAACTCATATCCACAGTCATTCCTGTCTGTTCTACTGTTTCTTTTTTTACAGATACTGAAGATTGACGATATCTTACCAAGTTCATCATCATTTTTTTCTATATCAAATCTATATCCATCTGCAATAGCAATTATATTCCCTTTCTTTAAATTAAAAAGCTTCAGAAGAATAATCTTCATTGAAGTTATCATTTCTATATCCTCTAATATCCTGCTTTTGCTAAAAATAAAGAAATTTATCTCAAGTTTTCCTAATATATCTCTATCTTTTAAGTCATAAGTAATCTCTGTTTCTCTTGTAGATATAAAGTCTCTAAAATATGTTCTAGTTCCTTCTATATGAACTACATACTCAGCTTTATTTTCTCTAATTAACTTTTTCTATTTCTTTATCCTTTAAGAAAAAAATTTTATTTTTAGTTTGGTATTTTTTTGAAATTTTCTTCAGTCTTAATTTCAGCTGAAAAATTCTGAAGGTATTTTTATAGTCATCGTTTTTTTATTCCATAAAACAGGATATGGATATAACTTATATTTTATCTCCATAGATTTTTCACCTCCACTGGATAATTTTTCACTGTCATTCAAAGAGAACAGAATATTATATTTAGTATCTTTTAATAAACCTTCCATTTCTACTTTATTGTATCTACTTTTTAAAAATTTCTCCATTATTCTTTCTTGCATTTTTATTACAACTGGTATATTTCCTTGTTCCCCTGCAATAGAAACTGCTATAATAATATTTTTAGTATCTTTACTTAGACTAAATACCATCTTATATGTGTTTTCTTCATCGCTATCAGAAACTTTAAAAAAATTCTAATACTCGAAGGGGTTATATGACTAAATTTAGAATTTTTCAAATTTATCTCCTTCTCTTAAATTTCGATTTCCAGTTCCTTCTTTTTCATCACTTGTATTTATATAATCTTCTGAAGGAATATCAGCTTCAATTTCACCATCTTCACTCAATTCATTGATATAACTTTGCTCCTCTACATCTGGAGCTTTTATTGAGCTATTATTAGTTGCTTCTATTGTTGTTACTTTATTATATTCAAATTTTTTTCTTTACATTCTCAATATTTTTCTTTCTTATTTTCAGAGTCAGTATTTACATCTTGTATATCAGGTAGATACTCACCCATTCCAACTGCGTCCATTTCAGCTGTAATTGTTTCTTTACCCTTTTCCAAAACCTTCTCTTTTAACATTCTAAAAAAATTCTTTTTTTATTTTTTTCTGCTTCTTTAGGGTTTCTATGTCTATCAGTTTCCCAGTTATTATGTTGTGGTGTTTCCATTTCACGAAAAATAACTATTTATTTTTTTCATCTTCTAAAATACATACTCCTGAGAATTGAATAGAAGAAGAAATTCCTTTTTGTCAAAAAAATCTTCATTCCATTACTTCTTGAAATTAGTATACTCCTTTTAAAAATCTTTTTATTGCTAAGTATAACTTAAATATTCCTAAATCCCTAGAGAGAATTCCATTGCTTTTTGAATCATTCTCCAATAATACTTGGTAATAATTGTATGTTAGTAAGATGTTGTCTTTATGTTCTTCCATTAAAAAATTTAAACTTTCTCTATTTATTAAAGTTTTTTTCCTACTTTAACTTCAATATTACTTTTTAAGAATAGCTATTAAAAAAGTTTTCTAAAATTGCTTCTATTATCTTTTTTTCCCATTCTTCATCATCTAGGAAAGCTATGACATAAATATCTGTCCCACAATCTTTCCTTATATATGAACCAAAAATATTCCATTTTTCTAATTGCTGTGTTGTCTTCTGAGTTTCCATAATAGCCTGTGCCTTGTGTTGTTATGTTTTGTTCTTTCTCAAAAGAAACTAAATTAGCTACTCCTTGAAAAAGCCTGTAAATTATCTATATCAAGAGTATTATAAAAAAACTGTTCTTAAATCTGAGCAAGCAAAAAGGTGCAGATTTTCCTATCCCATAGCTTCCTCCTGAACTACCTGTTTTATCAGATACCCCTGATGACTTAACTAAATTATTCCAAGTAGAGTTCTTCTTTTTATCAGAACCTATCAAACCTGTTGTATTATAGTCACTTATTCTCAATATTCTAATTCTATCTCTTTCAAAAATTTTTTTCTGCTTTTTCTAAAATCCTTATTGTTTTTTTCATTTTCTTTCCAATATTCTTTAGCCAATTTAAAATATTTTTAATCCAATTATTCTTTCATCATTTTTAAAAGGAACTTCATAAAGTTCAAACTCTACTAAAAACTGGTTCTTCCGATTTTAGCAATTGCATCTAAAGAATTTTGACAAATTTCTTTTTGCTAATGACTTCAATAAATCTCCTCTAAATGTTTCAATCCCCGCTTCACTTATCCCAGAAATTTTTCCATCATTATTACTAGGAAAAATTCCAACATATTTTCATAGCCCTCCTATAATAATTTTTATCCTCATATCATTATATTCAAAAACTTTATAAAATACAATTTCATAAAATACTTTATTATAATTTTTTTAAAAATTTTTAATTCATTTTGTATTTAATCCGTGATAAGAGTCCAATTAATAAAAATAAACATTGACTATTTGATATAAAAAGTTAAAATACAACCATAAAATAATTTTAAAAAAATTAAATATTTTTAATAAAAGGGGGCAATGTGTATGAAAGTTTTTTTACCACTGATAATATTAGAAATATCTCTCTATTAGGACATAGAGGCTCTGGAAAGACTACATTAATAGAGTCTATCCTATATGTTAAGGACTATATCAAGAGAAAAAGGCGATGTAGAAAATGGAACTACTGTTTCTGACTTTTGATAAAGAAGAAATTCGTAGAATTTTTTTCAATCAATACATCTTTGATTCCTGTTGAACATAATAATGTTAAACTTAACTTCCTTGACACCCCAGGATATTTTGATTTTTGTTGGAGAAGTTATATCATCTCTTAGAGTATCTGCTTCTGCTGTATTAGTTTTTAGACGCCACTGCTGGAGTCGAAGTTGGAACTGAAAAAGCTTGGAAGCTACTTGAAGAAAGAAAAATTGCCTAGAATTATTTTTTTGTAAATAAAATGGATAAAGGTTATGTTAACTATACAAAACTTTTAACTGAACTAAAGGAAAAAAATTTGGTAAGAAAAATTGCTCCTTTCTGTATTCCTATAGGTGAAAAAGATGAATTTAAAGGTTTTTGTAAATGTTGTTGATATGGTTGGAAGAGTATTTGATGGAAAGGAATGTGTTGACACTCCTATTCCTGATGATGTTGATGTAAGTGAAGTTAGAAATCTATTATTTGAAGCTATTGCTGAAACTGATGAAGCTTTAATGGATAAATATTTTTGCTGGTGAAGAATTCACTCAAGAAGAAATAGTAAAAGGATTACACAAAGGTGTAGTTAATGGTGATATCGTTCCAGTTATGGTTGGATCAGCTCAACAAAAACATTGGAATACACACTTTTACTTAACTACTTAGACCTATATATGCCTGAGTCCTACTGAATTATTTAGTGGACAAAGAGTTGGAGAAGATCCTATAACTCAACAAGAAAAAGATTGTTAAAAATATCTGATGAAAATCCATTCTCAGCTATAGTTTTTAAAAACTTTAGTTGATCCATTTATTGGAAAAAAATCACTTTCTTTAAGGTTAACTCAGGTGTTCTTAAAAAGAAACTGAAGTTTTCAACCCTAAGAAAAAAACAAAAAAAGAAAGAATCACTCAACTTATAACAATGCAAGGTAATAAACAAATAGAAATTGAAGAATTACATGCTGGAGATATAGGGGCAACAACTAAATTATTATACACTCAAACTGGAGATACTTTATGTGATAAGAGCTACCCAGTTGTATTCAATAAGATAAGATTCCCTAAACCAAATATTTTTCTCTGGAGTTTTACCTGCAGATAAAAAAATGATGATGAAAAAAATTAAGTACAGCTCTACAAAGAGTTATGGAAGAAGATCCTACATTTGTTGTAACTAGAAACTATGAAACAAAACAATTATTAATAGGTGGACAAGGAGAAAAAAACATCTATATATAATTTTTATGTAAGATAAAAAAATAAATTTGGAGTTCATGCTGAATTACAAGATGTTATTGTTTCTTATCGTGAAACTATACTTGGAAAAGCAGAAGTTCAAGGAAAGCATAAAAAAACAATCTGGTGGAGCTGGACAATATGGAGATGTATTCATTAGATTTGAGCCTTCTGATAAAGAATTTGAATTTGTAGATGAAATTAAAAGGTGGAGTCGTTCCTAGAAACTATATACCTGCAGTTGAAAAAAAGGACTTATGGAAGCTAAAGAAAAAGGTGTTCTAGCAGGATACCCTGTTATCAACTTTAAAGCTACTCTATATGATGGAAGTTATCACCCTGTTGATTCTAATGACCTTTCATTTTAAGTTAGCTGCAATACTTGCTTTCAAACTAGGTATGGAAAAAAAGCTAAACCTGTTCTATTAGAACCTGTTGTTAAAAATGAAAAATTACTATCCCTGAAGAATATATGGGAGATGTAATGGGAGATTTAAACAAGAGAAGAGGTAGAGTTTTAGGAATGGATCACAATGAAGCTGGAGAACAACTTTTATTTGCAGAAGTTCCTGAAGCTGAAATATTAAAAATATTCTATAGACTTAAGAGCTTTTAACTCAAGGAAGAGGAGAATTCGAATACGAATTTGTAAGATATGAAGAAGTTCCTGAAAATATCTCTAAGAGAGTTAAAGAAGAAAGAAACAAAGATAAATAAAGTTGATAAAATACTAAATTGTGTTGCAGTATTTAAAATTGAAGTAATAAGTTTAAGTTATAAAAAAACATCTATAGAATAAGGGGTTGTTGCAAATTAATTGAAAATTTAATTTTGCAATAACCCCTATTTTAATAAGTATATTAGAACACTTGTAGCACAAAGCTAAACTCCTTAACTTGTTAAGGAAAGATAATACCCAGTTATGAGAGATTTAGTATTATTTCTCTATTTTAGTTATGATAACTCCTCTGTCTAAACTTTTTTTAAATTTAATTTTTTTAGACTTACTTTTATCATAAGAACCTTCAACAATATTGTATTTTTGAATATTTTGACCATATTATTTTAGCTATCTTATCATATTCTTGCAATATTTTCTTTTTGTTTTTTTAGCATCATTTGTATCCATGTAAGCCTTATCTAAAGCTATAATTTGTTTTTATATAATTTTTGAAAAAAACTTCATCATCACTATTTGGAATGTTGTAGTCACTGTTTAGCTTAGGTAAATTAGCCTTTGGGTTTTCTATATCAATATCAGATTTTTTTAAAAATTGTAAACTTCTATTGGCTTTTTCTTTAGTATAATCAGGCTCTTTAAGCTCAGAAGGACTATATATTTTTAGTGAAAACATGGATATCCTCATCAGGATGAAGTTTTTTTTGGCATACTTTCCTTAGTAACCTCTTCAAATATATCATATTCCCAAGCTATATAATTTTTATCCATTATAAAAGTCATTATATGTAGGAAGAACAGTATCTTCAGGCTCTCGCCAATCAACACTTATTCTTGGACTTTGGTAACGAAAAATAATTTATAGTATAAGTTGCTCCACTTGGATTAATAATACCTCCCTTAGAGTTAGCAAAAAATCTTAAAATATACCTTTGTTCCATCTGATAATTCTGCAATATGTTCTCCTCTTTTTAAATTTAAAAATTTCATAAGTCTTTGGTTTTAAATTATATACCTTGCTATCTAAAGTTATTTTTTTATATTTTTTTATCAGTTGGATTATCTAAATAGAAAATATGTTTGTCATTAGTAGTAGCAAAAAGAGTATTAGAGATAAAAAAATGCAGATAAAAAGTAAGAATAAAAAAATTTTTTTCATAATCAGTCCTCCTAAGTTTATTTTATTATATTATATCATTGTAAATAGAAAAAAATATAAATAACATTTTTTTCTTTGGAGCTTATTTGCATAATCTTTATAATTAATATATAATGTAGAAAAAAATTTTAATTTTATAAAAATACTACAATTTATAAATAAAAGGAGGTAAATATGGGAGTTATTGCTTGGTTAGTACTTGGAGCTTTATCAGGTTGGTTAGCTAATAAACTAATGAAAAAATTCTTCAACAGGCTTAATAGATAATATAATAACAGGGATAATAGGATCTTTCATTGGAGGATTTGTTTTTAATTTTTTTGGAGCTAAAACAATTACAGGATTAAATCTTCATAGTATTTTTTTGTATCTGTAGTAGGAGCTTGTATTCTACTTTTGGATTATTAATAAAATTAGAAGATAATTTATATCTATTAATAAAAAAAGCACCCACTGGCATAGGTGCTTTTTTTGTCCACTTTAATATTCTCAATACTATTGATAGTTCTAATATTTTTTTACTATTTTATTTGCTCCAAAAATAAATACATCTTTAATTTTTTTTCATCTTGTGCAAATAGTATTACTTTAGCCATAATTTCAGCTGTCTTAGGGATCATCATCTATAAATGGCAAGAACACTCTTCCTCTATGTTGAGAATGAACTGGCAATACATTTATAGCACTTCCAGCTTTTTGATGAACAAGTCCACTTCCTAAGTGTATTGAATATTCTGCTCTTTCACCTTTAATCAAGACATGATTTTCACTGAATTTAACATTTTTTTCAATTTAAATAGTTTGCAGTTGAATTCAACAATAGCCTTTCTCATTTCAATAGTAGAATGGCTTGCCTCAGGGTCAACATCACCAATATGTGCAACACTTACAACTAAGTCAATATCTCTCATAACTTCTGTAAATACTAAATCTGGTACATCATCTATTAAGATAGGTTTAAATGTTTTTTTCTATCAAAGAATTGTACTTCTTCCAAAGTAGGTGCTTCTATATCAGTAGGAGAGAACCAATCTGCAAGTGCATAGATTTTTAGCAATAATATTTTCCTTATAGTAAACTTTTTCTAAGCCTTCTTGCCCATCAATTATCCATCTTCTAGTTTTTAGAAGAGCAACTGTTTTAGTAGGTTGAACTTGATGTCCTGCATAACGAAGAGATTTATCTCTACCTTTTTTTCATCAGCAGTTTTAACATAAAGTTCTCTGAAAAACTTGTTTGAAAGGTTGCTTTTAACTCTCTATCAAATATATCTTTTTGATAACTAGCCCAATCACTGCTTTCAAATAGGTCAAAAGCAATGTGCAATTTTTAATAAACTATCATCTTTAACTGCAATAGCTTTTTTTGTTAATAGATTTTTAATTTCTTATCTTCATAGTAACCTAAATTCTTATCCATTTTGAAAAACAAGAGATTTCAAAAATAGGTGCAATAACAGGATTAGTCATAAGGTTTTCTATTTCATAACCATAGAATTCCGTACCATCTTCCATAGCTTCTTCAAGCATTTTTTTCTTGAACGACGATATTGTTCTTTTTAAATTCTTATGCACTTCTTTGATATCTTCAATATACTTATCTTTCTTTAATTTAGTAGGTAGAGATTTTTAATTCTTTTTCCAGCTTTTTTTCATAGATAATTTCAGATTGACCTAATTCGTCAATTTTAATATATACATCTACATCCTGAACCTCCCACGACTGACACCCTACGAGTGCTAGAGTCGCAGGGTTCTTGGGTAGTAGTTGCTTCTGTTAGCCAACTAAATTTACCAAGCTATCCCCATAGTTCCTACGGTTCATATATTGTATATTTAAGCACTTATACCTAATATCTTTAGTCCTTCTTTTTAATATGTTTTTTTGGCTGCATTTATATCTCTATTATGTACAGCTCCACATACTGGACAAGTCCATTCTCTCACACTTAAATCTTTTACTTCCTCATTTCTGTATCCACAACAATTACATATTTGACTACTTGCAAAAAAATTTATCTACTCTTACTATTGTTCTTTTTGTACCATTTAGCTTTGTATTCTAGTATTCTATTAAATTCACTCCATGATACATCTACAATATTTCTTGCTAATTTATGATTTTTTTACCATATTTTTTTACTTGTAAATCTTCCATACAAATAATATCATATTCTTTTTATTAGCATTGTTGATAACTTTTTGCAAAAAAATCTTCTCTTTGATTTGATATTTTCTCAAATAATCTTGCTACTTTTTATTCTAGCTTTATTTCTATTTGAACTACCCTTTGGTTTTTCGTGATAGTTTTTCTTTTGTAATATAGCTAGTTTATTCAAAGATTTTTGTAAATATTTTTGGATTTTTCTATTGAGATTTCATCACTGGTAATCGCAAAGTCCTTTATACCTAAATCTATTCCAACATTCTTATTTGTACTTTCTAATTTTTTTCTACTTCCACATCAGTACAACATAAAGATATATAATATTTTCCACTAGGTACTTGGGTTATTGTTGCATTTATTATTCTTCCTTGTGGTTTTTATTTTTATCTCTTATTTTTTTAGTTTTCCTAACTTAGGTACTTTTTATCCATTTATCTAAAAAAACTCTATATTATTATTTGTATAATTGGTTCTGTATGATTTTTCTATTATCTTTCTTAGATTTAAACTTTGGATAGCCACTTCCACTAAAAAAAGTTTTTTTATAGGCTTTATCTAAATCTTTTTAAAAGAATTTTTGTAAAGAAAATTTATCTACATCTTTTAACCATTCTTTCTCTTGTTTTAAATCTAAAAAAATGATTATAGACATATCTTACACAACCAAAAAGTACAATTTAATATTGCTATTTGAGTTTTTAGTTGGATAAAATCTAAACTTATATGTCTTTTTCCATGTGATTTCACCTCCATTTACCTATATATAGTATACCACTTTTTTTATACTATAAGTAAATGAAAAAAAGTAAAAATTTTTCTAAATATATGAACCTAAAACTGACTCAGTCGTTTTAGAGGTTGTCGTTCACATAAGTACGCTACCACTTATGCAGTTCTCTTGGCATATACTCTCCTTAATAAATTAAGGAGATTAGCCTTGAACTTCTTAATATTTCTATTAAGCACAGACTATATCTTATCCCACAGCTCTATCTGTTTAGGTCTACCCACTTCCACTAGCTTTAGTGTACTTCCCTCAGGAGGAATAGTCGTTGAACCTTACCTTTCGGTCTTGGCTGCTGATTGCCCATTATCTTAACACTTAGGATTTAACCTTATGTCATCTAGTATATTTTTTCTGCTTTCGCCACTTTCACATTTGTACCATATTATTTAGGTACTATGTTGTAGTTATACTAGTTTTAGGGGTTTCCAGCAATTCGAGTAGTATTGGATAGCTTTTTAAAGTTGCTACCTCTACATACATATTTCTATATATGCTGACTATACTTAATGGTCTAACTCATGACTGACACCCTACGAGTGCTAGAGTCACAAGTGTGCGACCATATTTTTTTAATCAAGATTTAGAAAATTTAAATCAACTAAATCAGTAAATAAGTCAAATAAAAAAATCTATATAGTTATAGTAACTAGAACTTCTTACCATTCTACGACTATATCCCCTAGAAAAAGAGTATTTTTGTTGCATTCTTTTGAAATTTCTAAAAAAATATTTTTTTAAAAAATTTCTTTCCTACAAAGTAATTCCATAGCAGGGTAAATATTTTTTTAGGAAAAAAATATCATTAAAGCTAACATCTTTTTTTGATAACAATACTTGCTTTAAAGTTGCTCTTAAATAAGAAGCATAATAAGTGTATTTAGTACCATCCTTTTTTTCAAGAAAAAAATGTCCTCAATAAATTTTTTTGATTTTTCCTTATCTAAATTTTTTTACTAGCTTTCCTAATATCTTCAATGAATTTTTCAATATTTTTTTCTAAAGATTTTCTGTAAAAAAATTAACATAAATCCTCCCTATATTTTTTTAAACATAATCTTAAAAAAATTATCTGTAGATATTTTAGCATATTTTAGATATAAGTGTTAATAGTTTATTAAAATTAAGGGAAAAATAAAAAAAGAATGTATTGCAGTACATTCTTTTTACATCTTTATTATTTGCTACTCCTTAGAAGTATCAAATTAATACGTAAACTCTTTTTCTACTTAAGTATATCATTTATTTTTTTAAAAAATCAATTGCTTAAACTCCTTAGAAGTAGAAGAAAGATGCATAAACTATTTGTAGTAATAATAATAGTAATTTTTCTTTTTATTATCTAAAAAAACTTATATTAGCTAGTTTTTATGTGGGAGAGTTATTGCAGTAATTCTCCTGCTTTTTGTTTTAGTATCTAATACTATTTACCATTTCAACAACAAGTTTATCCATGAACTTTTTTTATCTTTTTGGTAGATATGAGGCTTGAAATACTATATAGGCATTGCTATCTTTACTGTATATAACTTTTTTTGTAAACAATTTTATTTTCCTCTATATAAGAAATAACATAGAAATTTTTTTCCAATAGTATTATAGGCTACATTTTTCACCATAGATAAATAAGTTTTTTTGTTATAGTCATATTTTAAAGGATCAATATTTCTAGGTAAATTTCCATTATAGTATTTTTCTTAAAAAAATAGATTGTAATTAAGCCTATCATATTCAAAAGAGTTTCTTATAGTTTCTCTACTCAAACCATTGACTTCTTCTGAATTTAGAAAAATAAGAACCATAAGCAAGAATAATGATATTTTCATTTTATATCTTGGATAGTTAGCCCATCACTATTAGCTCCCTCATAAGCACTGAAGAAATTTTTAGTTGGAATTAAGTTAGAGTTTTTTTAACAAAATTTAAATTTTCAGTTCCTCCAACTCCATTTTCATATTTTTGTAGTAGGAACATTAATAACATAATTAAACCTACCATTATAATACTTAGAAAAATACTCCATCAGCATAAGTAAAAAGAACTAAATAAAGATAGAATAAAAAATCAACATAAATTTTTAAAGAAAAATTTTTTTCATTTAAACCCTCCTAAATATTTAAGATTAACTATATCTCTATGATAGCACTAAAAAAATAAAAAATCAATATGATTAAAAAAATAAAAAAACAACACCTACGGGCATAGATGTTGTTTTGTTACTCTAATTTTTTTATTAGTTTGAATTTTTATGTGGGATATACTCGGGCAAGTATATCCTGCTTTTTATTTTACTATTTAATCCAAGACATTAATTGTCTTAATTCTTGTCCAACTTTTTCAAGTTGATGTTCACTTGCAGCTTTTCTATGAGCTTTTAAGAAAGGTTGTCCTGCTTTAGAGTCTGCTAAGAATTCATCAGCAAATTTACCAGATTGGATATCTGCTAAAAGTCCTTTCATTGCTTCTTTTGAAACTGATGTTATAACTTTTGGTCCTGCTAAGAAATCACCATATTCTGCAGTATTAGAAATAGAATGTCTCATTTTTCCAAATCCTCCTTCATAGATAAGGTCAACGATTAATTTCATTTCATGTAAACATTCAAAAGTAAGCATTTACAGGATCATAACCAGCTTCAGTTAAAACTTCAAATCCAGTTTTGATAAGTTCTGTAATTCCTCCACAAAGAACAGCTTGTTCTCCAAATAAGTCAGTTTCAGTTTCTTGTTTGAATGTAGTTTCAAGAATTCCTGCTCTTCCTCCACCAATACCAGAAGCCCAAGCAAGAGCAACATCTTTTGTATCTCCACTAGGATCTTGATATACAGCTATTAGACAAGGCACTCCACTTCCTTCTTGGAAAGTTCTTCTTACTAAATGTCCAGGTCCTTTTGGAGCAACCATAAATACATTTACATCTTCTCTTGGTTGAATTTTCTTGAAATGAATGTTAAATCCATGTCCAAATCCAAAGGTAAGCACCTTTCTTTAAGTTTGGAGCTATGCTATTAGTATAAGTATCTCCTTGAATTTCATCAGGTATTAATACCATAACTACATCTGCATCTTTAACTGCTTCTCCAGTTTCTTTTTACAACAAATCCTGCTTCTTCAGCAACAGACCAAGTCTTAGAATCTTTTCTAAGCCCGATAGTAACGTCCATTCCATTTTCTTTTTAAGTTAAGTGCATGAGCATGTCCTTGAGAACCATAACCTAAAACTGTAATTTTTCTTTCCTACTAATTTTTGTAAATTACAATCTGCATCATAATAAACTGTTGTTCCTAAAAATATTTCCTGCCATTTTTTTAAATCCTCCTACATATTTATTAAGATATATTAAAAAAATAAGTAAGTTAATTATACTCAAGATTACTGCGACGTCCTATAATGGTGAAAGAGCCTTTGTGGAGCTCTAGAACCATTATAGGCTAACAAGTAATCACTTGTTAGTAACGAACTATTTTTTTAATATTATTTCACTAATTAGCCAAGGTCTATTGTTAGACCATTCAATTTTTAAATCTATACCATAAAGTTTTTGATAGATTTTCTTCAGTTAAAAACTTCAAATTTATTTCCTTGTGATACTATTTCTCCATTATCCAGTATAGCCACATGAGTGATAGAAGAGATTATTTCTTCTATCTGATGAGTTACATAGATAAATGGAATATCACTTTTATTTTCCTCTAAAGTTTTTTTAAAAACATTTCCCTCGCTCTTATATCTAGCCCTGAACAAGGTTCATCTAAGATTAAAAGAGAAGGCTCGTTCATAAAAGCTCTAGCAAGCAAGGTTTTTCTTTGTTCACCTTGAGATAAAGTGATATATTTATTTAATTTCAAATGAGATAGTTTAAAATCTTTTTATAATATTATTGGCTTTTTTTCTCTATCTTTTTGAGTAATTTCTTGATAGATACCTATTGAGTTATATTTTCCCTGATAGAACAATATTATTTAAAGTTTGATTATTTAAACTATCAGAAAAAAAGTATTTAAACTTGAACTGACAAAACCAACTTTTTCTTTTAACATCTGCCCAAACACAAGTACCAAACTTCTTTTTCAAAAAAACAGAAACTTCTCCACTTGTAGCAAAAAGTATATGCAGGTATCATAGATAAAAGAGTAGATTTTCCTGAACCATTTAGTCCAAGCAAAGCCCAATTTTTCACCTTTTTTATTTCCCAATTAATATTTTTTTAAAATATCTCTACCATCTCTTCTAAAAAGAAACATTTTTATATGATAAAAATCTTTTCCATTTTTTTCCTTTATTTATTAAAAAAATTTAATAAATGAAACTACTGCGACGTCCATAAATGTTTGGAAAGCCTTTGTGGAGCTTGAAAAAAACATTTATGGCTGGCAAGTAGTTGAAATATTCTATTAAAAAAATTATTAAATTCTTTTAATAATCTCCTCACCAATTTCAATAGTTCCAACTTTTTTTATATCCTTCAGAATAGATGTCTGCTGTTCTATATCCATCTTTTTAAAAACATCTTCTATAGCTTTTTCTATTGTATCAGCTTCAACATTAAGATTAAATGAATATCTTAACATCATAGCAGCAGATAATATTGTTGCTATTGGATTGGCAATATTTTTGTCCAGCAATATCTGGTGCTGAACCATGACAAGGCTCATAAATACCAACTTTACCATAACCTAAACTAGCAGAAGGTAACATTCCAATAGAACCAGTAAGCATAGAAGCTTCATCTGATAGAATATCTCCAAAAAGTATTTTCAGTTAAAAATTACATCAAATTGTCTTGGGTTAATAACAAGTTGCATAGCTGCATTATCCACATACATATGGTCAACTTTAACTTCAGGATAGTCTTTAGAGATTTCATTTTACAATTTTTTTCTCCAAAGTTTTTGAACTATCTAAAAACATTTTGTTTATCCACACTTGTTAATTTTTTTACTTCTTAGCTTTGCAATTTCAAAAAGCTTTTTTTAGTAATTCTTTCAATTTCTTCTCTTTTTATATACAAAGGGTATCAGAGGCTTCTTCTTCACTGTATTTTTTTAGGGTCCAAAAATACAGTCCACCTGTTAACTCTCTAACAACTATTATATCTAGTCCGTCTCCAATAATTTCTTCTTTTTAGTGGGCTAGCATTTTTTTAACTCATTAAAAAAAGAATAGCTGGTCTTAGATTAGTAAATACTTCTAATTCTTTTCTTATTTTTTTAAAAGTCCTTTTTCAGGTCTTAGCTCAGCTTCAATTTTATCCCACTTAGGTCACCGACTGCTCCTAAAAGAACAGCATCTCTATTTTTACATATTTCAATAGTTTCATCAGACAGAGGTACACCATATTTATCTATAGATTCTCCACCTAAATATCCTCTTGTAAAAAAATAAATTTATGATTAAATTTTTTTCTCCAATTTTTTTCTAAAAACTTTTGTGGTAACATCAACAATTTCAGGATCTATACCATCACCTTTTAGAACTGCAATTTTATATTCCATACTACCTCCAAAATATAAAATTTATGAAAAAAATAGTTCGTTACTAGCCAGATTTCTTAACGAATAAAAAAATTAAGAATTCGCTGTAAATTCGACCAACTCGCTAACAAGTTAGCTCAGACATGTCGAGATTTACTCGGCTCATTCTATTTAATTTTTCTTCTAAAATCTGGAATGTAACTCACTAATTTTTCTATAAATATTACTAATTTTTATTTTTCATATTCTTTGATTTTATCTTCATATTGAAGAGTTAAACCAATAGAATCTAAACCTTTTAACAATCTTTCTTTCCAAGATTCCTCTAAGTTGAAAAAGTAATCTTTACCATTGGCACTAAGTTTATTATTCTCTAGGTCAACAGTGATTACTGCATCTCCAGGAAGTTTAGAAAGTTCATCTCTATCTTCTTTTGGTAAAGTTATTGGAAGATGTCCGTTGTTAAGCCAGTTCATATAGAATATTCCTGAATATCCTCCTGCTACAATGACATGAAAACCATAGTCTTGCAATGCCCAAGCAGCATGCTCTCTTGAAGAACCACAACCAAAGTTATCTCCCGTGATTAGGATAGTTCCTTTTTTATATTCACTCTTATTCAGATTGAAGTCAAGATTATCACTTCCATCCTCGTTATATCTCCACTCATCAAAAAGATACTTTCCAAAACCTGTTTTTTCAGTACTTTTTAGATATTGTTTAGGAATTAATTGGTCAGTGTCAATATTATCATTCATTACAGGGACGATAGTTCCTTCAAATTTTATAAAAGGTTTCATTAGTCTTGCACCTCCTCTAATTCTCTAACATCAATAAAGTGTCCATGGATAGCAGCAGCTGCAGCCATAGCAGGACTCACAAGATGAGTTCTAGCTCCTTTTCCTTGTCTACCTTCAAAGTTTCTATTAGATGTTGAGGCACAATGTTCTCCACCTGGTATTAAGTCAGGGGTTCATTCCTAAAGCAAGTTGAACAACCTGCTTCTCTCCATTCAAAACCTGCATCTAAAAAAATATTTTAGCAAAACCTTTTTCTTCAGCTTGTTTCTTAACCATTTGAGAACCTGGAACTATAACAGCTTTGATATTAGGGTGAACTTTCTTACCTTTAACAATCTTAGCTACAACTTCTAAGTCACTCAATCTTCCATTAGTACAAGAACCAATGAAAACATGTTTTAAATTTATATTTTTTTAGGAGAATCTCCAGGTTTTAAATCCATGTAATTATATGCTTTTTCATAGTTTAAGTCTTTTTATTTCAGGGAAGGTATCAGTGATATTCATTCCCATTTTCAGGGTTTTGTTCCCCAAGTAACTTGTGGAACAAGATTTGAAAACTATCTAACTTTATGTATTCATCAAAAGCTGATACATCATCTGTGTAAAAGCTCTTTCCATTCTTTAATTTTTCTTTTCTAGTTCTTCATCTTTAGGAGAGAATTCTCTTCCTTTTATATACTCAAAAAGTGATTTCGTCAGGGGCAATGATACCAGACTTTCCTCCAGCTTCAATAGCCATATTACAAATAGTCATTCTTTCTTCCATAGATAAACTTTTTATAGTATCTCCAAAAAAATTCAAAAAGCATAACCATTACCTAAACCAATTCCATAAGTCTTTATTAAATGTAAGATTATGTCCTTAGCATAAACTCCTTTTTGTAATTTTCCTGTGATTTCAATTCCCATAGTCTTAGGCTTCTTTTGCCATAGAGTTTGAGTAGCTAAAACATGTTCAACTTCACTTGTACCTATTCCAAAAGCTATAGCTCCAAAAGCTCCATGTGTTGCAGTGTGGCTATCTCCACATACAACAGTTTTTCCAGGTAGAGTAAGTCCTAATTCTGGTCCTACCATATGAACAATTCCATTTCTTTCATTGAACATATCAGCAAGTTCAACTCCAAATTCTTCACAATTTCTTTTTAAAGCATCAAGTTGTGCTTTTGAAGTTTCATCTGCAATATTATATCTGTCAGTCATAATAGTCGGAGTATTATGATCCATAGTTCCAAAAGTTAAATCAGGTCTTCTAACTCTACGTCCAGCTATTCTAAGTCCTGAAAAAGCTTGTGGTGAAGTTACTTCATGAATCAGATGTAAATCTATATACAGAAGTTGTGCTTCTCCTTCATTTCCAGTAATAACATGCTTTTCCCATACTTTGTCGAATAAAGTTTTCATAAGACCTCCTTAATCTTCTTTTATATAGTCTATTTAATGCATTGATATAGGCTTTTATACTTGACTCAACTATGTCAGTACTTTGTGCCCTACCAATATGTCTTTTATTATCCTTTTTCTATGATAACAACAACTTGTGCCTGTGCATCAGTGTCACCAGTTATTGATTCAAGTTTATATTCTTCTAAAACAAAATTGTCATTTAAAAGTCTATTAATAGCTTTGTATGCAGCATCTACAGGTCCACTACCATATGAAGAAGAAACATCTTTTTCTCCATCTACATACATAATAATTTCAGCCTTAGCCTTAATATCAGTTCTTATTATTTCAAAGTGTTCAAGAGAGAATCTTCCTTTTACTTCAGCGGCATCTCCACTGATTAATGAAATGATATCTTCATCTAAAACATATTTCTTTTTATCTGCTAAGTTTTTGAAATCAGCAAAAAGTTCCTCTATTTTTTTATCGTCAAAACCACTGAAACCTAAGCTATTTAATTTATCTACAAAGGCATGTTTACCTGATAATTTTCCAAGTACAAGGCTATCAACATTTCTTCCAACAACTTCAGGTTTAATAATTTCATAAGTTTCTGGATTAGCAAGTACTCCATGTTGATGTATACCTGATTCATGAGAGAAAGCATTTGCTCCTACTATAGCCTTATTAGGTTGAGTTGTAACTCCTGTCAATAAGCTAACTAATTTACTTGTAGGATAAATTTGTTTTGTATCTATATTTGTTGTAAAGTCTGCAAATAAATCTCTTCTAGTTTTAAAAAGCATAACAACCTCTTCAAGAGAAGTGTTTCCTGCTCTTTTCCCCTATTCCATTGATAGTACATTCTATTTGAGTAGCCCCAGCTTGAACAGCAGCTATTGAGTTAGCAACTGCAAGTCCCTAAGTCATTATGACAATGTACTGAAATATCTATATTTTTCTATACCTTTTTATATTTTCTTTTAAATATTTTTACAGTGTCATACATTTCTTGTGGAGTTCTATATCCAACTGTATCTGGGATATTTATAGTAGTAGCTCCAGCTTTTATGGCAGTTTCATAGACTTCAACAAGATATTCTTTTTCTGTTCTCATTGCATCTTCAGCTGAGAATTCTATGTCATTTGTGAAAGTTCTTGCATATCTTACCATTTCATCAACTGTCTTTAAAATTTCTTCCTTAGACATTTTTAATTTGAATTCTCTATGTATAGGTGAAGTTGCAATGAAAGTGTGTATTCTAGCTTTATTAGCTTTTTTTATAGCCTTTGCAGCCATTTCTATATCACTTTTGACTGCTCTTGCCAAGCTTGTAACAGTAGAATTTTTTTAATATTTTTGTGCTATCAGTTCTATAGCTTCAAAAATCTCCAGGAGAAGCAGCTGCAAAACCAGCTTCTATTATGTCTACTCCTAAAGCTTCTAATTGTTTGGCTATTCTTAGTTTTTCTTTAGCATTAAGATTGACTCTTGGTGTTTGCTCACCATCTCTTAATGTTGTGTCAAATATTTTTATACATTTCATAACTTCACCTCTTATAATTAAATGTAAATCATTAGTTATCCAGACTACTGCGACGTCCATTATTGTTGAGAGAGCCTTTGTGGAGCTCTCGAGACACTAATAGCAGAGCAAGTAGTCTGACAGAAGGATAAATAACTAATGTTTACATTTTTTTCCCCACGACTCATTGCAACTATACCTGTTTTAGCCATTTCTAAAAATTCCATAATTGTTCATCATACCAACAAAAACCTCTCAGTTTTTTTCTATATCACCTGTAAGTTCAATTACAAGTGATTTTTGGAGAAACATCAAGGATGTTTCCACGGTAGATATTAGCAATTTGAACGATTTGAGATCTAGTTTCTTCATCAGCTTTAACTTTTAAAAAGCATAAGTTCTCTTCTGATAACATCTTTTTCTGGAAATATCTTAACCTTAACAACATCTATAATCTTATAAACTTGTTTTTTTGAATTTGGTCTAAAGATTCTTTATCACCATCAACTGTGAGAGTTAATCTTGCATGACCCTCTTTTATTTGTTACACCAGCAGACATCTTTTTTTACAAAAATATCCTCTTCTATTAAAAAGAGACATAATTCTTGCAACAATTCCATTGGTATTTTTTTAGCAATTATCAAAATTTGATGTTCTTTATTCAGCATCTAAAACACCTCTTTTTCCCAACTATACAGCTTACATCTTTACCTGCTGGTATCATAGGATAAACATTTTTCTTCTTTTTCAACTATACATTCAACTAAAAACAGCTTCATCAGATTCTAAAATTTTTCTTTAGATGTTTCTTTAAATCTTTTTTTAGTTTTTAATTGTATAGATTTAATTCCATAAGCTTCACCTATTTTTTTATAAAAATCAGGGTTATAACTTAAGTCAACAGAAGAATATCTTCTATCATTGAATAATTCTTGCCACTGTCTAACCATTCCTAAATAAGAGTTATTTATTATGAAAAATCTTAACAGGAAGATTATATTCTTTAACCATCATTAATTCTTGGAAAGTCATTTGGAAACCACCATCTCCAACGATAGCAAGAACTTTCTTATCAGGGTTAGCAACTTGTGCTCCTATTGCAGCAGGAAGTCCAAAATCCCATAGTACCTGCTCCACCTGATGTTAATATTGAATAAGGATTATTAAATTTTATAAATTGTGCTGACCACATTTGATGTTGTCCAACATCTGTTGCAACTATAACTTCACCCTTAGTAAGTTTATTTATCTCAAATAATATTTCTTGAGGAATTAAAAATATCTTCTTCAGTCTTTCTAAAAAGTTAAAGAGTATTTTTTTTCTTTAATTTTTGCAACTTCATCTAGCCATTTAGTATGAGAAAGTTTAGGAATTTTTACGATTTAATTCAGCTAAAACATTCTTTACATCTCCAACTATAGGAACATCTATAAGTTTGTTTTTTCCAATTTCAGCTGGATCTATATCTATATGAATAATATTTGCATTAGGTAGAAATTTTAGGGGATTTCCTGTAACTCTATCATCAAATCTCATACCTGCAGCAATAACTAAATCTGCCTCATTTGCAGCATAGTTAGCATAAGTTGTACCATGCATACCTATCATCCCAAGAGCTAATTCATGATCTCCAGGGAAAGAACCAAGCCCCAATAGTGTCATTGCTACAGGGATATTTGTCTTATCAACAAATTCTTTTAGTTCATCATAAGCATGTCCTTTTAAAATTCCTGCTCCTGCAATTATTAAAGGTTTTTTAGAATCTTTTATCATTTTTATGGCAGTTTTAATTTGTCCCTTATGTCCTTCATATACAGGATTATATCCTTCAAGTTCAAATTCTTGTTCATATAGTTTTTTGAATTCATCATAAGGAATTTCTTCTAACTGTATATCCCTAGGTATATCTACAAGGACAGGGTCCAGGTCTTCCTGTACTTGCAATATAGTAAGCTTCTTTTTAAAATTCTAGGAAGTTCTCTAATATCTTGTACCAAATAGTTATTTTTTGTTATAGGTACAGTGATACCAACTATATCTGATTCTTGGAAGGCATCTTTTCCTAATAAAGTACTTGTAACTTGACCTGTTATAGCAAGTAAAGGAATAGAATCCATATGAGCAGTCATAATTCCTGTTACTAAGTTTGTTGCTCCTGGTCCTGAAGTTGCAAGACATACTCCTACTTTACCTGTAGATCTTGCATATCCATCTGCTTCATGAACAGCTCCTTGCTCATGTCTTGCGAAATAGTGTTTAATATCTTTAAAAGAATATAGTTCATCATAGATAGGTATAACAGCTCCACCAGGATAACCAAAGATTTCCTTTTATACCTAATCTTGATAAACATTCAAGTAGGATTCTAGCTCCTTTTATCATCTCGTTTGCCATAATAACTCCTTTACATCGGTGTATTTTCTCTAACTATGTCATAACCTTCTTTCTTGAAAGCTTCAGCAATCTTAGAGATATGTTCTTCACCATTTGTTTCAACTGTAACTTGTAATTCCACATCTTTAAATCTTGATAGATTTTTTTAAATTGATTGTGTTCCAACTTAATAACATTTGCATTTTGTTTTGCTAAAATTTCAGAAACTTTTAAAAGTTGTCCTGGTTTATCAGCTAATTGAACAGAGAAAGTAAATATTCTACCTCTCATAATAAGTCCTTTATTTATCATAGAAGAAATAGTTAAAACATCTATATTTCCTCCACTTAGAACAGCAACTATCTTTTTACCTTTTATATTTAATTTCTTAGCTGCTGCCACAGGTAAGATACCTGAGTTTTCAGCTACTAATTTATGTTTTTCAACCAATAACAAGAAGGCTTCCATCAGCTCATAATCTGAAACAGTAACTATGTCATCAACATATTTTTTGATATATTCAAAGTTCTTTTCACCTATTCTCTTAACAGCAGTACCATCAGCTATAGTATTAGCTTCAGCTAGTTCTACAACCTTACCTTTTTCAAGTGCAGCTATTGCAGATGCAGCCCCTTCAGGTTCAACTCCTATAACTTTTACTTGAGGATTTTTAAGTTTAGCTGCAGAAGCTATACCAGAAACTAAACCTCCTCCACCAAGTGGAACAAGTATGATATCTGCATCAGGTAATTCATCTAATATTTCAAGAGCAATAGTTCCTTGTCCTTCTATAACATCTTCATCATTGAAAGGGTGTACAAAGACATAGCCATTTTCTTTTTGAAGTTCTAAAGCCTTTTTATAGGCATCGTCATAAACTTCTCCATGAAGTACAACTTCTGCTCCATATTTTCTAGTTGCTTCAACTTTTATTAAAGGAGTATGTTTAGGCATAACTATAACAGCTTTTATTCCTAATCTTTTTGCTGCATAAGCAACTCCTTGAGCATGGTTACCAGCTGATGAAGCTATAACTCCTTTTTCTTTTCTTCTTCTGTAAGTTTAGCAATCTTGTTGTATGCTCCCCTTATCTTGAATGAACCAGTCTTTTGTAAGTTTTCTGGTTTTAAATATATTTCATTCCCTGATTCTTCAGAGAACACAGGGCTGTGTATCAATTTAGTCTTGACCACAACTGTTGTTAATCTTTCTCTTGCTTCTATAAAATTATAAAGTTTGTGCATTTTAAAAATTCTCCTATACCTTATTTTTAATATTTTTATTCTACGTATATTGCTCCTGCAGCAGCTGATGAAACATGAGCTGCATATCTTTTTAAGTAACCTTTAACATTTGGTTCATAAGGTTTTAATTCCGCTTTTCTTCTTGCAATTTCTTCATCAGAAAGTTTTACATTTATTTTTTTCTGTTTGGAATATCTATTTCGATAATATCTCCATCTTGTACTATTGCAATAGTCCCTCCTGCAGCAGCTTCTGGAGAAACATGTCCTATTGAAGCTCCTCTTGTAGCACCTGAGAATCTTCCATCAGTTATAAGAGCTACATCTTTTCCTAATCCCATTCCAGCGATTGTAGCAGTAGGTGCAAGCATTTCTCTCATTCCAGGTCCACCTTTAGGCCCTTCATATCTTATTACAACAACATCTCCTGCAACTATTTTTTTCTCTCTCATAGCCTTTATAGCTTCTTCTTCACTGTTAAATACTTTCGCAGGTCCTGAGTGAACAAGCATTTCTTTATCAACAGCTCCTTCTTTTACAACACAACCATCTTCTGCAAGGTTTCCTTTTAGAACTGCAATTCCTCCTGTTGTATAAGCTGGTTTATCCCAAGGTTTTATAACATCATCATCATTAATATAGGCATCTTTTGCAAGCTCACCTTGAGTTCTTAGAGCAACTGTTTTTTCATCAGCATTAAGTCTTCCATTTTCATAAAGTCTTTTCATAACTCCTGTAACTCCACCTGCTCTATATAGATCTTCTATAAAGTATTCACCTGAAGGAGATAATTTACATAATTGAGGAGTCTTTTTAGCGATTTCATTGAAGTCATCTAAAGTTAAATCTACTCCTGCTTCATGAGCTATAGCTGGTAAGTGTAGAGCAGTATTTGATGATCCTCCTAAAGCCATATCAACAGCAACTGCATTTTCAAAAGGCTTTTTTTAGTCATAATATCACTAGGTCTTAAATCAGCTTTTAAAATTTCTAATATTTGCATACCTGCTTTTTTAGCAAGTCTTAATCTTTCAGAGAATACAGCGGGTACAGTTCCATTTCCAGGAAGTCCCATACCTAAAGCTTCTGTTAAACAGTTCATAGTGTTAGCTGTGTACATTCCTGCACAAGATCCACAAGTAGGACAAGCTAGATCTTCAACTGTATTTAATTCTTTTCTTGTTATAAGTCCTGCTTCGTATTGCCCAACTGCTTCAAAAACATTACTTAGCCCAACTTTTTTACCTTTGTATACACCTGCAAGCATAGCTCCTCCACTTATAAAGATAGAAGGTACATTTAATCTTGCTGCTGCCATTAACATTCCAGGTACAACTTTATCACAGTTAGGTATAAATACTATTGCATCAAATGGAGTTGCCATTGCAACTGCTTCAACAGAATCTGCAATCAATTGTCTTGTTACCAATGAATACTTCATACCTAAGTGATTCATTGCAAGTCCATCACAAATTCCTATAGTATTAAATTCCATAGGAACTCCACCAGCATTTCTAATTCCATCTTTAACAGCTTGTACCAATGTTTGTAGATGTACATGCCCTGGTATTATTTCATTAAATGAATTGGCAATTCCAATTATAGGTCTATCCATTTCTTCTGCCACAAACCCTAGACCTTTTAACAACGAACGATGAGGTGCTCTTGCTGCTCCCTCTGTTAGATTATTACTTCTTGACATAATTCACTCCTTAATATATAGTTAATTTTTTTGTTTAAATTTCTAGTACAGTTAAACTAAATTTTTGGTAAAAAAATAAATTTTTACAAAAAAGACGATTTTATCTAATCGCCTTATTTAAAAAAATTATTTAAATTTAAAGTTAATGATTACATTGTATCTATTTATAAACTAGCTATATTAATATTACCTAACTAAATCCTAAATCACAATTCTAAAAAAACTTTATAAGGCTGATTTTATTAAATTTTTTTATCAGTTATAATAAGTATGACTAGAATCAGAATTAGAATTGATAATAACATCGTATAATAGCTCCTTTCAAAAAAATTATTTCATACATTATATAAAAAAATATCTCAAAAAAATAAAATATATATTATATATATTAAGTATAAATTTAATCTATGAAATCTATTTAAAAATCTATGGGAATATGACTTTACTTTTTTTGTAAAAAGATGTACAATAAATTGTATTGAAAGCATTCCAGTTATAATAAGGTTTAAAACGGTTTTTCTTGAATAATACCAATAGCGATTAAGTTTAGTATTGAAGGTAATCCAGTTATAATAAAGTTTAAAAATATTTCAGTAAAAGTTTCAACTATTTCACTACCTTCAACGAAGTATTGAAGGTTATCCAGTTATAACAAGGTTTAAAAACTTTAGTATTTGCAAAGAATATAAACACATCATACCCATGGTATTGAAGACTATCCAGTTATAATAAGGTTTAAAACTGTATATAGAGCATAATTCAATTTCTCTCTAGCATCTATTGAAGTATTGAAGGTAATCCAGTTATAATAAGGTTTAAAATTTACTAAAGAATTTTTTTTAAGTGCTTACTTAAAAGATTCTTTTTTTATTTTCAACGAAAAATAAAAAAATAAAAAAATTTTTAAAAAAATAATACTTGACAAGATAAGTCAGATATAGTATTATGTATTTGTAATGATTACAATTTAATTATTAGTTTAAAAAAAGTTTAGAAAAATATTAAAAAAATTAAAGGAGGCATATTATGTCATTAATAGGAAAAAAAGTACCTGAATTCAAAGCACAAGCTTTCAAAAAAAGGAGAAAAAAGATTTTATAACAGTAACAGATAAAGATTTATTAGGAAAATGGTCAGTATTCGTTTTCTATCCAGCAGACTTTACATTCGTATGTCCAACTGAATTAGAAGACTTACAAGATAACTATGCAGCATTCCAAAAAGAAGGAGCAGAAGTTTACTCAGTTTCTTGTGATACAGCATTCGTTCATAAAGCATGGGCAGACCACTCAGAAAGAATTTCTAAAGTAACTTACCCAATGATCGCAGATCCTACTGGATTCTTAGCAAGAGCATTTGAAGTTATGATAGAAGAAGAAGGATTAGCATTAAGAGGAAGTTTTCGTAATCAATCCTGAAGGAAAAAAATCGTTGCTTATGAAGTACATGACAATGGAATCGGAAGAGAAGCTAAAGAATTATTAAGAAAACTTCAAGGAGCAAAATTTGTTGCTGAACACGGAGAAGTATGTCCAGCTAAATGGCAACCTGGAAGCGAAACTTTAAAACCAAGCTTAGACTTAATCGGAGAATTATAAGATATATAAAGGGGTATTATTATCCCCTTTTATATAACTGAAAAATAAAAAAATTAGCTATTTTTAGAGATATAAAAGGGTATAAGCCCTAAACAAGGAGGAAGAGACATGGAAAAAAATTTACGATATGATTATTATAGGTGGAGGACCTGCTGGTCTATCTGCTGGAATATATGGTGGAAGAGCAAAATTAGATGTTTTAGTTATAGAAAAAGAAAATAAAGGTGGACAAATAAGTTTAACTAGTGAAGTTGTAAACTATCCAGGTATCCTAGAAATTTCTGGAACTGAGTTTATGACTCAAACTAGAAAACAAGCTGAAGGTTTTGGAGTTAATTTTTGTACAAGGTGAAGTTGTAGATATGGACTTTACTAAAGATATAAAAAAACTGTCAAAACTAAAGATGTTGAATACTCAGCTCTAAGTGTTGTAATAGCAACAGGGGCAGCACCTAGAAAATTAGGTTTCCCTGGAGAACAAGAATTTACAGGAAGAGGAGTTGCTTATTGTGCAACTTGTGATGGAGAATTCTTTACAGGAATGGATATATTTGTTATTGGAGCAGGATTTGCTGCTGCAGAAGAAGCTATGTTCTTAACAAAATATGGAAAATCTGTAACAATAATAGCAAGAGAACCTGACTTTACTTGTGCTAAATCTATAGGAGATAAAGTAAAAGCACATCCCAAAAATTACAACTAAATTCAATACTGAATTAATTGAATTAACAGGAGATATGAAACCAACTGCTGCTAAATTTAAAAAAATAATGTAACAGGAGAAATCACTGAGTACAAAGTAAAAAGTTGGAGAAACATTTGGAGTATTCGTATTCGTTGGATATGCTCCTTCAAGTCAAATATTCAAAGGACATATTGAAATAGGAGAAGGTGGATTCATACCTACTAATGAAGATTTAATGACTAATGTTAAAGGAGTATTCGCAGTAGGAGATATCAGACCTAAGAGATTAAGACAAGTTGTAACAGCTGTTGCTGATGGAGCTATCGCTGCTACAAGTATAGAAAAAAATATGTTCATGACCTAAGAGAAGAATTAGGACTTAAGAAAGAAGAAAAAAAGAAGAACAAAAAGACAACATCTATTAAAAACAGAAAAAAAGAAAAATTTCTTAGATGATGATTTAAAACAACAATTAGTAACAGTTGTTGATAGATTTGAAAAATCCAGTAGAAATAGTAGTTTTCAAAAAAATCCTGCTATTGAAGAATCTTTAGCTATTGAAGAAGCAGTAAAAGATATAGCTTCTATAGCTCCTGAAAAAAATTAAAAATTCTCTTCATACAACGAAGGAGAAAACAAAGAATTAGAAGCTAAGGTAAAAGTTGAAAGAACACCTACTATAGCTGTTTTAGATAAAGATGGAAACTTCTCAGGATTAAAAATATTCAAGTTTACCAAGTGGACATGAATTAAACTCTTTCATATTAGGACTATACAATGTTGCTGGACCAGGACAAAAAAAGTTGCTCCTGAAAGCCTAGAAAAAAATTGAAAAAAATTGATAAACCAATAAATATTAAAATAGGAATTTCATTGTCTTGTACTAAATGTCCAAAGACAGTTCAAGCAACTCAAAGAATTGCAACTTTAAATAAAAAAATATTGAAATGGAAATGATAAATATCTTCACTTTCCAAGATTTCAAAAAAATAGATATGATATTATGAGTGTACCTGCTATTATAGTAGATGACCAACATGTTTATTTTGGAGAAAAAACAGTTGAAGATATGTTAGAAATCATAAATAAATAATAGATAGTAATAAAAATTTTTTTCATACGAAAACCCTTAAGAAGATTTAAAAAAATGGAGCTTTTAAAGCTCCATTTTTTTATATTAGTAGATATTTGTCAAATAGTTTTGATAAAAAAAGTTTAGACTATAACAATAGAAAAATTAGTAACTAAGCCTGAAAAAAAGAAAGTTTTTTTGGTTTTAAAAAAACAAATAAAAAAATATTACTTTTTATTTATTCAATGTAGAATGTGATATAATATTGATAAAAAAATATGAAAGGTGGTGAAAGATTATCTGGATCTCTCACGGCTAAAAGCCATGAGTGTTCTAATACACTTAATAAAGTTTCTAAAGATAAAATTAAAACTAACAAACAAAAAGATACAAATAAATAAAACTATTGGGGAATTTTTAGATGGAAAAATAATTTACATAGAATTGAAAAAAAGATTTACGTTCAATAGCCAAAAGATATAAGTCAATAAAAATATTCTATAGGTTTAGCAATCCTTTTTCTAATGTTAGGAGTAAGTGCATTTTCTGAAGAAGTTAATACAAAAAAACACAAGTTGCTCAAATAGCAACAAGAGAAGAATTAAAAAAACTTCTGTTGGAGATTTTCAAACAAGGTTAAATATATTGAGAGATGATAATGAAAAAGAAATAAAAAAATCTAAAAATTAGAATTAGTACAGTTAATGGAACAAGGGAATCAAGTAATAAAAATCTCCTTGGGCATCATGGCAATTTGGAATGAACTATTTCTATGAAAAATTGGGGAAATACATATAAAGGTAGAGGAGATAAATCAAAAAAATATCTTTTTAATGGAATATATGTAAGAGGAGATTGGAAAGAAAGAAATGCTATGGATGCTCTTGAAAGCCAAAAAAAGTAGCTGGAGATCCATTAACTCCTGGAAATGATTCATTAAGTACTTGGAAGAATACAAGTACTACATCAAGTGGTGGAGTAAAAATTGAAAAAAATACAGCAATAAATTCATCAACAAATAGAAATAGAAGTTGGGGATTAGTAGATCTATTAAAAATAAAAGAACCTACTAATGAAGTTGAAATACTTGCTCGTATTTCTCCAAAGGAAGTTAATAAGAAAGTTGAACCATTAAATATAAAGGGACCTGAGGTTAAAACTATTCCTGCACCAGTTGTAAAAACCAGAGCCAAATAAACCAATAGAAGCTCCAAAAAAATAAATTTACCGAGTATAAAGAAAGTCACAATAGAAGCATTGTCCATAAATCCACCTAGTGCACCTGGAGCAATTTCAGTACCAAGTATAGGAATAACAATAGCTACACCAAGTAAACCAGTCCCACCAAGTGTAAGTGTAAGTGTAAATGAACCTAGTGTACCAAGCATTTCTGTAGAACCAAGCACACCTAGTAGCCCAAAAGCACCTACTATAGATATTGAAGTAACACCTCCTAGTATTAGCTCACTAAATATAGTAACTCCAGGAAATGTTGGAACTATAGGAGTAACAACACCAACTGTTACAGCAGTTGATTTTATACTTGGGACAGGAGGATTAAGTGGAATAAATGAGCGTAATTTTGTTTATAAATATGATTCTAGAACTTATGATAATTACTTAACTTTGACAGCTCCTTCAATAAATGTAGATGCACAAAAACCAATATATCTCTACATGGGGAGAGGTTAAAAAAATCTTGATAAGGTAAAAAAACAAATGTCAATGTAAATGTACAAGATACTAGAGCCTTTATGATAGATGAGGGAATTGACTATAGAGATCCTGTTGTAAAACCTTTTACTTATTCAGGAACAATTAACTTAAATGCTAGTAAAAAATGTGGGTATAGATGTTCAAGGAACACATACAGGATATAGTGGTTCAGGGACTAAAAAAACCCTGGTTTTACAGCTATAACTGATGTTGCGAATATACAAGTTATAAATAAAGGAAATATAAATGGAAATAATAATGCAACTGGAACAAATATAAATCAAGTAGGTTTTGGTTTTAATAACTTTGATTCATCTACTAATAATACTAGAACAGAGATGATTAATGTTGGAAAAAGTAACTTTAAATGCACCAGAAAGTGCAGGAATTCAACTTCGTCCTGAAAATCCTAATAATAATCATCAACCAAGTGATCAAAAGGGATTAAATATGATGGTTGCTCGTAATGAAAAAGAAGTAGCCCCAAATGAAATAACAGGGACTATTAATATAAATAGTTATGGCAGTTTTGGTATGTTGACAGTACAAAAATAAAGATGCAACTACATCTAGAAATTATAACACAAGTGATTATAAGACTAAAACTTCAATTGGAGGGCAATTTGCTAATAGAGCTCAAGTAGAAAAATATGAGTTTTATGAAAAATACTGGTGTAATAAATATAGATGGAGATTCTTCTATAGGGGTTGGTCATCTTCATAATATACAAGCTGTCTATGTTGGAGGAGCAATAAATATTGGTAAAAATGATCCTAATCTTCTAGGTTATGCAGATAAAGGTAGTGATAAAACAAAAAAACAGAAGGAGCAGTAGGAGTCTATACAAGTGTAGAAACAAGACCTGTATTAAAAGATAAGTATGATGATCATGGTTTACAAAAATACTACAGGAGCTACAGTTGGAACAGAAACTGTTGAGGTGTTTGGAACTATAAATCTTGAGCAATATGCAAAAGGAAGTATTGGGCTTTATGCAAAAAGATAAAGGAAGTATTACTTTTAAAAAAATAATAATACAGTTACAACAAGTTCAACTGATGAAAAATATCAAAGCAAATATTAATAAAGGTATAGGAATTATTAATGTAGATGGAGAAAAATAACTATGGTGCTGTTGTAGATACTATTAAGTATAAATCTAAACAAAAAAAGAGGCACAAAACCAGTATGAAACTGAATCGGCAACATATGATAAAATTGGAAGAATTGATTTAGAAAAAGATACTTTAATTAAAGTAACAGGAAAAGAATCAATAGGTTATGTTTTTAAAGAATGGAGAAGGTTCAAACAAAGGTATAATATCAGTTAAAGGACATGAATCGAATAATAACACAGGAGGTTTCCACGGTAGTTTAGGGTTTTTATGGAGAAAAGGGAAGCTTTTACTAATGAAGAAGAAGGAACAATTTATTCTTATGGAACACTTGCTCATGCAGTCGCTTTAATTGGGGATACAACAGATGGATTTACATTTAATAATAAAGGAATAATTAGTGCAGCTGGAGATGGAAACATAGGAGTTTATGCAGATAAAAAAATATTTTTTTAATCATCAAGATCCTGGAAGAATTTATGCTAGACCAGGAGCTGTTGGAATCTATGCAAAAAAATTCTACTAACTTGCCAGATACAGATTCAAAAGTAAATATAAATGCTACTATTGATATTGATGATAGTAGTACAAATGCAACTACAATAGGTATTTATTCTGATGGAAAAAGCACATGTTGGATTTGGTTCAAACTCAAAAATTAATAGTTGGAACTGGAGCCGTTGGTCTATATTCAGCAGATGCTACAAAGTTTAAAAGATACTTTTAAAGTTGAAAAGTGGAAAAAAATTAGAAGTAGATTTAGGAACAAATTCAACTTTTTGGATTATTTAATGCTACTAGTCCTACTATCCTAAAAGCAGGAGAATATTTACAAAATAATAATATAGATATAACAAGTTTTGGAACTGGAGCAAGTATATTCTATACGACAGGAGGAGCTACAACTGAAATAGATAAAGATTATACTGTATCAAATACAACGGCAGGAACTAATGCCTCAACTTCTGTTTTGGTTGGAACAAAAAGGTTCTACAGTAAAAGTTAATAATGGCATAAATTTAACTACTGGAACTAATGTAGGACTTATTGCTACAAAGGGAAGTGGAACAGGAGCAGCTAGTTCAACAGCAATTAATGATGGGGTTATAAAGTCAACAAGAGTTAGTAAAGGTATAGCAATTTATACAAATGATAGTACTGCAACTAACAGTGCAACTGGAAGTATCTTAATGGATAATACTTTAGCAGTTGGAATGCTTGGAGAAAATAACTCAACTTTAACAAATGATGGAAAAATAGAATTAGCAGGAACTAAATCAACTGGAATCTATGGTAAAGATTCAGATATAACAAATACTGAACTGGAACAACTCCACAAAAAGGAATTTTTTGTTAAAAAAAGAAAAAGTCAGCAGGAATTTATGCCTTATTGACAGCAGGAACTAATAAGACTGTAAGTAATACAGGTCTAATAAAAATTAGAAGGAGCAACAGAAACAGGTTCAGCAGGAATTTATTCTAAGTTAACAAGTACTAATAGTAAATTAACTACTCAAAAATAGTGGAGATATTGAACTTATACAGACAGGTTCAGCAGGAATCTATGCAGATAATGTTTCTACTCAAAACAATGCTCAATCAGAAGTTACTAATACAGCCTCTGGTTTAATTAAAGTAGATGGAGAAAGTTCTGTTGGTATTATTGGTAAAAAAATCTAAAAATAACAAATTTAGGAACTGGAGCAAAAAGGGATTGAAGTAAAGGCTATAAAGTCAGCAGGAATTTTAGGAAACATAGGTTCAACAGTTATAAATAGTGCAAGAATCTTATTAGAAGCAAATGTTACAAATTCAACAGAAGGTTTAGTAGGAATTTCAGTAGATTATACTTCAACTGGAACAAATGATACTAATGGAACAATAGAAGTTAAAGCAGACTATAGTTCAGGAATGTCAAGTACTGGTGGATTAGCAAAAAAATGACGGAAAAAAATACAGCTAATAAATGCTTCAACAGTAGGAATTCTTTCAACAAATGCTAATGCTGAAAAATAATGGACTAACAACAAGCCCAGCAGTAACAAAGGGAATCATTATAGAAAATGATAAGTCAGTAGGGATTTTTGCTAGATTAAATGGGACAGTTTCAGTTGATAAAACAATAAAGAATAATGGAACAATATCTGTAGGAGGAACATCTAAAAAAGGTTCAGCAGGAATTTATTCTATATTAGAAAAATGGATCAACTAGTAAAAATAACTACTTTAAATACTACGACAGCTAATATAGATGTAAGTCAAGAAGAGGCAGTAGGAATTTATGCAAGAAATTCATCAACTCAACTTAATAATAAATCCGTAGCAGAAAATGCTGGGAAAAATAGTAGTTAGCTCTGAAGGTTCAGCAGGAATTTTAGCTTATAAATCAACAGTAACAAATTCTGGAACTTCAGCTTCATTACCAACTTTTTGATAAAGGAATATCTCTAACTGCTAAGAAAAACAGCAGGTATAATAGGGAAGAATGGTTCTAAAATTATAAATACAGGAGATATAGTATTAAATAGTACAGTACAACCAACTCTAGCAACAGAGGGATTGGTAGGAATTTCAATAGATGAGATTTCAGTGATGATAAACTATCTCAAGAATATATAAATTCTAATGGCTTTTCTAAGTCTACTGCTACAAATGATGGAACAATAACTATTAATACTGCTTATAGTACAGGAATTAGTGGTAAAGGTGGAGCTATTACTAATAATAAAGATATCATATTAAATAAAACTGACAGTGTAGGAATTGCTTCAACAGATGGAAATGTAGTTAATAGTCTTACAACAGGTAAAATTGAAGTTAAAGAATCAAGTTCAGTAGGTATCTTTGCAAAATTAACTGAAAATGCTCCTACTCCTTTCCAAGCTATATCAAATAAAGGAACAATAACTTTAAATGGTGGAAGTACAAAAACATCTTCAGTAGGTATCTATAGTTTGATTGAGGATAAAAGCCGTTCAAGCTGGAAAAAGCACAAACTATAAAAAAATACAGGAACAATTGGTGTAGGTACAAAAAGTTCAGCAGGTATCTATGTAAAAAGATAATAGAACAATAGGTGATAATACTGTCTCATTAGTAAAAAATGAAGGAACTATAAATGTAACAGAAGAATCCTCAGCAGGTATTATAGGGGAATATTCAGAAATTACTAATGGAAATCCACAAACTAAAAATGGAACAATAACACTTTCTGCTAAAAAAAGACAGCTGGTATTATTGCAAATAAAAATCAGAAGTAATAAACTATGGAACAATAGAAACAAAAGATACTACTGTTGGTGGTGTAGCTCTTGCTATAAATAAAGCAGAGGATGGATTGGTAGGAATTTCAGCTGATAATTCAACTGTTATTAATAAAAAAATAAAGAAGATTCAGCAGGTATGATAGGAACTATTACTTTAAATACAGCATATTCAACTGGTATTTATGGTAAAAATGAATCTACTTTTAGTTAATGAAGGGAAATTACAGCTAAGGAAACAGATTCTATAGGAATGGCTGGAGAAAATTCTCTTTTTAACAAATAAAAAAATATAATTTTATTAGAAGAAGAAAAAGTCAGTAGGAATGTTTGGAACTACTGATGGTACAAAAACTACTGTTGTGACTAATGAACGTGATGATATAAATAATTTAACTGGAACAATTACAACTAAGAAAAAAAGAAATCAGTAGGAATATTTGTTAGTACAGAAAAAGCTTCAGCTATAAATAAAAGGAACTATCCTTATAGAAGAAGAAAAAAATCAGCTGGTATGTATGGAGATGAAGCTGATATTAAAAATACTGGAGATAGCACAGCTCTAGTTGCTTCTATAACAACAAAAAAAGATGAATCAGTAGCTATGTATGCTAAAAAAATAGCAATGCTACAAACAAAAAAGAAGATAACTGTTGAAGGAAAAGATTCAGCAGGTATATTAGTTGAATTAACAAAGAATAATAAAGAGATAACTGGAACTAATGATATTGCTGTTAATAGCACTGATGATAAAGATAATGGACTTATTGAAATAAAAATGAAAAAAATCAGTAGGAATGCTTGGAAAAGTTGATTCTTCTGTAACAACGGTAGCTTCAAAATTAACATTGTTTAATAAAAAAGCTATTGATGTAGATAAAGAATCATCTGTTGGAATGATGTTAATAAATGATTCAACAGATGTTGCAAAAGCTAATGTAAAAAGCCGAAAATACAGGAGTTATTACTTTAAAGGATTCTACAACTAATAAAGAGAATATAGGAATATTAGCTAAGAAAAATTCTACTGCTATTAATAAGGATAATGGAATCATCAATGTAAATAGTGTAAAAATCAATAGGAATACTAGCTAAAGAAGGTTCAAAGATAGAAAATAATACTACTATCCCAGCTAATCCTCCAGGTGTTGGTCAAGAATATGGAATTAATTTAAAAAGCTGAAGATGGAGTAGGAATGTTAGCAGAAGGTAAAAATTCAAATAATGAAGTTTCTACTGCTGTAAATAATGGTAAAATTAATATTATATCAACAGCTAAAAAAATCAATAGGAATGTTGGCTCAAAGCGAAGGAGATGTAAAAACCAAAAAAGTAATAGAAATATCTGCAGAAGAAGGTGTAGGAATTTTTGTTTCTGAAACAGGAACAGGAGAAAAATGTTGAATCTAATGGAGAAATCAATATATTAGCAAAGAAATCAGTAGGAGTATTTGCTAAAAAAATAATGGAAATACTCACACAGCTAAAAAAATAGTGGGACTATTAATTTAGGAAAAAACAGATGGAACGACAACTTATGAATCATTAATAGGAATGTTTGCACAAGCAGATTCAGGAAAAAATAGCTAGTGTAAAAAAATGAAGCTGGTGGAATTATCAATGTAAATACTAAAAAAATCAGTAGGAATGTATGCTAAAAATGATTCTACAAATACAGAAGCTTCAATTGATTTACATAATGCAGGAACTATTAATATAAATAATACAGGTTCAGCAGGAATTTATGCTCCAAAGACAACTGTTTCAAAAGTAGGAAAAATTAATTTGAAGAATTCAGATGCTAGTAATGGTTCTTCAGCAGTGTATGTTTCAGAAGGTGGAAAAGTTGAAGATACAAGTACTGCTGAAATTAATTTAGGAACAGCAAATCAAAATAGGGTTGCTTACTATGTAAATGGAGCTAATAGCATCTTAAGAAGTGGTATAAGTGATAATATTGGAAAAATTTCAGGATATGGAGTTGGAGTATATCTTGAAGGTAGTTCAAAAGTAGGTACAGCAGAATTAGATAAAGATACACCAAAATTACACTTTACAAATGCTGGTTTAGGCACTACTGGAAATGGAATAATAGGATTATTCCTAAGTGGAGATACTAAAATAGAAAGTTATACAAAGGGGATAGTAGTTGGAAATACAGTTCAAGCGGATCCTACTATAGCAAATGATGAAAAAAAATATGCAATAGGTATCTATGCTGATAAACAAGGAACAACAGGAAGTCATTATAAAATTAATACTGATGTAACAACAGGAAAAGAAGGAGTAGGAATTTTTTTCTGATAGTAACAGTGTTATAGACTATAAGGGACATATAACAGTAGGAGATGGGACAACAGCAACTAAAGATGATGAAGTAACTGCTGGAATAGGTATATACATAACTAAGAGTACTGCTGGAAATACTGGTACAGTTAACTTAGTTGGAAGTAAGACAGATACAAGTATCACATTAAAAAGGTACAGGAGGAGTTGCAGTTATTGCCTCTGAAGATACAAAAATTTGATGGAGGAAATGCAACAATTAATTTAGTAGGAACAGATGTTAAAGGTGTAGGAGTTTATGCTAAAAAAAGGTTCTGATGTCAATATAGATAATTGGACTTTTTAATAATAATGGTAATGCTGCAGAAGAAGTACGTTCAGAAGAAGGAAAAGCTAATATCAATGCAACATTAAAAGAATTAAAAACCTAAGATGGTTTTAAGCATGTTATCAATGGAGAAACATCTATTTCTAGTTCAACTACAGTTGTTTCTGTTGATGATCTTCCATATAAAGCAGCAGCTAATATAGGGCTTATGGCAGAAGGAATTAAAAAAATCCAGCTATGACTTGGGTAAAAGGGAAATTATGAAATTGTAAATGATGGAATTATTAATTTTTCAGCTGCAGAAAAAAATCAACAGCAATCTATGTAAATTCTGCTAGAGTAAAAAAATAATAAAGATATCAAAGTTGGAAAAGAATTCCACTGCCATCTATGGTTTCTATGATAAAAAAATACTAGAAAAATATGATGGAGCCCCTACAAGTTCAGATCCTAATAAATTAACAGTTGAAACAACAGCAACTTCTAATATCAGTTTAGGAGATAGCTCGACAGGAATGTACTTAATAAATGCAGAAACTGTTACAAATGCCACAGGTTCACAACAACTTCTACAAGTGGAGCTACAAAAGAATGTTGGTATCTATGCTATAAATGGAGCAGTAGATAAAGAAACTGTTGCCGAAACAATAGCTTATAATGTTTTTAGAAAAATTATAAAAAAATTAACTATGACAACAGCTACTGACATTAGCTTAGAGATGGTTCAGTTGGTTTATATAGTAAGGGACAAGATAAGACAACTATACCTACTGCAATTAAAAATGAAGTAATAAATACAGGAAATATTACTGTAGGTAAGACTTTAACAAATGCACCAGCAGTAGCAGTATATGCTGAAAAACACTAAATTAACTAATGGAACAGCTTCAGCTACACCAACTATTACAGTAGGAGAAAAAGGTATAGCTGATGGAAAAAAATAGTGAAATAGAAGCAAAAAGGTACAGTTAACTATAGTAATAAAGGGATATTAGCATATTTAGAAAAATCTAATTTTACTTCTCATTATGGAAATTTAACTGCCCATCAAAAATACTATGTTATTCTTGATAAACAGTATAGCAAATATGAATGGAACTGGAACTGATATAGATATAACTGTTCCTGACAAAGCTACAACAAGCGATTCATTTGCAGGAGTATATGTTGAAGGAAAATCAGAATTAAATGGAGTTAAGAAAAATAGAAATAGGTAAAAATTCTAATGGTATTTTCTTAAAAGATGCTGAATTTGAATCTAATGTAGATGATATTATAAGTATAAAAAGAAGGAGCTAAAGCTCTTCTTGCAACAAATTCTAATTTAATTAATAATAGTAAAATTAATTTGAGTGGAGATAATTCTATTGGAATTTATTCTAATGCAGATGCTACTAAGAATGTTACTAATAATGGTGAATTAACAATAGCTGGAAAGAAGACATTAGGAGTATTTTTGAAAGGTGGACAATCTTTTGAAAATACGGCTAATATAAATATAGCTGACTCGGCAGATTCGCAAGAACCAACAATAGGTATCTATGCAGCTGACGGAACTTCTAATATAAAAACATACAACTGGAACAATAGAAGTTGGAGAAAAATCAATAGGTATTTATTCTAAGACTTCTTCAAATGTTGAAATGGATAGTGGAAAAATCCACGTTAAAGATCAAGCTATAGGAATCTATAAAGAGAACGGAAAACTTACTGTAAAAGGTGAGTTAGAAGTTGATAAACATGTTGCAACAGCAAAAGATACTGAGCCTGTTGGAGTGTATGGAGTAAATGGAGCAGAAGTTGTTGATCAAGCTTCTAAGATTACTGTTGGAGAAAAATCTTATGGATTTATTCTAAATAATACAGATCCAAATAAGACAAATGTATACACAAATATAAATTCTGAATCTGTAAGTTTAGGAAATGATAGTGTATTCCTATATTCTAATGGAAAAAGCTGACATTACCAATAATAGAAAATATTAATTCAAATAATTCAGATCATTTGATAGGATTCTATGTTAAAAATGGTGGAGAATTAACTAATAATGGAACAATTGATTTCTCAACAGGAAAAGGAAATATAGGAATCTATACACCAAAATGGAAAAGCAACTAATAAAGGCAATATTTTTTTGTAGGACCTACTGATGATATAGATCCAGCAACTGGAAAAATCTACTCTGATCCTACTAAGATTGTTTATGGCATAGGAATGGCTGCTGACAATGGTGGACACATTATAAATGAAGGTAATATTAAAATATCTGATAACAAATCTATAGGAATGTATGGAGCAGGTGTTGGAACTACTGTAGAAAATAAAGGAAATATCTTATTAGATGGAAGCAAAGCTACGGCAACTAATAAAATTGGAAGTTTAACTGGAGTTTATGTTGATGAAGGTGCTACTTTCAAAAATACTGGGCTTATTACAACAACAGATGCTTATGCTGGAAGAGATGGAAAAGTAAATGAAAATGTATCAGGACTTGTTGGTGTTGCTGTAATGAATGGATCAACTCTTATAAATGAAGGAAGTATCTTAATAGATGCTGACAATAGTACAGGAGTTATTATTAGAGGAAAAAAAGAGATTCTGCTGGAAAACTTAATAAGAAGAGCAGTAATTAAAAAAACTATGGAGAAATCAATGTAAGAGGAAATAAAGGTAAAGCAATTAGTTGGAAAGATCTTACTCCAGCAGATATTGCTGAGTTACAAAGACAAATTAATGCTCATATGATTAGTACAGATCCTAAAGGACATGAATTAGGAGAAGCTTCTGGAACTGATAAAGATTATCAAGGAGTTTCTATCATTGTGAAGAATGGTAAAGCTTCATTCTTAAGAAATGGAGTACCAGTACCAGATAGTGAAGTAGAAAAATAAATAAGTTAATTGGTAATCAACCAAATCTAGCAATGTCTGATGTAGGATTCTATGTGGATACATTAGGAAAAAAACAAAACCTGTTACTTTTTGATGGAGTAGCCCCACCTGTAGATAGCCAATTGATTAAAAATATGGTCGCACACTTGTGACTCTAGCACTCGTAGGGTGTCAGTCATAAGTTAGACCATTAAGTATAGTCAGCATATATAGAAATATGTATGTAGAGGTAGCAACTTTAAAAAGCTATCCAATACTACTCGAATTGCTGGAAACCCCTAAAGCTAGTATAACTACAACATAGTACCTAAATAATATGGTACAAATGTGAAAGTGGCGAAAGCAGAAAAAATATACTAGATGACATAAGGTTAAATCCTAAGTGTTAAGATAATGGGCAATCAGCAGCCAAGACCGAAAGGTAAGGTTCAACGACTATTCCTCCTGAGGGAAGTACACTAAAGCTAGTGGAAGTGGGTAGACCCAAACAGATAAAGCTGTGGGATAAGATATAGTCTGTGCTTAATAGAAATATTAAGAAGTTCAAGGCTAATCTCCTTAATTTATTAAGGAGTGTATATGCCAAGAGAACTGCATAAGTGGTAGCGTACTTATGTGAACGACAACCCTCTAAAAACGACTGAGTCAGTTTTAGGTTCATATATTTAGAAAAATTTTTACTTTTTTTCATTTACTTATAGTATAAAAAGTGGTATACTATATATAGGTAAATGGAGGTGAAATCACATGGAAAAAGCATATAAGTTTAGATTTTTATCCAACTAAAACTCAAATAACAATATTAAATTGTACTTTTGGTTGTGTAAGATATGTCTATAATCATTTTTTTAGATTTAAAAACAAGAGCTATATAACAAAGAGAAAAAAATCTATGTCATATAGTGAGTGTAGTAAAGAATTAACAGTTTTAAAACAAGAAAAAGAATGGTTAAAAGATGTAGATAAATTTTCTTTACAAAAATTCTTTAAAAAGATTTAGATAAAGCCTATAAAAAAATTTCTTTAGTGGAAAGGGTTATCCAAAGTTTAAATCTAAGAAAGATAATAGAAAAATCATACAGAACCAATTATACAAATAATAATATAGAGTTTTTAGATAAATGGATAAAAAGTACCCTAAGTTAGGAAGACTAAAAAAATAAGAGATAAAATGAAACCACAAGGAAGAATAATAAGTGCAACAATAACACAAGTACCTAGTGGAAAAATATTATATATCTCTGTGTTGTACAGATGTAGAAGTAGAAAAAAATTAGAAAGTACAAATAAGAATGTTGGAATAGATTTAGGTATAAAGGACTTTACGATTACCAGTGATGAAATCTCAATAGAAAAATCCAAAAATATTTACAAAAAAATCTTTTGAATAAACTAGCTATATTACAAAGAAAAACTATCACGAAAACCAAAGGGTAGTTCAAATAGAAATAAAGCTAGAATAAAAAGTAGCAAGATTATTTGAGAAAATATCAAATCAAAGAGAAGATTTTTGCAAAAAAATTATCAACAATGCTAATAAAAAGAATATGATATTATTTGTATGGAAGATTTACAAGTAAAAAAATATGGTAAAAAAATCATAAATTAGCAAGAAATATTGTAGATGTATCATGGAGTGAATTTAATAGAATACTAAGTTATAAAGCGAAATGGCATGGAAAAACAATAGTAAGAGTAGATAAATTTTTTTGCAAGTAGTCAAATATGTAATTGTTGTGATATAGAAATGAAGAAGTAAAAGATTTAAGTGTGAGAGAATGGACTTGTCCAGTATGTGGAGCTGTACATAATAGAGATATAAATGCAGCCAAAAATATACTAAAAGAAGGACTAAGGATATTAAAAGAAAGTGCTTAAATGTTCAATATATGAACCGTAGGAACTATGGGGATAGCTTGGTAAATTTAGTTGGCTAACAAAAAGCAACTATTACCCAAGAATCCTGCGACTCTAGCACTCGTAGGGTGTCAGTCGTGGGAGGTTCAGTATAGGTACTGAATATTCAGAAAGAACTAATAAGAAAGAATGGTTAGTAAGTGGAGATGTAATTAAACCTTTCTTAGATCAAATTCAAAGTAGAAACTATAAAAATAACAACTTTAGCAGCTTCATTAACTTGGATAGCTACACCTGTTTTAGATAACTATGGACAAATAGTAGGTGTAGGAATGACTAAGATAGATTATAAGAATACTGTGAACTCTGAAGATAATGCATATAACTTTACTGATGGATTGGAACAAAGATATAATGTTAATCCACTTGGTTCAGCTGAAAAGAGATTATTTACTAAATTAGATGGTATAGGTAAAAATGAAGAAACAGTATTAACTCAAGCTTATGATGAAATGATGGGACACCAATATGCTAATGTTCAACAAAGAATACAAGCAACAGGAAGAATATTAGATAAAGAATTCTCTTACTTAAAAAAATTCTTGGTCTAACCCTTCAAAAGATTCTAATAAGATAAAAACTTTTTGGAATGAGTGGAGAGTATAAGACTGATACTGCTGGTATAATAGACTATAAGAATAATGCTTATGGTGTGGCTTATATTCACGAAGATGAAACTGTAAGACTTGGAGAATCTGTAGGTTGGTATACTGGTATAGTTCATAATACTTTCAAATTTGAAGATATTGGAAAAATCAAAAGAAGAACAATTACAAGCTAAGATTGGAATCTTTAAATCAGTTCCATTTGATCATAATAATAGCTTGAATTGGACAATATCAGGAGATATTTTTTTGTAGGATATAACAAGTTAAATAGAAAAATTCTTAGTTGTGGATGAAATATTCCAAGCAAAAATCTAAATACTATACTTATGGAATAGGAATTAAAAAATGAAATAGGAAAAAGAATTTAGATTAACAGAAGGAATCTCAGTAAGACCTTATGGAGCATTGAAAGTTGAATATGGAAGAATGTCTAAGATAAAAGAAAAAAATCTGGTGAAATGAAGTTAGAAGTTAAAGAAAATGACTACTTATCTATAAAAACCAGAAGTAGGAACAGAACTAGCATATAAACTTTACTTTGGAAATAAGGCATTAAAAAAACTGCTGTAGTGGTAGCCTATGAAAATGAGTTAGGAAGAGTTGCAAACGGAAAGAATAAAAGCAAGAGTTGCAGGAACAACTGCTGATTGGTTTAATATCCGTGGTGAAAAAGAAGATAGAAAGGGAAATGCAAAAGCTGACTTAAATATCGGAATTGATAACCAAAGATTTGGAATAACTGGAAACATAGGATACGATACAAAAAAGGAAATAATGTTAGAGGTGGACTAGGATTAAGAGTTATATTCTAATTCTAAAAAAATAAACTATAAAAACAGAATGAGATTATAGAAAAGAAAAAGATGCTAAAAACATTTTTTTGTATTTTTAGCATCTTTTTAAATGGAACTGTTGCAAAAATTAAAATTTCAATCTTAAAAGTAAAAAAATAAGTGAGTTATGAATGGAAATTTTAGATAAGAAATTTACTCAGTAACAAAACTATTTTTTTACTTTTTATTATTTTATAACAGCAAAAAAAGAGAACTTTTTAAGTTTTATATTCTCAAAAATTCTCTCAATTCTATATTGTTTATTATTTTATTATGGCGGGAGTGACGAGGCTCGAACTCGCGACCTCCTGCGTGACAGGCAGGCGCTCTAACCAACTGAGCTACACCCCCATAAATAAAAATGGTGGTCACAATAGGACTTGAACCTATGACCCCCTGCTTGTAAGGCAGGTGCTCTCCCAACTGAGCTATGCGACCATCTTTAAAAATGGTGCCCAGAGGCGGAATCGAACCACCGACACGGGGATTTTCAGTCCCCTGCTCTACCGACTGAGCTATCTGGGCACACTACTTACTAATTAATAAATGGCGGAAGGCTAGAGACTCGAACTCTAAAGTCTTACGACGCCGGTTTTCAAGACCGGTTCCTTACCAATTAGGATAGCCTTCCGTGTTATGGTACCCCGTAGGAGAATTGAACTCCTGTTTCCAGAGTGAAAATCTGATGTCCTAACCACTGAACGAACGGGGCGGTTTTGTTAAAAAAATGGTGGATCCAGCTGGACTCGAACCAGCGACCACTCGGTTATGAGCCGAGTGCTCTGACCAAACTGAGCTATGGATCCACGTATATGGCGTATCTGGAGGGATTCGAACCCCCGACCCACGCCTTAGAAGGGCGTTGCTCTATCCAGCTGAGCTACAGATACATATGAATGGTGCGTCATACAAGATTTGAACTTGTGACAACACGATTAAAAGTCGTGTGCTCTACCAACTGAGCTAATGACGCATAAATAATTGGAGCGGGAAACGAGGTTCGAACTCGCGACATTCAGCTTGAAGGCTGACGCTCTACCAACTGAGCTATTCCCTGCATAATCCTTTTTACTATTTAATTTTGGTGGCGGGGGTAAGATTTGAACTTACGACCTTCGGGTTATGGTTCTCGACGAGCTGCCAGACTGCTCTACCCCGCGATAAGAATATAAATGGTGCCTAGAGCCGGAATCGAACCGGCACGGTATTAAGTACCACGGGATTTTAAGTCCCGTGCGTCTCACCTATTCCGCCATCCAGGCATTTATATTTTTTTGTTTGTCCCTCTCGGAACATTAATTATAATATCATACTTATAACATTCTGTCAAACATTTTTAATTTTTTTAAATTTTTTAAAAAATTTTTATTTTTTTCTAGCATTTTTCAAGCTCTTTTTACATAGGTATCGGGTTCAATTATTATTGCTTCTTTTTTTATTTTTTTGTTAATTTTTATTTCACTTTCTAAAAATACAAGCTATAGATCTGTTTTCACAGAGAAATACTCTTTCAATTTTTACCCTATGTGACCTTGTATATTTAGCACCTTTTCCATTTAAATGCTCCTCATATCTCTTTAAATAATCCTTGGCAGTGCCTGTATATATACTTCCATCTTCACATCTCAACATATATAGATAAAAAAACTCATCTCAATTTCCTTTAAACACTTAATAGCAAATTGATCAATAATAATTTCATATTCACTGGATACCTTAACATCTTTTTTTATATTCCAACTTTTCTTTTAAATTCTTATTTTTCTTAACTAAATTAATAATATAGTCAACAATTAAGTTTATACTTTCCTTACTTGCATTTGAATAAATATCTTCAGCAAACTTAATTTTTTTCATATTTTTTTAAACTTGTAGATTCTTGTACAAAATTTCTCAAGCACTTATATAGATCTATTTTTTTACTACAATATTTTTCTCTTTTTTTCATACTCTTTTAAAAACTCCAGCAATAGATTTGTATGACTTCTCTAGCATCAAATCTATTTCTTGTTCCTTATACTCTGCTATATCGTTTGAAATACCCAAGAAAAAAGTTATAGACATACTTATCAACCCCTAATTCCTCAGGAGTTGATTTTTCTGACTCTATAAATAATTGATCTTGATTTTATTGTTGACAATATATTTAATCTTTTAGATATTAAAATAAAGAAGTTATCCCTAGTAGGCTCTTCAATAATTTTTAAGCATTGCATTTGCACTTTCTTTTCTTATATCTTGAATATTTTTTTAATATAAAAAAACCTTAGCTCTTCCTTCATGAGAGCTAGTATAGGTCTTTTTATAATATCTCTTACTGTATCTATATTTAAGTTATCTACTACCATTAAATCACTGTATAGATTCCTTAAAGTCTTATCTTTTATCTTAGATTTCTCATCTTCATTTTTCTATATTTCTTGAGAATAATGCTGCTGAAAATTCTAAGGCTATTCTATAATTTTTTTCTAAATCGTCTCCGTAAAATAAATAAGTTCCTGCTTCTCTATTAAATGATAATTCATTCTTTAGAAATTCATCTAACATTTTTTTATCTTTCAGCCTTTTCTATTTTTTTCTAAGAACATCGATTTGATCTAAAGCAAGTCCTGCTCCTATAACAACACTTTCTAATGGATTTTCTGCTAAGTTTACTTTTTAAGTTAGTATACTTTGTTATCATTTCAGGGAAGTTTCTTATTAGTGAACCTCCTCCTGTCATTATCATACCCTTATCAACTATATCAGCTGCCAATTCAGGTGGAGTTTTTTTCAAGAACAGTTCTTATACATTGTAAAATTTGGTCTAAAGAATCTTTTTATAGCTTCTCTTACTTCTTCAGAAGTTATAGTTATAACTTTAGGTAATCCCATTAATAAGTCTCTACCTTTTACTTCTATTGTTTCTTCTTCTTCTAAAGGTAAAGCTGTACCTATTTTTTTATTTTTATTTCTTCTGCTGTTCTGTCTCCAATTAAAAGATTATATGTTTTCTTTACATATTTTACTATATCATTATCAAAGTTATTCCCTGCAACTCTTATAGTCTTACTTACAACTGTTCCACCTAAAGAGATTATAGCTACGTCAGTAGATCCTCCACCGATGTCTATTATCATATTTCCTTCAGGAGCTGCTATATCCATTCCTGAACCTAGAGCTGCTGCTCTTGCTTCTTCTATTAAGTATGCCTTCTTTGCCCCAGCTGATATTGCTGCTTCTAAAACGGCTCTTTTTTCTACACCAGTAACATCAATAGGTACACATATCATAATTTCTGGCATAAAAAAGCTATATGAACCAAATATCTTTTTGATAAAGTATTTAATCATAGCTTCTGTTATATCGTAGTCTGCAATTACCCCTTCACTTAAAGGTTTAACTGCAACTATTGTATCAGGAGTTTTTCCAAGCATTTCTCTTGCTTCATTTCCAACAGCTAATACTTTTTTTGTTTCTTTTTCAACTGCCACAACAGATGGTTCATTTAAAACTATCTTTTTATGTTTTTTACTGTATACCAACGTGTTAGCTGTTCCTAAGTCTATTCCTATACTTCTGTTTGCTCTAAAAATTAAAAAAATCCCATTCTATTCTATTCTCCCTTTATAATTATGTTTATAATTTTTATTTCTTCTTCTTTATTAAGTAAATACATTGCTCCAACAATAGCTTCAAGGGCAGTGGCTTCCTTGTATTCCATCACTGTACAAGTCTTTGGAAAAGTTTTTTTATATTGCTATTTTTTTAGCTCTTTTTTTCCTATGATTTTAAATTCCTCATCTAGCTCTTCTATAATTTGCTTATAGATTAGACTTTGATATCTTGCATTAACTTTATTTTTGACATACTTATTTAAAGTTGAATATTGTAGCCAAACTGTAAATAATATCTTCTTATTTCCAATTCCCCAAATAGCATCTCCTATAAATGCCAATTCCAAACCTGTGTAATCTCTTATGTCCTTTTTGATAATTTGTCTACATTGTCCATGTAGTCTTATCCTTTCCATCTTTTTATCTTTATTCCTAATTCTAAAAAGTCTGTCTCTTATTTTATCAGATAGAGTTCCCAATTCTTTTTGTTCTCTAGCATCTTTTTCTAAGTTCAAGTATAAGTTCTATCAAATCAGCAGAAATATTATTTACTTCAGCTTCTAATTTTAATTTAACTCCTAAAAACTTCTTCTATTATCATAACAAGATATGAATAAACTTCATCTAAAAACTTCTATAGCAGTTTTTGAGAAATTTTCTTCATCTAAAGCTTTATTAACTGATTTTACTAACTCAAAAAAACATATCCTAAAGCTTGAGCAGTGTTAAAAATCTTCGTCCATAGCTTCTATAAACTTAGCTTCCATTTCTTTTTTTAGTTGCTAAAAGTTCTTGACAATCATTTGTACCATCTAAATTTTCTCTATTTAGTTCTTTTTATTCTCTTTAAACTATTTTCTATTCTTTCAAGAGAAGATTTTGTTTGATTTAATTCTGTATCAGAAAAATTCCATAGGTTTTTCTATAATGAGAACCTAGAACAAAAAAAGTCTTATAACTCTTCCTTCAAAAATGTTTTTAAAAATATCTCTCAAAAGTACAAAAAGAACCTGATGATTTAGACATTTTTTTCACCATTTATATTTATGTAACCATTGTGCATCCAATATCTTGCAAATGTTCCTCCACAACCACACTTTTGATTGTGCCATTTCATTTTCATGATGTGGAAATATTAAATCTAATCCTCCACCATGTATATCAAAACTATCCCCTAGATATTTTCTTGACATAGCTGAACATTCTATATGCCAACCAGGTCTACCTTTTTCCCCAAGGTGAATCCCAACTTGGTTCATTAGGTTTAGACGATTTCCATAGAGCAAAGTCTAGTGCATCTTTTTATTTCATTTACATCTATTCTAGCTCCACTTTCTAAGTCTTCTATATTTTGTTTTGAAAGTTCTCCATAACCTTCTTTATATTTTTTACTTCAAAATATACATCTCCATTTGATTCATAGGCATAACCTTTATCAACTAAAGATTTAATAATGTTTATCATTCCATCTATATTATCAGTTGCCTTAGGTCTTATCATTCCATCTTCTTTTTAAATTTATTTGAGCTGTATCTTCAAAGTATGCTTTTATATATCTTTCTGCTATTTCTTTTTATTGATACATTTTCAGCATTTGCCTTATTTATCATCTTATCATCAACATCTGTAAAGTTTTTGAACATAAGTTACCTTATATCCTCTATATTCTAGATATCTTCTCACTGTATCAAAGAAAAATAGCTGGTCTTGCATTTCCTATATGAATGTAATTATACACTGTTTGATCCACAGACATACATAGACACTTCGTTTTTCTTTTATTGGTTTAAATTCATCTAAATGCCCTGTCAGTGTATTGTAAATCTTTATCATTTCATTCGTCTCCTTTACTTTAAATATTTTAAATCCTCTTGTACTGTAATTTTAATATTATCATAATCTCCATGGATAAATTTTTATCCTACCAGAAATATTTTTCTACTAAACTTGCATCATCAGTAGCCAAGATATTTTTTTCTTCAGCCATTTGATGTGCCTTTTTTTAAAAATTTCAAATTTAAAAAGTTTGTGGTGTATGTACTGCTATTAAGTTATTTCTATTTGGTGTTTCTACTATTATACCATTTTCATCAATAACTTTAATCGTATCTTTTACATTTTACAGCAATAATCACTCCATCACAAGTATTATCTAAAATTTTTAAACTTTCTTCTATATACTTATCTTTTTAAAAAATGGTCTTGCTGCATCTTGAATTATGACAATATCTGTGTTTTCTATCTTTTTATTGCATTATAAATAGAATATTGTCTTTCACTTCCGCCTTCAACAATATATTTGACTTTAGATAATAGCTTTTTGTTTTCACAAAATTCTCTTATATTTTTTTACATTTTCTTTATTCGTTACAATAATAATATCATCTATGTACTGATTTTCAAAAAGCAATTTTTAAAGAGGAGTAAAAAAAGTGGTTCACCTTTATATTCTAAAAACTGTTTGGCTAGGCTCATATTCATTCTTTTTACCCTGTCCTGCTGCTGCAAGAATAAAAAGTAACTTTCTTTTTCTATTTTAGAGTCACCACTGTACATCCAAGTCCTCCCTCGCCATGTCCACCTATTCTGTATTCTTTTACATATTTAGAAGTTTTTAAATATTTCAATATTCCTTCTCTTAAAAGCCCCTGTTCCTTTTCCATGGATTACATAAACTTCTGTATATCCATTTAAAGTAGCTCTATCTAAATAAGTTTCTAGCTCATAGATACCTTCATCTACCATCTTTCCTCTTAAGTCAATTTCACTTCTTACAGGAGTTTTCTTATGTGTGTTTACATTATATACTTTTTCTTTTTCTCTTCTACTATTTTTTTATTTCTTCAAAAAGGAACTTCCAATTTTTAAAAATTCCTGCTTGTACACTTGCACTTTCTTTAGATGTGTTAATCTTTAGAATATTGGCAAACTGATTGATACTTTTTACAAAAAACTCTATCTCCAACTTTAAAATTAACCTTAGTTTTAATCTTTTTAACAACTTCCACTGTCTTATTCTTTTTCTTCTCTAAGTGCAGTAGATAGCATATTTAAGTTCTTTTTGAATTTGTTTTTGCATCTTCTTTATTCTTTTCTTCATGTTGAATTTTTTTCAACAAGTGCAGAGACTTTTGCTCTCATTTCATTCATCATTTTCTCAGCTTCTTCATAAGCAGCCTTAATGATTTCATTCTTTTGTTTTTCTATTACTAAAGTTTCTTGTTTAGCTCTTTCTCTATCAAGTCTTGCTTCTTCTTCTAATCTTGCAAATCTTTCTCTCATTTCATCTAATTCTTGAGATTTAGTCTTGATATTTTCTATCATTTTTTTCAACTTTTTATTATCTTCACTTATATATGCTCTTGCCTTAGAAATTATACTTTCTGGTAAGCCCATTCTTTGTGCAATAGTTAAGGCATTACTTTCCCCAGGTATTCCAACCAATAGTCTATATGTTGGAGAAAGTGTATCAGTATTAAATTCCATTGAGGCAGTTTCTATTCCTTCTTCATTGTAACCATAGGCTTTTACTTGGCTATAGTGAGTAGTTATAAAAAGATTTAGCTTTCTTTTCATTTAAGTAATCTATAACTGCCATTGCAAAAGCTGCACCTTCTATTGGGTCAGTTCCTGAACCTAATTCGTCAAGTAATACCAATGAATTTTTAGTAACTCCTGCTAAGATTTCCTTTACATTCTTTAGATGTGCTGAGAATGAAGATAGAGATTGCTCTATACTTTGTTCATCTCCTATATCTGCAAAAAAACTCCTTCAAAAAAATCCAATTTTAGAATTTTCTGAGGCAGGAATTGGTATACCTGAAAGTGCCATTAAAGTTAAAAAGTCCTGCTGTTTTTTTAAGGCAACAGTTTTTTTCCCCCTGTATTTGTATCCTGTTATAAGTAGGATATCGTAATCTTTTCCTATTTCAAAAGTTAAAGGAACAACCTTATCCTTATCTATAAAAGGATGTCTTGCTCTTTCTAAAAGATAAAAACTTCTCTATTGCTAACTGTTGGAATTTCACATTTATTATCTACTGCATAGATAGATTTGGCATTTAATATATCTAAATATAAGGCTTTTATCTCCAATAGCTAATATATCATCTCTATTATTTCTTAAAAAGTTCTGCTATTCTCAATAAGATTTTTTTCTAATTTCTTCTTTTTCTTTTGTTTCTAACTCTCTCATTTTATTGTTTAGAGAAACTATTGAAAGTGGCTCAATAAAAAAACCGTTTGTCCACTTGAGCTTCTATCGTGTTCTATACCTTTGATAAGTCCTTTAAAAATCAAATTTTTACAGGAGTTACCATTCTTCCATCTCTTTCTGTTATTATTCTTTCTTGGAAAGCATTTGCTAGAGAAGGTTCATCAAAAAGTTCTTCAAACTTTCTTTTTAATATTCATATTTAAAGTTTTTTTATGTAGTCTGATATCTCTTAAATCAAGTGAGGCATCATCTTTTTATTTCTTTTTCAGGATTGATAGTTTTGTTTATTACATCTTCTATCATTCTTAAATTAGGAATATTCCCTATTGTATCTCTAAGTTGCTTGTATTTTCCTAATTCATCTAATCTAGCCTTAAATACTCTTACTGTTCTTAAATTCACATTGATATCCCAAAGTTCTTCAACTTCAAGATAAGTACCTATAAGTTTTATTTTATCTATAAGACTATTGATGTTTCTAAGCCCAACAGCTTCAAAAACCACCATCAAAAGAAATTAAATCCATAAAGTCTTTAACGGTTTTTAATTCATTATTAAGTGCTGATAAATCTTTATATGGCTCTAAATTTTCTATAACTTCTCTGTTATCATCAATTACGATATTTTCTAAAAATTAATTCTTTTTAATTTATCAAATTCTAAAACATTAAAACTATGCTTATTCATTTTTTTCTCCTCATTTCACAATATAAAAAGCAGTTGGTTTACATTTTTGTATTTTAGGCTACTGCGACGTCCATTATTGTTGAAAGAGCCTTTGTGAGGCTCTTGAAACACTAATGGCAGGCAAGTAGCCAATAAAAAAATTTAGTTAGTAAGAAACTGATTTTATATTTATACATTTCACTTTCTATATTTTACAATAGAAATCGTAAAAATTTCTATGAATAATTTTTTTATTTATTAAAAATAGAATTTAAATCTTTATATATTTTTGTTGAACGACCACTACCTACCTGTTTTATCTTTTCATTATCCTGTAATTCTTTTTAAAGCTCTTTCTATTGTCCTTTGTGATATATTCGGGCAAAGAATCATAATATCTTTTTGGAAAGTGGCTCTAATGATTTTTTTGAATAACAGAAAAATACCCTTTCTGCTGAAGTTAATTTTTTTCTTTTCCAATTAGGTAAAAATCTGTCATCGCATTCTTTTATATGCTTTTAAGAAAACCCCTAGCATATACTTTATGAATGGAAGCTCATCATTTTTCTCCAGTATGCCATTTTTCACTGGAGTTTTGTAATTCTTTATAATAAGATTCTTTGCTTTCTTCAATTAGCGTTTCTATACTGATATACCTTCCAACAAAAATAATCGAACTTATAAAGTAAAAAGAAGTGTTAGTATCCTACTCATTCTTCCATTACCATCATCAAAGGGATGAATGCATAAGAAATCATGTATAAGTGCAGGTATTAGAATTAATGGTGGAATATTTTTCTTTCACTGCTTTCTTGTAAGCTTCCACCATTTCATCAAAGTAATGTTCCGTTTCAAAACTACTTACCGGCTGAAATCGTACTTTTTTTATTTCCTAAAAGCATCTACTTCTACAATGGTGTTATCCATAGTCTTAAATTTCCCTTGTTATTTATATAGGAATAAGAATATAACTGATTATGAAGTGTTAAAATGTCATTTTTATTAAATTCTATATATGTATAATTTTCATGGATAATATCAAGCACATGTCTATATCCTGCAATTTCTTCTTCATTTCTGTTTTTTTAGGTTCTGCTTTTTTTGTTCATCAGTTCCTTAAGTCTTGTATCACTGGTAAAAATTCCTTCAATAGCATTGGAAGACTTGGTACTTTGTATTTTAGCAACATCTATCATCTTCTCTAAAATGTCTGAATAATTTTCTACATAGAGTTCCTGCTTCCCTTTATATTCGTGAATCTTTGCAATAGTATGATATATACTAACAGGTAAAGATAGTCCCATAAGTTTTTAAATAATTAAATTTCCTCAAAACAGCACCTCCTTTTTTTCGTAGCCATTATATCATATTTGGCTATGAAACATCAATAATGGCGAGAATAATTTCGCCATTATTTTCATTAATTTTTTTATACTAACATTTACAAAAAGAAAAAAAGAGAATTCTTAAGTTTTTCTATTCTCAAAAAAATTCTCTTAATTCTATCAGGTCATAGTTTAAACTTTTTATCAACACTATTTGACAAATACCCCAATATTATAGGTGCAGTTCAATTATATTCTTAAACCTATATAACTTTTAAAAATAATTCTATTGATTACTATTGATTAATCTAATAATGTGATTTTTCTTTAATTCTTCTAACTCATCATTTATTTTTATTCATTTTCTCTCTATCTTCATCAGCTACATACATTTCTGTCAAGCCTCCTCTTGGTGGATATAATCCAACTATTATTTCCTTAACTTCTTGATATTTTTTTAACATTATCTATTTCATCTATATCTATAACATATATCAACTCTTTTTAGAAATTTCTTCACTAATCTTTCATTATAATCATCTAAATTGTATTTTTTTCCATAAAAATCTAATAATTTTTCAACAGTATTCTTTAATTCCAAATATTTCATTTTATCACTTTCCATTTTTTTATTTCACTAGGAATAACTAATTCTTTTTCTTTTCTAAAATTAGTTATTTTTACACTAAATCATATGATACTTAACTTTTTTTCTGTAATCTTATAAAGAATTTTTTTCAAATCTTTTTTTGCAATTTCTATTTCATCATTAGCTTTATGTGTTTTTTTCTAAATTATTTTTTTATCATAAACATAATATGAATATATACTATTATCAATACGCGAATTAAAGTAACTTTCTCCTAAAGAATTTAAATTTTTTTAATTCCTTTATCTGTTATCTTCTAATGTTAAATTAACATCAGCTAAAAAAATCTTTTTAAATCATCTATATATAAGCTTGAGTTATATCCCATATCTTTATATTTTTTTCAATTACACTTATTAGCTCTTCTACTGAGTCTCTAAGTTCTATAAAAATCTTCTTCTACAAAAATTTTTTTCTGCTTTTTTTAATTCTTCCCATATCTTTTTCCCATATCATAATTATATAGCTCCTTTCATTTGCTATTTAATAGGGTAACTTTTTTTATTACTTTACCAAAAATTTTTTTGAATTTGGAATAAAAATATTGTTCTTGATTTAGTCCTCCCTGATAACCCACTGGTATCTTTTATATTTAAGTATACCTTCTGAAAAATTCAATATAAATACATTGTATCCAAATATTAATTTATCAGCTCCATATTCTGTTATCCTAATTTCAGCATTAGGCTTAACTCACCATCTTATTATACCTTATATAAATAAAAAAATTATCTCTATAATACTCAGGGTCATTAACACTAATAATATATAAATACTTTTGTTAAAATTGGGTATCTAATATTTTTATAAAATTTTCAATTTTTTTCTGGTATCCACTACTCTAAATTATATATATTCATGTATAATTATTGAATACAAATCAGCATCCTCTTTTTGTCATTTTTTTGAATTAGAAGAAAACTTACTAAATACATATTTTTGGTGCAAATTTATTCTTAACTATATCTAAAAGCTCTTCTTTTAAATCATCTATACAATATTTATTAATTAAATAAATTAAATCTCTTTTATCTTCTTCGTAAGTTCTCATTTTTGTAATACTCTCCTTAAAATTTTTTTTATTTTTTTAGTTACTACTGGTACAGGTAAAAATTTTGTTTTATCATATAATACTAGAGAATTGTTTCCTGTCTAATATGAAACTGTAAGTATAACACTAATATTGCTACTTTTTAAGACAATATTACATTCTAAAATCTTTTTTTCCTTTTTTTCTTTATAAATTGTTATTGATACATCCATTTTAATCCCTCTATTTTATCTTTTTTTATATCATCTTACATTTTTTTACTCATATAAAACTGTGCTGTATTTTTGAATTTATCTTATTTAAAAATTCTTTTTTTAAAAATTATTGTATCTTGAGGTAATTTTTTTCTTTTATACTATCCCAATTTTGTAAAACAATTTTTTTGGGGAGAACAACATCATAGATAAAAATCTTCAATTGCATCCCAATTATTAGCACAATGTTTTTGGATAATTTAAAAGCTTTTTTTATTGAATAAATTAATTCTAACTTGGTGTCAATCATACAACAATTTATGAAAAACTTCTTCTTTTTGTTTATATTTCTTTTTTTCAAAATATCTATAACCTCATTTTTTTCTCATTAGTTTCAATCAATTTTTCTATATATGCATCGCTTATTTCATTGTATACTGATTTATAATTTTTCTACATAATCATATAAGTACGTATTCATACTAATTATATCTTCTTTTTTTATTAAAATTTGAAGATAAAATTTTTCCAATATATATTTTCTTCTAAGATACTCTTAAAATCATCTATATCTTGATAAAAAAATTCTTTCAAATTGTTTGTCTGAAATATTTTTTTTAGGTAGAGACAAATATTTCTAATACATTTCATATTGGCTCCTTTTTTTAATAATTTTTTTCATATTCCCCAATGCTCAATTATTTTATTTTTCTTTTTCTGCTTTTTCACATAAAACAACCAATTTTTTTCAAACTTTCTATTAAGTATTTTTTTCTTATATTTATTATAAGAATGTTTTTCCAATATTTATATAATACATTCCCCTTAATTCAATTACATCTTCTCCTAAACTAAATATGTTTATCCAATGAAGAATAATATTTTTTTAGTTTAGTTATACTTTCTCCCTTAAAAATAAGTTATTCCATGATAGTTCAATCCATATTTTTTTCTACATTTTTTTCTAATTCTGATAAAGTTTTTATCCATTCAAAACTGTCTATCATATATAAAAATTAGATTATCTTCCAAAAAAATTCTTTTTTTCTCCAACTATTCCAAAAATCATGTTTCAACATATTTATCTTTCCTCTCTATTATCAGTTAATTTAACAGTTAGCTTTCTACATCTTATTATCTTATTTTCTTTTTCTGCTTTTTTTCACATAAAACAACTAATTTTTTTCTAGACTTCCTATTACTTCTTCTTTATTACAATTCCGTCTTTCATAATCATCTATTTTTTTATTAAAAAAAGCCTATCAATACAAAAATTTTGAGTAGCTTCACTAAATAATCCTTTCCAAGAAGAAACTATCTTTTTTTAATTTTTGATATATTTTCTTTTTCAATATATGTACTCCCTTTAAAAAAATAAACCTTTGTTTTTTTCTTTATTTTTTTAGCTTATCTGATGTTTTTAAAAAAACTTTAAACTATCAAATATAGTATCGATTACTCCTGCACTTAAATAAACTTTTTCTTTTTTTCTGACATTTCAAAAACTATAAACTAACATATTCTTCTCCCTTGTTTTATTCATATTACTTTTTAAGTAACTTAAATTTTTTTATATTATTTTTTTAGTATTTACAAGAACTTTTCTATTTTTTTATTAAATTATGTACTCTTTTTCTTCTGGTAATAAATTTTTCTTTAAAAAGTTCCATTATCAATACTTTTGTTTAATTCTCTTAACTTCATCAGTTATATCTGTTATTTTTTTACTATCCATTCATTTACGTATTTTTTTCAACAGCCTCTCCTCTTATTCCAAGTTGTATTGACCTTCTTCCTATTGGTTTTCCATAAATATCTCTTTCAGGATCCCATTGACATCTAACTAATGAGTTTTTAACTTCTTCTTTCCATTCATCTTCTGTTATACCTAAATTAGGTTTATATGATGAGATCACAGAATTTTTTTAACTATTTCATCAAAAGCCTCTCTTTTAATATCAATAGCCAAAACTCTCTCTTGATTTTTCCTTTTTCTGCCCAACCACATCTATACATCATCCATAGGAATGAAGGTTTTATCCAAGTCATTCTTGTTAAGCTAAAATGTTCTCCAAATGTTCCTAATTTTTATTGCTTCATCAGCAATTTTTATCATTATATGCTTGATAAACTCTTATTGTTTTATCATCATATTTTTGCATAAATTTTTTTCTTTCTTGTTCTTCATACTTCATTAATCTTGTTCCTCCACATCTTTATCTGTAAAATCATGTCTATTTAATTGTTTTATTGCATATTCTCTAATAAGTTCATTTTCATTTTTGGGCTAGTAATTCTAATTTCTCCTTTGCTTTTTGGAGTATTAGTATACCCTAAGGCATAAGTACATTTTTCTAGCTATATTGAAAAAAATTCGTCCTCTTTCTTATAATCAAGTTCCATAACTGCTAAATCATACACACGGTTTATTAATTTAGGAGAGTGTTTCTTTTCAAGTAAAAAGCTAAATCTTCATGTTGACGATGCCTTTTTATCATATGCCAATTCAATTAAAAAAATTCATTAAAAAGAATCATCTTCTAAATAGTAATCTCTGATTATAATCATAATTAAAGTTATTAATATCTCAATGATATATCCTGTATCATTGCCAACATCTTTTTTTGTTCTTCATGTAAAAAAATTTTATCACTTTTTGTGGCTCATTTTTAAATTTTTTTCTTTCAACTCTTGATAACTTAAATTTAGTATCATTTCTCTTTCTTCTGTTGTCATTTTTAATCTTCCTTTTTATTTTAATATTTTTAATCATATGGTACATAACTTTCTCAATAATCTTATGAAGTTTTTTATTTTTTTTATTAATTTTATGTATTTTTTTTCTCAAATTATTGAATAACATCATTTCCCTATTAGTTCCTTTTTTTAATTGTATTGTATTTTTTTGTTTTTTTAATCAATTATTTTTTTATAATAAAAAAATGGAGTCATTAAACTCCATTTTTCTTTATATCAGCTGATATTTAATTTTTTTATTATGCTATATATTTTTGTATTGCTTCTAGTTCAACCTTTTTTTAAACTCTATATTTGTTAGGGTGCTTTTCAGATTTTTTTATTTGTTTTCTTATTGTTTCTATCCAAGCATCATAACTTTCATAGACTGTGTTATCAAAGGCTGCTCCTGAAGTTTTTTTGTCCTTCAAGGTATTTTTATCAGTGCCTTATCATTTTCTATTTCTTTCATTACTGTTGCTTCCCTTTTTATAGCATTTTCCAATTTTTTTAGCATATTTTTCCCATTAGTTCCTTTTTTTCAGTTGTATTCATAACTTTTTACCTCCATAATTTTTTTAATTTTTTTATTTTCTAACTTGGCTGCCTTTGTTATGAATTAATAATAACTTATTTTTCTTCGTTATTTCCTTTTTCTATATGGACTAATATACTTCTATGGAGTAAACAGTATTTTTTTAGAATATAATATTTTTTTTCAATTATAAGTTTTTACAAACTCTCTTGTTTCTAAATTTTGGATACTTTTTGATATCTCTTGTTACCAAATCAAAAAGTAAATTTATAATTATCTAGTTGTCCATAAATTTCTCTTTTTATCTACATCTACTTCTATTGTATTTGTTTTCCGCAAAGAATAAAATATATCTTTTAAATTTTTTTACATTCTAAACAATTATCAATTTCATCTTTTTCTAATATTCAAGTTTATTTCACCTTGTCCATTAAACTCATATCCAATTATTCTTTCAATTCTATCATTATATCTTTCTAATCTACCTGTCCCCCAATCAATATCTATTACTAATTCTTTATATTTTGTTGATTCATAATATCCTTCATCTTCAGCAATATCATCTTCATATAAACCATATTTTTTTCTATCATTTCTTTACTAATTGGAGTTCCAATTTTTAAATCTTCTGCTAAGCAAAAAAATCTTCATCAAATATTTGTATAAATACTATAGTTCCTGTATATAAATAAACATGTATTTTTGGATGTTATATCCTCTATTGCACTTCCTGGTTCATATATTAAATAACTATAAAAAATCATCAAATTTTGTATTTTTATTATTTAATAAATTTATTATTTTTTTCTATTGAATCTCCTAATTTAATCCCTTGATATTCATATTTCACTTATTTTCTCCTTTTTTTCTACAAAAAAATTACTTTTGTCCATCTTCTTTTTTTCTATCTACTATATCTGATTTAAATCTAATTCTTAAAAATAATTCTGTTAAATTAATTCATAATTTGCTAATTTCTTCTTTAATTCTCCTAACTCATCATTTATTTTATTCATTTTCTCTCATCATCATCAGCTACATACATTTCTGTTAAACCTCCTCTTGGTGGGAATAATGAATAAAGTATATTATTAATTTCTTTCTCTTTTTAAATCTATTTCATCTGTATCTATCACATATATCAGCTCATTTAGATTTCTTTTTACTAATCTTTCATTATAATCATCTAAATCATATTTTTTTCCATAAATTCTAATAATTTTTTTCAACAGTATTCTTTAATTCCAAATACTTCATTTTTTTCACTCTCCATTTTTTTATTTCAGCAGGAATAACTAATTCTTTTTATTTTTTTCTAAAAATTAGTTATTTTTACACTAAATCATATGATATATAACTTTTTCTGTAATCTTATAAAGAATTTTTTTCCAAATCTTTTTTTGCAATTTCTATTTCATCATTAGCTTTATGTGTTTTTTTCTAAATTATTTTTTTATCATAAACATAATATGAATATATACTATTATCAATACGCGAATTAAAAGTAACTTTTTTTCTTAAAAAAATTTAAGTTTTTTTAATTCCTTATCTGTTATTTTTCTTTTTAGTGTTAACTTAATATCAGCTAAAAAAATCTTTTTAAATCATCTATATATGTACTTGAGTTATATCTCATGTCTTTGTATTTTTTTCAATTACACTTATTAGTTCTTCTACTGAGTCCCTAAGTTCTATAAAAATCTTCTTCTACAAAAATTTTTTTCTGCTTTTTTTAATTCTTCACATATCATAATTATTTAACTCCTTTCATTTGCTATTTAATAGGATAAGTTTCTATTACTTTTTCCAAAAATCTTTTGAATAGTGAACTACTCCCACTTGTAAAAGTAGGAGCTTCTTCGGAAGTGATTAAATTTTATTCATTTATTTTTTTCAAACTTATTTTCATCTTCATAATACCAACTATTACTTCTCTTTTTTTATTTCCTTCAACACCTAAGATATAATAAATTCTTCTGTCTTTTTTTCATGCCATATTATTAATCTTACAATTGCTTTTTCATTAGGATACTTAATTAATCTTACTTTATCTCCTACATCAAATTTAGGCTTTTTTTAATATTTCATATCCTTCTTTTTTTAATTATTGCTATTTTTTTGGTGTATGTTCTTTACTTTTCCCTATTACTACAACTTTTAAATAATTATCATTTTCTTCAATACATTTTTAATATTGAAAAAAATATATTTCCTTCTCCTTCAGTTTCTGAATAAATAAGATCTATTCCTCCATTTTTTAATTACTCCATAAGTTCCTACATAATTTTTTTATTCATATTCTACTTTTTCCTTATTTTTTTAGTATTTACAAGAATTTTTACTATTTTTTTATATAAGTTTACAAATTTTTTTATTATAAATAAAAAGCCAAATGTAAGTTTTAAGCTCACACTTGGCTTTCTGATTATTATATTATTTTGAGAATAAAGCTTTTTACTTCATGTTTTTGGATTAATCCTACTGATTTATCAATGATTTCTCCATTTCTAAATACTAATAAAGTAGGTACGCTCATAATTTTGTATTGAGCTGCTAATTCTTCTTCTTCATCTATATCTACTTTTAACTATTTTTTTGTTTGGATCTTCTTCTACAACTTCATCTAATATAGGTACTAAACTTTTACAAAGGTCACACCAGTTTGCACCAAAAATCTACTACTACTATTCCTTCTGCTTTTAATACTTCAGCTTCAAAATTGTCTTTTGTTCCTTTTTATTATTGCCATTTTTTTATCCTCCTATAAATTTATTTTTTTATATTATTAATTATGTATACATTATAAAAATAGCTTTTATATATTTTTCAGTGATATAGTCACAGTATTGTTTTTACTTATTTATATATTTATCTATTTATGCTAAAATAAAAAGAAAATATATAATTATGTTAGGAAAAATATTATGGAAAAATATAAAAAGAAAAAATTTGAATTTGAAGTCAGTCCTGAATATGAAGGAATGAGATTAGATAAATATTTAGCTGAACAGATTGAAGAAGCAACTCGTTCTTATTTAGAAAAAAACTTATAGATAATTCCTATGTAAAAAAATAAATTCAAAAGTTATAAATAAGAATGGTAGAAAAATTAAAAATCAGGTGAAAAAAATTGAAATTTCTATTCCTGAAGAAGAAAAATATAGATATTGAAGCTGAAAAATATTCCTTTGGATATAGTTTTTTTGAAAATGATGATTTTATTTTTAGTAAATAAAAAAATATAATATGGTAGTTCATCCTGCCTATGGAAACTATACTGGTACTCTAGTAAATGCACTTCTATACTATACAAATAATCTTTCTTCTGTAAATGGAAATATAAGACCTGGTATTATTCATAGACTAGATAAAGACACAAGTGGACTTATATTGGTTGCAAAGAATAATTTTTGCTCATGCAAAACTTGCTTCTATGTTTACAGATAAAACTATACATAAGACTTATCTTTGTATAGTTAAAGGTAACTTTTCAGATGAAAATTTAGAAGGTAGAATAGAAAAATTTAATTGGTAGAGATACTAAAGATAGAAAGAAAATGGCTGTAGTTAAGGAAAATGGTAAACTTGCTATATCTAATTATAGGGTTGTGGAACAAGTAAAAGATTATTCTTTGGTAGAAGTTCTTATAGAAACAGGAAGAACTCATCAAATAAGAGTACATATGAAGAGTATAAACCACCCTATTCTAGGTGATGTTATCTATGGTAGTGAAGATAAAAATGTAAAAAGACAAATGTTACATGCATTTAAATTAGAATTTTTAAATCCTTTAGATAACAAAGAATATACATTTACAGGAAAAACTATTTGACGACTTTATAGAAGTTGCAAAGAGATTAAATTTTAACATTAACAATTACACTATTTAATAAAAATAAAAATAAACGAGTCACATAGTTGGAAAAAAAGTAAAAACAAGTGAAATTGCATTCTAAATTTTAGATGAAAAATTAAAGCAAGTGAGCCGAGTAAATCTCAGCGTGTCTGAGCTAACTTGTTAGCGAGTTTGCTGAATTTACAGCGATACGTTAATTTTTCATCGTTAAGAAATTTAGCTAGCAATGAACTGTTTTTTTTACTTTCCATTTAACTAGTGACGAAGTATTTTGGAGGAATTTATGGATAATCCATTGTATCTATACGATTTAGAATATAAAAGTGTCATAGGTGTAGATGAAGCAGGAAGAGGTCCACTTGCAGGTCCTGTTGTTGCAGCAGCTGTGATATTAAAAACAATATAGTGAAGAACTAGATGAAATTAATGATTCTAAAAAAAGTTAACTGAGAAAAAAAGAGAAATTATATGATATAATATTAAATAACTTCAATGTTGCAGTGGGAATTGCAAGTGTGGAAGAAATTGACAAATTAAATATTCTTAATGCTGACTTTTTTTAGCAATGAGAAGGGCATTAAAAGATTTAGAAAAAAATTTCATGAAGCTAAAAAAGATTACATTGTTCTAGTTGATGGAAATTTAAAAAAATCAAAGGATATGAAGGAAAAACAGTTTCCTATAGTAAAAGGAGATGCAAAAAGTCTTAGTATTGCAGCTGCCTCTATAATTGCAAAAAGTTACTAGAGATAGAATTATGAAGGACTTAGGGACTTAAATATCCTGATTATTATTTTGAAAAAAATAAGGGCTATGGAACTAAAAAAACATGTGGAAGCAATTAAGACTAAAGGTGTTTTTAAAAAATGTTCATAGAAAAGTCTTTTTTTAAGAAAAAAATTTTTAGATGAAACTAAAGATGAACCTAAGGAAGTACAATTGAGAATACTTTAATATAAAGGTCAGTGATAATTTTTGAATACAAGAGAAATAGGAAATAAATACGAAGATAAAAAGTGTGGAAATCTTAATTAAAAAAATAGTTACAAAAATACTTGAAAGAAATTATCAAAAATAAATATGGTGAAATAGATATAATTGCACAAAAAGATGATAAAATTGTATTTGTTGAAGTGAAATATAGAAAGACAAATAAATTTGGTTACAGCTATGAAGCTGTAGATAGAAAAAAATTATTTAAAATTGTTAAACTAGCTCAACTCTATATGCAGTCTAAAAAAATATGAAAAAAATACAAAATGAGATTTGACTGTATGAGTTACTTAGAAGATGAACTTGACTGGATAAAAAAACATTGTATGGGGTGATGAAATTGGCTTTTAGTTGTCCTAAATGTAGATGTAGACATTGTGAAGAAAAAGCATTATATTACCTGAAAAAAAGAAGAATTTTATAAAAAAATAGAGCTTAATACTTACTATGCTAAAACTTGTCTAAATTGTGGCTATACTGAGTTCTACTCTGCAAAAATTGTAGATGATGAAACTGAGAAAAAAATGTAAGGACAATGCTGAACCTGAAGGAAGCTATTAAAAAAAGTTTAAGATTTTTTTACTCTTTGACAATAGCTGTACCTCTTGTCATAATACTTTAGATAGAGAAGGCTTTATCTGCTCTAAATGTTTAGAAAAATTTGAAAAGAGAAGCCTACTTAAAAAAATAAGGAGAATTTTTTTCTACGTTTTTTTATCTATGAAAAAGCTATAAGACAAATTATAGCCGACTACAAATTGAGAAATAGAAAAAGATTTAGCAAAGGATTTAGCCTATCTTATTCAGAAACCTTTTTCAGTTGCTTGAAAGAGAAAAAAATTGATGTTATAATACCTGTTCCAATAAGTGATGAAAGAATGCTTGAAAGAGGATTTAATCAAATAGAATATCTTTTTGGATCTTTTATCTGTCAATTACAAAAAAATTCAAAGAATTAAAGACACAAAACATATGTATAGTTTAAAAGATGTTAAAAAGAGCAAAAAAATGTTAAAAATGTTTTTTTAAAAAAATAAGTTGAATTTAACTGATAAAAAAATGTTTTAATAGTGGATGACGTAGTAACAAGTGGAGCGACTATTCGTTCCATAAGTGAAGAGTTAGAAAAAACTAATGAAAACATCAATATAAAAAGTATTTTTCAATAGCTATGGCAAGACACTTCATTAACAATTAAATTGCAAAGGAGGGAAATGGAAGTATATATAGATAACCAAAAGACAAATTTCGGTAGACGAAGTAAAGATTTAGAAAAAAATCTTAAAAGCTATCAGCAAAAAAACTTGAAAAATAATAAAGTTATAGAAAATATCTATATTAATGGAAATTCAATAGAAGAGTTCCCTTTCATAGATATGGATATGAAAAAAATGTGATGGAAGTCACTACAAAATCTTATGTTGATTTATCTCTTGAATCCCTAAACCTTTCAAAAAGAATATATTGAAATTTTTTTGATATAAATAGTGGTTTTCAAGAAAAATATTATAGAAAAAGAAGAAATTTCTGCAATTGAAATTGAAGAAACTGATGTTTTTCTAAATTGGTTCTCAGATTTATTATATTTTTTTAATTACTAATTATAGTTTTTACTTTTCCTGAATTAGAAGAAACTTTTTGAAACTTTTTAAAGGAGAATTAGCTATTTTATCTGAGTTTAAAGAAAAGAAAGACTATATTGCTTATGTAAGTACTTTAAATTACTGTGTTTCTGACATACTTGAAACATTCGTTGCCAATATAGATTATTATCAAAATTGTATATTGAATGATGAGGCACAAAAAAAGAATTTATTTTTAAATAGGGAGGTTTTTATGAGAAGATTAGTTATAGCAGGAAACTGGAAAAATGTATAAAAAAACAATAGTGAGGCTGTTGCAACATTAACAGAATTAAAAATTTAACAAAGGACGTAAACAATGTAGATATAGTTATAGGAGCACCTTTTACTTGTCTTTCAGATGCAGTTAAAAGCTGTTGAAGGAAGTAATGTTAAAAATTGCTGCTGAAAATGTATATCCAAAAAAATAGAAGGAGCATACACTGGAGAAATTTCTCCTAAAAATGCTTAAAGATATTGGAGTTGAATACGTTATCTTAGGGTCACTCTGAAAGAAGAGAATACTTTAAAGAAAGTGATGAATTCATAAATCAAAAAGTTAAAAGCAGTTTTAGAAATAGGAATGAAACCTATACTTTGTATTGGTGAAAAGTTAGAAGAAAGAGAAGGAGGAAAAAAACTCTTGAAGTTCTAGCTACTCAAATAAAAGGTGGACTTGCTGATTTATCTAAAGAAGAAGCTGTAAAAGTTATAGTTGCTTATGAACCAGTTTGGGCTATAGGAACAGGAAAAAACTGCAACTCCTGAAATGGCACAAGAAACTCATAAGGAAGTTAGAAATGTACTAGCTGAAATGTTTGGAAAAGAAGTTGCTGATAAGATGATAATTCAATATGGTGGATCAATGAAACCTGAAAAATGCAAAAAGATTTATTGAGCCAAGAAGATATTGATGGAGGACTTGTTGGAGGAGCTTCATTAAAGGCAGATTCATTCTTTGAAATTATAAAAGCAGGAAATTAAAATATATTGGAGGAAAAATTTAAATGATAGGTATAGGAATTGTAGGGCTACCTAATGTTGGAAAGTCTACATTATTTAATGCAATAACGAAGGCAGGAGCAGCAGAGGCAGCAAACTATCCTTTTTGTACAATAGAACCAAATGTCGGAATGGTAACTGTTCCAGATGAAAGATTAAATGCACTTGCACAAATTATAAACCCTGAAAGAATAGTTCCTGCAACTGTTGAATTTGTAGATATAGCCGGACTAGTAAAAGGAGCTTCAAAAGGGGAAGGTTTAGGGAAATAAGTTTTTATCAAATATCAGAGCAACATCTGCTATTTGTCAAGTTGTAAGATGTTTTGATGATGAAAAATGTAATCCATGTAAGTGGTCAAGTAGACCCTATAAGTGATATAGAAGTAATAAATACAGAGTTAATTTTTGCTGATATAGAAACTATTGAAAAAAAGCAATAGAAAAAAACATGAAAAAATTAGCAAGAAATAAAAATTAAAGAATCAGTAGAACTTATGGCGGTTCTACCAAAAGTAAAAACACCTTGAAGAATTTAAACTTTTAAAAACTTTAGATTTAACTGATGAGGAAAAAACAAGTTTTTAAAAACTATCAATTACTTACTTTAAAAGCCTATGATATTCGCAGCCAATGTTGCAGAAGATGATTTAGCAACTGGAAATAAATACGTAGATTTAGTAAAAGATTATGCAGAAAAAAATTGGTTCAGAAGTTGTAATAGTTTCAGCTAAGGTTGAAGCTGAGTTACAAGAAATGGACGACGAGGTAAGAAAGAATTCTTAGAAACTTTAGGGGTAAAAGAAGCAGGACTTAACAGACTTATAAGAGCTGGATTTAAACTTTTTGGGTCTACAAACATACTTTACAGCTGGTGTTAAAGAAGTTAGAGCTTGGACTATTAGAATAGGAGATACTGCTCCTAAAGCTGCTGGAGAAATACATACAGATTTTGAAAAAAAGGATTTATAAGAGCGAAAGTTGTTTCTTATGATGACTTTATTAAGTATTCAGGTTGGAAAGGTTCTCAAGAAAATGGAGTTCTAAGACTTGAAGGAAAAAGAATACATTGTCCATGATGGAGATTTAATGAATTCTTATTTAATGTATAAGATTTAGAATTTGAGGGGTTTTTGTAGTTTTGAATGAAGTATTTTTTTGCTTTAATTTCAATAAATAAGTGCAATTCCTTTTTTTCTATTAAAAAAGTTGAAAAATTTGAGCATTTAATGATATATTTTTTTATATTATATTAAAAAAATAAAATTATTAGGAGGAAAAAAATGAGTTTTAATTGTGTAAAAAAAGTTGAAGACGATTATGATAAGTATGTACTTGTAAGTACTACAGGTAAAAATAAATCTACCTGATTATCTAGACAAAAAAGTAAAGACCTTGCTAAAGCTGTTATTGAAAAAAACGAATTCACAGCAAAAAGCAGCTGAAAAATTAGCAATGACATTAGTAAATAATAAAAAGGTTATAGATTTTGTAATAGTTGGTTTAGGAAATAAAGATAAATTAGATGCTAAGAATATAAGACAATATCTTTTTGATACTTTAAAAAAATGAAACAGGTAAAGTTTTATTAAGCTTTGCTAATGAAGAATTAGACAATATGGATATTGTTGCTGAAGTAGTTGAACATATCAACTATAAATTTGATAAATATATCTCTAAGAAAAAAGATAAATTCTTAGAAGTTTCTTATTTAACAGATAAAAAGTTCCTAAATTAATAGAAGGTTATGAACTTGCAAAAATTTCTAACATTGTAAAAGATTTAATCAATGAACAAGCAGAAGTTATGACTCAAAAAGCACTTGCTGACAAAAGCTGTTGAACTTGGTAAACAATTTGGTTTCAAGCTGAAATCATGGATGAAAAGAAAAATCCAAAAATTAGGAATGAATGCTTATCTTGGTGTTGCAAGAGCAGCTCATCACAGACCTTATCTTATAGTTATGAGATATAAAGGAGATGAAAAATCTAAATATACTCATGGTTTAGTAGGAAAGGGACTTACTTATGATACAGGAGGTCTATCTTTAAAACCTACTGCTAGTATGCTTACTATGAGATGTGATATGGGTGGAGCAGGAACTATGATGGGAGTTATGTGTGCTGTTGCTAAAATGAAAGTTAAAAAGAATGTAACTTGTGTTATAGCTGCTTGTGAAAATTCTATAGGACCTAATGCTTACAGACCTGGAGATATCCTAACTGCTATGAATGGAAAAACAATAGAAATCACTAACACTGATGCTGAAGGAAGATTAACTCTAGCTGATGCTTTAACTTATATTGTTAGAAAAGAAAAAGTTGATGAAATTATAGATGCTGCAACTTTAACTGGGGCTGTTATGGTGGCTCTTGGTGAAGATGTAACAGGAGTATTTACTAATAATGATGAAATGGCAAAAGAAATTATTTCTGCTTCAGACAACTGGAACGAATATTTCTGGCAAATGCCAATGTTCGACATCTTCAAAAAGAATTTTAAATCACCTTATGCTGATATGCAAAACAGTGGTACTAGATGGGGTGGCTCAACAAATGCTGCTAAATTCTTAGAAGAATTTATTGATGATATAAAATGGACTCACTTAGATATAGCTGGAACTGCTTGGGCTAGTGGAGCTAACCCATATTATTCTCAAAAAGGAGCTACAGGACAAGTATTTAGAACTGTATTCTCTTATTTAAAAAATAGTAAAAACTAATATAAAAGGGGTTATATAATAAAGGGGCTGTTGCAATTTTAATTTTGCAACAGCCCATTTTTCAATATAAAAGAGAATTCTTAAGTTTTTAATTCTCAAAAATTCTCTTAATTCTATCAGGTCATAGTCTAAACTTTTTTTATCAACACTATTTGACAAATAACCTTTATCTATTATTTTTCTCATCCAAGGTGGAATATCAATTATATCATCTGGCACTTCTTTCTTTCTTTCTACTTCTCTTATAGGTTCAGCAGTAGTTTTAACTGTTTCCATTCTAATGAATGTTTTCATTATTAGTTTCCATTTCATCTTTGAAATTATTTGCCATGATAGTAATTTCAATTTTTATCTGAGAATTCAGGTACTATTGTAATTCCAAATAATACATCTTCTACTTTTCTTTCCAGTAGCTTGTCTTATTACTTCTGTAACTGTTTGTGATTCATTTAATCCAACGTCTTCAGAAGTTCTTAAGTTGATAAGTATCTTATCTGCTCCTTGAATAGATTTTTCTAGTAATGGAGATTCTAATGCTTTTTCAGCAGCTTTTTATAGCTCTGTTTTCCTCCTTCACCTTCTCCATATCCTAAAACAGCGATTCCTGAATTTTTAATACAGATTTAATATCTGCGAAGTCAAGGTTTATGAATCCTTGTCCTAAAACTAGATCCACAACAGCTTTTTATACCTATTCTTAAGATATTGTTTGCTTCTTTAAATGCATTAAGCATAGTTATATTTTTATCTGGTAAATCAAAAAGTTTATCATTTGGTATAATAACTAAACTGTCTACATTTTGTCTTAAAAGTTCAATTCCATTTTCTGAATTTCTTCTTCTTTTTCACCTTCAAAATTAAAAAGGTCTTGTTACAACTGCAACTGTAAGAACATCTAATTCTTTTGCAACTTTTTGCAATAACTGGAGCTGCTCCTGTCCCAGTACCTCCACCCATTCCAGCAGTTATGAACAGCATATCTGTTTCCTTTTTAAAAAGTTCTTGAATTTTTCTATATCTTCTTCTGCTGCAAGTCTTCCTATTTCAGGCTCAGCACCTGCTCCTTGCCCTTTTGTTAATTTTTCACCAATTTGTAATTTTCTATCAGCTAATGATTTTTCTAAATCCTGTCTATCTGTATTAGCCGCTATATATTCTACTCCTGTTACTCCTGAATAAAAGCATATCGTTGATGGCATTTCCTCCTCCACCTCCAACACCTATAACCTTTATTTTAACAAGATCTTTTATTCCTTCTGACATAAATATCCTCCTTACTTTAGACTAAAAAGTTCTCTTAGCCATCTGATTAAATCAGAACTTTTCTTCTTTTTCTTAGATCTACTGTCATCTATTTCTTCTAAAAAACGTCCACTTCATCTTTTTACACTCTTATTTCTTACTGCATCTCTTCTAGTAATTTGTATAGTTTCTTCCTTAATTTTTCTGTACTTTTCTTATATTCTCTTTCCATATCTTCTAAAAATATTCCAACCACAGTTGCATCGCTGTAGAAACTATTCTTTATACCTTTTAAAGGTATTGGTAACATCTTTCTAACTAGATATCCTGATCTATTTGAAACTTGTTCAGCCACTCCATCTATATCAACTGCTCCTCCTGTTAGAACTATACCCCTAGCCAAGAGTCCATTGAAACCAGATTCATCTATTGTTGTATTAATGAATTCTATAATATCATCTGTTCTAGCTGCAATGATATCCTTTATACTTTTTAAAAGGTATTCTTTTTGTTCCATATTTTATTGTTTCATCTGATTCAATATTCTTATTTTTTTAATTTTAATAATATTTCTTCTGCCCCTTCTCTAGGTATTTTTCAATATTATTGATAAATCAGAAATAGTGTAATTTCCCCTAGTGATTTTTGTCTTAGCATAGAGAACTTTTTCCATTTTTAAGATTATGACACTTGTTGAGCCATAACTAATATCTACATGGGCTACTCCCATTTTTCTTGTTTCTTCATCTAAAGTTCCTTTAGCTGAAGCGTATGAGTCTAAATATATCTTATCTATATCCACTCAAGCCCATACAGGACTTCTCTAAATTTCTTTACATATTCTTCTTCCACATATACAAAGTGTACATCTGCTTGTAATTCTTTACCAACCATACCCACAGGTTGCTTTATTATATTTGATTATCAACCTTTTTATTATATACTTCTTTTATATAGTATTTTTAAACTTATCTTCATTTTCTCCAAAAATCTGTCTTTTTGCTTTTTAGCAATTTATTCATATCTGATTCTTCAATTTCCTTTTTCAGGAAAGGAAATCTTGACATTTACTGTTGTTGAGCCAACTCTAGAACCACCTAAAAGCTAGAGATAGTTTTGTTATTGGAGATTCAATGCTTTCTACTTTTATTTATTGCTGTTCTAAGCCCTTCACTTAAGGCATTCATATCATAAATTTCTGACTTTATCAAGCCTCCGTGTTTAACTTTGACATAATCAGTAACAGCTATTTTTGTAAAGTCTAAACTCATTTCACCAATAAGTAACTTTTATAGTATCATTACCGATGTCCAGAGCTACTTTTCTTATTACATCATCTCTCATTTGTTATCACCCTAAATATTTTTATTATATAGTCATTAAATCTTAAATCTATGTAGTCTATTTTCCTTTCCTTTGACATATTAAAATAAAGTTGTTGTGCAATCAAATATCTTTTGTTCTGTTTTTTTCTTTATTAACTTCGTCATTTTCTTCTATTCTATTAGTTTTTATTTTAACTCCATCTTTCAATATTATAACAAATTCTTTATCGTTTATTTTTATATATTTGAGAAATATTTTTTTAAATATTGCTAAATCTGAGAGTTCATTTAAAAATTCTGTTATTTCTTTGATTTCATCTTCACTATTTTTGCCACAATAAAAAGGTACTTCTTCTACATCTTTTTCATTTAAGTGAGGCAAATATCTCTCCAACTTTATCCACTAAATAAATATTTTTCCTATAACTGCGTAGTAAGATAAGTCTTTTCTCTTTAACATTAATACTAATTTCTCCTAGAGTGTAATTGTTACATCTTCAACCCTTACATCTTTTCTAAAAATTCTTTTATTTCATTGCTATCTATATAAATAATATTTTTATTATATAATTTTTCACTCAATTTGTCAATTCTGGCTGTAACATCTTTGCACTCTCTTGAATATCTACTTTATTTATATTAAAGTAATCTAATCTAAAGAAATTTTGAGGCAACATATATACTAAATACATTATTATATTCAATATCAACAATCTTACTTTCATTAAGTTCCCTAATTATTTCAAAAATGTTTCAACTGTTAATCTAACAACATCATCAAAAGTATATCCTTGAAGAGTTGCTAAATCAGGAATTAAAACTTGTTTTTGTCATTCCTGGTGAAGAGTTTACTTCTAAGAAATAAAGTTTCCCTTCACTTAGTATAAAAATCACTTCTTGAAATTCCTTTCATTTTTAAATTCTTTTATGAATTTTTCTGCTATTTTCATAGCTTCCTTATATGCTTTATCTTCTATTTTTGCTGGAAATTCATGAATTGACCACACCTTTTTGCATATTTTTGAATCGTAGTCATATAGAACATCTGCTTGAGGGATTATTTTTAATACTCCTAAAGCCTTTCCATTTAAAAACTCAACTGTCAATTCTTCTCCAACAATATAGTCTTCAATTATAGGTTTTTCTAAGTTTTTAAGAGCTTCCCTGCCTCTTCTTTATTGTTACATAAAATAGTCCTTTACTTGATCCTTCATCAACAGGCTTTTATTATTACTGGAAATCTTTCAATAGAGTCTAAATCTCTATATGATTTTTGGCACTCTTATTCCAATATTTTCTGCAATTTGTAGTCTTATTTTTATCCATAGTTAAAGCACTTGCAAGTACCCTGAACCTGTATATTTCTTTCCTAAAAATATCTAATACTGCTTGTATCTTACCATTTTCTCCGTTCCCACCATGTAGAACTAAGTATGCTAAGTCATAATCGTTTTCAAGAAAAGCTGTTACTTGATTATTCTCATCTAGTACAACTCCATATGCATCATAACCTTGTCTTTGTAAACTTTCTAAAACTGCTTCTCCACTTCTTAGAGATATTTCTTTTTCTGATGAAGTTCCCCCATAAAAACTGCTATTTTCATTTCTTCTTTCGCCTCTTATTTAACAATTATTATTTCTTCTTCTAATTTTTCAAATTTTTTTCAAATACTGATTTTTAACTAAAGTTAAAATATTTTGTAATATCTTCAAATGTAGCTCCACCTAAATTTAATACAAAAGTTAGGATGTTTTTCTGCTATTTGAGCATTACCTATTATAGTTCCCTTTAGACCACATTCTGAAATTAATCTCGCTGCGAAATCTCCTTCAGGGTTCTTAAACGTACTTCCTAAACTTGGCTTATCTAAAGGATGTTTACTTTCTCTTAATTCTTTTTATTTCTTTTTACTCTAGCATCATCAAAGCCATCATCAAATTTAAAAGTTGCACTTAAAACTAACCAATTTTTTTATCTTGAATTTCTGTTTTTCTATATGCTACTTTTTAAATCTTCTTTTTATTTCTCTTATTTGATGATTTTTCATCAAACACTTCTATTGATGCTATTTTTATCAAATATTTCTGTTCCAAAAAGCTCCACCATTCATATATACAAGTCCTCCAATAGAACCTGGTATACCAAATAGGCTTTCAATTCCAGAATAATTTTTATCTCTCATAAAATCTGTTAAGATCTTTTAGGTTTGCACCTGTTTCAACTCTAACTAGATTAGATCCTAAATCTTCTATTTTTATTTAATGTACAAACAAAAGTCTTATCCATAAAGTTATCAGTGAATAAAATATTTGTTCCATTTCCTAAAATAAAGATATTAGTATTTTCTTCATTCTTATATACATCTATTATTTCTTCTTTTTGATTCAAGTATGATTAGTCTTTTAGCTTTTCCTCCGACTCTCATATTTGAATAATTTTTCATTTCTTGATTATCAAAAAATTTTCATCAGACATTCCTTCCAATTCTTCAGCAATTTCATGAGCTAAAGTTGATATATCTCCAGCTCCCATAAAAATATATGTAGAGTCTTTTTAACTCTAGTTACCTATCTTTTTATATCCTTCCATTCATTCATAAGTTCCACATTAGCATGATTTATATATTCTTTTAATATTTCACTTGAAACATTAAATTCATTCTTTTCTCCAGCTGCATATATAGGTAAAAAGTATTACCTTATCTACATCTACAAAAGCATCTTTAAACTCATCTAATAAGAAGTGTACTCTACTGTATCTATGAGGTTGAAAATATTGCAACCAATCTTGAGTTATCCACACTTTTTATAGCTTTTAAAGTTGCCTTTATTTCTGTTGGATGATGAGCATAGTCATCAACTATTCTAACTCTCTTAGTTTTACTACCATAACCATTTTCTAATTCTTGATCATATAGTACATCATATCTTCTTTTTGAACCTTTAAATTGATTTAAGGCTTCTTGAATTTCATCTTTATTAAGTTCAAATTTTTAATGCTAAATAGATTACAGGTAAAGAGTTTTTGTATATTGTGTTCACCGGGAATGTTTAAAGAAAATTCTCCTTTTAACTCTTTTATTTACATAGACTTCAAAAATAGTTTTTCTGTCTACTATTCTGATATTTTTTTAGCATATATATCTGCATTTTCATCTTTTATCGAATATGTTGTTACAGATTTCCCTTCAGGTAATTTTGAAATTGCATCCATCAAATTTTTAGAGTCCATACATATTATAGATTCCTTTTGTGTATGTAAGATGAATTCTATAAAAGATTTTTAATATTTTCTAAATTTCCATGCACATCTAAATGATCGGCATCTATATTAGTAATTACTGAGTATTCAGGATTCATAAACAAAAATGAATTATCACTTTCATCTGCCTCAGCTATAAAATATTCACTTTTTCCAGGTCTAGCATTAGATTTTTATTTCTGGTAAAATTCCTCCTACAACTATTGTAGGATCTTTTTAGCATAACTGCTGAAAGCATAGAAGAAGTTGTAGTCTTTCCATGAGTTCCTGCTATAGCTATACCAGTTTCTCTATTTAGAAGTTTAGCTAGTAATTCTCCTCTTTTTAGAATTTTTATACCATTTTTCTTGGCATAAGCATATTCAGGGTTAGTTTTCCTTTATAGCCGTTGAAGCTATAACAAAGTCTGCTCCTTTACATTTTTCTTCATCATGCTCATTGTAAACAGTTATTCCCATTGATAGAAGCTCTTCTGTTACATAGTTAGAACAGATATCCGCTCCTTTTTACATCATAACCTTTACATTTCATTATTTTGTGCAGTCCACTCATACCTATGCCATTTATTCCAATAAAATAAATTTTTCCATTGCCTTAATTCCTCCAAAATATCGAGATATGCTATAATCTCTTCTGCTGCATTAGGCTTTCTCAATGGTTTCAACCTAATTCTCATCTTTTTCAATTTTTCATCATTTCTTATTACTTCAAAAAGCTTTTTATAGCTTCATCTAATTCATCTTTTGTATAGACATAAGCTGCATTATAGTCCTTAAGAACCTTAGCATTTTCATATTGTCCAACCTTTATTGAACCATAAGGAATTATGATTGAAGGTTTTTCAAGTTCTATAAGTTCAGATATGTCAATGCTCCTGCTCTACATATAACTAAATCAGCTGCTGCCATAATATTTAACATGTCATTAAAGTAAGGTTCTATCCTATCATTTTCTTTCTTTGTTTTTCAAGACTTTTTAATTCATTAAAATTATTTCCTGTAGCCCGATAAACTCTAATATCAGCACAGAATTTTTCCCAATACTTCATAACAGTATTATTAATATCTTGCGTACCTAAACTTCCACCTGTAATCAATAAAACTTTTTCATTGGGATTCCTATACCTAATTTTTGTCTTTCAGTGGCATATCTCAACTCTTCTATACCTATTCTTAATGGATTTCCTGTTACTTTAAATCTATCTTGAGATTTGATAGGAATATCATCATAAGTTTTATCAAAGGCAAGAAAAAGTTAGCTTTGCCATTTATAAAATAATCTATTTGCTGAACCTATATTTACATTTTGTTCTTGCAAATATATATCTAAGTAAAATTGCAGCAATAATTGTGAGGTACTGATATGTAATTTCCAAAACCTATAATAGCCTCTGGTTTTTCTTCTTTTATAATCTTATATGCTCCTCTTATAGCTTTTAAATATTTTTCTATATTTTTAAACCCTTTAGGAACTGATATATCAAGACCTATAAATCTATGCCCACTTTCTGGAACTATCTCATGTTCCATACGTTCTGTACTTCAACAAATATTGTTTCCACACCTTTTAATTTTTAATTTATCTGCAACAGCTAAAAGCAGGGTATATATGTCCTCCTGTTCCACCTGTTGTAAGAATTACTTTTTCTCATTTTGTACACCTACCCAAAAATTTTTTAAAACTAACTCTTTTAAAAACTTTCCTCTATGTTCAAAAAGAATTAAATTGATCCCTAACGTGATGTTGCTGGAGAAAGTAATATCACTTCATCAGAATCTTTGTAAAATCTCTTTTTCATATCTAGAAGAGATTTTACTACAGTTTCTAATTTATGAATTTTTGCTAGACTTCATAACCTACTTTTTCAATTCAGTTTCAATCTTATCTGCTATTACCCCTATTAAATATACTTCTTTTTATATTTTCTTTAATCATTTCTGCTAATGGTGCTAGATCTACTCCCTTATCATAACCACCACAGATTAAGATACTATCTTTATTTTGCTTGAATAGCAAAATTTTTGTAGAATCTACATTTGTTGCCTTTGAGTCATTTATGAATTTTTACTTTCCCATAGTTAAAGAACAATTCTGTTCTATGTTCTAAAGGAGTCGCTACCATTAAAAACTCTTTTAATTTTTCTCTATCTATATTTAAAAATTTCAGCAGTGGCAACCATAAATAAAGTATTTTCTAAATTATGTATACCCTTTAGACTCCAATTTTATCTGCTTCAATTATAAAATCTTTTTCCTACATAAATTTTATTGTCTTCAACATAAACATTTGCTTTCTTTAGATTTTGATACAGAAATTCTTTTTAGTCTTTATTTGTTTAGCTCTTTTTCAATTTCTACATCATCAATATTTTCTATAAAATATTGATTTTCATCTTTCGATTTTTGCTATATTAAAATTTTTGTATCATAGTATTCATCAAAACTCTTATATCTTTCTATATGATCTGGCCCCATGTTAATTATCATGAGATATATGGTCTGAAAATTTTTCAACATTTTCTAATTGGAATGAACTAAGTTCTAAAGAAACAAAGTCTAAATCTTTTTCATGTAATAGAGCTTCAGACAATGATCTTCCAATATTTCCAGCATAGCAAGCTTTATATCCTGCATAATTTAATAGATCTGATATTTTCGCTGTAGTTGTACTTTTTCCATTAGTACCAGTAATTGCAATAATTTTTGTTTTTAAAATTCTTTTCTACCATATAGTTGTATGCAACTTCTATTTCATCTAAGACTTTAATTCCTCTTTTTTTGAACTTCTTTAACAAAAATTATTGTATGGTATTCCAGGACTTTTTAATAAAAACTCTATATTATCTAAATGTTGCATAGCTTCTTCAGATGTCATAGCTTTTTATCATCAACTAAAAATAACTTCATAACCTTCTGTTTCTAACAGTGCTTTTTGCTCCTGTTCCGCTTATCCCCATTCCATAAATCATTACTTTTTCATTATAGTATCCCTCTCATCTTAATTGTTCCTAATGCTATTATTCCAAATATAAGTGTTGCTATCCAAAATCTTAAAGTAACTTTTTGACTCTGGTATATTCATCAACTCAAAATGGTGATGAATAGGTGCCATTAAATATTCTTTTTCCTCTTAATTTAAATGAACCAACTTGAAGTATTACTGATAAAAGCTTCAAGTACAAAATATAAATCCTAAGATTGGTAATAATAATTCTTGTTTTAAGATAATTCCTATAACTCCTAAAAATTCCTCCAAGAGTTAGAGAACCTGTATCTCCATAAATATTTGTGCTGGATAACAGTTATACCAAAGGAACCCTAGTCCTGCACCTGTTACTGCTGCCAAGAATACAGATAGTTCTCCTGAACCAACAGTATAGAATAAATGCAAGTGAGAACTCAATTCTGTATGTCCTGTAAAAGTATGCCACTACTCCTAAGATAGTTGAACATATTATCATAGGCATTATAGCCAGTCCATCAAGTCCGTCAGTTATGTTAACTGCATTTGATGTTCCCATAAGTATAAGTTGAATTAAAACAAACATTCCTATTGCTCCAATATAATATGGATGGCACTTATAGGATTTATTAGTGAAAAATCTATCATAGGTCTACCTGTGAAACCAATATAGTATAGATAAGCCCATACCATCAGTCCTATAGTACCTTGAAATAACAATTTTTTCTTTCCTGCTAAACCTTTTTACTGACAGTAAACTTTCTATAGTCATCAATAAAACCTATTGCTGCAAACATAAGCATAGAAACTAAAAACAAGTAGAATCAACTTATTTGCTAAGTCATTTATCAATAAACTTGTCAAAAGTACTGAGGCTATAATCAAAACTCCACCCATAGTTGAGTACCTTTTTGAAAAATGTGAACTAGACTGCATCATCTCTTATTTCTTCACCGAATTTTTAACTTTTTAAATATTTTATAAATGGTTTCCCTGCAAATAAAAACTATACAAAAAGATATTACAAAGGCTAAAAAAAGTTCTTAGATAAATTGATCTCAAAAATTCAATTTCTGCAAAAATACTTCGTTAAAAATACAACATCTTTTTATCGTCCCCTCACTCTTTCACTATTATATCCTCTAAGGCTGTTCCTCTTGAGGGCTTTCAGTAAAATTACTTTTTCCATTCTGATATTTTTAAACTTTCTACTATTCCTTCTTTTCGTTGGATAGTACCAAAATCTATATTCTTCTGACTTATTTTTCATAAATATATCATAGGCTTTTTCATTCTTTCTCCATATAGATATATCAATTTTATCTTTTTATCAAGTAGGTAGTTTAGGACTTCCACATGATATTTCACTTCATCTTCTCCCAATTCTAGCATATCTCCTAGAATGGCTATCTTATATTTGTCGTTATAGATTTCATTTAAAGTGTCTATTGCTGCCTTCATAGAAGTAGGACTTGCATTGTAAGCATCATTGATATAAATATCTTCTCCTACTCTTATTTCTTGAAATCTCATATTGCTTATTTTTATGTCTTTTAAACCTTCTTTTTATTTCTTCCTCACTAAGTCCAATTTTTCTTTTGCTAATTCTATTGCGATAGCTGTGTTAGAAATATTGTGTTTCCCTAAATAAAGACATTTCATATTCTTTTTCCATCTAAAGTAAATTTGCTTCCTTTTATCAGAAAATTCATAGCTTTCTATTCTGAAATTATTATCTTCATTGAAACCTATTTTTATTCACATCTAGCTTTGCTAAATATACATCATCACCACAAACAAAAGTGTTTTTCTTTGTTTACAAAACTCTAAAAGCTCTGTTTTAGCTTTAAAAAACATTATCTCTTGTCTTTAAAAAAACTCTATATGAGAATCTCCAATATTAGTTATTATTGCATAGTCAGGGTTTGAAATTTCTCCTAATCTTCTCAGTTTCTCCAAGAGAACTCATTCCCATTTCTAAGACTACAAACTTTTTCTTCATCTGTAACATTTTAAAAGTGTATAAGGTAAACCTATGTGATTATTGTAGTTTCCTTCAGTTTTTAAAGTCTTAGCTTTTTTTAGAAAGCAGAGAATAAACTATATCTTTTGTACTAGTTTTTCCATTGCTTCCCGTTATTCCTATAACTTGTATATCCAATTTATTTCTGTATTTTGTTTGCTAAATCTTGCATAGTAGCAATAGTATCTGCAACTTTTACTATTCTTTCATCTGCTATATCTGTATTATCAGCTATAACAAGGCTAGCTCCCTTTATCTAAAAACATCTTTAACATAAGAGTTTCCATTGTTTATTGCAAAAAAATAATGAACCTTCTGTAACTTTTCTACTGTCCATTACAACATTTTTTTATTTGAACTTTCTTAGAAAATTCTTCAAATATTAATTCATTTAACTTTTTCTCTTTTTAATACTTCTGAGAAGTCTTTTTAAGTTTTCACAAACTAAAGTTTCGTTTTTTTATCTATCTTTTCCATATCTTTCAAGCCATAACTCAGTCTTCACAAGAACAGTTTTTAATTTAGACTTTAAACCTGCTCCTATATCTGAGTACCTTATCTCCTATCATATATGATTTTTTTCTCTGTCGATATTATACTTTTTCAATTGCATCTTCTAGCATCTTGTTGTTAGGTTTTCTACAATCACAAACTTTTTATACTCAGCTAGCCCATCAGGATGATGAGGACAACAATAGAATTCTGTTATTTCAACAGCCTCTTCTTTTAACTTTTCATTCATATTGTTGTTAAAAAGCCTTTAAATCTTCCTCTGTAAAATATCCTCTAGCTATACCTGATTGATTACTTACAACAATTAAAATATATCCTAAATTTTTAAAAAGTTTTTAAAGCTTCCACTGAGACCTTCTTCAAAAAACTAAATCTTCACATTTTGTAAATGTAGTCTTTTTCTACATTTATCGTTCCATCTCTATCTAAAAATTGCTTTATTCATTTTTATCTCCATAGATTTTTAAATTGACATTATATTATATCATAAAGATAGAAATAAGTATCTATATTTTTATATATATATTTTATAAATAAATTTATTCAATCATTTTCTTTTTAATATAAATAAAAAGGTGCTGTTGCATATTATAATCTTAATTCAAAAAGTAAAAACAAGAAATTTACTCAGTAATGAACTATTTTTACTTTTTATTATTTTTGCAACAGCACCTTAAATATTAAATTTTTACTTTACTAAAGTTAACATCATTTTAAAATTTTGAGTTTCTGCTTCAACAGCATGAGGAACATTAGCAGGTAAAACTGCACTTTCCCATTTTTCTTTATTTTTATTTTATTTTTCTATTACTTCTATGGCTTCTTTAGCCCAACTAATGTCTTTAGTCTTAAAAAAAGTATCTTATTATCTTCAAAGAAAAAACTCTATATATTTATTAGAATTATCATATAATTGAATTTTATCAAATTTTAAAATAATTTCTTTTAAATTTTTTTAGAGACTCATAATATCTTTTTTTCAACTACATCATTTTTCTATGTTATGCCCACCTTTTTACTCTACTTTTTTTATTCTTTTCTTTTTGCTATTTCAGGACTATTAAGACCAACATAAAAATAACTGTAATTCATAGCCTAATTCTTTTGCTTTTATCAATAGTTTTTAAAATAGTTTTTTTCCAGTTAAAGTAGTTTCTTCATTAAATGACTTACCACATAGAAAACATTCATTTCTTAAATTTATTGCCATCTTAGCAGCTTTCAGTTGGTCAGAATTATTTCTCCAATCACCAATTTCTCTAACAATTTCGTCAGTATTAATTCTAATAGTATTTTTATATTTTGATTTATCATTGCTAAATTATATAAAGTTGACTTCCCTGCACCATTAACACCTGCAAAAAGATAGAAGATTTTTTTCATTAAAAATACTCCTTTTCTTACAACCTCTTCTTGTTGATATTGTAAAAATTAAATTAAGTAAGTCAATATAAAAAATTTTTTCACTATCATTTTTTTGACTTTTTATAAGATTTTTAATAGTTTCATAATCTAAATTAGTAAGACATTCTTTTTAAATTCTCAATTTTTTTATTTCCATTTTAACCTCCTACAAAATTTTTATTTTATCTTTATATTTCATTATACTATAGCTTTCTATGAAAAAGTAAAAAAATGAGTGACTTATGAACGAAAAATATTAAATTTTTATTTTACCAAAGTTAACATCATTTTGAAATTTTGAGTTTCTGCTTCAACAGCATGAGGAATATTAGCAGGTAAAACTGCACTTTCTCCTTTTTACAATAAAAGGCTTTACCATCAACTATATATTTTTCCTTCTCCATCTAAAACAGTTATCAATGCATCACCTGGTGCTTTATGAGGATCTAATGATTCTCCCTTCCAAAATGACATAACAGTTATAACTAAATTAGACTTTGCTACTAAATTTTTTTACTAACAATTTGTCCTTCTTTGTAGTCAACACAATCAGCAAGACTAAATGCACTTGCACTTTCTAACATTTTTAAAGTTTGATTTTCCATTGTTTCATCTCCTATTTTTTTCTCCAATTTCAATAAGTTTTAAAAGTATCTAAAGATTTTACAGAATAATTATTATTAGCTAAAACTTCTAAAAAGTCTCAGTCTTAATAGGCTTTTTATTATTTTCTGAGATATTTCACCATTTCCATTAAAACAATAATAATACCTATTTCCTAACATAGCTTCGGCTGTTATTTCTTCATTTTTAGCCAGCGAAAATAAAGATATATAACTATTGGTTTCATTTAAAATTCTCATACTTACAACTTCAGCTTCTTTTGAATTTATAAGCTCATTAAAATTAATAGCTTTTTGCCACTTCTATTTTACCATAATGCACCTCCATTTTTATTTTTTTAGTTGATTTAAAATTAATTTACTTCTACTTTGTATGAATATTTCAGCTTTTTCTAAAAGTTCTTCTGGTAGATTGTATTTATCATGTCTTTTTAAATTTAAAATTTCTTAACTTTTCTAAGCCCTCTTGATGTCTTTCATCTACAAAAATATTTGATAATAAATCAAAATTTAATTCAAATTTAGATACATAATTTTTATAAATACTTTGGATAGAATTTTTTTAAAAAGCAAATTAAAGATTGAAGTACCATTATCGAAAAATTGGAGCTGGTTTTAATAATCTCCCTGTATTATTATCAGTTATCATTCCAAAATTTCCTAAGTGTCTATCTGTATTATAGATGATTGAATCAAAAACCATAATATCTCCTAATTTTTCTTTTCCCATTACTTTTTGCTATTGCTTCTAATAAATTACCCTCTGTTTTTGTACCTATCTTCTTTTTTTAAACAAAGATGTATTGGTGAATAACCTTTATCTTCTGTTGTAAATATCTTACAAGTTGAAACTATGTGTTCATGAAATTTCATTAAATCATAAGGGACATATTCAAAATTCATTATTTCAGCTACTTGTGATAAATAGTATTCTGCATAAGCCTCAACTTTATGATGTTCTGAAGATTTTTAACAAACAGATTTCATTATCAATTACAGTCCAACATTTTGCTAACATTCCATCAGTTGTATACTCAGGCGAAGTTCTTTTATCTTTCAGAGAATCTGGTATATTTCCCCCTTCTCCAAAAAGCTACTAGTGAAAGATTTTTCACTAAACTTATTTTTATAAAGGTTATAGTCTTTCCAAAGTAAATCTTTTTCTTCTGGAACTATCCAATAAGAATCATTGAAAGATAAGCCATAAGATAAATCAATGTAGTTCATAAAATTATTTGAGGGTAGTGTCCATTTCTTTTTAAACGATAATTTAATATAGCATTCACGTTTTCTCTATTCTTAGGTATTTTTCTTAAATCTATCCATTTTTAAGACATTAGAATCAACTGTATTAGGATATCCAATAGGTAATAAATCTTCTCTCAAAATTTTTATATGTTTGAATCTATAACTAGGAAAATTTCCTAAATCTGTTTTATTAATAATTTTCTCATACTGAACCTCCCGACTGACACCCTACAGTGCTAGAGTCGCAGGGTTCTTGGGTAGATAGTTGCTTCTGTTAGCCAACTAAATTTACCAAGCTATCCCCATAGTTCCTACGGTTCATATATTGTATATTTAAGCACTTATACCTAATATCTTTAGTCCTTCTTTTTAATATGTTTTTGGCTGCATTTATATCTCTATTATGCACAGCTCCACATACTGGACAAGTCCATTCTCTCACACTTAAATCTTTTTACTTCTTCATTTCTATATCCACAACAATTACATATTTGACTACTTGCAAAAAATTTATCTACTCTTACTATTGTTCTTCCATGCCATTTCGCTTTTATAACTTAGTATTCTATTAAATTCACTCCATGATACATCTACAATATTTCTTGCTAATTTATGATTTTTTTACCATATTTTTTTACTTGTAAGTCTTCCATACAAATAATATCATATTCTTTTTATTAGCATTGTTGATAATTTTTACAAAAATCTTCTCTTTGATTTGATATCTTTTCAAATAATCTTGCTACTTTTTATTCTAGCTTTATTTCTATTTGAACTACCCTTTGGTTTTTCGTGATAGTTTTCTTTGTAATATTGCTAGTTTATTCAAAGATTTTTTTGTAAATATTTTTGGATTTTCTATTGAGATTTCATCACTGGTAATCATAAAAGTCCTTTATACCTAAATCTATTCCAACATTCTTATTTGTACTTTCTAATTTTTCTACTTCCACATCAGTACAACATAAAGATATATAATATTTTTCCACTAGGTACTTGGGTTATTGTTGCATTTATTATTCTTCCTTGTGGTTTCATTTTTATCTCTTATTTTTAGTTTTTCCTAACTTAGGTACTTTTATCCATTTATCTAAAAAACTCTATATTATTATTTGTATAATTGGTTCTGTATGATTTTTCTATTATCTTTCTTAGATTTAAACTTTGGATAGCCACTTCCACTAAAGAAGTTTTTATAGGCTTTATCTAAATCTTTTAAAAGAATTTTGTAAAGAAAAATTTATCTACATCTTTTTAACCATTCTTTCTCTTGTTTTAAAACTGTTAATTCTTTTACTACACTCACTATATGAAATAGATTTTTTTCTCTTTGTTATATAGCTCTTGTTTTTAAATCTAAAAATGATTATAGACATATCTTACACAACCAAAAGTACAATTTAATATTGTTATTTGAGTTTTTAGTTGGATAAAAATCTAAACTTATATGCTTTTTCCATGCGATTTCACCTCCATTTACCTATATAGTATACTACTTTTTTTATACTATAAGTAAATGAAAAAGTAAAATTTTTCTAAATATATGAACCTAAAACTGACTCAGTCGTTTTAGAGGTTGTCGTTCACATAAGTACGCTACCACTTATGCAGTTCTCTTGGCATATACACTCCTTAATAAATTAAGGAGATTAGCCTTGAACTTCTTAATATTTCTATTAAGCACAGACTATATCTTATCCCACAGCTCTATCTGTTTTGGGTCTACCCACTTCCACTAGCTTTAGTGTACTTCCCTCAGGAGGAATAGTCGTTGAACCTTACCTTTCGGTCTTGGCTGCTGATTGCCCATTATCTTAACACTTAGGGATTTAACCTTATGTCATCTAGTATATTTTTCTGCTGCCACTTTCACACTTGTGCCATATTTTTATTTAGGTACTATGTTGTAGTTATACTAGTTTTAGGGGTTTCCAGCAATTCGAGTAGTATTGGATAGCTTTTTAGTTGCTACCTCTACATACATATTTCTATATATGCTGACTATACTTAATGGTCTAACTCATGACTAACACCCTACGAGTACTAGAGTCACAAGTGTGCGACCATATTTTTAATCAAAAGTAAGGACAGAAATATCTTTATTTTTCAAAATATATGATTTTATTTTTTTATCAAATCTTTTTTTCCATAATTACACTTCCTCATTGTTTTTAGAAGATTTTTATTAAAATACTCCTTTTTTTATTAATTCCTCTTGTTTTTGTTTCTAAAATTAAATTAAATAATTTATTATAAAAAAATTCTATCTTCTTCTTTTTCAGTTCTTTTCATTAACTCTTCTATATCTTTTTGAGTTAACTTTAATAGAAAGTCTTTTTAAATTTTCAATTTTTATTTCCATTTTAACCTCCTACAAAATTTTTATTTTATTTCTATATTTTATTATACTATAGCTTTCTATGAAAAGCAAAAACACCATTAACTGGAATTAATGGTGTTTTTAATTTTTATAATTCTTTTAACCTTTTCTATAACTCTATCTGCAATTTTAGAGAATGTTTCTTCTGGATAAACACTTTCTCCCTTTTGTCATTCTTGCAATTTGTTTTGTCATAGGAAGTTCTCCAAGAAGTTCAACATCATTTTCTTTTAAAAAAGTTTGGATATCATTTTCATCTGTCAAATATATTTTATTATCACAACAATCACAAGTTATATAACTCATATTTTCAATTAAACCTATTACATTGACATTCATTTTTCTTGCCATCTTTATAGCTTTAGTAACTATCATTGAAAACCATATCTTGTGGTATAGAAACCATAATTAATCCTTTGATATTAAAGCTTTTCATAACAGTTAAAGGTACATCTCCTGTTCCTGGAGGCATATCTATTAAAAGATAATCTAAATCGCTCCAAACAACTTCATTCCAAAAATTGCATAACTGCCCCTGCAATAACTAATCTACGCCATACAACAGGTTCATTTTTCATCTATCATAAGATTTATTGAAACTATTTTCTATCCCATCTTCTGTTACAACAGGATACATATTTTTCCATCAGTTGCCATTTTTTTGCTCACTAACATTCATAAGTCTTGGTATACTAGGGTCCTGTTATATCAGCATCCATAACTCCAACTGAATATCCTTTTTCTTAATTCCTTAGCAAGAAGTGTAGTGACTGTAGACTTCCCTACTCCTCCTTTACCACTCATAACAGCTATAACATTTTTTTATATTTTTTTATCATCTTTCACCTTAGGGTGCTTCTTTTTGTATCATCTCAGTCTCCTTAAATTACTAGTTTCTTTTATAATAGTTTACTCTTTTTAGTAGACATTTGTCAATCTTATGTACTTTAAATATTTTGACTAAAAAGTTCTTGCTTTTTAGAATAACAAGCCTTATAATAAATAAAAAAATTTTTAGGAGATTACATGAGGAATTTAAAAAAGAAATTATATATAACTTTTGGTTTTTAGCAGTAGCTTTTAGCGATAGTTGGAGTATTCATTCCTGGTTTACCAACCGTTCCTTTTTGCTTGTAGCTTTATTTTGTTTTGAGAGATCATCTAAAAAAATACCATGATATGATAATGAATAATAAATATTTTTGATCCTATATTACAGGATTATTATTCAGGAAAAAGGTTTAAATCTTTCTGTTAAAATAAAAGCTATACTATTTTTATCTTGTGGAATGATTTTTCTATTTATAAAATTCAGAATCTATATGCAAGAATAGCATTAGCTATTGTTTGGCTTGGAGTAGTTATTCATATTATTCTTTTAAAAACAAAAAAAGACCAAAAAAATAAAAGTAACAAATAAATAAGTACTCTTTCAAAAAACACACATTTTTCTTACATTTAGCTTCAATTAAGTATGTAGACAAAATTAAAAATATAATGTAAAAATATAAATAGTAGTAATAGAGGGGACTATTGCAATTTTTATTTGCAAATAGTCCTTTTGTTTTATAAAAAATTTGGAGGTAGGGTATGAAGAAAAATTCTATTATTTTTTTATTTTTAGTCTTAGGTGTATATTCTTTTTCAGCACCAAGTTATGTGGATTTAAATAAGATACAAAGGGATGGTTATCAAATAGATGTCAATGATGTTGACACTCTTGCTTTCTCCCAAGAAGAATCTGATATGAATTTGGTTGTAACTATGTATTTTACTAATGACGGAAATCCTCAAACTTTAAGAATTACATTCAAAACGATGTTTGCACCAGCATTTGGATTAGAATATACAGATGAAATTCAAACTAATAGAGCTTATATTCAAAAAAAGTTTTGGAAAAATCGTAATGGAATAGTCTATGGATATAATATTGTGCCAAAGAGCCAAAAAAAGAAAAGGTTGTTTCTTAAATGTTTTTCTAATAACACCACAAGAATTACCAAATAAAATTTTAGAAGAGGTCGCAAATACTGCATTAAACGAAATAGAAAGTTATATAAAAGTAAAGGAAGGAGATCTTTTTGAAAAATAATTATAAAATTAGGAGTATTTATTTTATTATTATCAATACTAACAGCTTGCAGTGATATAAAGGAAAATGGTAAAAAGAGATTTAGAAATAGAAAGAAGACTGCAGTAGCAGATAGTAGAAATAATCCTTACTAATACAAGGTAAAAATATTAAAATAATAAAGAGAGGTAGATTATGAAAATTGTTAAAAAGTTTTATTAGGTATATTTATGTTATTAGCTTTTACTTCATGTTCATTGTTATTTCCTAATTCTGAATAGAAATAACAACTATAAGTACTCAGCACCATTTACAAGGAGCAAAGAAGTGCATATGTTGAAGGAGCAACAGTTGGTGTAGAAAAAGCTATAAGATCTAAGTTACTTCAAAGGAATTGGAAAGTTTCAAGTAGAGCTACTGGTAATGAAACTTTTGCTATTGTCTTTGATCAATTAAATATAGATAAATATAGCGATGGTGGTTTTATAAGCTCTACTTATTATGAATATACAGGTTATGTAAGTATATTTGATGTAAGAAATAATGAAAGACTGTGTGTTTATAACTTTACAAAAGAAAGTTTAGGTGACCTTTTAGAAGGTATAGAAAAAGCAGTGATTGAAGTTGAAAAAGTATGAGATAAACTTGGAGGTAGGTTATGAAAATTATCAAAAATATTTTTTTAGCGGTTGTAATGTTATTTGCTTTTTGCTTCTTGTATGAATGCATTAAATAAAATTGACAGGTAGTGCAGCACCAATTAATCCTTCACAAAAAAAGGTTCTTGTTGCATACTTTCCTGAATATTCAGCAAAATGGAGAGATGACTTAGAACTTAGTTTTGAATCTAGAAAGTGGAAGGTCAATGAAAATAGACTTTTGGGAAGTTGAAAAAGCTAATCTTAGAAAAAGAAATGAAACTTTCTTAATAGTGGTAGATAAAAATGATAAAAGAAGATTATAAAAAGTTTTCTAGGAGGTACTTTTTCAGTGGAAATATTAGTGTTTATGATTTAAGAACTGGAAAATTATTAATTACAATGTTCACACAGAAGAAAGCTTTGATGTCACAACTCGTTTAGCAAAAAGCTTTTGGAAGAGTTAGTAAGAAAGTGAACTACTCGACTAACACCTTAACGAGCGCTAGAGCCACGAGTGTTCTAACACATTTAATAAAATAATTAATTATAAGATATAGCAATATATCAAAAACACTATTGACTGCAATCAATAGTGTTTTTTTATTTTTAATTCATTAAAAATCTATAATATTTATTAAGTGTATCACAGTTATAACTTACAAAAAAAGTCTTTTTATATATTTTTATCAGTTATAACTGATAAAAAAATATTCATAATTTAGTTTTTTTGACTTTTTATATCTATTATGTGTATTATATATACAAATATGTATAATTTATTAAAGAGGTTGAAAAATGGACTTAGCAAAATATATAAAAATTAAATTGTAAAAAATGGATAAAGCTGAGGGAGAAGAAATTGCAAAAATAATAAAAACATATTGAAACTGATAAAAGATGATGAAGGAGTTGAACTAACATTAGATGAAATCTTATAAAGTTGTTTATAAAAAAGAAGCTGTAAAATTTATGAAATCTCATAAATTAGAGGGTACTAAATTCTTTAAAAGCTTTTGAAGAGATTTCGAAAGATGTTACAAAAATAAGTCTGTATGATATTAAGGACTATCATAGTATCAAAATTATATATAAATGTGACATAGATTAAGTTCATAGAGAATAACAATAAAACTTCTATTGTTATTTCATATCGGCTGTACTACTCAACCACCATATTAGTATGTTCTTATGGCTATACTAACTTGCTTATATTTTTTAAATTTAGCATTTAGCCTTAGAATTGGTAAATATAGAGCAATTTTTAAGATAGACAAAAATATTATAACTATATTAGTCTTAGATATTGGAAGTCGTGGAGACATTTATAAAAATAAGAACGAAAAAAAGAGGCTGTTGCAAAATTAAAATTTCAATTCTAAAAGTAAAAAAATAAGTGAGTTACATTTCAATTAATTATTAGAAATTTTCTTTGAAATAAATAACTAATAGCATAAAAAGATTACTGCGAAGTCCTATAATGGTGAAAAGAGCCTTTGTTGGTCTCTAGAACCATTATAGGCTGACAAGTAATCGTTATATATATAGCTAAAGTTTTTTTATCTCTCAAAAGAAAATTTTCTAAAACCTAAGTCTGTAACGAACTTTTTATTTTTCTATAGACTTATTTTTTTCATAAGTTCTACTATCAAGAGTTACAGTTGCTTCTGTAAATCTTATTTCATAGACTTTTAATTCTTCAGAATATTTATCTATAATTTCAGCAAAATCTGACATTTTATTAGAAAATTCTTCTCTTAAATCTATTATAGTTTTTCACTTTCTCTAACATGTCCTCTTGCTCTTACTTGTTCTCTAACTCCTTTTTTTATAGGAATAGTTGTAAAAAGCTACATTGTTATTTTTCCAGAATTCACTTATTTTTTTCTCTACCTTTATATGTAGCAAAAATACATAATATTATTGTCTTGATCATAGTAGTAATTTACTATTCTAACATTTGGCATATCGTGTATACTAGTAGCTAAAGCTATTTCATCACATTCATTTATCATTCTTAAAAATTCTTTTTGCTTCCATTTTCTCACTCCCATCAAAAAAATTATCTATATTTCATTGTAACATATTTTTATTGCAATAAAAAATTTTTATTATTGAAGATTTTTCTAAAAATTATATTTTTTTCTTATAATCTTATAAAATTTTTTCATCATAAATCTATCAATGCCTGTACCATACTCATCTTTTAAAAAACTTTCTTGTTTATAGCCATGCTTTTTATACAAATCTATCGCTATTTGATTTTCTGGTGCGACAGTCAACTCTATTTCAGTATAACCTAAATCTTTTAAGATTTTTTTCAGTTTCATTTAAGATAAAGTTTGCATAACCCTTATGCCTATATTCTTTCAAGGTAGATATGCCATAGAGAAAAAGAGATTTCTTATTAAAAATTTGCATATATTCAACTATACATACTATTTTTCTCCTTCTTTTACAATAAAAACCATACCATATCTTATAAGGGCTTTTTATTATCCAAAGATCTACATTCCCCGCTCCCTCAAAAAGCACTTTCTTCCAATTCTATAATCTTTTGCATTATTTCAAAATTAGGATTTTCTATATGAATTAATTCCACAATTTTTCCTCCTAGCAATAAGTGGTATCAATATTTTAATTATATCACAAAAAGATTTAGACTTCTTAGTAAAGTCTAAATCTTCTTTCTTTAGTTATCATATTTAAATAAATTATTTTTTTGTAATTATCTGAGTTAATCTTTGTTCATATAGATTTTTTTCATTTCAGAATAATTTCCTAAATGTTTTGATAAGAACTATTGTTTGTTCTCCATTATTAATTGCTTTTCTTAAATTAGAATAACTAGAATGTCTTGATAAAGTCATCACATAGTCCATTAGTGATTCTTCTAAGCTTTCATATCTTTTTGTAGTATTGGTTGGGTCCCTAGATTTTACAGTTTTTCAGGATCTCTTAAAGATGATCTAACTGCAAATAGATTATTTCCTTCTTTTTGCAAGTTTAGAACTTCCCCAACCACTTTCCAATGAGGTATGCTCTAGTATAAATGATGTTGGTGGAACCACCATCTTGTGTACTAATTCTGTTTTAGATTTAGATTTTTACTTTATATTTAGTGTACATCTCCTCTAAATATAATTTCTCTTCTGCTGTTAAGATTTCTTTCTCTATAAGAGTTTTTACATATTCCTTATCCTCAGCTATCTTAGTTCTTATCTTTTCGATAGTTGGAATAAGAGTATCGATAAATATTTGTTTTTTTGATTTACCTTTTACTTTAGCAAAATCTTTTGCTTGAGTAATAATACCAGTGTTGGTATCTTGATCTAGGCTCTGTATCATTAGAATAAGAAAGAATTGACAAGCATAGAAAAACAACTGCTAGTAAATATTTCTTCATACAGTCTGCTACTAAATTATTTTTTTACTACCTTCTTTGTAGTCCTAAATTCCCTGACTAGCATCGGTACACATACCTATTCTAAGTTACTATATTGTAGCATTCTCCTTTTTATTTTATTTTAGAATATGTATTTGAGTAAAAAAATTCTACCTGATTATTATAGCACAAAATATCCAAAAATACAAATTCCTTTATATACCAATAAAAAAACTACTATTATTTTTCACTTTCTTTATACCAATCTTCACCATTATTTATAGCTTGATTGATAAAAAAGATTTATATTCTTAGAAGGAAGTTCTTTTTCTATAACTTTATTATCTGCTGTTTTTATGAAAATTACATTTCCTACTCCCTTTGATATACCTAGGGCTTTTTTACCAGCATCTAATGTCTTGTATGGTTCTCCATTTATACTGTATTTAATTCCTGCCATTGAATTATTTTCAATTAGAATATCATGTCTCTTTCCTGTAACAAAAGAATTACTGAAATCACAACAAGAATTAAAACTATAATAGCTACTTTTTAATGTATGTTTCATTTTCACCTCACTTTTTAAAAATCCTATTGCTTTTTCTCTTTCTCTTTTCTTTTTCTTTCTTTCTTCTCCATTCATAGATAATAAGAACAAAGAGCTATAATTCCGTAAGAAATAAATACTCTGAAATATTCTCCTATTTGTGAAGAACCCATTAATTCTTTTTCCTGCTCTTGGTGCAACAACGAACATAGTATGGAATAAAATTACCCCACCTATTGCATTAGGAATAGTTGCTCTTGCTACAGAAGCTCCTCCTATTAATAGGGCTGCAACTGAGAACATTCCTATTTGTTCGTGTGAATTATATGTGTTTATTGTTCCTAAATTTTGAAGATATATTACTTGTCCTATACCTGCTAAGACAGTTGAGATAACTATTGAATAAATTCTAACTTTATTTACTTCTATACCTGCTGACTTAGATACTTCCATGTCTTGTCCAACAGCTCTCATATCTTGTCCTAATTTTGTTTTTCTGAACCAAATGATAAAGAAACATAGTCCAACTATGAAAAGTAATGTTAGAACAGGGATATCATAACCAAATATTTTTAAAAGGAATAGCATTGTCTACTGCTTTTGAAATCTCTGTTAAATCCACTGTATTTTTTTATACCTCTACCTGAAGATAGTAAAAGTGTTCTATCACTAACTGGAATAATTTTTCCCATTGAATATAGAACTACAAGTTGGTAAACACCATTGATAAAGTATCCTAAAATCATAGAAGTTATCATTTCTTTTACCTTTGGCTCTATTTAATATTACTCCTCCAACATATCCAAGTAAAATTGAAAATGGCATAGAAAGTATCATTGCTAAAAATACTCCTTACAATCCCATAATATGCCAGTTAGTAACAAGAATTAAGGCAAGTTGCCCTCCCATAGCTCCTAAAACTATACCGAAGTTCAATCCCATTCCTGCAACTATTGGAATTAACAATGACATTATTAAAAATAGGTTTCTTGAAATTCTTTCTATCATTTCACGAACTAAGTAATCTCCACTCAAACCAGAAAGTGGAAACATTATAGCTACCATAATAAGTATAAGTATTGGAACACTGTTATCCAATATAAAGTTTTTTACTTTATTATTCTTATCCACGACTTCCACCATCCTTTCTAGTTAAAGCATATAATATCATTCCATTAGAAACGATTATTCTTATTGTTTCAGACATATCTGTCTTTATAACAGCATTTACAACTGTAGGTGTCATAGTTAGTATTCCTTGGAATAGGAAAGTTCCTATCATAACGTGCCATATTGTAACTCTGTTTACTGAAGCTCCTCCAATAAGTATTGCTGCTATAGCAGGGAAAGCCATATTGAAAGGTGCTAGATATAATTGTATAAATCCAAAACTTTGTTGGTATACAACTATTCCTATTGCTGCGATAACAGTTGAGATTATAACTGATTGTTTTCTACTCTTATCTGCATTGATACCTGTTGCTTGAGCAAATTTTTCATTTTTTTCCAACAGCACTCATAGAAAGCCCTGCTTTTGTTCTAAAAATACCCACATAATAAAAAGCAAGTAATAAGAAGAATATTATTTCTCCAACTGGTATAGCTTGTGATATTTTTCCCAAATACATTATTTAAAAACTCCCTTCCAGTAAGTTTCCACACTTATTGTTGTTCTAAGTCCTGAACCTCCATAAGCCCAAATCATATCTGGTCTTTTGAACGGAAGAATTATCCACATAATACACATAAAAAGCAACTGATGAGAAACCAATATATGTAGCTATCATCATTTCTCCACCCTTTACTTTATTTAAAACAGCTCCATAAGCCCAACCAAAAAAATAAAGGCAAATATTATTGATATAAGTATCGCTAAAGCAAAACCTACAAAACCACTAAATCCTAACTCTATACTTATTAGCGAACCTAAAAAGTCCTGCTTCTATTCCTAAAAGGCATACCGAAGTTAAGACCTGCTCCTGATTCTATCATAGGCATAAGAGATAGAACTAAAATAGCATTCATACCAAATCTAATAATTGTATCTGATAGTGCTGTTGTTATAGGAATTCCTACGAAAGGAGCTATTATATATGTTGATATTAAAAAAATATTAATATTATTAGTCTTGGTAAACCGAATTTCTTTAACATACTATTCTCCTCCTTTATTCCTGACATCAATTTTCCAAATTCTAGTATTCCTGCACTAGCTGGTAATATTCCTGCGACTTTACCTTCATTTATTATTGCAATTCTGTCACAGATGCTTCTTAATTCTTCTATTTCTGAAGAAGTTACAACTATAGTTGTATTTCTTTCTCTGTTATATTCTTTTAAAGTTTCAAGAACTAATTGTTTAGCTCCAACGTCTATACCTCTTGTTGGTTCTGAAACAAATAATAGATTAGGTTCCATAGTGAAAGCCTTAGCCACACAAACTTTTTGTTGGTTTCCTCCACTTAGTTCTCCAACTTTTTGCTTTTCACCCATACTTTTTATTTCTAATTTCTCATATATTTCTTTTGCATTTTTCTGTAACAGCCCTATCATCTATTACATTAAAAACTCCTAAAAATTTCTTAAAGAATTGTTTTTTTAATTTGCATAGCAGGAAAAAGCAATATTTCTTTCTATACTTTCATCTAAAAGTAATCCAACACCTTTTCTATCCTCAGAAACAAAGAAGATACCTTTTTTTCTAAAGGATATGTTGGTTTATTTAAAAACTAAGGCTTCATTTTTGTATTTTTACATCACCTTTTTGATTTAAATAGTCCCATTATTCCATTTGCCACTGCTATTTTTTTCCTTGTCCTGCCATACCTCCTAGACCAAGAATTTCTCCTTTTTTTAATGTCTAAGTCTAGACCTTTTTAACATTTCTCCTGGCATATCAACCCATAAATCTCTTATTTCTAACAATGTTTCAAGATCATCATGAGCAACTTTCTTTTCATCAGATGAAGAATTTACTTTTTCTTCCTATCATCCATTCTGTAATTTCATTTACATTTGTAGATTTTGTAGCAACTGTATTTTATAAGTTGTCCATCTCTTAAAACTGTTACTTTATCAGATACAGCCATTATTTCATTAAGTCTGTGAGTTATAAAAAAATAATAGCTATCCCCTTAGCTGATAATTTTTTTCATTGTTTCCAATAAAATTTCTGCTTCATCTTCTGTTAAAACAGCTGTAGGCTCATCTAAAACTAAAAGTTTTGTATGTTCTCTTTCAATTTCACGAGCAATTTCTGTGAATTGTTTGTAAGCAACAACCATTTCACTTATTTGCTCTTGTCCTGTTAAGTTTACTCCTAATTTTGAAATAGCTTCTTGGGTTCTTTTCATATTTTCTTTTTGGTCTATCTTACTGATACTATCTCCAAAGAAATGAGTTACCACATTGTTTTTTTGTAGACTCTCTATTTAATACTATATTTTCACTAACTTTAAATCCTGGAATTAATGAAAATTCTTGGTGAACCATTCCTATCCCTGCATTAAGAGCATCAAATGGAGATGCAAAATTAACTTCTTTTTCCATCAAAAGAAATCTTTCCATTGTATCCACCTGTTTCTCTAATTACATCCATACCAAATATAATTTTTCATTAAAGTTGATTTTCCAGCACCATTTTCTCCAACTAGTCCAAGAATTTCTCCTTCATTTTAATTCTAAATTGATATCTTTTTAAGACTGTGTTTTCACCAAACGATTTAGAGAGGTTTTCAATTTTTAATAGTGTATTTGACACCATAGCCTCCTTCTTAAGTCCTAAATAGGAATAGGGACTGGTTGCATAAAATGCTCCAGCCCCCATTGTCCAAATAGTCTTATATTCTATTTATTTATTACCACTAATTTTTTTCCATATTTTTCTGGAACTTCAACAGAAGTAACTCCCATATATCCTTTTTCCAAATACATAAGTATCTTGATATACGAAGAATGAATTTTTTTACTTCCACTCCATTGTTATCTTTCATTAAGCTTCCATTCCATTTAGATCCTGGTGTTGCTGTATCAAGAGATGCTAAAAACTTTTTCTAATGTAAAGTCTTTATCTCCGCTTTCTATAGATTTAACTGCTAAATCTGTAAGTCCTTCAATACCTGAGAAATTGTATGAGTAAGCCCATGTTCCCATTCTTCCTGAACCACCAGCTTCTACAACAGCTTTTTCAACTTTTTCTAATATTTTTAGTCAAATTTCCTTTTTCATCATCAGTGAATTCAATTCCTAATGCTCCAGGGTATCCCATTGTAGGAGAAGGTAAATCAGCTTCTATAAAGTATCCACCATTTGCAGCTATTTGTTTTAGTAAAGGTTCTGTTTGGGCATCGTTTGTTGCAAAGAATGCTATATCTTTACCATATTTAGCTATCCAGTTTGGAACTTGTTCTAAGATAAATTGTTGTCGCTCCTGGTACTCCAACATCACTTAGTGGGTCTGGTGCTGACATTTCAATATATTCCATTCCTAAATCTTTAGCTGTTTGTTCCATTATAGCTCTTCTTCTTGAAATAGTTTCATAACTTAAGTGTCTAGGGAATGAAATGTGCATAAATTTAGTTGCTCCTAAATCATGAGCTGTTTTTACTATTAAATATCCTCTTGCAACTGAGTCTGAGTTTACAACTACATCTGCAACTGTACTTACTTGTACAGGATCTTCGTGTGTATTATTTACAAATAGTAAAATATCAGGTCTTTTTTCTCTTATAGCCTTAAATGCAGGATAAGTTCCTGGGATTCCTTCAGCTACTACTATAGCTTTCATTTCAGGGTCATCTGCAAGAGAAACCATTTGAGAAATTGTTGTTTCTTGTTCTTGCATGAAGTTGTCTGGTATTGTTACAACGGTAATTTTCCCACCTTCATTACTTGCTCCATATTGTTTTACAACTGCTTCAGCTCCACGTGCATTATCTTCTGATTGAGAAACAGATGTTGTTACGACACCGATATGATAATTTTGTGTAACTTCAGTTGCTGTTCCTTCTTTTTGAGCATTAGCATCTTCAGTAGGTGCTTCTTTTTTACCACAAGCAGCTACTAACACAAACATAAATATTGCTAAAATACTAAATAGAATTCTTTTAATTTTCATACCAACCTCCTAATAATTAATTAATTTCCCAATTTGTTTTTAATAAATTGTTTTAACTATTATATATCCACTTTATAAATTAGTCAATATATTTTTTTATATAATTTATGATGTTTTTTTATTGATTAATAGCCATCTTCAAGTTTAAAGTTCTAAAAATTATACATTTTTATTCATTTTTAGACAATTTTTCTATCGACTTTTCCTACAAAAATATTTTCTACAAAAATAATTTGTTCTTGCAATTTTTACTAAAGAATATAATATATAAAAATGAATATCAACTATTCATTTTAAAAAAATACTTGAGGTTAAAAAGAAAAAAATGAAAAAAACTTTTTCATTAAGAGTTTGAATGGTATGGCTTTTTGGTTTATTTTTCATCATTAATAGTAGGACTTATTTTAAAACAGATTGGAACTCTTTTTAATATAGAGTTTTTAACATATCTCAGTGGATTTTCACAACTTTTAATGGGAGCTGGAATAGGAGTTGGTGTTGCTTATGCTCTTGAATCTCATGTCTTAATCCTAATAGCTTCTGCTATAACAGGTATGTATGGTGCAGGTAGTATTAACTTTGTAGATGGGCAAGCAGTTCTAAAAGTTGGGGAACCAATGGGAGCATATTTCTCAGTTATCTTTGGTTTACTTATTGCTAAAAGAATTGCAGGAAAAACTAAGTTTGATATCATACTTTTACCTATGACTACTATAATTTTGGGTTGCTTACTTGGTAAATTTTTTTGCTCCATATATTTCAGCTGTCATCAGTGAAATTGGTATTATAGTTAATAAAACTACTGAGCTTAGACCTATTTTAATGGGACTTACTCTGTCTGTTATTATGGGAATTATCTTAACTCTACCTATAAGTTCTGCTGCCATAGGAATATCATTAGGTTTAAGTGGACTTGCTGCTGGAGCATCTTTAACTGGATGTTGTTGTCAAATGATAGGTTTTTGCCGTTATGTCTTATGATGATAATGATTTAGGTACTGTATTTTTCAATAGGTTTTGGTACTTCTATGATACAAATTCCTAATATAATAAAAAAATCCTATGATATGGATACCACCTATAGTTTCAAGTGCTATCTTAGGTGTACTTTCTACAACTGTTTTTTTAGTTTATCGTCAAATAGTATTGCTTCTGGTATGGGGAACAAGTGGACTTGTTAGGGCAGATAGCTTCATTCTCAGTAAATGGAATGTCATATCTACCAACTATGATAATATTACATTTCTTACTTCCTGCCATTATAACTTTTTATTGTATATAAGATATTGAAGAAAAAAAGGTTATATAAAAACCAGGAGATCTAAAAAAATATAAAAAGAGCTATTGCATAGATATAAATTTGAAAGTAAAAAAATAAGTGAGTTATATCATAATTTATCATTAGAAATTTTCTTTGAGTAAATAACTAGTAGTTTTCAATAAGATTACTGCGACGTCCTATAATGGTGAAAGAGCCTTTGTGGTCTCTAGAACCATTATAGGCTAGCAAGTAATTGCTATATAGCTAAAGTTTATTAAAATTTCTCAAAAGAAAAATTTTTTTATTTACTCAGTAACGAACTATTTTTTTACTTTTTTTATTAATTTGCAATAGCTCTATTTTTATTTAGTTGGCTCATATTTCAAAAAAATTCTTTATCCAATATCTTATATCTATTTCTTCCTATTCTTTCTAGCTTTTTATCTTTTACTAAATCACTTAGAACTCTTGAAAGGGAAGGTCTTTCCACTCCAAAAAAACTCTGCTAATGCTCCTAGGTTTTCTATTACAAATTCACCTTTTTCATGTTTTCTATTGACATAATTACAGAATTTTTTTCTTGATAGTTTTATTATTAAAATTATTCCAGATTTTTAGTTGTTAAAAGTTGAGTTTTATTTGAAATCTCATTTAAAAAGTTCTCTAAAAATCTGTTCTTGTGAAAATAATAATTTTAAAAAATTCTTTTCTTTCAATAAATAATACTTCAGCCTTTTTCCTTTGCTTTTTAAGTCTACAGGAAAAACAGTTTCTACTTCAAAAAAATAAAGGCTGAAGCTATGACATCACTTTTAACTAATTCTTCAATTTTAATGACATTTCCTTCTTCTGTAAGCATTTCTAGTGCTCAACGTTCCCTTTAAAATTAAGTATAATCCCTTTACTTCATCTCCTCTAAAAGCTATTGTTTCATTTGGAGAATAAGTTTTTATTTCATATTTTGTTTCTTCTAAAATTTTTCTTTATATCTTCACTTTGAATCTTATTAAAAAAACAACACTTTCTTTTTAAAAGCTTCTAGCATTATTCCACCCTTCTAAATATTTTTAAAAATCTATTTCCAATTTATCCATATTAGGTGTAAATTTTCTATATTTTACTCCTGCTGAATCCAACATCTTCTTTGAGGCTCTATTTGTATCTGTTCCATCATATTTATCTGAAAGATATACTATCTCTTTTATACCACTTTGAATTATTGCTTTACTACACTCATTACAAGGAAATAAGGCTACATATATAATACAGTCTTTTAAAGACTTTTATACTATTTAATATTGCATTTAATTCAGCATGGCAAACATAAGGATATTTTTGTTTCTAAAAAATTCTCCCTCTCTTTCCCAAGGAAAATCTGTATCTTCACAGCCTTTAGGTAGACCATTATAGCCCACTCCAACTATTCTTTTTATCCTCGTTTACTATACAAGCTCCAACTTGAGTATTAGGATCTTTTACTTCTCATTGAAGAAAGTAATGCTATCCCCATAAAGTAACTATCCCAGTCTATATAATTTTCTCTCATATTATCACCTATTTAAAAATATTCTTGTTTTTTTACTATTTTAACAAGAATTCTTTTTGCTCAAGTTTTTATTTATAGCTAACTTTCAGTTTCTTCCCATAAAAAGCTACTCCTACAAAAGTAATTTCTTTTTATTCCTCTTGATTTTAAATTTATATCATATCTTTTTCTTCAATTTGCTTAATTGCTTCTTCTGATAATTTTTTTCTAATTTATTTTTCATCATCTGTAACTTTAAACTCTAAAATAAAAAGCTCTATTATTTTTTTATTTTTTTGGTTCTAGTACCACATCATATCTTCCAAATCCTGCTTCAAAATTAGATGTTACATAGTAATCATTATCTAAATAACTTAACATACCTAATGATAATCCATGATAAAAAGCTTCTTTACTTGTATCCCAATTACTTGTTGATTTTAACATTATCTCTTGAAAAATATTTTTTTCAAAAATCATTAAATTTAAGACTCTTTAAAGCTTCCATTGTTTTTTTCTAAATAAGCCTATACCAAAATGCACATTGATAAATTCTTTCTTAAATAATTTTTACCTCCATGTTTGGTAGTTTTAATGAATAGATATCTTCATCAATTTTTTTCCTTTTACAGTTAAATATCCACTAAATAATAGTAACTCCCATACTTCTTTACTATCCATTAATATTGATAAGTCTGATGTTCCTGTAATCGCTTCTTCTACTTCCTCTTCATTGAATAATTTTTTTCTAAAAATCTCATTAGTTCTACTTGTAGAATTCTCTAATATATTTTTATCAAAAAAATTTTCTGAAGTTCCTACCCAATAGTTTTTTTAATTCTCTTCCATCTAAGAAATTAATTATACTCCAAGGATTATATAGCTCTGAATCTCCAAATTTATAACCATCATACCAATACTTTACATTTACTAGTTCTTCTTCTATATCAAAAAAATTGCAATGCTTCTTTAACTTCTTCTTCTGTAAAAACCAAAAAAATTCTGAATATTTTTTTCTAAAATAGAATAGACTTTTAGATTATTTAAATCAGAAAAATATTCCTGTCCTTATTACTCTAATTATTCCAGTTAAAACTCCCATTTTCAAATACTGATTAGTTTTTAAGGCTTCTCCTAAAAATATTTTATAGAAATTTATTATTTCATCATAATAGCCATATTTATGTGCTGTTATTAAAGGTATATCATATTCATCTATTAATAGTATCACTTCTTTTTTTATAATATTTATATAGAAAAAGATGTTAAATTTTTTTAGTGAATTAGCATATTCCCCATTTTCTTTCTTAAACCATATATCATTAAAAAGTTCTATTTCACTTTCATTTAAACTTTCTCTAATATATTCAAATTCATTGTATAAATTAGAGATTAAACTTTTCAATTGTTCTAAACTTTCTTCCCAAGTTTCATATTTTATGCTTTTTTTAATGAAATTAAAATGGTAGGATATTTTCCTTGCTCATCTATATATTTTTGATTTTTTTCTATATCTAATCCATTGAAAAGTTCTCTATTTTCTTCACTTTCTCTAACATCAAAGAAATACTTTAGCATAGACATATTTAGTGTTTTTCCAAATCTTCTAGGACGAGTAAATAATTTTTACATTTGAGGCATCTTGTAAAACATCTGCTATAAATTTTGTTTTATCAACATAATAACAATCTTCTTTTTATTATTTTTTTCTAAAATCATCTATACCTATGGCTAATCTTTTCATGAAACCTCCCTTTTAATTTTTTTATATTTTTATTTCAATTCTCTTGTGATATTATTTATCCACTTTCTACTTCTATATCTCCAAATAATTAGAGGTAATTTAATAATTTCATCTGACATTATTAAAAATATAGACAAGTTTTGTAGAAAGTCCTAAATAGAAAGCTCCTATGGCAGAAAGTAAGACCGAACCACACCAAAGTGGTATGGCATCTGATATCAGTGCAAACTTTGTATCTCCACCGGCTCTAAATACTCCAACAATTAAAAACTGCTGAAATACTTTTGTAAAGGTATATAGTAAAATAAAAACATTTATAGTATGATTTAAAAAAATCTTCCACTTCAGCATTTAAAAGCAAATTTACTTATGATAAAAAGGTTTTGCAATGTAAAAGTAAGGCAACTCCCACTAAGCTTGAAAGGAAAGAGTAGAATAAAAGTTTCTTTGCATAGATTTCTGCTGTATGAAAATCTTTTTACCAATTTCTTTTTCCAACCATAACTGCTGCTGTATTCGCAAGTCCAAAAGCAAAAAAACCATTGCTAGTTGTCTAACAACAGATGTTATAGAGTTCGCTGCTACTATAGAAGTTCCTAACCTTCCTAAAATAGCTATTCCTGCTGCTGTTCCTCCAGCCCATAGAAGTTCGTTCATCATAGTAGGTGCTGAATATTTAAAAAAATCTTTCTTTAAAACAGGATCTAAACTCTTGATATATTTCCATTTAATAGAAACAAAGTGATGATTCTTAGAATTGTAATAGAATACTATTCCTAATTCAATAATTCTTGCAACAAGTGTTCCTATTGCTGCCCCTTCAACTCCCATTTCAGGAAAACCAAAGTTTCCATATATTAAAAGATAGTTGATTATTAAGTTACTAACAAAAGAAGTTGCATAGGCAACTGTTGATACTCCAACTCTTTCAACACTTCTCATAGTAACTAAGTACACTATGGAAATAGAAGTTGTTAAATATGAAAAACTAACTATCTTTAAATACCTTATTCCTTGTAAGATAGTTGCCTCATCATTACTAAACAATCTCATAGCAGTTCTTGAAAAGAAAAAAGCAAAGATAAAAAAGCCTATGCTCACAAAAAAGGCTATTTTTATTCCTATAGCTAAAACTTTTTCAATAGATTTAATATCTTTTTTTCCCCAATATTGTGCTGTCAAAACAGTTGCACCTGAGGCTATTCCAAAGAATAGTAAAATTAAAAATAAATTGTACCTGTCCTGCAAGTGAAGAGGCTGATAGTGCCACCTCACTATATCTTCCAAGCATAATAACATCTGTACTTGAGATAGCAACATTAATTAAATTTTTGTATTGCTATAGGTAGTAAAAAAGTAAGTACAGATTTTCTAAAAGAAGTCTTATCTAACATTATCTTTCTCCAATAAAACTACACAATATGATTTAACTCCCGTTTCATCTCCTGTGAAACCTAATTTTTCTTCAGTCTTAGCCTTTACATTTACAAGTTCAGGCTCTATTTCCAAAAATTTTTGCAATATTATCTCTAATACTATCTATATATGGTCTTAACTTAGGTTTTTTTGTATCACTATAATTGAGTCTAAATTCACTATTCTATAGTTTTTCTTTCATTATATTATTTATTCTTTTTCAATAAAATTGCACTGTCTATATCCTTTAAATTTTCATCATTGTCAGGAAAAATGTAACCCTATATCTCCTAAACCTAAGGCTCCAATTATTGCATCAGTTATTGCATGTAAAAGTACATCTCCATCAGAATGTCCTAAAAACTCCTTTTGTATGAGGAACTTCTACTCCACCTAACATCAATCTTCTACCTTCAACCAATCTATGAACATCATAACCATTACCTATTCTTAACATTATTTTTTTTCCTTTCTTCTTTTCTCTTTTAATTTATATGCTTAAAAAAATTCTTCAATTTTTTTAAATTTTCAATAGCAATTTTACAGTTAGAATCTAATTCAATAGCTTTATTATAATCATTTATTGCTTCTTGATATTCTCCCATTTTTTTCATAAGCAATCCCTCTGTTACAATAACAATAAGAATTATCAGGATCTAACTCAATAGCTTCATCATAATCATTTAATGCCTCTTCATATTTCCCTAATTCTACATTAATAAGCCCTCTAATATAATAAAAAGAAACATCATCAGGCTCCAGTTTAATAGCTTTATTATAATTATTTACAGCCTCTTCATATTTCCCGATTTTTTTCATAAGCAAGACCTTTTTTTATAATAAAAATAAGAATTATTAGGCTCTAATTTAATAGCTTTATCATAATCATTTATTGCCTCTTCATATTTTTTTCAATATTTCATAAACATCCCTCTAGCAAAAATAAAAAAAGCAACACTATTAGGATCTAATTCAATAGCTTTATTAAAATTTTCAATTGCCTCTTGATATTTTTTTCTAATTTTTCCATGATCAAAGGCCTTTTTTTATAATACTGAACCTCCCACGACTGAAGTCGCAGAGTTCTTGGGTAGTAGTTGCTTCTGTTAGCCAACTAAATTTACCAAGCTATCCCCATAGTTCCTACGGTTCATATATTGTATATTTAAGCACTTATACCTAATATCTTTAGTCCTTCTTTTAATATGTTTTTGGCTGCATTTATATCTCTATTATGTACAGCTCCACATACTGGACAAGTCCATTCTCTCACACTTAAATCTTTTACTTCTTCATTTCTATATCCACAACAATTACATATTTGGCTACTTGCAAAAAAATTTATCTACTCTTACTATTGTTCTTCCATACCATTTCGCTTTATAACTTAGTATTCTATTAAATTCACTCCATGATACATCTACAATATTTCTTGCTAATTTATGATTTTTTTACCATATTTTTTTACTTGTAAATCTTCCATACAAATAATATCATATTCTTTTTATTAGCATTGTTGATAACTTTTGCAAAAAAATCTTCTCTTTGATTTGATATTTTCTCAAATAATCTTGCTACTTTTTATTCTAGCTTTATTTCTATTTGAACTACCCTTTGGTTTTCGTGATAGTTTTCTTTGTAATATAGCTAGTTTATTCAAAGATTTTTGTAAATATTTTTGGATTTTCTATTGAGATCTCATCACTGGTAATCGCAAAGTCCTTTATACCTAAATCTATTCCAACATTCTTATTTGTACTTTCTAATTTTTTTCTACTTCCACATCAGTACAACATAAAGATATATAATATTTTCCACTAGGTACTTGGGTTATTGTTGCATTTATTATTCTTCCTTGTGGTTTCATTTTATCTCTTATTTTTTTAGTTTTTCCTAACTTAGGTACTTTTTATCCATTTATCTAAAAACTCTATATTATTATTTGTATAATTGGTTCTGTATGATTTTTCTATTATCTTTCTTAGATTTAAACTTTGGATAGCCACTTCCACTAAAGAAGTTCTTATAGGCTTTATCTAAATCTTTTTAAAGAATTTTGTAAAGAAAATTTGTCTACATCTTTTAACCATTCTTTCTCTTGTTTTAAAAACTGTTAATTCTTTACTACACTCACTATATGAAATAGATTTTTTTCTCTGTACTATATAGCTCTTGTTTTAAATCTAAAAAAATGATTATAGACATATCTTACACAACCAAAAGTACAATTTAATATTGTTATTTGAGTTTTAGTTGGATAAAAATCTAAACTTATATGCTTTTTTTCCATGTGATTTCACCTCCATTTACCTATATATAGTATACCACTTTTTATACTATAAGTAAATGAAAAAAAGTAAAATTTTTCTAAATATATGAACCTAAAACTGACTCAGTCGTTTTAGAGGTTATCGTTCACATAAGTACGCTACCACTTATGCAGTTCTCTTGGCATATACACTCCTTAATAAATTAAGGAGATTAGCCTTGAACTTCTTAATATTTCTATTAAGCACAGACTATATCTTATCCCACAGCTCTACCTGTTTGGGTCTACCCACTTCCACTAGCTTTTAGTGTACTTCCCTCAGGAGGAATAGTCGTTGAACCTTACCTTTCGGTCTTGGCTGCTGATTGCCCATTATCTTAACACTTAGGATTTAACCTTATGTCATCTAGTATATTTTTTTCTGCTTTCGCCACTTTCACACTTGTACCATATTTTTTTATTTAGGTACTATGTTGTAGTTATACTAGTTTTAGGGGTTTCCAGCAATTCGAGTAGTATTGGATAGCTTTTTAAAGTTGCTACCTCTACATACATATTTCTATATATGCTGACTATACTTAATAGTCTAACTCATGACTGACACCCTACGAGTGCTAGAGTCACAAGTGTGCGACCATATTTTTAATCAAAAGCATTTTTCATGTTTTCAACAATAATATTCACAGTCATTTTCTCCTCCCACAATTTTAACAAAACTTAAGAAAAAGTCTTCCACTTCTATAAGTTGGAGTAGTTCACTCGTTGCTATATATACTGTTATAAGTAGAAATCAATTCCTTCTCACTAACAGTAGAAGTACCAATTTTTCCAACTACTATTCCTCCAGCCGCATTGGCTATCTTTGCTGCTTCTTCCCAAGTTGCTCCAGCAGCTCTTGCTAAAGTGAAAACTGAAATAACTGTGTCCCCTGCACCTGTTACATCATAGACTTCCTTTGCATAAGTAGGAATATTGTGAATTCCTTCATCATATAAAGTCATTCCTTCTTCACTTCTTGTGATTAAAACAGTATCCAGTTTATATTGTTCTTTTTAATTTTTTTCCCAACTATATCAATATCTTCTCTTGAATTTGCATCTACAGCTAAATAAGCTTCCTTTTTTTATTTGGAGTGATAGAAGATGCTCCCACAAAGTTAGTAATATTTTTTTTGGTTTAGGATCAACTGTAACTATCACATTATTTTTCTCTACAAAGATTTATAATTTTTTTGTGAAAGAGATTTTTGTTAAAAGTCCCTTATTATAGTCAGATAAAAATAATTGCATCTAATTCTTTTTATATGATTTTTAAGATTTTCTATTATTATATTTTCTTCTTCTTCATTGATAGAAAATTCTTCTTCCCAGTCAAGTCTTAAAAAGTTGTTGATGCCCTGCTATTACTCTTTTCTTTACAATAGTAGGACGGTTATCAGCCTTTAAAATTAAATTGCAATCAACATTTTTTTAGGAAAGGCATTTATAAGTTTTTTTCTGCATTGTTATCATTTCCAACAAGTCCTCCACAATAAACATTTGCTCCTAGTGCAGCAAGGTTATTGATAACATTGGCAGCTCCACCTAAAAACAAATTTTTCTTCTGTAACTTTAACAACAGGAACAGGTGCTTCAGGTGATATTCTTTCTACTTTTCCCATAATATATTCATCTAACATCAAGTCTCCAATAACGGCTATTTTAATATTTTTTTAAAATTTTCTATTAACTTTTTTTAATCATAACGAGAACTCCCTTCTATATCCAATTTGTATTAATTATCATTTACCTTTTTTTATTATAACATAAAAATACAAAAACTTAAAATATTAGTAAAATAAAAATTTATGATAGAATTTAAAAAAATATTTTTGGGGAGAGTGAATTATGAAAAAAATTATATTAGTAATATTTTTTTGATTTTTAGGAGTGCTGTCTTTTTGCTTCGCCTGAGAGTTTACCTGATTATGTAGACAAAGAAAAAAATTTCAAGAAAAATGGTTATCATATAAGAGTAAATAAATCAGATACTTTTTACAATAGTTAAGAGAGTAGAAGAGACAGTTGAATCCATAGTTATAAAAATATAACTTAGATAATAGAGAAAAATTCAATTAAAAAAAGCATTAGATGAAATAGATCCAAAAGTTGTTCCAAAAGATTTTTAAACTTTTTATATTCAAATGAAAATGAAAAAAGCTTATATTAAAAGCTATTTATCTAAGGGTATATATATAAATATTTATGTTGCCAAAAATTCTAAAAAATGAAAAACTGTTATCCTATTGTTTCACTTGTTACACCTGTAAAGCTTTCAGAAAAAAAGAAATAGAAGAATCTACTGAGAATTTTTTTAAATGAAGCTGAGAGCTTCTTAAAATAAAAGATATCCCTACTATTACTTCCTTTGTAATAGTAGGGATTTTTATTCGAAAATTGCTTTCATATTCATTTAATATTCATTTAATATTCACCTTTTTATTATAACATAAATTGCTAAACTTAAAATATTTTTTTAGGAGGACAATATGAAAAATTATATTAGGATTATTCTTAATTTTGGGAGCATTATCTTTTGCTAGTCCTAGCTTTGTTGATGTGAATAAAAATAAAAACAAAAATTCTTATGAAATTTATGATGATGATGATGACTTTTTTTACATTTGTAAAGTCTACTGATGAAGCTGGAATATCTGTGACTTTTACTGTGATAGAAGGTGTTAATGCTAAAGAGGTAAGTGACATAATCAAGTCAAGCACTCCAGATAATCAACAATTTTTTTAAGTTCTATTAATAATAAAAGAGCTTATGTAAATAAATTTGCTAATAATGAAAATGGAGGTTTCACTTATAATTTTGTTGCTAAAAAAATACAAAAAAATTAAAGATTGCTATATATCTGTTTTTATATGCAACAGATAATGAACTATCTAATACTGAATTAAATAATGCTGTGGATAAAGTTCTTAACGAGGTTGAAAGCTATTTAAAATAATGATAAAATAGATAAGTTACAAAAATTAATAAGATTGGAGAAGAGAAATTATGAAAAAATTATATTAGGGTTATTTTTTTAATTTTAGGAGCAATGTCTTTTTGCTTTACCTAAAAAAATTTGGATGTTAACAAGGTTAAAAAAAGCTGGTTATGAAATTGCTAGAGATGAGGATTCAGCTGTAATTTTTGGGAAAAAGCTACTGACGATGCTGGAATTACTGTTGCTCTTTTTTTAGGAAATGTTAATGCTAAAGGTGTTAGTGATTCTATAAAGGCTACTGCACCAAAAAAATCAAAAAATTCTTATCTTCTAGAGAAACTAAAAAAAGCTTATATCTCTAAATACAAAGATACTGAATACAATGGATTTTCTTATAGCATTGTTGCTAAAAATTCTAAATCAAAAGATACTGTTATTTCTTTTTTTATACATGACAGATAAAGAATTAAAAGATGCTGATCTAGATAAAGTTGCTGATAAAACTATAAATGAGATTGAATCTTTCTTAAAAATAAATACATGAGACAAGGAGAAAAATTTGTGAAAAAAATTATATTAGGATTATTTTTAATTTTTAGGAGCTGTATCTTTTACTATGCCTAATTTTATAAATAAAAAAATATAAAAAGATGCTGGTTATACTATTGATAAAGATGAAAAATAATATATTTTCATTTGTGATGTCAGATCAAGAATCTGCTTTGACAATAGCATTTTTTTAAAAACAGATTTGGATCCAAAAAGCATTAAGTGAAGGTGTAAAAAAATGGATTTTCTAATAAGATCCAATTCTTAACCGAATTAGAAAAATAGCAAAAGCTTATATAAATGAATATAAAAGCTGATAAATTTTATATGTATATTATTGTACCTAAAAAAATCAAAAAGGTAAAAAATTATTCTGTTCTTGCTACCTATCACTATGTTAACAGATTAACAAAATCTACTGTAGATCGTTCTGTTAATTTCATTTTAGAAGAAATTGATAGTTCTATAAAAATAAAAAAACTATAAAAAAAGGAGAAAAATTTGTGAAAAAATTATATTAGGATTATTTTTTTAATTTTTAGGAGCTGTATCGTTTACTATGCCTAATTTTATAAATACAACAAAATTACAAAATTCTGGTTACACTATTATGGAAGATAGTGAAAATATACTTACAATTGCAGGTGCAGATATAGTGGATGGAGATTCAATTTTAGCAGTGTCATTTTACCTGTCAGACATGAGTCCAAAAGAACTGAATGATTCTATTAAAGCTGAGGCGCAACAACAAGAAGCAAAAATTTGTAGCTAGCTTTGATAATAACAGAGCTTATGTAAATGAATTTAAACATATAGATTTTTTTATTCTTTGGCTATTGTGTCTAAGAAACAAAAGGTAAATAAATACCATATTTACGTTACATATATGTCACCTAAAAAAATTATCAAAAGAAGATATAAATAAGGTTATTAATGCCACTTTAAATGAAGCTGAAGGGCTTATAAAATAATAAACAAAATAGATAAGGAGAAAAAAATTTATGAAAAAAATTTATATTAGGATTATTTTTTTAATTTTAGGAGCTGTATCGTTTGCTGCTGCTAGAGGTTTAGATATAAATAAAGTCAATAAAGCCGGATATAACCTTTCTAAACAAGATGAGTTTTCAGCTATTATTGATAAAACAACTGATATTGATGCAACAAGTATTGCAATATTCTTTGAAATTGTTGAAAAACGATGCTGCTAAACAATTACTTGATGATGCTAAAAAAATCTGCTCCTGAAGTATTAAAATTAGTTGATACCTCTGAAACTAAAAAGAGCTTATATAGCTAAATATAAAAGGAACAGATGGTTCTTATTATTATGTCTTTGTTTCAAAAGAAGCTTAAATTTAAAGATACATTTGCTACTGTTATATATGCAACAGATAAAAGATTTAAATGGCTCTGAACTAGATAAAGTTGCTGATAGTTTCTTTAATCAGGTTGAAAGTTTTTTTAAGATAAAATAATTTGAGGAGATAAACATGAAAAAAATTATATTAGGATTATTTCTAATTTTAGGAGCTATATCATTTGCTGCACCTAAATATGTAAATACAGATAAAATTACCCAACTTGGTTATAAAATAGATAACGATATTCCAGAAATATTTTTTTATTTCAAAAAAACAGAATCAGATGGAACAGGAATATCAATTACACTTTTTGAAATACCAAATAAATCTTCAAAAATATATAAGTGATATGGAAAAAGAAAAATATACCTAGTGAGGCTCAATTTATAGGTTCTGTTCAAAATAATAGAGCTTATGTAAATAAATTTAGATATCTAGATGTATACACATATAATTTTGTTCCTAAAAAAACAAAAAAAGTAAAAAGATTGCCATATTTCAGTTTTTATATGACCAAAGAAAATTTATCAGGAGAAAAAAATTAAATAAAGTAATAGATAAAATTTTTAAATGATGCTGAAAGCGTTTTAAAAATAAATAATTTAAGGAGAAAAATTATGAAAAAAGTTAATTTTAGGTTTGTTTATGATTTTGGTTGCTTCTTCTTATGCTGTTCCTAGTTTTGTTAATTCAAAAAGAGCAGAAGAAAAGAGGTTATAAAAGTAGTTAGCGATTCAGAAGGAAGTATTTCTATGCAAAAAGTTGAGGACGAAAAGTGCAACAACTATTTCATATTGGTATGGAGTTAAAAAAACCCTGATGCTGCTGAACTTAATAAAATTTTTAAAAAGAAGATGCTTCTAGAGATCTTCAAAATAAAGGTTCTTTAAAAAAATGGGAAAAAGCCTATGTTGAAAAAAATATGTTGATGGGCAAAACTTTATGTACACTATTGTTTTTAAAAAAATGCTAAACCTGCTGATACTTTAACATCTGTTGCATATTATACAAAAAAAGAAATTCCTAAAAAAATGAATTGAATAAATATGTTGACAAATTGTTAGCTGAATCAGAAAAAAATATAAAAATAAGAGTAAAAAAATAAAAAAACTACTAATTGCAGTTAGTAGTGCTATTTTTTTATCTACCTGATTACAGTTTAATTATAGCTTTTTATTTGCCTATAAAGCAACTCCTGCTTTTTATTTAATTCCAACATATATCGTACATAAGCCCGCAAGAATATATAGCCCCCTATAATAGTTAGACCAATTTTACTATTTTCACTTACTTCAAGTTCTTTTAATTCTTTAATATAATATTCCCTTGGATTTTTTATTATATACAACAGTAACCTCTACTTCTCCTTTATTTTCACATTTCCATAAAAAGAAACTCTACTTTCAAAAGAAGTATATGTTTTATCATAGCTAAAAATTTCCCCATTCTGATTTTTTTAAATTCTATTCTCACATCAAATGAACGAGAATTTTTTTACCTCCTTCTATTTTAATAAGCTCTAAAGTTCCCTTTGTTTCAAGTAGATTTTTCTTTGTTATTTTCTAAAGATTTTTTTATTTCTTTAGCTTTTTCTCCAGATATTTTCGCTATACTAATAGATAGGTATCCTATTAAGAGCAAAAAAATATTGCAACTATAAAAAATTCCCATTCTATATCCCCCATATCTTACACTTATATTTCTTACATTATATAATAATATTTTTATTTCCTCAAAAAAATTTTTAAAAAAACTCTTGACATTTTTATTTTTATATATGATATATATAGTTTATGATTATTAGCAACCTACTTAGTAGAGTGCTAATAGTTCTCCCTCTATATTATTTTTATGTAGGAATAGCTATCATACTCTCTTTGATAGCTAGTTCCTCGCTAAAAATTAGAGGCTTAAAATTGTTTAAAAAAATTTAGATATATATTAGAGATAATAAATGTTAGGGAGGTTTATTATGATGAGTCCAAATCAATTTACGGAAAAATACTATTACTGCAATTAACTTAGCTGTGGACATCAGCAAAGGAAATATGCAACAAAGTATAAGACCTGAAGCACTTGCCTTAGGGATTAGTTATGCAAAACGATGGATTAATTCCTAGAGTGATTGAAAAAAATGAATTTGAATTTGAAATATATCATTTCTGAATTAGAAAAAGAAATGAGTAATTATCCAAAAAGTTGAAGTGAAAGTTAGCAATGAAAATATTTCACTTGATCAAAAGACAAATAGCATTTTAAATCGTGCAGAAATGATTATGAAAGAAATGGAAGATAGCTTTTTTTAAGTGTAGAACATATTTTTTTAAAGCTATGATTGAAGAAATGCCAATTTTTAAAAGATTGGGCATCAGTTTAGAAAAAAATACATGGAGGTATTGATGAGTATAAGAGGAAACAGAAAAAGTAGATAATCAAAACCCAGAAGCAACTTATGAAGTTTTGGAAAAAAATATGCAAAAGATTTAGTTGAACTTGCTAGAGAAGGTAAAATGGATCCTATCATTGGTAGAGATTCTGAAATCAGAAGAGCAATACAAATAATTTCAAGAAGAACAAAGAATGACCCTATCCTAATTGGAGAACCTGGTGTTGGTAAGACTGCAATAGTCGAAGGGCTTGCTCAAAGAATTTTTAAATGGAGACGTTCCTGAAAGCTTAAAGAATAAAAAGATATTCTCTCTTGATATGGGAGCTTTAGTTGCAGGTGCGAAATACAAAGGTGAATTTGAAGAAAAGAATGAAAAGGTGTTTTTAAAAAGAAGTTGAAGAATCAAATGGAAATATCATTCTTTTTATAGATGAAATTCATACTATAGTTGGAGCTGGTAAGGGAGAAGGTTCTCTTGATGCTGGAAATATGTTAAAACCTATGCTAGCAAGAGGAGAATTAAGAGTTATTGGTGCAACTACAATAGATGAATATAGAAAATATATAGAAAAAGATCCTGCTCTTGAAAGAAGATTCCAAACAATATTAGTAAATGAACCTAATGTTGATGATACTATTTCAATACTAAGAGGACTTAAAGATAAATTTGAAACTTATCATGGAGTTAGAATAACAGATACTGCAATAGTTGAAGCTGCAACACTTAGCCAAAGATATATTAGTGATAGAAAAACTTCCTGATAAGGCTATCGACTTAATAGATGAAGCTGCTGCTATGATAAGAACAGAAATTGACTCTATGCCTGAAGAACTTGATCAATTGACAAGAAAGGCTCTACAATTAGAAATTGAAATCAAAGCACTTGAAAAAGAAACTGATGATGCTTCAAAAGAAAGATTAAAAAGTTATAGAAAAAGAATTAGCTGAATTAAATGAAGAAAAGAAAGTTTTTAACATCTAAATGGGAACTTGAAAAAGAAGATATCGCTAAGATTAAGAATATTAAAAGAGAAATTGAAAATGTTAAACTTGAAATGGAAAAAAAGCTGAAAGAGAATATGACTTAACAAAATTATCTGAATTGAAATATGGAAAAACTAGCAACTCTTGAAAAAGAATTACAAGAACAACAAAAATAAGGTTGATAAAGATGGAAAAAGAAAAATTCTTTATTAAAAACAAGAAGTTACTGCTGATGAAATTGCAGATATCGTTTCAAGATGGACAGGTATCCCTGTATCAAAACTTACTGAAACTAAAAAAAGAAAAAAATGTTACATCTTGAAGACCATATAAAAAGAAAGAGTAAAAGGACAAGATGAAGCTGTTAGAGCTGTTGCTGATACTATGCTTAGATCAGTTGCAGGTTTAAAAAGATCCTAACAGACCTATGGGTTCATTTATATTCTTAGGATATACTGGAGTTGGTAAAACATATCTTGCTAAGACTCTAGCATATAATTTATTTGATAGTGAAGATAATGTTGTCAGAATAGATATGAGTGAATACATGGATAAGTTCTCAGTTACTAGACTTATAGGTGCACCTCCTGGATATGTTGGATATGAAGAAGGAGGACAACTTACAGAAGCTATTAGAACTAAACCTTATTCAGTAATCCTATTTGATGAAATTGAAAAGGCTCATCCTGACGTATTCAATGTATTATTACAAGTTTTAGATGATGGTAGACTTACAGATGGGCAAGGAAGAATAGTGGATTTCAAAAATACTTTAATTATAATGACATCTAATATAGGAAGCCATTTAATACTTGAAGATCCTGCTCTTTCTGAAAGTACAAGAGAAAAGGTAGCAGATGAATTAAAAAGCTAGATTTAAACCTGAATTTTTAAACAGAATAGATGAAATAATCACTTTCAAAGCTTTAGATTTTACCAGCTATTAAAGAAATTGTTAAATTGAGTCTAAAAGATTTAGAAAACAAATTAAAACCTAAACATATTACACTTGAATTTTCTGATAAGATGGTTGACTACTTAGCTAACAATGCTTATGACCCTCATTATGGTGCAAGACCTTTAAGAAGATATATTCAAAGAGAAATTGAAACAAGTCTTGCTAAGAAAAATTCTTGCAAATGAAGTTCATGAAAAAAATCTAATGTTTTAATAGATTTAGATAATGACCATATTGTTTTTAAAGAAATATAATAAAATTTATTCTTCATAAACCCTTTATATATATGAAAGTGGCTGTTGCAAAAAATAATAAAAAGTAAAAAATAGTTCGTTACTGAGTAAATTTCTTAACGATAAAAAAACCAAGAATCTGCATCATAAGAAGCTCTAAGCAATAAATTGCTAAGTGCTTCTAAGAAATCAGAAACTCGCTATGCTCAAACACTCCTGCATTTGCTCGGCTCATTCTATTTGATTTTTATCTAAAATTTCCATTCGTAACTCACTTATTTTTTTACTTTTGATGAAATTTTAATTTTGCAATAGCCACTTTTTGTTTTTGAAATCTATAAAAATAAATGCTATAATAAATTAACTACAATAATCGCATTATTTTAATCTCTAAAAGATTATGAATCAGAATGCAAAAAAAGGAAATGCTGGAACATTTCCTTTTTTTATTTATCAATTATTCTTTAACTACACTGTATTCTCCATTTTCTTCTTTCAAATATATTACTTCTATACCTAATTTTTCCTATTAATTTTCCTAAGTTTTTCTATTGTCTTTTTATTTCTTTTTCATTTCTTTTATGTTGTTTTCCATCATAAAATACAAATGCACAAGCTTTAATTTCTGTATCTTCTGGTAGTCCAAAAATCTTTTAAAAGTTTAACCTTATCCACAACTTTTAAATATGTATAGGCTTCTAGCACACATCTTAACATTGTTTCATCACTATTTGGTCTCTTTAATTCTAAAAATTCTTAGAATTTTTCTTCTTCATTATAAGCAAAGTAAATCTATTTTTCCCAGCTTTATCTGCCCTTATATTTTTTTAAAGGGAGTTTGATAGTCTATAATCTTTCCAATTATATCAAAAACTTTCCCTTGATTTTGTGAAAGTTCAAATAATTTCATGGCAATTATTTCTTCTTCACGATTTGATTTTTCATTTTTTTATTTTTTTCCATCATGAGTTTTTACTTTATAGTTTTTTTCTCTAGTTATAGGTTTTATCTCATCAAATAATTTAATATTATTTAGTAACCACTCTGCAATAATTTCTGTATAATCTCCCTCTTTATCTGATGTTTCACTTATATAATTTAAAAAGTTCTCACTATAAAATTGTCCCATCTCAGATTTTGATTCTTCCAACTTTTTTTATAATTTCCTCTTTTGAATATTTTTTTCCCATAATAAGCCCTCCTATTTTTATATTTTAATTATATTTTTATCACAAATAACTTCACAATTTTTCATATCTTTTGAACCATTCAGAATTTTCTGTATGTATAGGAACTATAATTTTCAGGTTCAACTTTTTGATTAATTTATCAAAGTCTTTTTCATCTGCATGTCCACTTGTGTGTAAGGATATAGTTTTACTCCTTTTTCTTCCATAAATTTTAGAAATTTTTCATATTTTCTTGTTTTTTTGTAGCCTTCCCACATTGAATAGAACAGTGTACAGCCTTCAAAAAGAAAAATTCATTTGGATAACTTTCTAAATACTTTTTTTCATTGAAGTTCTAACACATTAAAAAAATTGCTCTTAGCTATTTTATTTTTTTCCAAATTTTATTTTTTTGGATAATTTTTTTAAAATTTTTATATTTATCTTGATTCGTTAAAAATATTCTAACATTAGAAAATGTTCTAGGATTAGGAATATTTCCACCTATAGTATCTGTAATTACTCCTACATAAGTATCTATTAGAAATAGTCTTTTAGTTGCATTTGCAATCTTATATAAAGTGACTATTCTATCTATATTTGTTCCAGCCATTAATACAAACACAGGTACCTATCATTTCCTTCTAAAAGTTCTATTCCTTTCTTTTCAAGTTCTTTCTCAGTCAAATTTATCTTTCCTATTTTATTATTTGAAAGATTAGTTCCCTCTGTTATAAGAGCATCTACTTTAGGCAACTTATCCAATAATGACTGAAAGAATTTTTCTTCCATTAGAGCGAAAATCTCCTGTGTATAATATCTTTTTCCCTCACACTCCAATAGAAACATATGAGAATCAAAGGCTGAATGGTCACAAAGATAAGGTGTAATTTTTATATCTCCTATAAGAAATTCTTCGTCTGCTTTGAAAGTTTTAGGTTCTTTTAAATATTCTTTTCCCCATATATTCTCTTGTAACCTTATGTATTTCATGGCTTTTTTTCTCCCATATATATTGGTATCTTAGGGAAGAATTTTTGTTGCTAAGCCCTCATGATCACTATGGTAGTGACTAATTAAAACTCCATCATGCTTAGCTTCTCCCTTAAATAGTCCTTCAATTTCAGGAACTACTATTTCTTTATCATCTAAGTTACTACCGACATCTAAAAATAATTTTTGTATTCTTAGATGAAACTTCTATTATAGAACCACCTATTTGATTTTGTCCACGAATTATATTTATTTCCATGAGGCACCTTTTTTTACTGTCCTTCCCATTTAGGTTTTCTATATTCTAAAGGTGAACCTAAAAAAACATATTCACAGTATCAGTTGCCCCTTGTATCTTCCACATACTTAAGTCTTGATTAAATTTTTGCTTCACAAAAACATACGAGCCATATTTCTAACATTAGATACGTTCCAACGATTAAGACTTTTGATTAAATGATTCAGCTTCATAAAAACATCTCTTCCATATACTTTACTTTTTGGAAACATTCCATGAGTTAAGAGCTTGATTAAATTTCTTAGTATATCTAAACATACAAGTCATATCTTCAACACTAGACACATTCCAATTATTCAATGGTTGATTAAATTCTTTTGCACTATTAAACATATATGACATATTCTTTACCTTAGATACATCCCATGAGTTAATATTTTTGATTAAATTTGTAAGCAGCCTCAAACATTTTCTTCCATATCTATTACTTCACTTACATTCCATTTATTTAGTGATTGATTGAATGATATTGCTCCTCTAAACATATTTTTTTCATTGTTTTAACTTTTGATACGTCCCAATTATTTAGTGATCGATTAAAGCTGTCTGCATCTTCAAACATACTTATCATATTCTCTACTTTTGATGTATTCCAAGCTGATATATCTTCATTAAAAATCTTTCATTTTAAAAAATAGACCTTCCATATCAGTTACATTTGAAGTATCCCATTTTCCTATGCCTGAAAAGTTTTTTTCTTTTTGTAGTTATATATTCATAAGCTGTTCCACAAGCATCTATTTTTCTTTTGACCTATTATAAACAAATAGGACATATCTGTAATAGCTGATGTATCTATATCACCAAGATAAACACTTTCATTTTCAATTAACTCTTGAAGTTCTTCCTTTGTTTTTGGATGATATTTAAAAATTTTTTTGAACTAGCTGATATTGATAATATTAATATAAATAGTAACAACAATAACTTTTTCATCTTAGTACTCCCTATTCTTTTTTTAATATTCTTATATATCATTATATAATAAGCATAATTTTATAACAAATTATTTAAGCATTTTTTTATTTTAGATATGAACGAAAATTATAAACTTTGTCATCTATTTGACTCAAGTCAAAAATCATTACTAAAAATAGTATCTGTAACATATGTTACAGATACTATAAAAAGATTATATAATATAAGAAAAAATAATTTGGAGGTTTATATGATGAAAAAATCATTAATAGCTTTATTTATATTAACTTCAGTTTTAGCTTTTTCAGAAGGAGATATAAAAAGTTCCTTATGAAAGTATGACAAGAAATGATAATGGTATAGCTTATTTCGGAAATGAAAAAGACTCCTTTTACTGGAATAGTTGAAAAGAAATCAAAAGATGGTAAACTTGAAGCTGTTATAAGTCTAAAAGATGGTAAATTAGAAGGAAAAAACTTTTACATATTATCCTAATGGAAAGGTTAAAAGAGAAGAAACTTTTCAAAAATGCTTTTAGTCAATGGAGCTGTAAAAAGTTATTCTGAAAATGGAATTTTTAGAATATGAGGCAAACTACAAAAATGATAAAAAGATGGTTTAGAAAAACTTACTATCCTAATGGTAAAGTTGAAAAAGAAATTTCTTATAAGAATGGTAAAAATAGATGGACTATCTAGATATTTTTTTCTGACAAAGGTGTTTTACTAGCTGGAAGCGTATTTTACAGAAGGACAACCTAATGGAATTTCAAAAGAATATTATCCTAGTGGTAAATTAATGACTGAACAAACTTTCTTAATGGGTTCTTTAAATGGATATGCAAAACTTTATTATGAAAGTGGTAAAATCAAAATTAGTTCTAATTACAAAAATGATGTTTTAGATGGTAAATCATTCCAATATCAAGAGAATGGAAAGCTAGTAGAAGAACTTTCATATCAATATAATCAACAATGGTCTTATTAAGATGTATGATAAAAGATGGAAAAATTAGAATATGAAACTCAATATGTTAGCGATAAAAAAAGAATGGTGTATCTAAAAAAATATTATCCTAGTGGTAAATTATTAAGCGAAGTCACTTTTAAAAAATGATAAGGAAGTAGGAGTATTAAAGGTTACTCTGAAAATGGTAAATTAGAAGGTGAAATTCCTTATAACAATGGAGTTGTAGAAGGAATAGTTAAAAGTTTACCATGAAAATGGTAAAAAGTAAATGAAGAAATTACTTTCAAAAAAATGGTAAGAAAAAAATGGATACAATGAAGATTTATGATGAAAATAGTAACTAAAAAGACAATCAAACTTTGTAGATGATGAGACAAGTAGATTAATATTAATTAAGGACTGTAAAAATTGCAGTCCTTTTTTTGTTTCTAATGTATAATAGACAAGAGGTGAAATTATGAAAAACATATCTTATAGATTTAGACGGAACTATGTACAGTGGGAATACAAATATTGATGGAGCTAGAGAGTTTATAGCCTATTTACAGAAAAAAGCTTGCCCTATATATTTTTAACAAATAATGCAACAAGAACTAAAAACTCAAGCTAAGGAACATATGTTAAATTTAGGTTTTAAAAAAATATAAAAGAAGATGATTTCTTTACATCAGCAATAGCTACTGCTAAATATATTGCTAAAAATTATTCAGAAAGAAAATGCTTTATGATGAGGTGAAAGTGGCTTAGAAGAAGCTTTAAAAGAAGAAAATTTTATTTTTTTGTTGAAGATAAAAGCTGATTTTGTTGTTGTAGGTTTTAGATAGAAAGGCAAATTACACTAAATATAGTGAAGCCTTACATCATATTTTTAGCTGGTGCTAAATTCATTTGCAACTAACTCTGATAGATTACTTGCAAACAATGGACTTTTCGATTTAGGTAATGGAGCAACAGTAAATATGCTTGAATATGCTTCAGGAGTTGAAGCTATTAAAGTTGGAAAAACCTTATCAAACAATATTAAATATTCTTTTTGGAAGATAAGAACTTAAAAAGGAAGATATAATCTTATTAGGTGACAATTTAGAAACTGATATTAAACTTGGTTATGAAGAAACATTGAAACTATAATGGTTTGTTCAGGTGTACATGATGAGAATGACATTGAAAGATTAAAAGTCTATCCAACTAAGGTTGTTAAAAAAATTTAAGAGAACTAATAAAAATAAAATTTCCATTTTTACTGAGAGCTGTCACAAATTAATGATAAAAATCATTGATTTGCAACAGCTCTTTTTAAGAATTGATATGACATTTTTAAAAAAATATTGGTGGCGTTTCTTTAGGCATTTCATCAGCTCTTCTTAAAGCTTTTTGAGAATGCTATCTCAGCAGTTAAGTTATCCTTTTTGAAATTTTAGACCTACTGCTATTCCAGCAATTCTATCACTATTTTTCTATAACGATCCTAGATAAACCTAGATCAAGTCCTATAAAAGGATCAAAAACTTTTATTTCTCCATATTAAAGTATTCTGTATATATAGTCCTTTATCGCCCTTTATAGTATTTTTCCTTAAAAGCCACGAACACTGTCAAACCCCCCATTTCAAATTTATTATTATCTAATAAATGTGATTTTGAATAAGAGGAAAAATATTTAATTGATAGTTAAAAATATCCATATTTTTGTTGGAAAACTCTTAGAATAATTTATGTTTTAAGTTATATTTTTAAATTCTTTCTGAACCTACTACAACTATATGTCATCTTTTATCTATACCTATAGTTTTTATAAAGATAAAAATAACTCAGTCATTTTTAGAGGTTATTGTTCACATAAGTACGCTACCACCTATGCAGTTCTCTCAATCTTATTCCCATTAACTTGTTAATGGGTTAGTATCTTGAACTTCTTGTTATCTCTAACAAGCACAGACTATATCTTATCCCACAGCTTTATCTGTTTGGGTCTCCCACTTCCACCAGCTTTTAGTGTACTTCCCTCAGGAGGAATAGTCGTTGAACCTTACCTTTCGGTCTTGGCTGCTGATTGCCCATTTTTAGCCTTTCCCAAATCTTTTGATTTGGGGATTACTAACTAACACTTAGGATTTAACCTTATGTCATCTAGTATATTTTTCTGCTTTCGCCACTTTCACATTTGTACCATACTATTTAGGTACTATGTTGTAGTTATACTAGCTTTAGGGGATTTCCAGCAATTCGAGTAGTATTGGATAGCTTTTTAAAGTTGCTACCTCTACATACATATTTCTATATATGCTGACTATATTAATGGTCTAACTCATGACTGAAGTCACAAGTGTGCGACCATATTTTTTTAATCAAAGGGGTTAAAGTATTTTTCATTTCCATTATTATTATCTGAATGAAACCAAGATACTCCTTTTTCAAAAGCCTAAATCAATGAATAAATAAGAATTATTAAAATAATGGGTATTTCTTAGACCTACTGTAAAACTTGAATATCTTTTACTTGAAACATCTAATTTTATATCATTAAAAATAATTTTTCGTATCTTTCAAATTTAAACTTGAATAAATTTCAAATTTATTTTCAGAATTTCTTGATAAAAACTCTTGAAAAATTCAAAATAATGTATATCTTCATCTTTTTAGTACTGTATTTTTTTATTTGGAAATCTATTAAAATCTTGAGTGAAACTATATTGTAAAAGCCGAATAGCCTATTGGTACGGAATAAGTTAGACGATATTGGCTTTCTTTATTATCATCTCTATTCTTTGATAATCTTTCTTTAATAAAAAAATTGAAAAACTATCTCCTAAAAAACTGATGAATCTCGATAAAAAATAGTGCTACATTTTCTCTACCTTGATCTTTATAATTAAAATTATCTAAAATAACTCTAGCTCGAAATTGTTTTTCTTTCTTTTTATCTCTATATCAGAATAACCTTCTCTCTCAGAAGGTAAAATTTCTACTTTCATATTTGTTAATTCTGTTTTAGTATTTTCAATAAATTGATCTATATCTCTTATATTTAATATTTCACCTTTACTTGTTGGTAAACTGAAATCATAGGAATCTTCAATTAAAATATCATTAATTCTTCCATATTCTACACTAAAAACAAGTTCATTATCCTCTAAATTTATACTTTTTAATTTAACAAAACTAGTGATATATCATTTTTAATATAAAGATTAGTTAATTTTCGGCTCAAATTAACAATGTCTTCTTCATTTAACTCTTTATTCTCAGAAGAAGAAAGGAGACTTCTTACCTCCATAGGGAGGAAAAGAAGTCATTTTCTATTGTAATTGAAGAAAATGTATATGGATATATATAAACTCCAATGAAAAAAATAAAAATAATATGAAAATACATCTATATCCTTTTCTCAATTTTTCACCTATTCTTTTTGATTTTAGATTCTATTTCTTTTGTTGATTTCATATTTGATGGAAATTTTTTTCATATTTTATCTACCACTTCTTTATTTATAATACCATCTGTTTTAGGTAAATGTAAAAATACTCTTATCATTGTAATTGAATTCTTTTAGTTCCAACTGAAAAAATCTGGTGTTTTTTTCCATCTATACTAACACTAGCACTCACATTTACTCCTCCATCAATTTGAGAAGTATTTTTTTCTCCAGTATTAACATTTTTCACGGCTTTTTCCAATATCAAAATTATATTCTCCATTACCACTTACACTTCCATCAGCTGCAATTACATGATTAGAAGAAACTCCAAGTTTTATATCTGCATTAACTCCAAGTTTACGTTCATCTTTATAGTGTGAAGAAGTCTTATCATCTTCAACTACATCTTTTTGCATCTTTAACTATATTCTTTGCATTGATAGTACTATTTAAACTTTCATTTTTAATATCTGAGCTTCCATGATATTCAGTTCTAACTTCTATACCTACTTTAGCATTAGCTCCATCTTTTATATTTACTCCAATAGTTTTCTGCTATTTTTGTTCCTAAAGAAAAACCATTATTTTTCTGTATGATCTTTTTCTCTCCTGCAAGTAATTCCTCTATTTTCTGCATTTTAAGACTGCATTATCTTTTTGCATCTATATGAGTATTTTTAATTTGATATCTCCTTTTTAGCTACTATATTTACCTTCCTTCTTCACTTTTAACTGAGTAGAAGTAGTTTCAGATATTTTCTTAGTAGTGTTATCATAAGAAACATCTAGACCTTGTTTAGATTCAATACCAAGAACATCTTGCTTTGCTATATCAGGAATACTTTTTAGCAAAAATCTTTAACTTCTTTTACAATTTTAGGAACATTGTCTAATAAATCTAAAACTAATTTATTTTCAATTTGTTTCTTTAAGTCTTTTGAGTCATTTACTATACTATTGATCTTATTAACTGTTTCATTAGAAAGAGTAATATCTCCACCTATTCTAATTTTGGCAGTGTTTATAACTTCTTTTACTTGTATTTTCTTTATCCGTGCTAATGACATCTTCTCCACTTATATTAACATCTTTTTAGATAAAATATCTGTATTTCCAATATCAGTTGTTCCTTCAGAATCAATAGTAACATTAGCTTTATTAGCTACGATTTTATTATTTTTATATGTCATAGTATCTTTTGCATTAGTTTCTATATCTACGCCTGCTTTAACACTAGCTTTAGCTTGAGCTGTCTTAAATTCACTATCATCTTCTAATAATCCTTCTATTCCAGAAACTTTAGATGACTTTGTATTATTTATTGTATTTATTGAACCTGAAGCTCCCATTCCAGCAAATCCAACACTACCACTAGCCTCTACTCCTACATTTACTTTCTTTTCACTTGCTTTTTCTTTATCAGCTAAAGCAGAATTAATTGTCTTTCCTCCAGCCTTTGAGTTAACATCTGCAGCCTCAATTTTAACAGATACATTTTCAAGTCTTTTCAGCATATATATTAACATTATTTTTCTGCACTAATTTCTGTAGATTTTACTTCTTCTTTTTCATTTGCTTTCTCATAATTATTGATTGAGCCACTTCCCAATCTAGAGAATAGACTTCTTCTTTTGATTTATTTAGATTTGCTAAAAATATTTAGGGTTTTTCATTTGCCTTTAAATTTATATCTTTTTAGAGTTCAATTTGCTGGCAATGACATCTAAATTTTTAGAAACTATATTTATATTACCTTCTGATTTTAAAAACACTACTGATAATATTAATATTTTTCTTTTCTATTCTTATCTATACTTACCAATCTGTATTTTTCCGTTCTTATCCTTACCTCTTGCATCAGAAAAATAATTAGAATAAGCTACTTCTTGGCTATTCTTTATAACTGTATCTCCTTTAGATTGAATATAGATATCACTGTCTTTATCTATTCCAGTAATAGAAGATCCCTCAACTAAAATTCCATTATCAGCTGAAACACTAACTACATTTCCTTTTTATTGTCGATGCTTCTGAATTTAATTGTAGCCTTAGATTCTTTAGCATATTGATGATCTTTTTAAAAGCTTTCCCCAGTTTCAGTTAGTTTAGCCTCATAATCAGCATCTACAGTTTTAAGATCTTTTACTTTTTAATGAATCAGATTTTATTGCAATCTTACCTTGATTTCCTGTTGTTAAATCAGTAGCTTCTAAAGTTATATCTCTTCCTTGTATTCCTATTGCATCCTCTGCTTCTAATGCTGTTTTTTTAGATACATATTCTTTTCCATTATCTTTTTGAATATGATAATCCAGAACTTAAAAGAATATCTTTTTACCATCAAGTAAAATAGTTTTTTTGCTTTCAACTTAGAAGAAGTAATATCTATATTTTCTTCAGAATTAATTAATATTTTTTCTTTACTAGTTATATCTGTATTATGATTTTCAAAATTTCCTGTTTGAATAAAGATATTTTCAGCATCTACAGTTCCATTTTTTTCTATCTTCTATTTTTCCTCTCTTATTTTCAACTTTAAAAATTACTAATTCTTAGTTCTTCTAATTTATCATCAGCCTTTTTCTCCAAAAAGAAATATTTTTACCATCTAACTGAACCTCCACGACTGACACCCCTACGAGTGCTAGAGTTGCGGGGTTCCAAAATCTTAAAAAATATTTAAAAATTTTTCTAAGAAGTTTGATAGCTTTTACACTACCCTTATTCTTTTAGGTGTGTTCAGCTCACCTCTATTGTATAGGACACTTAAGTCCACAACTTTACTTTTTTTCTTAGAATATTTAATGCTCCATTACAATCTGCATTTATGAATTTACCTGCACTTGTTTGATATAGTCCTCTTTTTATTCTTTTTCCACTGAATATATATTCTTGAGAATTTTCTTTATCGTATATTGGAATTTCATCTCCATCAAAGAAACTTGCTTTTGATGTATAACTTTCTTCTTGTAGTTTTGAATTCTATTCCATATAGTTTTACATAGATATACTAATTTATCTCTTAATTTTCCATATGGTATATTTACAAAGTTTTGATTGTTTATACTTCCAATATTTGATTTTCTTTGAAAATCTTCATTATATCCTAGAACTAATTTTTCCTATATCATTATTAAGACAATAATTTAGAATTGTTCTTGCTGCTTTTGAAGAATAATCATTTATACGATTATTTCTCTTTCTAGTTATTCTCTTTTGTCTTAATGTTGTGCGACTCAATCTTTTTGCTTATCTTTTATACTTTGTAATTTTGCATTTATCTTATTATAGTATTGATTTATTGATTTTAATTTTTCTACCATCTATTATGAATGAAGCTCCAGTATTTGTAACACAAGTACAAAGATTATCTATACCTAAATCAATTCCTAGTACATTATTTTCATTTAATTCCCTTTGAATTTCTTTTTACTTCATAAATGTATTGAATTTCAAAGTACCTAGAATGTTGTTTTGGTATTATTCTAATTTCTTTTTATCTTCTTGTCTTTTAATACTGATGGTAGCTTAACTTTAACTTCCTGATGAGTTTTCTTAAAAGAATTTGAATAAGGAACTATCAGCATATCATCTTTTAATCTAACAAAACCTATAACAAGAGTTGTAAAAACCATCTTTATCAAGATAATTAGGTAGTTTTATTTTACTGTTATATTGACCATTCTTAGCAAGTTTTAAAAGTGCAAAGAATGATTTAAAAACTTTCATCTACTTCTTTTTAAAATTTGTTGAGCCATATTAGAATTTAACTTCTTGTAATTCTCACTATTTTTAAGCATTTTATAGTTTTTCATTATAGCTTAAATACTTTCTATTTTTAAAATAGTGTTGTCTAACATTATATATAGCTTGATTCTTTAAATTCTTAGCTATATGGCACAAATATTTCTAAATTTCTAAAAATCTTTTTACTAAGATGTTTTACTTGTTGTTTTAATGTTAAATACATATAATCACCTCCTTTTCATCAGAGATATTATATCATATATTCTACATTTTATCTACTAAAAAGTAATGTTTTTAAATATTTTTAAAGTTTTTAAAACCCCACAACAGTGGGAAGTGTCGTTCATACAAGGACGCTACGCCTTGTACAGTTCTCAAAAGACTTTATATCTTATGAACTTCTTGTTATCTCTAACAAGCACAGACTATATCTTATCCATAGTGTATCTCAACACCTTAGGCGAAACCACTTCCAATACCAATCGCTTGTATTGTACTCCCCTCACGAGGGATAGTCGTTGAACTTTCCTTTTCAGGCTTAGCTGCTGATTGTCTATTATCATAATGTTTAGGATTTAACCTTGCACTATCTAGTATATTTTTTCTGCTTTCGCCACCATCACACTTATACCGTATCCTCACTTAGGTATTATGTTGTGGTTATACTAGCTTTAAGAGTTCCCAGCAATTCAGTTTCTTTGTTGCACGGTTTTGCTCCGTATCTACATACAAGTTTCCCTATATGCTTACTAAAATCTTCGTGCAATTCATACCCTACGAGTACATGTCTCATGACTAACACCCTACAGTGCTAGAGTCACGAGTGTTCTTTGCACTATTTAATAAATATTTTTGCTTTAATATTTGAACTGTCCTCTGCATAGAAATATAATTTTTCATCTTTGTTCCAAAACTTTTTCATCTTTAATTTCTTCACGGACTTTCCAATCAGAACCTAAATAAGTACTCAATAGTCTGTTTAAAGTTGGATCTTTAATCTGTTTAAGTGCATTATAATATTGTTTTGTTATTTTTGATATTTTTATTATTTTTTTATCTGCTATGATATGTAATGCATCTAATAAGCTTCCTGATTTTAATGTATAATTTCCATTAAAAATAAGCGTTATCTACCAAACTTCTGTGTTCCCAAGTTAAATCAACTTTAATCATAGATAAAAATATCTTCTAATTTTAAATTTGTTGATAGATCATAAGTTTTTAAAAATCTCCCTTTACTTTAAAATTTTGACCTGCCATAATATTTCCAGAAATATTTTCAAAAGTTCCATTTTCTTGTTCATTATTTATAATTATGTTCTTTCCAGCTTGTAAACTTGCTTTTTTTAGTTGTAAATTATTTTTCAATATCTACTAAATTTTTAATAGTTAGATTATAATCATAATAGATAATTCCACGATTACGATTAGTTAATTTTCCATCAGCTCATAAATACGAGAAGTTCCTGTTAATTGAGAAAGGTTTTTAACAACAGGAGCATTTAGCTTAATATTTTGTTCTGCCTTCATATCTCCAGTATTTATTATTTCTTCTGTTGATTTTGAATGAATATTTTGTCCTTGGATATTAGAAGAAATGACTTTTCCATCAACTTCAATATTGACATCACCAGCAGCTAAAAATATTTCCACTATATTTAACTCCGACTCCCTTTTTCTGTACTTAAAATACTAATATTTTTACCATACATTGAGCCTAGTTCCGAAGCTGAAATTGAAATTCCATTTTCTTTCTTTACTTTTTCTTCCACTTTTTCAATTATTTTTTTCCTTTATTTTGAAAAATTACTTTATTATCTCCAGAAATTAAATCGATATTTGTTTTAGTATTATCTGCTGAATTAATATTTCCATTAATTTCCATAGCTCTTGAAATTAAATTCAAATAATCTCCATCAGTTTTTAAACCTTTTTCTTGAACTTCGATTCTTGCATCGCTCTTAGAAACATCTAAAAGTCAACTTATCTCCATTTACCAAAAACAGCTCCTGTTGATAAAGTAACTGCTGAAGTATTTATAAAATTTGCACCATTTGTATAAATTCCATTTTCATTTGCTATTACCAAGTCAGCTTTTTCCAAAAACTTCCAAGCCACCATTCAATTCAGAAGCAGAGTTCCCATTTATTTCATTTAAAATTACTCCTGCATTCTCAGTTAAATTAGGATTTGCTTTTACTTTTTCCACCTGTTACAGATTCACCATCTTCTTTACTATTATTAAAAATAACATTGTTTCCTTCACCAACATTAAATTCCTGATATTTATTATGAGAAATTCCACTTTTTGGATTCTCAATATCTATAACATCAGTATTATTTTCACTCAGTGACATTCTTGTATTAGTCTCCTCACTTAATTTAATGTTATTTCTAATACGTACATCCCTTGCTTCAAGATTACCTGAAATTAAAAAGCAACTACACATGCAGTTGTTATTGATAATCTCTTTTTAAAACTTTTTAATCTTTTTCCAACATTTCAATATCCATTTTAACCTCCTCTTTTTAGATAAGATAAATAAAGTATTCTTAGTGACTTTTTATTATACAATATTTTTATTATTATACAAAAATTTTTTTAAACATATAATGTATAATTATTAATAAAAATTTTTATTTATAGCATTTTTTTATAAAAAAATAGGGGCTGTTGCAAAATTAAAAATTTGTAACAGCCTCCTATATAATTTTATCTAAAATATTTGTTAAATGATTATTATTCTACTAAAAAGTATATTTAAATCCAACTGTTCCACGATATCCTTTTATGTTTAGGATTTGATGTAAACGATCTTTCATATCTTACATCTGAGTAGACATAAGCACTATTTGTTATTGGAAGTTGTACTCCTAGTCCAATTTCTCCCCAAGTTGCAGAATATTTTTCTTTAATTCTATCAGAACCTATATTTGCTTCTGTTGTGTTACTGAAATCATGCCATACATTAGCTATAGAATAGAATGACTTTTTTTATATGTAGTTCTAAAACCTAATCTAGCACGAAGAGCAGAGTCATTTCCATGATGAACTTCACGTACCCCATCATTAAAATCTTTTAAATTTAAGTATTGGTAGATTAATTGAGCTTGTGGTTCAATTGCCCAATTACTTCCTAGACTATAATTTTTCCACCTTCAACTGATAATGCTAAAAGCATTTCCTCTTTGTTTAGCAGACACTCCATCTCTTGAATTATATTTATTATTGATAAAAGATAATTGTCCTACTAAATCTAAATAGAAACCATTATTATAGTATTTTTGTTGTTGTAAGACCTAAACTAAAAATCTTTAGTCTTAACTTTACCTGTGTATTTATCAGAAGCTATGATACCATTTTGAGCTCTATATCTATCATAGAAATCTGTACTTGCTGTTGTATTTGTAAAATAGAATCCTGTATATCTGTTTCCATCTTCAGAATTTTTTATGTTGAAATCATATCCTGCTTGTACTCCATATATATCTGTTTCATAATTAAATCTTTCTTTTCCTTCATCTTTTGAATGTTTACCTATTATACAGTCTCAAGCTTGACCTTTTTTTATTATTTACATCTAGTGCATTTTTCTCCTCTACGTTCATGTAAAGTTGCTAAACTAGTAAAACCTGAATCCATATTTACCTTAGCTGTATTTATGTATCCAGCCACTGATGAATTAAGTATTGTTCTAGCCTTTTTCTGAGCTATAGTTTTTACTTATACCATCATCATAAGGATTAGTTCCATCTATAGCATTTAATGTCCAGAAAAATACTCTTTGACCATTACTATTTAATTTACTTGTAAGTTGAACTTCTCCAGCTCCTGTTGTTTGAGCAGTTCCTATGAAAGTTCCTGCAGCAGCTTTATCAGCAACTACAACTGGTACAGTATTTACAGCTTGAGCCACCTTTTGAATATTTCCATCTATTAGATTCTCTTTTCCATTAACAGACATAGGAACAATTTCTGTAACTCCTGTTGCAAAACCGTATTCTGAAGTACCTCCACCTAAGATTTTTCAATATATCTGATTTTGAGTTTGTACCATCAGTATCCCCAGGAGCATTCCATAATGTATTCATTTTAATTTTAGCTCCATTTTTACCCTCATAGTTACCATAGATTTCAACTTCATCATTATATGAAGTATTTGCCATAGTTATTATTCCATTGTCATTAAGGATTTTTCCTCCATCTTCAGCTCTATTAAAAATTTTTAATCTCATAGTAATTAATTCCACTAGTATCTGGATGACTTTTCATCTGATAGATTAAAAGTTCCTCCATCTTTTTAGAGTTAAATTAGAAGAATAAGTACTTCCACTGTTTGCAGGTACTGACCAAACAGCATTATTTGTAATATTAGTTGTTATTTCACCAGATGTAGCTCTATAGATTGTTCCTTTAATTTTAGCACCATCATCTATATTTAAAGTTACATCAGTATCATTTCCTTTAATTAGAAGTAATTCATTTTGGTCGGCTGCTATTGCTTCACTTCCAGACCCTGATAAATTGAAAGTTGCATTTTTAACTCCTTCTTCAACAACGATTAAAGGGAGCAGAAGAAGGAGTAGTAGCTGAAGTTGTAATTTTAGCATTCTTTAAACTTATAGTTAAATCTCTTCCAGGTTTAGTATTTCTTCTCCATTAGCATTAATAAACTGCTTGAGAAATTCCTGCAAATCTGATAGCAGTTCCTCCTGATTTTTATTTCAGTTGAACTGTTTTTCAAAATCAGCTTTAAACAACTTCCATGTCCATGTAAATTCAATGTTGCCACATCAGGTGCTTCTGTAGTATCTAAAACCATCTTTCCTTTAGATTCTAAAGTTGCTCCTTGCCCTGTTGTTGTAGCTTCATAATCTGGATAACCTAAAACAATAGCCCCTCCATAATAGTCATTATCTGCTTTTTGACTTTATTTTGATATTTGAATTATTTAAAGTCACTTTTTGCTGCCTATCACCTGCAACAATGATTCCTGCTGAAGTATGATATGATGCCTTATTTGTCTTATCATCTATTTCTATATTCAAATTTCCTGTTGATGTAAAAGCTTGATGTTTGATTTTTCTCCATACTGCAAAAGTCCAATCAGTGTATTTTTGCTCACCACCAGCTGGTATCACAACTTGGTTATTTTCTATTTTTATATTTACATCTTTGACATTCATTACAGTATTACTAGGATTTCCTACTAAATTCTCATCATTTGTTCCAAAATCAAGTCCAAATACATCATTCCCTTCAGTTGTAGAATTTGTAATTAAATTTATATCTATATTTTTCTCCAAAGTACTTAGCACCATCATACATTACCATTCCTCTAGGAGCATTATTACCATCAGCTGCTCCTGCTTCAACTTTTATTTTAACATTTTTAGCATTTATGGTAGGTGCTCCATTATTTTGTTCCAAAAGCTCCTAAACCAACTGCATTTCCATATACACTTGTTGAAGATGAGCTTGGTATATTGCTCGTTAAATTAATATTTAAATCAGAAGCTATATCTAATGTAGAATTTCCTCCTACTCTTATATAGTTTCCACCATTAGTCAAATTTTCTGTAAAATTAAAAAAACTGGAAGACTTACATTGACATTATTATAGTCATATTTAATAGCAGGATATTCCTCAGGTATTCCTACTGACCACCCAGCATTTACATTAGCACATACTAGCAGAAAGGCAAATAGCCCAAAAAACTTTTTGAATTTTTCATAAAAATACCTCCATAAAAAAATATTGTAAAAATTTTTGTTACTAATAATTTGATTATTTTTTTAAAATCTAAGAATAACACCACTGGACAATGGTCTGATCCTTCTGTTTGAGCATGAATTTCTGCATCTACTAGATATTTTTCAAGAGACTTAGATACAACAAAATAATCTATTCTCCACCCTGTATTATTTTTTTCTTGCATTTGCTCTATATGACCACCAAGAGTAAGCATGTTCTAGGTCAGGATAGAAATATCTAAATGTATCTATGAAACCACTTTCTAAAAAGCTCAGTAAACTTACCTCTTTCTTCATCAGTAAATCCTGCATTTCTTCTATTAGTCTTTGGATTCTTCAAATCTATTTCTTTTATGAGCAACATTTAAGTCTCCACAAACAACCACAGGTTTTTCTTTTCTAAATTTTTTTAGGTACTTTCTAAATTCATCTTCCCATACCATTCTATACTCAAGTCTTAAAAGTTCATCTTTAGAGTTAGGAGTGTAAACTGTTATCATATAGAATTTTTCAAATTCAAGAGTAATAACTCTTCCTTCTTTGTCATGTTCTTCTATACCTAGACCATAACTAACTGATAAAGGTTCTTCCTTAGTAAAAATTGCAGTTCCTGAATAACCTTTTTCAGCATAGTTCCAATATTGATGATAACCTTTTAATTCTAAGTCTAATTGTCCTGCACTTAATTTTTGTTTCTTGTAAACAGAATATATCAGCATTTTTGCTCATTAAAATAATCTAAAAAAACCTTTCTTTATAGCTGCTCTAATTCCATTTACGTTCCAAGATATTAATTTCATAATTATTTTTTTCCTTTCTTCTGTTAAATATACAACTGCTAAAAACATAGCCTAACTTTCCTAGCCCTGTTATCTGTCCGATACAAGCAGGTGAAGTCATACAATTTTTTCTAAATTCTTCTCTAGCATGAATGTTTGAGATATGTACTTCCACAGTAGGAATACTAACTGCCTTTATTGCATCATGTATAGCAACTGATGTGTGAGTATAGCCCCCTGCATTTAAAACAATACCATCATATTTTTTTCTGTATAAGCCTTATGTAAGTACTGAACCTCCCACGACTGAAGTCGCAGGGGTTCTTGGGTAGTAGTTGCTTCTGTTAGCCAACTAAATTTACCAAGCTATCCCCATAGTTCCTACGGTTCATATATTTATATATTTAAGCACTTTCTTTTAATATCCTTAGTCCTTCTTTTAATATGTTTTTGGCTGCATTTATATCTCTATTATGTACAGCTCCACATACTGGACAAGTCCATTCTCTTATACTTAAATCTTTTACTTCTTCATTTCTATATCCACAACAATTACATATTTGACTACTTGCAAAAATTTATCTACTCTTACTATTGTTCTTCCATACCATTTCGCTTTTATAACTTAGAATTCTATTAAATTCACTCCATGATACATCTACAATATTTCTTGCTAATTTATGATTTCTTACCATATTTTTTTACTTGTAAATCTTCCATACAAATAATATCATATTCTTTTTATTAGCATTGTTGATAATTTTTGCAAAAAATCTTTTCTTTGATTTGATATCTTTTCAAATAATCTTGCTACTTTTTATTCTAGCTTTATTTCTATTTGAACTACCCTTTGGTTTTTCGTGATAGTTTTCTTTGTAATATAGCTAGTTTATTCAAAAGATTTTTTTGTAAATATTTTTGGATTTTTCTATTGAGATTTCATCACTGGTAATCGCAAAGTCCTTTATACCTAAATCTATTCCAACATTTTTTTATTTGTACTTTCTAATTTTTTTCTACTTCTACATCTGTACAACACAGAGATATATAATATTTTCCACTAGGTACTTGTGTTATTGTTGCATTTATTATTCTTCCTTGTGGTTTCATTTTATCTCTTATTTTTAGTCTTCCTAACTTAGGGTACTTTTTATCCATTTATCTAAAAAAACTCTATATTATTATTTGTATAATTGGTTCTGTATGATTTTTCTATTATCTTTCTTAGATTTAAACTTTGGATAACCCTTTCCACTAAAAGAAATTTTTTTATAGGCTTTTATCTAAATCTTTTAAAGAATTTTTGTAAAGAAAAATTTATCTACATCTTTTTAACCATTCTTTTTCTTGTTTTTAAAACTGTCAGTGCTTTGCTACATTGATTATATGACATAGATTTTTTTCTCTTTGTTATATAGTTCTTGTTTTAAACCTAAAAAAATGATTATAGACATATCTTACACAACCAAAAGTACAATTTAATATTGTTATTTGAGTTTTAGTTGGATAAAAATCTAAACTTATATGCTTTTTTTCCATGTGATTTCACCTCCATTTACCTATATATAGTATACCACTTTTTATACTATAAGTAAATGAAAAAGTAAAATTTTTCTAAATATATGAACCTAAAACTGACTCAGTCGTTTTAGAGGTTGTCGTTCACATAAGTACGCTACCACTTATGCAGTTCTCTTGGCATATACACTCCTTAATAAATTAAGGAGATTAGCCTTGAACTTCTTAATATTTCTATTAAGCACAGACTATATCTTATCCCACAGCTCTATCTGTTTGGGTCTACCCACTTCCACTAGCTTTAGTGTACTTCCCTCAGGAGGAATAGTCGTTGAACCTTACCTTTCGGTCTTGGCTGCTGATTGCCCATTATCTTAACACTTAGGATTTAACCTTATGCCATCTAGTATATTTTTTCTGCTTTCGCCACTTTCACATTTGTACCATATTATTTAGGTACTATGTTGTAGTTATACTAGCTTTAGGGGTTTCCAGCAATTCGAGTAGTATTGGATAGCTTTTTAAAGTTGCTACCTCTACATACATATTTCTATATATGCTGATTATACTTAATGGTCTAACTCATGACTGACACCCTACGAGTGCTAGAGTCACAAGTGTGCGACCATATTTTTAATCAACTATTTCACCTTCATGATTAGTTTGTAAAAATGTAAAAATCAATATCTTTCTCCTTGTAGTTTGGATAAGTTTCTATATACTTACATAGATCTTCATAAGTGAAAGTCCCATAGATATTTTTCTCTCTTATACCTAACATATTTAAGTTAGGTCCATTAATTACCATTATTCTCATAAAACTCCTTAACCCTCTTTATTATTTTTTTATTATTTTTTTCTCTAAGTTGATTTGATAAGACAATATCATACAGAATTTCATCTGTCTTTAAGGCTTGCCCTATTAACATTTCCATTCCATTTATAGTTTTTAAAACCATTTTCTCTTGCTATTTTTAAAAAAATTTTTGTCTCTAAGGGATTGTATATTAAGTCTATAGCTATTTTTGAATTTTTTTAAAATTTGTTCATCTACAATATTATCTTCAATATTAGGATACATTCCAACAGGAGTTGTATTGATTATTATATCTCCTTCTATATTTTCTGGAAATTCTATCTCACTTAACTTGTCCTTTCTAAAATAGAAAGTTATATCTTCTGCTCCCATATCCTTTAAAAACTTTATACACACTGGCACTAGCTCCACCTCTACCGACAATCACTATCTTTTTTTCTCACTTGGTTCTATTTGATTACTAATAAGTGTCTGTTTAAAACCGTAGTAATCTGTGTTATCTCCATAGAACTTATTGTCTTTTTATATAAAGAAGATTTATAGCACCAATTGCTTTTAGCTTCATCACTGATGAAATCTAGTTTATCTAGAAATACTTTTTTTATAAGGAACGGTTATATTCACTCCTTCAATAGAATTTTTTTGAGCATATAGCTTTTTAAAATTATCTATTTCAGTTTCAGTAACTTCATATAGATTATATTCAGCCTCTACTCCAAATTCTTCAAAAAGATCTCATGTAGAAGTGGTGATAGAGAATGTGAAAGCTTTTTACCTAAAAAGTCCAAATTTTCTCATTCACTTTGAACCTCCTTACTTATATCCATTAAATTATGTAAAAAAACTTTCTGTATATTTTTTTCATTATCAGACATAGCTTCTGTTGCCTCTGATATTATTTGTTTTTTTCTCTTTCAGGATCAAAAAAATACTCATCTTGTATTTTTTTCTTCAATATACCAATTTGCTTTTGAAACTTCTAATCTTTCTTTAAACAAAACTAAAAAGCTTTTTCATCAATTTCATCAATTTTTTTCCCTCATTAGCTCTAATTCTGTCATTATTCACCTCCACCATTATTTCTTCTAAACGATTAAGTAAGGCTTTTTCAGAGACTCGAAGTATCACTTTTCCTTTTTCACTATAAGTTACTATTACTCCCTTTGTTAAGTCATAAGTATTTAATTTTCTTCCCATCTCATCATAATAAGTCCATACATCGACCATTTCCCCATTTATAACTTTCCCTGAGCTTATGATAACTCCTTTTTCATCGTAAGTCTTAACAATGGCTTCTTCATCTTTTGATAAGGCATTAAACATTACTTCTGTTTTTATCTTTCCATTTTCATGATAATATTGCCATATTCCAGTCTTTCTATTACCTGTATAATACTCTTTTTGATTTGATTTTCCCATTTTTATAGTAAGTTTTTACTGATCCATTTAAAAAGCCTTTTTGATATATTTAGCTTTGAAGTATTGAAAATATTTTTTTACTATTAGCTCCAAAAAGATTCAAGCTAAAAAGTAAAAACTAGTAAAAAAAGATAATTTTTTTAATCTCATATAAAGTTCCTCTCGTCTAATTAATTTAAATTTTATTATATTTTATCATTTTTTTATAATTGTAACTAAAAAAATATGTTATAATATAAATTATCAATTTTTAGAGGTAAAAATGAAAAGAAAAATTAGATTTTTAACAATAGGGCTACTGATCAAGTAGCTATTCACAATAAGATTAACGAAATGGAAAGAAAGAGAAGTAGAAAAAAAGAAAAGAAGATATTAGTAAAAGAAGAACTAATATTATTGGTTTTTTTATTACTTTAGTACTGGTAGGAGTTCTTAATTTCATTAGTTCAATATCTAGATTCGATAATGTCAAAGTGATGGATAAAGCTTTTAAACAATCAATTATTTTTAGGGCTTTCTCTTGTAATTTTTTTCTCTTATGTGTTCCAAAAAAATTTGGAGGTTTCTTTAATAAAAAGATAAATGGAACGAATTTTTAGAGGTTTATTTCTTGTTATTAGTTTAGCACTCTTCATAGTTGTTGCTTTAGATCCTAAAAAGTGTATTTCCAACAGTAAATGGTGGTAAAGGTTGGATTCGTTTAGGTTCACTGAGTTTACAGATACCAGAACTCTTAAAAGTTCCCTTTGTTATTGCTATAGCTGGTATATTTGCAAGGGGAAAAGATACTAAAGAAAAAATTTCTTATCAAAAGAATTTTTGGACAGCTTTTTATCTACACTGGTGCTTTTGCAGTCTTTATTACCCTAGCTTTAAAAGATATGGGAACCGCTATACACTATGTTTTAATAGCAGGTTTTATGTTATTCTTATCAGATATTCCAAATAAAGTTCTATATCCTATTTTCTTTGGAGGACTGGCAGCTACACCTGCACTTCTTTCTTTCTTATCTAAGGTTTTAACAGGTTATAAGCAGCATAGAATTAAGGTATATTTAGAAGGTATTCTTCATAATAATTATGATATAGTTGATGCCTATCAAATCTATCAATCACTTATTGCCTTTTGGAACAGGTGGAATATTTGGAAAAGGTATAGGAAATGGAGTTCAAAAAGTATAACTATATTCCTGAAGTAGAAACTGACTTTGCTATAGCAAACTTAGCTGAAGAAACAGGTTTTGTTGGAATGATTATAGTTTTATTCCTATTCTTCACTTTATTTGTTTTGATAATGAATGTCGCTACTAAATCAAAAAATTACTTCTATAAATATGTTGTTGCTGGAATAGGTGGTTATATAATAACTCAGGTTATTATAAATATAGGAGTTGCTATAGGTTTACTTCCAGTCTTTGGTATACCTTTACCATTTATAAGTACTGGAGGTTCTTCAATACTTGCACTATCTCTTTCTATGGGATATATTATATACATTAATAATAACCATACTACTGATTAAACTTTACAAACCAAAGTGCTAGTGCTATAATTTTCAACAGAGGTGTGAAAAATGGAAATGAAAGATATAATAGAAAAAGTTAATTACTATGCTAAATTAAGTAAGGAAAGAAAACTTACAGAAGAAGAAATAAAAAGATAGAGAAATCTATAGAAGAATGTATTTAGATCAGTTTAAAAGCACAGGTCAGAAAAACATTTAGATAATATAGAAATCGTTGATGAAAAAGACTTTAAAAAAACTAGGGGGATTTATTATGATGATTACTGTAAAAGATATTTTTTTAGACATGGTGAAGAGTACCTAAACAAAGAGATAGAGCTTTTTTTGGTTGGGTAAGAAAAATTAGAGATCAAAAAGAAATTTGGTTTTATTGAACTAAATGATGGTTCATTTTTTTAAAGGAGTTCAAATAGTTTTTGAAGAAGGACTTGCAAATTTTGATGAAGTTTTCGAGACTTTCAATAGCTTCTACTATTAAAGTAAAAGGGACTCTTGTTAAATCTGAAGGTAGTGGACAAGATTTAGAAGTTAAGGCTAAAGAAATTGAAGTATTCCAAAAAAAGCTGACTTAGAATATCCATTACAAAAATAAAAAGACATACTTTTGAATTTTTAAGAACTAAAGCTCATTTAAGAGCAAGAACTAATACTTTCTCAGCAGTATTTAGAGTTAGATCTGTACTTGCTTATGCAATACATAAATTTTTTTCCAAGAAAAATAACTTTGTTTATGTTCATACTCCAATCATAACAGGTTCTGATGCTGAAGGTGCAGGAGAAATGTTTAGAATTACAACTTTTGATTTAAAACAAAGTACCTAAGAAAGAAAATGGAGAGATTGATTTTTCTAAAGACTTCTTTGGTAAATCTACAAACTTAACAGTTAGTGGTCAATTAAATGTTGAAACTTACTGTGCTGCTTTTTAGAAATGTTTATACTTTTGACCAACATTTAGAGCAGAATATTCAAATACAGCAAGACATGCTTCTGAATTCTGGATGGTAGAGCCTGAAATAGCTTTTTGCTGACTTAGGAGCTAATATGGAACTTGCTGAAGCAATGGTTAAATACATCATTAAATATGTTATGGATAACTGTCCTGAAGAAATGGAATTCTTTAACTCATTTATTGAAAAAGGACTATTTGATAAATTAAACAATGTACTTAACAACGATTTTGCTAGAGTTACTTTATACAGAGGCTATAGAAATTCTAGAAAAATCTGGTAAGAAATTTGAATTTCCTGTTAAATGGGGAATAGACTTACAAAGTGAACATGAAAGATACTTTAGCTGAAGAATACTTCAAAAACCTGTATTCGTAACAGATTATCCTAAAGATATTAAGGCTTTCTATATGAAGCTTAACGATGACAATAAAACTGTTAGAGCTATGGACTTACTAGCACCAGGAATTGGAGAAATAATTGGTGGTTCTCAAAGAGAAGACAACTACGACTTACTTGTTAAGAGAATGGATGAATTAGGGCTTAATAAAGAAGATTATGAATTTTATTTAGATTTAAGAAGATTTGGAAGTTTCCCACATTCTGGATATGGTCTAGGATTTGAAAGAATGATGATGTATCTAACTGGTATGCAAAATATCAGAGACGTAATACCATTCCCAAGAACTCCAAACAATGCAGAATTTTAATAAGGATAAAAATGAAAAAAGAAGATAAAAAGAAGTTATTGTTGTTGAAGGAAAAGACGATATTTCAGCAGTAAAAAATGCTGTTGATGCAGAAGTATTTCAAGTTAATGGTCATGCTGTTAGAAAAAAATAGAAGTATTGAGTTACTAAAACTAGCCTATGAAAAATAAGGGACTTATCATTTTAACAGACCCTGACTATGCTGGTGAAGAGATAAGAAAAATACTTATGTAAACACTTTCCCTAATGCAAAAAAATGCCTATATTTCTCGTGTAAGTGGTACAAAAGATGGAGATATTGGAGTTGAAAAAATGCTTCTCCTGAGGATATTATCACTGCACTTGAAAAAGCAAGATTTAGCTTTAGATAATTCAGAAAAATATCTTTGACTTAAATTTAATGATGGATTATGGTTTAATAGGAAAAAAATAACTCTTCTGATTTAAGAGCTGAATTAGGTTCTGAACTAGGTATTGGTTATTCAAACGCCAAGCAATTTATGGCAAAACTGAATAGATATGGAATAAGTCTTGAAGAATTTAAAAAGGCTTATGAAAAAAATTATTAAATAATTCGGAGGTAAAAATGAAAAAATTATTATTAGCTTTATTTGTTATGCGCTCTGCACTTTCTTTCTCAGCAAAGGTTATTAAATCAACTAATGCTGAAGTTAAAGGAGATGTTGTATATGAAGTTGGACAAAGCTCAGCTTATACAGGAATCATTGAAACTTATAATGAAAAAAAGGTGTTTTAGAGGCTAAAACTGAATTCAAAAAAATGGTATACAAGATGGTAGTTCAAAATTATATTATCCAAGTGGTAAATTATATAGTGAAGCTACTTTCCAAAACGGTAAACAAGTAGGAGTTCAAAAAGATTACTACGAAAATGGTAAAGTGGCTACAGAAACAACTTATAAAAAATAGCCAACCAAATGGACCTGCTAAAATTTATGATGAAAATGGTAAATTAGCTGTTGAATTTAATTTAGTAAATGGTAAAAGCTGAAGGATTATTAAAAACTTATTATCCAAGTGGTAAAGTTCGTACAGAAGAAAAACTACAAAAAAATGATGAAAGAGATGGAGTTGCTAAAGCTTATGATGAAAAATGGTAAGTTAGTTCAACAAGCTACTTTCAAAAAAATGGTAAACAAGTTAAATAAATTATTTAAAATAGACATCACTTAGTTAGCTAAGTGATGTTTTTGTAACATATGTTACTGACTTTTTTTATAAAAATTCTATATTATATGGTATAATATAGAAAATATATAAAATTAAATAATTCGGAGGTTTAAATATGAAAAAAATTATTATTAGCTTTATTTGTTATGTGTTCTGCTCTTTCTTTCTCAGCGAAAGTTATTAAGGCAACGGACATTGATGTTAAAGGAAATATTGTATATGAAGCTGGACAAAATACTCCTTATACAGGGTTCATCGATACTTTTGATGAAAAAAAGGTGTTTTAGGAGCTAGAACTGAATTCAAAAATGGTATACAAGATGGTAGCTCAAAAAAATATTTTTCCAAGTGGTAAATTATCTAGTGAAGCCACTTTCCAAAACGGTAAACAAGTAGGAGTTCAAAAAGATTACTATGAAAATGGTAAAGTAAAAAAATAGAAACAACTTATAAAAATGGACAAAAAAACTGGATATGCTAAAATTTATGATGAAAATGGGAAATTAGATACTGAAGTTAACTTAGTAAATGGTAAAGCTGAAGGATTAGTAAAAATCTTATTATCCTAATGGTAAAATCCGTACAGAAGAAAAATTATAAAAAAATAATGAAAGAGATGGAATTGCTAAAAGCTTACGATGAAAAATGGGAAATTAGTTCAACAAGCTACTTTCAAAAAAATGGACAACAAGTAAAATAATTAAATAATTTGGAGGTTTAAATATGAAAAAAATATTATTAGCATTATTTGTTATGTGTTCTGCACTATCATTCTCAGCAAAAAGTTATTAACTCTAGTAATATAGAAGTTAAGGGATAATGTTATATATGAAGCAGGGCAAAAAGCACCTTACACAGGGAGTTTTAGAAAATTACAATGAAAAAGGTATAGTAGATGCTAGAGCTGAATTTAAAAATGGCGTTATGGATGGATATTCAAAAATTATATTATCCAAGTGGTAAATTATCTAGTGAAGCTACTTTCAAAAATGGAGTACAAGTTGGAATTCAAAAAGATTACTATGAAGATGGTAAACTAAAAATGGAACTTAACTATAAAAATGGTAAACCAGAAGGACTTGGAAGAAGTTACTATCCTAATGGAAAAGTTTTTGTAGAAGAAAACTATAAAAAAATGGTGAAAGAGATGGAATTGCCAAAGCTTTCGATGAAAATGGTAAATTACTTCAAGAAGCTACTTTCAAAAATGGACAACAAATTAAATAAACTTAGATAAGACATCCCCCGACATCACTTAGTAAAATAGGTGATGTTTTTTTTATTAAAAATAAAAAGGAGCTGTTGCAAATTATCAAAAAGTAAAAAATAGTTCGTTACTGAGTAAATTTCTTAACGATAAAAATCAAGAATTCGCTGCAAATCAGGAAACTCACTTCGTTCAGACACTCCTGAATTTGCTCGGCTCATTCTATTTGATTTTTTTATCTAAAAATTTCCATTCGTAACTCACTTATTTTTTTACTTTAGGTTTGAAATTTTAATTTTTACAACAACTTCTTCTATTTTTTTATTATTTTCTATGGTTAATATATAATTCATCTTGAACAGGTGGATTTTTCCTTAATTACTTTTAGCATCAGGAAGATCATCTACCTTATCTCTTCTATTTATTTTTTTGTTTTTTTCATAGTCTTTATCTAAATTCTTAGCATCTACTTTTCTTTGCTTATCATAAGCATCTTCTTTTATATCTTTCAGATTTAGCATCTTCATCACTTCTATAGTTATTATCTAAGAAAAATAGATAGAGTTTCTTTTGCTCCATTAGTTTTTATAACTAATTTTTAACTCAACTGGGAATTTTAAAGGTTTTATTCTAACTCCACTTTGAGCATATAGAACAGGGTCTACATAGTAGAAATCTTCTGCTCTATGAATAACAAAAGTTTTTTTCTTTGTAATTCAGTTATAACTGTATTTTCATCATTTAAAAGCAGGATATACAATAGCATCATGCCTTATTATTCTTGATCCACCTAAAGTTGATTCCTTCCAAACGATAGTAATATCTTTATTACTCATATTTTGTATATCTACAAAAATTCCACTTAAATCAGAACGACTTAATTCTATCTTCATTCCTTTATATTCTCTTGCATATATCTTCTGAGCTTTAAGATCTACGTTTGAAGCAAAACACCCAGTAAAGAATATAGCTAAAAGCATAAAAAGCAAGAATTTTTAATTCCTTTTTTTCATTTATTTTTTTCTCCTCATTTTTAAAAAATATAATCATCATCAATTTTTCTAACTTTCAGAACAGCAATATTATAGACCAAATCTTATAAAATTACAAGTTTTCAGTAGAAATATTACAGCTTAAAGAACTATTAAAATATTTGAAAGGTAAATATCCTAAGATATTTACCCTTTCAAACTTTTAAATTATTTAAACTTAAATTATCTCCAGTTGAATCTATATGATGCTCCAACAGAGTACATAGTTTCTGAACGGCTTCCTGGAGTCATAGAAACTTTTGCATTGACTCTTGTGTTTTTCAGTAGGAGCTGCTTGAACCCCAACTGCAACTGCATGAGTACCTCTATATCCTCCAACTGCTGCTGCTACTGTTGCTTGGTTAATTCCGATATCCATAAATTCTAGTCCTGCCATTGCTGCTGCTCCTGCAAGTCCTTTATTTACTCTATCTCCTAATTTATCAACCTTATTATTAACATGAACAATTGCATCTCCTGCTGCATTAACAATATTACCTACAGCTTGATTCAATTGATCTACGTTAACAGCGTCTGTTCCATCTTTACCAGCTGCAACATTTGTAATAATATTTCCACCATTGTCTAAACCGTCGTTACTTAAACTTACTGATTTTCCACTTGGTGATGTTATAGTTACTCCATCTCCTCTTACCACAGTTGTATTTCCTGCTGTATCTCTAACTGTTACAGTTTCAAGTCCATCTAAATCTTTAGCAAGTCTTACTTTTAAGTTGTTAGCACCATCTGATACAACACCTATGTTGTCGTTAGTAGTTAGTTTATTTGTATCTGTTATTCCACCTACTACATTAACTTGTTGATTTAGTTGCTTGTTGATAACTGCTCCAGTGTCTCCACCATATATCATTCCATCATCTAATGTTGCCACTTGATGAGGAGTTCCTGTTTTATCAGTGTATTGGATTCTATCCATAGTTGTTACTGGTATTCCTACTCCTGTTGCTCCATTTAAACCTGGTGCTCCTTGAACTGTAGTAATTGTTGCTGATGATCCATCTTTTCCATTTATTCCAATAGAACCATCTTTTCCATTGATAGATACTCCATCTTTTCCAGTTGCATCTTTTACAGTTATTACTCCATCTTTACCTGGTAATCCTACTGCTACTGTATTGGTATTTTACTGTATTAGCTGTTATTGTATTAGTATTCATTTCTTTACTCATTTTAACAACTAATTTTTCCACCATCTTCAACTACTTTAATATTTTCTCCACTATATTCACTATCAGCCTTAGTTCCTTCTCCAACAATTTCAAGAGTATCTCCTAATTGTTTTATTTATTGTTACTCCGGTATTTCCTTTGAAGTTTAGACCTTTATTTATAGTAGTATTAACATTAGTAACTTTGTTCTCAACATCTTTTTAATTGAGATACATTTACTGCATCTGTATCATTTACACCTGCTGCAACATTTTTTTAATAACTTTGTCTCCTGCACTGATACCATCTTTTTGTTACAGATATATCTTTAGCTCCTGGAGTTGATGAACTTATTGTTAATCCATCTGCATTAACAACAGTTTTATCCCCAGCTGCATTTGTATATTCAGTATTTCCTGCAGTTATCTTAGTCTTATCTCCTGCTGCATTAGTAAATTCTGCTGAATTTAATCCTGTTAAATCTTTATTTAAACTATATTCATAAGTTTGTTTTCCTGTTGTAGGATCTATAGTTTGTTTTACTTTTAAATTATCTCAGCATTAAATTCTACTTCTTGACCATTCTTTACAACTGTTGGTGTAGCTGTTCCAGTTACGTTTCCGCCTGCAGTAGCTTTCCATCCACTGTTATTTATAGCATTTACAACATCTGCTGATGTAGCTAGTCCTGGAGTTGATCCTGGTGCTACTTGAGCTGTTCCATCTGCTGTTGGTGCTATAGCTTGAGTAACAGTATCATCTTTTACTTTACCTTGTGCATCAACACTTGCCTTAGTGAAGTTACCATCTTGGAAGTTTAATCCATCTGATAATTTAACTGTTTGACCGTTTGCACCATTAGCTGCATATTTTAAAGTAATGTTAGATCCTATAGTTGCAGCATTAACTTTTACTGTTACTTTATCATTGTTAGCCTCTGTTATGATTCCATTATCTCCAACTATGTTGAATTTAATTCCACCATTTTTTTATTCAATTGTTGTGTAGCTGTTACTGTTGAGCCATCTCCACCTAATTGGATAGTATTTGTAGCTAATCCATAGAATTGAGAACCATTTATTGCATCTTTCGATGTTGCTGTAACATCTCCATCTGCTACATTAGTAATCTTCTTATCTCCAGCATTAATTCCAGCTGTTGTTATTGATACATTCTTAGTTGGATCTGTATTTCCATTTGGAGTTATTGTTAATCCATCTCCATTTAATACAGTTTTGTTTCCACTTGTTGGATTAATAAACTCTGCAGATTCTAAAGCTTTTAATCTTTTATTTAAACTGTAAGTATAGCTATGGTTTCCAGCTCCATCAACTGTTTGTTCAACTATCATATTGTTTCCAGCTTTGTAGGAAACTGTTGATCCATTTTTAACTAGTTGTGCGACTTAGCGTTGTTCCTGCAACTTCACCTGTTCCTACTGTTCCTGCATTTGCTTTCCATCCTAGATTATTTACAGCATTTGCTACATCTTTTGCTGTTGCCAATCCATCTGTTGTTGGAACTGTTGCTTTTTCCATCTGTAACTGTGATTCCTTGAGTTACAGTATCATATTTAACCTCACCATTTGCTCCTACAGTTGCTGTTGTAAAGTTACCATTTTTGAAATCTAATCCATCAGATAATTTTACTTCTTGGTCATTTTGCTCCATTAGCTTTATACTTCAACTTGATATTTGCACCTATAGTATTAGTATCTACTCCTACAGTTACTTTATCACCTGTAGCTGTAGTTGTAATTCCATTTTTCTCCAACTATATTAAACTTGATTCCACTAGTTTTTATTTAGTGTTTGAGTTGCTGTTGCTCCTTTATCTCCACCTAATTGGATAGTATTTGTAGCTAATCCATGGAATTGAGAACCATTTATCGCTTCTTTTGATGTTGCACTTATAGTTCCTGGTGCTACATTTTTTTAACAACTTTATCTCCTGCACTGATTCCATCTTTTGTTATAGATATTGGACTTGTTGTTGGAGTTGCTGGACTTACTGTTAATCCATCTCCATTTATTACAGTCTTATCTCCTGCTGCTGTTTTGAATTCAGCTGATGTTAAATCTTTTAACACTTTATTTAGACTGTATGTATATTTGTGATCTCCAGCTGTTACATCTTGTGCTACTGTTAAGTTATCTCCAGCTATATAAGATACTGTTGATCCATTTTTAACTAGTTGTGCACTTGGTGTTCCAGTTTTTACTCCTGTTCCTGTTGCATCCGCAGTTGCCTTCCATCCTACACTATTTAATGCATCTGCAACATCTTGCGCTGTTACTAATCCATTTGGTGTTGTTCCTCCTGGAGCTGCTGGATTTGGTAATCCTGCTTTTCCATCTGGACTTACACTTAGAGTTTGAGTTACAGTGTCATATTTAACCTCTCCATTTGCTCCTACAGTTGCTGTTGTAAAGTTACCATTTTTGAAATCTAATCCATCAGATAATTTTACTTCTTGTGCAGTTGTTGCATCTGAATTAGATTTATACTTCAATTTGATGTTTGCACCTATAGTACTAGTATCTACTCCTACAGTTACTTTATCTCCTGTTGCTTTTGTTGTAATTCCATTTTCTCCAACTATATTAAACTTGATTCCACCAGTTTTTATCTAGTTGTTGAGTTGCCGTAGCTGTAGCATTATCTCCACCTAATTGGATAGTATTTGTTCCTAATTTAGTTAATTGAGATACATTTACTGCATCTGTTGGAGCTACTCCTGCTGCTACATTAGTTATCTTTTTATCTCCTGCACTGATTCCATTTTTAGTTACAGATATTGGTGTTGCTCCTGCTGCCACTGGAGTTACTGTTAATCCATCTCCATTTATTACAGTCTTATCTCCTGCTGCTGTTTTTAAATTCAGCTGATGTTAAATCTTTTTAACACTTTATTTAAACTGTATGTATATTTGTGATCTCCAGCTGTTACATCTTGTGCCACTGTTAAGTTATCTCCAGCTACATAAGATACTGTTGATCCATTTTTAACTAGTTGTGCACTTGGAGTTCCTGTTTTTGCTCCTGTTCCTGTCGCATCCGCAGTTGCCTTCCATCCTACACTATTCAATGCATCTGCAACATCTTGCGCTGTTACTAATCCATTTGGTGTTGGTGTTCCTGCTACTGCTGGAGCTGGTAAGCTTGCTTTTTCCATCTGTTACTGTTAATCCTTGAGTTACAGTATCATATTTAACCTCTCCATTTGCTCCTACAGTTGCTGTTGTGAACTTACCATCTTTAAAGTTTAATCCATCAGCCAATGTTACTTCTTGTTTAGGTGCTGCTCCATTTGCTGTATATTTCAACTTAGTATTGGCTCCTATTGTTGAACTATCAACTTTTACAGTTACTGTTCCATTTTTAGCTTCTGTTGTAATTCCATTTGCCCCAACTATATCAAATTTAATTCCACCAGTTTTATCTAACTGTTGTTTATCTGTTGCCCCTTTATCTCCACCTAATTGGATAGTATTTGTAGCTAATTTTGTTAATTGAGATACATTTACTGCATCTGTTGGAGCTACTCCTGCTGCTACATTAGTTATCTTTTTATCTCCTGCACTGATTCCATTTTTAGTTACAGATATTGGTGTTGCTCCTGCTGCCACTGGAGTTACTGTTAATCCATCTCCATTTATTACAGTCTTATCTCCTGCTGCTGTTTTAAATTCAGCAGATGTTAAGTCTTTTAAGACTTTATTTAGACTATATGTATATTTGTGATCTCCAGCTGTTACATCTTGTGCTACTGTCAAGTTATCTCCAGCTACATAAGATACTGTTGATCCATTTTTAACTAGTTGTGCACTTGGAGTTCCTGTTTTTGCTCCTGTTCCTGTCGCATCCGCAGTTGCCTTCCATCCTACACTATTCAATGCATCTGCAACATCTTGCGCTGTTACTAATCCATTTGGTGTTGGTGTTCCTGCTACTGCTGGAGCTGGTAAGCTTGCTTTTCCATCTGTTACTGTTAATCCTTGAGTTACAGTATCATATTTTACTTCTCCATTTGCTCCTACAGTTGCTGTTGTGAACTTACCATTTTTGAAGTTTAACCCATCTGCTAATGTTACTTCTTGTTTAGGTGCTGCTCCATTTGCTGTATAGCTTAATTTAGCATTTGCTCCTATTGTTGAACTATCTACTTTTACAGTTACTTTTCCATCTTTTGCTTCTGTAGTAATTCCGTTTGCTCCAACTATATCAAATTTTATTCCACCAGCATTTGATAATTTTACTGAATCTGTTGTTCCTGTATCTCCTCCTAATTTTATTGTGTTATCAGTTACTGTTTTTAATTGAGATACATTTACTGCATCTGTATCAGCTTTTCCTGCTGCTATATTAGTAATCTTCTTGTCGCCTGCATTGATTCCATCTTTTCCTATTACAACATCATTTGTTCCTGGTGTTGCTCCTGGTATTGTAATAGTCTTAGTTGTTACTGAATCAAGATCTTTTAGATTCTTGTTTTAAACTATATGTATATTTATGGTTTCCTGATGCATCAACATCTTGTGCTACTGTCAAGTTATCTCCAGCTACATAAGATACTGTTGATCCATTTTTTTAACTAGTTGTGCACTTGGGTTCCTGTTTTTGCACCTGTTCCTGTTGCATCTGCAGTTGCTTTCCATCCCTACACTATTTAATGCATCTGCAACATCTTGCGCTGTTACTAATCCATTTGGTGTTGGTGTTCCTACTACTGCTGGAGCTGGTAAGCTTGCTTTTCCATCTGTTACTGTTAATCCTTGAGTTACAGTATCATATTTTACTTCTCCATTTGCTCCTACAGTTGCTGTTGTGAACTTACCATCTTTAAAGTTTAATCCATCAGCTAATGTTACTTCTTGTTTAGGTGCTGCTCCATTTGCTGTATATTTCAACTTAGAGTTTGAACCTATAGTTGCACCATCAACTTTTTACAGTTACCTTTCCATCTTTTAGCTTCTGTAGTAATTCCATTTGCTCCAACTATATCAAATTTTATTCCACCAGTTTTATCTAACTGTTGTTTATCTGTTGCTCCTTTATCTCCACCTAATTGGATAGTATTTGTAGCTAATTTTGTTAATTGAGATACATTTACTGCATCTGTTGGAGCTACTCCTGCTGCTACATTAGTTATCTTTTTATCTCCTGCACTGATTCCATTTTTAGTTACAGATATTGGTGTTGCTCCTACTGCTGATGGAGTTACTGTTAACCCATCTCCATTTATTACAGTCTTATCTCCTGCTGCTGTTTTAAATTCAGCTGATGTTAAGTCTTTTAACACTTTATTTAAACTGTATGTATATTTGTGATCTCCAGCTGTTACATCTTGTGCTACTGTCAAGTTATCTCCAGCCACATAAGATACTGTTGATCCATTTTTAACTAGTTGTGCACTTGGAGTTCCTGTTTTTGCTCCTGTTCCTGTTGCATCTGCAGTTGCTTTCCATCCTACACTATTTAATGCATCTGCAACATCTTGCGCTGTTACTAATCCATTTGGTGTTGGTGTTCCTGCTACTGCTGGAGCTGGTAAGCTTGCTTTTCCATCTGTTACTGTTAAACCTTGAGTTACAGTATCATATTTTACTTCTCCATTTGCTCCTACAGTTGCTGTTGTGTACTTACCATCTTTGAAGTTTAATCCATCAGTCAATGTTACTTCTTGTTTAGGTGCTGCTCCATTTGCTGTGTATTTCAACTTAGAGTTTGAACCTATAGTTGCACTATCAACTTTTACAGTTACCTTTCCATCTTTAGCTTCTGTAGTAATTCCATTTGCTCCAACTATATCAAACTTAATTCCACCTGCATTATCTAACTGTTGTTTATCTGTTGCTCCTTTATCTCCACCTAATTGAATAGTGTTTGAAGCTAATTTTGTTAATTGAGATACATTTACTGCATCTGTTGGAGCTACTCCTGCTGCTACATTAGTTATCTTTTTTTATCTCCTGCACTGATTCCATTTTTAGTTACAGATATTGGTGTTGCTCCTACTGCTGATGGAGTTACTGTTAACCCATCTCCATTTATTACAGTCTTATCTCCTGCTGCTGTTTTAAATTCAGCAGATGTTAAGTCTTTAACACTTTATTTAAACTGTATGTATATTTGTGATCTCCAGCTGTTACATCTTGTGCTACTGTTAAGTTATCTCCAGCTACATAAGATACTGTTGATCCATTTTTAACTAGTTGTGCACTTGGAGTTCCTGTTTTTGCACCTGTTCCTGTTGCATCTGCAGTTGCTTTCCATCCTACACTATTTAATGCATCTGCAACATCTTGCGCTGTTACTAATCCATTTGGTGTTGGTGTTCCTACTACTGCTGGAGCTGGTAAGCTTGCTTTTCCATCTGTTACTGTTAATCCTTGAGTTACAGTATCATATTTTACTTCTCCATTTGCTCCTACAGTTGCTGTTGTGAACTTACCATCTTTAAAGTTTAATCCATCAGCCAATGTTACTTCTTGTTTAGGTGCTGCTCCATTTGCTGTATATTTCAACTTAGAGTTTGAACCTATAGTTGCACCATCAACTTTTACAGTTACCTTTCCATCTTTAGCTTCTGTAGTAATTCCATTTGCTCCAACTATATCAAATTTTATTCCACCAGTTTTATCTAACTGTTGTTTATCTGTTGCTCCTTTATCTCCACCCTAATTGGATAGTATTTGTAGCTAATTTTTGTTAATTGAGATACATTTACTGCATCTGTTGGAGCTACTCCTGCTGCTACATTAGTTATCTTTTTATCTCCTGCACTGATTCCATTTTTTTAGTTACAGATATTGGTGTTGCTCCTACTGCTGATGGAGTTACTGTTAACCCATCTCCATTTATTACAGTCTTATCTCCTGCTGCTGTTTTAAATTCAGCTGATGTTAAGTCTTTTAACACTTTATTTAAACTGTATGTATATTTGTGATCTCCAGCTGTTACATCTTGTGCTACTGTCAAGTTATCTCCAGCCACATAAGATACTGTTGATCCATTTTTAACTAGTTGTGCACTTGGAGTTCCTGTTTTTTTGCTCCTGTTCCTGTTGCATCTGCAGTTGCTTTCCATCCTACACTATTTAATGCATCTGCAACATCTTGCGCTGTTACTAATCCATTTGGTGTTGGTGTTCCTGCTACTGCTGGAGCTGGTAAGCTTGCTTTTCCATCTGTTACTGTTAATCCTTGAGTTACAGTATCATATTTAACTTCTCCATTTGCTCCTACAGTTGCTGTTGTAAAGTTACCATTTTTGAAATCTAATCCATCAGATAATTTTACTTCTTGTGCTGTTGCAGCATCTGAATTAGATTTATATTTCAATTTAGTATTTGCTCCAATTGTTGAAGTATCTACTGATACAGTTACCTTTCCATCTTTAGCTTCTGTAGTAATTCCATTTGCTCCAACTATATCAAACTTAATTCCACCTGCATTATCTAACTGTTGTTTATCTGTTGCTCCTTTATCTCCACCTAATTGAATAGTGTTTGAAGCTAATTTTGTTAATTGAGATACATTTACTGCATCTGTTGGAGCTACTCCTGCTGCTACATTAGTTATCTTTTTATCTCCTGCACTGATTCCATTTTTAGTTACAGATATTGGTGTTGCTCCTACTGCTGATGGAGTTACTGTTAACCCATCTCCATTTATTACAGTCTTATCTCCTGCTGCTGTTTTTAAATTCAGCTGATGTTAAGTCTTTTAACACTTTATTTAAACTATATGTATATTTGTGATCTCCAGTTGTTACATCTTGTGCTACTGTCAAGTTATCTCCAGCTACATAAGATACTGTTGATCCATTTTTAACTAGTTGTGCACTTGGAGTTCCTGTTTTTGCTCCTGTTCCTGTTGCATCTGCAGTTGCTTTCCATCCTACACTATTCAATGCATCTGCAACATCTTGCGCTGTTACTAATCCATTTGGTGTTGGTGTTCCTGCTACTGCTGAGCTGGTAAGCTTGCTTTTCCATCTGTTACTGTTAATCCTTGAGTTACAGTATCATATTTTACTTCTCCATTTGCTCCTACAGTTGCTGTTGTGAACTTACCATCTTTAAAGTTCAATCCATCAGTCAATGTTACTTCTTTCTTAGGCGCTGCTCCATTTGCTGTGTATTTCAACTTAGAGTTTGAACCTATAGTTGCACCATCAACTTTTACAGTTACCTTTCCATCTTTAGCTTCTGTAGTAATTCCATTTGCTCCAACTATATCAAACTTAATTCCACCAGTTTTATCTAACTGTTGTTTATCTGTTGCTCCTTTATCTCCACCCTAATTGGATAGTATTTGTAGCTAATTTTGTTAATTGAGATACATTTACTGCATCTGTTGGAGCTACTCCTGCTGCTACATTAGTTATCTTTTTATCTCCTGCACTGATTCCATTTTTAGTTACAGATACTGGTGTTGCTCCTGCTGCCACTGGAGTTACTGTTAATCCATCTCCATTTATTACAGTCTTATCTCCTGCTGCTGTTTTAAATTCAGCAGATGTTAAGTCTTTTAACACTTTATTTAAACTATATGTATATTTGTGATCTCCAGCTGTTACATCTTGTGCTACTGTTAAGTTATCTCCAGCTACATAAGATACTGTTGATCCATTTTTAACTAGTTGTGCACTTGGAGTTCCTGTTTTTGCACCTGTTCCTGTTGCATCTGCAGTTGCTTTCCATCCTACACTATTTAATGCATCTGCAACATCTTGCGCTGTTACTAATCCATTTGGTGTTGTTCCTCCTGGAGTTGCTGGATTTGGTAATCCTGCTTTTCCATCTGTTACTGATAATCCTTGAGTTACAGTGTCATATTTAACCTCACCATTTGCTCCTACAGTTGCTGTTGTAAAGTTACCATTTTTTTGAAATCTAATCCATCAGATAATTTTTACTTCTTGTGCTGTTGCAGCATCTGAATTAGATTTATATTTCAATTTAGTATTTGCTCCAATTGTTGAAGTATCTACTGATACAGTTACTTTTCCATTTTTAGCTTCTGTAGTAATTCCATTTGCTCCAACTATATCAAACTTGATTCCACCAGATTTATCTAGTGTTTGTTTATCTGTAGTTGTAGCTTTATCTCCACCTAATTGGATAGTGTTTGAAGCTAATTTTGTTAATTGAGATACATTTACTGCATCTGTTGGAGCTACTCCTGCTGCTACATTAGTTATCTTTTTATCTCCTGCACTGATTCCATTTTTAGTTACAGATATTGGTGTTGCTCCTACTGCTGATGGAGTTACTGTTAACCCATCTCCATTTATTACAGTCTTATCTCCTGCTGCTGTTTTAAATTCAGCTGATGTTAAGTCTTTTTAACACTTTATTTAAACTGTATGTATATTTGTGATCTCCAGCTGTTACATCTTGTGCTACTGTCAAGTTATCTCCAGCTACATAAGATACTGTTGATCCATTTTTAACTAGTTATGCGCTTGGAGTTCCTGTTTTTGCTCCTGTTCCTGTTGCATCTGCAGTTGCTTTCCATCCTACACTATTTAATGCATCTGCAACATCTTGCGCTGTTACTAATCCATTTGGTGTTGGTGTTCCTGCTACTGCTGGAGCTGGTAAGCTTGCTTTTCCATCTGTTACTGTTAATCCTTGAGTTACAGTATCATATTTAACTTCTCCATTTGCTCCTACAGTTGCTGTTGTGAACTTACCATTTTTGAAGTTTAACCCATCTGCTAATGTTACTTCTTGTTTAGGCGCTACTCCATTTGCTGTATATTTCAACTTAGAGTTTGAACCTATAGTTGCACCATCAACTTTTACAGTTACCTTTCCATCTTTAGCTTCTGTAGTAATTCCATTTGCTCCAACTATATCAAACTTGATTCCACCAGATTTATCTAGTGTTTGTTTATCTGTAGTTGTAGCTTTATCTCCACCTAATTGGATAGTGTTTGAAGCTAAGTTGTATAGTTGAGAACCATTTATCGCATCTGTAGATGTTTTTACTAATAGTTCCTGGCGCTACATTAGTTACTTTCTTATCTCCTGCACTGATTCCATCTTTTAGTTATAGATATTGGACTTGTTGTTGGAGTTGCTGGACTTACTGTTAATCCATCTCCATTTATTACTGTCTTATCTCCTGCTGCTGTTTTTAAATTCAGCTGATGTTAAGTCTTTTAATTGTTTATTTAGACTATATGTATATTTGTGATCTCCAGCTGTTACATCTTGTGCTACTGTTAAGTTATCTCCTGCTACATAAGATACTGTTGATCCATTTTTAACTAGTTGTGCACTTGAGTTCCTGTTTTTTTGCTCCTGTTCCTGTTGCATCTGCAGTTGCTTTCCATCCTACACTATTTAATGCATCTGCAACATCTTGCGCTGTTACTAATCCATTTGGTGTTGGTGTTCCTGCTACTGCTGGAGCTGGTAAGCTTGCTTTTCCATCTGTTACTGTTAATCCTTGAGTTACAGTATCATATTTTATTTCTCCATTTGCTCCTACAGTTGCTGTTGTGAACTTACCATCTTTAAAGTTTAATCCATCAGCCAATGTTACTTCTTGTTTAGGTGCTGCTCCATTTTGCTGTGTAGCTTATCTTAGTATCTTTTGATAATTTAGATGTATCTGCTGATATCTTAAATTCTTTACCAGTTTGTGTAATCTTTATTCCATCACCATCTTTAAATACTACTTCGTCTCCACCTTTTACTGTTTCAGCTGCATTACTATTTGCTTTTACTTTCCAAGCTGCTGTATCTTTTTATTACATCTTTTTCCTGCATTTGTTATATTAGATAAATTCTTATCCGCTTTTATTATTTATACTATCTTTTTACTGCTTGTGCTAATCCTACTTTTTACTTGGTCTCCACTTGCTACTGTTACTATTTCATCTGTTGTTCCTACAACATTGAATTTAATTCCGCCAACTTTATTTAATTGTTGTGTAGCTGTTGTAGTCTTATCTCCACCTAATTGAATAGTATTTGTAGCTAATTCATTAAATTGAGAACCATTTATTGCATCTTTTGATGTAGCGCTTATTGTTCCTGGTGCTACATTTGTTATCTTCTTATCTCCAGCATTGATTCCAGTTTTATCAATTACAACATCATTTGTTCCTGGTGTTGCTCCTGGTATTGTTATCTTCTTAGTTGTTACTGAATCTAAGTCTTTCAGGTCTTTATTTAATTTGTAAGTGTATTCTTGTTTTTCCAGCTGATAAATCTTGTTTTACTGTTAGATTATCCCCAGCTTTGAATACTACTTCATCTCCTGCTTTTACTAATGTTGATGTTGATGTTCCATCTACATTTCCACCTGCATTTGCTTTCCATCCTGCATTATTTATTGCATTTGCAACATCATTCGCTGTTACTAGATTATTTGCTGCTGGTGTATTTACTTTTCCATCTGTCGATGTTAATGTTGTAGTTTTTACATCATATTGTACTACTCCATTTGGTGATACACTTGCTTTTTGTTAAGTTTCCATCTACGAAGTTCAATCCATCTGCTAATGTAACTTCTTTCTTAGCTGCTGCTCCATTTGCTGTGTAGCTTATCTTAGTATCTTTTTGATAATTTAGATGTATCCGCTGATATCTTAAATTCTTTTACCAGTTTGTGTAATCTTTTATTCCATCACCATCTTTAAATACTACTTCATCTCCACCTTTTACTGTTTCTGCTGGATTACTATTAGCTTTTACTTTCCAAGCTGCTGTATCTTTTATTACATCTTTTCCTGCATTTGTTATATTAGATAAATTCTTATCCGCTTTATTATTTATACTATCTTTTACTGCTTGTGCTAATCCTACTTTTTACTTGGTCTCCACTTGCTACTGTTACTATTTCATCTGTTGTTCCTACAACATTGAATTTAATTCCACCAGCTTTATTTAATTGTTGTGTAGCTGTTGTAGTCTTATCTCCACCTAATTGAATAGTATTTGTAGCTAATTCATTAAATTGAGAACCATTTATTGCATCTTTTGATGTAGCGCTTATTGTTCCTGGTGCTACATTAGTTATCTTCTTATCTCCAGCATTGATTCCAGTTTTATCAATTACAACATCATTTGTTCCTGGTGTTGCTCCTGGTATTGTTATCTTCTTAGTTGTTACTGAATCTAAGTCTTTCAGGTCTTTATTTAACTTGTAAGTATATTCTTGTTTTCCAGCTGATAGATCTTGTTTTTACTGTTAGATTATCTCCAGCTTTGAATACTACTTCATCTCCTGCTTTTTACTAATGTTGATGTTGATGTTCCATCTACATTTCCACCTGCATTTGCTTTCCATCCTGCATTATTTATTGCATTTGCAACATCATTCGCTGTTACTAGATTATTTGCTGCTGGTGTATTTACTTTTCCATCTGTCGATGTTAATGTTGTAGTTTTTACATCATATTGTACTACTCCATTTGGTGATACACTTGCTTTTGTTAAGTTTCCATCTACGAAGTTCAATCCATCTGCTAATGTAACTTCTTTTCTTAGCTGCTGCTCCATTTGCTGTGTAGCTTATCTTAGTATCTTTTGATAATTTAGATGTATCCGCTGATATCTTAAATTCTTTTACCAGTTTGTGTAATCTTTTATTCCATCACCATCTTTAAATACTACTTCGTCTCCACCTTTTTACTGTTTCAGCTGCATTACTATTTGCTTTTACTTTCCAAGCTGCTGTATCTTTTTATTACATCTTTTCCTGTATTTGTAATATTAGATAGATTCTTATCTGCTTTATTATTAATGTTATCTTTTTACTGCTTGCGCTAATCCTACTTTTACTTGGTCTCCACTTGCTACTGTTACTATTTCATCTGTTGTTCCTACAACATTGAATTTAATTCCGCCAGCTTTATTTAATTGTTGTGTAGCTGTTGTAGTCTTATCTCCACCTAATTGAATAGTATTTGTAGCTAATTCATTAAATTGAGAACCATTTATTGCATCTTTTGATGTAGCGCTTATTGTTCCTGGTGCTACATTAGTTATCTTCTTATCTCCAGCATTGATTCCAGTTTTATCAATTACAACATCATTTTGTTCCTGGTGTTGCTCCTGGTACTGTTATCTTCTTAGTTGTTACTGAATCTAAGTCTTTCAGGTCTTTATTTAACTTGTAAGTATATTCTTGTTTTCCTGCTGTTAAATCTTGTTTTACTGTTAGATTATCTCCAGCTTTTGAATACTACTTCATCTCCTGCTTTTACTAATGTTGATGTTGATGTTCCATCTACATTTCCACCTGCATTTGCTTTCCATCCTGCATTATTTATTGCATTTTGCAACATCATTCGCTGTTACTAGATTATTTGCTGCTGGTGTATTTACTTTTCCATCTGTCGATGTTAATGTTGTAGTTTTTTACATCATATTGTACTACTCCATTTGGTGATACACTTGCTTTTTGTTAAGTTTCCATCTACGAAGTTCAATCCATCTGCTAATGTAACTTCTTTCTTAGCTGCTGCTCCATTTGCTGTGTAGCTTATCTTAGTATCTTTTGATAATTTAGATGTATCCGCTGATATCTTAAATTCTTTACCAGTTTGTGTAATCTTTATTCCATCACCATCTTTAAATACTACTTCGTCTCCACCTTTTACTGTTTCTGCTGGATTACTATTAGCTTTTACTTTCCAAGCTGCTGTATCTTTTATTACATCTTTTCCTGCATTTGTTATATTAGATAAGTTCTTATCTGCTTTATTATTAATGTTATCTTTTACTGCTTGCGCTAATCCTACTTTTTACTTGGTCTCCACTTGCTACTGTTACTATTTCATCTGTTGTTCCTACAACATTGAATTTAATTCCACCAGCTTTATTTAATTGTTGTGTAGCTGTTGCAGTCTTATCTCCACCTAATTGAATAGTATTTGTAGCTAATTCATTAAATTGAGAACCATTTATTGCATCTTTTGATGTAGCGCTTATTGTTCCTGGTGCTACATTTGTTATCTTCTTATCTCCAGCATTGATTCCAGTTTTATCAATTACAACATCATTTGTTCCTGGTGTTGCTCCTGGTACTGTTATCTTCTTAGTTGTTACTGAATCTAAGTCTTTCAGGTCTTTATTTAACTTGTAAGTATATTCTTGTTTTCCTGCTGTTAAATCTTGTTTTACTGTTAGATTATCTCCAGCTTTGAATACTACTTCATCTCCTGCTTTTACTAATGTTGATGTTGATGTTCCATCTACATTTCCACCTGCATTTGCTTTCCATCCTGCATTATTTATTGCATTTGCAACATCATTCGCTGTTACTAGATTATTTGCTGCTGGTGTATTTACTTTTCCATCTGTCGATGTTAATGTTGTAGTTTTTACATCATATTGTACTACTCCATTTGGTGATACACTTGCTTTTGTTAAGTTTCCATCTACGAAGTTCAATCCATCTGCTAATGTAACTTCTTTCTTAGCTGCTGCTCCATTTGCTGTGTAGCTTATCTTAGTATCTTTTGATAATTTAGATGTATCCGCTGATATCTTAAATTCTTTACCAGTTTGTGTAATCTTTATTCCATCACCATCTTTAAATACTACTTCGTCTCCACCTTTTACTGTTTCTGCTGGATTACTATTAGCTTTTTACTTTCCAAGCTGCTGTATCTTTTTATTACATCTTTTTCCTGCATTTGTTATATTAGATAAGTTCTTATCTGCTTTATTATTAATGTTATCTTTTTACTGCTTGCGCTAATCCTACTTTTTACTTGGTCTCCACTTGCTACTGTTACTATTTCATCTGTTGTTCCTACAACATTGAATTTAATTCCACCAGCTTTATTTAATTGTTGTGTAGCTGTTGCAGTCTTATCTCCACCTAATTGAATAGTATTTGTAGCTAATTCATTAAATTGAGAACCATTTATTGCATCTTTTGATGTAGCGCTTATTGTTCCTGGTGCTACATTTGTTATCTTCTTATCTCCAGCATTGATTCCAGTTTTATCAATTACAACATCATTTGTTCCTGGTGTTGCTCCTGGTATTGTTATCTTCTTAGTTGTTACTGAATCTAAGTCTTTCAGGTCTTTATTTAACTTGTAAGTGTATTCTTGTTTTCCAGCTGATAGATCTTGTTTTACTGTTAGATTATCTCCAGCTTTGAATACTACTTCATCTCCTGCTTTTACTAATGTTGATGTTGATGTTCCATCTACATTTCCACCTGCATTTGCTTTCCATCCTGCATTATTTATTGCATTTGCAACATCTTTTGCTGTTGCTACTCCATCTGTTGTTGGAACTGTTACTTTTCCAGCTGGTGTTGTTGTTAATGATGCAGTTGTTACATTATATGTTACTACTCCATTTGCTCCTACACTAGCTGTTGTTAAGTTTCCATCTACAAAGTTTAGTCCATCTGCTAATGAAACTTCTTGTTTAGTTGTATTTCCATTAGCTGTATACTTCAATTTACTGTTTCCAGCTGATAGTTTTTGAAGCATCTACATTTACTGTATAAGTTGTCTTATCAGTAGTAGTAGTCTTTGTTACTGTTGCCGCTCCTGTTCCAACAACTTCTACAGCTTCTTGTGCTAAGTTCTTTATTACTGTATTTCCCGCATTTGTTATGTTAGACAAGTTCTTATCTGCTGCATTATCTATTTTAGCTTTTGTTGCTGCATCTATTTTTAACTGTTACATCAGTTCCAGAAGCTGATGTTTCTATTCCATCTTTTCCTATAACATTAAATTGAAGTCCTCCAGCCTTAGATAAATTTTGTGTTCCTGTCGTTCCTTTATCTCCACCTAATTTTTATTGTGTTATCTCCAATTTTTTTGATCTAATTGGTTTTTATTAACCGCATCAGTTCCATTTACTCCTGGTGCTACATTTGTTATCTTGTTTCCACCTGCATTGATACCATTATTATCTATTACAGTATCTTTTCCACCTGTTCCTGGTACTGTTAATTTTTTTAGTTGTTACTGAATCTAATCCTGTTAAATCTTTTATTTAAACTATATTCATAAGTTTGCTTACCATTAGTAGCATCTACAGTTTGTTTAACTTGTAAGTTAGATCCTGCTGAATAAACTACAGTATTTCCTGGTTTAACTGCAGTCGGTGTAGCTGCTCCAATTTTATTTCCATCAGCTGTTGCAGTCCATCCTTGTGAAAGTTTATTAGCTACTGAGTATAATTGAGAACCATTTATTGCATCAGTACTTGTAGCTGATATTTCTCCAGCTGCTACATTTTTTTAATTTGTCTTTCATTTCCTGCACTACCAATAGATAATGATGAACTTGGATTTGTTCCAGCAAATCCACCATAAGTTACTCCACCTACAGTAGCACTAGTTACTGAAGTTGGAGCTGATGTTACTTTTGAACCATAACCTAAAGCTACATCTTCATTTTTGAAAACTTGAGTACTTCCACCTAAAGCTAAGGCATTGTCTTTATTAGCAACAGCATTAACTCCCATTGCTATAGAACCTGCTCCACTAGCTTGTGTATTTTTAGTTAAATTTCCTGCTCCATCTTTTGTTGCAGATGACGAATAAAGGTCATTACCATAAAGACCTCCGATTGCTATAGCTTGAGTTCCAGTCGCTGCTGCTCCTCCCCCTATAGCTACACTTCCTCCAGCACTAGTTGCTCCACCTCTTGCTCCAGTACCTATTGCTACTGAATCTTGAGTAGTTGCAGAAGCTTGTCTACCCATACTTATTCCTCTAGCTCCACTAGCATAAGCTCCAATACCTATAGCTGTTGATGTATCTCCTTCAGCCTTAGCAAAATTTCCTAAGGCTAAAGCTCCATATTTTGAAGTTGCACTATTACCTAAACTTATACCAGCTGTATTAGCATCTGACTTATATCCTATAGCTATACCTTGCCCATTATATCTACCTGGACTATACGCATTAGGATCTGTAGTTTCTGTATTACTGTATTTTTAAGTTATCATTATTTTTGTATACGATCATATACAAAAAAACCCATCTTGAGTTTGCCCTTTAGTATAAGAACCATGATTTTCTCTATAGTCGTTAGATACTTTTGCTTCTCTACCTATAGCTACTCCTGATGTAACTGTAGAAGAAGTATCTCCTATAGCTATACCTGCCTGAACTGCTGTTGCACTTTTACCTATAGCTACTCCTGAACCTGATGTTATTACTGGTTGTAGAGGACTTCCATCTTTATCTTTTGTAGATTCCTGTAGTAACATTAGCTCCATCTCCTAAAGAAATTGCACTTGCAATTCTTGTTGAAGCATTAGATCATATAGCAATAGCATTATTTTTCTGTTGCTCCATCATTTAATTTGTTTCCTGCATCATTAGATTTTATAGAAACATATTTAAATTTACTAATATCATCACCTAATTTTCTAGCAACAGAAAAATAATTGTGATCCATTTATTGCATCAGTACTTGTAGCTGAAATTTCTCCAGGTGCTACATTTTTTTAATTGACGTTCTCTACCTAATCTACCGAAAGAAACCATACTACCTTCTTCAACATTTGTTGCACCAGCAAAAATTTGAAAAAAAGTTGCAGTAGTTCCATCCGTAAGTGTTATATTTGCATCCTTTACTTGTCTTCCTTGTATACCATTTGTTGTAGATCCCCCACCTATGGCAACAGCATTGGCTTGAGGTGCTTGAGCTCCTGTACCTATTGCAACTGAGTTTATCCCTTTTGCTTCAGCCATAGTACCTATAGCTAGAGCTATATCTCCTGATATAGATTTTACTCCTAAAGAAACTGCTCCTTGTCCTGCTTCAGCATCTCTATACATTTTGTATTGTATCCCATCTATAGTTTGATTTGTAGCTAAAAATAGATCCTCTACCTGTTAAATCTGAAAATATTTGATTCAAATTTTTTTATTTACTGTAACAGTAGAACCTACTTGATTACCATTTTTATCAAAAATCTTTTTCTCATAACTAGAAGTTGAATTAGAAACAGCAACTAAATCATCTCCACCTATTACTATAGATGAATCTCCCTTAGCCACAGTATTAGCCCCTATTGCTATTGATTGATCTCCTTTTGCCCAAGCCCCTTCATCAGCCTGTATTCCACTTCCTATTGCTATCCCTTGTGCAGCTTTAGTTCCCTGTACTCCAACTCTTGTATTTGATCCTATTGTCACATTTGAAAAAGAACTACCAGTCGTAGTATTTTGAGCACCTGCTTTATATCCTATTGCTACTCCAAAGTTATCTGAATAAGATGAATCTCCTATACTAACACTTCCTTTAGCTGTAGAATTATTCCCTATTGCTACCCCTTTAGATTTTACCGAAACTTATCTGCACTGAAGCTGCATTAGCTTCAGCCCCTATAGCTACATCTCTTTCTGATTGAGCTACTGAATCTGAACCTATAGCTAAACTTTTAGGTCCTGTTGCTCTAGCATTAACTCCCATAGCTTGTGCATTAGTCCCATTAGCATTAGCCAATCTACCTATAGCTATACCTGAATCTTCTCCAGAGCCATTAGCTTCTGCTTTAGCTCCTAAAACAACAGCACCTCCAACGTATGTTTTTGAACCATGTCCAAAAACCACTATTCCTTCTTGAGTTGACCCAGTTGTTGAATTTGCTCCTGCAGTATTCATCTTACTATTGGGAACAGCATAGCTGGCTACCCCAGTAATTAAAAAACTAACAACCGTCGAAGTTGTTATACTTATTTTCTTTTTTAACCAAGATTTCAGAAATTTTTCATCTCTTTCCTTGTTATTCATTTTCTCTCCTTTATGTATAAAACCAATGTATTCTAAATTATGTATTTCCCATACTCTTTTTTATTACAACTGTTATTTTATTTTTGACATTTATAATATACTAATTTATCGAGATTAATTTTATCATATCTTTTAATACTTTTCAAGTCTTTTTTCATATACTTTTCTATTGATTTTTTTAAAGATTTTTAGTGTTATTTTATCCTTAAAAATTCATTTAAAAAAATTTAATAGTTAGCTGTAATTTTTGATTATTATTCAATTTGTTCTTTTTATTTCATAATATTTTTCATTTTTATTTTTCTTTAATTTTTTTACAAGTAGATATTCTAAATTTAATTTCATATACGTTTTTTGAAATCATCTTTTTTTTGAATGAAAATTTTTCAGAAAAATTCTAATTAGAAATTATAACTAAATAAGAAAAATTTTTTTCACTATTTGACAGTATTTTTCTAATGATAAGATTTAAAAGAAAAAAATAAGGGGGATTTTTATGAAAAAAATTTTTATTAATATTTTTATTATTTTTAATGACTTTATCTGTTTCTGCTAAAAGAAAAATATGAAGTCAAAGGTGGGGTTTTATATAATGATGGTAAAAAGTTACAGGAACTTTTGAGCTTATATTTGAGAAATATAGAGCAAAAGGAAGCTTTGTAAATGGTTTACCTGATGGAACATTTGAGAGATATTATCCTGATGGAGTATTATGTTAAAGAATACTTTTGTAGCAGGTATAAGGATGACAGAAGAGACATACTACAAAAAGTGGTAAATTATTTATAAAGTTCTCTAAAAAGATGATAGTTTAAAGGTTTTCTACGAAGATGGTAATTTAGTTTTTAAGTCGTAACATTAAAACAGGTAGTTATATAATTTACCATGAAAATGGAAAGCCTCTAATGGTTTTTGATGGTAATGTATCAACTTTATATAATGAAAATAATGAAATTCTATTTAAATTGAATGATGAATCACTAGATAATCAAGGAGATTTAAAAGAATTAAAAGATGGTTCATATCGGCTTGTAAAAAAATAATAGAGTTATTGCTACACTTGATACTAGTGGTACGATAACAACCTTCCTATATTCAACAGGAGAGCCATTAATGAATTACGAAATGTAACAATGGATTATTACAAGTTTTTCTTTAAAAAAATGGAAAAGTTTTTGAATCAGATGGTAATAACTTCAGAATAAACTATAAAGATGGAAAAACCATTATACAAAAACAAATAGAATTACAGAGATTTTCTTCAATAAAGATGGAGAAGAGATACCCAATGATCTTGAAAAAGTTATTGGAATAAAAAAATTAAATAAACTGGAGGTTTTTATGAAGAAAATATTATCAGCACTATTATTAATTTTTGCAATGTTATTATCTGCTTGTGGTGGAGTAAAATATGAATTAAAAAGACGGACTTATGTATGCTGACGGAAAAAGAAGCTAGTGGAAATTTTGAATTTAAAAACAGGTAAATACAAAGTTAAAAGGAAATTTTATAAATGGTTTTGCCTGATGGATTATTTGAAGAATATTATGAAAAATGGTAGTATCATGGCAAAGGAAACTTTTGTAAATGGTGAGATGACATCTAAAGAATTATACTATAAGAATGGGAACTTACTAGGAAATTTTTGCTGAGAATGGTGACATAAAAACTTTATTATGATGATGGAAGTCTAATCTTAAGTTATGATGCTGAAAAAGAAGAATATACTTATTATCATGAAAATGGTAATCCTTTTTATGATTGGTAACTCTAATGAAACAACTTTATATAATGAAAAATAATGAAGTAGTTTCTAAATTGAAAGATGATGATCTAACAGATATTGGTGCAACTCTAAAAAAATTAGATGATGGAACATTTGAACTTGTAAAAGGAGATGTAGTTATTGCTAAGATAGATGCTAATGGTGAGGTTATAAGCTATCTATATTCAACAGGTGAAACTTTTATTAACAGTAAATGATAGTACAGGTGAAACTGAGTTTTTCTTTAAAAATGGAAATACCTTTATGAAAGAAAAAAAGAAGGTGGAAGCGTTCTAAATTATAGAGATGGTAAACCATTATACGAAATAGATGGGGACTCAGAAAAATATTTACAACGAAGAAGGAGATAAAAATCGTTGGTGGTTTTGATTTAGTTACAGATATAAAAAAATTAGATTAAAAATTATAAAAAGGATGGCTGTTGTAAAATTAAAATTACAATCCTAAAGTAAAAAATAAGTGAGTTACGAATGGAAATTTTTAGATAAAAAAATTAAAGCAAGTGAGCTGAGTAAATGTCGACATGTTTGAGCTAACTTGTTAGCGAGTTGGTCGAATTTACAGCGAAACGTTAATTTTTTTATCGTTAAGAAATTTACTCAGTAACGAACTATTTTTTTACTTTTTGTGAATTTGCAACAGCCCCTTTTTATCTTTAGGGAGGTTATATGAAAAAAAGGAATTATATTATTAGCATTAATTTTTTTACTGCCTGTGTCAACCTAGATAATATTGGTAGCAACTCAGGAGGTGAAGTCAAGGAAATAAAAAAATACAAATGTAAGTACAAGTAAAAATCTATGAAAGAAAAAATGGTAGCTTGTATGTAGACAATGTTCTTGCTAATGGAAAACAAGAATATAAAGAAAAAAATGGTGTTATCATAAAAGGAAACTTTAAAGATGGTTTAGCTGATGGACTTCAAGAAAGATACTATCCAAGTGGAAAACTATATGGAAAAAAATTAATATAGTTAATAATAAGGTTGAAGGTACTGAAACTACTTACTATGAAAAATGGAAAAAAATCATTTCTGAGTTAAATTACACTCAAGGAAAAATTAATTTCAGGAAAAATATATTATGAAAATGGAGATTTATTATCTCAAATTGAAGGTAAAAAAATGACTATTTTCTATTCAAGTGGAAAAATTATTCACTATGGATAAAAACAGATTTAGCTGTATATCATGAAAAATGGAAAAGAAGTTTTCTCTAATTCAGATGAAGGAATTAGAATAAATGGTGAACCTGCTAAAAAAATCTCTTTTTAGATATGTTCTCAAAAAGAAAATTTAGTAAAAACTGCTCTTTATCTTTTTAACTTCTGATACTATTCAAGCTGAATACAAGAGTGGAAAACCCTCTATTCAATTAAAGGGTACAACTGCTGTTATGTACTATCCAAGTGGAAAAAAATTTTTACTTGAACTTTCACCTAGCATAGATGGAACTGTAAATAGTAAGATATATTATGAAAATGGACAACTTATGCAAGTAGAAGATAGAAGTAAAAATGGTAGATCTGTAAAAGTTTACGATAAGGCTGGAAACCTTATAGCTGAAAAATATTTTTAATAAAGACCATGAAATTAAACAAATATATTGACATAATCTAAAAAGACTATAATAATTAGATGTAAGCCTTTCCCACTAAAGGATGGTTGCGTTATATTAAAAAAATATAACCATATTAGGAGGATTTAAAAGTGAAAAAAATATACTTTTTATTAAATAGTGCAAGAACACTCGTGACTCTAGCACTCGTAGGGTGTTAGTCATGAGACTATGTACTCGTAGAGTATGAATTGCACGAAAATTTTAGTAAGCATATAGGGAAACTTGTATGTAGACACGGAGCAAAACCGTGCAACAAAGAAACTGAATTGCTGGGAACTCTTAAAGCTAGTATAACCACAACATAATACCTAAGTGAGGATACGGTATAAGTGTGATGGTGGCGAAAGCAGAAAAAATATACTAGATAGTGCAAGGTTAAATCCTAAACATTATGATAATAGACAATCAGCAGCTAAGCCTGAAAAGGAAAGTTCAACGACTATCCCTCGTGAGGGGAGTACAATACAAGCGATTGGTATTGGAAGTGGTTTCGCCTAAGGTGTTGAGATACACTATGGATAAGATATAGTCTGTGCTTGTTAGAGATAACAAGAAGTTCAAGATACTAACCCATTAACAAATTAATGGGAATAAGATTGGGAGAACTGCATAAGTAGTAGCGCACTTATGTGAACGACGCTTCCCACTGTTGTGGGGTTTTAAAAACTTTAAAAATATTTAAAAACTATTACTTTTTAGTAGATAAAATGTAGGATATATAGTATAATATCTCTGATGAAAAGGAGGTGATTATATATGTATTTAACATTAAAACAACAAGTAAAACATCTTAGCAAAAAGAGTTTAGAAATTTAAAATATTTGTGCCATATAGCTAAGAATTTAAAGAATCAAGCTATATATAATATCAGACAACACTATTTTTAACAATAAAAAGTATTTAAGCTATAATGAAAACTATAAAATGCTTAAAGATAGTGAGAATTACAAGAGTTAAATTCTAATATGGCTCAACAAATTTTAAAAAGAAGTAGATGAAAGTTTTTAAATCATTCTTTGCACTTTTTAAAAACTTGCTAAGAATGGTCAATATAACGGTAAAATAAAAATTACCTAATTATCTTGATAAAGATGGTTTTACAACTCTTGTTATAGGTTTTTGTTAGATTAAAAGATGATATGCTGATAGTTCCTTATTCAGATTCTTTTAGAAAGGCACATAAGGAAATCGTAATAAAAGCTACCACCAGTATTAAAAGAGAAGAAGATAAAAAGAAATTAGAATAATACCAAAAACAACATTCTAGGTACTTTGAAATTCAATACATTTATGAGGTAAAAAGAAGTTCAAAGGGAATTAAATAAAGAAAATGTACTAGGAATTGATTTAGGGTATAGATAATCTTTGTACTTGTGTTACAAATACTGGAGCTTCATTCATAATAGATGGTAGAAAAATTAAAATCAATAAATCAATACTATAATAAGATAAATGCAAAATTACAAAAGTATAAAAGATAAGCAAAAGATTGAGTCGCACAACATTAAGACAAAAGAGAATAACTAGAAAGAGAAATAATCGTATAAATGATTATCTTTCAAAAGCAGCAAGAATAATTGTAAATTATTGTCTTAATAATGATATAGGAAAAATTAGTTCTAGGATATAATGAAGATTTTCAAAGGAAATCAAATATTGGAAGTATAAATAATCAGAACTTTGTAAATATACCATATGGAAAATTAAGAGATAAATTAATATATCTATGTAAACTATATGGAGTAGAATTTAAACTACAAGAAGAGAGTTATACATCAAAAGCAAGTTTCTTTGATAGAGATGAAATTCCAATATATGATAAAGAAAAATCTACAAGAATATGTATTCAGTGGAAAAAGAATAAAAAGAGGACTATATCAAACAAGCACAGGAAAACTCATAAATGCAGATTGTAATGGAGCATTAAATATTCTAAGAAAAAGTAAAGTTGTGGACTTAAGCGTCCTATACAATAGAGGTGAGCTGAACACACCTAAAAAGAATAAGGGTAGTGTAAAGCTATCAAACTTCTAGAAAAATTTTAAATATTTTTAAAGATTTTAGAACCCCGCAACTCTAGCACTCGTAGGGTGTTAGTCGTGGGAGGTTCAGGCAAAGAAAAGAAGATGTTGTCAGAGAGTGGCACCATTATGATGCAGAAGGACAAATTTTAGGAAGATTAGCAGTTGAAATTGCTAAAAAATTAATGGGTAAAGAAAAAAATAACATTTACACCACATATAGATGGTGGAGACTATGTTGTAGTTACTAATGTTGAAAAACTAGTTGTAACTGGTAAAAAAATTAAATGACAAAGTTTACTACAATCACTCTGGATTCCCTGGAGGAATAAGAGCAAGAAAAACTAGGAGAAATCTTAGCTAAAAAAACCTGAAGAACTTTTAATGCTAGCTGTTAAGAGAATGCTTCCAAAAAACAAATTAGGAAGACAACAACTAACAAGACTTAGAGTATTTGTAGGAACAGAACATTCTCATACTGCACAAAAAAACCAAACAAGGTAGAATTATAATAAGGGGTAGAACAGTGGCAGAAAAAATAACTCAATTTTTTTAGGAACTGGAAGAAGAAAAACTTCAGTAGCAAGAGTAAGATTAATTCCTGGTGGACAAGGAGTAGAAATAAACGGTAAAGGTATGGACGAATATTTCGGTGGAAGAGCAATCCTTTCTAGAATTGTTGAACAACCTTTAGCTTTAACAGAAACTTTAGACAAATATGCAGTTAAAGTAAATGTAGTTGGTGGAGGTAACTCTGGACAAGCTGGAGCTATCAGACACGGTGTTGCAAGAGCTTTAGTACTTGCTGATGATAGTTTAAAGGCTGCTTTAAGAGAAGCTGGATTCTTAACTAGAGACTCAAGAATGGTTGAAAGAAAGAAATACGGAAAGAAAAAAGCAAGAAGAAGCCCACAATTCTCAAAACGTTAATTACCAAAAAGTATATACAAATATTTATCCCACAGAGTTTTCTGTGGGATTTTTTATCTTATTCAAATTGTACAACTAATGAAGCATCATGAACAACTTTATTTTTCTCTATCCATAGAAGCAACGGCTCTTATAACCCATTGTCCACTTCTTGATGGAACAAATGCAAATACTCCATTATCATCAGTAAATACTCTTAAACTTGTCTTAGGAGCTTCTTTATTAGCTACCCAAGTATTGTTAGTCATATCTAATTTTTCCATTTATAAAGTCTACATCTATTCTTGCATTCTTTATAGGATTTCCATCTTTATCAACAAATTTTGCTCTGAATACATTTTTCTTTCCAAGCATTAACTGGATTTACTAATGGAACTATTTCATTGTATCCTGGAGCTACTCTTTGGTTGTAGTCTGATCCTGCTGAATCTTTAGTTATTATTAATTTTTCTACTGGATTAAACATAAATCCTGAATCTTTTGTATTTCCACTATCCATTACAAATACCCAGCTTCCTCCACCTTTTTAATCCATCTTCAGCTGTGTAAATAGCATCAAGTGCTACATATTCACCTTTAGTTGTTTTTATAGTTCCAACTTTAACTTTAGATAATAAATCTGTTTTTACTCCATCGTGAACTACGAAGAATGCTTTAGGTAAAGATGTTTTACCATCAACTGTTGCAATACTTATAGGTTCTGCTTCTAGTCCTTCTGCTGGATGTCCTAAAACTGCTTTCATTTTAACTTCTTTTTGATTACTTGCATCTAAATTAGATGTGTAAAGAAAATGATCGTGTGCAAATAGATTTGCTGCTAATAAGATACTCCCAATTAAAACTAAACTTTTTTTCATACTGTGATACCTCCAAATAATATTTTTTTGTACCTTCCCAACCTTAATTTATAGTTTTTATATAATAAAAATATTTATTATTTTTTTCTAACATTAATTCTTTTCCATTCTCCGAAATCAAAGCTTGCAGTTGCTTTATCCCAGTTAGCTTTTTTTCAGCAGCTGTTAAAAGCAGGTCCTTTTTACTAGTAACGTGTCCTTCTCCAGCATTGAAATATACTTCATATTTTTTTCAGTTGCAGGTTTTGGCATAGTTATACTTCCTTTAGCATCTAATTTTCCTTTATAGATAATTTCTTTTTCCTTTGAAAGTTTCTTCAGATCCATTGTATGCCTTATCTTTAACGATTATGATTTCAACACCTTCACCTGAAGCTCCATTTGAGAAACCACCTTCAATATACACAGTTCCGTCTCCATTATCATCAACAGAAATTAATGGTGCATGTGCAAATGCAACAACTGACATTAAAACTCCAATAACTAAAACTAAAAATTTTTTCATTTTGTCCTCCTACAATATTAAGTTATTTAAAAATAAGCGAGTTACTCTGGACATATTAGTAAAAAAACAAGTGAATCTGCATTCTAAATTTTAGATAAAAAATCAAACAGAGTGAGCCGAGTAATTCTCAGCATGTCTGAGCTAACTTGTTAGCGAGTTGGCTGAAATTACAGCGAACTCTTGATTTTTTATCGTTAAGAAATTTAGCTAGCAGTGAACTGTTTTTTACTATACTATCTGGCTAGTAACGAGATATTTTTTTATTTTTTAGTGCTTCTATTAAGTTATCTGTATTTTCTTTAAATGCTTTTAATATAGCTTCTGGATCCATTTTTCCATCCTTATCCATAGGTATATCTAAAGTATTTATAATAACAAATTCTCCACCTGCATCTTTCAATGCTTTTTATAACATTTTTTTCTTTAACCATCTATCAGAAACAACAACTTTTATCCCCTTTATCTTTTATTAAGTTAGCAACATTTTCAGCAGTTATGCTATCATAGTCAACATATTCTGCATATATATTCATATCATTTAAGAAGTATTGTAAATTTTCACTTAAAGATATAACTGACGGATTGTCGACTGAAAGTAATTTTTTTCATTAGCTTCATTTTCAATTTTTAATAGATCATTAGTGAATTTATTTACATTCTTTTTCTATCTTAGCTTTATTTTGAGGGTATAATCTTATTAAATCTCTAGAGATAATATTTACCATTCTAACTAGGTTTTTTTACTACCTGTCCAAATATATGGATTAACTTCTCCATTTGAATAATCACTGAAGAATATTGTTGTCATTTTTTTCATCATAAGGATAGCTTGCATCTATCTCAACAATATTTATTTTTATTCATTCTTGCTTTTCCATAGATAACATCTTCAGACCAAACTTTTTGCTATATCTACAACTGCTTGAGCTTTTTTTAGCAACTGATAAGTCAAAAACCTTCTTCTCTTATAGCTTCTTTTGACATAGTCATAGATATTTCTGAACCAAAGGGAGTGTAAACTTTTATATCTGTTCCCTTAGTTAAGTAACTAGTCAAAGAATATAGAGGTTGTATAGATGTGATTACTATGTTTTTCAGCAAAAACTAACTGTACCTAAGACTAACATAAAAAAATAAATAGTAATATCTTTTTCATTCTATTCTCCTTCTGCAAAGTTTCTAAATAACATTCTAACAATAACTGTAATAATAAAGATAGCCGATGAAATCATTATTATTGCTCCACCTGATGGAATTGATATATCAAAATGTATTGGTAAATACACTCTAACAGACAGCTAATAAGGGCAAAAAGTACCGAGTAGCTTACAAAACCTTTTATAGACTTTGATAAGTTCTTTGCTGCCGCTGCTGGTATCAATAACAAGGCTTCAACAAGTATAGATCCTACTATTTTTTTACTGAAGCTATTGTAATAACTGTGACAATTATAATAAAAAAATATTCTATTAATTTTTACATTTACACCTCTTACTATTGCTAGATTTGGATTAAAACTTGCTAATAACATTCTATTTAGATATGGTACTAACACAAAAACCAATTATAATTGCTGATACAACTAAGATGTATATATCAGTATCGTTTACTGTAAGTATAGAACCAAATAATATACTTTCTAAGGCGTGTGAATTTACCTTAGCTGATACATAGATAAGAAGTGAACCTCCTAAAAGCTATAGAAATCGAAAGAAAGACTCCTATCAAAGTATCTGAAGACATCTTTGTTCTATTCTTTGTGTAATTGATAATCAATCCAAATAATATACAATATGTAAAAAAAGTGAAATATATGGTGCTGAAAAAAAGGTTCTCCTAATAGTACACCCTATAGCTATTCCTGTCATAGCAGCATGTCCTACTGCTTCTGAGAAGAAGGCCATTTTTCTTTGTAACTACCATAGTTCCTATTCCTCCAAGTATTGATCCTATAAGTAATGCACATATCATAGCATTGATAACGAAACCATACTTAAAAAGAAGCTGGAATACTACCTTGCTCAGCTAAATTTATTAAGAAATTTCTAAAAGTTTCTAACATTTTCTCTCCTACATTACCTTTTTTTCTTTTACTCGAATATTCTCATAATTTTTATCTTCTTTTTAATTCTTCTTTTGGATCTCCACTGAATATCATTCTTTTCTTTATACAAGTAACAGTGTCTGCTAACTCTTTTTACCTGTGCTAGATTATGGTGTATCCAAAGAATTGTTATACCTTCTTCTTTTAATTCTTTTATAATTTCTTTGAAATATTCTTCTCCTGCCTTATCTATCCCTGTCAAAGGCTCATCTAAAATTAAAAGATTTGGTTTTTGGGAAAAAGAGCCTGAGCCAATAACACTCTTTTGTCTTTTCTCCACCTGATAAATTTCCCAATAATCTTTTTTTCTTTTTCATAAACTCCTAATTTCTTTAGAAGATTATCAACTGTCTCTTTATGTTTTTTTAGATATACCAAGGAAACAAGGTCTAGTTTGATTAGTCATAGCCATGAAATCTTCCACAGTAATAGGTAAAGTCCTTTCAAAATCTAAAAACTTGAGGAACATATCCTATCACTCTATCTTTTTCATATTTCATCTCTATACTACCTGTAAAAGGCATTTGTCCTAGTATACATCTTAATAGTGAAGTTTTTCCTCCACCATTAGGATCTACAAGACAATGGATTTCTCCTGCTTTTAACAGTTAAATTAATATTCTCTAAAAATCTCATTTCCTGATAGCACTAAATTTAAATCTTTTATTTGAATTTCAAGTCCATTCATTATTTCTTTCCTTTTTTTAGCTGCTACGTCTTTAATTGCTTTTTACAACTTCATCTAAGTCAACTTTAATAAATTTTTCAAAAACTATCTGGTTCATAAGCACCATTTGTCATATGAGATAGTGATCTAACTTCAACACCTGTTTCTTTTATGAATAGTATCTACGAATTTGTTATTGAAGTTCTTTTTCACCAAAAAAATTATATCTATTTTTTTCATTTTTTTAATTATTTTGATAACTTTTTTTCTAAGTCTGCTGCACTTGGTTGAGCGCCATGAGATGGTTCTATAACTGCCTTAACGTCTATACCAAATTCAGATAATAGATAGTCATATCCACCATGTAGAGTTGCAACTCTTATATCAATATTTCCTAATTTCTTTACTTCATTTAGAGCATCTGCTTTTTAATTTTCTTAATTTTTTTAGCATATTCTCTTGAATTCTTTAAGTAAAAATTCTTTGTTAGCTGGATCTATTTCTCCCAATTCTTTAGCTATGTTATACACTTGTTGAATTGAAGTTGTTATTGAGATAAAAGTATGAGGATTCATAACTTTTTTTCTTTTCTGATTGAACCTGCTATAGGCATTAAAAGAAACATTTTTATTTGCATAAATAACTTTTATTTCTTTCTTTCTATCTGCTGCATTTAAAAATATCAAAAATAAATTCATCATGTCCTACACCATTTACTACAAGGACATCTAATTCATTCATTCTCTTTATATCTTCTGGTTTTGGTTGATAGCTATGAGAATCATATTTATCTAGTCTTACAACTGGTATAACTTCTGCCTTATCTTTTACTGTATTAACTACAAAAGCTGTAGTAAGGTTGTAAAGTAACACCTATTTTTTTAATTTATCCTTTAGCCATAACTGAAAAAAACTAAAAAAATTAACATTAAAAATCGCCAATAACTTTTTTTGTACATTTGATACCTCCATTATTTCTTAGTTCTATTTTTTTATTTTTTTGTTCTTAACATATTTAATAGCACTTACAACTTCATCTAGGTCAACTTTGATAAACTTTTCAAAGCTATCAGCTCTATAGGCACCTGTTGTTAAGTGTTCTAACTTTCTAACTTCTATCCCTGTCTCATTCTTAATTATAGATACATATTCATCACTATAATTCTTTTTCCCCAAAGATTATATCTATCTTTTTCTTTCTTTATTTTTTTCTATCATTTTTTTGAAGTGATGACATACTTATTTGTGAACCATGAGTTGGTTCTAAAACTGCTTTAACATCTATTCCAAACTCAGATAATAAATAGTTATATCCACCTAAGAAAGTGGCAACTCTAACATCTGTTCCATTTACACCTTGAACTTCTTTTTAAAAGCATCTGTTTTTAATTTTCTTAATTTTTTTACATATTCTCTTGAATTAGCAAGATAGAAATCCTTATTCTTAGGATCTAATTTTATTAATTCCTTTGTTATATTATGTACTTGTTGAATTGCAGCTGTTATAGATATGAAAGTATGTGAATCCATAATCTTTTCATTACCTAATGTACCTGCAACTGGCATAAGTGAAACATCTTTATTAGCATTGATAATAACAGGTTTATTTTTTTTATCAACTGCATCTATGATTTTATAAACAAATTCATCATGCCCTACACCATTTATAACAATGGCATCTACTTTTGAAGCTCTTTCTATATCTTCAACCTTAGGTTGATAAGTATGAGAGTCAAAACCTTCTGCCTTTTACTATTGGAATAACTTCTGCTCTATCCTTTACTATATTTGCTACAAAACTATAGTAAGGTAGTAAAGTTATACCTATTTTTATTTTTTCTCCTGCCATTGCTAAAACATTCAATAGCAAGAACATTAAAAGTATTATTTTTTTCATTTTTGCCTCCTATTTAGCAATGTACTTTTTGTCTTTCGTCATTACCTGTATAGGGAACTATTTTTTTCATTATATGTTCATATTTCTCAAAGTTCTTTTCTATATCTTTGAAGCTAACTTTATCTTTCATATAGAAAATATCGCTTTCATCTATATTTTTTTATCATTGAACTTTACAAGGAAAGTTCCTATCCTTTTCATTTCCTATACCAACATAGTAATCTTCATTGTCGTGCTTAATTTTTTTCCATTCCATTGCTCCCCTTTGTTCCCAAGTTACATCCTTGTAGTAAGGTGGAATTTCTTCTGCTACTAAATCTTCTATTTCAGGTAAAGCATTGTTTTCTTCTTTTAATTGAGCTATATCTACTAAAGAATTTTTTTATATCAGAGTATAGACCTAATTCTATGTTATCTAAAAACTTCATAAGAAATTATTTCATTCTCTTGTAAATTTATTTTTATAATCAGTTCTATGTCTAATTTTTAAAAGCTATACCTGCTAAAAAGATCAGGACAACAAAAAGCTAAAAATAAGGAAGATATTCTCCTTCTTTGAGCTAAGTGGTTTTTACAACATAAGTATTAATTTTTTTATCACCTCATTCTGAAATTAGTTAATTGTAATTATTCTTATATATAGTATCATACTTTCTTAAATTTTTGAAAGAGAAAACTAATTATATATGTAAAAATTTTTAATTTATTTTTTTACTTTGATTAGCTTAATTTATTAAAAAAATAAGAAGACTAAAGAAAAAAAGACTACTGTAAATTAACGATAAATCATTACTTACAATAGTCTATCTTATATAATTTTTAATCTTAGTTACTAATTACAGGTTCTCTTGGAGTATATCCTCCTACTTTATTAAATACGCCTCTAATAAATTTAGTTATTGGATATTCAAAAAGTATCTTGGTTTTTCTTTTCTTTCTTAGTGTATAAGTTTTCTAATTCTTCTTTATATGCTTCAACTTCTTGAGCTGTTACATCTCTTATAGGATATTTCTTTTAAATTAGGATATTCTCTGTCTAAGATTCTATTCCATTCTTCTACTTGAGGTTTAAATAGAGCTAAGATAAAGTCTCCATTATCAGAAATTCTAACTTCTTTTATAACGTCACCCATTTCAAGTTTTCTAACTTTTATAGCGTCTCCTTCTGAACGAACTTCACCAAAAAAATAGTATGCACTCCATTTAACCAATCAGCTGGTGCAAATGTCATAAAGAATTGAGAACTACCTGTATTAGATCCTGCATTTGCCATAGCAAGCATTCCTGGTTGATAGAAATCTAACCATTCAACAAATTCATCAGGTATAGTATATCCTGTTCCACCCATTCCTGTTCCAGTAGGGTCTCCACCTTGTACCATAAAGTTTTCAACTGAACGATTGAATTTTGTGTTATCATAGAAACCTCTTTTTGCAAGGTTGATAAAGTTAGCAACTGTTATAGGAGCTGCTTCTGGGTAAAGATAGAATGTAATTTCTCCTTGAGTAGTAACGAAAGTTGCTGTTACATTGTTGTATTTAACTGGATCTTTAAATACACTAGTTATTGACTTCATTGTAGATTTTACAGAACTACAACCTACTAAAAAAACATAAGTGACAGCCCTATAATGCTTAATAATTTAAATAATTTTTTTCATCAAAAACCTCCTAAATTTACTTAGTCATAGATATTATACTACATTTTAAGAAAAAAACTATTTTTAATACTATTTTTATGAAATTCTTTTTGTAATTTTTTTGTTGATAATGTCAATAAAATTGAGATAGCTATCAACAGAACTGATAGAGCATTTACCACTGGAGAAACTCCAAGTCTTATCATAGAATATATTCTAAGTGGCAGAGTTGAAGAACCTGGTCCTGAAACAAAGAAAGTTATCACGAAATCATCAAAAGATAATGTTAAAGCCATTAAGAATGCTGATACTATAGCTGGCAATAACATAGGAATGATAACCTTTGTTAAAGTCTGTCTATTTGTTGCACCTAAATCATAGGCTGCTTCTACAACTGAATAATCAAATTCATCAAGTCTTGAAAGTATAATAAATAAAACATAAGGGATATTAAAAGTTGTATGTGCTATAAATATTGTTGTAATCCCTAGTTTAAATTTTCACTGTTGCAAACATTATAAGAAGCGATACCCCTATTATTATATCTGGTACAACAAGAGGTAGAACACTTATATTTTTTTAAATATTTCTTTCCTTTGAAATCAAACCACTTTAAAAGCTATGGCTCCAAATGTCCCTATAACTGTTGAAACAAACGATGAAATCAAAAGCAATAAATATACTATAATAAAAAAAGCCTTCCATATATTGCTTGAGTGTCTAAACAATTCTTTATACCATCTTAAAGAAAAATCCTTGCCAAGCCATACCCTTTCCATTATTGAAAGAATAAATAACTAAAACAGCAAGCGGTAAGTAAAAGAATATCATAGTAAGAACAAAAAAATTACAAAAGATGTTTTTTTCTTCTATCTAATTTATTTGACATTTTTTTCACCTACTTTGTTTTCTTTTTTTCTTCATATTTTGAAAAATACCCAAAGGACTATACTTGTTAGAACTATTAAAGCTCCTGAAATAGTCGATGCTAAAAGTAGCAGTTTCTTGTAACTGTTAAATGTTGTGCTATAACATTTCCTAACATCAAAAGAATTTGTTCCTCCCACCAATTTAGGTACTGCATAAGAACCTAAAGCTGGTATCAAAGTGAAAATAGTTGAAGTTATTATTCCTGCTTTTAATATTAGGAAGAAATACCTTTCTAAAAAGCTTGGAAGTTAGTTGCTCCTAAGTCTCTTGCTGCATCTAAAAAGTGAGAAGTCAAACTTTTCTACCACTGCATACAGAGGTAAAAATTGCAAAAGGTGAGACTTGTATACACTGAGATTACCACAACAGCTGGAACATTGTATAGCATCTTTATAGGGCTCATTAATCAGATGAAATTTCATAAGAAAGTGATTAATGAAAACCATTGTTACCCAAAAAGAGCTATCCAAGAATATATTCTAACTAAAAAAATTTGTCCAAAAAAAGGTATGATTATTAAGAACAGAAGTTCCTGTTTATGTCTTGATCTAGCTATATAATATGAAATCGGTATGGCTATTAAGACAGTAAAAAAATAGTTATCAATATTGAAATGTATATAGTGTTCACAAGTATAGTTAAAAATACCTTATCCACAAATATATTAAATGTTTCAAATGATAATTTAAACTCCACTCCACCATAGGTACTTCTTTTTCAAAAAAAGAATAAGAAAGAATAATTAAAAATAGGAATAAGAAAAAAATAAAGTCAACCAAATATTTATTGGTAAAGAATAACCTAATCCTAATTTACTATTTTTTTCACTTTCCACCTCCACTAGATAGCCATCAAAGGCATCCCATGTGATGTATGCATCTTCGTCCCACCATATTGCTTTTTCATCATTGTCATCAAAAAAAGGCAGCATGTTGTAAGAAGATTTTAAATTTTAAATCCTTATTATTTTTTTAGGTGAACATAATATTTACTTTGGAAACCTGAATATATATATTCATCAACATAAACAGCCACACTGTTTATACAATTTTTTTAGACTTAGTTATTTCATTCTTAGAAAGTCTAATTTTTTTCAGGTCTTAGAGAAACAGTAACCCTATCTCCAATTTGTACCTTCTTATCTTGCTCTATTATTATTTCTCCTATACCTTCTAAGTCTATCTTTGCTAATTCTTCGTTTATTATTCCTGTTACTTTTCCACTGAAGAAATTGTTTTCTCCTAAGAAATCAGCAACAAAAGTGTCTGCTGGTGCTTCATAAACTTCAGCAGGTGTTCCTACTTGTAGAATTTTTCCAGCATTCATAACTGCTATTCTATCTGATATTGATAGAGCTTCTTGCTGATCATGAGTTATGAAGATAAAAAGTAATTCCAACTTCATCATGAATTAAATCTAGTTCTATCAAAAGATTTTGTCTTAATTTTGCATCAAGTGCCGATAGAGGTTCATCTAGTAATAAAACCCCTGGCTTATTTATCAAGGCTCTTGCTATTGAAACTCTTTGTTGTTGTCCTCCTGATAATTGACTAACTTTTTTTGTGCTATGTTCATCTAGTCCAACAAGTTTTCAAGTATTTCATAACTTCTTCATTTATTGTTTTTCATCTGTCTTTTTTTATCCTTAAAGGAAAAGCAACATTTTTCAAAAAAACATTTAAATGAGGAAAAAAAGAGCATATTTTTGAAATATTGTATTTACATTTCTAAGATTTGGTGGTAGGTCAACTATATTCTCGTCACCAAGGTATATAGCTCCACTATCAGGCGAAATAAATCCAGCTATCATTCTTAATAAGGTGGTTTTACCACAACCCGATAGTCCTATAATAGAAAAACTCCCCTTGTTCTATTGTCAAGTTAATATCTTTTAAAAATTTGAACTCCGTCAAAACTTTTTGTTTACATTAACTATTTTTTTATATCTTTTTCCAATTCCTTTTTACCTCCAATTCCTATATTATCTTTATATTTTTAGCATTTAATAATAATATTTTCAAATCTATTATTTATCCAGCAAAAACAAAAAGGCATAATTATATATGCCTTTTTTTATTATATTTTATTATATTAACGCATTTATTGATATAAATATTAAAAGTGCTGCTCCTAAAAAAATGAGATTTTTTTGTCCTAATATGTCTCCAAATTTATTTCCAACTATGAAACCTAATCCTGATATTATAGCTGTTATAATCCCTATTTCAACAGTATATACTAACACTTTATGGAAAGGAAGTATTGAATATGTCAAACCAACCAAAAGTGCATCTAAACTTGTTGCTACTCCCATTATAATCAAAGTTTTTGATATCTAAGTATTTCTCATCATATTCCATCTCTTCTTTTTTTCAAAGCTTCCTTTAACATCATAAGTCCTAAAAAAATAAGAAGATTGCAAAAAGAAATATACTTTGAATACAATGAAATATAGTGGACAAATAGACTTCCTGACAATGATCCCACTAATGCCATAGCAAACTGAAAAAAATTCCAAATGTTAATATTATTTTTTTATGAAATTTTGCTTTCTTTGATTTTTCTGTAGAGGCTATTCCCTGATAGATAGAAAGAGACATAGCATCCATAGCCAGTGCTAAGGCAGTTATTAAAAACAGCAATTGTTGACATTCTGTTCCTCCATTTTAGTCAAAAATCTTATAAAAAAAGTCTAAGGAACTTTTTCCAAAGACTTGGATATACATTTTTGGTGGAGACGACGAGAGTCGAACTCGTGTCCGAAATCACAACGACTATAAGATTCTACAAGTTTAGTTTACTATTTAATTTCGTAATAATTACTCCCGTAAACAGGGCTAACTAAAACTATCCTCTAAAAATGTCCCATAAACTTGAGAAATCATTTATGGTAATCTATACTAGTCGACACCTTTGAAAAAAACCCGTATAGAATAAGTTATCCAAGGTGTAGCTGAACTAAGCAGCTAAAAGCGTATTCTTTGTTTCCATCTAAACGATGTGTTTAGTCTCTCACAGCGACAAGCCTGACTTGCTACCTATAACCTCATAACCCCGTCGAAACCTTTGCGTCCCCATATTTATTTGTGAAGTATATTATAGCACTCTTCATTTTTGCAAATAATATTTTTTTATAAACAAACTTAAACTATGAAAAATTATTACAGTTTTTATTATTATAAAAAAGATTGAATCCATAATTAATAGATTCAACCTTTTACATAACTATTTTTTTCTATAAGTTCTAGACAAAAAAATTTATAAATTCTTCCATATTTGTTTTTTTGCTATTCCTAAAAGCTTTTCCAAATTTTTTTAATACCCTCTACATCTGATATTCCATTCATTGGAAAAAAACTTTTTGGATATTCAGTTTTTCTTTCATTTCCACTTTTTTTGAAATTTTATTCCAGCATCTACTAGAACTTCTTCTAAATTGCTGTCATTATAAATAGGAACAATGTAATCGTATAACCAATGTTCTTTAAACATAGACTTATCCTTAAAAAAATTTTTTTTGATTCTCATTACAATCATCTGTATCCATTATGATAAAAAAATTTTTAAAAATAACTAGGTAACTTCTTTTTTTATCTTTAATTTGTTCTATATCATCAAATTTATTTTTTTAAAAGGAAGCTATATTTTTTTATATTTTTCTCCACTTAAAAAAATTTCATTATACTAGTTATTTGAATTGATTTTTTTACCTTTTTTTATCACTATCAATCTCTATTTGTATCCTAAGATTAGATCTTAGAAATTCACATATTAATTTTTTTCAGATTTTTCCATGACAAATAACAATTCCTTTCAAAAACGAATATGAATAAGAAGATTTTTGACATTATAATCACACACCTTCAATTAATTCATTAAAAATCTATATCCATAGGAAACGGAATTCCACCATATAAACCTTTTAAATATCTCTTTCTAATACTTAAATTAGGATGAACTCTTCCTTCAAATTTATTTAATGCTAAAAAGTTTTTTTGTTCGCATTTTTCATCCACTTTAAAGATATAGATTGAATCTTTGATAAATTCTTCTTCTAATAATAAAAGTATTATGAGTTGTTATAATAAGTTGCCCTTTTTAAGTCTTCTGAAAGATTTTCTAAAAATTTTTTTAACATCAATAAATCATGAATTCCATTATCAATTTCATCTATGATAACTGTTTTTCCCTTTTGCAGCTGAAATTAAATAAGGTAAAAATTTTTAAAAATATTTTTTTGGTTCCAGTTGATTCTATATTATATTCTATCTGAACCTCCCACGACTGAAGTCGCAGGGTTCTTGGGTAATAGTTGCTTTTTGTTAGCCAACTAAATTTACCAAGCTATCCCCATAGTTCCTACGGTTCATATATTATATATTTAAGCACTTATACTTAATATCCTTAGTCCTTCTTTTTAATATGTTTTTTGGCTGCATTTATATCTCTATTATGTACAGCTCCACATACTGGACAAGTCCATTCTCTTATACTTAAATCTTTTTACTTCTTCTTTTTCTATATCCACAACAATTACATATTTGACTACTTGCAAAAATTTATCTACTCTTACTATTATTCTTTTTGTACCATTTAGCTTTGTATTCTAGTATTCTATTAAATTCGCTCCACGATACATCTACAATATTTCTTGCTAATTTATGATTTCTTACCATATTTTTACTTGTAAATCTTCAATACAGATAATATCATATTCTTTTTATTAGCATTGTTGATAATTTTTTTGCAAAAAAATCTTCTCTTTGATTTGATATTTTTTTCAAATAATCTTGCTACTTTTATTCTAGCTTTATTTCTATTTGAACTACCCTTTGTTTTTTTCGTGATAGTTTTTCTTTTGTAATATTGCTAGTTTATTCAAAGATTTTTGTAAATATTTTGGATTTTCTATTGAGATTTCATCACTGGTAAGTGCAAAGTTTTTATACCTAAATCTATTCCAACATTCTTATTTGTACTTTCTAATTTTTTTCTACTTCTACATCTGTACAACACAGAGATATATAATATTTTTCCACTAGGCACTTGGGTTATTGTTGCACTTATTATTCTTCCTTGTGGTTTCATTTTATCTCTTATTTTTTTAGTTTTCCTAACTTAGGTACTTTTTATCCATTTATCTAAAAAAACTCTATATTATTATTTGTATAATTGGTTCTGTATGATTTTCTATTATCTTTCTTAGATTTAAACTTAGGATAGCCACTTCCACTAAAGAAGTTCTTATAGGCTTTTATCTAAATCTTTTAAAGAATTTTGTAAAGAAAAATTTATCTATATCTTTTAACCATTCTTTCTCTTGTTTTAAAAACTGTCAGTGCTTTGCTACATTGATTATATGACATAGATTTTTCTCTTTGTTATATAGCTCTTGTTTTTAAACCTAAAAAAATGATTATAGACATATCTTACACAACCAAAAGTACAATTTAATATTGTTATTTGAGTTTTAGTTGGATAAAATCTAAACTTATATGCTTTTTTTCCATGCGATTTCACCTCCATTTACCTATATATAGTATACCACTTTTTATACTATAAGTAAATGAAAAAAAGTAAAAATTTTTTTCTAAATATATGAACCTAAAACTGACTCAGTCGTTTTTAGAGGGTTGTCGTTCACATAAGTACGCTACCACTTATGCAGTTCTCTTGGCATACACACTCCTTAATAAATTAAGGAGATTAGCCTCGAACTTCTTAATATTTCTATTAAGCACAGACTATATCTTATCCCACAGCTCTATCTGTTTGGGTCTACCCACTTCCACTAGCTTTTAGTGTACTTCCCTCAGGAGGAATAGTCGTTGAACCTTACCTTTCAGTCTTGGCTGCTGATTGCCCATTATCTTAACACTTAGGATTTAACCTTATGTCATCTAGTATATTTTTCTGCTTTCGCCACTTTCACACTTGTACCATATTACTTAGGTACTATGTTGTAGTTATACTAGCTTTAGGGGTTTTCCAGCAATTCGAGTAGTATTGGATAGCTTTTTAAGTCGCTACCTCTACATACATATTTCTATATATGCTGACTATACTTAACGGTCTAACTCATGACTGAAGTCACAAGTGTGCGACCATATTTTTTTAATCAATTAATTTATTATGAATATTTTTTTCTTAAAAATATAAAAATATAATTGATTTTTATCGTTGTCAAATTTTTCTTATAATATGCTTGTTTTATATCAGAAAATAAAGATGTAAAAAAAGTATTTATAACATTCTCAATTTTTGTAAGTTTTTTTCTTCACTAACAGATAAAGTTCCATAAAAATAATTTTTTTCTTCTTCAATATCTTTAAATACCTCCATTTTATTTCTTGAAAGAATAGATAGAGAAGAAAAAGTTTATTACTTCAAATATTCCATTAAAGATTTTTTTCTTTACATAGTTTTTCTTTTTTATCTTCAATTTCATATGCTATTAAAGATAATAAAGAGTGTTTTCCCCAATATTTTTCTATAATAGAAAAGATTTCTTTTTTTGTATTCATTGTCAATAAACACACTTTCATTGAGATATTTTTTTCTTTTTTTGGTAATTTCAAAAAAATTAACCTTATTTTTTTATTTAAAGTAAAGTCTAATTTTTTTCAGATATAATATCTGTATCATCTGTTTCTATACAATAAACCCCACTCTTTGATTTGATTTTAAATCCAACTTCTATTATCATATTATCTTTTAGAATCAATTGTTTTACATTCATTGATAATATCTATAGAGTTTGAAAAGAATCCATTTTTATAATACTTCCTAATTGTCCAAAAAAATATAATGCTTTATCAAAATCATCTGTTTGTAACTCTTTTTGTTTCTCAGTTAAAATTCTAATTTTTTTCATTTATAGTTCTTGTACTTACAATTCTTTTTAAAAGTGTAAAAACTATCTACAAAATTTGATTTGCCAACTCCATTTTCTCCATAAATAGAAATTAATTTCTTTGGAGTATTTTCTTTTTAGTTAAATCTACTTCGAGCTCAATTAACGATTTATAATTTTTAATTTAATATATGTAAACATAAAAAAATTCCCTCCTTTTTATAAAAAAATTTTTAATTTTGTTATAAATTATAACATATTTCAAAAATAATTTAAAAAGAATTTTTATTTATTTTACAACTTTTAATTATTTTTTTCTAAAAATTTTTTTCTATATATTTCACTGAAAAATCAGCTATAATAAAAATACATTAAATAGCAGAGGGAGAAATATGAGAAAAAAAGCACAAAATTAAATTTTATGTATATATTAGTAGTAATTCCAATTTACTTTTTTTCTACAATATTTATAAATCATTTTCAACAGTATGAATATATTTTTCACAGATGTAAATAATATTAAAAAAATATCAAGTCACTAGTAATAATGATGCTTCTTATGCCTATATTAAACTAGATAATAACTTATATACAGAAGGTGAGTTTTCCACTTTTGAAATAAGAAAGGTATATGAAGATGAAGATTATTTCATAGCTTACTATTTTAAAGAAAAAAATTATATAGTTGTTGATAAAAATTAGCTAGTATGAAAATTTATGATGAAAAAGAAATTTAAAGAAAAAAATATAGAGATATTAATGATGAAAAAAATTTGTAGATATCTATAATTTTTTTAAAGAGAAAAAGGCACTAAAATAGGCGTACACAGAGAGGTACTACTATGAGATTTCCAATAGCTAAATTTACTGAAATTGCTAAAACAACTATATTAATAATTTTTGATTTTAAACTTTTTATTATTTTTGAAATAAAATATATAGAATATATTTATCTTATTATTTTTAATTTTTAATTTTCTTGTAAAAAAATTACAGAAATAAAAAAATTATAAAAAAATACTTATGAAAAACTTAAAGAAATACTAAAAGCTAAAAACTTTTTTTGTGACAGTCAATATTTTAATATTTTTCTATATTTTTTTAAAGAACCATATTTCTTCTTATTTAAACATAAAATATTAATTTTATTAGGAAGTATTGTTATAGCTTATTTTTTTCTTTAATATTTATACAAAAAAATAAAAGATAAAATTATCACTAAAATTTCTTTTAAAAGAAATAGTAAAAAAATATTTCTTATTTCTGCTATCATTTACTATCTTCCAATAGTATCAGTTCATCTAGGAAAAATTTTTTTCTATATATTTTTAAAGAAAAATAATATATAATGGAGAAAAAAATAAGTGAGGTAAGATTATGAACCAAAAAGAAAGAATAGATAAAATGGAAAAAAATACTTAATAATTCAACAAAAATTACTTGAAGAATTAGAAGAAATTTTAAATAAATTGGATAAGGATTCTAAGAACTATAATGAACTTGTGAAATATTATTATAGTAAAAATTGGGCAAAGGATAAAGAAGATTTTTGAAAAGGATCTATTGCCAGATGTTGAAGCTGCTGGTGTTTTTAACAGAAGATAGTATCTATGACATGATGACTACTAGCAGTGGCTTAGCAATTCAAATGCTAGAACTTGCAACTAAAATGCTAAAAAGATAAAAAAATAGAGGCTGTTGCAAAATTAAAACTTTCAATCCTAAAGTAAAAAAATAAGTGAGTTACGAATGGAAATTTTTAGATAAAAAAATCAAATAGAATGAGCCGAGCAAATTCAGGAGTGTTTGAGCATAGCGAGTTTCCTGATTTGCAGCGAATTCTTGATTTTTATCATTAAAAAATTTCACTCAGTAACGAACTATTTTTACTTTTTATTATTTTGCAACAGCCTCTTAATTTTTTTAATTATTTAATTTTTCTTCCATAAAAAGTTAGAATTTCATCTCTACCTTTATTTGTTAAAGACGAATGGAAGAATACATCTTCTTTTTCAAAAAAACAAGTCTTGTTTTGATTGCTTTCAATTGTTTAGCTCTTTCGTTGTTGATAATTTATCTATCTTTGTAAATATAATTTTATAGTCCATCTCATTATATTCAAGCCATTCAAGCATTTCTATGTCTTCATCACTTGGAACTCTTCTTATATCAAGTAAAACAAAAAAACTAATTTTTTTCTTTTTACTTGCAATATATCTTTCCATGGTCTGTCCCCCATTGTTTTTCATTTCTTTAGGAACTTTTTGCAAATCCATAACCTGGTAAATCCACTATATAGAACTCATCATTTATTAAGAAATAATTTATTAATTGTGTTCTACCAGGTGTTTTACTTGTTCTTGCTAATTTCAATCTCGATGTTAAACTATTTATCAAAGAAGACTTTCCAACATTAGATCTTCCAACGAAAGCAAATTCCATTTTATCTAATTGTTCTGGGTAATCTTTTTTTCATATACTGCTGATTTTACAAAGTCAGCCTTTTTTTATTTTCATAATTTACCTCTAATTTATTTTATAAAAACTAATTTACTTACATCATCATAAGTTTTTAGCAAAGTGTATTTTCATAGTTGATTTTTAATTCATCAGGAATTTCATCAGTATCCACTCTGTTATCTTCAGGTAGGATAACTTCTTTTTATTCCAGCTCTATGTGCTCCTATAACTTTTTCTCTTACTCCACCTATAGCTAAAAACATCTCCTGTTATTGTAATTTCTCCTGTCATTGCTATATCTTGTCTAACTTTTCTATTAGTTAATACAGATACTATTGCAGTTGTTATAGTTATTCCTGCAGAAGGTCCATCTTTTGGAGTTGCTCCTTCTGGGAAGTGTAAGTGTATAGCTCTATCCTTAAAGAAATTTTTCATCTTTTGGTGGATATTTTTTTCAAGTTTGCTTTTACATAAGTCATAGCAACAGAGGCAGATTCTTTCATAACATTTCCTAGAGTTCCAGTCAATGTTACATCTCCTTTTACCTGCTGTATCAACTCCTTGAACATCAAGAGTTACTCCTCCAACAGCTGTCCAAGCTAGACCATTTACCACTCCAACTTTTTCCAACTGCTTTTCTTGATTTTTTTCAGGTCTGAATTTAGCTTTACCTAAATATTTTTTTCTAAGTCACTAGCTTTTTAGATTAAATTTCTTTATATCTTTTTCTACAACTTCTCTTGCTATTTTTCTACAAATATTTATAATTTCTCTTTTTCAGATTTCTAACTCCTGCTTCTCTTGTATATTCATCTATTAATTTGAACATAACTTTATCAGGTATTTTTTTATTTCCACATCAGCAAGTCCATTTTCTTTTTGTGCTTGTTTCAACAAGAAATTTTTGTGCTATATGTAATTTTTTTCAAATTCTGTATAAGAAGATAGTTGTAAAATATCCATTCTATCTCTTAAAGGTGCAGATACTGTTCTTAAATCATTTGCTGTCGCTACAAAGAAAACCTTTGATAAATCAAATGGCATATCTATATAATGATCTTCAAAACTCTTGTTTTGTTCAGGATCTAGAACTTCAAGCATTGCAGAAGCAGGGTCTCCCTTATAGTCATTTGACATCTTATCAATTTCATCTAAAAGTATAACTGGGTTCTTTGTTCCAGCTTCTTTCATAGCCTTCATTATTTTTCCTGGCATAGAACCTACATAAGTTCTTCTATGTCCTCTGATTTCAGCTTCATCTCTTACTCCACCTAGTGAAACTCTAACAAATTTTCTTCCCATTGATTCAGCTATAGATTTAACTAGAGATGTTTTCCCTATTCCAGGTGGTCCTGAAAGACATAGAAATTGCTCCATTCATAGATGGATTTAATGTCTTAACTGCTAAGTAATCTAAAACTTTTTCTTTAGCATCTTTTAGTCCATAGTGATCTCTTTCTAAGATTTCACTTGCTTTCTTTAAGTCTAAAACATCTTTTGTTTCTTTTATTCCAAGGTAAATCTAAAACTGCTTCAATATAGTTTCTGATAACTGATGATTCAGCTGAGAAAGGTTGCATCTTAGTTAATTTCTTAATTTCAGCTTCCAATTTTTCTCTAACTTCTTTCGGAATATCAGCATCTTTTACTCTATCCACAATTTCAATAACATCATCATCTTGTGAGAAATCTCCTAATTCTTCCTTCATTACAGAAATTTTTTCTTTAAGATAATATGCTCTTTGTGCTTCATTCATCTTAGTTTTTACTTTTTCATCTATAGTTTTTCAAGTGAAGCTATTTCCATTTCAGCAACGATATCGTCTAAAAATTTTTATAACCTCTATCTCTTTACATTACTTATTTCTAAGATTTCTTGTTTCTTTTCAGCTGAGATATTTAAGTTTGATGCCATAATATCTAAAACCGTTTGAATAATCTTCTATCTTCTTTAGATTTAAAAATTAATTCAGAAGAGAATTTTCCTATCATACTAATGTATTTTTTTCAAATCTTGTAAAAACTTTTCTATAGATAGCTTCTGTTTCTTTTACTATCTTTTAAAGTTTCTTTTGATTACTGTATATGTAGCAAAATATTCCTTATCTTCTGTTTCTATATCTTTAATTTTTAACTCTAGATTCTGCCTCAACTAAAAACTTTTATGTTGTTATTAGGCATTCTAATTATTTGTACTATATTTTGCTATAACTCCAACTTCATAGATGTCTCCATCAAAAGTTGGGTTTTCTTCACTTGCGTCTTTTTTTGTAAACCTAGCACTAATTTTTGTCTTATTTGCTATGGCTTTTTTTCTAATGTTGCTATACTATTAGCTCTACCAACATATATAGGTGTTACAACATTTGGAAATATTACTAAATCTCTTATTGGTAGAAATGGTGCTTTTGACATTGATCCTCCTTATTTCTTTCATTTTTACACACTAGCAGAAAACAAATTATTTAGATTTAGACTACTGCGACGTCCATTATTGTTGAAGGAGCATTTCGGACTCCTGAAACACTAATGGCGAGGCAAGTAGTCTATTAAAAAAATCTAATTAGTAATAACTTGTTCTTCCGCTTTATACTCTATTTTTGCTTCCTTATAGTTATCTATTGCATCTTTAGTTATTGTTATTTCTTTTTATTTTTGTTGTTAGATGGTAATTCAAACATTATATCAAGCATAGTATGTTCTATGATTGCTCTTAAACCTCTTGCTCCCATCTTTCTTTTTAAAAGCTCTTCTTGCAATTTCTGTAAGAGCTTCTTCTGTAAATTCTAATTTTGCTCCTTCTAATCTGCATAATTTTTTTGATATTGCTTTACTATTGCATTTTTGGCTTTGTTAAAATGTTTATTAGAGTTTGTTCATCTAAGTTATCAAGAGTAGTTATTACAGGTAATCTTCCTACTAATTCAGGAATAATTCCTTGTTTAACTAAATCTTCAGGTAGAACTTTTTTGAAAAATTCTCCTTCTGCTCCTGCCATTTCTTGTTTTTGAACTTCTGCTCCAAAACCTATAACCTTTTTATTAGTTCTTGATTTTTATAACTTTTTCAAGTCCTTCAAAAGCTCCTCCAACTATGAAAAGAATGTTTTTAGTGTCTATTTCTATCAACTCTTGGTTAGGGTGCTTTCTTCCACCTTCAGGCGGAACTTGAGATTTTGTTCCTTCAATTATTTTAAGTAAGGCTTGTTGTACTCCTTCTCCAGAAACATCTCTCGTTATAGATACGTTTTCAGATTTTCTTGCTATCTTATCAAACTCATCTATATAGATTATTCCTCTTTCTGCATTCGGTATATCATAGTTACAAGCTTGTATAAGTCTTACTAAAACGTTTTCAACGTCATCTCCAACATATCCTGCTTCTGTTAAAGTTGTTGCATCTGCTATTGCAAATGGTACATTTAAAAATTCTTGCAAGAGTTTGAGCAAGTAAAGTTTTTCCAGAACCTGTAGAGTCCTATTAGAAGTACATTAGACTTTTGTAGTTCTACTCCATCTTCATCTTGACCACCATTTTAAAAATTCTCTTATAGTGGTTGTAAACGGCAACAGATAAAAACTTTTTTTAGCTTCATCTTGACCAACTACATATTCATCTAATTTTTGCTTTTTATTTCAATAGGTTTCAATAGTTCTATCTTATCTTTATGCCCTTTTGTTGAAGACTTTCCATCTTTCAACATATCATATTCTCTTGCTAAAGAATACATATCTTCTCTTAATAAATTATGGCAACTTTCAACACAATTATCACAGATAAAAACATCTCCTGGTCGCTGAAATAATTGTGCAACTTCTCTTTCTGTTCTTCCACAGAATGAGCATTTATCTAATTTCTTTGACATTTTTTTATCACCTATCTTTTTAAATACACTATCAATTAAACCATATCTTACAGCTTCTTCTGAACTTAGATAATTATCTCTTTCAGTATCATTTAATATTTGTTCTTTTGTCTTTCCTGTATTTCTAGCTAATAATTCTGCTAATCTATCTTTTATTTTTTTAAAAAGTTCATTAGCATGAATTGAAATATCAGTAGCTTGACCTTTTAATCCACCAGATATAAGTGGTTGATGTATCATTATTCTTGAATTTTTCTAAGGCAAATCTTTTCCCTTTAGCACCTGAAGACAGTAAAAATGCTCCCATACTTGCTGCCTGTCCCACACAAACAGTTTGAACATCAGGCTTTTATATAGTTCATAGTATCATAGATTGCCATTCCATCAGTTACACTTCCACCTGGGCTATTGATATACATTATTATATCTTTTTCAGGATCTTCTGATTCAAGGTACAATAATTGTGCTATTATTGAGTTTGCAACATTTTCATCTATTGCAGTCCCCACAAATATTATTCTATCTTTTTAAAAAGTCTTGAGTATATATCATAAGCTCTTTCTGATTTTCCATTATTATCTATTACTGTTGGATTATACATTTTAATACCTCCCTCATTACAACATTTCATACAATTACATTCCAGATTTTAATTCTGATTAATAACGAACTATTTTTTTATATTTTTAAGTACTAAAAACACTTAAAAATAACTAAGTATCTTAAGTGCTTTAATACTTATCCGAAATTTTCATTTCGGATAAATATTTTAATTAATTATTTTGCGTTTTTTTAACAACTTCATCTATAGCTTTTTCATAACAATATCATATTTTACAGAAGCTTTAAAGTTGTCTAAATTATTATTTTTCTTTAATTCTCCTTCTAATGTAGGAACGTCCATTCCATACATTTTTAGCTATTTCTTCCATTCTTCCATTTTAATTCTTCTTCAGAAGCTTCAAACTTATTTTCTCTAGCTATTTTTATCTAGGATTAAATCTACTTTTTACTTTCTTTTCAGCTGCAGGAGCTAATTGAGCTGCGAATGTATCAATATTTCCTCCCATCATTTTTTTAAGTAGTCATCCATTTTGAATCCTTGCATAGATAATTGATATTCTAATTCTTTTTAATCTATTTTTGGATTTCAGCTTGAACCATAGAAACTGGAACATCTATAGTAGTTGTTTCCATTAATTTATCTAAAAGACTCCAATATATTCATTTTCTATTCTATCGTTTTCTCTTTTTGATTGTTTCTTCTTTAGTTTTATTTTTTTTAAATCTTCAAGAGATTCATACCCTAATTCTTTTTGCAAATTCATCATTTAATTCAGGTTCTTTTTAATTGTTTTTATAGCATTAATTTTTTACTTTGAATTGAGCTGGTTTTCCTGCTAATTCTTGAGCATGATATTCTTCAGGGAATTTAACAGTGATTTCTCCTTCTTGCCCTTTAGTATATCCCACTAATTGTTCTTCAAAGTTATCTATAAAGCTTTTTGCTTCCTAATTTTAATAGGTGAGATTCAGCTTTTTCCTCCTGGGAATGGAACTCCATCCATGAATCCTTCAAATGCTAAATCTACTGTATCTTCTAATTGAGCTTTATATGAAGGATCTTCTACTTCTACAAGTTTAGAGTGATTTCTTTGCATCATTTCTAATTCAGTATTTAATAAATCATCTGTCATTTCAAAAGTTTTCTTTTCAGCTTCTAAACCTTTGTAGTTTCCTAATGTAAATTCAGGATAAACATCTATATCAAATGTTAAATCTAAATCGTCTTTTAAAGCTATTTCTTTTAATCTTACATAGCTAACTGGTTCTAATTTTTTTCTTTTTCAACTATTTCTGGGAAATAAGCGTTTATAGCATCATTTGCAACATCGCTTTCTATATGGTCTTTGTAGTTAGCCATAAGAGCTTCTTTTGGTGCATGTCCTTTTCTGAACCCTGCTACTTCTGCATGTTCCCCTACATGTTTAAGCACTTTATCTACTAAAGGGCTCACTTCTGCAGCATCTAGGTGTAATTTCACTTCAACTGCTGATTTTTCTAGTTTTTTTACTTCGTATTTCATTTTTTCCTCCTAAAAAGTTATTTATTTTTCTTTAATACTTTTCAATATAATTTGTGTAACTTCCTCATTGTTTAAAATGATTTTCTCAGGATAGTATACTATATTATATGTCTTATTAATATAGTCTTCTTTAATTTCATCAGCTAATTCAAAAGCCAACAGCATTATAGCTTACATTGTCCTTGTATATAATACCATTAAAATGTCTAAAGTCTACCCCAAATCTTTTTTTATATTATCTAGTTTTTAAATCACTATCAAAGAATAAAGGATGTGGATTGCTAGAACCAAAAGGTCCCATTTTTTTCCATAAAATCAAAAGCTTTTTCCCCTAAGTCTTTTCACAGATAATTCAAAAATCGAAAACTCTTTTCATAATCTTTTTTTAGCCTTATTGTCTTCTTCTTTTTAACCTAGGTATAGTTCTTATGAAAATATTCTCTAAGCTCATTTAATTTTTTTCTTTGTGTACAACAAAAACCTGCTGCTAAATCATGTCCACCATATCTTTCTAGAAGATGTTTTACATTCGATAAAAGATTGAATATACTTATATTTCCAACACTTCTACAAAGAAGCCTTTCCATAATCTCCATCTATGGCAACCAATATAACTGGTACATTGAACTTTATAGTCAATCTTGATGATACCACCCCAATAACTCCTGGGTGCCATTTAGCTGATGAAAGAAAAAAATAACTGAAAGTTTATCAAGTGGTAACTTTAAGTTCTTAATCTTTCTCATTGCATCATCATAGATATGTTTTTTTCCAAAAGTTCTTCTTTGTCTATTTTGTTCCTTCATCTCTTCGATTATATTATAAAGATCAAATTCATCTTCCTTCAAAAAGAAGTCTGCTCCCATTCTTGAGATTCCAACTCTTCCTAAAGAATTTATCAAAGGTGAAATGTAATAACTAACATCTGTTGTAGTTAAAGTTTTTTTATTTAATCTTAAGTAATTAAGCAAATAAGAAAGTCCTTTCACCTTAGTATTCTTTATAATCTTCAGACCTTTTTATAATCAGTCTATTCTCATCTATCATAGGCACAACATCTGCTATAGTTCCTATCATAACTATATCCAAATATTTATAGATAATTCCCATGTCTAAGCCTAAACTCATACACAGCCCTTGTGCAATTTAAATGCTACTCCCGCCCCAGAAAGATATTGAAATTTATAGGTTTTTACTCAATTTTTGGATTTTAAATACAATATCTCATCGTCAAACTTTTTCTTTCACTGTTTTATGATGATCTGTGACTATCACTTCCATACCTAGACTTTTTAGCATATCTTACATCTTCTATTGTATTGTACCCTGTATCTACTGTTATAACTAACTTTCCTTGTCTTTTATGGAAGTAGTCTATACTCTTTTTTTAGATACCCCATAGTCTGTTTCATTTCTACTAGGAATATAATAGTTTGTGTCTATGCCTATCTCATTAAAAAAAATCTAGTTAAAAAGCTGTTCCACTTATACCATCTACATCATAATCTCCATAGATAAATATTTTTTTCTTTATTTTTCTCTTGCTAAGATTATTCTGTTTACTATTTTTTTCCATATTTTCAAAAATCAAAAGGATTTTTGAAGTCCTTGTATTCAGGATTCATAAATTTTTTTCTATTTGATGTTGACTTTCTTGCCCTCTCTTCTCTAAGAGATCCTTGATTAACTCTTCTGTACTTTTTCTCATCTAGCATACTACCACTAAGCTTTCAAGTCATTTTAAAAAGTTTAGTGATTTTCATAACATTTTCCATTGAGTTATCAAGTTTCACTCTTATTTCAGGTGTAAATCTTATGTCTACTTCTTCTGCAACTCTCTTTCTTAGAAAACCTTTTATTTCATTTAAGGCTTCTAAAAATTTCTTCATGATCATATTGTTTTTCTTCATTATTTTAAAGGTGGTAAAAATACTAAAATATGTATCAGCAAACTTTAAATCTTCTGTAACATTCACTTCTGTAACTGAGACTAAACCTTTTTATCTTAGGATTCTTCACTTCTTCAAGAAGAACTTTAGAGATTACTCTCATTATTTCTTTTCCTATTCCTTCAAGTCTTTGTTTCTTCATCTAAATCACCTCTCTATTTGATGTTGACTTTCTTGCCCTCTCTTCTCTAAGAGATCCTTGATTAACTCTTCTGTACTTTTTCTCATCTAGCATACTACCACTAAGCTTTCAAGTCATTTAAAAAGTTTAGTGATTTTCGTAACATTTTTCCATTGAGTTATCAAGTTTCACTCTTATTTCAGGTGTAAATCTTATGTCTACTTCTTCTGCAACTCTCTTTCTTAGAAAACCTTTTTATTTCATTTTAAAGGCTTCTAAAAATTTCTTCATGATCATATTGTTTTTCTTCATTATTTAAAAGGTGGTAAAAATACTAAAATATGTATCAGCAAACTTTAAATCTTCTGTAACATTCACTTCTGTAACTGAGACTAAACCTTTTATCTTAGGATTCTTCACTTCTTCAAGAAGAACTTTAGAGATTACTCTCATTATTTCTTTTCCTATTCCTTCAAGTCTTTGTTTCTTCATCTAAATCACCTCTCTTATTTCAGTGTTCTCTTTATTTCTACCATTTCAAATGCTTCAACTACATCTCCCTCTTTAATATCGTTGAAGTTTTCTACTCCAAGTCCACATTCTTGACCTGCAACAACTTCTTTAGCATCATCTTTGAATCTCTTTAATGAAGCTAATTTCCCTTCATATATAACTACGTTATCTCTAAGTATTCTGATGTTTGAATCATTTTTAACTTTTCCATCTATAACGACACAACCAGCAACATTTCCGACTTTAGAAACTTTAAATACCTTTTTAATTTCTATTCTTCCTTGGTATTCTTCTTTAAATTCTGGATCTAACATTCCTGCAAGTGCCTTTTTCTATATCTTCTATAATATGGTAAATTATACCAGAGTTCTAATTTCTACCTTATTAGTTTCAGCTTCTTTTAAAGCTTTAGTTGTAGGTCTTACATTAAATCCTATTATGATTGCTCCTGCTGCTTCTGCAAGTTTTATATCACTTTCAGTTATAGCTCCAGAAGCTGCTTGGATAATATTTACTGCAACTTCATCATTAGATAATTTTTAATAATGAATCTCTTAAAAGCATCAACAGAACCTTTAGAATCTGCTCTTAAAGATAAGATTTAATTCTTTTAAATCTTCATGTTTTAATTGGTCAGATAAAGCTTTCTAGAGATATAGTTTTTCTTAGTAGTTTCTTGAATTTTTCTTTCTTTTCTAACTTCTTCAACTATTCTCTTAGCATGTTGTTCATTTTGAATAACATACATAGTATCTCCAGCATCTGGTACATTATTAAATCCGATAACTTCCACAGGTTGTGATACTATTGCTGTGTTTACTCTTTCTCCCTTGTCGTTTAAAAAGGGCTTTTACCTTACCTTGAACTTCACCAGCAACTATAACGTCACCAATTTTTAATGTTCCTTCTTGTACAAGTATATCTGCTATTGGTCCTATCTTAGGATCTAGTCTTGATTCTAAAACTACCCCTTTAGCTCTCTTTTTAACATTTCCTTTTAATTCAAGGATTTCTGATGTTATAAGGATAGTGTCTAAAAAGACCATCAAGGTTGATTTTTTTCTTTGCAGAAACTTCAACAAACTCAACATCTCCACCCCATTCAACAGAAACTATTCCATGTTCCATAAGTTCTTGTTTAACTTTCATAGGGTTTGCTTCAGGTTTATCTATTTTGTTTACTGCAACAATTATAGGTACTTTTTGCTACCTTAGCATGTGATATTGCTTCAACTGTTTGAGGCATTACACCATCATCTGCTGCAACAACTAATATAGCTATGTCTGTTACTTGTGCTCCTCTTGCTCTCATATCTGTGAAAGCTTCGTGTCCAGGAGTATCTATGAAAGTTATTCTTTTTCCATCTTTTACAACTTGGTAAGCTCCGATTTTTTGAGTTATTCCTCCAGCTTCTCCTTCTACAACATTTGTAGTTCTGATAGCATCAAGAAGGGAAGTTTTACCATGGTCAACGTGTCCCATTATTGTTATAACAGGTGGTCTTTCTTTTAAATCTGCTTCTCTGTCTTCTATTTCTAAGGCAAATTTTTCCCCGAAATCTAATTCTACTTCTTGTTCTTCTTCAACTAGAGCATCATATTCTCCAGCTAATTCTTCTGCCATTTCTAAAGTGATAGGGCTATTTATAGTAAGCATTTGTCCTTTTTAAAAAAATAACTTTTTTTAATGATTTCTCCACTATTTACCCCTAATTTTTTTCAGCAAAAATCACCAAGTGTTAATTCCCTCTAAACTTAATGATTTTTTTATTCCATCTTCTTCAACTACATCTGGAGTTGCTTCAACAGATCTTTAATACAAAGTCTGTTCTTCTACCTTTTTTTCTTTTTTTACTCTTATTTTTTTATGGCTATTTCCATCCTCATCAAAAAGTAATATTATTATTTTTCTTTGTTTTTTTTGTTGAATTTTTAGGCTTTTTTTATTATTCTTTTGCCCTTCTTCAACTTCATCTTCGTCTATTATTTTTTTCTAATTGGTTTTTTTCTTCTTTTTTTCTCTTTATACATCTTTACTGGTTCCACTGTTTCTACTTTTAACATATTCATTTTTTTGCAAAATAATCATCAATTTTTAACTTGATCTTCATCTAAATTAGATAGGTGAGATGTTACGCTTACGCCTATGTCTTTTTTTAGTATTTCTAAGAATTCTTTATTCTTAAGCTCGTATTTTTTTAGCTAATTCATGAACTCTAACTTTCATTTTATCACCCTCCTTAATCTTCTATCAATCCTCTTGCCATCTTCTTATCTTTTTATTCCAATGACAGTTATTTCTTCTTTATTAAATATTTTTCCTAATTCTTCCATAGTTCCTGCTGTAACATATGGTATTTTTTTAACTCATTTATTCTTCTCAATATCTTTTCCTCATTCTTTTTTAGAAATATCCTGTGCTAGAACTATGAAAGTGTACATGCTCAATATTTTCAAAAAAAGTAAGTTTATTCAAAAACCAATTCTCCTGAATTTTTTTCATTGAATTTAAGATATTTAAATAATTTTTTTATTAGCTTTATTTATAATGCTCAGCATAGCCATTAAATCTTGGCTATCTAACTTTACTTTATTATGTTTAGCCAGTCTTCCTAAACAAGTTAAAGACTTGCAAACATATACTGCTCTTGTTTGTTTCTTTTGTTCCTTATCGAACTCATAGAATCCTTCTTTGACTTTTGCCAATCTAAATAATTTTGATTTATCTTTCTTAGCTCTACAAAGTACACAAGTTCTTTCTGGAATATGAGTATTACTCATCTTCTTCTTCCTTTTCTAGAACTTTGATATCAACTCTTGTTCCTGTCAATCTAGCAGCAAGTCTTGCATTTTGTCCATTCTTTCCTATAGCTAATGATAGTTGAGATGGTTCTACTAGAACTTTTGCTGTTCCATCTTCTAAGATTTCAACACTTGAAACAACTGCTGGACTAAGTACAGCTGAAACAAATTGTTCCATTGATTCTTTCCATTCAACTATGTCTATTCTTTCACCATTTAATTCATCAACTATATTTTTTATTCTTGTACCCTTTTGTCCTATACAAGCTCCTACAGTATCGATATTTGGTACTTCAGAATATACTGCAACCTTAGCTCTTGATCCTGCTTCTCTAGCTACAGATTTTTATTTCTATAATACCTGCTGATATTTCAGGTATTTCGATTTCAAACAATTTCTTTAAAAAGCCCTTCGTTCTTTCTTGAGATTAATATTTTAGGGAATTTATTTGTCTTTTTCAACATTGTATACAAATACTTTTATTCTTTCCCCTACTCTATAGATATCAGAATAAGATTGTTCTGCTGGAGGTAGTATCAATTCTATTCCATCAATTTCAATAAAAAAATATTCTTTTTTTATTGTCAATTCTTCTGATTATACCAGTTACTATGTCATTTTCTCTTTCTTTGAACTTTTTCATAGATATGTTCTCTCTCAGCTTCTCTAACCTTTTGGATAACTATTTGTTTTCCATTTTGGACAGCATTTCTTCTAAAATTATCACAGCTTACTTCAAATTTTAGAACATCTCCAATTTTTGCTCTTTTCTTGATTTCTTTAGCGTCTTCTAGTGAAATTTCTTCATTTTGGATCTAAAAGGTCATCAGCATCAACAACAGTTTTTGCTAGCTAGAACTTTTATTTCTCCACTCTCTCTATCCACTATAACTTCCACATTTTCATCTTCACCATAATTTTTTTTGTATGCTGCTAAAAGTGCTAACTCTATAGCTTCCAGCACACTTTCTTTGCTAATTCCTTTTTCTTTTTCAAGCTCATCCAATGCTTCTAAGAAAATTTTAGAATCCTTAGCCTTCATAGTTATTCTCGACCTCCATTATTATTTTAAAAAATCATTAAATTCAAATAAAATATTAGCTTTTCTTATTTCTTTAAATTCTATTTCTACTTCTTTTTTTATCTATTAAAAAAATACTATATTATCGCCTTTTACTTCCTTAATAACTGCTTTAAATTGTTTTTTTATCATTTAATTTATGCTTTAAATGTAAAGTTATTTTTTTCTCCAGTAAATCTAATATAATCTTCTAATTTCTTTAATGCTCTTTCTAGACCAGGTGAAGATACTTCAAGGAAAAAAATTTATGTTCTATTAGCTCTTCAACTTTGTCTTCTATCTTAGAACTTAGTTTGCTACAATCCTCTATGCTCAAGTCACCATTTAAATTTTTCAATGAAAACTCTAACATACCAGTAACCTCCATCTTGTAAGTACTCAACATCTACAAGAGATAAGTTCATTTCTTCTACAAAAGGATTAACAATTTTGGTAATTTTTTTCTATAATTTGGCTATTATCTTCCATCATAACTTCTGCTACTAAAAAATGTATTAAAAATATATTTAATACATTAGAATATTACTACTTCAACGAGTATATTTTTCAATACTTTGTATCTACTCATAGTTCCTTGTACTCTCCATAGTCGTAAATTCCCGACTAGCCATCGGTACATATAGATATTTTAATTTGCTATTTGTAGCTTTCTCCTTTTCTTTTATTTTTAAAAATATCTATGCTATTACTTTATATATTTTTGCTTTTTCAAGATTTATACTTGCATTGTAATCTCTATCTATTTCTAAACCACAATTAGAACACTTATAAATCCTATCATTAAGTTTTAAATCTTTTTTTAATTTCTCCACAACAAGAACAAGTTTTACTACTTGGATAGAATGTATCTACTAACCTTAACTCAATTTTTTTCTTTCCTTACATTTATTTATAAGTTTAGTTCTTATCGCATAGAAATTCTGTTCTTGTATAGCTTTTGAAAGATGTTTATTCTTCATCATATTAGATACTTTTAAATCTTCAATAGTAATGTATTTTTAACTTGGCTCTTGTTATTTCATCTACTATTTTATTATTATAATCATCTCTAATACAATTTAGTCTATAAAAATAATTTTTGTACTTTCAACTTTTTCTCATTAAAAATTCTTACATTCTTTTTAATTTTTATCTTTTTTTAGATTTAGAATATTCTACACTTCTTGACATCTTTCTTTGTTCTCTCTTAAGTTTCTTTTTCAACTTTTTAACTTTTTTTAGTTTTTATTTATATTTTTTTAAATACCTTACCATTAGAACATATAGCTGTATCTTTTTATACCTAAATCTACTCCTAATCCTTTACTACTTGTATTACTTGCTTTTTACAGTATCTTCAACTTCCATAATAAGTGATAGAAAAATATCTATCAGCTATTTTTAGTTATAGTACCACTTTTAATAATCGCATTTTTAGGGTATATATCCATATTCTTTTTACTCTTACAAATTTTTAAGGTAGGTATCTTTATTTTATGTCTATAAAACTCAAAAATCAGTTTTATTATTCTTAACAAAAATATGCTCCCAACTCATTCTTACATTTTTTTCTTAAAAAAACAGGAAAAAGCACTTAAACCTTTAAAAAATTTTTAAAAGCCTTTTCTCCATAAATCATAGCTTGTTTGACTGATTTAGAAGATACATCTTTCATCCATTTTTTATCAGGATTATTAGGTAGATAGACATTGTTAATATATTTAGAAAAAAATCATTAGCACTTACAAATTTATTACCTAGTTCATATTGTTCTTTATTGTATTTAATATACTCATTATATATAAATCTTTCTGTTCCAATGGTTTTGACAAACTTGTATCTTCTGTGCTACTGTTAGTTTTAATTCTATCTTTAGTGCTTTATACATCTTTATCTTCCTTTATTTGCTTTTTTTGTATTTTCTAAGCCCATAAATCCGACAAGAAAAATATATGTATATTGGTTTATATATCTTTTTCATATAAATATATTAACATATATCTAAATATTTACAATATGTTTTTATCAAGTGTTTTTCCCTTTTCTACAAAAATAAGGGTGGTCTTTCTCCACTCCTTAGTAGCTCTTACTTGTTAACTTATTATATCATATTTATTCTTATAAAAGCAATTTTTATTTTACAATAATATCACTATTTTTTTGTTTGTAAATAAGAGTTCCTATATATGCAGTTAAAGGAACAGAAATTAATATTCCTATACTTCCACAAACAGATCTCATAATCTCCACTGCTATATCTTGGAAATTTAAAAGTCTAATAATTGGATATTCTCCCTGCTTGTGCGTACACAAGAAGTAAAGTAAATACTGAGCTTGCAATATAGGCTAAGATTAAAGTATTAATCATAGTTCCTATTATATCTGTACCTATATTTATAACAGACTTAAACATGGCTTTTTGTGACATATTTGGATCTGTTTCATGCAATTCATTTATAGATGAAGCTATAGATACAGCCACGTCCATTACAGCTCCCAAACTTCCTATTATTACTCCTGCTGGTATTATTTCTTTTTAGATTTATATTCTTTAAAAATACTTGCTGAGGCTAAAAGCTCAGGGTCTAGATAACCATTAAGACGCATCCTATATGTGAATATATATGAAAGTATTCCTGCTACTACGACTCCTCCTATAACTCCAAGAAGAGACACAAAAAACTTTTTATTCATACCCACAGTGTAATATATCGTCACTAAAGATGAGAATATAGCAGTTATAACAGCAAAAAGTATAGGACTATATCCATTGAAATACAGCTGGTATAAATATTTTTACAATAAAAGCCACAGTTACTATTAAGGCAAAAAGTGCTTTTAACCCATTTTTCCTTGCAATCACAAGAACAAGTGCTACAAAAATTATTCCCATAATATAGATTTCCATTCTCTTATCTACATCAGAGATATAGTACTGCATTTGCATTTCATCATTTCCATAGTCATCAAAAGTTTTGAAAACTACAACTCTATCTCCAACCTTAACATCTATATTATATTCTTTGGCTGTATATATAGGGAAGTCTATTTCTACAACTTCACCCTTATCTACACCTTCTAAAAGTTTTACATTAAACTTTTGTAATTTTTGCTACACCCTCTTCATCTGATTTCTCTTCAGATACAAGTTCTATAATTTTTTTCCAGATAAATACTCTTCCTTAGTACCTTCTGCAAAGATTAAAAACTGAACTCAATAAAAAAATATTATAAGTACAAAAAAACTTCTTCATAAATTTCACCCTCTTATAATATAAAAAAACAGTTCATTGCTAGCTAAATTTCTTAACGATAAAAAAATCAAGAATTCGCTGTAATTTCGGCAAAACTTGCTGACAAGTCAGCTTCAAACACGCCGACAATTACTCGGCTCATTCTATTTGATTTTTTTATCTAAAAATTTAGATGCAAGTTCACTTGTTTTTTTATATTTTTGACTCATTAATTAAATGATATAAAAAAATAGAGGGATAAATTTCTTATCCCCTTATTAATAGTACTATTTTTCTGATACCTAATTTAGCTATTAAAGCTCTGTATCCTTCAAGATCTTTCTTAGTTAGGTAAGCAAGTAATCTTTTTCTTTGCCCAACCATTTTAAGTAATCCTAATCTTGAGTGAAAATCTTTCTTGTGCACTCTTAAGTGTTCTGTTAAGTGATTAATTTTTTTCAGTAAGTAGAGCTATTTGAACCTCAGTAGATCCAGTATCTGCTTCTGATTTTTCCAAATTCTTTAATAATTTCTGCCTTTGTTCTCATTTCATTCCTCCTAATATTTAATATCTAAGCTAAGTAATACATAGGCTAGTTGTAAAAACCGAGCTTAAATTACTTGATTATTCTAACAAAAAAATATTTAAATATGTCAATATTTTAAATATGTTCGTTTTCTCATTATGGCTTCAAATTCATCTCCCATAATAGTTTCTTTTTTTCAAGTAGTATTCTTGTAACTTCTTCCAATTTATCTCTATTTTCATTCAAAATACTTAATGCTTTTTTTGGTATCTTTCATTGATTATACTTCTAATTTCATCATCAATTTCTTTTACCTGTTTCTTCAGAATAATATTTTACTTTGGAACATATCTCCTTCTCTTGTTCCATCTAGTAAAAATAGGTCCAAATTTTCTCACTCATACCTAATTTTGTTACCATTTGTTGAGCCATTCCTGTTGCAACTTGTATATCATTGCTTGCTCCAGAAGTTATATTATCCTTACCAAAAATAATTTCTTCAGCGGCTCTTCCTCCAAAGAATATAGCAATTTCATCCATAAAATACTTTTCTTAGAGTATACTAATTTTTGTTCTGCTGGAAGTGATAATGTATATCCTCCTGCTTGTCCTCTTGGAATCATAGTTATTTTGTGAACTTTATCTTCTCCACCTACATACAAAGTTTACAATAGCATGTCCTGACTTCATGATAAGCTACTATTTTTTTTATCTGTATCTGAAACAACTTTTGATCTTTTTTTCAGGTCCCATTTTGAACTTTTTCAGATGCTTCTTCTAAGTCAGCCATAGTTATTTCAGTTCTTCCTGCTCTTGCTGCTAAGATAGCTCCTTCATTTAGTATATTAGCCAAGTCAGCTCCAGCCATTCCAGCTGTTTTTCTTAGCAATAATTTTAAAAGTCTACATCTGGAGCAAACTTTTTATTTTTGGCATGGACTTTTAATATTTCTTCTCTACCCTTTATATCAGGCATATCAACAACAACCTGTCTATCAAATCTTCCAGGTCTTTTTAAAGCCTTATCTAGTACATCAGCTCTGTTTGTTGCTGCTAAAACTATTATAGTTTCATCAGTACCAAACCCGTCCATTTCAACAAGAAGTTGGTTTAAAGTTTGTTCTCTTTCATCATTTCCTCCACCTTGTCCTGTACCTCTTTTTCTACCAACAGCATCTATTTCATCTATAAATACTATACAAGGGGCATTTTTTCTCGCTTTATTAAATAAATCTCTAACTCTTGAAGCTCCAACTCCAACGAACATTTCTACGAACTCAGATCCTGACATACTAAAGAAAGGAACTTTAGCTTCTCCAGCTACTGCCTTTGCAAGTAAAGTTTTACCTGTTCCTGGTTCTCCTAAAAGAAGAACTCCTTTAGGAATTTTTGCTCCAATTTTCTTAAATTTTTCAGGTTCTTTTAAAAAATCAACAACTTCTTTTAATTCTTGTTTTGCTTCATCAATACCTGCAACATCAGCAAAAGTTACATCAGAAATATCTTCTCCATTTTCTTTTGCCTTAGATTTACCCATATTGAATATTTGTGGTCCTCCACCACCACTACCTTTACCCATTCTATTCATCATGAATACTAGTAGTCCTATCATTATTACATAAGGTAATAGCGAAAGAACTATACTAAGAAATAATGATGGTTGAGGTGGCTCTGTAGATTGTATAAGAGCGCCCATTTTTCTTTGATAACAGCCACTAAGTTACTATCTTCACCTAGTCTATTTGTTATAAGTCTAGCTTTAAGTCCTTGAACTCCAGTTTTTACTATCAAAACCCTAATTTTTGATTTTTAGACTATTTGACTTATTATCAAGATATTTTGTTTCATTTGCCTTGTAACCATAGACATAGCCATCTTTTTCTTCAACTACACCTATCTTTTTACTTTCAATATTTTTTTATAAAAATCTGAATAAGATATATCAACATAATCTTGAGTTTTGCTTTCTTCCATTATTTTTTTGGAGCAACAGCAAAAGAGTTATAATAAAGACTAACATTAATAAACCTTTTTAAATTAAAGTTTACTTTTACAGCCTTTCCAACTACTCTTTTTCTTTCTTCTTCTCTTTTTGTTGTTATTATATCTTTTTTTCTTCCTTTCTTTTTTCTTCTTGTTTATTTTTCTTTTTTATCTTCTTCTTTTTCAGAATTTTCTTCAGGTTTTTGGTTCTTCTTGTTTTGGCTCTTCTTCCTTTTTTTATCTTCCTTTTTATCTTCTTTCTTCTCTTCTTCTTGCTTTTACTTCTTCATTTATTTTATTTTCTTGATTTTTCAGGAATTTGTGAGTCATTTTTTTAAATCTTCATCTTCAAACTGATTATCTTTCATTCATTACCTCCTCCACTGTGATTAAAAACTTGTCTAAGTTCACTTGTATTTTTTTGTTTTTCTTTAGGAATATATGCTTTTTTATCCCATATATCCAAAATATATTATTCTTATACAGAAATATAGGAATTCTATCCCTTACATCTCTAGGAACTTTCTGATTAATAAAAACTTCTTTTAGCTTTTTAGAATGATTCTCATCTAAAAAGAATTCTATCTCCTTCCTTTCTATACCTAATCTCTATTATATCATTATTCATAGCATATAGTAAGTACTGATTTTTTTATACTTTGTTTTTCTCTTTATTTTCAACGAATTCTACCTTTATTTTATACTTATCGAAAATAAGTTTCACTTGGAATTTTTTTAATTGAAGAGTCTCATTTAGATAAGAAAAAGGTTTCTTCTTCCTTTTTTTCTATATATAAATGATGATATTCTTTTACAATTCTAAAAATTTAAGTCCAAATCTATTTTTTTGTACCATCACTTTTTATTAGACTGTTTATCTCGTCTATTTTGTTTCTATTTATTTTTTTATATTTTTATTCAAAAAAATGAACTAGCAAATTTTTTTCTTTCAAAAAGAGATAAAGTCTTTATTTTTTTCTAAAGTTAATCTATTTTTTTCATCTACATATTCATCTAAATCTAAAAAAATTTTTTTTATTATTTTCTCTTATTTCTTCAATTAAAGAAAAAAAGTTTATCTTTAAATTTGATGTTATATCTTTTTTTCAATAAAAGGAATTAAATCCAACCTTATACTATTTCTAGTAAATTCATTTTTCAAAGTTCGTCTTGTCTATTTTATATTGAATTTCATTTTTTTATTCAAGTATTCAAGTATATCTTTTTTTATATTTCTGAAATAGGTCTTATAATATTGTTATACTTTAACTTAATCCCCTCTAAGCCTTGTAAAGATGTTCCTCTTACTAATCTAAATAGAAAAGTCTCTATTTGGTCATCTTTATTGTGAGCTGTTGCTATCTTATTAGCTCCAACTTTGTTATATACTTTCAGAAAAAAATTATATCTTTCTTCTCTACCAACCTCTTCAAGAGTTTTTCCCTGTTTTTCTTAGCAATTTCTTTGACTGGAATTCTTTTTTTACAAAAAAATTTCTAAGTTGTTTCTCTTAGCATAGTCATAAGAAAAAAATTTTCATCTGCATCAGCATCTTCCCCTCTTAAAAGATGATTTATATGCACTAGATAGATTTTTAAACTTAAAAAAATCTTGTAATTTCTTTAACATTTCCACTAAAAAAACAGAGTCAGGTCCTCCTGAAAAAAACCTACTACTATAGTATCGTTATTTTCAATTAGATTATATTTTTTTCATTAAGTTTTAATATTTCTCTAAATAATTCCATAGCCCCTCTTTCATCCTATTGATTTTTCAAAAATAATTAAATTACATTATAATTTAATTATCATAAAATTTTCTTTAAGTAAATTATTATATCTTTTTAACAAGATTACTGCGACGTCCTATAATGTTGAGAGAGCCTTTGTGAGCTCTGGAAACATTATAGGCTAACAGTAATCGTTATAAATATAGCTAAAAATCTTTTTCTCAAAGAAAATTTTTTTGGAAATTTAGCTAGCAATGAACTGTTTTTTTACTAATATATCAAATATATAAGTTATTTATTATTTTTTTGAAAAATCTAAGTGTTCTTTATAAGTTTTTACTAAAGAAGTGTGCTCCCTCCACCTTTTGTAACAAAGAATAAAAAAATTCTGTATCAGCTGGATTATAAGCTGCATCTACTGAGCTTACAGTTGGGTTACAGATAGGTCCAGGTGGTAAGCCTTTATTTCTATATGTGTTATATGGAGATTGCACTTCTAAATCTTTATAATATATTCTTTTCTTTTTCATAATTAAATACAAAGTTTACAGTTGAGTCTGCTGATAAAGTCATATTTCTTTTAGCTATTCTATTATAGAAAAACTGAAGCCATTAAAGGTTTTTCACTATCTAAGGCTGCTTCTCTTTTCAAGTATAGATGCCATTATCAATTTTTTTGATAAAAATTCTTCTTTATTAGTATATTTTTTTCCACAGGGAATCTCTTTAAAAAATTCCTTTAAAAAAATATTCAGTACTGCTTTTTCATCATAAGATTCCGGTATAAAATATGTTTCAGGATATAAATATCCTTCAAAAATTTCCATCAGGAGTTGGATAAGGGAAGTCTATTTCTTTAAATGCCTTCATATAGTTTTCTCTAGTTCCCTTTCCATTAGCAACTAATTTATCTATAACATTTTTTTACTGTACTTCCTTCTATAATAGTAAATTTAAATACCTTAGATTTACCACTTTCAAGCATAGATATAAGTTCTACTATATTGTATTTTCCTCTTAATTCATAGCTTCCTGCCTTTATATTTCTACCACTGTTTCTAAACTTTAGATATAGTTTAAAAAAAGGATTGTTAGAAACAGGTAAAGCTGATAAAAGATTCTTTTAGATGGGCTTTATCCTTATCTATTTCTAAAAACTAAATTATATTTATCTTTTTTTGCTAAGTTGGTAAGCAGTTGTTCCTGCTAAAATTATAATTACTATTGATACTATAGCTAGTAATTTTTTTCATTTAAGCCTCCTACTTCTTAGAGTTTTTTTCTTTTTAATTCAGTTTCTTCATCTAAATTATTAGCATCATAATTAGTCATATTTTTCATAACTATATGATTGATTTATATTTGATATATATAAATCTCTATTATTAATATCATCTGTTAGATTATCTCCCAGTAAAATTCTTAGCTCTAAAGAGTTTATAACACTTCTTTCTCATTGCTGACAGATAATCTTCTTTATCTATCTTTTTCCAATCTACACATTTTCCCAAGTCTTTTTAATTAACAAGAAATCAAGCCATATTCTAGTGGCTCTGCCATTTCCCTTCATAGAAAGGGGTGCATCATATTCATCTCAACATATTTTTTTCAATTATATCTTCAAATGTATCTTCTTTCATATTAGATACAGTTCTTAGATTATCCTCTAAATACATAGCCTTACAGAATAAGGTATCTCCCTTTCTGATATCATGTTTTCTTACTAGACCTGCTGTTTCAAAGCAATCTTGAAAAAAAGATACTTATGGATAACTTGTAAACTCTTAAAAGTTCCTAAGTCAGCTTTTAATAAAATATCCTTTTCAAATAAATCTTTGGCTCTTTTTACTTAAATACTCTTCTTCCTTTTCATCTACCAATCTTTTTTTAAAAATTGTCTTATCTGTTTCAGTAAAATTGTATTTATTCATATCTCAATCCTTAAATTATTTCTTAGATTTTGCTTTTTCTATCAATGGTTTTTTTACCTTTTTCTAATTTCAGCAAAAGCTTCAATTATTATTTCAGCTTCTTTAAATGCAACTGAAACGAAAGAGAAAGGCATCATAAACTTCTGCATTTTTTTATATGTTTGTTTTACTTTTAGCTTTTTTTAACTATGAAATCAACTAATTTTTTTGGAGTCATTCCATCTTTTCTACCCATAGCAATGAAAAAGTCTTGTTTTACCTGTATCTTCCATCTTAACTGGAGATATTTCATTGTAATTACTTTCATCTAAAAACATCACTATATGTTAGTTTTTAATAAAGAGGCAACTATATTTTTCTGCTTCTTCCATATTTAATAAATCTTTAGCTAATTTTTTTAAATTTATCATAGTCATTATCTATTAAAATTTGCCCTATATCATCTATTATTCTAAACTTTTTAGCTTGAATAACATCTTTTACATCAGGTAAACTTTCTTTTTCTAATTTCTTTTTTTAACAGCCTTTTTGTATTTGTAAAAGTCTTCTATATTCTTGAGGAGTTATAAAAGTTATAGCAGTACCTTCTTTTTCCAGCACGACCTGTTCTTCCTATTCTATGAACATAGCTTTCAACTTCTTGAGGTACAGCATAGTTTATAACATGGCTTAGATCATTTATATCTATTCCTCTAGCAGCAACGTCAGTTGCAACAAGAATATTTATTTTCTTAGTTTTAAATCTTTTTAGAGTTACTTCTCTGTAGTTTTGTCCTATATCTCCATGTAGACCTTCAGCGTCATAACCTCTATCATTTAATCTTCCTACTATTTCATTTACATCTGTTTTAGTTCTACAGAAAAATTATTCCATAGAATTCCTTTGTTAAGTCTATTATTCTACATAGAGCTTCAAATTTATCTCTTTCATTAACTTCAAAAATATATTTGTTCTGTTAAGTCTGTTGTTAATTCTCTACTCTTTACTGCTAACACTTCATATTCTTTCATATGAGTTTTTGCAATTTTCATTATTTCTGGTGGCATAGTTGCAGAGAAAAAAATAACATTCTCTTATCATCATTTGTAAATGTTAAAGATCTTTTCGATATCTTCAATAAATCCCATATTAAGCATTTCATCTGCTTCATCTAAAACGAAATACTTTAATGAGTTTAGCTTTTAATAGCTTTTCTTTCAATTAAAGTCTATAACTCTTCCTGGAGTTCCAACAACAACATCTACTCCTGTTTTTATAAGTTTTTCTTTGTATATCTATAGATTGTCCACCATAGACAGGGATTACCTTCATTTTTTTACTTGTACTTAAACTATTCATTTCCTCAGCTACTTGTAAAGCTAATTCTCTTGTTGGAGTTAAAACTATTGCTTGTATATGATGATCTGAAGTTTCAAAGTTTTTCTATTATAGGTAAAGAAAAAAAGCAGCAGTTTTTACCTGTTCCAGTCTGTGCTTGTCCTATTATATCTTTATCATTTTTTTAAAAAGTGCTGGTATTGTTAATCTTTTGTATAGGTGTAGGAGATTCATATCCCTTTTTTTGATAATACCTTTAATACCTTTTCACCAAGCCCTAATTCCCTAAATTCTTTTAATTTTTTTCTAATTGTTCCATTATTCACTTCCTTTTTATTCATTCTTTTAATTATATCACATAATAGAGAAATAACATATATATTTTTGCTCAAAAACAAAAAGAGAGAAAACACTAGCTTTCTCTCTTGTTATGAGCTTGGCAAATCCATACTCTCCCAGGCCGCTTCCAGCCAAGTACCATCAGCGTATATGGGCTTAACTTCTAGGTTCGGAATGTAACTAGGTGTACCCCCATAGCTATACTCACCAAGCATATATATTGTATCACATAATCTTGTTATGCGCAAGTCTGAACACTTGAAACTATATAGTAAAAACAAACTTAGATTAAAAACTTCGATAATTAGTATTGGTCAGCTAAATGCATTGCTGCACTTACACCCTCCCAACCTATCAACCTCCTAGGCTCGAAGGTATCTTAAAGAATACTTATCTTGAAGTTAGTTTCCCGCTTAGATGCTTTTCAGCGGTTATCTATTCCAAACGTGACTACCCAGCTGTGCCACTGGCGTGACAACTGGTACATCAGAGGTTTGTCCATCCCGGTCCTCTCGTACTAAGGACAGGTCTTCTCAATATTCTAACGCCTACAGTGGATAGGGACCGAACTGTCTCACGACGTTCTGAACCCAGCTCACGTACCGCTTTAATGGGCGAACAGCCCAACCCTTGGGACCTTCTCCAGCCCCAGGATGCGATGAGCCGACATCGAGGTGCCAAACCCTACCGTCGATATGGACTCTCGGGTAGGATCAGCCTGTTATCCCCAGGGTAGCTTTTATCCGTTGAGCGACGACCCTTCCATTCGGAATCGCCGGATCACTATGTCCTGCTTTCGCATCTGCTCGACCCGTCAGTCTTGCAGTCAAGCTCTCTTATGCCATTGCACTCTATGGTTGATTTCCATCCAACCTGAGAGAACCTTTGAACGCCTCCGTTACTCTTTCGGAGGCGACCGCCCCAGTCAAACTGCCCACCTAGCACTGTCTCCGTGGCTACAAACCACAGATTAGAATTTCAGCATTGAATGGTTGGTATTCCACCGATGACTCCGATACAGCTAGCGCCATATCATCATAGTCTCCCAACTATCCTATACATGCAATGCCAAAACCCAATACCAAGCTACAGTAAAGCTCCATGGGGTCTTTCCGTCCTACTGTAGGTAACCGGTATCTTCACCGGTAATACAATTTCACCAGGCCTCCCGTCAAGACAGCGCTCAAATCATTACACCATTCGTGCAGGTCGGAACTTACCCGACAAGGAATTTCGCTACCTTAGGACCGTTATAGTTACGGCCGCCGTTCACTGGGGCTTCAATTCGGAGCTCTCACTCCTCCTCTTAACCTTCCAGCACTGGGCAGGTGTCAGCCCATATACATCGCCTTCCAGCTTAGCATAGACCTGTGTTTTTGTTAAACAGTTGCTTGAGCCTCTTCACTGCGACCCTCGAGTGCTTTGTAACGCATGGATACTAACACCCAAGGGCTCCTCTTCTCCCGAAGTTACGAGGTTATTTTGCAGAGTTCCTTAACGAGAGTTAGCCTGTCCGCCTTAGATTTCTCATCCTGACCACCTGTGTCGGTTTACAGTACGGGCAGTCAAATATTAACGTTAGAAGCTTTTCTTGGCAGCGTGGGATTTGCACATTCATCTTACGACTGTATATCATACCTCAGATATAACTCAATGGATTTACCTATCAAGTCATCCTACATACTTCTACGGACACTTCCGTTCGTCCGCGCGCATACCCTTCTGCGTCCCTCCATCACAATATATGACTGGCACAGAAATATTAATCTGTTTTCCATTCGCCTACGCATTATAGCCTGGGCTTAGGTCCCGGCTTACTCAGGGAAGACAAGCTTTACCCTGAAAACCTTGGTCTTCCGGCGAGGGGGATTCTCGCCCCCTTTCTCGCTACTTATTCCTGCATTCTCACTTCTGATACCTCCAGAGTCGGTTACCCTTCTCCTTCAACGGCCTACAGAACGCTCTCCTACCAATCCTTACGGATTCCACAGCTTCGGTTTATAACTTAGCCCCGTTACATTGTCGGCGCAGAGACTCTCGACTAGTGAGCTATTACGCACTCTTTAAAGGTATGGCTGCTTCTAAGCCAACCTCCTAGTTGTTTGTGAATCTCCACCTCCTTTCCCACTTAGTTATAATTAGGGACCTTAGCTGGTGGTCTGGGTTGTTTCCCTTTCGACAATGGAAGTTAACTCCCATAGTCTCACTCCTGAGCTCTAAATTATGGTATTCGGAGTTTGATTGATTTCAGTAAGCAATACGCCCCCTAGATCATTCAGTGCTCTACCCCCATAATTGAACACTCAAGGCTGCACCTAGATGCATTTCGGAGAGAACGAGCTATCTCCTGGTTCGATTGGCTTTTCACCCCTAAACCTACCTCATCCCCCAACTTTTTCAACGGCGGTGGGTTGGGGACCTCCACTGTGTCTTACCACAGCTTCATCCTGGACAGGTTTAGATCACCCAGGTTTCGCGTCTATGCCAAACGACTAAATCGCCCTATTAAGACTTGGTTTCCCTTCGGCTCCGTTATACTTAACCTCGCCGTTTAACGTAACTCGCAGGATCATTCTCCAAAAGGCACGCCATCACCATTACTGGCTCTGACCGCTTGTAAGCACACAATTTCAGGTTCTATTTCACTCCCCTCCAGGGGTTCTTTTCACCTTTCCCTCACGGTACTATGCGCTATCGGTTAGTAAGAGTATTTAGCCTTATGAGATATGGTCCTCACAGATTCACACAGAATTCCTCGTGTTCCATGTTACTTGGGAGCAGAGTTATATGTGTAAGGATTTACTTATACAGGACTTTCACCTTCTACGGTTCGCCTTTCCAGACAATTCCAATTCATCAATACACTATATTGAATATCTTACAGTTCTTCACTACTCTGTCCCTCAACCCCCTAAATACAACGGCTGTATCCTTGACATATTTAAGGTTTAGGCTTGACCCATTTCGCTCGCCGCTACTTTGGGTATCGTTTTTTTACTTTCTTTTCCTCGCGTTACTTAGATGTTTCAGTTCACGCGGTTCCCTCTTTCGTATTAAGACTCCATCTTAATAGATTGCTCCATTCGGAAATCCTAGACTCTTACGTTCGATTGCAACTTATCTAGGCTTATCGCAGCTTACCACGTCCTTCATCGGCTCTTACTACCTAGGCATCCTTTGTGTGCCCTTAATTATTTTAACCTATTTTTTTTGACAGCTAACTCTAAGAAATTGTTAGAGTTAATTTTTTTCTTGTTTGTTCTACTATATAGTTTCCAATGTTCAGTACAATGTTCTAAGAACATTACCAATAGAATAGAGAAAGACATATTCTCCTTAGAAAGGAGGTGATCCATCCGCACGTTCCCGTACGGATACCTTGTTACGACTTCACCCCAATCGCTAATCACACCCTCGGAGCATCCCTCCTTACGGTTAGGCCTGCTACTTCAGGTGCAACCAACTCTCGTGGTGTGACGGGCGGTGTGTACAAGACCCGAGAACGTATTCACCGCGACATTGCTGATTCGCGATTACTAGCGATTCCAACTTCATGTACTCGAGTTGCAGAGTACAATCCGAACTAAGAATAGTTTTCTGAGATTAGCTCCACCTCGCGGCTTTGCGACTCTCTGTACTACCCATTGTAGCACGTGTGTAGCCCAGCGTATAAGGGGCATGATGACTTGACGTCATCCCCACCTTCCTCCTACTCATCGTAGGCAGTATCGCATGAGTCCCCAACTTAATGATGGTAACATACGAAAGGGGTTGCGCTCGTTGCGGGACTTAACCCAACATCTCACGACACGAGCTGACGACAGCCATGCACCACCTGTCTTTAGGTTTCACCGAAGTGACACTGAAACATCTCTGTCTCATTCCTAAGATGTCAAACGCTGGTAAGGTTCCTCGCGTTGCGTCGAATTAAACCACATGCTCCACCGCTTGTGCGGGTCCCCGTCAATTCCTTTGAGTTTCATACTTGCGTACGTACTCCCCAGGCGGATTACTTATCGCGTTAGCTTGGGCGCTGAGGTTCGACCCCCAACACCTAGTAATCATCGTTTACGGCGTGGACTACCAGGGTATCTAATCCTGTTTGCTACCCACGCTTTCGCGCTTTAGCGTCAGTATCTGTCCAGTAAGCTGGCTTCCCCATCGGCATTCCTACAAATATCTACGAATTTCACCTCTACACTTGTAGTTCCGCTTACCTCTCCAGTACTCTAGTCATGCAGTTTCCAACGCAATACAGAGTTGAGTCCCTGCATTTTCACATCAGACTTACATAACCACCTAGACGCGCTTTTACGCCCAATAAATCCGGATAACGCTTGTGACATACGTATTACCGCGGCTGCTGGCACGTATTTAGCCGTCACTTCTTCTGTTGGTACCGTCATTTTTTTCTTCCCAACTGAAAGCACTTTACATTCCGAAAAAAACGTCATCGTGCACACAGAATTGCTGGATCAGACTTTTTGGTCCATTGTCCAATATTCCCCACTGCTGCCTCCCGTAGGAGTAAGGGCTGTGTCTCAGTCCCCTGTGGTAGTTCACCCTCTCAGGTAGGCTACCCATCATCGCCTTGGTGAGCCGTTACCTCTCCAACTAGCTAATGGGACGCAAAGCTCTCTCACAGCGCATATAGCTTTCATAATCTTAGGATGCCCTAAAAATCATAATATCAGGTATTAGCATTCGTTTCCAAATGTTGTCCCTAACTGTGAGGCAAGTTCTTTACGCGTTACTCACCCGTCCGCCACCCAAACCGAAGTTCAAGTAGACTTGCATGTGTTAAGCATTCTGTCAGCGTTCATCCTGAGCCAGGATCAAACTCTTCGTTCAATCTTTTTTTAATAGCTCAATTTTGCTATTTTAATTTAACACCAAATTTATGGTTGCTTTTTTTGTCTTTTCTCTATTCTGTTGCTAATGTTCTTGTCTCATTGACATCAGTTATAATAACATTTAAAAATAAACTTTGTCAACAAAAAAATTTTAAAATTTTTAAATTTTTATTTTTAAATTTTTTTATTATATTTCAATATAAAAATATAAAAAAAGAGGTTGTTGCAAATTTACAGCAGCCCTCTTTATTAAGATTAATTAATTTTTAAAGAATACAAAAAAATAAGCTACTCCATATGATAACATTGGAATTATACATTGTGAAACAAAGATATACTTATATGTATCTTTTAATTTAGTTTTTGCTATTGTATTTACTACTATTATTCCTGATGCAAAAGGCATAGCATCTAAACCTGAAGATGCTATAGCAGCCATTCTATGTAAAACTTCTACTGGTATTCCTGTTTTAAGCAATTCTAAGCTAAAGTTTTCTAAATAAATTGTAAGCCCTCCCACTGATGAAGCTGTTATCATACAAATTATATTAATAACTATAAACATTGATGTAAGAGGACTTGCTTTTATTTTTAATTGTCCAGTCAACTATACTTTTTAAAAAGCTGTTGTTTTTGATACTACTCCTCCAAATGAAATTATAGATGCTGTCATAAAAAGAACTTCTACTCCATTTTTTTATTCCTATTTCCAAATCTTTCTTTATATTAAGATTTTTTTCTAAAAAAATAACTATACTTAAAAATAATTGAAATACTTATTCCTATACATAGAGCAAAAATTTGATGATTTCATAGCAACTATATTAATTAAACAATAGTTGATTACTAATAATGTCAATAGAGGTGTATAGGTCAAAAATTATTTCTAATTTTGTATTTTTTTCTCTATGTTCTCTAATTTTTCACCTTCATCTAATATAAATTTTTATCTGTTTTCTTTAATTTTTATAACATAACTATAAAAATAATAGTCACAGAAAAAAATAAAAATAGATGTTAATATTCCTATAAGTGGTGCTGAATAAATAGTTGTTCCAAAAATATTTAGTTGGAATTGTATTTTTGAATCGAAGGTGTCCCAGGAAAAACTACCATAGTTATTGAGGCTGGAATTGCTAATATCAATCCTGGGCAAACTTCTTTTGGTATATTTAATTTTGAAAATAAAAAGGCATATAGGGTATACAGAAAAACTATTACAAAAAAATATTTATTCCACCATAAGACAAAAATAAAAAGTAATAATAAGTATAATCAATATAGCTCTTTTTCTTCTATTTTACTTGCTAAAGATTTAGCTATAATTACTGATGCTCCACTCTTTTCCATAATCTTTCCAAAAATGGATGAGAGTATAAAAAAGTAGAAACCAGTTTCCCACAAAAATTCTTAAAAAGGATGAGTATGTTTCAAAAATTACTTCTTCAATATTTAAACTATTAGTCAAAGCAAGGAATAGAGTTGATATTATAGATATTATCCATATATTCCAACCCCTAAAGATTAAGAATATTAATAGTATAAAAGTTAATAAAAGTCCTATTGTATTAATTTCCATATGTCACACCTCTTATTATCCTCAAAGTAATTTCCATTTATCTTTATAATTTTTCAGCATTTTTTTAAAAAATTTAAATATCTTTTTCTATAATTTTCTATGATTTCACTATCTATTTTTTTATATTTTTGACTCTCAGTTTCTATGCCACAATATAAGTATTTTAATACAGGTTTAAAAATCTAAGATTTTTATATAATCCTCGAAGCTTATTTCTGAGATTTCTTTTTTTCCATTAATATTGATATCAAATACAAGATAATTATTTAAATATTTAATATTAGGAGAATTATCTTCATAATGCTCTACATCATTATCTCTTACTCTACTTTTTGAATTCCCCATTATGTAATTATTTAAAATAATTGTATGATCATCTCCTAAGACTTCTATATTATTTTCTTTTAATTTTTACATAAAAAGATTTCCCAGACTTTGTATCTCCTATTAAAAAGAAAGCTTTTCCTTTATGATAAACAAGTCCTGAATGTAATCCTATACCTTCATTACAAACTATATACCTATCAACTATCATTCTCAACATATAAAAAGCCTACCTTCTGTTAATTTTTATCACCTATATTAGCAATATTATTTTTTTCATCAATTAAAAATATATCTCCATTAAATGTGATTTTTAAATTTTTTTCTTCTCCAAGCTTATCTGTTATTCTATATGCTAGCTTACTTTGAAAATATTCACTGTTTAATATTTTTCTTCAAATAAACTTTCTGATTTAATTAATAATATATTATTTTTTTACTTGAATTTCCATAAATTCTCCTAAAGTTTTTTTAACATTTCTTCTATATTGTCAAATATAAAAACCTAATTTTTGACTTTTCTTCTATATTTAAAGAAACATCTTTTTGGTCTTAAAGGATCATTTGAATCTTCTGGGGAAATATATTGACTATCCAAATTATAAAACTTAGCAATTTTTAAGTCAAACTCATATCTACTTATTCTTTCTCCACCACAACAATGTAAAAATACCACTTATATTTTTTTATTAATAACTTCTTTTATTTGTCTATAAATTAATTCGACTGATGTTGGACTCATATATTCATTTTTGAGGTAAAATTATCTTTTTCCCTACTTTTTAAGCTTATATATAATATGGTCTATAATAAATCCTTTGAACTAGTAATTTATCATTTTTGACACTATCAAAAAAATTTCTCTTTGATTTTCTGGAATTTTTTTCCAAAATCAAGTGCAGTTCTACAAATTGTTATATTTTTTTATCTTTTTCTTTCAATAAATCATTTTCTACTTTTTAATTTTAATTCACCATAATAATTTATAGGAGAACAGAAGCTATCTTCTTGGTAGTTTCCTAACTTTCCATCAAATACTTGATCACTTGAAATAAATATAAACTTTGCTTGATACTTTTTAGATAATTTATACAAAATTCATTGTAGCTTGATAATTAATTTCATAACTTTCTTTTCTATTATTCTCACATTTAATTAATGCTTTTTCAGCACCTAAATGAATAACTATATCTATTTTATTTTGTGAAAAGATTTCTCTAGTAAATTCCTATTTCTAATATCCCCAAATAGAATTTATTCCATTTTTTTCATTATTATCAACTATATCTAAACCAATAACTTTTAAAGTCTTTCATTAATTCTTTTCCTATATACTGACCTATAAATCCATTAACTCCTGTTATTAAAAATTGTTTTTCTTTTTCTTCTATATCAAATGTTTTATAAATAAATTGTCTACTTTCTTTAGAAAAAAATGCTTCCAATTTCTTATAGATTTTATAATATCTAGATTTTCTTGTATTTTTTTCTTCCTTTCTATAGAATTCCTTGTATTTTCAATAATATTTCTTGATGTAAACTTAATATTTCTTTATTAAAAACAACTTTAAAAATTTGGATTATGAATAAACTTATTATGGAGTACTCCAGAAAAAGTCTCCATCAATTTTTAGATATTTTGGTAGTATATAAATATTGTACTTATCTTTTTCTTTGATTTTCTCATAAATGTGCTTTTCACCCTTAAAAATTATAGTAATCATTATATGGATATTCTTCAGCATCTGTTAATTTTCTTAATAATACCTCATTTTGTTTAAAGCCTGAATTTATCATGTTTTTAAATAATTTATATCAATAAAATCAAGAGAAACTTTTTACATCATTTATCATTAATTTTTGTTGCAAAACAAGTCAACTGTTTTTGATAATACACTTTCTTTTTACTACTTCAAAAAAATTAGGATTTAAAAATGGACTTCCCTCTATTTTATCAAAATTATCATATATGATTATGCAATCTAAATCCCCATATATTTCTTTTTCATTCAAACCTTTATAAGCTACTGAACCTATAATTACTAAATTTAAGAACTTTTTCTTTACAAAAACTCTTCTATATTCTTAATTGTTGAAACTAAATTTTGATACTTTGCTAGTTCTTCCAATTGTAATACTCCCCCTCTATCAAAATTATTTTTTTAGTACTCCATAAATTTTACATGTTTAAATTTACTTATTCTTATCTTTTTCTCCATTTACTATTTTATCTTCTCCATCTCTATAGGAAAAATCCATATAAAGGGATAAAGCCATTTTTAGCTTCTGTAACTAAAGTATAAACGTAACCCCAATTCCTGTGCTATAATACAATCTTTTTCTTTTTAAATTATTATTCATAAAAATTTTTTTAATTTTTTTCTAAATCTTTCTCATAGTTCTCATCACAGAAAAACGTTTGACCATATTTTTTTGTAAATCTTCTGGTAAAAAAATTATCTCTTCCACTCCATATTTTTACTTTTTAATTCATTTTTCTGTATATCATCTAAGTCATGTGATAAAAAAACTATTACTTTTATGTTCTACCTCTTTCATTTCTTTTTTTACATCCTTTTCATATTGTAAAAAAATGATTTATTGTATGCTTCTTTTATTTTCTAGTAAAGCGTCTAATTCTTTTTAAACATTTCTCTATTTCTTTGTCTATTTTTCCAATGGAAAATACATTTCTCTCAAATTTATATGGGACCTTCATTTCTAATAATATTCAAATATTCGTATTTTTTTATAGAAATTATATAACTCTTTATGACCATATCTAGATGACTCCTCTAAGAAATCTTTTTATTCTTTTGCTCTGCTTCTTTATTAAGCATATCTTTTTTTCAATCAACATTTTTCAATATCAAATCCCACAATAAAAAAAGTGCTTGAGCAAAAATTATTGAAACCTAGTTGATTTCTTACAGTTTCTTTTAGCTTTTTAAGTATTTATTTGTTCCTTTATATATATTTTTCTTTGATAAAAATTTAATATATCCTCTTCTATTTTATTTCCTATAAAATGAAAAATTTTCAATTTCATTTCTCATCTTATCAACTATAGAAATCTGATTAAAATTGTATACTTTTTGAAATTTTTTTCCATCAGTTTTTTTAATTCAATATTTATATCAATTTTTTTCATCAAATTTATTATATAATTTAAATTCATCAACTGTTTTAAATAAGTTCATTACTGAATTTATTCTATCTAAATCCTTTACATCTACTACTCCTTTTTATTATTGGGATATATACTAACTTTTTATTCTAATCATTCCCAAAAGCTCTAAACAATGTAAATTTATATAATTTAAAAAGCTAATATCTCTGAAAAGAAAAATGTAAAGTCATAAGTTACAGAGTATTTTTTTACTTGTCCTAATTAACTTTTCAGCTATTTTTTTCAAAAATATTTATTTCTTTCAATTTCAGAAAAAAAGAGTTATCTATCACAATTGCTTCAAATTTTTTTATCTAATTTTTTTAATTCCTTATTTAAAGTTTCTTCAAATTCTTTCTCTGGGATATCAATTGTTATATTATTTTTCTCTTTTTATATCAAGCTTTTCTTCTAATATCCAATTATCAATAAATTTATTCCAAACATTCGAATAGAGTCCTATTAAAAATATCTTCTCAAACTTAGTCTCTTTCATTAAAAGCCTTAAATGAAAATCTAGTTGATAAATTTTGTTTTTTTATAGTTCACTACTTCATAATTATTGGCATTCCCTATATTTACTATCAAAAACTTCAGAATATTTTTTTCTTTTTGTATTTTTGATAAAAATTTTCTTCTATAGCTTTCTGCAATACTTCATAACTAACACCTTTTCATACTATAGGGATGAACTATACTATTCCTTATATTTCTCAAATTGGATAAATTAGTTGCTTCATATTTTTGCTATCATTCCTAAAGGTTCATTGGATAATTCTAAGTGATAGTCTAATAAAAGTATCTTTTTCTAGTGTGTTTGATAACAATTTTTCTCCACTGTTCTATTTTAGTTTCTATAATTTTTCTTTGAATGTAAACTGTATATTGCCATTTTTACTTTTAAAAATTTTTTTAAAGATTCAACTAATTCACTTGTTAAATTATATTGTGTATAGACATATATCTTTTTTTAATACATATTTTTAAGTTGTTATCTTTTAAACGTCCCATAAATTTCATTGGACAAGCATACTTTGAAAAAAAGCACTTATTTCATCAGTGTAATCTAATTTATCTAAAAAAATCTTTTTAATGATATAGTCTCATAGATTTTTCTATCTCTATCCTTCTCCTTTGTATACAATATTTCTATATTATTTTTTTATAACTCTTTCCAACAATCAAATTTAAAAGTTGAACTACAAAAATAGGAAGATCTCTTTTTCCTCCAGTTATATCTACCCATATTTTTTTCTGAATTCATCATCAATTCTTGTAGTTCATAAATATAATCTATCATTTCTTTCTTTGCTAAATCTTCTTCAAAAATATTTTATTATAATTTTATCTTTTAATTTTTCATCATTTAGAAAAAAACTCTTTTTATAGTTTCTAAATCTGGAATTTCTTTTAGAAATTCTAGATTTTCTTCACTTGCTTTTTCACCATAATATTTTAAATACATCAACTTATAAAAAAATCCCATGAGCTATTAGAATTACCAAAACATATAATTTTATCAAAATTTATCTCTTGGAAATAAACTTCTAAGAAATATTTACCAGGATGCATTTGATTATTAAATACACATGATGTATTTTTGAGATTTTTTTCATTAAGTTTATTCCCCAATGAAAAACATTAATATATTACTCATTTTCATCTCCATCATTTGAAATTTCACTTATTTTTATATCTTCTTCATCACTACCATTAATACAAACTAAAATTGCATATAAAAGATCTGGAATATTATCATTTCCTTTTTATTTATATCTTTTAAATTTTAATTTAGAATTCAATTTAATCTTTAAATCAATTAATTTTTTTCTAATATTTGATACAGTTCTCTTATATCCTGATTATTCAAAGATAACTTCTTTAAAAATTCTTCATCATTATTGTAAAAATTCTCTTAATCTAAAAACAGAATATATATATTCTAAAGAAAATAATAATATTTTTTTAAAGATTTTTCTCCTCTAGTTTTTTCCTTATTTTTCAATAATATATTTATCTAAATGAATAGTTTTAAAAATAAAAATAAAATTTTATCTCTATCAAAATTTAAAATAAATTTCCTATCTCTCAAACAGCTTTTGAAAGAATTTCAAGTTTTGTAAAAATTAATTTTTTTCACTATGTTCAATATTTTTTTATATTTCTTTTTGATAACTATTACTAAAATCACCTAACCCGTATCCAACATTAGTTATATCAAAAATTCTCTGAATTTTTCTCTAAAAATTTTTGCTATATTATAATATTCTGTTCCAAAATCTTTTTGAAATTAAAGAAATTATAAAAATAAATAATCTTTGTTTTCAATTTTTTTCAAAATTGTCCAAGAGTGTACTTTTTTTACATTTAAGAAATATTTTCTAAAATCTTCACTACATCTCAAATCATGTACAGATCTTCCATCTCTAAACAATTTATAAAAGTAATGCTATCAAATATTTATCATAAAAACAAATTGGTTCCATCGACTATTCTTTCAGCATAATAATGTTGATAACTCTTGCTTCTATCTTTTTATATTTTTTTACAGTTATATTTTCCTTCTTTATATACTAATTCTAACTCTATTTGATCTGTAGAATATGAGCAATCTTCCCAAAATAAAAATGATTTTTGATGAATAAATAAATCAACTTTTTCTTTATTATCACCAATAAAAGCATTTAATTTTTGTATAATACAAATCATTTTTTTATCTTTTTTTCCAATTTTTCTTTTAAGATTATCAATTTCTAATATTTGATTTTTTTACTCTACTATTTCTACATATAATTGTTATGTATTCACCTTTTTAATAATGTACTAAAATTACTTCTCCATATTTTTTTAGAATTTAATTCAATAAAAAAACTCTATTAGTTTGATTATTTAGTAATTGAAAGCCTGCATCAAATTTTTATAAAGGTAAAATTACTTCATTTCTTATATCATCATCTTTTAACTTAATAAAAAGCTAATGATTTACTTACAACATCTATATTTTTAGTATTAATAAACATTATATTAGTAATACTTCTAAACAATTCCTTCTCTTTTTGCTATTTCAGTTATAATTTCAGGGCTATCCCAATCTTCTCTATCTGAAATTGTGGATATTTTAAATCCTTATATTCATATTCTTTTTCTTTCTTCCCAAACAACTTTAACTCTTGCAAATTCTTTTTGATTTAACTGGTGTAAAAATATAATTCATAGGGGTCATCTGAGCCATAAGTATATGATAATTCTAATTTACATTCTATATCTTCTTTCAATGGGTTTTTATGTTTTACAACTGCTTCATACATAATTTCCTCATTTTGATCTTCTCCAACTAAAGTGAATTTATGTTTATCTTTTCCCTTTGCTAAAGTAATATATCCTTCTATAGGTATAGATTGTTTTTCATCATACATAGGCTGAACTCTTTTGATTTTTTTATTAAATCAAATCTTCCATACATTTTCTTTATACCTAAATAAGGTAAATAATCTCTCCATAAAAATAACTTTTTCATTTTTCTTTATTTAACTCATTAAAAATTCTATGATAACTACTACAACCTTTTTACTAAATCTTTTTGGTTTAAATAGTTAAAAGTTCTATAGTAACTTTCATCAATTTTTATACTATTTTTTTAATGTTATTATATGAAGATTTTCTTTAGTAATTTCTTGATTATTCTTTAATACCTCATCTACTATTTCACTTATATCTATTCTATTATCTTTTAATTAATTTAACTATCTTAGAATCAAATTCTAAAAATTTTATCATTTAAAAACTAGTTTTAAATTTTTCAAATCCATTTATTAAATCTTCTATCTCATTTTAAACTATATAACTCTTCTAATTCTGAGCTATTAACATTTAAAATTTCTTCTAATTTTTCAAAAAGAGCTTTCTATTTCTTTTTTTATTAGTCCAATATCTTTCCCAAATGAAATTAGAATAGTTATCTTCTTCTTTTTGCTCTTAATAAAGTAAATGTTATTTTTATTTACTATATCAAAAATTAAGATATTTTCATTATTTTTTTATACTCATTTTTAAAGATTACATTGTCATTTAGAGCATAAACACTAGCTATACTTCTTGGAAGTATTCTTACTTTTTGTAAGATAATCTTAATTTTTTTACTTAATGCACTTACTTGAAATGGATCCAATATATCAGGAAAAGTAGTATTTAGAATATTTGTTTTTATATTTCTTTCTACAATTTTTCATAACCCTTCTGAGTTTTTCTTCGTTCTTATTATTTAAAGTCTTTGAAAAGAAAATGTCTCTATGTCCTCATTAAAAATATTGCTTCTGATTTTTCACAAGAAACAAAGTTATTTTCCGAAAAACTGCTGAAATAAAATTTTATTACTAAGATTTAAAATTTCATCATTCTCATTTGCACATATAGGGTTTTTATATGAAATAAATCTGTCAATTATTTTTTTCATTTATTAAAATCTCTTTTTCTTTTCTATTATATTTTTCTTTTAACTTTGTATTTTTAATGTTGGCTAAATTAACTAACTTATTTTTCGGGACTTATTGCAATAATAGGTTTGTATTCTTCTATTTTATAATCTTTAATAATGACATTAAAAGGAAGCTGAGGAAATATATAGTTATTTCCTCTTGCTTTTTAATATTTTCTTTAGATTATCTACAGTATCTATTCTTTTTTACATGCTTCTGTTTCATCTGAATATTTTTCTATATCTAGATCTAAATCCCTTAAATCATTCCATGCATTCCAAAACTCTTCTATAATTTTGATCTGACAATAATGTGTTATTAGGTGGAAGATTTGTCCATCTTTTTACCTCTTCAAGTTCATCATTTTTAAAAAGTATCAATTATTGTATAAAGTTCTATAAATAATTTTTCTGTTAAGTCTTTTGGAAGATTATCTAATCTAAGTTCTAAGTAATATTTTTATTTGTTTCAAAAATTCTACAAATAATCTATTTTTCTCCAGTGTCTATTGATAATCTTCTTTTTATTGATAACATATTTCTAGCACTAGCTAATTTTTCTTATTGTATCTCCTGGCTTTCTACTAAGCCACATGATTCCTTTGCTATTAATCTCCTTAACTTTAGAAGCTGGAAGCATAATATCTTCTCTTATTATTTTTGGTTCTCATATTATTCATTATATAAAAAATTGAATTTTTTTACTGTCTCTAGAAGATGAAGTAAAATATCCTTTTCTCTACTTCTTCTTGGTAATTTTCTAAAAAGTTATCTAGATTATAATTAAAAATACTCTAAATAATCTTTTTAGAAATATTTTCAAATCTTATTATCCAGTCTTGAAGTTCAAATATATCTTTAGCATTAATTTCTAAACTTTCATCATTGTATTTTTCACATAATTCTTTATAAGTTTTTATAAAATTCTCCATTATTCTTCCTTTTTAATCTCATTATCTTCATCAATGTTGTTAGATAACTCAAATTCTCCTTCATTTAAATAATATGCACTGCCCCAAACAAATTGTCCAAACCCTTGTTCTTTTTGCAAATTTAAAGTCCTTTTCTAAATGAGAGAAATTTTCATTTAATAATATATTCAATATATTATTTAATACTTCTTCACCTTTTCCTCTTGTTTCAATCCCTCTCAATTTTGGCATTACTTTTTGAACTATTTGATCTTCAAAGGCTAAGTCCATATTATTTTTTTAATTCGTTAGATAGCTCTTCACCCAAATCGTTCCCTTGTTCTTTTTCAAGTTGAAATTGAGAAATTACATAAGGATGATTACATATATAATGTTCTATTGATTGCCATACACGATGTCCTAAAGCCCTTCCCTACTTTTTCAAGTTCATCATTTATATCTTCAATAATTTTTTTATATTCCTTCATTCTTTTTCTTTTTGTGCATCAGATGAAGCATCTTCTTTTCTATTAATTACCCATTTATCCCATATTTCTCTAGGTAACATTTTTTTGATTTTTATCTTTTATTATTTTATTAATACTTTTTCATTTCCTTACGACTTTCTAAAGTTTTTAGGTCTTGGGAAATTTATTATAATACCTCTATCCAAGACTTTATCTGACAAAGATTTAGTTGTTTCATCTTGGTTCATAGTTCCTGCCCACAAAAATATTTCTAATTAAACTTAATTTTAAAGAATTACAATCTGATCCTAACTTCACTTCTATATATGGAAGATCGTTTTTACTCTTTCCTCTTCTTTCTTCTAGTTTACTTAAAAATTCTGCAAAATAGTCTTCAACATGTGCTAGATTCATTTCATCAAGTAATACTAAACTCATATATTTATTGTATTTTTCTTCATCTATACAATTTGCTAAAAAAATCTTAATAATGGTTGTGTATCAAACCTATTATCAATAGAGTTAAAAATATCCTAACATAGACTCTTGACTATCCCAATTTGGTTGGACAGGAACACTTATGAAGTTCAATCCTCCAAATCTTGCATATAATTTAGGAAGTTCTGATTTCCCTGTTCCACTGACCCCAGCTAAAACAGTTATTATAGACCAATCTGAAATCTTTAAAGCTGTATGAAAAGCATATAGTATTCTTTTTATTTAATTTAATACCATATTCTTCAGAAGTTTTTTTCTATATTTTCCAACCAAGATAGTTCATTAATATCAGTTTCTTGGTATTTTTCAGGATAAAGCTTCATAATCTAAGCCACTTCCTTTAATTTGTTGTATTCTTTCTGCTTCTGTCAACAAAGCTCCTTCTGGAGTCATAATTCTACTCAATCTTGCACTTAACTTTTCTTTTCTTCTTTTTCATGTGTATAATCCAATTTTAAAGTATCTATTTCATTTATTAAATTTCTTTTTTTCTCTTTTTAAAGATATCAACTTCTATGATCTCAGTATCATAGCTATTTAATTCCTTATTTAAATTCTTATTTTTATCCTTATAATCTTCTAATTCTTTTTATTTCATTGTATCCTTCAAGCGCTTCATTTTGTAGGTCTATTCACCAACTCATTATTCAAATCTTTTTATCTGTTTCTCTTTATCTTTAATAATTTTATGGATATTTTCTATACTTCCATAATTCTCACTGATGTCATTAAATTTTTAATTTTTTTCTAATACATCTTTGTACTTTCCTGAAATTTCTTCAAATTTTTCTTTTTCTTGATTTAGTTCAATCTCAACTTTTTTTCTTTCTCTTTCCTTTTCTTCTGAAATTCTACTTTCTAAAAACTTTTTCAAATTGATTAATTCTTTTTATTTTCAAGTTCTAATCTTTTTGTTCATTTTCATTTTGTATTTTTTTGGTTGCTTATTTTTTTCTATTTCTTTTTCAACTCTTCTAATATTTTTTTCTTCTTTTTTTCTTTTTCTTTTTCAATTTCTTTTTAAGTCTTCTTTTCTTTTATCAATTTCTTTATTCAAACTATCTTCTCTTACTTTTTTCATTTTCATAAAACTCATTTAATTCTTCTCTAACTTTATTTTTTTCTTCAAGTTCAAATCTTGTTCTTTCTTTTCTTAAATCCTCTTCTAATGTTTTTCTTTTTTTCATTTATTTTTTTATTTCTCTTTCTTTTAAATCTATTTCTTGATCATTTAATTTATTTGCTTTTTCAGTTAATCTTTCTGACTCTTTATTAATACTTTTTCTAAAGAATCTACTCTTTTTAATTTCTACTTCTAAAAAAATTTCTATCTTTCTCTAAACTACCTTCTAATTCTTTTCTTTGAGTTTGTAAAATTTCTTTCCTTATCTTTTTAACTTTTTCTTCTAATATTTTTATTTGACTTTCTCTTGAATTTAAATTTTCTTCTTTTTTTCTTTAATTCTTCTGCTGTAATTTCTAAACTTTTTAATCTTTTATACTCTTCTTCAAAACCATTCAACTTCTTAATTTCTTTTTCTAATTGTTTTATTTTATTATCTTTTTCAATAGAATTATCAACTATACTTTCTACAGATTCTGCTTTTAACTTGTCCTATATTTTTTATATCTAAATCATTAACTAATTCCTTTTGCTTATTTTTATTCTTCCCCATAACAATAACCCCCTATTAATTTTTAAACTTTTTAAATAACCTATCTCTTAATAAATTTATTTCTCCTATATCTTTTAAATTATTCTCTATATTATTTCTATGTCCTCTTAATTCTATTAACTCTTCAATTAATTCTATAAAAATTTTCTTTTATTAAATTTTCTAGTAAACTTTCATAATCTCCTTTTTAAACTAGATAAAAAAATACTATCGCTTTTGCTCCTAAAGAACTTTTTCTCCTTTTAGTTCATTTATATATCTTTTAGAATTTGTATATCTTAAAGAATCTGAAAGTTTTTTTCCATAAAAAGCTCTCTATATTTTTGTATAGCTTCTTCAATATTACTATATTTAATCTTCTCATAATCTAGATATGTAAGAAAATCTTCAATAATTCTTGTCAAAGTAATAATATAATCATTTTCCCTTTGGTAACTCACTTTCTTTTTTTATTAGGAGATATCATTCTAAAAATCATCTTTTAAACTATTACTCAAATAATATAGATATAAATTCCCCAGATTTTTCTCTAATTCAATATCAGCATCTAATTTTTTGAGATGATACTTCTCTATCTTTCTCTACAATTATTACTTTTTTTGGTTTTCTTTATTGATACTCATTTTGCTATTTAATAAGTTTTTCAATAAACTTTTTATATTTTTTTCAAAAATATTATTAATTAAGTCCATCGAATTGTTAAATTTATTATTATCAAAAAGAATATTGATTATACAAAAGTAAGTAAATCTACCTTTGTAGTATGTCCTGAACTATCAGCCATTTTTTTAAACAATACAAGTCTTTCAATATATTTCTGTTTTCATTAACTATTTTTATGAAAAGTATTGTTACTATCATATTTAGCCTTTATAATGATATATGGTAATAATACTTTTTATATTAGGAGTATTAAAGACATTATTAATTCTTAGTCTTGAAAATGAAAGTAATAATGATTCTTCTCTTGATGAATTTTCTTCATCTATATTTAAACCCTATTTCTAAGGCTATTTTTTTAAAAATTTCTAAATTTACATCCGGTTCATTCTCTTTTAAATTTATTTAGTTTTTCATTTGATAAAGGATTTTCTTTTAAATAAGTAAACAAAAGAAATTTCAACTAATGAAAATATTTTTTTACAACATCTTTTTCTCTACTAATTCTTTCTTTTTATCTCATCTCTATTATTTTTCTAAAAATTGTAAATAATTAATTTCTTTATTTATATCTTTTATCAATTCAGACAAAGTATTCTGATTTTCCCTCCCAATTTTTTTCTTGGCTATAGGAGATTGTAGAAGAACTCTCTTGTTCTCTAATTTTCTTAAAAATTATACTATTTTTTTATTGTATCTAATAATAATTTTTATTTGTGGTACAAAAACCATCTGATATAAATGGTTCATCTATATTTCCATTTTGAAGTCCTATTTGCAAGTGAAGAAAAAAATTTTATCTGATTTTGTTATTTCAATTTTTGAGCTTCCAAGCCAATTAATTTTTTTGAATATGTAGTTTTTCTGCAATACGATTATACTTCTTTATTGCTTTTTATAATATCAAAACTTTCAATGCCTAAAAACATCTTCTCCATCAAAAAAATAATTTTTTTCTTCCTTTTTATTATTGTTTCGTCTGTTTTATTTCCAACTTTTTATTTCTAGTCTATCTTTAGTTTCATTTTCTATTGATTCTGTCTCAAAATTTTTCAATATCAGTATAAATGAAAGGCAAGATTTGTTTAGTCCTAAAATCTACAAATATTTTTAAATAATCTCTGTTCTATTTTTTTCTTTCATCTGTATTATAGCTCTCTAAAAGATTCCTACCAGATGATGTCACCTTCATTTCTTCATCAATTAAACCTTTTTATTTCTAAACTTTCTACTAAATATTTTATAAAGGCTTTCTCTAAACATAATTTTTTTCAGAAATTTTTTTCAATTGAAAGTTCCATTATACTTAATAGTTTTAATATCGTTTCCTCAAATATATTAGATTTCTCATTGTTATCTTGATAAACAGAAACTAAAAATATTATATGATTGTACCTCATAAAAATACATCTTTAGGTTTCCCTAACAACTCTATATCTTCAAATAAAGAATTTATATTTTTACTTCCAAATAAACTTAAAAACTTTACTTTGAGCCATCTATTACTTCCCCTTCTTTCAAGCATAACTCATATAAATTCACCATTGCAGGAACATTTTTTTCTTGCAAGTTCTTTCCATTCATTTGAATGAAAAATATCACTGTCACCAACAACTACAAGCAATCTTTTCTGTCTACTTAATGCAACACACAACCTATTTTCTGAAGCTAAGAAGCCATAAGGAAATGATGAATTTAATGACTCTTTTGTATTTGTTCTAACAATAGATAAGAACATAACATCAAATTCCATACCTTGAAAATGCATCAACACTTCCAACCTTAACTTTATTACTTAAGCCTTCTTTTTTTAATTTTTCTGTTATTTCATCAACCTGTGCTTTATAGAAACTTATTACACCATAAGTTAATTTTTTTCACCTTTTCAGAAGTTATCATTTCTTTTTAATTTATTAACTATTATATTTGCTTCACTTTTCCCTTTTTTCTACTTGTTCCTTTTTATTTCTTTATCAACTGTATTTTTTTACATCTATCCAAACAAGTGGTGTCTTATAAAAAAATCTTGTTTAAATATTTCATCTTCTAAAGGAGAATGAAAGCCTTCATTATACACCTCATAGAAATTCTGATTTATAAAATTTCCTAATAACTTATGCATCCTATATTGTCTATCTAAAGTTATTGTTCTTTTTTTATATTGTCTTTTTCTAATTCATCTGCTTTTTTTCTTTTAAATACTCAAACATAGATTGTCTAATACCTTTTTCCCTTAAATTTTTCATCTATTTCACCATCATTTTTGTAATTCATCAAAAATATCTTCATTATATACATGAGGTAACTGTCTATGATCACCTACTAATATTATTTTTTTGTGGCTTGAGATAATGGTATCATTAGATCTAATGGATTTACTCTTGCAGCTTCATCTACAATAACAACATCATAAATAGGATCTTCCCATACTTCTCCTTTAGCTTTTCTTATTTCAACTCCTTCACTTTGTTGAGTTGTTGCTGAATAAACAAAACAATAATTTTTCTAAAAATCTTTTTAATAAAAAGAGAATTATTTGAAATCTCATTATAAAAATTAAATATAATTTTTCTCTTCTTCATTTTTAGGAGTACATAACTCTTGTTCGGCTATTTTATAAATTTCCTTAATTTCATTATTTATTCTTTCTTTTTATAAACTGGTTTTGGAATAAGTATGTTTTAGTAAGTTATTTTTTTAATGTAAACATACTTTTTCAAAAAATTTTCATCAACTTCATTATCCTTGATTAAATACCCCTTTTTCTAAAAAGTTTTAAGGTATTTTTCAAACTTCTTATTATTTTTAACTAATTCTTTTAAACTAATATAAATATTGTAGCATATCTCTGCTCCACCATCTAAAAATCCTTCTTTTTGTAGTTCTAAACTTTCTTACATTATTTAAAAAGAATACTATCTTCTTTAAAAGAGCTTCCACTTAAATAAGTATCAATTCGTTCAATTAATTCAGAGTTTACACTTATTTTTATAGCTAATAATAATTTTTCTTCTGTGTATTCACTTGGTAATATTAAATATTCTTTGTATAGATTTAATATTTCTTCCTTTTTAAATTTTTTTCTAAGCTTAAAACATTTTGTTTCAACTTATCTTTAACTTCCTCACACCAATTTTTCTATTTCTTTTTCAGTAAAAAAATCATCTTCATCTTTTTACCAAATTTTTAAAAGTAGGTAAAGAATTTTATTCTTAATCTACCTATAACATTCTTTACTGCATCATGTTGAAAAACTTGTAATTAAAATTTTTCCTTTGTTATCTTCTTTCTTATCCACTCTTTCATTTAATCTCTCAATTATTGCAGTAATAACTGTTGTTTTTTTCCTGTTCCTGGTAGTCTTGTATAACAGCAATATCTGGTGTATTTAATGCTATTTCTATTGCCTCTTTTTGTCTTTTGAGTTGGTTCATTTTTGAATATTTTATCTTTTACAAAAAGGAGTTAAAGAATCAATTTTATCTATTTTATTCTCCATTAACTTTTTCAATATTTTTCTAAACTACCATTTAATATCAGCCCTATTGTTGGCATTGCTGCTTTTTCCTTCTTTTTATTTTATCTCTCGCTTTTTTTCACGTCTTTCTATTTTGCAATTGGTCACCCAATATAGATAAAATTAGATGTTTTTTTCAATGTCTTTTATACTAAAAATTTTTCCACTAATATACTATTTTTCTTCCTTATTAATTTTATATATCTTTATTCTATTGTTATCTTTTTTTCTTTTTATTTTTGCTCATTTTCTGCTATAAATTTGGGAATATCCATAGTTTCAGAAAAAGATTATCATCTAATATTTCTTCAACTTCCATATCACTTTCTTCATTTTCCATTTTTCTTATTTCACATTCATTCCTATAATCATTCCAATCCATTTCTTCATATAAAAATAAGAAGGTAATTTTTTTCTTGTAATTCAAGACAATCTCCAACTTTTAACTTTTCAATTTGCTCTCTATTTTCTAAATATAGAACTCTATATCCTCCTTCTAAGTTAGAAGTTGATTTTATTTTTATTTCTCCTATTTGCCTTGCTTTATTTATTAAGAAATCTCCTTCGATAGAGGCATATTTCTCCCACAAATTTAAGTATCCTCTATCTTCTTTTATTCTTTTAGCAATACTATTACTTACATGCTCTTTTTTTATCTAAAATTTTGATACTTCTTCCTATCCCTAATTTTTAAAAGTGAAGCGACAAAAAATTTTTTTCTTTTTTTACTATATTTACCTATTTTTGATTTCAAAAAGTTTAATTTTTTTCATCTTTAAAAAACTGAATCTTCTTCTTCTAATTGAAACTCTAAATAATAATCTCTACCAAATAACTTTATAGTATCTTCTGCTATAGAGTAAATATAATATCTATTATTACCATTTGATATATAAAAAAATTTTTGATCATATTCTTTTTCAAATTCTTTTATGATATTGTTTTTAATTCTTCATTTATATAAAGAGAAAAATTCTGATTTAGCCTATTATCAGGATAGAAAAAAATAAATTGTAATAAATATTTTTTTAATTCATCTTTAGTCGCAAAAACACTATCTATATATGCAATATTTTTATACTTTCTTAAAAAAATAGTCATCTAATTTATTTTTGATTTTTATCAACTATTTTAAAAAAATAACAGATAACTCATTATGTATATAAAAGGTACTCATCTTTCTTATCAGAGACTTCTATTACTCCATCTTTTTCAAATTTCCCTTTTATTTCTTCATACTTTTCCTATTTTTAGGTTTTATTACTTCACATTTTTATTTTCTGCATACTTTCTTTTAAAAAATTAATATCTTTAACTTTCATATTATTTCAACCTCAATTAAAAATATTTTTTTACAAATGGACTATTTTTTTATCACAAAACAATTGAATATTTTTTTCTTTTTCTATTTTTACTTTCTCATATAATCATTTTTATCATCTGCTAATTTAAATTCAAATTCTTCATTAAAATAACAAACTATCATTGCCTCATCAACAAATTTAATTTTAAATAGTTCTTCTTCTAATCTATCAATAAGAAAATCTTCAGCTATTCTAACAGGTATAGAAATTTCATCCTTATCAATTTTTATTTCTTTCATAAAGTCCCAAATTTTATTTTTACCATTAGGGTATAACTTAAATGTATTTACTTTTTAATATTTTTATTCTGTGTAGAATCGCACCAAGGACATATATTTTTCTTTATTTTTCTATCACATATTCCATTTCACAATTTTTGCATTTTATTGTTCTATCCAACTCTTTTACTATTTCATATGTAAGTTCAAAAAGAAGTTGGTCTTGTTAATTTCTTTTCTTTTTCCTTTTTGGGAGAAAGTTCTATCAAATAAAAATATCTAATTCGCTATTTTCTCTAACTAATAAATCATATGTCCCTTTATCTTTGAAAATTTGAATCATCTTCTTTATCTCTAATCCAAGGAAGTATACCAGCCATAGCTTTTTCTTCTAAATTATCACTGAAATCTTCCATATCAAAAATCATCTTCAGTATCTAATTTTTGTCCTTTAAATGGATGTATTCCTACAAGATCCCAAAAAAAGAAAGGATCAATGAATAGTCATCTGAATAATAAGTACATCCCCTTCCATTTACTACTTCAGGTGCAGCAAACCATGGTGTATAATAACCTTGTTTTTTTAGTATATTCTTGAAAGTTTAAATTATCTGCATCTATAAAAATAAACATTATTATATTCTATATTTTCTGAAATAAATACATTATTAGTTGAAAAGTCACAATATACTAGACCATTCGTATGTAATTTTGCCATTATTATTCCACTCTTTAGATATGCTAAAAGTCTTTTTGCCTTTCCACCTGTTTTTTTGAAAATTGTAAAAATCATTAAATAAAACTCCATTTTCTTCTGTATCCAAACTTTTTTTAACCAAGAATTTATTACGTCTCCTTTTTGAGGTAATAAATTTCTTCCAAAAACTTTTTCAAAAGGTATCATTTTCTCTAAAAAACATTATATACCCTGATTTTTTTCTTTTTAAAAATAGCAATTGGCAATGTAATATTTATATTTTTTTAGGAATAGGGAGTCTTAATAATGTTTCAAATAATTCATTATTATCATATTTATTTTTAATGCTATTGATGGATCTTTTGTAGAATATATTTCTCCTTGTCCTCCACCAGCTATAAAAATTCCTTTACTACATGTTCATTTTCATTTAAATCTAAAATTTTTTCCCCACTAGTTAAAAAGATTTCCACTCTTTTATCCATTTTCTTCTTCCTTATCATCAAGTAAATATATTAAAGTTTTATCATCTGAACTTGGTAATTCTTTTATCCATTTTTAGTTTCTTTGTCTAATTTATTTTTGTGTTATTTTTACATTCTTCCAATAATTCCTTAGAAAAATCTCAAGATAACATTATTTTTCATTAGGTGATATTTCTATTCCATCTGTACAAAGCAATTAAGCCATTAAATTTCTCATTTTTTTATTTCTAAATATTCAATATTATCAATATTGAAGTTTTTGGAAAAAAGCCATAGTTATATTTGAAAATGAATCTTTTTATTATCTCTTAATAAATATGGATTCTTATCAGTAAATATACTTATAAAACCATCTCCCACTCTTGAAACTATAATTTTTTTCTTTCAATATTATGCAAATAGAAATGTTGCTGAACATTCTTCAATAGGATATTTCTTTTAAATTTTTTTAATTTTTTTAACCAATTTTTGAAATATTAGTTCTATTAATTTTTTTCTTTAGATATTTTTTTCAAAAATCTTCTACTTTATAAACAATATCCAAAAGTGATTTACATAATAATTGTGAACCTATATGAGAATATTTTTACTCCCTAGTCCATCTGAAATTCCAACTATATATATACCTTTAACTTTTTTTACTATAAATGAATCCTGATTTCTCTTGTGATATGACCCTTTTTCTGAATAAGCACCATATTTCATTAACTAATCTCCTTTTTAGCCAATTTGCCAAATTTAATACATCATATGCTTCAAAAATAATTATTTTTTTCCAAAAGTATATTCCAATATTTTTCTATCTACATCAGAACCTATACCTACAAAAATATATATTTACTTTTTCTAATCTCTTAAAAACATCTGTTTCAAAAACTACCATCACTCATTATAACTAAATGAGAATTTTCTTCTAAATTACTTAGAAATTTTTTTCTGTTGCCTCATTATTATTTTTTTCCTTCCATTCTTAATTCAGATACTTTAGAAACTTCTTTAATTTCATTTCCCCAAGAATATGTCAATAATTTATCTCCAATGATTATTTTAAATGGTCTATAAATATACATAAGTATACTAGGCTTCTCATTTTCTAACATACTTCCCGAGGTATCTATTAATAAAAAAATACTTTTTCATCATTCTTCATCTTCAACCTCTTCTTCTATTTCCTTCTCAGCATAATTTTTTTAAATATTACCTTTGCTTCTCTATTCACTATATATAATAAATCTTTTGTACTTATTTTTTTGTTTCAGTTAATTTTCTTCTTTCTTCATCATTAACATTATATGCAATAATATTTCTCGAAATATCTATAACATAATTGTCAGTTGCTTCTTTTAGATTTAGAGTAAAATGATATCATAATATTACCTTCATAACTCATACTGTCTAAAAATTTCCTTTAGTTCTTTATCTTTCCCTTTAAGACTATACCCCTTTAAAAAAAGCTAGATTTACTTCATCTATAATTATTACTTTCTTACTCTCTTTTGATTTTAATAGATCTAAAAACTTCATCTATATTCGAATTATTAATACTTTCAGAGTCTATACTATTGAAAAATCTTTAATAATGAATTTCTATTTTCTAAATTTACATTCATTCTATTTTTTTCCAACATATATAAATTTATAATCTTGATTATTTTTCTATAGATAATAGAATAGCATTCATTAAATTTCTTTTTTTATTTTTATCAATACCAATTATTAAAAAGATTATTATCTTTTTCTTGTCCAAATTTTACTTCAAAGTCTTTAGATTTATAATCTAAGATTTTTCCCTAACTTTTAGAGTTAATTCTCCTTCATTAAAAAAAGAAGTTTTCATCTGGAAAAATTTGGATTTTTACTACCATCAAAAAAACCTTATTTTTTTATTTTTCAATCCTCTAGCTTCTGAAAATCTTTTTTTATATTAGCTATTTTTTTCTTCCACTTTATTTTCATGCCAAGGGACAATAAACTTTTGGTTATATTCCTTATAACCACTATTTACATTTAAAAATTGCATAAGGTTTATCAATTTTGGCAGCTTCTTCATTGTTATCAGATGCACCAAATAAAGATTTTTGAATCTTCAGCTGAAGATTTTAAAATTATTCTTCCACCTATCTGAGGTGCTATATTTCCAAAACCATCTAACCCTTTTTAAAAGATTGTGTTGATAAAAATCATGTGAATCCACATGATCTTCCTTGTTTTGCTATGATTAGCATTTCCTCTGAAACTTCATCTCTAAAAATCACTTTGAAATAAAAATTTGAAATTCATCCATAATAAGAAAGATTCTAGGCATATCTTCTTTTGTTTTTCTCTATATGAATTAATATCCTTGCATCCATTTAATTTGAATTTTTTTTATTTCTATTTTTTTATTAAAAAAACTCATATGTTTTTAAGACACTAAGACCATAACTAATATCTGCATCAGTTGCAACCAAGGCTACATGAGGTAAAAATAACTGGATTTGCGTAAACATTGAACTCTACTGCCTCTTTAAAAATCTAGCATGTATAATTTTTAATTCATTAGGACTATATCTATTACAAGCACTTAATATAAAACTATGTAAAAAAAGTTGATTTTCCAGATCCTGTTCCTCCTCCTATTAGATAATGTACAGGATTATCTCCTACTTTAATTTCTATAACTTCATTTGTTTTTAGAATCAAAACCTATTGGAATTTGACATTCTATTTGTGATTTTTCTATTAAATCTATTATTCTCATCTAAAAATATTGATAAATTATCTAATCTATTTTTTTCTTTTCTTCTAGCACTTTAAGAAAAAAATATTTATTTTTTTCTTGGATTTTTTTGTCTTTCAGGAGTTTTTTTCACTTATATTTTTTTATGATAAAATTTTTGAGTTTCAACTTTATCTGTTTTAGAATTTAAAAGATCATCTAAAGGATAACTTTCTTCTATACATTTTTTTAATTCCAGTGCTTTTCCTTGTCTTTTTAGTATCTTCCCTTCTAAAATAGTTTCATTGAATGAAGAAATAATAAGTATTCCACAATCTTCACTATTTCTTAATAATTTTTCTGTAAGCATTAAACTCTTCTTCTCCCATTTCATCTGGAACATTCATAAAAGTAAAAAAATTTTATATGGCAATATCTTATTATATTCACCTTTTAGAATATAAGAATCTATTATATTCTTCCCAATTTTTTTGTTCTGAATTAAATTTATTATGTCTTAACTCTGAAGTATAGGCTAATAATTTATCTAAAGTAGTCTTTAATTCTTTTTCTCTATTATAATTTTTTTATTAGGAAAAAAATTTTTTTCATTAGGAAAAAAAGGCTGTTGAAAGATTCAACAGCTTTTCCTAATCCATAAGGATCAAAAACATAAAATTCTATTTTTTTCCTATTGGTAAAAGCGTAGAGTAGTCTTAAATAAACTTGATGTAACAATTCTATCTGTTCATCACCAGTGATAAACATATTTTTTTTTAAAAGGAAATTCTAATAATTTAGGAACATAAATATCATTCATTAGTTTTTGTTTAGTTACAGAATCAAAGTATTGTATTTTTCTTTTACCAAAAGCAATTTTTCTAGGTATATAAAAAACCAATATTTAAATTATTTTCACTTAATTCTCCTAAAAGCAGCTTGTTTTTTTCTTACTCTTTTACAAATATTATCTAAAAATATTTAATAACTCATCCATTTTTTTCTTTAAAATTTTTGTTCTGAATTTTTCTTTCTCTTCTCTGTATAAGTCATACTCTGAAGATAATATATTTCCATTTGATTTTATATATTTTTTTTCAATAAAAATCAATCATTTTATTTTTATTAATTAAATCATCCATTGCTAAAATAATATCTTCAATTCTTTTCTAAACTATTTACTCTCATATAATTGTCCTCAATTCCATAGTTAATGAATTTATTTCTGCCTCTTTTATTTTAAAAATTTTGATATGTTTCTTGTAGTTTTAACAAATCTTGATATATTGGATAAAAACATATCCAAATCAATAGAATTTCCAAAATTATCCTTTATATTTTCATTAAACTTGTCCCTTTCATTAGATAAATATCCTATTACTTTATTAAACATTCTTATCCTCTCCAAAAAACAAAGTCTATACAAACTCTATCTAGCTCTTCCTTATAAGGTAACATACCAAATAAAGGAGACCCTGAATTATTCATTGCCTTCCTTAATTCTTCTTCTTTTTCAGTACTCAAATCTTTTTATATCCTTACTACAAATAGTACAAGATAATTTACTATCTAGATGTCCTAAAAGATTGAAATTGCATATGTCCTTTCTGAGCATACAAATAACTACTTTTTTTCCAGTTTTTACTTCTATTGCTAAATCTGAACCTTCTCTCGCACCTCTTCCTTCACCTTTTTCCTAATATTATTGGAACTTTTAAGTCTTTTTAATATTAAATCAGTTTTTGTATATTTTCCATCTTCCATTACTGTTCTTTCTTGTGTTAGAACATTTTTTTCCAAATGGTGCAAAAGGCTCTTATAACTATTTCTTCTCCTAAATTTCCAGCTAGATTCTTTTTAATTTAATTATTATTTCTTCTTTACTTGAAGTTTCTAGTTCTTTCCTGTAGCTATTAATAAGATTATAGAATTTTTTTCATCTTTTTGCATATTTGTCATATAATATTGCAGTCATTTCTATAGAACTTAGATTAAGTCTTTTAAATATTTCATCTGGTTTTTACTGGTATTTTTTTCTTTATAACTATAATTAATATACTCTGCAACTTTATTTAAGGAATATGAATTTAATGTGCTTAGATAATTTTTTTAAATCTTCATAAGCCCTATTTAGCCTAAAAACTCCATTATCCTTATTTTTGATTTATGTTATTTAAAGTACTATTGAATATTGAATTTGTTTCTTCTAAATTTTTGTGTTGCTATCTCTACACATCTTTGTGCTAATTCATATCTTTTTTTCTAATCGTTCTCTTCTAGCTTTTGCTTTTTCATATGCTTGCTCTGCTTGATACAATTCATATGCTGTTTCTGGTAAACCTGCTGTTAAGCTAATTACTTCAGCTAATCTCATAGCTTCTTCCATCCTAGCTTCTTCTAACAAAAAAATCTACTATTTCTTTCCTCAGATTGTGTTTCATCTAAAAACTCTTTTGACATTGAGATAATACTTCTTTTTGAAATACCATCAGTCTCATCAACTAGTTGGTTTACATCATTAATTGTACTTTCAAAAAAATATCTAATGAAAAAAACTTTTGATCCTGACATAGTTATCTCCCTAAATATGTTTCTAAATCTTCAGCCATTTTTTTAACAAATGTGGTATTTGTTCTGAAGCATCCTCTTCAAATCTTTTTAAAAACAGCTAGTAGTTCTTTAAGAATTTCTTCAAATTTATTTTTTTGTTGATCTTGCCAGGTATCTCCTAAAGAAGAAAAAGGCTGAAGTTAAAACTCCAGTTTCCTCTTCTATATTTTCTAAATACTTTTGTAGGGTATTAGCAAAATTTCTTAGTTCTTCTGGATTTGCTATAGCCATTGACATACTAATTACCTCCTTATAAAACTTTTTAAAAACTCATCATCATCGTCATCATCTTTATTAGCACTGTTATTATCAAAAGCAAGTCCATTTGTTGAAATATTATTATTAACTGATGAAGGTGCTTTCACTGATACAGACATACTTATTTGTTTAAATTTATCAACTATATCACTTGCATTCTCTGCTATAAAGAAATGTTCATCATCTTCTGCAAATAACTTTAACATTTTGTCATCAGCATCATTTCCTATTGCTACTGCAAATCTTTGACATTTTGAAGATCTTCCATTATTTTTAAAATTATCTAAAGGAGCTCTCCATTCATCATTTGGAGCTCCATCTGATACTAAAACTACTGCTGGTCTATATATGTTAGAAGGTGTTGTTTCTTTATCTTCTATCATATCTTTTGCCATTCTTAAAGCTGTTCCTAAAGGTGTCATTCCACTAGCTAAGAATGGGTTTAACCCTCTTGACTTAAAGTCAACAACTGAAGTGTATGGTGTATGTAACTCTACACTTTCTCCAAAAGTTATAATAGCTATATCTATTATTTTCTCTTTTGAAGCTGCATCTGAAAAAAACTTTAATCATTTCATTTGTTGCATCATATAGGTTATCAATTTTTGATCCTGACATACTTCCACTCACATCAAGTAATAATACTACTGGTAAATGTTTTTGCTGTTGCTGGTTTGTAATTATTTGGATTAAAAGCCATAATAATTCCCTCCTTAATAAATTTTAATGTATTTTTTTATAAATTATATATCTTTTTTAGACTTTATCAAGTTATTTAAACTTATTTAAAAAAATAAATATATTTATTTTTTTATACATTTCATAAGTTCTTTTTAAAATTTTCCTTAAAGCTCTCCCTCAAACTCTCTGGTTCAATTATTTCTATCTCATCATAAAACTGTGCAAAAATATACCTTTGCTAGCTTATCACTACATTCAAAAGTATATATATCCCCTCTTCTTTTTAGTAACTTTGTACTGCACCCCCAATCTTATGTCCAAGATTATGGGTGCAGTACATAGGTCTATTTTTGATTAACTCTTTCATAAAGAGCCTTCCCTTCTTCTGTCATTCTTACTTTTATTTCATTTCCATAAGATAAAAAAAGGATCAAAAATTTTTTTCCTAATTGCTTCTATATAATCTTCATCTTTTACATAAATTTCGTTTTGTAAATTCCATATATTTTTCAATATCAGAAATCCTATAGTTTCTGAAGTCTTGATTTTTTTCACAATAGCAAAACAAATAAGACCTATTCTCTTTGGATGATAGCTCTATAAAAATATGGATTTACTATTCTTGCTGTTGAGTGGTATTTTTATTCCTATTTTTCTTACTGTTTTTGATTGCCTCTCGAATTTGTTTAAATGTATCATTGAATATTATTTCTTCTCTTTTGAACCTTAAATTATTGATGTACGTAAAAAAATACATCCCTCATAAGTTCAGCTTCTGTTTCAGCTTTCTTTTCTCTTAGGGATATCAAAAAAATATGTCCTCATTTTCTTTAGATAAATTAAATTGAACCTTTTTTTCCACTTGATTCTTCTAATTTGATTTTTACTTAGATTTTTTTGTCTATGTAGTATTTAAAAAGAGTATTCCCAATTTTACCTACAGGTACCTTGAAATACTCAGAATCTCCCTTTAAAAATTTCAAACATAAAGTCTGAAACTGTTATTCTAACTTTCTTCATATTAAATACCCTCAATATTTAACTGATTTTTTTATTCTATTTTAGTATATTTCTTTTTATTTTTTTCAATAGTTTTGTTATTTTTTTAAATTATTATTATATTTTTATCTGTATTTTTTTACAGAATGATTTTTTTATGAAAAAAATCTCTTTTCTTTTCTCTTATCTAAAAAAACAAAAAAATATTTTTTTAGCATTTAATAAAAAAGTTGTTGTTCCCCTCATATGCTTATAGCTAAACAACAACTTCTTATTTTTTTACAATACAATATCTTCTGAATTTTCATTTGTCTCTGTTATTATGTTCTCTTCTAAATCTTGCTCCATATTTTTTTCTTCTTTAAAGCTGCTATTTCATCATATAGTTCATCATTTTCTTCTTCTAAATCTTGTTTATCTCTCCACAAACTATATGCTACCCCCGCTAAAACTGCTCCACCTAAAATTGTTAAAGTTTTTTTGATAATTTTCCCATTTTTATTCCCCTTAATCTTTTTGATAACATAAGAATACTCCTTTTTTTGACTTTGTTTCAAGGAACAGTTTAAAAAAACTAGATTTGTTCCTTAAAAAATTTAGCCATTGATATCAATAGCTAAATTAATTTTTTTATTCTATTTTTGTTCCTCTATTTTTCTATTCCCTTTCTTGCCATAACACCTTTTTTTGAAAAATAGTGTTTAACTTCTTTCATTTCAGTCACTAAATCCGCTAATTCAATAAGTTCATCTGGAGCATTTCTTCCTGTCAAAACAAGTTCTGTTGTCTCAGGTTTTATTTTTCAATTAAAAATTTAATCTCATCTACAGAAATTAGATCATACCTCAATGTTCCTAAGATTTCATCTGCTATAACTATATCATATTTTTTTACTTAAAAGTGCATTTTTCAAACTTTCATATCCTTCTCTCATAAGTTTTTTTTATCTTCATCAGTAACAAATTCTTTACTTCTTATAAAGACTCCTCTTCCATATCTTTCATGAACAACAGTTTCAAATTTTTTTAATGTATGAAGTTCCCCATAGTCCCTACCTTTTAAAAATTGACAGAAGAAAAATCTTAAAATTACTTCCCACAGCTCTTGTGATAAGCCCTAAGGCAGCTGTTGTTTTCCCTTTTCCATTTCCTGTATATATTTGAACATATCCTTTTTCCATATACTTATCCTTTCTATAATAACTTACTTTTTCTAATTATACCATTTTAGTAAGAAAAAAGAATTATATTCATTTTTTTAAATATAATTCTTTTTTTAGTTATTTTTATTTGAAAATCTGCTGCTTCACTGTGAGCTTCGTTATATTCATCTATAATATTCCAAAATCTAAAGATTCTACTATATCATACCATTCAAAGACATTATCCCCTACTTTAATATTAGCTCCCAAAGATTCTACTAAAGTTTTATTTCCATTCTTTTTAATTTCAAATATAAAAAGTTACAAGTCCTTCTGCATATCTTCCATCAAAAAAATGATATCTTATATTCACAAAAAGTTCTATTAGGTTTTTTTAACTACCTTAGCATCTCTATTAACAAGCATAGTTTACTTTTTCACAATCTTTTTAAAAAATCAAATAATGTTAAATTATGTTCTTCATTTTTTTATCTTCCCTTTTTATAAAAAAATGCTTAAATATACTTACTAAATATTCTTTCTAATGCTTCCCCTTTTTCCCCAAGCTCTTCTTACGTCGTTAGGGATCTAAAAATTCTATAATGTCCTGTAAAAGTATTTCTTTGAAGTCTCCAACCATTACATTCTTGAATATCATCCCAAAATATTACTCCTCCCATTGTTGGCATCGGAATGTTAGGGCATTCCTCCATCATTTAATGCTGCAAAAATTTGTCCTGTTTCAACTAATATCTTAAATATTGTTCCTATTCCCATTTAAAAATCTCCCTTTTCTAAAATAAATAGTCTTATTAATAAGCCATACTTTTATATAAGATAAGTTAATAAACCAAAAAGGAGCTGTTGCAAAATTAAAAAAATTTTCAATCCTAAAGTAAAAATAAGTGAGTTATGAATGGAAATTTTAGATAAAAAAACTTGCTCAGTAACGAACTATTTTTTTACTTTTTTTATTACTTTGCAACAGCCTCTCTATTTATATAGTATTTATCATGCCGCTTTTTTTAATATACTTCTTATAGAACTCATCAACATAGATAGCTATAGCATTGTCTCCTGAAACATTTATTGCAGTTCCAAAACTATCTTGAGTAATATATAGAGCTATTAATAAAGAACCTAAAGGTCCTTGTGCATCTATACCTATTAAGAATAGGAAAGGTAAAGCACTCATAACTGCTCCTCCAGGTGCTCCTGGTGCAGCAACCATAGCTATTCCAAGCATACATAAGAATGGGAACATTATTGAAAATGAATGTGGCATACCATTCAATAATAAAACTCCCATAATACAACTTGTTAAAGTTATCATACTTCCTGATAAGTGAATTGTTGCACATAGAGGAACAACGAAATCAACTATTTCAGGGCTTGTACCATTTTTCAATCCACATTGAATATTTACTGGGATAGTTGCAGCTGATGATTGAGTTCCAACTGCTGTAAAATATGCTGGTATTTGGTTTTTAATAAGAGTAAATGGATTTTTTTCTTTGATATTCCACCAGCAATAGAAAAACATAACAAGCATATAGATGTAGTGCATAGCAAATATACATAGATAAATTGCTGCAAATACACCAAGAACTTTAAATACTATACCAGAATATGCCATTTCACTGAATATTCCTAATATATGGAAAGGTAATAGTGGAATTACAAATCCAGCTAATATTTTTGATATGATTTCTTCATATTCTGCAAATAAATTAAATGTTGTTTCACCTTTCTTTTGACTTCTCATAATACTAATTGTAATACCCATCATGAATGCAAAAATTATTGCAGCAGTAACATCTATAGGTGGTTTTAAAGGAATAGTGAAATATGGAGCAACATCTTTTCCTTCAAAATTGATTCCTTGAGAAATCCCAGAAACTAATTTAGGGTATAGATTTGCTGCAACTGTATATGAAAATGTTCCTGCAACTATTGTTGAAACATAAGAAACAATAGCAGTAAATCCTAAAAGTTTTCCTGCACCTTCTGTAAGTTTTGCTATTCCTGATACAACAAACCCAACTATCATTAATGGTATAAAGAATGATAGGAATGAGCCAAAGAATGTACTGAAAGTTTTAAAAATTCTTACAATCCAAAGTGGCATAAATTGTCCAATTAATATACCAATAATTATGGCAATTCTGAACCTCCCACGACTGACACCCTACGAGTGCTAGAGTCGCAGGGTTCTTGGGTAGTAGTTGCTTCTGTTAGCCAACTAAATTTACCAAGCTATCCCCATAGTTCCTACGGTTCATATATTGTATATTTAAGCACTTATACCTAATATCTTTAGTCCTTCTTTTTAATATGTTTTTTTGGCTGCATTTATATCTCTATTATGTACAGCTCCACATACTGGACAAGTCCATTCTCTCACACTTAAATCTTTTTACTTCTTCATTTCTATATCCACAACAATTACATATTTGACTACTTGCAAAAATTTATCTACTCTTACTATTGTTCTTCCATACCATTTTGCTTTATAACTTAGTATTCTATTAAATTCACTCCATGATACATCTACAATATTTCTTGCTAATTTATGATTTTTTTACCATATTTTTTTACTTGTAAGTCTTCCATACAAATAATATCATATTCTTTTTATTAGCATTGTTGATAACTTTTGCAAAAAAATCTTCTCTTTGATTTGATATTTTTTTCAAATAATCTTGCTACTTTTATTCTAGCTTTATTTCTATTTGAACTACCCTTTGGTTTTCGTGATAGTTTTTCTTTTGTAATATTGCTAGTTTATTCAAAGATTTTTGTAAATATTTTTGATTTTCTATTGAGATTTCATCACTGGTAATCATAAAGTTTTTTTATACCTAAATCTATTCCAACATTCTTATTTGTACTTTCTAACTTTTCTGTTTCTACATCAGTACAACACAGAGATATATAATATTTTTCCACTAGGTACTTGGGTTATTGTTGCACTTATTATTCTTCCTTGTGGTTTTATTTTTATCTCTTATTTTTAGTCTTCCTAACTTAGGTACTTTTTATCCATTTATCTAAAAACTCTATATTATTATTTGTATAATTGGTTCTGTATGATTTTCTATTATCTTTCTTAGATTTAAACTTTGGATAACCCTTTTCCACTAAAGAAATTTTTTTATAGGCTTTTATCTAAATCTTTTTAAAGAATTTTTGTAAAGAAAATTTATCTACATCTTTTAACCATTCTTTTTCTTGTTTTAAAACTGTCAGTGCTTTGCTACATTGATTATATGACATAGATTTTTTTCTCTTTGTTATATAGTTCTTGTTTTTAAACCTAAAAATGATTATAGACATATCTTACACAACCAAAAGTACAATTTAATATTGTTATTTGAGTTTTAGTTGGATAAAATCTAAACTTATATGCTTTTTCCATGTGATTTCACCTCCATTTACCTATATATAGTATACCACTTTTTATACTATAAGTAAATGAAAAAAAGTAAAATTTTTTTCTAAATATATGAACCTAAAACTGACTCAGTCGTTTTTAGAGGTTGTCGTTCACATAAGTACGCTACCACTTATGCAGTTCTCTTGGCATATACACTCCTTAATAAATTAAGGAGATTAGCCTTGAACTTCTTAATATTTCTATTAAGCACAGACTATATCTTATCCCACAGCTCTATCTGTTTGGGTCTACCCACTTCCACTAGCTTTAGTGTACTTCCCTCAGGAGGAATAGTCGTTGAACCTTACCTTTCGGTCTTGGCTGCTGATTGCCCATTATCTTAACACTTAGGATTTAACCTTATGCCATCTAGTATATTTTTTTCTGCTTTCGCCACTTTCACATTTGTACCATATTTTTTTATTTAGGTACTATGTTGTAGTTATACTAGCTTTAGGGGTTTCCAGCAATTCGAGTAGTATTGGATAGCTTTTTAAAGTTGCTACCTCTACATACATATTTCTATATATGCTGACTATACTTAATGGTCTAACTCATGACTGACACCCTACGAGTGCTAGAGTCACAAGTGTGCGACCATATTTTTTTAATCAACCTTGGAACTAAACCCTAATTTTTTTACTACTCATAACGTTACCTCCTACAAAAATTAAAATATTTTATATTTATATAGAACATATCATTCTATATAAATATAACATTTATTTAATTAAATTTATCACAATATTCTTATTTAGTCAAGTAATATTTTTTTATAATTTTTAACAAAAAAATATTCAAACAAAAAAACTATTTTATCTAAAAAAATGAGAAAAAAATTTTTTTATTGAAAAAAAGTGTCTAAAAAAATAAGGAATTTAAAAATCTTTTTATTTAAAAATCATTATAAAATTAAAGAAAAAAAGATAAAAATAATAAAGTAATATCTGAACAAAAATTATTCTGTGATATAATAAATAGATAAAAAAATATTTTTAGAGGGATAAAAATGTATAATGAATTAGATTTACATAATCTTGACTTCAAAGTTGCTCTATCAGTTTTTAAAAAAAGAAATACAATGAAGCCTTAAAGAAGAAAGATAGAAGAGAGATCTTAGTAATTCATGGATATGGTGCCAATAAATTGGGGCATAAAAGCTGTTTTTAGCAACTAACTTAAGAATTTTTTTGTCAAATAATAGAGATAAATTGAGTTACAGGCTAGACACCAATCCAGGTGTAACCTATGTAACTCAATATCTAGGTTAGAATAGAATGTGAGGAAATATGTATATAAGATTAAAAAGATAGCAAAATGTCAGCTAGATTAAATGACTTTTTGGATAAAAAAATAATATAAAAATATTTTTACAATAATGGACAAAAATTGATATAAAAATATGCTATACTATATATACCAAATGATTTTAATCAAGAAAAATTTTTAAAGAAATTCAAGACATAGCTGAAGTTATAAAATTAACAAGCCCTTATAAATTTGTTAGTAGAGAATTTAAAGAAGCAGATACTATTATAGATGTAAAAGGTCATCTAATTGGTGGAGATAATTTTATGCTTATGGCTGACTTGTTCTGTAGAAAAATAGGGAAATGCTTTCAAATATAGCTAAAGAAGTAAAAAAAGGGTGGAGCTGTTGCCCTAAGAGGTGGAGCATACAAACCTAGAACTTCTCCTTATGACTTTCAAGGACTTGGTGAAGTAGGATTAAGATATTTAAGGGAAGTTGCTGATGAAAAATGATATGCTTGTTGTAACTGAACTTATGGATAGTGATGACTTGAACCTTGTTTCTTCCTATGCAGATATAATTCAAATAGGAGCGAGAAACATGCAAAACTTTAGTCTACTTAAAAAATTAGGTAAATTAGATAAACCCGTTTTACTTAAAAGAGGTTTGAGTGCAACTATAAATGAATTTTTTTATTATCAGCAGAATATATTCTTGCTCATGGAAATCAAAATGTTATCCTTTGTGAAAGAGGAATTAGAACTTTTTGAAACTATGACAAGAAACACTTTAGATTTAAATGCTATTGCTTTAGTAAGAGAGCTATCTCACCTTCCTATCATAGTTGATGCAAGCCATGGTACAGGAAAAAGAAGTTTAGTTGGATATCTTACACTAGCAGGAATAATGGCAGGAGCTAATGGAGCCATGATAGAAGTACATGAAAATCCAGATTATGCACTATCTGATGGATCCTCAATCACTTGATTTTTAAATTATTTGATAAAGTGGCTAATAATATAAGAAAGAGCTTGTATTTTTAGAAAGGATTTGGAATAATGAACTATATAGATAAAGATATAAAAGATCATGAAGACTATATTGAATTTACTACCTTTTAATAAATTTAATATAAAAAAATCTTTTTACTAAAAAACATTATGGAAGTATTCCTGAAAGAAGTAAAGAAGATGTGGCTAAAGACTTTTCTTTGAATAAAAATAATGCTTTCTTGCTATCAAACACATAGTGATAATGTTGTTTTAGTAGGTGAGGATACAAGTGTACACCATTTTCCAAATACTGATGGAATATTAACATCAAATAAAAAATGCTGCTGTTCTTACTAAGTATGCTGACTGTTTACCTATATTCATCTATGATGAAGAAACTAAGATTTTTGGAGCAGTGCATTCTGGTTGGAAGGGTTCATATCAAGAAATAGTAAAAAGAGCTATTGAAAAAAATAAATCCCTAAGGATTTATCGACTATAAATATATTATTTGGTGTAGGTATTTCTTGTGAGAAATATAATGTAGGAAAAAGAATTTTATGAAGATTTTAAAAATAAATTTTCAAAAAGAAATTGTGGACAAGGTTTTTTTCTATAAAGAATAATGAATTTTTTTCTTTGATAATCAACTTTTTAATTATTATCTGCTTAAAGAGTATGGTGTTAAAGAAGAAAAAAATGTTCTTAAATAATAGATGTACATTTAGTGAAAACTTCCATTCTTTTTAGAAGGGATAAGGAACTTTCTGGAAGAAATGGAGCTATAATATTTATGGAGGAATGATTATATGAAAAAGAAATTAATGGTATCTTTCTTAGCATTGGTACTAGTTGCTTGTGGAAGTTCTGGTTCTTTAGAGCTTACTAAACAAGAAAAAAAGAAAAAAAGTAAACGGAGATGTTAATGTTGCAAGACAACTTCTAGTTCAAAAAGCTATCTTAAAAAGATGCAAGTGCAGAAAAATTAAGTGAAGATGATCAATACAATCTTAATTTAGCTAAACAAGAAGTAGAAGTAAGTTACTATCTACAAAAGAAATTTGAATCTGAACTTAACAACATTCAAGTATCAGATGAAGAAGCTCAAAAATACTATGATGTTCATAAGGCAGAAATTGGAAATACTCCTTTTTGAAAGCGTTAAGGATGCTATAGTAGCTCAAATAACTTATGAAAAAAACAAACTGGTATTGTTAATAAATACTATGAAGATTTATTAAACAAATACAAAATTGAAGAAATCTTAAAGAAAGATTTCCCAGAAGCAGCTCAAGCAGCAGTTCAAACTCAAACTCAAACTCCTGCTCCAGTTGAAGCAGCTCCAGCAGCACCTGCTCCTGAAGCAAAAAACTGAAGAAAAGAAATAATAAAATTGGGGGACATATAAATCCCCTGTTTTTTTATCTATCTAAAAAGAACTAAAAATATCATCTTCTAAAAAGTACTGTGTTACCACTAGGTATCATAGTTCTATTTTCTCTTTTAATTAAGACTATTAATATATTTCTATCTAGTTCACGAATAGATTTATTTATATATTTTGAATTTTTTTATCAACTATACTCTCATATAGATTTATTCTAGTTCCCTTATCCACAAAACTTGAACCACAAAGAACTATTCTATCTCCCTTTTCTATGACAGTATTTCCATTAGGAATAATATTTTTCATTGTTTCTTATTATTAAAACTAAAAAGTACTGAAGGCATAAGCTCAAGATTTTTTTAACCTGTCTACCTACCCATTTATGTGTTTCATCTATTTCAGCAGTTATAAAATCAACATCTTCTGTGTCTGAGTAATCGTTGAAGGTTCTAAGTACGTCACCGTCTTCATCTATCATATTTAACTTTTTAGAAAAATATGGAAGTAATGAGCCTTGTATAGCAATGGATAATAGAACAACTATAAAAGCGATATTAAATACTACCATTCCTCTTTCCTTATTTGCCACCACAACTAATATAGCAAACACAACTGAGGCTGCTCCTCTTAAACCTGCCCAAGAAACTAAAAGTTTTTGTCCTCTACTTGATTTCATAGGACTTATTAAAGTATAGACAACAAGTGGACGAATTAATAATGTCATCACTGTCATAATTAAGACAGCAGGAATAGCATACTTTTAACGCTTCCAATGGATTTACTAAAAGTCCTAGTAAAAAGAATATTAAAATCTGCATTATACTTGTAAGTCCATTGAAGAAGCTAACAATTTCACTCTTTTTATTGAAATGTATATTTCCTAATAGAACTCCTAAAAAGATATACTGTTATATATCCATTTCCTCCAATAAATTCACTTGTTGAATAGGATAAAAAGCATAGAGGCAGTTATCAAAGCCATAGACATTCCACTATCTATATTATTAACTTTTCTAATTATATAGCAAGATACTCTTGCAAATATATAACCTACAGCTAAACCAAAAACAAACTTGTTTGAATAATAACAATGGTAAATTTAGATTTCCTTTTGAAAGGGTCAAAAAAGGCTATAGTTAAAACATAGGCAAAGGGGTCATTTGAACCACTTTCTATTTCAAGTAAAGAGGCTGTATTTTTCTTTTTAAGTTTAATTTATGTGATCTTAAAATTGCAAAAGACTGAGGCAGCATCTGTTGAACCAAGTACTGAACCTATCAAAAGAGAGCTATACCAATCTAATTTTAAAATATAGTGAGAAAACAACCCAGTTAAAAGAGAGGTAAAGATAACTCCCAATGAAGATAAAAATTAAAGATTTTTTTAATAATACCCTTTGCCATTGAAAGATTTGTACCAAAGCCCCCAAAGAAAATGATGTATATTAAAGCAAAACTACATATATCTCTAGATAATTCATAGTTATCATAAGGAATTTTAAATATACCATTTACACCGAATATCATACCCAAGCTTATGAAAACTAAAAAGCATAGGAACACCAAATTTACTTAAATATCTATATATAAATATTGATAAGATTATTACAACTGAACTTAAAAAAACAAGATATTATTCAAACAACTGTACCTCCTTGATAATAATATTTCTATTATATCATAGAAAATCCTTTATTTATAGCAAAAAGCTAGTGACTAATCACTAGCATTATTATTTATATGGCTGGGGTGGCTGGATTCGAACCAACGCATAACGGAGTCAAAGTCCGTTGCCTTACCGCTTGGCGACACCCCAAGAATGGTCGGAATAGCAAGATTTGAACTTGCATCTCTGCTCCCAAGGCAGGTCGCTACCGAGCTGCGCTATATTCCGTCCTAAAGTACCTTATAAGTCTACCATATATAAATACTATTGTCAAATACTTTTTTTAATTTTTTTAAAAATTTTTTTCTAGTAAAAATTAAATTTTTTTAGCATTTGATAACTCTTTATTAAGTGTATACCCATCTAAATTAATTTTTTTCCATTTCCTCTAAACTATTTATTTGATTTTTTTATAAGGTAATTTAAAAAAATTTCCTCTAGCTTTTTTTACTATATGTACTTACAGATTTATAAGTTCCTTCTTTTTCCTCTTTAAAATCAATATTAATCATATTGATTTTTTTTAGTATCTATCATTTTTTGAAAATTCTCCTGAAGCTAAATTCAACAATACTTCATCTTTTAGCAAGAGATTTTTGAAATATATTCATTAATTTCTTTTTCCAAAAAAATTATATAAACCTTTATCGACAATCGACATAGTCATATCCAATCTATATTTTTTTAGTAAATCAAAAAGGCTTTGACAGTCCATAAAGTGCAGATAAAATAAAAAAAGCTTATCCTTCAAATATTTTTAAAGATTTTTTTCAGAATAAAGCTTCTAATTCTAATTCTTTAAATGAAAACTCCATAGTACATTGAAATAGCTGGAATAGATTTTTAACCTATCATAATTTTGTATATCTCTATATGTTTTTAGCCAATAAGTCAGCTTTTAATTTCATTATACTTTCTATTTCTTCTATTGATTTTTTTGTTTCAATATATCTATTAAAATATTAGTTTTATCTTTTAAATGGAGATTCAGTAAATTCAATTTTTTTATTTTTCAAAAAAATATTTTCTTCTCTCATTTCCTTACTTGGAGAAAATATTATCTTCATCTATTGATCCCATTCCTTAATGAAACCATAATATATTTTTGGATTATTTCCAAAAACATCTAAAAATATTATCATCTGTTATATAGAAATCTTCTGTTTCCAAATCTATTCCATTGACATTAATCTTTCCATCTATAACATATAAAAAAATACTATTGTACTACCTTTTTCAAGATGTAATCTACATCTACCTCTGATTTGTCTATAGTATAGATCTCCCCTTATTCCCTTTAGCATCAAATTAAAAATCTTCAAATTTTCCCCAAGAATAAGTTTCCCAGTCTCCTTTAAATCTATCTATTTGATAATCTTCCATTTCAACATCATAATGACCTGTATGTTGAAGTTTCATATCTCCAGTCAGTTTTGATATATATCTTTCTACCCCAGGAAGTTTTTGTGAAAAGAGATTTTTTTCTTCATTATTCGTAGTTGCAACACTTATTCTGGCTTTAAAAATTCTATCTGCATAGCTAGAATCCTTAGGGTAAATAAAAAAATCTCATTTGTTGTTCCTCCTGCCCAAACAGAAACCTTCCAATCCTCTTTCTTTATAACCTTATTCATTTCTACCCTCCTGTTGCAAATTTTATACTAATTTATTCCTAATTAGATTTTTACAACTTTTTTTCATTTTTTTACAAGGGCAAAAACTGCCCTTCAATCTTACTTTAAGATTTTTAGGGGCAATATTTTTAAACTATTTTTTTATATTGTAGAAAACATTTTTTTCCATTGTATTGTGCAACAGATCCTAATTCTTCTTCAATTCTTAGTAATTGGTTGTATTTAGCCATTCTATCAGTTCTTGAAGTTGAACCAGTTTTAATTTGTCCTGCATTAGTTGCAACAGCAACGTCAGCTATTGTAGCATCTTCTGTTTCTCCTGATCTATGAGATACAACTGCAGTATATCCTGCTCTTTTTGCCATTTCTATTGCATCTAAAGTTTCAGTTAATGAACCTATTTGATTTAATTTTATTAGGATAGAGTTTCCTGCTCCTAATTCTATTCCTTTTTTTCAATCTTTTCAGTGTTAGTTACAAATAAGTCATCTCCAACTATTTGTACTCTATCTCCTATAGCTTTAGTTAGTTTTTACCCAACCATCCCAATCATCTTCACCTAATCCATCTTCTATTGAAACGATAGGATATTTGTTTATTAATTCTTCATACCATTTAATCATAGCATCAGTGTCTTTAACTCCACCTTCTCTTTTTAAAAATGATATTCATATTTTCCATCTACTTCTTTACAAAAATTCACTTGAAGCAGCATCTAAAGCGAAAGTTATATCTTTTTCCTAATTCATATCCCGCAGCCTTAACAGCTTCACATATTAAATTTAAAGCTCCTTCAGTTCCTTGGATTTTTGAAGGTGCATATCCTCCTTCATTTCCAACATTTGTTGAATCTCCATTAGCTTTTAAGATTTTTCCTAAGTGATGGAAAATTTCAGCTCCCATTCTCATAGCTTCTTGGAAAGATTTTTGCTCCAACTGGTTGTATCATAAATTCTTGTAAGTCAACAGCTGAGTCAGCATGTGCTCCACCATTTAAGATATTCATCATAGGTAAAAGGTAATTCTTTAGCATTTACTCCACCTAAGTATTTATATAGAGGTTGTCCTAATGCTTCAGCAGCAGCTTTAGCAACTGCAAGAGAAACTCCTAAAATAGCATTTGCTCCTAGTCTTCCTTTATTAGGAGTTCCATCTAATTCTATCATTAATTTATCTATAGCTACTTGATTTAAAGCATCCATTCCTAAAAGAGCTTCTCTAATTTCTGTATTTACATTGTTTACAGCTTTTTAAAACTCCTTTTTCCTAAATATCTTGATTTATCTTCATCTCTTAGTTCAACTGCTTCATGGCTTCCTGTTGAAGCTCCTGATGGAACAGCAGCTCTTCCTCTTGCTCCACATTCTAATACTACATCTACTTCTACTGTAGGGTTTCCTCTTGAGTCTAAAAATTTCTCTTCCTATTACTTCTACTATACCTGTCATTGCATTCCTCCTTTAAATTTTTTTAACTATGCTTTTTACTTGTATAACTTTAATTGAGTTTGTTGTTCCTTGGATAAATACACTTTCTCCACAAGTTGCTATTACTATATCACCTTTTTTTCAACTAAATTCAATTTTTTTAGCAACTGCTTCCCCTAAAAATAAAAGAATTCTTCTAATGTTTTTTTGGTGTTGCATCAACATAAGGAATTACTCCTCTTGTTAAGATTAATTGGTTAGCTGTCTTTTCATTATTAGTTATAGCTAAGATATCTGCTTTAGGGAAATATCTTCTCATATCTCTTGCAGCTCTTCCAGATTCTGTACCAACTATTATTAGTTTTGCATTCAATCTTTCACTTATATCTGCACTTCCTTCAGCAACAGCAGAAGTTATATCATTTTTAGCTGTAACATGTTTTACAAAAAATGGAACTATAGTTGGATCAACTTTTCTAGCAATTTTATCCATTACTGCAACTGCTTCTAAAGGATATTTTCCTTTTGCAGTTTCTCCAGAAAGCATTATAGCATCTGTTCCATCTATTATAGCATTAGCAACGTCATTTGCTTCCGCTCTTGTTGGTCTTGGATTCTTAATCATAGAATCTAGCATTTGAGTAGCTGTAATAACAGGTTTTCCTGCTCTATTACATTTTTTAATCATCATCTTTTTGTGCACAAGGAACATCTTCAACAGGAATTTCTACTCCTAGGTCTCCTCTTGCTACCATGATACCATCTGATTCTTCTAAGATTTCATCAAAGTTATCTAAACCTTCTTGGCTTTCTATTTTAGAAATTATTTGTATTCTATCTCCACCATTTTCATGAAGAATTCTTCTAACTTCTCTTACATCATCAGCCTTTCTTATAAATGAAGCTGCAACAAAAATCTATATTATTTTTACAACCAAATTTTTAAATCTTCTATATCTTTTTCAGATAGAGCTGGTAAATTAACAGAAACATTAGGTAGATTTATACCTTTCTTTTTGTCCTAATTCTCCATTATTTCTAGCTATACATATAACTTCGTTTCCTTTTTATTTCTGTAACATCTAATTCTATTAGACCATCATCTACAAGAATCATATCTCCAATTTTTAAGTCTTTTTGCAAAATCTGGATAAGTTACTGCAACTCTTTCACTATTTCCAACAACTGATTGATCTGTTGTAAATGTAAATTTTTGACCAGCTTTAATGCTTACATCTTTTTCCATCTTCTAAAGTCATTGTTCTTATTTCAGGTCCTTAGTATCTAATAGTAAACCTGCTCTTTTTCCAGTTTCAGATATAGCTTGTCTAAAAATTCTTTATTCTTGTTCCATGTTCTTCGTAATCCCCATGAGAAAAATTTAATCTCATTACATTCATTCCTCTATTTAATAGCTCTTTTAAAGTTTCTACTGACTCAGTCACAGGATCAATAGTACAAACTATTTTTTTGTTTTTTTCAAATAACTCACCTCATCATTTTTTTACTATGTTTAATTTTTATAACATTCTTGACTTTTTTTAGCAAGAAAAATTAAAAGCTTATTTTTTTGTCATTTTTGTATAAAAAACATTAATGATAATTCATCAATGCTTATTAACAAAAATGGTGCCTAGGAATGGATTCGAACCATCGACCGTACGGGTATGAACCGTATGCTCTAGCCAACTGAGCTACCTAGGGCATAATGGTGGAGATAAGCGGGATCGAACCGCTGACCTACGCAGTGCAAGTGCGTCGCTCTCCCAAACTGAGCTATATCCCCATATTAATTGTTTTAGATTGGACAAAATCCAATGAGCGTGGTGCGGAGAGAGAGACTTGAACTCTCACGTCTGGGACACTAGATCCTAAGTCTAGCGCGTCTGCCAATTCCGCCATCCCCGCGTATATTCGTTCGTTTATTTTTACTGGTGCCGCTTATCGGAGTCGAACCAATCACCTACTGATTACAAGTCAGTTGCTCTACCAGATGAGCTAAAGCGGCATATGTAATGGCGGGAGTGACGAGGCTCGAACTCGCGACCTCCTGCGTGACAGGCAGGCACTCTAACCAACTGAGCTACACCCCCACTACTATGGTGGTCACAATAGGGACTTGAACCTATGACCCCCTGCTTGTAAGGCAGGTCGCTCTCCCAACTGAGCTATGCGACCATATTAAATATTTTAATGGTACCCCGTAGGGGAATTGAACCCCTGTTTCCAGAGTGAAAAATCTGATGTCCCTAACCACTGAACGAACGGGGCTATATATGGTGCGTCATACAGGGGTCGAACCTGTGACCTCCTGATTAAGAGTCAGATGCTCTACCAACTGAGCTAATGACGCATTTATGGAGCGGGAAACGAGGTTCGAACTCGCGACATTCAGCTTGGAAGGCTGACGCTCTACCAACTGAGCTATTCCCGCATTGCCTTATTATATTATCATAATAATTTTATTCTGTCAATATTTTTTTATTTGGAGGCGACGACCAGATTCGAACTGGTGATGGAGATTTTGCAGACCTCTGCCTTACCGCTTGGCGACGTCGCCATTATATTAATAAATGGTGCCCAGAGGCGGAATCGAACCACCGACACGGGGATTTTCAGTCCCCTGCTCTACCGACTGAGCTATCTGGGCATTAATGGCGGGAGTGACGAGGCTCGAACTCGCGACCTCCTGCGTGACAGGCAGGCGCTCTAACCAACTGAGCTACACCCCCACTACTATGGTGGTCACAATAGGACTTGAACCTATGACCCCCTGCTTGTAAGGCAGGTGCTCTCCCAACTGAGCTATGCGACCACGATATCCATTTGATACTTTATTAATATAACATATTTTTTTATATTTTGGCAAATTTTTTTAATTTTTTTAAATCTTAAAAACCTAATTTTACTGATACTCCATCAACAGCTATAGCTTTTTGAATGAGTTATAGGAATTTTTGCTCAGCTGAGAAACCTATTGTTTCACCATCTTGTAATATAACATCAGAAGTTATAACATAGTCAGCTACTCCTTGTAAGAAATAGTAAATATCTTCTGGATTTTTGTGAGGCTAGCTATTATTTCCATTTCTTTTTTCCAAATGCTTCCATACCATAAGTATAAGCACTTACTTTATTATCCTCTACCGCATATAATCCTATGAATATCATATTTTCAACTGGGAACATATCTTTTTCTTCATAGTATTTTGTAAAAATCTCTATACATATCAGGATTTAAAACTGTTCCTAAGACATTAATTCCTGTACAATTTTCTTGTTTTTGTAAGTGCTGATACAATCTTTGTATATAACTTTGCACCTTCTATTAAGTCTGGTTCTCCCAATAGAGAAACTAAGATATGAGCCTTGTGTTCTTCAGCAACTTTAACTGCATCTTACCATCTGTAGTTTGTCTTTGCATTTTCTACTGCTTCATTATTAGGAATAGGAGCTGGCATTAAAGCAACAGCAACCATTATATCTCCAATATTTCCAACCAACATATCTTTTTTTCTTTATTTTCGTCTTCTCCACCTAAATCTAATGTAACTTTCCAATCTTCTTTTTAAATCTTTTTAAAAAATTTTTTCTTTATCAAATTTAGCTTCGTTTAATAATACAAAAACCTGTAAATGCACTACTCATTACTCCTCCTTAAAAAAATAAAAGCTGTTGCAAATGAATAAAAAAAGTAAAAAAATAGTTCGTTACTGAGTAAATTTAGAAAATTTTCTTTGAGAGATTATAATAAATTTTTTTAGTTATATATATCGATTACTTGCCTGCCATCAGTGTTTCGAGAGCTCCACAAAGGCTCTCTCAACAATAATGGACGTCGCAGTAATCTTGTCAAAACTATTAATTATTTAGTTCAAAGAAAATTTTAATAATAAAATTTATAATGTAACTCACTTATTTTTTTAACTTTTTAGACTAAGAATTATAATTGCAACAGCTTCTTATATTTTTACTTATTATTCTTCTGAAGATGAAACAGAGTATTTTTTTCTATTTGTTCTCTTTCTTCTCTTTTTGCTTCTTCTCTTTCTATTTCTTTAATAGATAATTTAATTTTTTTGTGTATCTTTATTTACTTCTACAACACGAGCTTTTTACTACATCTCCTTCATTAAATTTATCTCTGATATTTTTAATGAATTCTTTAGATGCATATTGAGTAGGGAATAAATCCATCTATTCCTTTTGTTAATTCAACGAATAATCCAAAGTCAGCTACAGTTTTTATTTTTCTTTTCAACTGTTGTTCCAACTTTATATTCTTCCATTGCGTGTTCCCAAGGACTTTTTTTCTTAATGCTTTTAAACTTCCTTTGATTTTTTTCTATCATTTAAATCAAGTTCAGTTATTTTTTTAATTCAACTTCATTTCCTATTTCAAATTTAGGGAGTTTCTTCCCTATCCAGTTATAGTCTGAGCTATGAACGAAAGCATCTATTCCATCTGTTAATTCAACAAAAAAATTCCAAATGGTTTAACTTCAACAACTTTTCCTTTGATAACAGTATCAACTGCATAGTCTTTTTCAGCACTATCCCAAGGATTAGCAACTAATTGTTTGATTCCTAATTTTTAATTTTTCTATCTTCTGGATGTAAGTCAGTTATTTTTAACTTTTTACTTTTTCTCCTTCTTTTACATATTCAGCAACATTAACTTTCTTTTTAGTCCAACTAAAAATCAGAAATATGTACAAGTCCTTCTACTCCAGGTTTAATTTCAACAAAAGCACCATAAGGTAAAACTTTTGTTACAACTCCATCAACTTCATCTCCAACTTTAAATTCATCAGCAACTGTTGCCCATGGATCTGCTTCTAATCTTTTTATAGATAATTTTTACATTTTTCTTTGCTTCATCTAATGAAACAACTACAGCTTTGATTTTTATCTCCAACTTTGTAAACATCTGCTAATTTATCTAATCTCTTCCAAGATACTTCAGAAATATGGATAAATCCTTTTAAAGCATTTATGTCAACTGCTAAACCAAATTCTAAAACTTCTGTTACAACACAGTCAACAGTTTGTCCAACTTCTAATCCTGCAAATTCTTTAGCTTGTTCTGCTAATTTAATATCTTTTTACAGAATAAGTAATTTTCTTATTTCTTTTATCTTTAGGATCAACTTTGATATCTTTTTACTATAACTTGAACTTTTTTTCCTGCAACTTTTTCTTCATTTTCAGGAATTTCTGATAATGAATTAGGTAAGAATCCAGCATGGAATAAAGCTTGTACTAAGTATCCACCCTTTATTTTCTTTTGTAACTTCTCCTTCTAAAAACAGTTTTGTTTTTTTGAAAGAGTCTTCGATTTTTTTCCCAGTTCTTTTCAACTTCAATTTTTCTTTCTTGAAGCGATGATGTATTCTTGGTCGTCATCTTCTTCTGATACACCTGTAATCAATACTTCAACAGTATCTCCCACTTTATACCCTTTTTAATTCTTCTGTTCTAACTCTTACTGCTGTTCTTTCACCAGGAACATCAAGATACGAATAGTTTTGATCCATAGATTCTATAGTTCCTTCTACTCTTTTTTCTTGGTTTGGTAGGAATCCTTCTAGCATTTCTAAGAATTCGTTTTGGTTTTTCATTTACATTAGGCATTTTATATGTCCCCTTATTTTTTTCTATATTCATTATTGTTTCTTCTGGTGTTGACGCTCCTGCAGTAATTCCTATTACTTCTTTCCCTCTAAAAAAATAGTTAAGTCCAACTGCTCCTCATTTTCAACAAGGTAGCTCTCTGAATTTAATTTTTTTAGATATTTCGTATAACTTTTTTTGTATTTGAGCTTTTTGTATCTCCAACTATTATTACTATATTAGCCTTTACAGCTAAGTCTTCAACAGCCTTTTGTCTAACTGCTGTTGCACCACATATTTTATCAAAAAAATTATTACATTTTGATAGTTTTCTTTGAAATATTTTTTTACCTCTTCAAACTTTTTATTTAAAGTTGTTTGAGTAGAAAGTAAATAAGTTTTATCTGAGTCTATTTTTAACTTCCATAGCCTCTTCTAGACTTTCAAAGATTTGTATATTATCAGCAAAAGATATAACTCCTTTTTACTTCTGGATGATTTTTATCACCCATAAATAGAATGCTATATCCCTTTTCATTTGCTATTTCTATTTCTTGCCTTATCTTATTGACAAAAAACACAAGTAGCATCATAAACTTTTTACTTTTCTTTCTTTTTAATTTCTCATGAACATTTTTAGAAGTTCCATGAGCTCTTACTACCACTATATCATTCTCTTTTAAGTCATCAATATCTTCTAGTAACTCTTCTTCTTTAACAAGCTTGAAGCCTTTTTCTTTCCATGTCTTCAACTACTTGTTTATTATGAACAAGCATTCCTAAAAATATATTTTTCTACCTTTTTTTCTTCAATCAAAGAGTTACAAACATTTATGGCTTCTAATACCCCAAAGCAAAATCCCATATGTTTTGCCCTAATAATTTCCATAAATTTTACTCCTCATTAAATCTTTTTTTACTTCTATTAAATCTACAAGTTCTGCTAGCATTGCATCTTCATCTGGACCATCTGCTATCAATTCAAGTTCTCTACCTTCTTCGGCAGCTAGAAGCATAAGCCCCATAATGCTTTTTACCATTAACAGTTTCATCTTCAGACTTTACTGTTATGTCAGAATCATACTTTGTAACTAATTGAACAAATAGTGACGAAGGTCTTGCATGTAAACCTTTTTTTGTTTTTTTATATGTACTTTTACTGATTTCATTAGAGTTCTTATTTTTTTAATTTTCTAAGTTTATTTTTATATTATATCAAAAATTCTGTCTAATTTATAGTATTTTTTTACTAAAATGACAAAAATTTTTTTTTATAAGTGAAAAATTAAATATTATTGACAAATTTTTAGATATTAAGATAGTATTTTTAAGAAAACTAAAGGAGGATTTATGAGTTTAGATAAAGTTAATAAATATAAAAAGAATTTGAAAAAAACAATTACTAAACCTAGAACTAATTTCGATAAAAAGTAAATTTTTTTGTTGGAGTGGATTTAGGTACAGCTAACATAATGATCACTATTTTTAGATAAAGATGGAAAACCTGTTGCAGGTGCAACTCAACGTTCTAGAGTTGTCAAAGATGGTATAGTTGTAGATTTCATAGGAGCTATTTCTATAGTTAGAAAGTTAAAAGAAGAGTTAGAGGAAAAATTAGGTATAGAAATAACTGAAGGTTACACTGCTATTCCACCAGGAGTAGAGCAAGGTAGTGTAAAAGCCATTGTGAATGTTGTTGAGTCAGCTGGTATAGATGTAAAAAAAGTTGTGGATGAACCAACTGCTGCTTCTTATGTTTTAGGTATAACTGATGGAGTGGTTGTTGACTTAGGTGGTGGAACAACAGGTATCAGTATACTTAAAGATGGTAAGGTTGTCTTTGTTGCAGATGAACCAACTGGTGGAACACATATGACTTTAGTTATAGCAGGAAGTTATGGAGTGGATTTTGAAACAGCTGAAGATATAAAGACTGATAAGAAAAGAGAAAAAGAAGTGTGTCTACAAATAACTCCTGTTTTACAAAAAAATGGCTTCTATAGTAAAAAAATATAAGTGCTTATGATGTTAAAGATGTATATTTAGTTGGTGGAGCTTGTAGCTTTGAAGATAGTGAAAAGATTTTCGCAAAGGAACTAGGGTTGAATATTCATAAACCTTATATGCCTTTATATATAACTCCTATTGGTATTGCCTTAGCAGGATTAAAAGACTAAATTTTATTATTAAATCTTGAAATTTCAAAACTTTTAGAGTAATATATAAACTATATACTAGAATGGACTGTACTTTTTAAGGAGGGAAAAATGTTAGAACTAAAAATTTATGCGTGAAAACGTTGAAATGCTAAAGGAAATGCTAAAAAAATAGAAACAGCAACATCGATATGGATGCCTTTGTTGCACTAGATGCTAAAAAGAAGAAAGTACTATCGGAAGTAGAAACTTTAAAAAGAGACAGAAATAATGTTTCAGCTGAAATAGCTAATTTGAAAAAAAGAAAAAGGATGCTAGTCATTTAATTGAAAAATGGGAGGAGTTTCTTCTAAAAATTAAAGAATTAGATGCTGAACTTGTAGAAATAGATGAAGAAATTAAAAAAATATTCAAATGACTATTCCTAATGTTTATCACCCTTCAACACCCTATTGAACCTGATGAAGATTCTAATAAAGAAATCAGAAGATGGGGAGAACCTAGAAAATTTGACTTTGAACCTAAAAGCTCACTGGGATATTGGAGAAGATTTAGGAATTTTAGATTTTGAAAGAGGAGCTAAATTAAGTGGTTCAAGATTTGTTTTTATATAGAGGAGCTGCTGCTAGATTAGAAAGAGCTTTAATCAGCTTTATGCTTGATACTCATACTTTTAGAACATGGATATACTGAACATATAACTCCATTTATGGTTAAAGCTGAAGTTTGTGAAGGAACAGGACAATTGCCAAAAATTTGAAGAAGATATGTACAAGACAACTGATGATATGTACTTAATCTCTACTTCTGAAATCACTATGACTAATATTCACAGAAAAAGAAATTTTAGAACAATCTGAATTACCTAAATACTATACTGCTTATTCTCCTTGTTTTTAGAAGAGAAGCAGGATCTTATGGTAGAGATGTAAAAGGACTTATCAGATTACACCAATTCAATAAAGTTGAAATGGTTAAAAATCACAGATGCTGAATCTTCTTATGATGAATTAGAAAAAAATGGTTAACAATGCTGAAACAATTTTTACAAAGACTAGAATTACCTTATCGTGTTATCCAACTTTGTTCAGGAGACTTAGGTTTCAGTGCTGCTAAAACTTATGACTTAGAAGTTTGGTTACCATCTCAAAAATAAATACAGAGAAATTTCTTCTTGCTCAAACTGTGAAGCTTTCCAAGCTAGAAGAATGGGATTAAAATATAAAGTAACTAATGGAAGTGAATTCTGTCATACTCTAAATGGATCAGGACTTGCTGTTGGAAGAACATTGGTTGCTATTATGGAAAAACTATCAACAAGAAGACGGTTCTTTCTTAGTGCCTAAAGTTCTTATACCTTATATGGGTGGAATAGATGTTATTAAAAAGTAGTTTATTTATACTTTTGCTGGTAAATATTTTTACCAGCAATTTACTTATACTTTTAGGTATTTTACTTGTAGTTCTTATTTTTAAATCTTTGTTTAAATAAAAAAATCTAAAAAAGCATTCAAGACAGCTTAAAGTTTTATTATTTTTTATCTGTCAACTTTTTTTAGTTCAACTTTACTATGGTCAACAAGGAAAAGTTCTTTTTAAATTCTATAATTTCTATTTAACTCAAGAAGGACTTATGAATTTTGCTATTAATTTTATCAGAATTTTTAAATTTAATTCTGATGTCTTGGTTAATAAATGAGATGAAATTATTGACAGGTAGGTTTAGTAAGTATCAAAAAAATTATTGATACTGTTATAGATTTAGTCCCTGTTGTCTTTGTACTATTTAAAAAGAAAATGAAAGCTAAAAAAACTTTACAAGATATATATTGAAAGATATCAATAAAAAGATATGAATAGAAAAGGATAGCTGCAAATTAATAAAAAGTAAAAATAGTTCGTTACTGAGTAGATTTTCTTAACGATAAAAAAATTAACGTTTCGCTGTACATTCGACCAACTCGCTACGCTCAGACATGTCGACATTTACTCGGCTCACTTGCTTTAATTTTTTTATCTAAAAATCTACATTCGTAACTCCCTTTATTTTTTTACTTTTTATTGAAATTTCTAACTTTGTAACAGTCCTTTTTATTTTTATGTCAATCTTATTATATTTATCACCGATTACCATATCTTTATAGCCTCCAAAAAAATAAATTCTTCTTTTACTTTCTTTTGAAACTCTTTGTATTTTATAAAAATCTAATATTGCAACTGTAATTCCACCTATATCTAATAAATTTAAATTTTTTTAGTAAAAAGCTACAACTCCTAAATTTGAAGCACTTGCAATTATATCTGAATAAGCTATTATTGTTTTTACTTCGTGTAACTTTTCTTCCATTTCTGTACTTCCTTCAAAAAAAGAAAAAGAATGTAACATTGCAATTATAGTATTAATGAATATTGCATATTCTATTTGTTTAGAAACTGTTAAGATATTTGCCATATCTAATCCACGTTCAGCTAATTTTGATGCTAATTTTTGGATTAATAGCAGAAATAAAAAGGAATAGGTAAACTATTTTTTTGTATACATATCAGATTGTAAATGAATTACTTCTTTAATAAAGGATGTAACTATAATTTTTTTCCCTTCCATTCCTTGATATAGAATCTTGTTCATGGTTGTCTCTAAAAACTTTATAAGTACTTGCCTTACTTTTTAAAGTAATCTCTTTGTTTTCAGTATATATATGAAAAGAAAAGAAAAAGATGAAGTTGTCAATGTAGAAGTAGCAATATTTGCTGTTCCAAAAAATTAATCCTAATACTGGGTCATGTCCTAATGTTGTAGCACGATGTCCCAGTTTTTCCTCCACCTTTTAAATTTCCATTTGACCCTATATTGGCATCAAAAGGAACTGGGTTTGTTATTATTTCATCTAGCGATGGATTATAGTATCTATGTTTTCTATTTGAATGTTCTTCATTTTTCTCCTTTTCACTTCTTTTTGCTGCTTCTTTGTCACTTAATCTCTTAGGAAATTTGGTTAAAAGATACTGTCTTGCTATTTGCAAACCCACTGCAAAAAAACATAAGGGCTACATCTTCAGGGGTTTAATCCTGTTTTTTTACAAAAATTCTTCATCTAAATCATCTAATATAACTCTAGTATTTTTCAGCAACCTTTTTAACTCTATTAGTTTCTCCATATATATCATTCATCTCAGATAAATTTTTTTATCAATTTGTTCTATAACTAAATTTCTCTTTTTAAATTTTCACTACTCATGCCAGATACCTTCTTCAAGTTTTACTATTTTTTTCTTTTATAATAGCTATTTCATTTAATGTTTCTTGAATTATATCAGCTAATTCTTTAAAAATTATTATCTAAAGTTTGTTTTTCCTCTCAAATTTTTCATTTAGGATATAAATTTTTTTCTTTATATAAGGCTTCCATCTCTTCATACTTTTTTTTGATAAGCTTCTTCACCTTTTTGTATTTTTTTCTTGAATAAAGAAAAATTTAAACTACTACCCTAAAGAATCTGATAATGAATTAGGAATTGGTGCAATTATAGATTGAGGTTGAGATATCCCATTATTAGTATTGTCAGATGTATAATTTTCTCTAATTTTTCTCTTTTTAATATTTTTTTCTAAATTTTCAACTTTTTTCTAATTCCTCTAATTCAATTAGATAACTATCACTCTCCTTAGAGAGTTCTTCTTTTTATTTTCCATCATTTCCATTACTTTCTTAAATTTTTCTTCCATTTCAGCTAATATTATTTCATATTTTTTTAGCTACTTCTACTGTTGCATCTTTTTCCTCTTTCTGTTTCAACATCTCTAAAAAGACAGTATTTATTTTATCTACTGTATCTAGAGCTTTTCCTACTTTTTCTACTTTCTCTGTAATTCCAGTAATATCCAACAAAAATGCCAATTATCCCCATTATAAATTCCCCCTTAATTTTTTTATAAGTTAATTATACAATTTTTATTATGACATTTATTGTCATTTATTACTTTTTATAAAAAAATAATTTTTAAATTTAATTTTTTTATTTAAGTTTTTAGTATATTAACTTTTTTTGAATATGTAGTTTGATAAATAATTATATCACTTTTCTATTAATATATCTAATTATTTAAAAAAAGAAGGGGCTGTTGCAAAATTAAAATTTCAAACCTAAAAGTAAAAAAATAAGTGAGTTACGAATGGAAATTTTAGATAAAAAAATCAAATAGAATGAGCCGAGCAAATTCAGGAGTGTCTGAACGAAGTGAGTTTCCTGATTTGCAGCGAATTCTTGATTTTTTTATCGTTAAGAAATTTACTCAGTAACGAATTATTTTTTTACTTTTTTTATTCATATATAACTAAAAAACTGCTACAAACTAATGTATTCATTAATTTGTAACAGTTTTCTTTTTACTCTTTATTTAATTTATTTAACTGATTTTTGAGTATGTTGCTGCATTTTCTCCAGCTATTTTTTTCCAAATACTGTGATATCTGCAACTGCATTTCCACCTATTCTGTTAGCTCCATGTATACCACCAGTTATTTCTCCAGCTGCATAAAGTCCTTTTTATTGGTCTACCATTTTTTTCCAAGAACTTCAGCATTAGTGTTGATACGAACTCCACCCATAGTATGATGTACTGCTGGTGAAACTTCTATTGCATAGTATTTTTGTTCCTGTTAATTCTTTAGGTAAAGTTTTCTTTGTGAACTACTCCCACTTATAGAAGTAGGAGCTTCTTGGGAAGTATGTGCTTTTGTAAGCCACATATATTTACTAAGCTCTTCAGGGCAGTCCCTACCCTGATATATTTTCCTAACTTACTTTTTCTTCTTTTTTAATATTTCTAAACCTTTTTCTTAATATATTTATACTTGCATTGTAATCTCTATCTATTTCTAGTCCACAACATTCACAATGATATATTCTTTCTGATAATGTTAGAGTTTCTTTTTATACTACCACAACTTGAACAAGTCTTACTACTTGGATAAAATGTAGGTACTTTTTATAATCTTTCTTTCATACCAATTTGCTTTTATATTCTAGTTGTCTTACAAATTCACTCCAACTTACATCTGATATACTTTTTGCTAATTTGTGATTTTTTTAACATTCCCTTTATATTTAAGTCTTCTATACAGATTATATCGTGGTTATTGATAATTTTTGTACTCAACTTATTTACAAAGTCTTTTCTTTTTATTTCTAATTTTTATTATGTATCTTTTGCTACTTTTTTTCTTTTGCTTTTTGATAATTCTTACTATCTGATAGTTTTTTTATCACTATCTTTAGCAAGTTTACATCTCCTTGATAGTTTTCTTTGTTCTCTTTTCAGTTTTTCTCATATTCTTTTGATAGCTTTAAATTTTTCTACTTTTTGTACAATCACTCATTGTTGCAAATTCTTTTTATTCCTAAATCTATTCCAATATTTTTTTATTAGTTTTTGATAATTCTTCTATTTCTTCTTCACATAATATTGAAACAAAAATAATGGTCAAGACTATTTTTTTACTTATTGTTACTGATTTAATTATACCTTCTATTTTTTTCTATGTAATTTAATTTTTGACTAGCGATTTTTAATTTAGGGAAGTTTTATGTAGCTATCTTTAATGTATATTGTATTTTTGATTATTTGTAGTATAGCTTTGGACTGGGTTAGATTTACACTTATATTTTTGGAAAACCAAAAATCTTTATTTTTTTAAGAAAATTTTTAAAAAGCCTTTTTCTAAATTTAATTGTGCATTAGCAAGAGCTAAGCTATCTACTTCTTTTAAATAAGGATACTCTTCTTTATATTTAGCAGGGAGTAGGATATTTAGTTTTAATTCCTGTTGATTTATATTCTTCATAATCTTTCTTTCTATCATCTAACATAAGGTTATAAACCTTTCTAACACAACCAAAGTTTTTTTGAGAAAAAGATTACTTGTTCTAAGGTAGGATATATTCTGAATTTATATGCTTTTTTTAATTATCTTCATTTCCTCCTCCTTACTTGCTCCACCAATACTCAATACAAAAAAATTTCTACTCCAAAAAAATACTCTTTTTATTACATTTAATTAATTTAATTATATCATATTTTTTTGAAACAATTTCAAGAAAATAAAAAGCAATTCATCCCCTACTTATAGAAGTAGGGGACTTCTTGTTAGATATTGTTAAAATAATAAACATATAATTCTATATTATTTTTATATATGGGATTTTTGTCAATGATTTTTATTTTATTTCTAAGCAAAAACTACAGGTGAGGGGGTACCTGTAGTTTTTAAATAATCTATATTAACTTTTTATTAGGGTGGGGTCATATTAAAAAAATCTTTTTTTATCTCTTAGGATTTCTCCTGTCATTGCGTCGATTAAGAATTCTCTATCCATGAATCCTTCTGCAACTTCTACATCATATACTAAAAACACCATTTTTTTATGTTTTAATTCTATTTTCTTTAAACTTTCCATTTTTAGATTGCTTTTAATGCAATTTCTTTAGCTCTATCATAAGAAATTTTTAGGTTCTTTCTTTTGCTTTTTTTGCTACTTTTTCAGTTTTTAAACTTTATAACTTCGCCTGTTTCAGCATCTATTTTAAATTCCTTCTCAACATTTCCATCCATAACTTCAACTTCATAGACTTTTCTTCCATTTTCTCTATCCAGTTCAAATTTAGTTAGTTGCCCATTAGGAACTTCTTTTTACTATTGTTTTTATTTGCTCTTGACTCAATGCAGCTAAAGCATTTGTTGAAAACCCTAAACTTCCAATGATAATTGCTCCTACTAACAATAATCTCTTCATGCTTCCTCTCCTCTATTCTTTTCTTATATTATAATTATAATTTATATTTATGAATAAAAGATGAAACATTATTTTTTTATTTTTTTATGTTTTTTTATTTTTTTAATAAGTAACTTTATTCTTATTATATGCATAGTATAATTTAGCTTAATGAATACTAAATGAATATAGTTTTATTATACTAATTTTTTTCAAAAATTATATTTTTTTCTTTTTGAGCTAATTCTTCTAATTCTTTACTAAAAGCCTGACTTTGAAAAATAGAATAAAAGTATTCCTCTCTATTGTTATTATTCCATTTTATATTTTTTTAGCTTTTTTTCTTGTAATTGCTTCAAAACACTTAAACCTACTTGTTTTTTTAGAATATTTACATTCTCCAAAAAAACAACTTTATTATTTTCTCCTAAAGCTACAATATCCACCTCTGTATTTTTATCCCACCATCTACCAACTTTTTAATAATGGAAATGGAATATTCTCCCACATACTTTCTCTTGCTAGCTCTTCATATATCTTTTGAAACATATAGCTCAAACTCATTATTAATTTTATTCTTTTACATAAGTTAAATTCTCAATTTCAAAAATAACTTTGATAAGGATATACATAGGCAAACCAAAATTTCAAATAGTTATCTTTTATCTTATATAATACTTTTTTTGAATTATCTATATTTTTCAGTAATAGGGATTTCCTTTTCAATAATATCTAATTCTATAAGTTTTTGATATATAAGCAGATATTCCTCCTGCATTTATTTGTAAATATGAGGATATTGAAGACATTTTTTTGTATGTCCTATAGATATAGCATTCAATATAGAAAAAAATATCTTGATATATCATTTACTTCCTCTTGAAGTAAAAATTTAGGTTCTGAATAGAGATAGTTATTTTTTTATCAAATAGGTTACTTTCTATATTATATAAGGCTGATTGCTCTCTATCTATACTCATAATATACTTAGGAATACCCCCTGTTATAGAGTAAAGTTCTATTAAATCTTGAGTGGACTTATTTTTAAAAATTTATCATAGTATTTAAATTTTATTGGTTGAAGCTTTATCTGTGCTGTTCTCCTTCCATATAGAGGGCTATCATAGGCTAAAGTTTCTGAGTACATCATAGATATTAGAGAACCACATAAGATAATCATAATATTTTTTTGTCTTTTAGCTTTTCATCGTATATTCTTTGAAAAAAATAGAGGAAAAAATTTTTTTATTGATTAAAGATAAATATTGAAATTCATCTATTACTAAAACAAATTTTTCATCTGAAATTTTTTTGTTATTAAATATTCAAAAAAAGTGTATCCCAATCTTTTATTTCTATTTTTTAAAAATTTCATCTTTAAAGTTTTCAGCTATCTGATTTTTAAATCTTTCTATCTGTAAATTTTTCATTTTTGTTTATCAGCAAAAAAATAAAAATGCTTTTTTTATCTTTTATAAATTCTTTTTATTAAAGTAGTTTTTTTCCAACTCTTCTTCTTCCATATATTACAACAAAACTATTTTTCCTTTTTCATACTCTCTATCAAGAGTTTCCATTTCTTTTTCTCTATTGATAAAGTTCATAGTATCACCTCAATAAAATTATATAATATAAATTATAATAATTCAAATTATAATAATTTATTTAAAAAAATAAAAATGGTGCTAGTTGTTACTAGCACCATTTTATAATCATAATTTTAAGCTATTTCTACTGTTGTTTCTTCTTCAATTGAATTATACTTTTCTTCAACAACTTTTGTAATGTAATTTCTAAGGTCAGGACAAATTGGGTGAACAATGTCTTTATATTCTTCATTACGCATTTTTTTCTTGATGGCATTGCTACAAACAATCCTTGTTCTCCTTGCATTAATTTTAAACCATGGATAACCAAACTTTCATCTAAAGTTATATCTACATATGCTTTTTAGTCTGTCTAATTTGTCTCCATCCACTTTTTTTATTTTTTTACATTTGTAACAATCATTTTAATCCCCCTATACTAATTTATTGTCTTACTTATGATTATCTTTACATTATCAACAAAAGTTCTCAACCTAGTTTCAATTTGGGATCTTTCTATTTCTGTAACAAATGTGTAGTATGTACTCCCACTACCAGACATAAAGAATTTCTTTCCAGGTACTACTGAGTTTAATATTTCTTTAAACATTTTTAATATCAGCATTTCTTTCTGAAATTCCTTGCTCTAGACCATTTTTCTATATATTTTTCTAAATCTTTTCTATTGTCATTCCTTAAGCACTCAACGATTTTTTCAAAATTCGAATATCTAACTTCATCTAATTCATCAAAACTATTATAAGCATCTTTCGTTGACACACCAAAACCTAATGGTTTTACTAAAATTAGCGAATCTTTTAAATTATTTTCCACTAACTCAACTTTTGTTACCTTTTCCTCCAACTCTTGCAGTCTTATTTTTTTAATAAAGAAAGGTACGTCACTGCCTACTTTCATTGCCAACTCTTCCAATTCTTTTTCATTGTAAACATTTCCATAATGCTCATTCAAAAGTTTCAGAAAAAAACCAGCATCAGAACTTCCTCCTCCAAGACCAGCTTCAGAAGGAATATTCTTTGTTAAAGATATTTCTATTTTCTCCTTGTGTTTCTTACTGTTCTCAAAAAAATATCTCATATGCCTTATACAAAATATTTCTTTCATCAGTGGGAATATTCTTATCAGAACAGCTAATTTTTAAATCTCCTATTTCTGAATAAAATGTTATGTCCATTTCATCGGATAAGTCAATAGGAGACATCACTGAATCAATTTCATGATAACCATCTCCTGCTTTTTTTGATAAACATTTAAACCTATATTAATTTTGGCATTCGGGAAAATCTTATACTTATTCAAAGAAATCCTCATCCTTATCTAAATTAATTTCAATGTCTAAACCTTTAGTATCTAATAATTTTACCAAATCACTTGTCTTGTCTTTTAGAAACGTTTCCTAAAGGAACTTGTAAAATTTCAAACTTAAAATATTTATTATAATATTCTATCTCTAAAGTTTGCCCTGACTTTAACTTCAGCAGCTGCTTTTACAACTTTTTCCATCTAGTTTAACTTTTCCTCCATCTACAACAAGTTTTTGCAATGGGTCTCCTCTTAATAATTCTACTAACTTTTAAAAATTTGTCTAGTCTCATAAAAACATCCTTTTTCTTTTTAGTTATACCTCTTTTTTTCCATATTATGTCAACTTTTTTTATTTTTAATTAATGTAATATTTTTTTATGCTTTTTCTAATAAACTGATTAAATCCTTATAAATGCTTAATATATTGTTATGATAACAATTTATTTTAAAAATTAGATTTAATTAGAATATAAATCAAAAAAACTCAAAAAAATATCTCCTTCAAAACCTATAGTTTGAGTAAATTTTTAAATAGCTTATTTTTCTTATTAGCTAATAGATAAATAATTTTGTCAACATTTATTTTTTTCTTCATTAAAATTAATTAAAAATCCTTTTTTTCCTTATCCTCCTTTATGCTTACAATACCTAGTTCCCTAGCCCTTATTCTAATTTTTAAGAATTCAAAGAAACCTTTTGCCTCAGATTTTAATTTTCCAAATCTGTCCTCTAACTCCTTATGTAGCTCTTCTAATTCTTCCAAAGTTTTTTTAAAGCTAAAAGCCCTCTTGTAAATCTTTTATTTTTTTCATTTTTCTATATAATTATCAGGTAAAAAAATCTTGGGAAATTAAGTTCTATATTAACATCTTCTAATTCTTCTTCATTTTTCACCTTTTAATTTTTAATATTTCTTCATTTAACATTTTCATATATAGATTATAACCAAAAGTTTCAACAGCTCCATGCTGTTTTTTTCACCCTAAGATTTCTCCAACTCCTCTAATTTTAGAGTCTTCCATAGATAAATCTATACCTGTTAAATTATCAAATTCTCTAATACTTTCTTCTCTTTTTCTGTGCATTTTTTTAGTTTTATTTTCGTTCATAAGCATGTAACAATAACTTTTCTTATTGCTTCTACCTATTCTTCCTCTAAGCTGATAAACTTGGGATAAACCTAACTTTTCAACTCCTTCGATTATCATAGTATTAGCATTTTCTATATCAATACCATTTTCTATAATAGTTGTTGCAATTAAAAACATCTGTGTTTCCATTTTCAAAATTATGTATAGCTCTCTTTATATCCCTTGCCAACATTTGACCATGTATATAGTCAACTTTTATATACTCAGGTAAAAATTCTCTAAGTTCTTTTGACTTCATCTCAATTCTTTTTCACTGAGTTAAATATATAGAAAAACTTGTCCTTCTCTTGAGACTTCAGTAATTATAATATCTCTAATTAAATCTTTATTATTGTCTATATACTCTGTTTGAATTTTTTTGTCTTCCTTCTGGAGAAGTATCTATAATAGATAAATCTCTAATTCCCAATAAAGATAAATTTAGAGTTCTAGGAATAGGGGTTGCGGTTAAAGTTAAAAATATCTATATCACCTTTAAGTTTTTTTCAATTTCTCCTTGGCTTTAACTCCAAACTTTTGCTCCTCATCTATTATAAGAAGACCTATATCATTATATTTTTATATCGTCTGACAATAATCTATGAGTTCCTATGATTAAGTCAGCTGAGCCATTCTCTATCTTTTTAAGACTTTCTTCCTGCTCTTTTTAGTCTGTACTCTACTTAAAAATCTCTATATTTATAGGATAATTTTTTTAAATCTTTCACTAAATCTTTCATAATGTTGCTCTGCTAGTACAGTAGTAGGAACTAAGAGTACAACTTGTTTCTCATCCATTATAGCTTTAAAAAGCTGCCCTTATAGCAACCTCTGTCTTACCATAACCAACATCCCCACAGACAAGTCTATCCATAACTTTACCTGACTCCATATCTCTTTTTACATCTTCAATAGCCTTTTAATTGCCCTGGAGTTTCAGTAAATGGAAAAAGCTTCTTCAAATTCTTCCTGCATAACAGTGTCTTTTGAAAACTTAAAACCATTTGCTAAATTTCTTTTTGCTTGGATTTTTATTATTTCTTTAGCAAAGATTTCTATATCTTCGCTCAATCTAGCTTTCTTTCTTCTAAAACCTTTTCTTCCGAGTTTATATATTTCAGGTATAACATCAGAAATATTAATATACTTCTCTATCTTATTTATACCATCAAGAGGAACATACAACTTGTCTTCATCAGCATATTTTTATCTTTTAAGTAATCCTGTCCATCAATATTTTCTAGACCTAAGAATATTCCTACACCAAAAATTTTTCATGTATTACATAATCTTGTTCTGCTATTTCATCGACAGTCTTATACCTTAGAGCCTTCTTTTTCAACTCTTTCTCTTTTTACTCTAATACCTTTTATTTCTCTATCTGTCAGTATTAGCTTATCCTCTGTTCTATAACCTTCAAAAAAAGTGGATACTTTTTCAAATTTAATATCATAGCCCTTAAATATTTCTTTGTATCTTGTGGCTTCCTCTGAGTAAATTACTATATTTGTGTTTTTCAGATAATTTTTATTCTGTCTATAACTTCAAACTGCTTTTAATTCTTCTTCTGTAAATTTTTGTATTTCTGTCTGCTTTCCTATTTTAGAGAGTTCTGTTATTTTGTTTATTATGTCATTTTCTCTATCTGAATTTTTCACTTATAAGTCTTTTTAACTTTTGCTTGTAAAATATCATTATTTTCATAGTAATATTCCACTTTATTTTTTTGCTTGTATACATAAGAGAAAAAAATCTTTTTATCTTTATTATTGTCTATGTACAATTCTATACTATTCAACTTTTTCGATACTTAATTGAGAATCTAAGTCAAAATATGTTATTCTATCAACTTCATTTCCAAAAATTCTATTCTCACAGGATTTTCTTGATTGATATTAAAAATATCTAAAATATCCCTCTTATTGAATATTCTTTTCTTTGAGTAAGCATATATGTTTTTTTCAAACTCAGCTTCAATTAATTTTTTTCTTCCAAGGCTTTTTATATCTACTTCTTTTCCTTTTTCAATAAAAAAATACTGTTAGCCTTAGAATAATAATCTTCTAAAAAAATATTCTAAAGAGATTAAGATTATAAATTTTTCATCTGATTTTTAGAAGTTCTAATAGATCATAATTATATTTCTTTAGTTCTCCATTTTCATTTTTCTTTTTTTATTCTGAGAATTCTTCCTTTATAGAAATCTTTTTAGCACAAAAAAATAATCATCTATATTTCTATTAGATGAACAGACATAGACTATGCTATTCTTTTTTTATTTTTAGCCAAAATGGGATTTCTCCTCTAAATTTCTTTTCCATATTCTCTCCCTAATCCATACAGAATAGATTATATCAATTATTACAAGATATTTCCACTAAATTTTTTTATAAAAAAGCAGGAGGTACCTGCCAGAGTATCCCCCACCTGAACCTCTCACGACTAACACCCTACGAGTGCTAGAGTCGCAAGGTTCTTAAGTACTATTTAGTTTCTTTTTGAATATCTAATATTCAAATACTAGCTAATTTCCTTAAGACTTTAATGGACAAACTCTCCATTGAGAATATTTACGTCCTGTTGGCTCGGTTCAAAACCAGTTTTTTTATTTTTAAAATCCCATACATTTTAATGTTTTTTTACATTTCCTTTTTATTCTTTCAATTTCTTCATTATGCAATTTAACAAAAATTTTTAAATTCTTTTTGTGCTTTTTCTATATTTACTTCTTCTAAATTTTCTTTTACATTTTTTTATTAAAAAAATGCAGAATACAAATCTCTTTGTATTTTATTTCCTAATATTTCTACCCATCTTTTTTTGATAGACTTTTCTTTTCATATTCATTTTGTAATATGATTTAGTTGACTAGCTTTTTACTTTAAAAGTATCAATTTTTATTATATTTTTTTCCAATATATTCTAATTTTTCTATTTATTATTTCAATTAATGATGCAGGCGTTTCTATTTGATAAAGATTTTTCCAAATCTCTTTTTCTTTTTAAATTTTCCAGTTTTTTTCAGACATTTCTGTTTTCTTGCTTCTTCTCTGTAAAAGCTTTAAAACTCATATTTTCAACTTTTACTATTGTTCCAATTTCTAGTATACTATTCGCTAAAAATATTATGAGATTGCTTTCTTTTCTCTGCGATTTTTCTCTGTAAATTTGAAAGTTTTAACTTTGTTTTTACATATGATTTGCTCTTTTTCCATTTTTTTCTTTATTTTCTATATTAATAGTACCATCAGCATTGTATTTATTAGGATTGTTTGCTCTTCTCTGTCTGTCTAGTTTTTCTTTTGTAGTCTTATTTTTTTCTTTTTCATTTATTTCTATATTTTCAGCTAAAAATCTTTAATTCTACTTTATTATCACTAACGATTGCTATTGTTGAAGTTCCTATATCAATTCCAACTTCATTTTCTCCACCAACTTTATGTTTTTTTAGGAGGTGTTCCCTCAAAAGTTATTTGAACATAGTATTTATTTTTTTCCATTTACAACTTTCTTAAGTAATCTACAATACAATAATTTATCTAAAAAAACAACTTTGTGCATATTTATCATTATTTTTTTATTATTACAGGAATCTTTAAGCCTAACCAAGATATGCAACAATCTTCTTTAAAAAAATCTAAGTCCTGTAATATTACCTTTTTCTCTAACAGAATAAAAAATTTTCATAACTTTTTAAAAATATACTTTTTAGCTTTTACCATACTTAATTTTTTTCATAAGTCGCAAAAAGCTCTTTCAGCTAATTCTTGTCCCATTTGAGAACCTATATTCTTTTTAAATTTTTTTGTGTCATAGGTTTCACATATTTATTTAATTCAAATTTAGATAGTAAATATTTTTTTATCTAATTCTTTATATCTTTTAGATTGCTCTTTTTATCTAAATTACTGATTTCTTTATATTCAGAAGAATTTATCATTTTTCTATGTCTTTTAAGAATTTCACTAAGGCAAGAATTATATATCATTCTGGCTATGTTTAGTCTCTTTTCTAAAATATGTTCTTGCCATAGTTCAGTTTTTAAAAGCTAATGTCAATACATAATTCGCCATAGTTTCTCCTTCTCATCTTTCTTTTTGAGTTTGGATATATCTTCTGTATTTTATACACCACACTATATGATATTGAATTGAATACACATATCCTCTTCCAAAATTAATATTCGATATTTTTTTATTATCATTTTTATTATACTATATATATTTAACTATTTCAAATTTTTGTAAACAAAAATATGCCATTCATCTCACGACTAACACCCTAACGAATGCTAGAGTCGCGAGTGTTCTGGCATAATTCATAAAAAGATTTACTAAATATAATTAGTAAGTATTTTTTTAATGGCTGTTGCAAAATAATAAAAAAAGTAGAAAAATAGTTCGTTACTGAGTAGGTTTTAGGAAATTTTCTTTGAGAGATTTAAATAATTTCTAGTTATGTATAGCGATTACTTGCCAGCCTATAATGTTTCTCACTTATTTTTACTTTAAGATTGAAATTTAAATTTTGCAACAGCCCTGTAATAAATAAAAATTTTTTTCATTCTTTTATCTCTTTTTTTAGAGATATTAAAGAAAACATGGTAGTTTGTTATATCATAAAACTTGATTTTTTTAATATAATTATGTTAGAATAACTTAAGTAAGTAGTATAAGATTTAATGGTAATAAAAATAGCACCTATGCCAGTAGGTGCTATTTTTTTATTTTATATCTAGTTTTTTTCCAAAACATCTAACTGCAATATACATCAGTCTAGCTAAAATAGGATTAACTCCTTCTTCTTTTTAAGATTTCCAAGAATATTTTATCTGCTTTTTTTCTTTCAATATTCAGCTCACAGCCCTTTGAATAAAGATAGTCATGCACAACACTTGCCCCACTATGTTTTCCATAGGGAAGAACAATAGCTCTAAATATCCTAGGTATGGAAGCATAATCTGTTACAAAAGATTTAGGTACTCTTATAACATAATTTTCTATCTGGTATATGTAATTAGAAATTAATTCAAACTTTCCATTCATAAGATCCTTAACCAACAACTTTGACATTTCCATAAGCTTCACCTCCATTTTCTATCATAATAGCTTTTAATATAATTTTTCATTCACTCAAAAACCTTATATACTTCTATAAAAAAATATTAAAATTGTATTTCAAATTTACATTTTATTTAAAAACATTAAAAACTATAATAAAATTATATGTTTTTATTTGACATTATATATCAGTTAGATGTATAATTATCTTAAAAAAAGAGGGTGATTTATATAGAAAAAAATAAAGCATTCTCAACTTTTTGAGATAATACTATCTATTTTAATTTTTTTCAATTTTATTGAATATTGCATTTCTAAAAGTATAAGGAATTTAAAGAGTTAAGGGATATAAATGAAGCCAAAACAAAAATTACAGAAGCATTTTATTTGGTATCAACAACTTCTTTGAAACAGAAAAAGAAAGCAAGAATTAGAATTAGACCTTTCTGCAAAAATTGTAATATCAGATAAAAACACTTCAATCACAAGATATAGAGCTTCCAAAAATTTAATTTATTTTTCATACGTATACATCTAATTTAAAAATTTTAAATTCTCTTTTTACTAAAAATGGCAATATTTCCAAGTCATTTTCAATATATATTTTTAACAAAGAGAAAAAAAGTAAGATATAGCTTTTTCTTTTTATGGTTTTGATAGAAGTAAATTTTTAAAAATCAATAGTTATCGTAAGAAAAAAATAATAACGAAATAAACTACAACAATATTGCTGACTATCATAGGAGTACTAATGAAGATAGAGAAAGCTTTTTACAAGGACTGGAGAAAAGAATGATTAAGAAATTATTTCTATGCTTTTTATTTTTTTGTTCATATGCTTAAATATCTTTTCTAAAACAAAGTAAAAAATGTAGTTAGAATTGATATTATAGGCAAAAAAATACTAATAGAAGCTATTTTATTAAATTTTTCAGATGAGAATAATTTGAATAGTTTTTGAAGTGTATGACGAAGATAATTAATTTTTCAAAAAAAGGAAAGAAAAATGGAAAAAAATAGAGAATTATTTTAAAAAAAGTCGATTAATAGTAGTATGGATAATAATAAAAATTTCACTCATTGAGAACATAGAAGACTTATATGCTAGAGAAAAATCTAAGTTCTAATAAGAGTATTTTCTACATATTACTTGAAGCTATAAAATTTTTTTAGCAAGTGATATACATATAGAAGCCTTAAATAATATAGTTAGGATTAGATATAGAATAAATGGTATTTTTAAAAAGAAGTTGCTAGAATAGATAAAAAGTTTTCTAGCAGCTATAAGTTCAAAGATAAAAAAATTTTTATCTTCATTGGATATAGTTGAGAAAAGAAAACCCTCAAGATGGTAGATTTTCATTGAGATATAAAGGTAGAGAAATAGATTTTAGAACTTCTATCATGCCCACTATGAATGGTGAAAAAAATTGTAATTAGAATTTTGGATAAGTTTAACTATAACTTCACTTTAGATGATTTATATTTATCAGAAGAAAAATAAAAAAAGTTTTCTATAAAGCCATTAATCAGAACAATGGTATTATTATAGTAAATGAATCTACAGGTTCAGGAAAATCTAGTACTCTATACAGCATATTGAAATATAAAAAAATAAAGAAGAAGTTAATATTTCAACTGTAGAAGACCCTATTGAATATCAAATTGAAGGAATTAACCAAGTTCAATGTAAAAATGAGTTAGGTTTTAAATTTTGCTACAATTTTTAAGATCTTTATTGAGGCAAGATCCTGATATCTTGATGATAGGAGAAATTAGAGATAAAGAAACAGCTGAAATAGCTGTTAAAGCTTCATTGACAGGACATTTAGTTTTTTTCAACTCTACATTCAAATGATAGCTTAGGTTGTATAAATAGACTAGTCAATCTGGGCATTGATAACTATCTTTTAAGTCTGGTTCTACAGATGATAGTTTCTCAGAGATTGGTTAGAAAACTTTGTCCTCATTGTAAAAAAAGAAGACGAGAACTATAAAGAAAAAAATTAAAAAGTTTAAACCTAGCTGAAGAAAAACTATAAGGATATAAAGTTCTATACTTCTGGAGCTTGTGAAAAAATGTATGAACACAGGCTATATAGGAAGAATCCCTGTTTTTGAAAATAATTTATTTTGATGAAAGTTTAAAAAAATATGTTAGCACAGAAAAAAAGGAAATAAAAACAAAAATTTTTAAAACTTTACTTGAAAATGCAATGGATAAGGCTAAGGAAGGATTAACTTCGCTTGATGAAATAATGAGGCAATTATGAAAAATCAAAAAAAGAAAAAAATTTTATTTTTTTCACTAATGAACTAGCTCTACTTATAAAAAGTGGTCTAACTTTTTACAAAAGCTATAGAAATTATATTAAAAGAAGAGAAGAATAAAAAAATTTAAAGATATCCTAAAGAAAAATTCATAAAAAAACTTAACTATGGGTAAAAAAATATTTATGATAGTTTTAAGCCTTTTTGAAAAATACTTTTTTGGAAGCACTCTATTTATATATTTTTAAAAAAATAGGAGAACTCAGTGGAAATATAGTAGAAAGCCTAGAAGATATTTCAAAAATCTTTAGATTTTTGATTTAAGTAGAAGGAAAAAAATTAGGAGGAATTTTTAATTTATCCCATAGTAGTTATCTGTTTAACTTTTTTTAATAGTGAGTTTCTTACTCATCTTTATCTTGCCTAGCTTTTATTACAATTTTTTTGAAGAAAAATCAAATTGAACTACCTTTAGTAACAAGAATTTTTATTAGGTCTTTCAAGAAAGTTTCATTATATTTTAATTTTTTTATAATATGTACATTAACAATAATATTTATTTTTTTAATATGTATATAAATAAAAATAAATATAAAAGAATAAGAAGAGATAAATTTCTTTTAAAACATATTTTTTTATTTGGAGAATTAAAAAAGTTATTACTTGCTTCAAACTTCTATCATTCATTTTCAATACTTTTGAATGCTGGAATAGGAATGGTAGAAAGTTTAGAAATAATGTATATGAACAATAATAACTACTATCTTAAAGATAGATTATTTGAGGTTAAGAAAGCTATATTAGCAGGAAATAACATAACTACTTCCTTTTAAAAAAACCTAAATCTTTACAATGATAGATTTTCTATTTTGATAAGTGTAGGAGAAGAAAGTGGATATCTATCAGAAAAATTTTTTTACAAATTTCTAAAAATTTTAAAAAGAAGACTTTGATTATAAGTTAAAAAAATTACTAGCCATACTAGAACCCTTAGTAGTCTTAATTTTTAGGGCTTATAGTTGGCTTCGTTGTTCTAGCTATATATCTACCAATATTATCAATAGGTGATATATTTATTTAAAAAAATTTTTTTAATAATAATTCTAGGAGGTTTATATGAAAAATCGTGCTTTTTTTCTTTGATTGAAGTCATTGTAGCAGTAGCTATAATAGGAATATTATCAGGTATTGTTGGCTTAAAAATTGAGAAGCTATATTGCAACATCTAAAGATACTAGAGCTGTGGCAACTCTTAATTCTTTTTCGGTTAGCCGCCCAACTTTATCAAATAGATAATGATAAACCTCTTATTGAAGATAGTTCTAAATATGACAATGATACGGAAATTATAAAAGCCTTTAGAAAAAAATTAGAAATATATTTAGATAAGAATGCTAAAGAAATTATATCTACAAATAGAATAAGTATAGGAGCTTCAAGAAATCCTGAAAAATGGAGAATTAAAGTATGGAGGAGAAGTAAAAATTTATTTTTAAAGATCCTGATAATGGTGCAAACGGTGATGGTTATTATATGTGGTTAGTTCCTGTAGATCCTACAAAAAATTCGATAGTAAAGGAAAAAGAATGGACAAAATATTGATAATTTTTTTCTATATATAACATTGATTTTTTTGTTATGTATATAGATATTAATAAAAAAATATATTCCCAATGTTTTAAATTTTTTTCTATCTTAATACTTTCAGTCTTTATTAGGGGGATAAGTGAGATAGAAAATTTCTTTATAGGTGCAGCTTGCTATGTCTTACCTATATTAATCTTTTATTAAATAGTGCAAGAACACTCATGACTCTAGCACTCGTAGTGTGTTAGTCATGAGACATGTACTCGTAGAGTATGAATTGCACGAAAATTTTAGTAAGCATATAGGGAAACTTGTATGTAGACACGGAGCAAGACCGTGCAACAAAGAAACTGAATTGCTGGGAACTCTTAAAGCTAGTATAACCACAACATAATACCTAAGTGAGAATATGGTATAAGTGTGATGGTGGCGAAAGCAGAAAAAATATACTAGATGGCATAAGGTTAAAACCTAAGTGTTAAGATAATAGACAATCAGCAGCTAAGCCTGAAAAGGAAAGTTCAACGACTATCCCTCGTGAGGGGAGTACAATACAAGCGATTGGTATTGGAAGTGGTTTCGCCTAAGGTGTTGAGATACACTATGGATAAGATATAGTCTGTGCTTGTTAGAGATAACAAGAAGTTCAAGGCTAATCTCCTTAATTTATTAAGGAGTGTATATGCCAAGAGAACTGCATAAGTAGTAGCGAACTTATGTGAACGACGCTTCCCACTGTTGTGGGGTTTTAAAAACTTTAAAAAAATAAATAAAAAAATATTACTTTTTAGTAGATAAAATGTAGAATATATGATATAATATCTCTGATGAAAAGGAGGTGATTATATATGTATTTAACATTAAAAACAACAAGTAAAAACATCTTAGTAAAAAAAGAGTTTAGAAATTTAAAATATTTGTGCCATATAGCTAAGAATTTAAAGAATCAAGCTATATATAATGTTAGACAACACTATTTTTAAAAAAATAGAAAAGTATTTAAGCTATAATGAAAACTATAAAATGCTTAAAAAAATAGTGAGAATTACAAGAAGTTAAATTCTAATATGGCTCAACAAATTTTTAAAAAGAAGTAGATGAAAGTTTTAAATCATTCTTTGCACTTTTTAAAACTTGCTAAGAATGGTCAATATAACAGTAAAAATAAAAATTACCTAATTATCTTGCTAAAGATGGTTTTTACAACTCTTGTTATAGGTTTTTGTTAGATTAAAAGATGATATGCTGATAGTTCCTTATTCAAATTCATTTAGAAAGACACATAAGGAAATCGCAATAAAAGCTACCACCAGTATTAAAAAGGCAAGAAGATAAAAGAGATTAGAATAATACCCAAACAACATTCTAGGTACTTTGAAATTCAATATACTTATGAGGTAGAAGAAGTTCAAAGGGAATTAAATAAAGAAAATGTACTAGGAATTGATTTAGGTATAGACAATCTTTGTACTTGTGTTACAAATACTGAGCTTCATTCATAATAGATGGTAGAAAAATTAAAATCTATTAATCAATACTATAATAAGATAAATGCAAAATTACAAAGTATAAAAAGATAAGCAAAAAGATTGAGCAGCACAACATTAAGACAAAAGAGAATAACTAGAAAGAGAAATAATCGTATAAATGATTATCTTTCAAAAGCAGCAAGAACAATTGTAAATTATTGTCTTAATAATGATATAGGAAAAATTAGTTCTAGGATATAATGAAGATTTTCAAAAAAATCAAATATAGGAAGTATAAATAATCAGAACTTTGTAAATATACCATATGGAAAATTAAGAGATAAATTAATATATCTATGTAAACTATATGGAATAGAATTTAAACTACAAGAAGAGAGTTATACATCAAAAAGCAAGTTTCTTTGATGGAGATGAAATTCCAATATATGATAAAGAAAAATCCGCAAGAATATATATTCAGTGGAAAAAAGAATAAAAAAAGAGGACTATATCAAACAAGCGCAGGTAAACTAATAAATGCAGATTGTAATGGAGCATTAAATATTCTAAGAAAAAAAGTAAAGTTGTGGACTTAAGTGTCCTATACAATAGAGGTGAACTGAACACACCTAAAAGAATAAGGGTAGTGTAAAGCTATCAAACTTCTTAGAAAATTTTTAAATATTTTTTTAAAGATTTTTGGAACCCCGTGACTCTAGCACTCGTAGGGTGTCAGTCGTGGGAAGTTCAGGGCTATGTCTCAGATATTTTGAAGAGAGAAGTCTTTGGCTTTGGTGATATAAAATTAATAATAGCCCTAGGTGGACTTTTATATCACAGTGAAATTAATATTTTTTTACAAATTTATATTTTTTTTACCTTTTTAGTATTTTCAATTGCCACCCTTTATATTACTTTTTTTATCTTTGCATATTTTTTTGTAAAAAAACAGAAGCTTAAAGATTAGAGGTGTAGAGATAGCATTTGCTCCTATATATGTATAGCCTTTTTTTATTATCTACAACTATATAGAAGGTATATTATGAAAAAAATTTAGAGCCTTTTCTTTAATGGAAGTTATTGTGTCAGTATTTATCTTATTTTTAGTTCTGATACCTAGCATAAAATTGAATAGTCAGCAGTTAAAAAACTTATTCAAAAAAATAAGGACTAAGGAAAAAGAGCTACATTTTTTTAACTCTTTAAATAACTATATAAAAATCTAAATCTATCTCAAATAGTAACTTAGAATTTAATAGTTATTCTGATTTTTCTAAGTTCCTTCAGTGATTTCAAACTTATGTTAGAAATATCCAAGATGATGAATTTAATTTAACGATAGATGTTGAAGATATGGAAGTAGATTTTTCTGATAGAAAAAGAAAGAGTAAGTTTAATTAATTTAGAGTATAGAGGAGCATCAAAAACATATAAAAAAATAAAATTATAAAATTTAAGGATTAAATGTATATGAACAAAAAAATAAAAGCCTTTTCTCTTGTTGAAATTATAATAGCTATAAGCCTCACTTTAATAGTAGGTTCTATTTGTCTTATCACTTTCTATTCTATGAATAAAAAGTTTTTAGTTATGAACAAAACATATAAAAGAGATAAAGAGATAGCAAGTTTTAGGGATTTGCTTGTTAGTCATATAAAGTGGAATGAGGGAGTAGAAATAAGAATTAGTAATGTTTCTAAAAAAATCAAAAATATAAATAGTCTAGGAAATCTCTTTTTAAAAAGAAAGTGAAAAAGAAGGAAATCTTTTTAGTTTTAAAAATTCAAGCCTATAATGAGACTGGAAAAAAACTACAAGCAGATACTATAGATGTTTCTTATTTTATGAGGATAAAGTAAGCATTAGCTATTTTGATGAAGGAGATGTAGTAAACCTCTTTAATGGCACAGTAATTTTTAGAAAAATTGTTCTGGTAAATTTAACTTTGATAATAATATTTTAAAGTTCTATCTAAAAAGATAAGGAAAAAAAGAATATGAGGAAATATTGTACTACGATCAAAAAAATAAAGCCTATATTTTAGAAGTTATAATAATTTCTTTTCTATTTATTAGCTTAACTCTCTTTGTACAAATACTTTTTAAATAATAGTTTTAAGTTATACAAGGTGGATTATGAAACTCAGGAAAAATTTTTCAAAAATTTAGACTTTTTAAATGAAATAATGAAAGTAGAGCTAAGATATATAGAAAAAAATATTAATGATGGCAACATTAAAAAAATGCAGTTGACTATATAGTTCTCAATGAAGCAGGAGAAAAAAATTTTTTTCTGATAGCTGATCCTAGCAAAAATTTCTTTAGGAGGCTATAGTTTATTAAATGATGAAATAAAGATAAATGCTTTTAATTTTGTTAATATACATTTTAAAAAGAAGATAACAATTAAAGATAAAAAAATTATTTAATACTTGCAACAGTAAAAATATGAAGTAGGCAGTTCAAGAGATTTAGGAAGTCTTTACAACGGTGTCTTGACAAGGATGTGGATAAAAAGAAGATGTCTAAAAAAACTTTAGCTTTAAGTCATATTGATAATTACGTAAATGGTGGAAAAAAATACTATTCTTCTTTTTGGAGAATAAGTTTTTTTATATTTTTTTAAAAAATTCAAATAGAAAATGTTTTAAATGAAGAGGACAGAAAAAGAAAAAAATTAGAAGATAGATTGGAAATAGTCTTTCCAAGATATAATTCTGATGATTTTGTATTGAGATATGAAATTCTGAAAAAAAGATAAAAAGAGAAAAAATATAGTCGTTTATTTAATGGATATCAATTATTTAAACGATTGTATTATTGATGATATGAAGGACTATGGTTTTTATTTCTATTATTCCTTCTTTTTTTATATCCAGAGAGAAGAATGACTTAAATCATTATTTTTAACTTTGATATAAGCGAAACTATGCTAGTTATAACAGAGTATATGAACAATAATATTTTAGATATACAAACTTTCAAACTAAGTAAATCTTCACTTGATAGCGAGGATTTTTGAAGTTGAAGATAAATTCTCTATAATAAATACTTTTTTTAGCTAATATTACTGAGGATATACATATAGTTTTCACTGGAGATAAAAATAAATTTTGAAGATTTAGAGCTAGAGAACAAAACTTATTCTTTTTTTATTCAGTTGATAATTTAGATTTTTTTCTAAATATCCTAATTTTTCTTCCTGAAGAATTGAGAAACAAATATTCTCTTTACTATATAGAAGATAAGTATCTATATATTTTTGTTAGGGCTTTCTATAATAACAATCATATTGACAATAATAATTTACTATAGTCTCAATAGTTCTGAAAAGAAATTAGAAGCCTTAGAGCTTGAAAGTACCAAACTTGAAGAAGAAATTGAGAATGCTAGAAATGAAATGGAAGAGATTGAGGTTGAAAGTAAGAACTTACAAAAGTTTCTTGTAAAAAAAGAAGATATGGATATAAAAGATATCTTCATTTTTTTAGAAGAATTGACTTATCTTTGTCCTGAATACTTGAAAATATCTAGTATAGAATATGATGAGAATAAAATTTTTCAATATAGAGGGCAAGACTGACAAAGTTGAAAGAATAACAAAATTTCTAGAAAAATATAACAAACTCTAAAAAAATTTTTATACTATCTAACTATGACTATATTTTTAAAGAAATCCAATGAGATAGAATTTAAAATTGAAGTCAAGTATAGAGCTGTTCAGAGGTGAGGATATGTTTAAAGACTTAAAAAAATAAAAAAATCTAAAGATAATAATTTTACTTGTTTGTTATCTTATAGTTTTTTTACTTCCTTATTTTTAAAAATATTTTTAAAAACTTGTTGAAATAAAAAGAATTAATCGAACAGGAAGATATAAAAATAGGAAGACTTAACTATGAGAAAAATACAGTTTTAAAAAGCATTAGCCTTGAAAAAAAGAAGATTTTGAGAAAGAACAGAAAAAAGATAGTAAAAAAATGAAGAAGATGAAACTAAGAAATCTTTTGATAATATTCCTTCACTTTTTCAGATATATAGAAGATAAAATTACTAAAAAATAATATTAACTTTTCAAAATTTTTGGAAGAAGTAGAAAAGAAGAGGATAAGTTAAATTTAACTATGACTTTCAAAGGCAAAAGAAAAAGATATTAAAAAAATTTTTTTCTCAGATATAGAAAATGAAGATTATGATATTAATTTTTTTCTTCTTCATATTTGAAAAATAACTGTAGATAAGAGCTTATTAGAAGTAAAATCTAATCTTGTTGCCACAGTTTTAGATAAAAAAGAAGAAGTGGAAATTGATATAAATATAGGAGATAAAAAATATTTTTTTCAATCTCTTAATTTAAATCCTAAAGAAAAAGAAGATGAAGAAAATTCATATTCGTATATGAGAATAGGTGACAAAACCTATTATAGAGTTTCAGCAAAAAGAAAAATAAGAAAAAGAACAAAAAGACTAAGACAAAAGATAAAGGTGAGGACTGATGAAAAAAATTTACTCTAATATTATTTTTTTAATTTTAAATAGCTTTCTTTTTCAATTGGATTAAATCGTGATGTCGATATTATTGATATGCCACTCCATGAAGTTCTAGCAGTTTTATCTAAAGAATGTGGTAGAAATTTAATATGTTCTAAAGAAGCTAAGGACATTGTGATTGATACATATTTTAATAAGGGTGAAGATTTGGACTCTGTTTTAGAATTTCTAGCTGAGACTTATGGTTTAACTATGAAAAAAAGAAAAATAATACCACAATCTTCATGCTAGCTAGTGAAAAAAATTCTAAAAAAAGCTAAAAATTATTGGTAGAGTTACCTCTAATAATATGTCTTTAGAAGGAGCTAGAATTGAATTAAAAGATGTGAATAAATTTGTTTATAGCGATAAAAAGTGGAAATTTTATCCTAGATAATTTGGATAAAGATGTCTATGTTTGTAAGATTTCCAAAAAAAGGTTATGAAGAAAAAAAGGTGAAATTATAGATAGTTCTAAGTCTATTTCTATTTTGAATGTAGATTTAAAAGAAAAAGCTGATAATTATACAAATAGACAAAATGAAACTGATCTTGAAGATTTAAATTTCTATGAAGTTGATGGAAAATTTTATTATACTAAAAACTTTTTCTCTTTTTTTAATGTCTCTCCTGATGAAGTTTTAAAAGTTCTTCGTGAAACTTTTGGAGAAAAATATAAAGGTTAGTAGCTTGAGTAAAGTTAATAAATTAGTTGTCAGTGCTGAAAGAGATATATTAGAAAATGCTATCTCTATAATAGAAGATATAGATAAAAATCCTAAACAAGTTAAGATAAGTTCTCAAATTTTAGATATATCTAATAATCTTTTTGAAGAACTAGGTTTTGACTGGGTATACAGACAAAAATGTTGCAAGTGAAGAAAGAAATAGTCTGACTGCTATAATTTTAGGTAAGACAGGGGCTAAATGGTGTAGGTTCTAGTCTTAATATCGTTAGAGCAATTTAATAATAAGAGTGATGTTTTTGAGTACAGGATTAAATTTACTTGAATCAACTAATGATTTGGTTGTAAGCTCTGTTCCCACTCTTATGATAGCTAGTGGTGAAGAAGGTGAATTCAAGGTAACAGAAGAAGTAATAGTTGGAGTAAAAGACAACTAGAGAAAATAAAAATGATAAACATACTGAACCTGTATTTTAAAGAAGCAGGTTTGATTATGAAGGTTAAAGCCTTTCATTAAAGATGATGACTATATTGTTTTAGAAATTAGTTTTAGAATTAAGTGATTTCAAGTTTAAGAGAAATGTTTTTAAATATAAAGGATGTAAATTCAGGTACATATAACTCTGAAGGAGGATCTAAAGTTGGAAGAGCTTTTAACAACTAAAGTTAGAGTTAAAAATGGAGATACTATCTTAATAGGAGGGTTAAAAAAATCAATACAACAAAAATATTGAAAGTAAAATTCCTATCCTAGGGTGATATCCCTATTATAAGTTTTTCTTTAAAAACACTACAAAGAAAAAGAAAAACTCAGATATGTACATAAAATTGAAAGTTGAAATAGAATAAATAATGCAATTCATTTTACATTCATTTTTCTCCTATATACTTAGAGCATATAAGGGACATAGATAAACCCTCCCTAATAAAAATGAATATGTAGATAGAAAAAAACCACAAGTCTCTCCCTCATTTCTTGTGGTTTTTGTTTACGATAAAATGGGAGGTTGAAGCATTTTTTTAGTTGACAATTAGAGTTTTATGGGGTATACTGTAAAATAAATATTCATTATTAGATTGAACTAGGGGACTTCACGATAAATGAAGAGGTTCAAACTAAGTTAAGAGGGGTAATAGTCAGGGGGACAAAACAATCATACAAAAAAACTATTACATAATAAAATTTAACTTAGGAGGTTAAAATGAAAAAGAAACTATTTGGATTATTACTGTTCTCTTTAGTTTTATCATCATTGGCTTATGCAAAAGTAAGAGATACAGAAAATCAAGAAGCAGCTCAAAATGTAGCTGGAACTAGTATAGTAAAACTAAGCCCTGAAGAAGAAAAGAAGCTTTCAAAAGCTTTTAGAAAGAGCTAGAAAAAGAATTGAGAAAGAAGACAAGGAAAGAGAAGAAGCTCTAAAACTTGCTGAAAAACAAGCTCAAGAAGAAGCTAAAAGAATTGAAGAAGCTCAAGCAAAAGCTCAGGCTGAAGCAGAAGAACAACAAAAACAAGTTCAACAAGTTCAAGAAACAACAGTACAAGAAAATGGAAATACTGTTACAGAAGTTGTTACTACTGCATCTGGTTTAACACCACAAGAAGAAAAAGAAGCTTTTAAGGCTTTGGAAAGAGCTAGAAAAAGAATAGAAAAAGAGGATAAGGAAAGAGCTGAAGCATTAAAACTTGCTGAAGAACAAGCAAAAAGCTCAAGCTGCTCAAACCGCTCAAGAATAAAGGGAAATCTATATACACTAGGAAATAATAGAAAAAGCTATTGCGATTAATTTTGCAATAGCTTTTATTGATTTTTAATATAAATTTAAATGTTTATTTTTTTAATCTTTCATTTTAGCTCTTTAGAAAGTTCTTCATAACCTTTTTTTACCTAAAAAGAGCAAACATATTTTTCTTGTATGATTCAACACCAGGTTGGTCAAAAGGATTTACTTCTAATAAGTAACCACTTATAGCACAAGCTTTTTCAAAGAAATAAATTAAATATCCTATATTAAAAAGCATTAAGTTCTGGTATATTTATAATTAAGTTTGGTACTCCACCATCTATATGAGCAAGTAAAGTTCCTTCAAAAGCTTTATTATTTACAAAAGATAGCCCTTTTTCCTTCTAAATAGTTAAGCCCATCTAAGTCTTCAGCTTCCTTTTTTTAATACTTATATCTTTAAGTGGATTTTCAACATTTAATATAGTTTCCATTAAATTTCTTCTACCATCTTGGATATATTGCCCCATAGAGTGAAGGTCTGTTGTTAAGTCAACAGAAGCTGGGAAAATTCCTTTTTATCTTTTTCCTTCAGATTCTCCATATAATTGTTTCCACCATTCAGAAATATAGTGAAGTTTAGGGTTCATAATTAGCTAAAATTTCGATATTATAATCCTTTTTATATAATATATTTCTTATAGCTGCATATTTATAACAGTCATTTGAAGTGAAATCTTTTTGAATAGTCTTCTCTTGCTGTTTGTGCTCCAGCCATTAGATCATCTATACTTATTCCAGCAACAGCTATAGGAAGTAAACCAACAGCTGTTAGAACAGAGAATCTTCCTCCAACATCATCAGGAATTACAAACTCTTCATATCCTTTTTCATCAGCAAGTTTTTTTAGAGCACCTTTATTTTTTTATCAGTTGTAACATAAATTCTTTCTTTTGCTGCCTCACCATATTTATTTTCTAAAAGTTCTTTAAAAACTCTGAAAAGCTATAGCTGGCTCTGTTGTTGTTCCTGATTTTGAAATTACATTTACTGAAAAATCTCTATCTCCAATAATTTCTATTAAATCTTTTTAAATAAGTCCCTGATATATTTTTGTCCTGCAAAATAGATTTCAGGAGCATTTCTTTTTCTTTAGATAAAGAGTTAAAAAAAGCTATGACTTAAGCATTCTATAACTGCTCTAGCTCCTAAGTATGATCCCCTATTCCAATAACTACTAAAACTTCAGAATCAGATTTTTATTTTTTTCACTAGCCTTTTTATTCTAGCAAAATTCTTCCTTATCGTAATTAACAGGTAAGTCTAACCAACCTAGAAAATCATTTCCAGCTCCTGTCTTATTATGTAATTTTTCACTTACTAATTCAACTTTATTCTTAAGTTCATTTAGTTCATTTTCACTTACAAACTTAGAAATTTTTGAATAGTCTAAACTAATTTTTCATTTTTCCTCCTCAAATATTTCTTTCCATTATATCATCAATCTTGCTTAATAAATAGAAATTTTTCTCAGTAACTTAAATATTGAAATTTTCAAAATTTTGTAATATAATTAAAAATTAAATATAAGTATTTTGTTCATATATTTTTATTAAAAAGGATTAGGTGAGGAAATTTGAAAAAGTTGCACTATGTCTAGGAGCTTTTCTATTGGTAGCTTGTGCTAATATTCCAAATCTTGAAAAAATGAAAAATTTCTAATATTTCCAATATCAGTATAAAAAATTCAAGTCAAGATTTTGATTTAACCTTCCATTCTGAAAAATGGTGGTTAGTATTAAATGATAGTTCTTTAAATCATTTAATTGAATTAGTTCTTAAAAAAACAATAAAAGTTTACAGATTGCAAAATTGAATATCAAAAATCAGAAGAAGCTATTAATTTATCTAAATCTTCTAAAAATTTAGATATTAGTTTTTCGGAGTGGTTTAACAAGGATTGAAACTAGAGAAAATCCCTTTAAAAAAATTTAACAGGTAAAAGATAATTATAGTCTCTATAACATTGGTTTACAGACAAGTTATGAATTTGATTTATTTGATAAATTTGATAATTCTATAAAAAGAAAAAGAATATCAAAAAAATAGCTGTTGATGCAAGTTCAAAATTGGCTGAACTTACATTAGAATATCAAACATTTAAATTGTATGCCTATTATCTTTATTTAAATGAAGAAAGAAGTAATTTAGAAGATAGAAAAAGCTCTTCTTGAAAAATTATATTCTATGGAAAAAAATAGGTGTTGAAAATAGGAAAAGAGTCTAGAAGATAATGTTCTAGTAATAAAAAGAAATGTTAGTTGGTGTAAATATACTTCTTAATAAAAATGAAGAAAAATATAAATCTTGTAAAAAAATAACCTATATCTTTTAGTTGGAACAACTTCATCAATTGAAGTGGATAATATATTAAATAATACTAAAAATAAAAGATTTTAAGAAGTTATCTTCTAAAAATAATAATACCTTCAAGTGTTCAATCTGACATTATTATTAACAGACCCTAATGTACAATATTATTTAGCATTGATTGAAGCTCAAGATTCAAAAATTAAGTCGCTGAAAGCTAATTTTTATCCTAGTTTTAGTATAACTGGTCTTCTTTTCATATAAATCTTTAAAATTATCAGACTTAATTAGTCCTAAAAATCTTGTAGGTATAATTTCTCCAAGTATTCATTTGCCTATTTTAGATTCAGGTAGAATAAAATCAACTTATAAGATAGCAGGAATTGATTATAATATTTTTGTTGAAGAATATAACAATGAAATTTTGAATTCATATAAGGATATAAATGAAAAAATTAATTCAATATAATTCAGCTAAAAAAATATAAATATGAAAGTGAAAAACTTTTAAAAAAATAAGAGATGAACAATTAACAAGATCTAAAAGAGATTTGAGATAGGCTTAGGGACTGAGAAAGCATATATTACTGAAAAATATAATTATTTAGCTACAAAAGTTAGAAGATAGTCAAAATAATTTAATGCTTTTTAATACAAAAAATAGATTTTTTTAAATTCAATTGGTGGAGCATATTCACCTAAAAAATTAGTAATAGGAGATTTTTAATGGATATTCAAGAAAATATTAATGTAAATGAAAATAATAATGAAGCAAAAGAAAAAATAATAATTTTTTAATTATTGTTACTATAGCCGCAATAGCATATCTGCTATATTATCAATTAGTAGGAAAAATATAATGAGTCGACGGAAAAATGCTTATGTTAATGCTGAACAAATTACTGTTACATCCCAAGTTGGTGGATTAGTTACTGAACTTAATATAACTGATACTCAAGATGTAAAGAAGGTGACTTACTGGTAGAGTGTAGATGATACAGACTATAAAATAGCTTTAGAAACTGCTGAAGCAAATATTGCTCAAGCAGTTAAAGCATATTATTCTACTCAAAGTCAAATGCTATTGATCAAGATATAAATGCAAAAAGTTATTCTTGAAAAATTAGCTGAAGACTATACTCGTAATAAAAACAGCAAAAACAGCTGGTCTTATAACTGATGAGCAATTAAAAAAGCTTCTAAAAGCAGCTTATGAACAAGCTGAAGCAGGTTTAAAAAGCAAGTCAATCTAACCTAGAAGGTACAAAAGTTCAATTGAGTGGTTCTTTAGAAGAATATCCGCCTTTGAAACAAGCTATTGCTATGTATAAAACAGCTTATATAAATTTAAAGTAGAACTAAAATTTATGCTCCCTGTCTCTGGAAAAAGTTGCAAGAAAAAAATATAACAATAGGTCAAAAATTAATGCCAAATCAAGCTATTCTTGTGATTGTTGATTTAAATAATATTTGGGTAGATGCAAATCTAAAAGAAAACTCAAATGAAAGATATAAAAATTGGTGATAAAAGTTGAATTAAAAAGTGATATCAATGGTAAAGAATATGAAGGTAAAAATTATTGGTATTTCTGCTGGATCTGGTAGTGCTATGTCTCTATTACCAGCTCAAAATGCTTCAGGGAATTGGATAAAAAGTTGTTCAAAGGATACCAGTAAAAATTGCTATTTCAAAAAGTATTGAAAAAAATGGTGTTCTACCAATAGGAAGTTCTATGGAAATTGATGTAAAATTAAAATCTTCTGAACAAAAATAATGATGATTCTAATTTTGAATTGCTAAAATCAAAGAGCAACAAAAGATGTATCAAGTTGATGAAGATAAACTTAATGCAGAAATTCAAGAAATTATAAATAAAAATAAATAAGAAGAAGGTAATTATGAAAAAAGATAAAAAGTTTTATGATCTAACCTTATTGATGACAACTTTTGCTCTAGTAATAGCCTCATTTATGAATGTTCTTGATGCAACTATAGTTAATGTATCCTTATCACATATGGCAGGTGATTTTGGAGTTACATCTAGTCAAGCTACTTGGTTTATAACTTCTTATGCAGTATCGGAAGCTATTCTTTTACCTCTTGTTGGTTGGTTAACAACTAGATTTGGTTTAGTTAAACAATTTGTATGGTCAACTCTACTATTTACACTTGCCAGTGCTAGTGTGGTATTGCACCTAATTTTAATATCTTATTAATTGGAAGAGTTCTTCAAGGTGTTGTTGGTGCAAGTATGATCCCTCTTTCTCAGACACTTATGATGCAAGCTTATCCTGAAGATAAAAAAAATATTGGTTTAGGAATTTGGTCTATGACTGTTATGATGGCTCCTGTAGTTGAATACAATGCTTGGAGGATTTATAACTGATACACTTTCTTGGAGATGGTGTTTCTATATCAATTTACCTATAGGTATAGTTTCAAGTGCTTTAGTATACTATATTTATAAGAAAAAAATGGTTATGTGAATAAAAGTAAGTAAACAAAAGGTTGATATATTTGGTTTAATTTGTCTGATTATTGGTATAGGTGCTTTACAAATAATGTTGGACAAGGGGCATGAGATTAGATTGGTTTTGCAAAATAATGAAATAAAAATTATTAACTTTAATAGCCTTTGTTTTTCATTATAATTTTTAATTATTTGGGAATATTATCAAAAATCCTGTTGTTGATATAAAATTATTTTTTTAATAGAAATTTTTGCTATGGGTTCCCTTACAATGACTGTGGCTTTTTCTATTTTAAAGTATTACTGTGGTAGTTCTTCCTTTATGGCTACAAAAATTTTATGGGTTACAGTGCTGCAAGAAGTGGAGCTGCTACAGCAACCTCTGGTTTTAGTTATGATGTTACTCACTCCAATCATAGCAACAAAAAATTGGTAAAATAGATCCTAGATATGTAGCTATATCAGCATTTTTTTAGTATGGTTTTTTTAGCCTCATTTACTGTGTCAAAAATATTCTGTTGACACTACTATGTCTTATGTTGCTAGATCAAGATTATGGATGGGGTTAGGTATGGCTTTATTTTTCTTACCTCTTAACTCTATTGCAATGTCTGAAATTAATAATAAAGATATGGCTAATGCCTCTGGTCTCTTTAATTTTATGAGAAATTTAGGACAAAGTATTGGAGCTTCTATTTCTACTTCATATTGGTCAAATAGAATATCTTTACATCATGAAGAATTAGTTGCTTCAATTAGCTCTAATAATATTAATTACTTAGAGTATAGTTCTAAAATTCCAATGCCTGAAAAGAACTATCCTAGCTATTATAGATAGTCAAATCACTCAACAAGCTGCTGCTATGGGAATAACTGACATTATGCAGATAACAGGTATTTGTATTTTAATTTTTAATACCTTTAGTTCTTTTTAGCTAAAAGACCAACTAAGATAGTAACTTCTTCTCATTAGAATAATTTAAAATGGAGCTATTGCAAAAATAAAAATTTCAACCTAAAGTAAAAAAATAAATAAGTTACAAATGGAAATTTCAGACAAAAAAAGCCAAGCAAATTCAGGAGTGTCTGAATGAAGTGATCTAGAAACTCTTAATGAACTTGTTCATATAGAGTTTCTTAAATCTATAATTTGTAACGAATTATTTTTTTACTTTTTTTATTTATTTGCAACAACTCCTTCTATATTTCTAAAAAAAGTCTTCACATCTTTCTGCTAAATTTTTCACAAGCATTTTGGATCATACTTTTCAACAGAGACAATTTTTATTTCTTCATCAATTGTCTTTTTAGCAAAAAAATCTATCATAGATAGCCAAAAATATAAATCCTATAACTAATCCTATGAAACTCCCAGCTATAGATTGCATTTCTGAAAATCCTAAACGATCTGCTACTATATAACCTAAAAATCATCATAATAGGTGGAAAAACATATGCTATCATAGCAGCTTTTTACAACATCTTTTTCAGATATTTCTAAGGTTACTAAATCACCTAATTCAACTTTTTGATTTATTTTAAATTCAAAATCGCTTCCCATTTTGTTGCTTTCACTACAAGAACTACAATGTGAGCAAGAAGAACTTTTATATAATTTAACAGCAACAGTATCACCTTGAATTTTTAGTAACAATTCCCTTGTTTACCATAGTTAACACCTCTCTTATTGTAAATTTTTTTCAACTGATGTTAATATTATACTCCCAAAAAAATCTAAAAATTTCAAATTTTTTTACTAAATTAATCAAGTTTTTTTTATTTAAAAGATTTTCCTATTATCTTTTTTTAAATATGATATAATTAAAGTATAAAATATAACTAAAATTTTTATTATACATAAGTTTATGGGAGGTATTTTATGAAAAAAATTATTTTTTAATCTTTTTTTAAGTTTGTTTTGTATTTCATGTACTGGATTAACAGCTTTTTACTCAACATACTGCTGACCCTACTGAAATAAAAAAATTAACTGAAAAAAAGGTGCTATGGAATTAATGACTTCTCAGGAAATAGAAGATTTAAAAGGCTGGAAAAAAACTGTTACTATGATAGGATTTAGGGTCAAATTCTCGGGGTGTAGTTTTAGATAAATTAACTTCCATGGTAAACCTTTCTAATAATGATGTTGATAAAGATGTTATTGCAGCAGCAAAATTAATCCAAAAATAATCCTGGTGCAATTTTTATTTCAGATAATAGTGATATTTTTATAAGAACTATAAAAATTTTTAGGGCAGAATGAAGATGGAAGAAGCATAATAAATGGTGCTAGATTTTTATTTATCAACAATTTTAATGAAAACAGAGTTAAAGAATTAGCACAAAAATATAATTTTAAATATAGTTTTCCAAAATTAGATAATTAATTTTTAAAAAGGATTAGTACAAGCGAAAGTGAACTTGTAGCAATCCTTTTATTTTTTTATATTTTTCTCAGTTATTTTTTTCAGATAAAGCATAAGTTAGTGGTCTTTGCTTTATTTTTTTACTAAATATCCTTTTTCTAATTCTTGAGTGTATTTGTTTTATAGTTTGCTGAGTCAAATCTCCTATGATAGAAGTTAATTCTACATTAGTAAGTTCTTCAAAAATCATTAAATAAATAATTTTGTAAATATATTTGTAAGATTATATTTTTCTTTTTCAGATAATTCCTTTGTTAACTCATCTAAAATTTCCATTGAATGCTTAAATCTCATCACACTATCATTCAATAATTCTATTATCATTTCTTGCCCATTTTTTTATAGTTTTTAAAATATTTTTCAACAAAAAAATGTTATTTCACCATAGTTAGTTACATCTTCTACTTCAACAAAAGATTTATAGTAATCATCTAAATTTCTTGATATTGAATAAGACACAGAAAAAAAGCTGTTAAATTATCTAATTTTTCTAGCTAAATATAGAGATAAAAGATATCTTCCAAATCTTCCATTACCATCATAAAATGGATGTATATATTCAAAGAAAAAAATGAACAATACTAGCTTTCAATAAAAAAATGTAATATCTTTTCTATTCATAAATTCAATTAAAGATTCTATATTTTTCTATAGCTTCTTCTCCATTTACACCTATATGAATTATATTTCCTAGTCCATTGATTATCTTTACAGTATCTTTTTCTAAAAATATTTTTCCATCTAATTTATAGTTACCACTTTTTCAAAAATCTTCAAACATCTCATCATATATTTTTCTAAAACTAGAAAGATTATCTATATGTTCTGTATCTTCAAAATTATTTTCCATTATATCCTTATATTTTTTTATTATTCCATCTAGTTTATTTGATTTTTTTATTAGATGTTCTATCATCTTTTTAATGAAGAATATATTTCACTTTTAATAGTTTCTATTCCTTCAATTTTATTAGTTTTATATAACTCATTTGACAATATCTTCATAATTATTTTTTTAATAGCAATTGGTGGTAACTTATTTGAAATATAGCTAATTTTTGTTGCTATTTTGTAATATTTTTCTTGTAATAGACTAAGTTCCAATAAGTTTATATAAAAATAAGTTGTATTCCTTATCTAAAAATCTTATTTCCTTTTTTTCATAGGATTAATCTTCAATTCTGTAATAAGTGTAGCAGGATTTTTCTATTCTTTTTATATACTCTTCGTCTATGTTTTTCTTTTTATAATATAATTTTTAGTAATTTTTCATATTTATTTAACATTTTTTTATCACCCTTAAATATAAAGTATCATATTTTTTTATATTTAAGTAAATAAAAAAACTTCCTTAAATACTTTTTTTAAAAGTTTTTTTATAATATTTATTAAATTTCTTTCTTAGTTATATCTATTATTGTGTCTTTTATTGAATCTTCTATCTTTCTATTTCTAAAGTTTAATTCTTTATGAGCTTTATCATTAGAAAAGTTAGAATTTGTTTGTAATGTATATATAGAATATCTTGTAAATAAAAGGGACTTTTTTTACTAGATCATAATATTTCTCCATTGCAGGTGCTATCATTTTAACAAACCATATAGGGTATACTAAATATATATTTCTTTTCTCCAAGTATCTTTTTCAACTAATTTAGCATAATCCTTAATAGAAATATATTCTCCTGATAAAATATATGTTTCACCTACTTCACCCATATCAGCTGCATTTATTATGCCATCAGCTACATCTCTTACATCTACAAAATTATATCCACCATTAACAACAAATACTAGCTTATTTTCTAGCATTCTCTTTACTAACTGTGTGGTATGAGTATTAGAAGAATCTCCTGATTACTATTATCCCTGCTGGATGGAAGACACAAGCTTTAAGATTTCTATTTTTAACAGCTTCTAATACGTTTTTTGCAGCTTCAGCCTTTGTTTTAGCATAATATCCATGGACTGAATCTTTATCAAAATCTTTAGTTTCGAATATTTTTCCTTCACTCTCTTTTTATAGCATGAACAGAACTAACATATAATAATTTAGCATTCACTTCTAGACAATAATCAATAACATTATTTGTCCCCTTGACATTAACATCGTAAACCTTTGGATCTTCATCAGACTTTATAGTAACTATTGCAGCACAATGTATCACGTAGATATCTTTATTATCTTCAACAGTAAAGATATCTTTTAAAAGAAAGCTTTATTTGTTATATCTCCATAAAATATTTTTGCAATCTATATCTTTTAATATATCTTCTTCTTTTTTTAGAATAAACTAAAGCCCTTACTTCATAGTCTTTATTTTTTTGATAGTTTTTACTATAGTATTTCCTAAAAATCCAGTGGAACCTGTAATTATAAAAAAACTTTTTCATAATATCACCTCAAAGAAAAATGGTATATTTTTTTAATAAAAGAACACTATAATAATATTTACCAGGTGATTAACCTAGTAAATGAAGATAGTGTATAGATAACACTTTTTTTATTTTTTTATTTTTTTATTATATAATGTATTTCTAAATTTAGTATGAATTTTATTTTCTTAACTCTTCATCTATTATTTTTAATAGCTTTAATTAATTCGTCAAATTTTTTTCTTGCGATATTAAATAATTTTTTTAAAGGTATCATTAAAAGATTTGGCTCCCAATAATCATAAAATTTACATTCAACTTCTTCTAACTTAATAGAATTATCATCAATTATTTTTCTAATTTTTTTCTTTTAATTTTATATACTCATCTTCTCTAGCTCTTGGTTTTTTTATCCCTTTTCCATGTTCTGTATAAAAATTTATTGAAATATAGGATACTATTTTATCTTTTGAATCAATACGCCAAAAATACTGTATATGTTCTTTTTATCTTCTGGTAAATTTTTCTTCTCTTGTATCTGGAAATATCTTTTTCTAAGATATCATATTGTGTATATACTCCTCCACCAATACTTCTACCACTCCTTATATATCCCTCAGGAAAAAAATCTTTCTCATAAATTCATATTGTGATATAGCACTCCACGCTATATTTAACTCCCAATATTTTTGACTAAATTCTTCTTCTGAAATTAAATAATTTTTTTCTTTTTCTTCATTCTCAGTTACTCCTTTAAAAATATTCACAATAATCATCTAAAAATTTGATTTTTTTCCTCTATATTTATCTAGTATATCTAGAAAAATCTTTCCTATTTATTTTTTTATATTTACTTTATTTTCATCAGTAGTAGTTTTATAGTCATCAGAAAACCAAAAAAACCTGTTTTAAAAATATACTGTTTTTTTACATCATTAATTTCTTCTTTAAAAATCGTTTTTAATAGTTTCTTTGTACCTTTTAATTTGCTCACTATGTTCAGAAGTATAAGTTTTATCTTCAATGATATAAGCTTTCTTTGATTTTTTAAAAATAACTAAAACATCTATTTTTTTATATTGTCTTAATATTTCTATTTTCTCATTTTCCAAATCTTTTTCTTCTAGTAGATTTGAAAAAAATATCCTTTGCCATTGGATATAATTCTTCATTAGGATAATTAATCCAATTTAAACACCAACAGATAAAAGCATCTTGTGATAATTCACTGGTAGCAAAACTAAATAAATTATTTTTCTAACATTTTTTTATTACCCTCTTTCATTTTAATTAATTATATTATATATTATTTTTTTATAAAAAAATATCTTCCGCATTCACTTAACCGTTTTTGATTTTTTTAAATTTCGGTAATTTTTTATTTGTGATATAATTTATAAAAAGCTAGGAGGTTCTACTATGGGAATGGACTTGTGTTACTATGGTATAAAAGAAGAAAAATATCCCTGATATTCTTGATGGAAATTTTTTTGAGGAAGATTTTTTTCAGATTCAGAACCACAACATACCTTGAGAGTATTTTTCAGTAAAGGAACTTTATTATGTATATTCAGGTGGAAAAAGAACTAGAAGAAGAAGATTTTCAAGGAAAAAAATGAAAGAGACTTATTTATCGAAGCATTTTTAGGAGAGGTCACTGTCAGTTCTCCTCCTGAAGATATCTATTCTTATTGTACTTGTAAAGAAAAAAAGTTAAAAGAAATAGCTAATTTTTTTAAATAAGATAGATATAAAAGATTGTTTTTGAAAAAAATAGAAAAAAATTTTACTCTTCCTCTGAAGAAGAAGAGTATATTTTTGATATTGAAAATATCATAGATAGATTTAATGACTTTAAAGAATTTTTACAATAAGCTAGTTAAAAAAATAATTTAGGAGTATTCATCTATATCTCTTAAGAAAAAAATTGAAACTATTAAAGGTATAAAAGATTGCAGGTAGCATATTTGCAGTTTTTATATCTTTTTTTAAATGTCATATTAATTTCTATTGCAAGAACTAATATTCCTCCAACTGCATTTAATTCTGATATTGCTTGTGGATTTAAGTAATCTTTAATTTGACTTGCAAAAAGATAAAAATATCCCTTGCTGAACCTCTCACGACTGATACCCTACGAGTGCTAGAGTCGCGAGGTTCTTAAAGTACTATTTAGTTTCTTTTGAATATCTAGTATTCAAATACTAGCTAATTTCCTTAAGACTTTAATGGACAAACTCTCCATTGAGAATATTTACGTCCTATTGGCTCGGTTCAAAACCAGTTTTTTTATTTTAAAAATCCCATACATTTTAATATTTTTTTACATTTCCTTTTTTTATTCTTTCAATTTCTTCATTATGCAATTTAACAAAATTTTTAAATTCTTTTTTTGTGCTTTTTCTATATTTACTTCTTCTAAATTTTCTTTTTACATTCTTTATTAAAAAAATGCAGAATACAAATCTCTTTGTATTTTATTTCCTAATATTTCTACCCATCTTTTTGATAGACTTTTCTTTTCATATTCATTTGTACTATGATTTAGTTGACTAGCTTTTTACTTTAAAAAGTATCAATTTTTATTATATTTTTTTCCAATATATTCTAATTTTCTATTTATTATTTCAATTAATGATGCAGGTCTTTCTATTTGATAAAGATTTTCCAAATCTCTTTTTTTCTTTTTAAATTTTCTAGTTTTTTTCAGATATTTCAGTTTTTCTTGCTTCTTCTCTGTAAAAGCTTTAAAATTCACATTTTCAACTTTTACTATTGTTCCAATTTCTAGTATACTATTCGCTAAAAATATTATGAGATTGTTCCCTTTTCTCTGCGATTTTTTTCTCTGTAAATTTGAAAGTTTTAACTTTGTTTTTTTACATATGATTTGCTCTTTTTCCATTTTTTTCTTTATTTTCTATATTAATAGTACCATCAGCATTGTATTTATTAGGATTGTTTGCTCTTCTCTGTCTATCTAGTTTTCTTTGTAGTCTTGTTTTTTTCTTTTTTTCATTTATTTCTATATTTTCAGCTAAAATCTTTTAATTCTACTTTTATTATCACTAACGATTGCTATTGTTGAAGTTCCTATATCAATTCCAATTTCATTTTCTCCACCAACTTTATGTTTTTTTAGGAGGTGTCCCTCAAAAGTTATTTGAACATAGTATTTATTTTTTTCCATTTGCAACCCTCTTAAGTAATCTGCAATACAATAACTTATCTAAAAAAACAACTTTGTGCATATTTATCATTATTTTTTTATTATTACAGGAATCTTTAAGCCTAACCAAGATATGCAACAATCTTCTTTAAAAAAATCTAAGTCCTGTAATATTACCTTTTTCTCTAACAGAATAGAAATTTTTCATAATTTTTTTAAAAATATACTTTTTTTAGCTTTACCATACTTAAATTTTTCATAAGTTACAAAAAGCTCTTTCAGCTAATTCTTGTCCCATTTGAGAACCTATATTCTTTTTTTAAATTTTTGTGTCATAGGGTTTTACATACTTATTTAATTCAAATTTAGATATTGAATATTTTTTTATCTAATTCTTTATATCTTTTAGATTGCTCTTTTTTTCTCTAAATTACTAATTTCTTTATACTCAGAAGAATTTATCATTTTTTTCTATGTCTTTTAAGAATTTCACTAAAGGCAAGCATTATATATCATTCTGGCTATATTTAGTCTCTTTTTCTAAAAATATGTTCTTGCCATAGTTCAGTTTTTTTAAAGCTAATGTCAATACATAATTCGCCATAGTTCCTCCTTCTCATCTTTCTTTTTGAGTTTGGATATATCTTTTTATTTGTTCTTCAGTATTTTTTTAGAAACAGTTGCAACAAAAATAACTAGGGTTCCATAAGTGTCCATTCCATAACTTATTTTTTTATCTCAGGGAGGTTTTAAAAAAAGTTTTTCTTGCAGAAATTCCTTTGAATATTTTCAAAATATTAGGTATGAAATGTTGAGGTCTACACTCAATTAATATATGAATATGGTCTAAATCTGTTTCCATTTCTACTATTTTTATATTATTTTCATTAGAAATTTCAATTAATAATTCTTTTTAAAGTTTTTCAATATCATCAATTAATACTTTCCTTCTATATTTTACACACCACACTATATGATATTGAATTGAATATACATATCCTCTTCCAAAAATTAATATTCGATATTTTTTTATTATCATTTTTTTATTATACTACATATATTTAACTATTTCAAATTTTTTTGTAAACAAAAAATATGCCATTCATCTCACGACTAACACCCTACGAGTGCTAGAGTCGCGAGTGTTCTGGCATAATTCACAAAATGTTTACTATAATAAATTATAATTGTATTTTCTTTTAAAAATATTGTTATAATAAATATAGGATAAAAATATATACTAATAATAGGAGGTTTTTTTATGGGAATGTGTGCAATGTATCAAGAAGTTAAAGAAGAAGATTTTTAAAAAAATTATTAGAAAGTGATGACTTCTTTGAAACTATTGAAGAACTAGAAGAAAAAAAGATGGAACTGAATTATGTGATATTGATAAAATGTGGGACGCTCTTCATTTTTACTTAATGGACTTTCTGCAATCCATGGTACTCCTGAAGATAATATACTAAGTGAATTTATTATAGGTAGTGAAAGTTTTGATGAAGAATCTGAAGAATTTGCAAGATATATTCCAACAGAAAAAAAGTAATAGAAATTTCTAAAAAAAGCTAAATGAAATTAATTTTCAAGATTATTTAAAAGATTTTGATATGACTAACTTTGCTGAAAATGGTATTTATCCAGATATTTGGAGCTATGATGAAGAAAGGGAAGAAATAATGGAAGAACTTTCTGAACACTTTGAAACTTTAAAAAGAATTCTATAATAAAGTTGCTAAAAATAAGAATATAGTTGTTGTTACTATTTGTTAATACATTCATATGAACAAAAAAATAAAAGGAAGTTGCTTAAACTTCCTTTTTCTATTAAAAATAAATCTGAGTGTGTCCCTGTTCTTGAAAGTGTTAATACAAGAACATTGTCTTCAATCTTATAAACAAGTAACCAATCAGGTTTTATATGGCACTCTTTAAATCCTGAATAATTTCCTTGTAAATAATGATCTTTATATTTTTTTCTTCTAATTTTTTTCTCCTTTAGATAAGATATCAATTACTTCTTTTTAATAATTTTTGTATCATATCCTCTTTTTATTAATTTTAAATCTTTTTCAAATCTAGTTGTGGTTTTAATTTCATACATTTTACACCCTAAATCTTCAAATAACTCATCAGCATTTTTTTATATGATTTTCTTTCTATACCTCCATTTAATATCTTATTAGTCTCTTCCATTGCTTCTATTGTTTCTTTATTTGGAACCTTTAAATCAAATGGAATTCCATTTTTCATTTATACATTTTTTTAAAAAATAAATTCATTGCAACTGACATATTAAGACCTAAAAGCCTTAAAAAAATAGTTTCAGCCTCTTTCTTTACTTCATCATTAACACGAATATTTATAACAGCCATTTTATCACTTCCTTTTCTCTACACTTTGTATATACATTATATATTCAAAAGATATAAAAAGTCAATTAAATAAAAAAATAACTATTTGTTAATACATTCATATAAACAAAAAAATAAAAGGAAGTCACTTAAACTTCCTTTTTATTCTTCCATCAAAAATTCCAAGCTCTTTTAGTTTATCTTCAACTTCTTTAAAAATATTCTCATTTTCAGCTATTATAGTGTGATAGTGACAATTATCTGTAAGATTTTTTTAGAGGTTTACTCAATTTAGAATTGATATTTTTCTACTACTGAACCTCCCACGACTGACACCCTACGAGTGCTAGAGTTGCGGGTTCTAAAAATCATAAAAATATTTAAAAAAATTTTTCTAAGAAGTTTGATAGCTTTACACTACCCTTATTCTTTTAGGCGTGTTCAGTTCGCCTCTATTGTATAGGACACTTAAGTCCACAACTTTACTTTTTCTTAGAATATTTAATGCTCCATTACAATCTGCATTTATAAGTTTACCTGCGCTTGTTTGATATAGTCCTCTTTTTATTCTTTTTCCACTGAATACATATTCTTGTAGATTTTTCTTTATCATATATTGGAATTTCATCTCCATCAAAGAAACTTGCTTTTTGATGTATAACTCTCTTCTTGTAGTTTAAATTCTATTCCATATAGTTTACATAGATATATTAATTTATCTCTTAATTTTTCCATATGGTATATTTACAAAGTTCTGATTATTTATACTTCCAATATTTGATTTCCTTTGAAAATCTTCATTATATCCTAGAACTAGTTTTCCTATATCATTATTAAGACAATAATTTACAATTGTTCTTGCTGTTTTTGAAAGATAATCATTTTATACGATTATTTCTCTTTCTAGTTATTCTCTTTTTGTCTTAATGTTGTACGCTCAATCTTTTTGCTTGTCTTTTATACTTTGTAATTTTGCATTTATCTTATTATAGTATTGATTTATTGATTTTTAATTTTCTACCATCTATTATGAATGAAGCTCCAGTATTTGTAACACAAGTACAAAGATTATCTATACCTAAATCAATTCCTAGTACATTGTTTTTTTATTTAATTCCTTTGAACTTCTTCTACCTTATAAATGTATTGAATTTCAAAGTACCTAGAATGTTGTTTTGGTATTATTCTAATTTCTTTTATCTTCTTGTCTTTTTAATACTGATGGTAACTTAACTTTAACTTCCTGATGAGTTTTTCTTAAACGAATTTGAATAAGGAACTATCAGCATATCATCTTTTAATCTAACAAAACCTATAATAAGAGTTGTAAAACCATCTTTATCAAGATAATTAGGTAATTTTATTTTACTGTTATATTGACTATTCTTAGCAAGTTTTAAAAAGTGCAAAGAATGATTTAAAACTTTCATCTACTTCTTTTCAAAAATTTGTTGAGCCATATTAGAATTTAGCTTCTTGTAATTCTCACTATTTTTTTAAGTATCTTATAGTTTTCATTATAGCTTAAATACTTTTTTTATTTTTTTAAAAATAGTGTTGTCTAACATTATATATAGCTTGATTCTTTAAATTCTTAGCTATATGGCACAAATATTTTAAGTTTTTAAACTCTTTTTTTACTAAGATGTTTTTACTTGTTGTTTTAATGTTAAATACATATATAATCACCTCCTTTTCATCAGAGATATTATACCATATATTCTACATTCAGTCTACTAAAAAAAGTAATGTTATTTATTTATTTTTTTAAACATTTTTAAAGTTTTTTTAAAAACCCCACAACAGTGGGAAGTGTCGTTCACATAAGTGCGCTACTACTTATGCAGTTCTCTTGGCATATACACTCCTTAATAAATTAAGGAGATTAGCCTTGAACTTCTTGTTATCTCTAACAAGCACAGACTATATCTTATCCATAGTGTATCTCAACACCTTAGGCGAAACCACTTCCAATACCAATCGCTTGTATTGTACTCCCCTCACGAGGGATAGTCGTTGAACTTTCCTTTTCAGGCTTAGCTGCTGATTGTCTATTATCATAATGTTTAGGATTTAACCTTGCACCATCTAGTATATTTTTTCTGCTTTCGCTACCATCACACCTGCTTCCATCTCCTTAACCTGTTAGAGAGTAGGATTACTATGTTGTGGTTATACTAGCTTTAAGAGTTCCCAGCAATTCAGTTTCTTTGTTGCACGGTTTTGCTCCGTGTCTACATACAAGTTTCCCTATATGCTTACTAAAATCTTCGTGCAATTCATACTCTACGAGTACATAGTCTCATGACTAACACCCTACGAGTGCTAGAGTCACGAGTGTTCTTGCACTATTTAATAAATCAACATCTCTCCTTGATTTTTATATCCAATTTTACCCTTTATTTCCCCGTAAGTTTTATGGATAACAAAAAAACATCTTCAACACTTGCTCCAAGGTCTACAATAGCATTTAATTCATTTCTAATTTCTGCATCATCATGTTTTAACCTTAATAACTTTTTTTTATTCCTTTTGATAGTAATCTATAACCCCTATTAGTTGAAATAATATCTATATTTTTTTAGCTTTTAATATTGCTATATCCTGTACTATCACTTGTCTTGAAACATCAAAAAAATTCTGCAAGATATGTCCCACTAACAAGAGTTTCACTATCTCTTAATATCTCAAGTATTTTCTTTTCTCTCTCTTCTCTTTCAATCATCTACATACCTCAAATTTTTTTCAAACTTAAATCTAAAATTTTAGCTGAATGTGTTATGGCTCCACTTGAAATATAGTCAATTTCCAATCCTTTAAAACGATTTATATTATTTATATCTACATTTCCAGAACACTCTATTATAGCCTGCTTATTTATAATTTTTATAGCCTCTTTTTGTAGTTTCTATATCCATATTATCTAGCATAATTATATCTGCTCCAGCTTTAACAGCTTCCTCTACTCCTTTTAAATCTTCAACCTCTATTTCTATTTTTTATAAAAGGAGAATATTCTCTCGCAAGTTTTATTGCTTCTGTTATAGAGCCAGCAGCATCTATATGATTATCTTTTAACATTATAGCATCTGAAAGATTATATCTGTGATTATATCCTCCTCCAACTCTAACTGAGTATTTTTTTCAAATATTCTCATATTTGGAGTAGTCTTTCTAGTATCTAGCAACTTTATATTTTTTTATCATCTAGTGCTTCTACCATTTTTTTGAGTATAAGTTGCAATTCCACTCATTCTTTGTAAATAGTTCAAAGCTGTTCTTTCAGCAGATAATATTGTTTTTACATCAGCTTTTAATTTTTCAATATTAAATCTTTATTTAAAAAGCTTGTCTCCATCTGACTTATATTCTATAAATTCAACATTATCATCTAACAACTCAAAAAAACTCTTTTTAAATACATCTATTCCTGCTAAAATTCCTTCCTCTTTTTGAATAAAGTGAAATTTCTGCCAATCTACTATTTTTTTATAAATTGCATTTGTACTTATGTCTTCAGAAGTTATATCTTCCTTTAATGCTAATCTAATTGATTCATCCATTTGAAATTTATCTATTTTTCTCAAATTCATCTTCTTTTATCCTTTTTTTCTATGATATTTTTTTATTTTTCTTTTTCATCAGTTAACATTATTTTATCTGCTATATTTTTCAAAAAATATCATCTGTTATTTCATTATAAACAGAAATATTATTTTCGTCAATAATTGAATATGCAGCTCTTTTTCCAAATACAACACTTTCTAATAATGAATTACTTGCTAGTCTATTTTTTTCCCATGAACACCTGTACAAAGCAACTTCACCAATAGCATATAAATTTTTTTCATTGAAGTTTTGGAATCCATATCTACTTTAATTCCACCCATTGTATAGTGTTGAGCAGGAACTACTGGAACTTTATCTTTAAGAGGATCTATATTATTTTTCCATTAAATTTTTTTATAAATATTAGGAAATCTTTCTTTTTACATCTAGTTTTATTGTACTAAAATCTAACCACTCCTACTCTGAATTATCTTTTTTTCATTTCCTCTAAAATTGCCTTTGTTACTTTATCACGTGGTTTTAATTCATCTGTAAATCTTTCTAATTTTTTTGATTTAAAAAGTATTGCACCTTCTCCTCTTACTGACTCAGATATTAAAAAAATTTCCTTTTATTTTCTTTGCTATACAATGTTGTTGGATGTATCTGTATATATGAAATATCCTTTAATTCTATATTATGTCTTATAGCTACTGCAACTCCATCTCCTTTAATATGGGAAAAAAATTTGTAGTATTTTTATATATTCCACCTAATCCACCTGTTGCTAAAACTGTAAATTTAGATTTTATAGCAAATATTTCTTCTTTTTTTGCCAATATTCCCAAACAAGTATTTTCTTTCTCAATAATATCTAAAAAAACTCACAATCTTCGATTATTTTTTTATATTATCTCTCTCTAAAAACTTTTTTCTATAAGACTTTTCCATTATATATTTACCTGTTTGGTCCTCACAATATAGAATTCTAAATTTTCCTGTGTCCTCCCTCTCTTGTATAGAATAAGCCCTTTTTTTATCTCCTGTAAATTTAACTCCATTTTTCAATTAAAGTATTTACTGCTTCTTCTGATTCATCTACTAATATTTCAACTGCTCTTTTATCATTTTTTTATAGTGACCTGCTATTAAAGTATCTTCAATATATTCTTCTCTATCTTCTTTTTCCTCTACAAACTGATATTCCTCCCTGTGCCAGATAAGAGTTACTATCTTGAAGTTTTTTTCTTCGTTAATAATATTATTTTTAAATTTCTTAGATAAAGTCAAAGCACAAATTAAACCTGCAACTCCAGAACCAACTATAACTACATCTGAATTTTCAATTTTCATTTTAATCGCCTGCCAACTCTAACATTCTTTCTAAAGGAATTAAAAGCTTTTTTTAGCTATTTCATCATCAACTTCTAATTCATCCCCACCGTTTAATAAAATATTTTCTATTTTTTTCTAAAGTATTTTTCATACTTTTACATATTAATGTATCTGCAAAATGAAGTTTTTTTATTAGGAGCTTTTTCATATATTTTATATTGTATTCCTCTTTCAGTTACAACTATGAATTCATCTCCATCTTTTTAAAAGCCTCTTCAATTATTCCACTTGTACTACCTATATAATCAGCTAAATTTAAAAATTTCTTCTTTACATTCAGGATGTGCTAAAACCTTTGCATTAGGATATTCTTTTTTTAATTTTATTACATTCTCTAAATGCACTAAATTATGTACACAGCAATAACCTTCATTTAAAAATAATATTTTTTTGTTTTTTTATTTGTTTTTGCTATATATGCAGCTAAATTTCCATCAGGAACTATGAATATTTTTTTCTTTTCAATTTACTTACAATCTTAAGTGCATTAGATGAAGTTATACATACATCACAATATGCTTTAATTTCAGCTGTTGAGTTTATATAACAAACCACTGCTAAATCATCATATTTCTCTCTCATTTCTTTTTATTTTTATAGTTATCATATGTGCCATAGGACAATCAGCATAAACATCAACCATATGTACTGTTTTTCTCTGGATTTAAAAATTTTTTTATACTTTCTCCCATAAAAATATACTCCAGCCATTATTATTGTCTTATTTTTTTAATTTTTGTTGCTGTCTTTGCCAAATAAAAAAAGAATCTCCAACATAATCAGCAATCTTTTGAACTTCCCCATCTACATAATAATGTGCTAAAAATTGCAACATCTTTTTTTCCTTCTGTAATTTTTTTATTCTGTCTTTCATTAGTCCTCCCAAAAATACTTTATAGTAAAATTTTCTGAGACAATTATAACACTAAAGTTTTTTTATTGACAAGACAATAAAGTTTACAATAAGAATTTTTTTAAAAAATTTATAGTAAATTTTTTTAAATTTTTTTCAATAAAAAAAGAACTGTAGCAAATTTACAAAAAGTAAAAAAATAGTTCGTTACTGAGTAAATTTCTTAACGATAAAAAAATCAAAAAAATTCGCTGTAAATTCGGCAAACTTGACAACAAGTTGGCTTCAGACACGCCGATATTTACTCGGCTCATTCTATTTGATTTTTTTATCTAAAAATTTCCATTCGTAACTCACTTATTTTTTACTTTAGGATTGAAGTTTTTAATTTTGCTACAGTCCCTTAATATAATATTTATCCTTTTTAACATAGTATAAAAAAACTTAATAATAATTTTATTCCATAGAAAATTATTATAGCTCCACAAACTATATTTATAATTCTCAAAAATTTTTATCATTGAATTTATCTCTAAAGAATGAAACAAACAAAGTAACTCCTGTAAACCAAGCAAAAGAAGCTGAAACTACCCTAGAATGAAATAAGTTGCATCACTTGCAGCTAAATTAACTCTAAATGCTCCCAACATCATAGTTCCATCTATAATTGCTTGTGGGTTAAACCATGTTACAACACAGGCTGTTGTTATTACCTTAGCCAATGAAATATTTGTATCTGTTTCTTTAAATGAACTTTTACTTCTAATAAGTCCTTGACCAATATAGATAACAATAAGGCTTCCTATTAACAGAATTATTAATTTTTAACCATTCCAACTTATCTATTAATAGACCTATTCCAAAGAAACAAGCAAAAAGCTAGAGTAATATCAAAAAATACTACAATTAAAGCTATTAACAATGCTCTTCCTCTTTTTTGACTAATTGCTGAGTTAATAACAAATAAATTTTTGAACTCCTATGGGTGCAACATAAGCCAATCCCATTAAGAAACCTTGTAAATATACATCCATTTTATCCCTCCATAATTATTTATCATTCATATGAGCAATAATAAGTGTTATATCATTTGATGTAACTCCACTGATTCTTGTAGCTTCTCCAATAGAAAGAGGTCTGACTTCATTAAGTCCAGCTCTAGCAATATTAGATATTCCTTTTTATATCATCATAGTTTATATTTTTTTGTCTATATACATATGTTCTAACTTTTTAAATTTTTTTCTATTTGTTTATTTTCTCTCTATAAAAAAATTTCATATTTAATCATAGTTTCAATTTGATTTTTTTACAAAATCTTCATAGTCATTTAAGTTTAGAAAAAGCCTTTAAATCATCATAATTCACATCTTTTTATCTTTAAAAATTTCTGCGGCTTTAACACCTTTTTACAAATTTTTTTCTTCTACACCTAAACTTTCTAAAAAGTTATTTGCATCGTTCATACTAACAGAAATATTTTTTTAAATTATTAATCTCCATATACACATTATTGATAGAATTTTTCTAAAAAAATTCTATTTTTATCTTTATCTACAATTCCAACTTCTTTTAATCTTATCAAAAAGTCTCATAAAAAGCATTGTCATATCTTAAAAGTAAGTCTGTATTCAGCTCTTGATGGCAATACTCTATATGGTTCAGGAGTTTTCTTATGTATTAAATCATCTATAAGAACTCCAATATATGCTTCACTTCTATCTATAATTACAGGTTCTTCTCCTTTTATTTTCTTAGCTGCATTCACTCCTGCAATAAATCCTTGAGCTGCTGCTTCTTCATATCCAGAAGTTCCATTTATTTGTCCTGAAAAAGAATAGACCTGAAATCTTCTTATTTTCTAAACTTGGATAAAGTTGACTTGCAGGTGCATAGTCATACTCAACTGCATATCCATGTCTCATTATCTTAGCATTTTCTAGTCCCTTAATAGTTCTTAAAATCTTTTCTTGAACAAAGGCTGGCATGGCTGTTGTAAGTCCATTTACATATATTTCATCTGAGTTTTTCAGATTCCATTTCCAAAAAAATATTTGATGTTTTTGTTTTTTTCTGGAAAAATTTAAAAACTTTTCTATCTATTGATGGACAGTGTCTAGGTCCATGAGTATTTACCATTCCACTAACTATTGGTGAGTACTTCATCATGTCTCTAACAACTTCAATAGTTTCTTCTGAAGTGTATGTAAGCCAAGTAGGCACTGTATTATTCTTTTTCTTTCTTAGTAAAAAAATTGAGAAATATCTTGGATGTTCTTCACCTTTTAACTCTTCTAATTGAGAAAAAAATCAATAGTTTTCTTATCTAATCTTGGAGGTGTTGCTGTCTGATATCTTTCTATTTTTTTATCCCTAATTCTCTTAAACTATCAGATAATTTTTTTCAGCTGATGTCTCTCCCTGTCTACCTGCTGAATAAGTTACATCTCCTATAACTATTTTTTTCCTTTTTAAAAAAAGTTCCTGTTGCTAAAACTATAGCCTTAGTATTGTAGATTAAGCCTAATCTTGTTTTTAACTCCAATAACTTTCTTTTCATAAGATAAATTTTGTCTATCTTTAATATCTTCAACAAGAATTTCTTCTACACAGTCTTGAATTAAACTGATATTTTCAGTTTTTTTCAAGCTTTTCTCTCATTTTTTTTCTATATTTATATTTATCAGCCTGCCCTCTTGTAATTCTTGCAGCAGGTCCTTTTACTTGTATTTAAATCTTTTTAATTGAAGATTAAATTCATCTATATGTCTTCCCATTTCTCCACCAAGAACATCTATTTCTGTTACAAGGTTACTCTTTCCTGGTCCTCCTATTGATGGATTACAAGACATCATTGAAATTGTATCTAAATATAGAGTTATAAGAGCTACTTTATTTCCAAGTCTTGCACTTGCTAGTGCTGCTTCAACTCCAGCATGTCCTGCTCCTACAACTATAACATCATAATCCTTATCCATTATCTTCATCTTCCTTCTATTCACTCATTCATATTTTTTTCTCAATTAAAAAAAGTAGTTAAATTATACTTTTAATTTTAAATGCAAAAAAATAATTGAATTATTATATTTTTTTAACCATATTTTTATAGGACTACTGCGACGTCCATTATTGTTGAGAGAGCCTTTGTGGAGCTCTCGAAACACTAATGACAGACAAGTAGTCCTAATTAGATTTCTTTTTTTAATTCTTTATTTTCCTACGCAGAAAATTACTAAAAAAATATGATCTAATAAATCTTCACTTGAAATTTCCCCTGTAACTTCTGATAAAGAATCTAAAGCATCTTTTTATATCTACAGCCATTAAATCCATAGGCAGTCCAATGTCAATAGTTTCAATAATATTTAAAAGTGCTTCATTTGTTTTTTTCAAGTGCTGACTTATGTCTAACATTGGTAATAACTAATTTTTTTGTGAACTGTCTTCCACATTTTTCATTCATAATATATTTGTAGATTTGATCCTCTAGGGTTATCAATTCCTATCTTTGAAAGTGCTGAAATTTCTATCCACTTATCAATTTTAGGAAATTTAGATAAATCTATTTCTTTTTTTGATATCAATTTTATTTAAAAATTCCTATAACTTTATCAGTGTTGATAATATCATAAATTCTAAAAATCTTCTTCATCTATTTCTCTTGAAGTATCTATTACGTATAAAAATCAAATCAGCACTATTGATAAGTTCCTTTTGATTTTTTTCTACTCCAATATTTTCAACTATATCATCTGTATTTCTTATTCCAGCTGTATCCACAAGTAATAGTGGTATACCATTTATATTGATAACTTCCTCTATTATATCTCTTGTTGTCCCTGGAATATGAGTTACTATGGCTCTATCTTCTCTCAATAAAGAATTTAATATACTTGATTTTCCTACATTTGGCTTACCTATAATAGCAGTTTTTATTCCATCTTTTATAATTTTCCCCTTGTCATAAGATGAAATCAAATCTTTTATCTCAGCTGAAGCTTTCTTTAGATTATCAACTAAATTTTCTGGAACAGGATCATCTATTCCTTCTTCAGGATAATCTAGTACTACATTGATGTGTGCAGCTAAATCTAGAAACTGATTTTTTTATTGTTGCTATCTTATCTCTTAAGTCTCCTCTAAGCTGATTTAAAGATAAAGACAGAGATTTCTCTGTCTTTCCGTGGATAACATCTATTACGGCTTCGGCCTGTGTTAAGTCTATTCTTCCGTTTAAAAAAGCTCTTTTAGTGAATTCTCCAATTTCAGCAATTCTTGCTCCGTTCTTCAGTACAACTTGTAAGACTTGCTCAGTTACAAGAAATCCCCCATGACAATTTATTTCAACAATGTCTTCTCTTGTATAAGTATTAGGTGCTTTCATAATACTAACTAAAACTTCATCTACTATATGTTCATTATCAATAATATGACCATAATTTATAGAATAGTTTTTTTAATTCACTAACTTTTTTTATTCTTGGCTCTGAAGATCTTTTTCAAGTATATTAAGAGAATCTTGACCAGACATTCTAACTATGCTAATTCCACCCTCTCCCCGAGGAGTAGAAATAGCAGCAATAGTATCTAATAACATACTCTTAACCTCACTTTTCTATCTTTTCTTTTTTTATAACTATATATCTCTTTGGATCTCTTCCCTCACTGAAAGTGTCCAAATCAGGATATTTGTTAACAACTTCATGTATAACTTTTCTTTCTCTTGGTGGCATAGCATTAAGTCTTACAGTCTTTCCTGTTTTTGAAACTTTTTCTGCCATTCTTTTTGCTAATACTCTTAGAGTATCATTTCTTTTTTTCTTTAAACTTTTCAACATCTATTTCAATTTTTACAATTTTTTTATCATTGAATTTAAAAAGATATTCAAAACTATTTAAAGTTTTTACCTTTTTTTGACCTATTATTAAAGGCATTATCTTTACCAAAAGAATTCTACAACATAAAGTCTTTCTTTTAACTCTTCTGATTTTATATTTTATGTCTAGCTTCATTTTTTTCAACAAAAAAAGCAACTTTTTTTCTGAAATTTCTTTCTCTTGTTCAGTATGAGCAAGCTTTTTCTATTTTCTCTATTTTTTTCAACTTTCTCAGGCTTTTTCAACCTTTTTCAGTTTTTACATGCTTCTCTATTTTTTTCTTTTTTTCATATTTATGTACATGTGTTTTATGCTCTTTATGTTCTTTAACTTCTTTTTTTCTCTTCTTGTTTAGTCTTAATTGAAACTTCATATATTCCTGGTTCAGTTCCTAATAGACCAAAGAATTTTTTTACGTGGGGCAACTTTTTTTCTACTATATCAACCGTTTCATTATCAGTAAGTTCTACCCCTAAAAATATTTAATGCTCTTTTTAAGGGCTTTTTCTTTATCAATAGCTTTAATTTCTATTGTTTTTTTCCATACTAAGCTCCTTTTTTTCATTATAAAGTATTGTTGAACAACAGCTAAAAATACTTGATGTTAACCAATATAGTTGTAATCCTGATGGCATTTTTATATGAAATCATTATCATCATTATTGGAAAAAAATATACATCATATTTTTTTCATTTGAGGATTACTATCTGCAGATCCCATTAATTTTTTTGTTGGAAGAAAGATACAGCTCCATTTAAAACTGGTAATACAAAAAAATGGATCTGGTTCAGGTAATTTTAACCATAAGAATGATGAATCTGCTGGTATAATTCCACTTCTTAAAAACTCCAAATAAAGCAAATAATATTGGAAGTTGAAGTAATAGTGGTAAACATCCTCCTAATGGATTTACTTTTGTGTTCTTTTGTATAGTTCCATAGTTTTTTTATATTTAACATCTGTTTATCATGTGCATAATCTTTTTTTTTATTTTTTTCTAATTCAGGTTGAATTTTTTCATTTCCTTCATTGACTTATCTTGCTTCAATGTTAAAGGTAATAAGGCAATTTTTAATTAAAATTGTTACTATTATTATTGAAACTCCAAAAATTCCCTACATATTTATCAGTAGTAGTTAGCAGTAGTGCTAAAAAAATTGTTTTAATAAATTATAAAGATAGCTCATTCTTTCTCTTTTTCCTCCGAATCTTCTATTTTTTTCTTTTTGGTACTGGATCATAACCACCTTCATGAAAAGGGTGGCATCTTAATATTCTTTTTATTCCTAAATATGTTCCTTTTATTGCTCCATATTCTTGAATTGCCTCTAAAGTGTATTGAGAACAAGTTGGATAATATCTGCATTTGGCTGGGAATAATGGAGAAATAAATTTTTGATAAAAATCTTATAAAGCAATATAAATATTTTTTTCATTATTCTTCCTAAATAATCTTTAGAGTTCTTAAAAACTCTATTTAAGTCTTTTTCTATATCTTGATATTTTATAGTTTCTATCATTTCTCCAGCTTTTTTTCTTAGCTACTATAATTATATCATAGTTAGCATTTAATTTTTTTCTATATTTAATCTTATATACTCTCTAAATAGTCTTTTTAATTCTATTTCTACAAAAATGCTTTTTCCTATTTTTTTGCTTGCAACAAAACCCGAATCTTGAATAATCTAACTTATTTTTTTATTAAAAAAATAAGAGAGTAATTACCAAAATATTTATTTCCAAGCTTGTATATATTTTGAAACTCTCCATTCTTTTTTTAAAGTATTCATCATTTCTCCAAAAAAATAAAAATCTAGGTAAAAAAACCCAGTGTTTTTAATCACTGGGCTTTATGCTGATAATTTAGCTCTTCCTCTAACTCTTCTTCTTTTTTTAAAAACTTTTCTTCCATTTTTTTAGTTGACATTCTAGCTCTAAAACCATGATCTTTTTTTCTTTTTCTTTGATTTGGTTGAAATGTTCTTTTCATATATATTCACCTCAAAAAATCTACTGTATTCAGTTTAGAATTTTACAAGTTATTTATGAATTTGTCAAGTATTTATTTAATATTTAATTAGAAAATTTTAAATTTTTAGTTATGTAATTAGTAATTTATGTTACATGTAGTGAAGTAAAAAATTATGATGAGATTAAAATTTAGAATTTATGTAGAGAAAAAAGGCACAAAAAAATTTTAAGATTATTTTTTTATCCATATACAAAACTTTGAAAACATTATTTCTTCACATATTTTTAAAAATAGAAAAAAATATTTGAATTGAAATTAAAAAGAAAAATTAATTTTATAAAAACTATTACTGTTAATATACATGTAAATTTTTTTATTATATTTCAAAGTTTAAAAATTTATAAAAAAATTTCTACAATAGATTATAAGCTAAATGAAAATTATTATTATATATATACATATAATAATTTTCATTTATTTTCAAACTTATATACGAATATAAAATTTTTAAATCTCACAAAATATGATAGATAAAAAAATCAAAAAAATATTATTATTGAATATATACAAAAAAATATGTTAAAAATTTTTTTTTGTGATATTTTTTTATTTTTTTGATTATATACATTTTTGAAAAAATATTGCAAGAATATATTAGATGGAGATTTTTAATATGAAAAAAAGAAAAAAAGTAGAACAAGATGAGAAAAAAAGAAGCTGTTGAACTTATAGAAAGTAGAAAAATTTTTGAAGTTTCTAAGACAGGTTCTCTTGCTGATGATTTAATGAAGTTTGAGAATGTGAAAAGATATAAAAAAATAGAAAAATAAAGAAGTTCCTGATATCGAAGTACAAGAAATTTACATAAGAGAGACAGGAAATTATTTAAATTTACAGGAAAAATTTTTATCAATATACCTATTGAGATGATATATTTTCCTTTTTTTACTCCACAGAAGCAAAACAAGAGAATAAACTTTAAGTATACTTTTTGAGGATCTGGGAGTAACTATGTATAGTACACTTATTCCTAAAGATAAAAAAAGATAAAGTTTTTTTCAACCTTCTATATTTGAAGAAAAAAATCTATACTTTTTTTAATTTCTATGTATCAGGAGAAAAGTCTTCAGAAAGATGAAAATGAAGAGGTTGCAATAGAGTTTGAGATCTCAGACTTTATAGTAAATTTCTTAGGGAATAAGATGAATAGAACTTACTATGCTAAGGTTGAGCAGGCTCTTAAAAAAATTTAAAGAATACTATTTATCAATTTGAAATTTCTAATCACACTAAGTTTGGAAAAAAATAAATTTGAGGATAGTTCTTTCCAGCTTTTAAATTATCAAAAAAATGAAAGTAGGAAAGAAAAATTTTCTATAGGGTTGTGTTGAATAAAAAAATATTGTAAATAAGATAAAAAAAGTAAAAGATATATAAAAATACAACACAAAAAAATTTACTTGAAATTATGATAAAAGACCCCTATAGCCTCAAGAATATATAAATATATAAGTAAGATAAGATATAAAAAAATAATAAAGGTGAAATTAATGTCAGAACCTTAGCAGCTATTATCCCATTAAAAAAATGGAGCAAAGAGTTGAGAAGATTATAAAAAAATGGGGTTAAAGAATATTATCTAAATAGAATGAAGCCAGTTTTAACAAGAATTTTTAAAAAGCCTTTTCGATGTACTTTTTAGAATTAGAATATATAATGAGTTTTGAAGAGAGATATGATAAAGATGAAAAAGACTTACTATATAGCCTATGTTTTTCAATAAAGAAAGAGATGGCGACTGCCATATGTCTGAATTTATTAAGAAAAAAATGAAAAGAATATAGTCAAAGAAAAATATAGATGGGTGTTGAGGAAGTAATCGATCTTAATGCTGATATAGATTATCAAGACAATATAGAATATCTAATAAATAAAGCCAAAGAAAAATCCTAAAATTGCTCCTAAATGGAATGCTTGGGTAGATAAGAAAATAAAGAAGATTTTAGCTGAAGATGGAGAAGAAATGTTAAAGAGAGTTTTTAAACATTCTTATTCATATGGACAAAAAAATATAGAAATAGGTTTACCTAATTATATCAGTGGAATATTAAAGAATATTGGTGGAAAAGGTAGCAAAAAAAGTCAATAATATCAATATGACTATTTTTTTGAAAAATGTCAGCAAAGGTAAAGGATTAAAAAAAGTAAAGAATCAAATAAAACAAGCTAGAAAAAAAGGAATGGAAAAAAATTTCAAATATTAAAGAAATAATGACTGAAAATAACTTTCTTGAAGAAAAAAAGTGAAGATAAAGACTTTACTACTTGAAGAAAAAGATAGAAGTAAAAAAATGAAAAAGCTTGACAACGTAGGTGAAAAAAATATACAATATAGAAGAAAGTAATTTAGAGAAAAATATTATCTCTTTTTGATGAAGAAACTAGAAAATACTATAGAACAAAAAAAGCTTTAGAAAAATATAAAAAAAGAGGTGGATAATAATAATATAGATGTCATATTAAATGTAAAAAAACTTTAGTAAAACTATGTACTATAAAAATGATAGGAACATCTATAATGAAAATTTTAAAAAGCTGAATATTCTGAAATTTTTAGAAAATGTAAACGAAAAATGACAAATAGCAAAAAAATGTGATAAACTATAAGACAGGCTAAAAAAATAAGGAAGTGGATTATGAAAAATATAGAAAAAAATTAAAAATTTCAACTGAATTTCATTAAACTTGATCAATTTTTAAAATGGATTGCTGTCGTAGATAGTGGTTCAGAAGCTAAAGAAGTTATTTTTAGATGGAAAAGTAAAAAGTAAATGATGAAGTAGAAACAAGAAGAGGTAGAAAAAAATTTATCCTGAGTACAAGGTTGAAATATTTGGCAAAAACATATATAGTGGAATAATTGAGGTGCTATCTTGAGAAATATCTAATATCAGTTACCTCAATTTTAGAAATTTAGAAAAATACTTCAGTAGAACTATCAGATAAAATTAATGTTTTCTATGGTAAGAATGCTCAAGGGAAAAACAAGTTTATTGGAAGCAATATACTATAGTTCGACAGGTATAAGTTTCAAAACTAAGAAAACTGCGGAGATGATAAAAATATAATTTTGATGAGTTCATCTCCTCAATTTCATATAGTGATTATATTGCTAATAATAAGATTTCAGTGAGATTTAAAAAAATATACCTGGAGCTAAAAAAAGAGTTTTTTTCTTCAATAAGAAAAAGAATAAGCCAGACAGATTTTTTTATGGGAAAAAATTAATATTATTGCTTATATACCTGAAGATATAATTCTTATCAATGGTTCACCTAAAAAAATAGAAGAGATTTCTTCGATATTGAGATTTCTCAGATAGATAAGGAATACCTAAGCAATCTAAAGAATTATGATAAACTTTTTAAAAAAATTAGAAATAAATATCTGAAAGAAAAATAAAAGAAATACTGAAGAATTTGCTATTTATGAAAAGGAATTTATTAAATATGCTTCCTATATTATTTTTTTACAAGACTAGAATATGTGAAAAAGTCTCTCTATTATATTGAATTTACAATATAGAAAAACTTTTTAACATAGAGCAAGAATTAAATTTAAAAATACGAAACAAACTTAGATAAAATTGGAAAAAGTGACTGTTGAAATGATACAGGAAAGTTTACAAAAAGAGATTTTTACAAAAGAAACATCAAGAAGATAGGTATAAATTTTTCCCTTGTAGGTCCACATAAAGATGATTACAAATTTCTTTTTAAATGGCTATGAAGCAAAAGATTTCAGCCTCACAAGGTGAAAAAAATCTATAATATTTTCTTTAAAAACTCTCAGAAATTGAGATAATAAAGAAAAAAATAGAAAAAGAAAAATCCTGTTGTTATTATTGACGATATAACTTCATATTTTGATGAAGATAGAAGAAAGTCAATATTAGAATTTTTTTCAATAAAAAGAGACATACAGGTTTTTAATAAGTTCAACAGATAAATTAGATATAGAAGCCAAAAAAATTTCTATGTTGAAAAAGGGAATTATAGAAGATGAAAAATAATGTCAATAAGTGATATAGCAATATCTACAATCGAAAAGTGAAGATAAGATAAAAACTTATGATTTTGAGAGAAAAAGTGGAAAGAACTATTTTTCAGACTTAGCTGAAATTAGCACTGTTATTGATTTTAATGAAAAAGTTATTTATATAAAAAGCTATGATTCTGTATTAAAAGCATTATATTTTTTTGCAAATAAACAAAAAAATTAATAAATGAAAATAATGGAAAGTTTGGAAATAAAGTTTGAAATAGAAGATATAAAAAAATAAAAAAAGTTAAGGGAATTTCTTAACTTTTTATTAATGGAGGAAAAATATGAGTTATGAAGCACAGAATATAACAGTTCTGGAAGGTCTAGAAGCTGTTAGAAAAAAAGTACAGGTATGTATATAGGTACGACATCAGAAAGAGGGCTACATCATTTGGTGTGGGAAATAGTTGATAACTCCGTAGATGAAGCTTTAGCTGGTTATTGTAATAAAATAGACGTGAAAATTCTTCCAGACAACATAATAGAAGTTGTTGATAATGGTAGAGGAATTCCAACAGATATTCACCCTAAGTATGGAAAAGTCTGCACTAGAAATAGTTTTAACAGTTCTACATGCTGGTGGAAAAATTTGAAAATGATAACTATAAGGTTTCAGGAGGACTACACGGAGTTGGAGTATCAGTAGTTAATGCACTTTCTGAATGGTTAGAAGTTGAAGTTAGAAAAGAAGGAAATGTATACTATCAAAAATACCACAGAGGAAAACCTGAAGAAGATGTTAAAATAATAGGTTCTTGTGAAGTTAGTGAACATGGTACAACAGTAAGATTTAAAGCTGATGGAGATATTTTTTTGAAACATTGGTATATAACTATTTCACTCTTTTCAAATAGATTAAAAAGAATTAGCTTACTTAAATAGAGGTTTAACTATAACTCTTTCAGATTTAAGAAAAGAAGAAAAAGAAAGAAGAAACTTATAAATTTGATGGAGGAATTTTTAGATTTCTTAAATGAAATAGTAAAAAGAAGAAACAACTATTATAGATAAAGCCTTTCTATGTTTCAGCAGAGCAAGACAATGTGGGAGTAGATGTTACATTTACTTATACAACTTCACAAAAATGAAGTTATCTATTCTTTTTGTTAATAATATAAATACTCATGAAGGTGGAACACACGTTCAAGGGTTTTAGAACAGCTTTAACAAAAGGTTATAAATGATGTAGGTAAGGCTCAAGGTTTACTAAAAAGATAAAGATGGTAAACTTATGGGAAATGATATAAGAGAAGGAGTTGTTGCAATAGTATCAACAAAAAAATACCTCAACCACAATTTGAAGGACAAACTAAAGGAAAAATTAGGAAACTCTGAAGTTTCAGGTATAGTGAATACTATTGTTTCAAATAGTTTAAAAAAATATTCTTAGAAGATAATCCAGCTATAACTAAAAATAGTCGTAGAAAAAAATATTAAATTCTAAGAAAGCTAGAGAAGCAGCTCAAAAAAAGCAAGAGAATTAGTTTTAAGAAAATCAGTTTTTAGAAGTTGGATCTCTTCCAGGAAAATTAGCTGATTGTACTTCTAAAAAAAGCTGAAGAATGTGAAATCTTTATAGTCGAAGGAGATTCAGCAGGAGGTTCTGCAAAACAAGGTAGAGATAGATATAATCAAGCTATCTTACCACTTAGAGGAAAGATAATAAATGTTGAAAAAAAGCTGGATTACATAAATCTTTAGAAAGTTCAGAAATAAGAGCTATGGTAACTGCTTTTGGAACAAGCATAGGAGAAACATTTCGATATATCAAAATTGAGATATGGAAAAAAATAATACTTATGACCGATGCCGATGTTGACGGTGCTCACATAAGAACATTGATTTTAACTTTCTTGTATAGATATATGAAAGACTTAATTACTGAAGGAAACATATACATTGCTTGTCCTCCACTATATAAAAGTAGCATCAGGTAAGCAAATTATATATGCTTACAATGATTTAGAATTGAAAAAAATATCTTAGCTCAAATGAATCAAGAAAATAAAAAAATATACTATACAAAGATATAAAGGGCTAGGAGAAATGAATCCCTGAACAACTTTTGGGAAACAACAATGAACCCTGATGGAAGATTACTTCTAAAAGGTATCAATAGATAATGCAAGAGAAGCAGATATGCTATTTGATAAACTTATGGGAGATAAAGTTGAACCAAGAAGAGAATTTATAGAAGAACATGCAGAATATGTAAAAAAATATAGATATATAATAAAAATATTATAAGTAATTATAAAAATAACTCCTACTGAGACTGAATTTTTAATCTAAAATGCTAATCGTTCGCTAAAAAGCAAAACTCGTTGATAAATCAACTCAGACACTTGCTTTTCTTAACGCTCACTAACATAGCATTTCACGATAAAAAATTCGTCATTCGTAGTTCGTTTATTTTATAATTTACTTATCTATAATATTTTTGTTAATGGAGGAAAAAATAAATGTCAAATGTTGATAACAGATACATTGAAGAAGAGTTAAAAGAATCTTACTTAGATTACTCGATGAGTGTTATAGTAAGTAGAGCATTGCCAGATGTAAGAGATGGTCTAAAGCCAGTTCATAGAAGAATACTATTTGCAATGAATGAAATGGGGATGACGAACGATAAGCCATTTAAGAAATCTGCCAGAATCGTTGGGGAAGTTTTAGGTAAGTATCACCCTCATGGAGATTCAGCTGTTTATGGAACAATGGTAAGAATGGCACAAGATTTCAACTATAGATATCTTTTAGTTGAAGGTCATGGAAACTTTGGGTCTATAGATGGAGACTCAGCGGCAGCAATGAGATATACTGAAGCAAGAATGGAAAAAATAACTGCTGAACTGTTAGAAGATATTGATAAGGACACTATAGATTGGAGAAAGAACTTCGATGATTCCTTAGATGAACCTACAGTATTACCAGCAAAATTACCTAACTTACTTCTTAATGGAGCAATAGGAATAGCAGTTGGTATGGCAACTAATATACCTCCACATAATTTAGGAGAATTAGTTGATGGTATTCTTGCTTTGATAGATAATAAAGATATAGAAATCTTTAGAGCTTATGAACTATATCAAAGGACCTGATTTTCCAACAGGAGCTATAATAGACGGTAGAGCTGGAATTATAGAAGCCTATAAAAACAGGTAGAGGTAAGATAAAAAGTAAGAGGAAAAAGTAGATATAGAAGAGCAAAAAGAATGGAAAAAGCTAACATAATAGTAAGTGAAATTCCATATCAATTAAATAAGGCTAATTTAATTGAAAAAAATAGCGAATTTAGTTAAAGAAAAGAAAAATAACTGAAATTTCAGATTTAAGAGATGAGTCAAATAGAGAAGGAATAAGAATAGTAATTGAAGTAAAAAAAGGTGAAGAACCTGAACTTGTCCTAAATAAGCTATATAAATATACAGATTTACAAACTACTTTTTGGTGTTATAATGCTATCTCTAGTAAATAATGTACCTAGAGTTTTTAAATCTAAAAAGAAATGTTGAATGAATATATCAAACATAGATTTCGATGTTATTACAAGAAGAACAGCATTTGACTTAGATAAAAGCAGAAAAAAAGAGCTCATATCTTAAAAAGGGTATCAAATTGCTTTTAGAAAAATATTGATAGAATAATTGAACTTATTAGAGCATCTTCTGATGGTACAGTTGCAAGAGAGCAATTAATTGAAAAAAATATGGATTTACAGATATTCAAGCTAGATCAATACTTGATATGAAATTACAAAGATTGACAGGTTTGGAAAGAGAAAAAAATCGATAATGAATATAGAGAAATTGAAGCATTAATAAAGGAATTGAGAGAAGTTTTTAGAGGATAATTCTAAGATTTATGAAATAATGAAAAAAAGAATTATTAGAACTTAAAGAAAAAAATATAATGATAAGAGAAGAACTCAAATCGAAGAAGAAAGAATGGAAATTCTTCCTGAAGATTTAATAAAAGATGAAGAAATCATTATAACATATACTAATAAAGGATATGTAAAGAGAATAGAAGCAAGTAAGTATAAGGCACAAAGAAGAGGTGGAAGAGGAGTATCAGCCCTTAACACTATCGAAGATGACTATGCTGAAAAAGATAATCTCAGCTTCAACTCTTGATACTATGATGATATTTACTGATAAAGGAAAGGTATATAATATAAGAGCTTATGAAATACCTGATTTATCTAAACAATCAAGAGGAAGATTATTAAGTAATATAATAAATCTTTCAGAAGGTGAAAAAAAGTAAGCGATACTATAGTAATAAAAAGAATTTCTTCCAGAAAAAAAGAAATTGTCTTTATAACTAAAAATGGTCTAATAAAGAAAACTTCTTTAGGAGAATTTAAAAAATATCAATAATTCAGGTTTAATAGCTATAAAGATTAAAGAAGATGACGATATTATCTTTGTTGGTCTAATAGAAGATGTAACTAAAGGAAGAAATATTGATTGCTACTCATGATGGATATTGTACAAGATTCTTAACTGATACAATAAGACCAACAGGTAGAAGTACTCAAGGGGTTAAGGCTATAACTCTGAGAGAAGGAGATGCAGTTGTGTCAGCTATGCTTATTAAAAATCCTGAAACTGATATTTTAACTATAACTGAAAAATGGTTATGGTAAGAGAACTAGTCTTGATGAATACCCTCAATATAATAGAGGAGGAAAAGGAGTTATAAACTTAAAGGCAAGTGAAAAAACAGGTAAAGTTGTTTCAGTGCTTGAAGTTACTGAAGACGAAGAACTTATGTGTATAACTTCTAATGGAATAGTTATCAGAACTTCTATAAGTGAAATATCTCGTATTGGTAGAGCAACACAAGGTGTTAGAATTATGAAGGTTGCAGATGAAGAAAAAAAGTTGCAGCAATCACAAAAAAATTAAAAAAAGAAGAAGAAGAATTAGAAGATTAGATTGGAGAAAAAAATGAAGAGAATTCTAGTCTTATCGGATTCACATTCATATTTTGATAAGGCTTTAAAAATTTTTGAACAAGAAAAACCTGATATAGTTATAGCTGCTGGTGATGGGATAGGGGACATAGATGATCTTAGCTATGTCCATCCAGAAGCTACCTACTATATGGTAAAAGGAAACTGTGATTTTTTTGAAAGGAATCATAGTGAGGAAAATATTTTTTTGAAATAGAAGGAAAAAAATTTTTTTTTAACTCATGGACATCTTTACGATGTAAAAAGAAGTCTAAATTCTATAAAAAGAGATGGCTAAAAAAATTAAAAAGCTAATCTTGTTATCTTTGGTCATACTCATAAACCATATATAGAATATTATGAAGATGAGATACTTTTTAATCCAGGAGCGACTGAAGATGGAAGATACGTACTTATTATTTTAAATGATGGTAATATACAATTGTTTCACAAGCAATTACAGTTATAAACGGAGGAAAGTAGGAAAAATGAAAGAAGAAATTCTAAAAGTTAAGGAAGAAATACAAAAACATATAGAAGAATCTAAGACTCTTCAAAAACTTGAAGAAATTAGAGTAAACTATATGGGGAAAAAGGGAATCTTTACAGACTTATCTAAGAAAATGAAAGACCTTACATCAGAAGAAAGACCTAAGATTGGACAAATAATAAATGAAGTTAAAGAAAAAAATAAGTAATTTATTAGATGAAAAAAATAAGGCTTTAAAAAGAAAAAAAGAATTAAATGAAAGATTAGAAAGTGAAATAATTGATGTCAGTTTACCAGGAACAAAAATATAATTATGGTACAGTACACCCTATCAATGAAACTATGGAGCTTATGAAAAAAATATCTTTTCAAAAAAATGGGCTTCGATATAGTTGATGGATCAGAAATAGAAACTGTTGAATACAATTTTGATGCTTTGAATATTCCTAAAACTCATCCATCAAGAGATTTAACAGATACATTCTATTTAAATGATTCTATTGTGTTAAGAACACAAACATCACCAGTTCAAATAAGATATATGCTTGAACACGGAACTCCATTTAGAATGATTTGTCCTGGTAAGGTATACAGACCAGATTATGATATATCTCATACACCTATGTTCCATCAAATGGAAGGTTTAGTTGTTGGAAAAGATATATCTTTCGCAGACTTAAAAGGAATATTAACTCACTTTGTAAAAGAAGTTTTTGGAGATAGAAAAGTAAGATTTAGACCTCATTTCTTCCCATTCACAGAACCTAGTGCTGAAATGGACGTTGAATGTATGATTTGTCATGGAGAAGGTTGCAGACTATGTAAAGATAGTGGTTGGATAGAAATAATGGGTTGTGGAATGGTAGACCCAGAAGTTCTAAAATATGTAGGACTTAATCCAGATGAAGTGAATGGTTTTGCCTTCGGGGTAGGTATAGAACGTGTAACTATGCTTAGACACGGTATTGGAGATTTGAGAGCATTTTTTTGAAAATGATATGAGGTTCTTAAAACAATTTAAGTAGAATATATAAAAATAATCTCATTACTAGCCAGATTTTCTTAACGAATAAAAAAATTAAGAATTCGCTGTAATTTCGGCAAAAACTTGCTGACAAGTCAGCTTCAAACACGCCGACAATTACTCGCCTCATTCTATTTAATTTTTTTATTCTAAAAATCTGGAATGTAATTCGCTTATTTTTATATATGTTTTGTATGTTTTGTCTTAGAGCGTTGTATTATTTAAAAAAATTGGAGGAATATATAATGTTAATATCATTAAATTGGTTAAAAACAATATGTGGATATAAAAAGAAAGTGTGGAAGAAATAGCTAATGCCTTAACTATGATAGGACAAGAAGTTGAAGCTATAGATATCCAAGGAAAAGATTTAGGAAATGTTGTAATAGGGCAAATAGTTGAATTTGGCAAACATCCAAACTCTGATAGATTAACTTTATTAAAAAGTAAATGTTGGAGAAGAAGCACCTTTACAAATAATCTGTGGTGCAACAAATCACAAATTAAATGACAAGGTAGTTGTTGCTAAAATAGGAGCAGTTTTACCTGGAAACTTTAAAAATAAAAAAAGAGTAAAATAAGAGATGTAGAATCATTTGGAATGTTATGTTCAGAAGCAGAGTTAGGGCTTGCAAAAAGAAAGTGAAGGAATAATAATACTTCCTGAAGATGCTCCTATAGGAAAAAGAATATAGAGAGTATGCGGGATTAAATGATGTAATATTTGAACTTGAAATTACACCTAATAGACCAGATTGTCTATCTCATATAGGTATAGCAAGAGAAGTTGCCGCTTACTATAATAGAAAGGTTAAATACCCTGTTATAGAAATGGCTGAAACTATTGAATCTGTAAATACAGTAATAAAAAGTAAATATAGAAGATAAAGATAGATGTAAAAAGATACATGGGTAGAGTAATAAAAAAATGTAAAAGATTAAAAGAATCACCTGAATGGTTAAAAACTAGAATCAGAGCTATGGGGTTAAATCCTATAAATAACGTGGTTGACGTTACAAACTTTGTTATGTTTGAATACAATCAACCTATGCACGCTTTTGACTTAGATAAGGTAGAAGGAAATATCACAATAAGAGCTGCTAAAGAAAAATGAAGAAATAACAACTCTTGATGGAGTTGAAAGAGTTCTTAAAAAAATGGAGAACTTGTAATAGCTGATGATGAAAAAGCTATAGCAATAGGAGGAGTAATAGGAGGACAAAATACTCAAATAGATGATGATACTAAAAATATCTTTGTTGAAGTAGCCTATTTCACACCTGAAAAATATTAGAAGAGAATCAAGAGATTTAGGAATATTTTACAGATTCTGCATATAGAAATGAAAGAGGAATGGATGTAGAGAAATCTTCCTGTTGTTATGAATAGAGCAGTTTCTCTAATAGCTGAGGTTGCTGAAGGGAAGTTCTTTCAGAAGTTATAGATAAATATGTAGAAAAACCTAAGAGAGCAGAAATATCATTGAATTTAGAAAAAAATTAAATAAATTCATAGGAAAAAAACTTTAACATATGAAGAAGTTGGAAAAAAATATTAACTCATTTAGATATCGAATTAAAACCACTAGGAGATGGAACTACACTTCTAATTCCACCTAGCTATAGAGCAGATTTAACAAGACCTGCAGATATTTATGAAGAAGTTATCAGAATGTATGGATTTGACAACATAGAAGCTAAAATGCCTGTGATGTCAATAGAATCTGGAGAAGAAAAATACTAACTTCAAAAATCTCAAGAATAGTTAGAGAAATTCTAAAAGAATTAGGTTTAAATGAAGTTATAAACTATAGTTTCATACCTAAATTCACAAAAAGAATTATTTAACTTTGGTGAAGAAGTTATAGAAATAAAAAAATCCTTTAAGTGAAGATATGGCTGTTATGAGACCAACTTTACTATATAGTTTAATAGCTAATGTTAGAGATAATATAAATAGAAATCAAACAGATTTAAAAACTATTTGAAATTAGTAAAACATTTAAAAAAAGCTAGGAGAAGGACAAAAATGGTCTTTAGCTATTGAAGATTTAAAAAAATAGCTTTAATCCTATCTGGTAGAGAAGAAAAAAATCTATGGAATCAATCTAAATCAGACTACAATTTCTATGATTTAAAAAGGATACTTTAGAATTTTCTATTAGAAAGATTAAATGTTACAAAAATATTCTTTAACTAGATTGACTAATAATAAAAAAACTTCCACCCAGGTGCAAGTGCTGAAATAAAAAAATAGGAGAAGATGTTATAGGGAGTTTTTAGGAGAGCTTCATCCTAACTTAGTAAATTACTTTGGAATAAAAAAAGAGAAAAAGTTTTCTTTGCAGAACTTAATTTAACAAGTTTACTAAAAATACATTAAGATAAAAAGTAAACTATGAAACAATAAGTAAATATCCAGAAGTACTAAGAGATTTAGCTATAACTTTAGATAGAGCTGTTTTAGTTGGAGAAATGGTTAAAAGAAATTAAAGAAGAAAGTTAATCTTATTGAAAAAAATAGATATCTTTGATATATATTCAGGTGATAAAATTGATAAAGATAAAAAAATCTGTTGCTATGAGTATAGTTTTTAAGAGATAAAAAAATAGAACTCTTACAGATGAAGACATAGATAAAAGCTATGACTGCTATTTTAGAATTAATCAAAGATAAATATAATGGAGAAATAAGAAAAATAGGAGGTCTAATGAAAAAAATTATTAGCAAGTTTCTTTTTATTACTTTCAGTTGTAGTATTTTCAGCAGAAAAAAATTGCAATTGAAAAAAATTGAAGTAAAAGAAGAAAAGATATATCTTAAAGGACAACAAACACCATTTACAGGTGTAGTTGAGAAGAAATATCCAAAATGGAAGAGTGGAAGCTACTTTGGAAGTTAAAGACGGAAAAATTAAATGGTAAGACATTTGTATATAGTGAAGATGGAAAAAGTGAAAAAAAGAAGAAAAACTATATAAATGGTCTTATGGAAGGTGTAGAAAGAGGCATATTATCCAAGTGGAAAAATTAGAGTTTGAAGTAACTAATAAAAAAACGATTTAAGAAATGGTATTGAAAGACATTATTCAGAAGACGGAAAAATTAATTATAGAAGTACCATATCAAAAATGATGTTGTTAATGGTTTAGTAAAACAATATAATAAAGATGGAAAGTTAGAGTATGAAACAAATTATGTCAATAATAAAAGAGAAGGACTTTCTAAAAAAGTATTATCCAAGTGGAAAAACTATTAAGCCAAGTAACTTTTCAAAAAAATGATAAGGAAGAAGGATTAATGAAAGGTTACTCTGAAGATGGGAAAATTAGAAATGGAAATACCATATCTACATGGTTCAGTAGAAGGACTTGTTAAAAGATATGATGAAAATGGAAAAGTTGTTGAACAAGCAATGTATAAAAAAATGGTAAGGAAGTAAAAAAACTAAATAATAAACAAAAAAATAATGTACATAATTTATATAATTGTAATGATTATAAATACCATTGACTAAAATCAGTGGTATTTTTTTGTTTTGATTTCAAAAAAATAACGAAAAAAATATTCAAAAATATTGACAAAATCACAATAAAAAGCTATAATTCGTCTATACAGAGTTAAATAGAATTAATTAATAGGAGGAGAGAGATTGAACAGGAATTTTGCAGAAAAATTGAAAAAAAGATTTGCGTTCTATTGCAAAGAGATACAAAAGTGTTAAATATTCAATAGGACTGGCAATTTTGTTTTTTTAATGATGGGGTTTAAATGCTTTTTCAGCAGATGTAAAGCACTGAATTAGATACAGCTAATTATACAGGAGTAGTAACAAGAGAGGGAATTAAAGATTCTGTAGATAATTTACAAGATAAAAATAAAAGGGGTCAGATTAGAAAAATACAAAAATCTATAGAAGCTTTAAGATTAGAACTAATTCAATTAATGGAACAAGGAAATCAAGTTGTAAAAATCTCCTTGGGCATCTTGGCAATTTGGGATAGGATATCTTTTCACTGATCTTCATGGTAGAGAAAGAGGAACTGGAGATAAAAAGTGAACGTTATAGATTTGAAAGTTATTATACAAGATACGATTGGAAAAACAATAAATGCAAGTGATGGAGAAGATAGTGAAAGACCACAAGGTTCACCTCTATTAGTAGGAAAACCAGGAGGGCTAGGTTCTTCATCAAGTATACTAGGGAAAAACTGTAAATAAAAAAATGGAGCTATATCTTCATCAGTTAATGGAAGAAATAGATATGGTTTGGTAGATCTTAGATATGTAAAAAGAAAAACCAACTGATGTTGAAATATTTGCAAAGGTTAATCCTAAAAAGATAGAAAAGGATCCTCTTGATGTTGAGCCACCAAAATTTGAATTAAAGGATCCAAAAGGATTAACAGTAAATCCTTATATAGCTAAGCCAGAAGAAGCTCCAACAATTAAATTACCTAATATAGGACAAATAGAAATAGAGGCTTTAAACATAACAGCACCAGATGCACCAAGCGCTCAACAATAAGTGTTAATGTAACTAAGCCCTAGCGCACTAGCAGCACCTAATGTGAAAGTGTTAATGTTGCAGCACCAGCTATTAATGTTTTTAAATATAGACACACCAGCAACAGCAAGTGTATCAGCTCCAATTGTAGAAACACCTAAAACTAGTGGCTTTTTTTCTGTTGCACCTACTATAAATGCAACAGGAACAGAAAAAAATAAATAATAGCCAAACAGGAGTAGATAATCTTTTTCCTTCTGGAACAAAAATCTTATAATGTAGATACTGTAAATAAAGATGTAAGAAATTTCTTTTACTTTTGGTAGAGTTGATGGAAATGTAACTTTGCCTGATACAGGAACAATTAATGTAAGAAGAGATGATACAAGAGCTATAGTTGTAGATGAACCACAAAAATGCCCTCAAAAATTCAAAATGGAAGGAACTATTAATCTATATGGAAATAAAAAACATGGGTATAGATTTACAAGGTTCAGCTAATGACCAACCAGGATTTAATGGAGGAGGGGCATCATATAAGTCAGATAAAGTAGCTGAGTTGAAGTTAAAAAAATGCTGGGAAGATAATTGGAAGTTATAAAAATGAAGCAGGTACTTCTACAAATATAAACCAAATAGCTTTTGGTTTTTCTAACCTAGATTCTTCATTTAATAATACTATGACTCATATAATAAATTCTGGAACTATTTCTTTAAATGCTCCAGAAAGTGCTGGAATACAATTAAAAACCTGAAGATCCTCATAATTGGCAACCTAATTGGTCTACTATGACTAAAGAAGATGTAGTTCAAATAGAGAAAGGTGGTACTGGTACTGCAAATAAAGGAAGAGTACTGATGAAGGCTGATAACCAAAAAGATATCAATATAAATTCTAGTGGAAGTTTCGGTATTATTACTGTATTCAATCCTGGTATTAGTGAATTGACAGCAATAACTACAAGTACATCTCCTGCATATGCCACAACCGCTAGTCTTTTTAAAGATACATCTCAAAAGTAATTTAAAAGCTCAAAGAAATCTAGGAGGAGTTGATATTCTTCCAGGAGGAGAAATAGGACGTTCAGCTCTAGCTAATACCGATTATATTAGTGGAGTGTATAATTCAGGTAGTATAAATATTACTGGGGATAAGAGTGTAGGTGTTGGAATACTTCAAGAAATACAAGAAGTTAAAAGTTGGTGGAACTATAAATATAGGGACAACTGCTTCATTATCTCAAGAACCTAATCAAAATATTGGTTCAGGTAAAGAAACTCTTGTTGAAAATGCAGTAGGTATATATGCAGCAGTACCAACTATGCCTGTATTAAAAGATGAAAAAGATACTTTGGGGAATAAAGCTACAGCTGATGTAGTAGGTACAAAAACTGTAGAGTTTGGACGTTTTGGAGCAACAGGAGCAGTAGCAGGTACAAATGATAAAGGAATCATAACTATAGGAGCAAATGCAACTAAGAGTATAGGATTACTTGTTTCAGATAACTTTGAAGAATTAAATAAAGGTTATCTTGATGAAGAAGATGAAAATGGTCGTCCCTACAGCATCTTCAGGCTCTGATGTTGCAAGAAAGCTAAAGAGATCAGGTTCTATAACAGCAAAAAGCTGATGCAAAAAGTTGTTGTTCAAGGAGAATCTAACTATGGTTTTGTTGTAAGTAGTGATTCATATAAATCTGAATTTCCAAGTTTAGATAATTTAAAAAAATAACAAGAGATAAAACTAACTATGGTGTAGGGATAAATGAAGGAGCTATTACAGTCCAAGATGCAAAAGATTCCATAGGTTTTGCTCTATTAAAAGGAGGAAACTCTAAGAATACAGGAACTCTTAAAGTAACAGGAACTTCTAGTGGTTCAGCTGCTTTCTATGGAGAACAAGATAATTTTACTAATGAAGGAGATATTACTGTAGATGCAACAGGTTCTGGAAATACAGGAATATTATTGAATGGTAAGAATACAACTCCTATAAGCTTCACTAATACAGCAAATATTTCAGTATCAGGTAAAGGAAATATTGGATTGTATGCAAAAGGTAAATCTATATTTTCTCGTCCTACTGGAGCAGCAACAACTGATAAAAATTAGTGTAGAAGGAGGAGCTACAGGAATTTATGTAGAAAAATTTAGCTGATAATCCAACAGGAGGAACTGTAGTTTCAAATATAGAAATATCAGTTCCAGTAGAAATAGGAGATAGTATTCAACAACAGGAACAACTATAGGATTTTTTTCTCTAAAAGCAAATGATAATGATAAAATTCATTTTAAAGATGGTTTCAATTTAAAAAGTAGGAAAGAACTCAGTTGGACTATATTCTACTAAAACTAATAAATTTAATGATGTTTTTTTGATTTCGATTTAACTAATGCAGCTAATGTAACTTTAGATGAAGGTGCAACTTTCTCTTTCTTTAATGATGCAACTTCTACAGGTATAGGAACTATTTTAGTTGATAAAAAAATTAAAGTTTAATATGGCTAAGGATTCAACTCTAGGATATATTAAAAATGGAGCTACTGCAAGTATAGACAAAGATTTAGATACTACAGTTAATACTAAATTTGCTACTATATCAACAGATGGAACATCTTTATTATTAGCTACAGGAAATGCTTCTACAGCTAAAAATAGATTCAGGAAAAAAATAGTTAAAACAACAACTAATGTTGGTTTAATTTCAACTGATGGAGCAAAAAGCTGTAAATAAAGGAAGTTTAACATCTGATATAATAAGCGGAGTAGGGTTATACTCTAAAAAAAGCAACAGCAGAAAAATAATTCTACTGCCTCAAAAAAATAACTATGAATAAAGAAAAAAATCTGCTGCTATATTTGGAGAAGATAATTCAACTCTAATTAATGAAGGTACTATAAATCTTGAAGCTAAAGAGTCAGGTGGAATTTTAGCTAAAGATTCAAATGCAACTAATAAAGAAAATGCAGTTATAAAAGTAAAAAAAGAAGGATCAGCTGGTATAGCTATAGAAACAACACTTGATAAAACAGTAACACCTAATGTGCCTGTAGCAAGTGGAGATAAAACTGCTTCAAATGAAGGAACAATAACTCTAGAAACTGATTCAAAGAAGTCAGCAGCGATATTAGGAAAAAGAGTTGCAGGAACTCCTAAAGTAACACTATCAAATAGTGGAACTATAAATGTAGAAAGTGAAGAATCAGTAGGTATCAATGCTGATAATGCTGTAGGAGCTAAAGGTGAATTTGTAGTTAATAATAATAAAGTTATCAATGTAAATGTTGCAAAAATCAGCGGGTATTAATGCTATAAAAAGCTACAGTAACTAATGCTGCAACAAATGGAAATATAAGTTTAACAGCTAAGAATACAGCAGGTATCATAGCTAAAAGATGGTTCTGAAGTAACAAATAATGGAAAAAAATAAGCACATCGGGGAGTAACTGTTCCTGCACTCAACATCTACAAGTTCAGATGGTTTAGTTGGAATTTCAGCAGATGCTTCTACAGTAACTAATGGAAGTACAGGAAATATAGAATTGGATACTGCTTATTCAACAGCCATATATGGAACTAATACTTCAACTATAGGAAATCAAGGAACTATACAGGCTAATAAAGATGGTTCAGTAGGAATCTATGTTGAAAAATAGTCCAGCCACTAATAGTGGAACTATTACTATGAAAGGGGAATCTTCAGCTGCTATGTATGGAGATGAATCTAAAAATAGTTAATGAAACAGTTAATGGAAAAAAATAACTATAGAAGAAAAAAATCTTCAGCTGCTATGTATGCTAAAAATACTGATGCTACAAATGATACAGGGGCAAAAAAATAATAGTAGAAAATGAAGGCTCTGCAGGTATGTATATTGATGTAGATAAGGCGAATATAACAGCTAATGGAACTAATAAGGAACTATAACTCTTAAAAGAAAATGCAAAAAGGTTCGGCAGGTATTTTAGCTAAACTTGGAGCTTCAGCAGATAAAGAACTTACTGTAACAAAATGACGGTGAAATAAATGTTAATGGTGGGGATACAACAAAGCCTTCAGTAGCAATAAGTGCAGAAAAATTTAAGTAGTACTGTAAAAAAATTTATTAGTTGAAAAATAAGAAAGATATTAATTTAAATAGTGAAAAAAATCTATAGGACTTTTCTTAGATAAATCTAAGGCTATAAATGAAACTGATGGAAATATTAATGTTAAAGGAGAAGATGCTACAGGAGTATTTGCTAAAAAAATAAAGCTGATTTTTGAAAAATAAAGGAACTATTACTGTAGAAGCTCCTACAAATAAGAAAGCAGTTGGAGTTTTTGCTACAGATGAAGATACTAAAGTAGTAAATAGTAAGAATATAAAAAGTATTAAGTGAAAAATTCAGTAGGAATGTTTGGTAAAGAAAAAGCTACAGTCCAAAATAAAGGAACTATTGAATTAGGAACAGCAGGATCAAGTTTAACTGGTTTAATAGGAATGTTTGGACAATCTTCTAATGCAAGTGAACCAGTTAAAATAGAAAATTTAGGTGGAACTATCAATGTTAATACTGAATCTTCAGCTGGTATGTATGCAGATAACTCATCTGGTACTGTATCTAATGTTACTCTTGAAAATACAGGAACTATTAATATTAATAGAAAGAAATCAGCTGGTATATATGCACCAAAATCTACTGTTTCTAAAGTTGGAAAAGTAAATTTAGATAATGTTGCAAATGGAGCATCAGCAGTATATATTGAAGATGGTGGAGAAGTTATAGCAGCTGAAACAGCTGAAATTAATCTAGGAACAGCTAATCAAAAATAGAGTTGCTTATTATGTAAAAAAATGCTGGTTCTAATGTAAAAAGGAACTAGCATAGGAAAGATTACAGGTTATGGAGTTGGAGTTTATCTTCAAGGAACAGCAGCAGCTCCAGGGTAACTGCAAGTCAGGCAACTTTAGATTCTAATACAGCTACATTAGACTATACAACAGGAGCTACAGGAAATGGAATAATAGGTCTTTACTTAGCAGGTAATACTAATATTTCAGCTTATAATAAGGCTATAAAAGTAGGAGATACAGTAGATAGTAATTATGCTATAGGTGTCTATACAGATGGACAAGGAACTTTAGGAACACCAGGAAGTCCTTATTCTATAACACAAAAAATATAACAGCAGGAAAAAATGGTGTTGGTATCTTTGCTGATAAGTCTAGTAACCTTGAATATAACGGAACAATGAAAGTAGGTAAAGTAGGAGGAGCAGGTTCTTCTAGTAGTGGAGTAGGTATCTATATAGCTAATCAAGGAGGAACAGGTTCTAAAGTAACTTTAGGATCTGCTGGTAATATTGAATTATATGGTAAAGGTGGAGTAGGAGCTATAGTAACAAAAAGATTCTAATTTTACAGCTACTACAGGAAGTAAGATAGAGTTAAAAGAAGGATCAGGAGTAGGAGTTTTTGGTTTAAAAAGGTTCTACAATAGATGCTGAACACTTAACTTTTATAAATAATGGATATCAAGCTGAAAAAATCCGTAGTATAGGAGGTAAAGCTCATATAATAGCTGATGAAACTATAGCTCAAGGTATAGTTTTAACTCACGTTATAAATGGAGAAACATCTCTAGCTAGTGGTAAAACAATAACAGCTCAAGGAAAAAATATAGGACTTATGGCAGAAGGAATAAAAAGATCCAGCTACTCCAGGTTGGCAAAATGGAGATTATGAGATAATCAACAAAGGAACTTTAGATTTCTCAAATGCTCCTGAATCAACAGCACTTTATTCTCTGTCTTCAAGACTAAAGAATGAAGGAGCTATAAAAGTTGGAAATAAATCAACAGGTATCTATGGAGAGTACAGACTAGATACTCCTAAGTATGATGAAGATGTAAATCCATCTCCAACTCCTAATAAGAGCTCTATAGAAACTACAGCAAGTTCATCTATAACTTTAACAAATAGCGAATCATCAGCTATTTATGTTAAGAATTTAAAGAACGTTGACAACAAAGGTTCTATAACAGCAGCAACTGGAAAAACTAAAAAAATTTAGGTATCTATGCTATAAATGATGGAACAGCTAATGATACAACAGGAAATCAAAACTTAGATTTAAAGAACTCAGGAGCTATAAGCTTTAGGAGATGCTTCAGTAGCTATTTACTCTAAAGGAGAATCAAACACTTTAAGAAATAAGGTTGATAATACAGGAGATTTAACTGTAGGAAAACAAACAAGTGAAGGTTCAGCTATAGCTATCTATGCAGAAAATACAGATGTAAAAACTAACTCAACTGCAACAGTTGGAGAAAAATGGATTAGTTTTCTATGGTAAGAATTCTGATATAGAAGCTAAAGGAAGTGCTAACTTCTCTAATAAGGGAATACTAGCTTATCTTGAAGATTCTAAATTCACTTCTTATTTAGGAAATTTAACAGGTGCTGATAATACTATACTATTCGTTAAGAACAGCCAAGTTAATTTAGCAGGAAATGGAACACCAGTAGATGTAAGCGTAGCTGCTAATCAAACTGGAATGCAAATTGAAGGAACTTCTTCTACTTTAGAAGGAATAAAGGATATAACTTTAGGACAAAAATTCTACAGCTATATATTTAAAGAATGGAAATCTAACATTTACAGCTGATAAGATTTCTAGTACATCTAATAATGCTAAAGGTATATTAGCAATAAATTCTGATTTAACTAATAATAGTAAAAATAGATTTAAGTGGAGATAGTTCTGTAGGAATATATGCAGATGCACCAGCAAGTAAAACTATTAAAAATACAGGAGATATGACTTTAGCAGGAAAAGAAACTTTAGGTGTATATCTAGCTGGAGCTCAAAAGTACGAAAACTATGGAAATATCAATATAGCTGATTCAGCTGACGCTAAACATCCAACTATAGGAACTTATGTAAAAGGAAACGCTGATGTTTACCATAAAGCTGGAGATATAAATGTTGGTTCAAAATCTGTTGGAATTTATTCTAAAGCAAATAGTCTTGTTAGTGTTGAAGCAGGTAATTTGAATGTTAAAGATCAAGGTACAGGAATATACAAAGAAAAAGGAACAGTATCTTTAGCTGGAACTTTAAATGTAGCTCCTCATACTGCTACAGCACAAAATTCAGAACCTGTAGGTCTATATGCTAGAGATGGAGTAACAGTAACAGATAATCTTACAAGTACAACTATAGGAGAAAAAAATCTTATGGTATTATACTAAACTCTAGTTCTACACCTAGTACTTATACTAATACAAGTAGTGGAACTGTTGAATTAGGTAATGATAGTACATATCTATATTCAGAAGGAAATGCAAATATAACTAACAATAGAAATATTGCTCCTACTGCTAATGCAGATAGAAGTATTGCATTCTATATAAAAAGGAAATGGAGAAGCAAATACTAAGTTTGTAAACAATGGAAATATAGATTTATCTGTTGGAAAAAGGAACTATGGGAATATATGCACCTAATGCTGAGGCAGTAAACAAGGCAAAATATAACTGTAGGTAAAAATAGATGATACTGATCCAATAACACATCAAGTATATCCTAAAGATAAAAATAACTTATTCTATAGGTATGGCAACAGCAGATAAAGGTAAGATATATAACGAAGGTAATATTATCTTAACAGGAAATAAATCTTTAGGTATGTATGGAGATGGAGAAGGAACTGTTGTAGAAAACAGAGCTGGAGGAAAGATAATCTTAAAACCAGGAGCAACAGCTACTGCAACTGATAAGATAACTAATATGACAGGAGTTCTTGTTAATAATGGAGCAACTTTCATAAATAAAGGGGATATAACAACAGATATTAACTACTCATACAATCCTAATGTTTCAGGATTGATAGGAGTGGCTGTATTAAATGGTTCTACACTTGAAAACCATGGAAATATAACAATAGATGCTGATAATAGCTATGGAATAGTTATCCGTGGTAAGAAAAATGCAGATGGAACTATAGAATATGCAAAAATTATCAATAAGGGAAATATTAAAGTTCGTGGAACTGGAACAACAGGTGTAAGTTGGGATAATGTTAGTGATAAAGATATAGCAGCATTAAAAAATCAAATAGGAGCGGCTTTAAGTGCTGATCCAATTAAAAATGCTATATATACTACAGACGGAACAGATAAGGCATTAGAAGGTGTAGATATCAAAATAGTAAATGGACAACCTATAGTAACACGTAATGGAGTTGTAGTACCTTCAGAAATTGTTAATAAAATTGTTGTAGCAAATAATGTTGGTATGTCTGATATAGGATTCTATGTTGATACTTTAGGAGCAACTAAACCTATAGATATTGATATGAATGGAGCTAGTCTTCCTCCTATCAATAGCCAACTTATAATAGGTACTGAATATTCTAAGATGACAAATTCAAAACAATGGTATGTAACTGATGGAGTTATTCAACCATTCTTGAATATGGTTGCAGGTCAAAACTTTAAGTTAAGTTCATTTGCAGGTTCATTAACTTGGTTAGCAACACCTGTTCTTGACGGAAGTCAAAATATAGTTGGAGTAAGTATGGCTAAAATACCATATACTTCATTTGTTGAAAGAACTGATAATGCTTATAACTTTACAGATGGTTTAGAACAAAGATATGATAAAAATGCTTTTAGATTCAAAAAGAAAAAGAAGTATTTACAAAGATCAATAGTATTGGTAAAAATGAAGGAACATTATTAACTCAAACATTTGACGAAATGATGGGACATCAATATGCTAATGTTCAAAGAAGAATTTTAAGTACTAATGATTTCTTTTAAACGTGAACTTAGCTCTTTATTTGAATGGAAAAACTAGAAGTAAAGATTCTAACAAAAGTTAAGTTCATAGGAGAAAAATTCTGAATTTAAAAACAGATACTGCTGGAGTAATAGATTACAAGAAAAAAATACTCAAGGTGTAATCTATTTAGGAGAAAATGAAACAGTTAACCTAGGAAATTCTTCTGGTTTCTATGTGGCTTTAGCAAATGAAAAATATAAATTTGGAGACATAGGTGGAAGTAAAGAAAGAGGAGTAGTAGGTAAATTCGGAATTTACAATTCAAAAAGCATTTGATTATAATAATAGTTTAAACTGGACTTGGGATTTAGGAGTATTAGCTGGATACCATAGAATGGATAGAAAAATATCTAGTAATAGATAAAAATCTATCAAGCAAAAATCAACTTATTATAACTATGGTTTAGAATTTAATAACAGATTATCTAAGGAATTTAGATTAAGTGAAACAATTAAATTTAGACCTTATGTAGGATTAGATCTTGCTTATGGAAGATTTACAAATATAAAAAGAAAAAAAGATGGACAAGTTCGTTTTGGAAGTAAAAAGCTAATGATTATATGTCTGTAAAAACCAAATATAGGATTTGAAACAAGATATACTATACCAACAGATAGTACAGCTCATTATTTTTGTAGCTTTAGGAGCTAAGTATGAACAAGAGTTAGGAAAAAAACTTCTAACGTACAAAAATAAAGCAAGAGTAGCTTACACTGATGCAGGTTACTATAACTTGAGAAAAGATAAGAGAGAAGCAGGAAACTTAAATGGAGAATTAAGTGTAGGTATAGAAAAAAAGGAATATTTGGAGTAATCTTTAAAAACAGGTTACGGAACAAGAACTAAAGATTTTAGAACTGGAGTAGATTTACGTTTCATATTCTAATAAAATAAAGAATGATGTTGTTGGAAAAATTTCTAACAACATCATTTTTTTCTTTTCTAATAAAAAAATATTATTAAAATAATCCTTTAAAAATGAATATAAAATGAAAATTATAAAAAAATTATTAAAAAAATTTTTGTTGACAAAGTTTATGAAAAAAATGTTATTATAGACGATGTCAACGAGACAAGGACATTAGCAACAGAATAGAGAAAAAAGACAAAAAGCAACCATAAATTTAGTGTTAAATTAAAAATAGCAAAATGAGCTATTAAAAAGATTGAACGAAGAGTTTGATCCTGGCTCAGGATGAACGCTGACAGAATGCTTAACACATGCAAGTCTACTTGAACTTCGGTTTGGGTGGCGGACGGGTGAGTAACGCGTAAAGAACTTGCCTCACAGTTAGGGACAACATTTGGAAACGAATGCTAATACCTGATATTATGATTTTAGGGCATCCTAAGATTATGAAAGTTATATACGCTGTGAGAGAGCTTTGCGTCCCATTAGCTAGTTGGAGAGGTAACGGCTCACCAAGGCGATGATGGGTAGCCTACCTGAGAGGGTGAACTACTACAGGGGACTGAGACACACCTTACTCCTACGGGAGGCAGCAGGGGAATATTGGACAATGGACCAAAAGTCTGATCCAGCAATTCTAGTGCACGATGACGTTTTTTTCGGAATGTAAAAGTGCTTTCAGTTGGGAAGAAAAAAATGACGGTACCAACAGAAGAAGTGACGGCTAAATACGTGCCAGCAGCCGCGGTAATACGTATGTCACAAGCGTTATCCGGATTTATTGGGCGTAAAGCGCGTCTAGGTGGTTATGTAAGTCTGATGTGAAAAATGCAGTACTCAACTCTGTATTGCGTTGGAAACTGTATGACTAGAGTACTGGAGAGGTAAGCGGAACTACAAGTGTAGAGGTGAAATTCGTAGATATTTGTAGGAATGCCGATGGGGAAGCCAGCTTACTGGACAGATACTGACGCTAAAGCGCGAAAGCGTGGGTAGCAAACAGGATTAGATACCCTGGTAGTCCACGCCGTAAACGATGATTACTAGGTGTTGGGGGTCGAACCTCAGCGCCCAAGCTAACGCGATAAGTAATCCGCCTGGGGAGTACGTACGCAAGTATGAAACTCAAAGGAATTGACGGGGATCCGCACAAGCGGTGGAGCATGTGGTTTAATTCGACGCAACGCGAGGAACCTTACCAGCGTTTGACATCTTAGGAATGAGACAGAGATGTTTCAGTGTCACTTCGGTGAAACCTAAAGACAGGTGGTGCATGGCTGTCGTCAGCTCGTGTCGTGAGATGTTGGGTTAAGTCCCGCAACGAGCGCAACCCCTTTCGTATGTTACCATCATTAAGTTGGGGACTCATGCGATACTGCCTACGATGAGTAGGAGGAAGGTGGGGATGACGTCAAGTCATCATGCCCCTATACGCTGGGCTACACACGTGCTACAATGGGTAGTACAGAGAGTCGCAAAGCCGCGAGGTGGAGCTAATCTCAGAAAACTATTCTTAGTTCGGATTGTACTCTGCAACTCGAGTACATGAAGTTGGAATCGCTAGTAATCGCGAATCAGCAATGTCGCGGTGAATACGTTCTCGGGTCTTGTACACACCGCCCGTCACACCACGAGAGTTGGTTGCACCTGAAGTAGCAGGCCTAACCGTAAGGAGGGATGCTCCGAGGGTGTGATTAGCGATTGGGGTGAAGTCGTAACAAGGTATCCGTACGGGAACGTGCGGATGGATCACCTCCTTTCTAAGGAGTATATGTCTTTCTCTATTCTATTGGTAATGTTCTTGTGTGGACTTATCAATAATGCGTTTGTAGCTCAGCTGGTTAGAGCACACGCCTGATAAGCGTGAGGTCGGTGGTTCAAGTCCACTCAAACGCACCATATGGGGATATAGCTCAGTTTGGGAGAGCGACGCACTTGCACTGCGTAGGTCAGCGGTTCGATCCCGCTTATCTCCACCATTAAATTATCTGAACATTGGAAACTATATAGTAGAACAAACAAGAAAAAAATTAACTCTAACAATTTCTTAGAGTTAGCTGTCAAAAAAATAGGTTAAAAATAATTAAGAGCACAAAGGATGCCTAGGTAGTAAGAGCCGATGAAGGACGTGGTAAGCTGCGATAAGCCCTAGATAAGTTGCAATCGAACGTAAGAGTCTAGGATTTCCGAATGGAGCAATCTATTAAGATGGAGTCTTAATACGAAAGAGGGAACCGCGTGAACTGAAACATCTAAGTAACGCGAGGAAAAGAAAGTAAAAAAACGATACCCAAAGTAGCGGCGAGCGAAATGGGTCAAGCCTAAACCTTAAATATGTCAAGGATACAGCCGTTGTATTTAGGGGGTTGAGGGACAGAGTAGTGAAGAACTGTAAGATATTCAATATAGTGTATTGATGAATTGGAATTGTCTGGAAAAGGCGAACCGTAGAAGGTGAAAGTCCTGTACAAGTAAATCCTTACACATATAACTCTGCTCCCAAGTAACATGGAACACGAGGAATTCTGTGTGAATCTGTGAGCACTATATCTCATAAGGCTAAATACTCTTACTAACCGATAGCGCATAGTACCGTGAGGGAAAGGTGAAAAAGAACCCCTGGAGGGAGTGAAATAGAACCTGAAATTGTGTGCTTACAAGCGGTCAGAGCCAGTAATGGTGATGGCGTGCCTTTTGGAGAATGATCCTGCGAGTTACGTTAAACGGCGAGGTTAAGTATAACGGAGCCGAAGGAAACCAAGTCTTAATAGGGCGATTTAGTCGTTTGGCGTAGACGCGAAACCTGGTGATCTAAACCTGTCCAGGATGAAGCTGTGGTAAGACACAGTGGAGATCCCCAACCCACCGCCGTTGAAAAGTTGGGGGATGAGGTAGGTTTAGGGGTGAAAAAGCCAATCGAACCAGGAGATAGCTCGTTCTCTCCGAAATGCATCTAGGTGCAGCCTTGAGTGTTCAATTATGGGGGTGAGCGACTGAATGATCTAGGGGGCGTATTGCTTACTGAAATCAATCAAACTCCGAATACCATAATTTAGAGCTCAGGAGTGAGACTATGGGAGTTAACTTCCATTGTCGAAAGGGAAACAACCCAGACCACCAGCTAAAATTTCCCTAATTATAACTAAGTGGGAAAGGAGGTGGAGATTCACAAACAACTAGGAGGTTGGCTTAGAAGCAGCCATACCTTTAAAAGAGTGCGTAATAGCTCACTAGTCGAGAGTCTCTGCGCCGACAATGTAACGGGGCTAAGTTATAAACCGAAGCTGTGGAATCCGTAAGGATTGGTAGGAGAGCGTTCTGTAGGTACGTTGAAGGAGAAGGGTAACCGACTCTGGAGGTATCAGAAGTGAGAATGCAGGAATAAGTAGCGAGAAAGGGGGCGAGAATCCCCCTCGCCGGAAGACCAAGGTTTTCAGGGTAAAGCTTGTCTTCCCTGAGTAAGCCGGGACCTAAGCCCAGGCTATAATGCGTAGGCGAATGGAAAAACAGATTAATATTTCTGTGCCAGTCATATATTGTGATGGAGGGACGCAGAAGGGTATGCGCACGGACGAACGGAAGTGTCCGTAGAAGTATGTAGGATGACTTGATAGGTAAATCCATTGAGTTATATCTGAGGTATGATATACAGTCGTAAGATGAATGTGCAAATCCCACGCTGCCAAGAAAAGCTTCTAACGTTAATATTTGACTGCCCGTACTGCAAACCGACACAGGTGGTCAGGATGAGAAATCTAAGGCGGACAGGCTAACTCTCGTTAAGGAACTCTGCAAAAATAACCTCGTAACTTCGGGAGAAGAGGGTTCTTGGGTGTTAGTATCCATGCGTTACAAAGCACTCGAGGGTCGCAGTGAAGAGGCTCAAGCAACTGTTTAACAAAAAAACACAGGTCTATGCTAAGCTGGAAGGCGATGTATATGGGCTGACACCTGCCCAGTGCTGGAAGGTTAAGAGGAGGAGTGAGAGCCCGAATTGAAGCCCCAGTGAACGGCGTACGTAACTATAACAGTCCTAAGGTAGCGAAATTCCTTGTCGGGTAAGTTCCGACCTGCACGAATGGTGTAATGATTTGAGCGCTGTCTTGACGGGAGTACTGGTGAAATTGTATTACCGGTGAAGATACCGGTTACCTACAGTAGGACGGAAAGACCCCATGGAGCTTTTACTGTAGCTTGGTATTGGGTTTTGGCATTGCATGTATAGGGATAGTTGGGAGACTATGATGATATGGCGCTAGCTGTATCGGAGTCATCGGTGGAATACCAACCATTCAATGCTGAAATTCTAATCTGTGGTTTGTAGCCACGGAGACAGTGCTAGGTGGGCAGTTTGACTGAGGGCGGTCGCCTCCGAAAAGAGTAACGGAGGCGTTCAAAAGGTTCTCTCAGGTTGGATGGAAATCAACCATAGAGTGCAATGGCATAAGAGAGCTTGACTGCAAGACTGACGGGTCGAGCAGATGCGAAAGCAGGACATAGTGATCCGGCGATTCCGAATGGAAGGGTCGTCGCTCAACGGATAAAAAGCTACCCTGGGGATAACAGGCTGATCCTACCCGAGAGTCCATATCGACGGTAGGGTTTGGCACCTCGATGTCGGCTCATCGCATCCTGGGGCTGGAGAAGGTCCCAAGGGTTGGGCTGTTCGCCCATTAAAGCGGTACGTGAGCTGGGTTCAGAACGTCGTGAGACAGTTCGGTCCCTATCCACTGTAGGCGTTAGAATATTGAGAAGACCTGTCCTTAGTACGAGAGGATCGGGATGGACAAACCTCTGATGTACCAGTTGTCACGCCAGTGGCACAGCTGGGTAGTCACGTTTGGAATAGATAACCGCTGAAAGCATCTAAGCGGGAAACTAACTTCAAGATAAGTATTCTTTAAGATACCTTCGAGCCTAGGAGGTTGATAGGGTTGGGGGTGTAAGTGCAGCAATGCATTTAGCTGACCAATACTAATTATCGAAGTTTTAATCTAAGTTTGTTTTTTTACTATATAGTTTCAAGTGTTCAGACTTGCACATAATAAATTTATGTGATACAATATATATGCTTGGTGAGTATAGCTATGGGGGTACACCTAGTTACATTCCGAACCTAGAAGTTAAGCCCATATACGCTGATGGTACTTGGCTGGAAGCGTACTGGGAGAGTATGGATTTGCCAAGCAATTGTTGCTTCCTTAGCTCAGTCGGTAGAGCATGCGGCTGTTAACCGCAGCGTCAATGGTTCGAGTCCATTAGGAAGCGCCATTTTATAAATTCAACACACTATTTAGTGTGTTTTTATTTATTTCACTTTTTAAAAGAAAAATTAATAAAATAAAAAAGTAAAAAAATAAGTGAGTTACGAATGGAAATTTACTCAGTAACGAACTATTTTTTTACTTTTTATTATTTTGCAATAGCCTCTTCAACTAATAATGAAGTATTTTTATTTTTACCCAAAATTATCAACTAAATAATTGTCTTTGCTGATATTATTTTTCTTCTAAAAAGTGTCTTCATAGTTTTTTTATGAATTCACCAGTTCCTATAATATAGTAGTGAGCATCATAGATATCATCTAATTTTTCTTTTAATAAATCTATGTTTATTCTAGGTTGTATACCTGTAAATACAGGATTGTAGTTATAATTTTTTTAATATTATAGCTTCCTAATTTTTCATGATAAGTTGTCTTAGCTAAAGTTCTATTAGAATAGAATAAGCTAACCTTACCTTGATAATCAATTTTTTTCAAGTTCCATAAGCATTGGTATAATTGGTGCAATACCTATACCTGAAATTAAGAAAAACAATTTCTTTATCAGAAAATTTAAAACCAAAACTTCCTACTGCTTTAGTAACAGTTGCACGATCTCCTTTTTCATAGCTAAACATCTTTGTTTAAATTCACTATCACTAGTTCTCATAACAAATCTTAATAAATCTTCATCGGGGTGAGAAGCTATAGATAAAGCTCTAGCAAAGTTTTTATCTTGAGGATCTTCCCCTACATTTAAAAATGTATATTGTCCTATTTTTAAATTCATAATCACTTGGTTTAGTGAAAATTAGTTCAATAGTATTTTCTGCAACATCATTTCTTTCAACTAAATTTAAGTCATATATTTTTTTCATAATCCGCCTACCTTTAAAAATAATATTTTTTTGATTATAACATAAAAAAATTGAACTATAAAAGAAAAAAATTTTTGTAAATGATGTCTACTAATGATAATAACTTAAAAAGAAGTATAGTTCATATAAAGTAGTAAAAAGTAAAATATATTTTTTTATATAATAAAAATTGAAATATTTACTTTACTTTTTTTCGTTTTATATAATAAAATTAATAGGTTGATAACACTATATATTGTGTTATTATTTTATTTTCACACAATATATGGAAATAATGAGTTTAAGGAGTGTTTAGAAATGATTAAAGTTTATGGTAAGGAAAAACTGTAGCAAATGTACATCTTTAAAAGGGATATTAACAGACAGAAACATTGAATTTGAATACATTGAAGATGTAAAAACACTTATGATAGTTGCTAGTAAAGCAAGAATTATGAGTCATCAGTAATAGAATACAACGACACAGTCTACTCAATGGAAGCCTTCTTAAAGGTGATCTAATGAATAATGAGAGAAGAAAGGTTATCAATAGGGATAACATAGTTGAAGATTTAAATATAGAGAAGATAAGAGAAAAACTTTTAAGAGCCTGTGATGGTTTAGAAGTAAATATGGTTGAGTTAGAAAGTAATATAGATTCAATCTACGAAGAAAAATATCACAACTCAAAAGATACAAAGCCTCTTTAATAAATACAGCTGTTACTATGACAAGCTTTGAAGAAAGTGACTGGGCTTATGTAGCAGGAAGATTACTGATGATGGAAGCTGAAAGAGAAGTTTACCATTCAAGAAAGTTTTTCTTATGGAGATTTTTGCTAAGACTATAAAGCATATGGTTGACTTAGGTCTATATGATGAAAGACTACTTACATATACAGAAGAAGAATTAAATCAAATATCTCAACTAATAGATTTAAGTAGAGATATGGTTTATGACTATGCTGGAGCAAATATGCTTGTCAATAGATATCTTATCAAACATGATGGGAAAAACTTATGAACTACCTCAAGAAACATTCATGGCTATATCTATGATGTTGGCATTAAATGAAAAAGAGGGAGAAACAAGAGTAAGTATAGTAAAAAGAATTCTATAATGCTCTATCACTTAGAAAAACTATCATTAGCAACACCAATACTTGCTAATCTTAGAATACCTAACGGAACTTATCATCTTGCTTTATAACTGCAATAGATGATAATATAGAATCTATTTTCTATAATATAGACTCAATAGCAAGAATTAGTAAAAAAATGGTGGAGGAGTAGGTGTAAACGTTTCAAGAATAAGAGCAAAAAGGTTCTATGGTAAATGGTTATTACAATGCAAGTGGTGGAGTTGTACCTTGGATTAGAATAATAAATGACACAGCAGTTGCAGTGAATCAACAAGGTAGAAGAGCAGGAGCAGTTACAGTAGCTTTAGATACTTGGCATTTAGATATAGAAACTTTCTTAGAACTTCAAACTGAAAATGGAGATCAAAGAGGAAAGGCTTATGATATCTATCCACAAGTTGTATGCTCTAACTTATTTATGAAAAGAGTAAAAAAATAATGAGTCTTGGACTCTATTCGATCCATATGAAATAAGAAAAAAATATGGAGTTGAGCTTTGTGAGCTTTACGGCTATGAATTTGAGAATCTATATGAAAAGCTAGAGAAAGATAATGACATTAAGTTAAAGAAGGTTTTAAGTGCTAAGGAACTGTTTAAAAAGCATAATGAAAACTCAATTGGAAACTGGAATGCCATATATCTTCTTTAAAGATAGAGCAAATGAAGTAAATCACAATTCTCATATGGGAATGATAGGTAATGGAAATCTATGTATGGAAAGTTTCTCAAACTTCAAACCAACTATAAATTTTGTTGAGGAAGAAGATGGAAATACATCTATAAGAAGAAGTGAAATGGGAGAAATTCATACTTGTAACTTAATTTCTCTTAACTTAGCAGAACTTACTTCTGATGAATTAGAAAAAAACATGTTGCTTTTAGCAGTGAGAGCTTTTAGATAATACAATAGACTTAACTGTTACACCATTAAAAAGAATCAAATAAACATAACTTACTATATAGAACAATAGGAGTAGGGGCAATGGGACTTGCTGACTACTTAGCAAGAGAATATATGATCTATGAAGAGTCAATCAATGAGATAAATGAATTATTTGAAAGAATAGCACTTTATTCAATAAAAGTACTCTGCATTATTGGCAAAAAGATAGAGGAGCATATAAGGCTTTCAAAGGTTCTAAATGGGATCAAGCTATATTCTTTGGAAAGAAAAGAGAATGGTATGAAGCTAATTCTAAATTTAAAGATGAATGGAATGAAGCTTTTTACTTAGTAGAAGCTAATGGGCTAAGAAATGGAGAGCTAACAGCGATAGCACCGAATACATCAACATCATTATTGATGGGTTCAACTGCTTCTGTAACTCCAACATTCTCAAGATTCTTCATTGAAAAAAATCAAAGAGGAGCTATACCAAGAACAGTTAAACATTTAAAAGATAGAGCTTGGTTCTATCCAGAATTTAAAAATGTAAATCCTATCAGTTATGTAAAAATCATGGCAAAAGATAGGTTCATGGACAACACAAGGAGTATCTATGGAAATGGTCTTTGACTTAAACAAAGATATCAAAAGCCAAAGATATTTATGACACTTTAATGACAGCTTGGGAAGAAGGATGTAAGAGTGTCTACTATATAAGAACAATTCAAAAGAATACAAATAATATTTCAGAGAAAGAGGAGTGTGAAAGTTGTAGTGGATAGAAAGAAATTATTTAATCCAGAAGGTGATGATACATTAAATGCAAGAAAAAAATAATAAAGGGAAATTCAACTAACCTTTTTTTAACTTGAATAATGTTAGATATCAATGGGTAAATCAATTGTATAGAACTATGATGGCGAATTTCTGGATACCAGAAAAAGGTAGATTTAACTCAGGATAAAAAAACGATTATGAAAAATTTAACTTTACCTGAAAGAGAAGCCTATGATGGAATATTGTCATTCTTAATTTTTCTTAGACAGTATACAAACGAATAATATTCCTAATATTTCAGACCATGTAACAGCACCAGAAGTAAATATGTTACTGGCTATACAAACTTTCCAAGAAGCTATACATTCTCAATCTTATCAATATATAATTGAATCTATACTTCCAAAAACAAAGTAGAGATTTAATTTATGATAAATGGAGAGATGATAAGGTATTATTTGAAAGAAATAGTTTTTATTGCAAAAAAATATCAAGATTTCATAGATGAGCAATCAGATGAAAAATTTTGCTAAGGTTATAATAGCAAACTACTTACTTGAATCATTGTATTTCTATAATGGATTTAACTTTTTCTATCTTCTAGCAAGTAGAAATAAAATGGTAGGAACTTCTGATATTATAAGACTTATCAATAGAGATGAGTTATCACATGTTGTTCTTTTTCAGAAGTATAGTTAAGGAAATCAAAAAAATGATTATCCTGAATTCTTCTCAGCTGAAAACAATCTATTCTATGTTTAAGACAGCTGTTGAACAAGAAATTAACTGGACAGAACATATAATAGGAAACAGAGTATTAGGTATAACTTCTCAAACAACAGAAGCTTATACAAAATGGTTAGCTAATGAAAGATTAAAAATCATTAGGTTTAGAACCTCTATATTCTGGTTTCAATAAAAAAATCCATACAAACATTTAGAAAGATTTTGCTGATACTGAAGGAGAAGGTAATGTTAAATCTAACTTCTTTGAAGGAACAGTTACAAGTTACAATATGAGTTCTTCTATTGATGGTTGGGAGGATTTTTTTAAAAATTGGAACTTAATATTTATACTATTAAAAAAATTATATGTTATAATTAATTAGCGAAAAGAAGTAAAAATTTAAAGAAAAGCAAAAATAGCACTTACTGGAATAGGTGCTATTTTTTTATTTATAATATATTGACTTTATACATATAAATAATTATTATTAATATGAGGTGGTAAAACTATAATAGCTAAAAATAAGCCTGCTTGTACCTCAATTAAAGGAGTACGAAAAACAGTTATTAAAAAAATATATTGAAATATATTTAATTGTATGTTAATATATTTATATGAAAAAAATATATAAACCAAAAAGAATTTAGTGAGATTAGTAAATAGAAGTGTAAATACACTTCAAAGATGGGATAGAGAAGGTATATTGATAGCACATAGAACCCCAACAAATAGGAGATATTATACTTTAGAAGATTATAATAAAGTTATGGGAATTGAGGTAACTCAAAAATCAAGTATATGAAGTTATTATATATGCAAGAGTTTCTAATCATAGTCAAAAAGATGATTTACAAAATCAAATTAAATTTTTTTAAGAGATTATGCTAATGCAAAGGGATATATAGTGTCAGAAGTTATAACTGATATAGGAAGTGGGACTTAATTATCAAAGAAAAGGATTTAATTCTATACTTTATTCTGATAAAAAAAGCAAAAAAATACTCATATCATATAAAGATAGATTTGTAAGGTTTGGTTTTTGATTGGTTTGATAAATTTTTAAAAATCAAAAGGTAGTGAGATAGAAATTGTAAACAATGAAGATTTATCACCACAAGAAGAAATGGTACAAGATTTAATTTCTATTATAGATATATTTTTCTTGTCACATACATGGACTTAGAAAAATATAAAAAAAGCAAATAAAGGAAGATAAAGATGTATAAAAGCACTAAAGATAGAATTAAAACTAACAGTAGCACAGAAGATACAAGTATGTAAGACTATTGGTACTGAAAGATTTATATATAATGAGTATATTAAATATAATCAAGAACAATATGAACTAGGTAATAAATTTGTAAGTGCTAATGATTTTTCTAAATATATTAACAATGTCTATCTACCTAATAATCCTGATAAAAAAATGGATAAAAGATGTATCTTCTAAATCAGTAAAACAAGCTATGATTTATGGAGAAAAAGGCTTTTAAAAAACTTTTTAAAGGTTTAAGTTCTTTTCCTGTTTTTTTAAGAAAAAAAGGTAAGAATGAGTTGGGAGCATATTTTTGTTAAGAATAATAAAACTGATTTTGAGTTTTATAGACATAAAATAAAAGATACCTACCTTAAAAATTTGTAAGAGTAAAAGAATATGGATATATACCTAAAAAAATGCTAATATTAAAAAGTGGTACTATAACTAAAATAGCTGATAGATATTTTTCTATCACTTATTATGGAAGTTGAAGATACTGTAAAAAGCAACTAATACAAGTAGTGAAGGGTTAGGAGTAGATTTAGGGTATAAAAGATACAGCTATATGTTCTAATGGTAAAATATTTAAAAAAATATAAATAAAACTAAAAAAAGTTAAAAAAAGTTGAAAAAGAAACTTAAGAGAGAACAAAGAAAGATGTCAAGAAGTATAGAATATTCTAAATCTAAAAAGATAAAAATTAAAAAGAATGTAAGAATTTTAATAAGAAAAAAAGTTGAAAGTACAAAAAAATTATTTTATAGACTAAATTGTATTAGAGATGATTATAATAATAAAAATAGTAGATGAAATAACAAGAGCCAAGGTAAAAATACATTACTATTGAAAATTTAAAAGTATCTAATATGATGAAGAATAAAACATCTTTCAAAAAGCTATACAAGAACAGAATTTCTATGCGATAAGAATTAAACTTATAAATAAAATGTAAGGAAAAGAAATATTGAGTTAAGGTTAGTAGATACATTCTATCCAAGTAGTAAAAACTTGTTCTTGTTGTGGAGAAATTAAAAAAAGATTTAAAAACTTAATGATAGGATTTATAAGTGTTGTAATTGTGGTTTAGAAATAGATAGAGATTACAATGCAAGTATAAATCTTGAAAAAAAGGCAAAAAAATATAAAAGTAATAGCATAGATATTTTTAAAAATAAAAAAAGAAAAGGAGAAAGCTACAAATAGCAAGTTAAAAATATCTATATGTACCGATGGCTAGTCGGGAATTTACGACTATGGAGAGTACAAGGAACTATGAGTAGATACTAAGTATTGAAAATATACTCGTTGAAGTAGTAATATTCTAGTGTATTAAATATATTTTAATACATTTTTAGTAGCAGATGATTATCATGTTAATATACCCAGCAATATTCCATAGGACAATTGAGAGGCTATATAGTTGTATTTCCAGATTTTGATAATGGAGCAACAGAAGGTCAAACATTAGAACAAGCTATGGAAATGGCAGAAGATTATATAGGAACTTATTTATATGATGACTTTATAAAAAGGAAAAGATTTGCCCAAAGCAAGTGATATAAATAAAATATCATTAGAGATTCCAGAAGATGAAAAAAAGAATTCTATATTGAAGGGAAAGTTTTAAAACATTAGTTAGTTTAGATATGATGAAATATGTCAATGAATGTAAAAGTGCAACTGTTAGAAAGAATGTAACTATACCTAGTTGGCTGAATGAAATGGGAAAAAAATCATAATCTTAACTTTTCTAACTTACTACAAGAAGCTATAAAAAAAGAATTAGATATTGAGTGAACTACTCACGGCTAACACCCTAACGAGTGCTAGAGCCACGAGTGTTCTAACATTTAATAAAAAATAATTAAAAAGAGCTGTTGTAAATTATAATCTTAATTCAAAAGTAAAAAAATAAGAAATTTACTTAGTAATGAACTATTTTTTTACTTTTTTTATTATTTTACAACAGCCTTTTATCTATAAAAGTTTGTTTTATTCTGTAATCTAATTCAGAAAAAGTCAATAAATCTAGCTTGTCGATGGATTTCTTTTCCATTGTAAAATAGTATAACTACTGGTGCTGAATATAGGTTCAATTGACCTACTGCCTCAGTCATTTCATCAGCTTGAATATAATAGGAAGTATAATTATTTTCATCTATTATTTCTTTAACCCTTGGAAAATCTACCTCACACACTGAACAGCCATCACTTTTTTTATATAATAAAAAAATTTTTCTTCATTTTTAATTGTTTCTAATAATTTATCATAAGTTTTTAATTTTTCCATTATAATTTCACTGCTCTAGTCATAATAAATGTGGGAATATTCATCTCATGAAGTCTTCCTTCACCATCAGTATCATCTTCAATATTAGTCAAGATAAAACCTGCTTTTAATTGTCCACCTATTTGTTCACTTAGGTTATGTGAAAATTGGTAACCACAGTCCATTTTTAAGAATTCTCTATGTTCTTCATTTTTAAGGGATTAAATGGCATAGAAAAAAACTACTTTTTTTCAAAATTTTCATCTAATATATAATTAATTATTGTGTCCAGTCCACAAAGTAAAATTCCACCTTTTTTTCAAGATTCTATAACATTCTTTAAAAAAACAGGCTCTACACTTTCGATATAGCAATTACTTACTGGATGAAAAAAATTATATCGAAAACTTTCATCTTCAAAAAGGTAAGTACTTTTGTCATATCAGCTTTTTACAATATTCACTTTATATTTTTCTCTTTCTGCAACCATTTTTTTTCAGATGCTAATTGTTCATCTGAATAATCAAGCACAGTACAGTCAGCACCTAAAGCAGTAAATATAGGGATTTGTTGTCCTCCACCAGAAGCAAGTCCTAATAATTTTTTTACCTTTTAAATTTCCAAACCATTCATGAGGAACAAATTTTACTGGTGTAAGCTTTACATCCCATTCTCCATTTAAAGACTTGATATATTCTTCATGACTTATGGCTCTTCCCCATTCCCAATCTTCTTCTTTAATCCATCTATCTATTGTTGCAGCATTAATATCTTGGTAACTCATTTTATTTTCCTTCCCTACAATAGAACTATTGTAAATCAATCCAAAAATCTTTTTCTTATTTTCACCATCAACATTTCTAATATCTTCCAATTTGGCATTGGCAGATAAAATAACTTTCTCACTGGCAATATTATCTTCATCACAAGTGATAAGAACTTTTTATTTTTAGCTCTTTACATTTTTTTCTAAGGCAAGTTTTTAACATTTGTTTAGCATAACCTTTTATTTCTTTCAGTTTTTCTAACACCATACCCAATATTTCCACCAACTTGAGTTAAATATTTATTCAGATAATGTCTAATATCTATCATTCCTACAATATAATTATCTTTTTTTCTCTTACTGCTAAATATGTTGATGAAGGAACAAGTCCTTTAGGAACAGTGTCTTCACTACTTCTCTTTTTTTAATTCTTCAAGCCAATCTTCAATAGAAGAAAATCTATTTAAACCAGCTGAACCATTTATAATAGGGCTTTCTGCTAAGGATTCTTCCTTATATTTAATAATTTCATCTGCATAAGATAAGTCAGGTTTTTACTAAAAATAATTTTATCCATAATAAGTTCCTTTCAAAAAAATGTTCATATATTTTAATCATATCATAAATTGGTTAAAAAAATAAATTTATGCTACTATATTTTAATTTTTTTATGTGCTTGCGGAAAAAGTTGGGTAAAAATTTTTTTAAGATGGAGTAAAAATAAAAAATAATTATTAAGAAAAAAAGAAAGGCTATTATGTGTAAAAAGCTGAATATCCTTATTTTATAAAAAGATTTTAAATAATCTATTTTTTTAAAAAAGATTATTGACAAATAAAAATAAATGTTAGAATGCACGTAACTTAAAAAAATAAAATTATATTAATAGAGGGAGAAATTGTATGAAAAAATTTTTTTATGTTTTGTTTATTTATGGTTCTTAGCTTAGGAGTATTTGCACAAAAGTTAAATACAGATGGAAACCCTAATTTTTGATCAGCTTGTAGGAGTAAAATTTACTAAGCCTTACTATGAAGATGGAGAAAAATTATGATGGAGTATATTATTGTACTATTACTAAAAAAAGGAAATGGCTACCATATTAAAGGAAAAAAATGTTACTTATGGGAATAGAGGAAATAGCAACTATTAATATGAAATTGAAAGTTTACAAGAAAATATATTTAGAAGATGAATGGGGACAACTTTACGCATATGATACTAATAAAAAAGACATTAGTTCTTATGGAATCTAAAGAAAATTTAAATGTAATGTTATATTTTAGAAGAGCTTCAAAAATAAGTTGAATTAAAAAATTTTTCACTATGGAGGAGGAGATTATATGAAAAATTTTTTAAGGTCTTTTTGTTTGGTCTTATGTTGGTATCTGGGGGTAATCTTTGTTAGTTGTGGAAAAAAAGGAATTAACAGGTTTACATAAAGAATTCGATATTATTTTTTTAATGGAATTAAAGAAGAGGTTACAACTGACTTTAAAAAAACAATATGACAAGTTTAGAAAAAAAGAAATTAAGAATTCATCTCAAAATGAATTAGAAGCAAAGCTTCAACTTTTTGGTATAGAAGTTATATATGAAGCTTTCAATCAAGCTTCATATGATGTAGTAAGTATTAATGATATGGGCGATAAGGCAGAACTTAAGATAAAAAGTAAAAGGCGTTGATTTCTTTGAAGCTTTTTCAACAAATAATGACAAATACAACTGAAGATAGATCAAATCTTCTAGATGAAATACAAGGTTTAGTTAAAAAGTAAAAAAAGGAAAAAGCACCTGTTATTGAACAAGAAATGGATATTGAAATGACAAAAAGAAAATGACACATGGACTATCTCAGAAAGACAAAAAAATATGTTCTAATGAAAAGAATGATGGGTATTGAAAAAGGCACTATTTTCGATAACTAGATTAGCATAAAAAGTAACAAATATCAGCTGATAACTAGAAAGGACTATTGCAGATCACTATGATTTGCAATAGTTTTTTTATGATTGAAAAATAAAAACTAGAGATTTCTCTCTAGTGATATTTTTATATATGGCTGGGGTGGCTGGATTCGAACCAACGCATAACGGAGTCAAAGTCCGTTGCCTTACCGCTTGGCGACACCCCAATAGAATTAAAAAAAGCCTAAAAGGCTAGTATATATATGGTGCGGAGAGAGACTTGAACTCTCACGTCTGGGACACTAGATCCTAAGTCTAGCGCGTCTGCCAATTCCGCCATCCCCGCAAAAAAATGGTGCGTCATACAAGATTTGAACTTGTGACAACACGATTAAAAAGTCGTGTCTTCTACCAACTGAGCTAATGACGCAAATGGGGTGACCGACGGGGATCGAACCCGCGACAACCAGTGCCACAAACTGGCGCTCTACCAACTGAACTACGGTCACCATTATAAGTTTTTTTGGAGCGGGAAACGAGGGTTCGAACTCGCGACATTCAGCTTGGAAGGCTGACGCTCTACCAACTGAGCTATTCCCGCACTTCAATGGTCGGAATAGCAAGATTTGAACTTGCACTTCTGCTCCCAAGGCAGGTGCGCTACCGGGCTGCGCTATATTCCGACTTATGTATTTGATACTTCGTTATTATAGCCCCTTTTTATGATAATGTCAAGAACTTTTTTTATTTTTTTAAAAATTTTTTTAAATAAAAAAATAAGAATCAACTTCTCCTTTATGGGAAGTCAATTCTTATTAAAAGATTTTTTTAATTATCTAGAGAAAAGTATTCCTTTTTCTATTTTTTTCAATTTCTTCTTTTATCTCGTCATTTAAAGTTCCTTGTTCAATAAGAGAAGCTCTAGCAGAATTCAGATATTTTTTTGAGCATTATCTTTGTCACCAATTCCAAGATAACTATGAGCTAGCTCTAAATCTTCTCCATCTACAACATCATCTTCATCTATTGATATCTGTCTTGATTCTAAAAAGAACTTCTATAGCTTCTTCATATCTTCCTAGTTTTCTTAAGCACTCACCCATAGAATATAGATACCAACCATCTTCATCTTTAGCATATGCTTTTTCTAAAAATAGTCTAGTGCTTCTTCATATCTATCAAAAGTTAAGCAATACAGTTCCTGTTACTTCAAAAATCCAAGCATCATCTCTTCCCTAATTCCATAGCTCTTTCAAAATGTTCTAGTGCTTCTTTTCTTGTTTCAGGATTGTAGCCTAATTGATACCCCATTTCTGAATGTATCCATTCATCATCTCTTCCTAGAGCTCTTGCTACATTTAGATATTCTAGGACTACTTCTGGTTCTACTTCTTCTAATTTTTCCATAAAACCAAGCTATTTCAGAATTTATCATAATTCTTCTATCAATGTCATCTTCTCCGACCATAGTCAAAGATTTCTTTAATCTTTCAAGGGCTTCATTAATCTTTCCACTTCTACCTAAATTTATACCTATTTCTGTATTAATCCACTCATCATCTCTATCTAATTCTTCAGCTCTCAATAAAAATGGAAGTGCATCTTCATATTTTTCCATACAACTATAGATAACTCCAAGTTCTGATAATACATGTACAGCATCTTTATCCAATTCATAAGCTATTAATGCACATTCAAGGGCTTTTTCAGGTTCTTCTAAATTCTCATAACAAAGTGCCATTTCAAAATTTATCCAAACATCATTTCTTCCTTTTTTTCTTTAGATAACATAAAGTATTCAAGAGCTTTTTCAAAGTTCCCTAAGTGACGATTACACCAACCAAGTTGCCCATAGACAAATTCTAATTCTGTTTCTTCTGTTTCTTCATCTAAACTTAAGGCATATTCAAACTTCTCAATAGCTTCTTCATACTTTTCTAAGTCTGCTAAGCAAGAACCATATTGTACATTTATCCAAACATCATTTCTTCCAAGTCTCATTGCTTTTTTTATGTAGTTTATAGCTTTTTCAGGTTCTTCTAAAGCTCCATAGTGCCAAGCTATTTCTGACATAATATTAAAATCTTTTTTTGTCAAATTTTTCAGCTTCCAAATAGAATTTCAATGCATTTTTTTGTGTTCATCTTTTGCTTTGTAACAATGTCCTATTTCAGTGTTTATTATAGCAAGATTTCCACCCCATTTTTAGCTTGATTGAAATCTTCTATAGCTTCCTCATACATATTTAGCTTTCTTTTACACCAACCAAGCCGAGCATAGATAAATGCTACATCTTTATCCTCATCATCATCTGCTTCTAAAGCACGATTTAATCTTTCAATTGCCTCTTCATATCTGCCTAGTTTTGATAGACAGTACCCAAACTCAGTATTTGTCCAAGCATCATCTTGACCAAGTTTTTTTCAAGTCTTTCTAAATATTTTAATCCTTCTTCATATCTAGCTGTAGTATCATAGAGCCAAGCTAGATCAGTAAGTATATCTCTATCTTCTGCATCTAGTTCAAGTACTTTAAAACAATATTTTAAAAGCCTCTTCTTTTTTTATTCAAATGCTTTATAACATGTTACCATTTTTTTATAGATCCAAATTTCTTTTTTTATCTAATTTTTTTCAGCCATAAAAAAATATTCTAGTGCTTCTTCATATCTTTCTTGTCCAGCTAGACAATAGCCTAACTCAGCACATGCCCATGCATCATCTTTATTTCTACCTAAAATATTTCTAAGTATTTCCTCAGCCTTTGTGTATTCCATATGTCTATCATACATCCAAGCTAAAAAATGAGTCAGTTCTCAGTTCAGTTTCTTCATCGACCACATATTTTTTTAGCTTCAAGAGCATATTCTATAGCTTTTTCTGAATTTCTATTTTCATCTTCAATTCTTGATAAAGCTTGTATATATTCCTATTAGAAAAATAATAGGTATCTTCGTCATTAGGATCTAATTTATATGCTTTTTAAGAAACATTTTTTTCTGCATTGACAAAAATCTTCTAAGAAAAAAATAAGAATAGCCTGCTCTGCGATTCCATTGAAAACTATTTCCTTCCTCAAATTTTATAGTTTTTAATATCTCTAAAAGCTTTTTCATAATTTTCTATATTGTTGTAAGCACTAGCTAATTTCCCTATTAATTCTGTATTTAATCTTTCTGCTGGCAAAGCTTCTATTAAGTCTATTATTTCTTGATATTTTTTTCTAAGTCATGTAATCTTTCAATTTCTTCTAATAATGTTTCTTTCAAGTCTTCACCCTTAGTTTATCTTATAGTTCATCTATTAAATCTTCTAATCTATCTAATTCCTCTTCATATTCATCTATAAATTCGTCAGCAACATTGTCTGCACCTTCTCTTGCAAGTTCTAAATATTTTTCAGCATTTTTTTCTTATCTTTTAATCCTATATAGCAACGAACAAGTTCCATATCTTCTCCATCTGTTACATCTCCTTCTTGTTCAGAGATTCTTCTTGATTGTAAAAGAACTTCTATTGCTTCTTCATATTTTTAGAGCTGCTAATGCTCTACCTCTGTTAAATAGTTGTTGTCCATCTCCACTAAGAGCAAAAAGCTTTTTGGAAAGTTTTTTTCAGCTTTTTCATAATTCGCTGCTTCCAACATATAGATATTTCCTAAGGCTTCAAGAAGAACAGGATTTTTTTATCTTCTATTTTAGCTTGTTCTTCAAAAATACTTTTAATGCTTCTTCTTCTCCTTTAGTAGTTTTTAGATTGTGGTAAAGGTGAAGATATATCCATCCATCATTTCTTCCTAAATCTTTTTGCTGTATAGAAATATTTAAGTGCTTCTTCAGCTTTTTCCTTGTACAGCATGCAAATATCCTAATTCAGAGACAATAAAAAAATCTTTTCATTAACTTTTTTTCATCACCATTTTCTGCTTCATCTGCTTCAATTAATTTTAATGATTTTTCTAATCTTTTTATAGCTTCTTCATATCTTTCAAGTCTTCCCTAAACATTGTCCTATTTCAGTGTTAAGCCATTCATCATCTCTACCTAATTTTTCAGCTTCCAATAGATATTTTTAAACCTTGTTCAAAATCTTCAAAACTCATTACATGTCCAACCTGCTTCTGAATAAAGCCATATATCTGCATTAAGAGTATCTTCTTCAGCTTTTCCTATGAATGATAAATATGTGTCAAGAGCATTTCCTAAATCTCCTAAGTACATGTAAGCTCTACCTAAAACATTGATTAATTCCATATCCATCTTATCAGCTGGTAGCTTTTTTTAATTTCTCTTACAATCTTATCATATTCCCCATTTTGTCCAAAAACTATCAATTTTATCCCAAAAATTTTTTTGATCCATAACTTTCACCTCTATTATTATTTTTTTGTTTATTTTTTTGTTTATAAAAAAAGGTAGCATAATTAATCTATACTACCTTTATAAAAAGATAACACAGCAATTAAATTTTTGTCAATTATTCTTTATTTTTTTCTTAATTTCAAAAATCTAATTCTAGTCTTTCCCCATATCTTAATTTGTTTCTCATACCTTGAACTACATCATCAAGCTCTGTCAATGCTCCCAAGATATTTTTTTCTTCTGGAGTTGATTCAATAACTTTTATTGATTCCTCCATTTTTTTAATAACTATTCTTCTATCTCCCATAAGAGCAAGAATAGGATCATGTGTTGCCATTAAAACTATCTTATTATTTCCAACAAGTAAGTCTAAGGCTTTTTCTATCTATACCTGCATTTTCAATTTCATCTATAAGAACTATTGGTGATGTACTTAAAAATTGCAGTGTCTGATATCATCAATGCTCTTGATTGCCCTCCACTTAAACTTGTTATTGGAGTATCTATAGTAAATTTTTCTCCTGCAAGCTCATTAGCTTGATTAAATATTTTTTTCTATTACACTTTCTCTATCTAAAACTAATCTACTTTCAGCATGCAAATCTATGAATTCTCTTACAGTTAAATCCATTACAAAGTTCATATTTTGAGAAAGTTGTGCAACTAATTTATAACTAGGAGAAAATCTTTTTTTAGCATCCATCAGTTCTCCATTTACAAGAACTGTTCTCTTTGTTGGAGTGTCTCCTTGAGCTCCCCATTCTATATCTGCAAGTAGTCTACTTTTTCCTGAACCTGTAGGTCCTACTATTGCAACAATTTCTCCTGACTTTATTACTAATTCTTCATAGCCTTCTTTTTCACCTTTTTTGTTATATCCTGGAAGTAAAGTTATGCTTTCAACTTTTTGCTCAGTAACTCCAAGTATATCGAGAAGGTCGAAGTCCATTTCATCTAATTCATTATTATCTATACTCATTTCCTTTCCTCTCCTTCATTTGTACCTATGTAATAGAATAAAAAATAAGTGAGTTACATTAGTAAATAACTAATAGTTTTTTTATAAGATTACTGCGACGTCCATTATTGTTGAGAGAGCCTTTGTGGAGCTCTCGAGACACTAATAGCTGGCAAGTAATCACTATATATAGCTAAAAAAATTATTAAAATCTACTCAGTAACGAACTATTTTTATTATTCCTCAAAAATTTATTTTTTTCTGATATTTCCAAGTTGGTATTCGTTTCCTATTCTAGTTTCCCTAAGCAATATGAACATACTGCTGAAGGTAATGGGAATCTTAATTTTCTTTCCAACACTGTATCTATTTCTTCATTTTTATCCATTATTAAAGAACCAAATTCATAAGTTCCTTGTCCTGTTAAACCATTTATATGGATAATAGCTGCCTTAGGGTTTACTGTTTGTACTCTTGAAGCAAAAACTTCTCTTTCTGCTTGAGAAACTATATCTCCCTTTGTAATAACAACTATATCTGCTAATTTAAGCATAGGTCCTATTTTTTTAGGAGTGTTTATTCCACTTAGGTTATCTATTACACACACTGCTTTAATATCTTTTTAAATAAGGTGAACATCTATTACATAGTCCAGCACTTTCTGTGATTAATAAGTCCACACCATTAGCTTGTCCCCATTGCACAACTTCTTCTATATTACTTGCAAAAAAGTGGTCTGGACAAACTGAACCTGATAATCCTTTTTTTACAAGTATTCCTGCTTTTTCATATAAAACATCATCATCTGTGTAAAGACAGTCAAACTTAACTATACCAACTTTAATATTTTGTGCCTTTAAACTTTCTATTGTTTTGATAATAAGTGAAGTCTTTCCAGATGAAGGTGGTCCTGATACTGTTATAAGTTTCATTATTCAGCTGCTCCTTCCTTAAATGTTTCTTCACATTTTTTAATTAATTCTCCCATATCATTTGAATAGATAAAGTCCCAACCAACCCAAAGCATAGGTCTACCATTTACAGGATTTTTTACTTCTGGGTGTACACTTGGGAATAATCCTTGATTAGCTAGAGTATCTCCAACTGCTTTTCCACTCATAAATTTAATAACTTTTTCTAATTCTTTTTCCTTTGAAGCCTTAGTCAACATAAATATTGGAGATATAATTGCTCCTTCTTTTTACTATATAACTTCTTTTTGGTCTTTTTTCTGGTACCATTTTTAGAGAAGAAGTAAGGCATTATTGTTACAACAGGCTCTTTTGCTTCAACCATTTGTGCAGGGTGTAAATTAGAAAGTAAAGAATGTCCTAAACTTCTTACACCTTCAAAACCATATAATTTATAGATATGAATTAAGATTGAATTGAATAAGTCAAAGTCTGCTATAGGTAATGAAAACAGATTTTGCAAATTCAGGTTTCAATAAATCTGCCCAAGATCTAGGAACTTCTCTACCATTTAGAGCTGCCTTATTAACTATGAATATAGCTGGTACAACTCCTATCATAGAGTAATCTCCATGAGGATCTTTTTAAGTGAATATTTTTCATTGTCGAAATCTGTATTGTATTTTTTTCAATACCTGTCATATCTTTAAATATACCTTGTTCTTTGAATTTACCCATTAAATCTTTATCAAAGAATAAGTCAAAAACCAGCTGAAATAAACATATCTGCTAATTTGTCTATATCATTTTTATCTATTACTTCATCTTTTTATCCAACCAAGTCCTGAATAAGCTGCTTTCAATTCATATTTAACTTTTATATCTTTGTTATCTGCTAAATATTTTTTTCAAAACCTTCTAATAAAGGAATTCTAACTGGACAAGGTAAAAGTCCCATAAGTGACGCTTCTTTAACTCCTTCATCTTCTCTTTCAACAGAAGCTATTGCTTGTTGTAACATTGGAATAAAAAGCATCTACATCTTCTTTTTTTAATCATCATTGCTTTTTTTCTAAAGTGATTCCTTGTTCTTCTAACTTTTGTAAAACTGCAGGATTATCTAATCCTTTAAATCCAATATTTGTAAAAAAACAGGAATTGTTTCTGGATATTTTTTTCCACTATTGATTTTATTGACATTGATTTACTAATATACATATTAACCTCTCCTTTTTATATAAACTCTTCTTTATGTTCTTTATTATTTTAGTAAATTATACTCTTTTTGTAAACTATTTTCTGTAACATTTGTTACAAAATATAAAAAAATAAGTGGCTGTTACAAATTTACAAAAAGTAAAAAAATAGTTCGTTACTGAGAAAATTTCTTAACGATAAAAAAATCAAGAATTCGCTGCAAATCAGGAAACTCGTTACACTCAGACACTCCTGAATTTGCTCGGCTCATTCTATTTGATTTTTTTTATCTAAAAATTTTCATTCGTAACTCACTTATTTTTTTACTTTAGGATTGAAATTTTAACTTTAATTTTATAATAGCCACTTATTTAAAAATTTTTTTAATTGAAAAGTATATCTAAAGAAGATATTCCTTTTTCTATTTCATCAATTTTTTTCTTTAAAAATAGTCATTTAGAATTCCACGTTCAATAATAGCATCTCTTGCTGAATCTAAATATTTTTGTGCATTCTCTTTGTCACCTATTCCAATATAGCAATGTGCAAGTTCAAAATCTTCTCCATCTACTACATCTTCTTCATCTAATGATATCTGTCTTGATTTTAAAAAGAATTTCTATAGCTTCTTCATATCTTTCTAAACCTCTTAAGCATCTACCCATAGAATATAGGTACCAACCATTATTATCTTTGTCATAAGCTTTTTTTGAATGATTCTAAGGCTTCTTCATATCTTTTTAAATCTAGTAATATTATTCCTTTCACTTCAAAAAAATCCAAGCATCATCTCTTCCTAATTCTATAGCTTTTTTTCAAAAATGTTCCAAGGCTTCTTCAGATTTATCAGGATTATAACCTAATTGATATCCAATTTGTGAATGTATCCACTCATCATCTCTTCCTAGTTCTTTTGCTGCATTTAGATATTTAAGTGCTTCTTCTGGTTGAGATTCTTCTAATTCAGATTCTTCTAATTTTTCCATAAAAGCCAAGCTAATTCAGAATTTATAAAAGATTTTTTTGGCTAATATTATCTTTATCAACCATAGTTAAAAGATTTTTTTCAATCTTTCAATTCCTTCATTAATCTTTCCACTTCTACCTAAGTTTATACCTATTTCAGTATTAAGCCACTCGTCATCTCTTCCTAATTCTTCAGCTCTCAATAAGAATGGAAGTGCATCTTCATACTTCTCTTTACAATTATAAATCCAACCAACTTCTGATAATGAACGTATATCATCTCTATCTAAATCATAAGCTATTAATACATATTCAAGAGCTTTTTCATAGTCATTTAAATTTTTCATAGCACATTGCTATTTCAACATTTGTCCAAGCATCATTTTTTCCTTCTTCTTTAGATTTAATATAACATTCAAGGGCTTTTTCATAATCTCCTAATAGACGATAGCACCAACCAAGTTGATTATAGATAAAAAGCTAAGTCTTTTTCTTCATCTTTTAAACTCAAAGCATATTCAAACTTTTCAATGAGCTTCTTCATATTTTCCTAAACCTGCTAAGCAAGCTCCATATTCTACATTTATCCAGGCATCATTTCTTCCAAGTTTTATTGCTTTTTTTACATATTTTAAACCTTCTTTATATTGGTCTAAGTTATCATAGAACCAAGCTATATCTGACATAATATAAGGATCTTTTTATCAAATTTTTTTCAGCTTCTAAATTACATTCTAATGCCTTTTTTTATTTCATTTTTTTAGTCTGTAGCAGTATCCTAACTCTACATTTATCCAAGCATCATTTCTCCCCCATTTTTTTTAGCTTGCTTTGAAAAGCTTCTATAGCTTCATCATACTCTTCTAATTTTTCTTTTACAAAATCCTAGTTGGCTATAGATATATCCTGTGTCTTTTTTTCTTCATCTTCTATTTCTAAAGCACGATTTATCCTTTTTGATAGCCTCTTCATATCTTCCAAGTCTTGATAGACATAATCCAAATTCTATATTTGTCCAAACATCATTTTTCTTCACCAAGTTTATCTAGTCTTTCTAAATATTTCAATGCTTCTTCATAGTTTCCAAAAAAATATCATAAATCCAAGCTATATCTGCTATAGAATACTTATCTTCTTCGTCTAGTTCAACGGCTTTTTAAATAATATTTTAAAGCTTCTTCTTTGTTATCCAAATTCTTATAGCATATTCCTATTTGTCTATAAGTCCAAACATCTTCTTTATTTATTTTTTTCTGCAGCTAAAAGATATTCTAATGCTTCTTCATATTTTTCCTTGTGCTGACAAGCAATAACCTAACTCAGAAAGTGTCCAGTCATCTTCTTTATTTATAGCTAATAGATTTCTAAGTATCTCTTCAGCCTCTTCATATTTTCCATATCTATCATATCTTGATGCTAAAAAAATGAATCTGTTTCTATTCTTCCCTCTTCATCATAGACATATTTTTTTAGCTTCAAGAGCATATTCTATAGCTTTTTCTGAATTTCCATTTCTACCTTCAAGTTTTGATAAACTTGTATATGTTGCTTTTAAAAAATCACAAGTAGCATCGTCGTTGGGATCTAATTTATATGCTTTCAAGAAACATTTCTCCGCATTAGTATAATCCTCTAAGAAAAAAATAAGAATATCCAGCTCTCCAATTCCAAAGAAAAACTATCTCCTTCTTCAAATTCTATAGTTTTTTTAATAGCTCTAAACCTTTTTCATAATTTTCAACATTATTGTAGGCTCTTGCTAGTTGCCCTATTAAGTCTGTATTTAATTGTTCAGCTGGTAAAAGCTTCTATTAAGTCTATTATTTCTTGATATTTTTTTCTAAATCATGTAATTTTTTTCAATTTTTTTCTAATATTTCTTGCTTCAAAAATCTTCACCTCTTATATTTATTATACCATTTATTACAACTTTTTTTATTAAATGTGTTAGAACACTCGTGGCTCTAGCACTCGTTAGGGTGTTAGCCGTGAGACAAGTACTCGTAGGGGTATGAATAACACCAACATTGAAAAATGTTGCACTAAAATTTGCAATTTTACTAGTTTTTAGTGTATAATATATTTAGAACATTGGCAACTGAATATATGGAGTTAAGGCTAGTAAACAGTAGCCTTGTAAAAATATTCACTGTTCTGTATAGTTGTTCTTTTTTTAAATATAATATACAGATAAAAAGTAGCGGTGTAGACGCAAGTCTTATCCAGTAGTGGCTATTGTGGACTAGCCAAAAAGAATAAGGGTTTTAAAAACCAAACTTCTTAGAAGATAACTTACTTTTTCAGTTATCTTATGAAGCTCTCGACTCTAGCACTCGTAGGGTGTTAGTCGTGAGTAGTTCACATAATAAATGTTACATAATCTAAAAAAATAAAAATCAACAGGGCTGTTACAAAATTAAAATTTCAAACCTAAAGTAAAAAAATAAGAAATTTACTCAGTAACGAATTATTTTTTTACTTTTTGTTAATTTGCAACAACCCCATTAATTCCTATTAAAAAAATTCAGTTAGTTAAAAAAGTGTGTCTAGAGAAGAGATTTCTTTTTCTATTTTTTTCAATTTCTTCTTTAAAATAGTCATTTAGAATTCCACGTTCAATAATAGCATCTCTTGCTGAATCTAAATATTTTTTTGTGCATTCTCTTTATCACCTATTCCAATATAGCAATGTGCAAGTTCAAAAATCTTCTCCATCTACTACATCTTCTTCATCTAATGATATCTGTCTTGATTTTAAAAAGAATTTCTATAGCTTCTTCATATCTTTCTAAGCCTCTTAAACATCTACCCATAGAATATAGATACCAACCATTATTACTTGAATCGTAGGCATTTTTAAAACGAATCTAAGGCTTCTTCATATTTTTTTCTAAATCTAATAATATTACTCCTTTCGTTTCAAAAAAATCCAAGTATCATTTCCTCCTAATTCTATAGCTTTATCAAAAATATTCTAAAAGCTTCATTTTTTTGTTTCAGAATTATAACCTAATTGATAAGCAATTTGTGAATACAGCCAAGCATCTTCTCTTCCTAGTTCTTTTGCTACATTTAGATATTTAAGTGCTTCTTCTGGTTGTGGTTCTTCTAAGCTTCCATAAAGCCAAGCTAATTCAGAATTTATGAAAATTCTTTGATTTATTTCATTTTCATTAACCATAGTCAAAGTTTTTTTCAATTTTTTTCAATTGCTTCTTTTTACATTTCCACTTCTACCTAAAGCTTACAGCTATTTCAGTATTAAGCCATTCGTCATCTCTTCCTAATTCTTTTTGCTCTCAATAAAAATGGAAGTGCATCTTCATATCTTCCTAAATAGTTGTAAATTATACCAATTTCTGATAATACATTCACTTCATCTTTATCCAATTCATAAGATATTAATGCATATTCAAGAGCTTTTTCATAGTCATCTAAATTTTTCATAACATATTGCTATTTCAAAAATTTATCCAAGCACTATCTCTACCTTCTTTAGATTGAATATAATGCTCAAGTGCCTTATCATAATCCTCTAATTGACGGTAACTCCAACCAAGTAAGCTATGAATATGTGCTATATCTTTTTCCTCATCTTCCACTTCTAAGGCATGATTTAATTTTTAATAGCCTCTTCATATCTTTCAAGTCTTGATAGGCAATATCCAAACTCACCATTTGTCCAAGCATCATCTTGACCAAGTTCCTCAAGTCTTTCTAAGTATTTTAATCCTTCTTCATATTTTCCTAAAAAATTGTAAAGCCAAGCTATATCTGATATTGAATAAGTGTCTTCCTCATCAAGTTCAACAGCTTTTTAAGTAATATTTTAATGCCTTTTCTTTTTCATCTAAATTCTTATAGCATATTCCTATTTTTTTGATAAAAGCCATTCATCAGCATCATCTAATTTTTTTCTAGTTTTTAAAAAAATATTCTAATGCTTCTTCATATCTTTCTTGTTTAACTGAACCTCCCACGACTGACACCCTACGAGTGCTAGAGTTGCGGGGTTCCAAAAATCTTTAAAAAAATATTTAAAAAAATTTTTCTAGAAGTTTGATAGCTTTTACACTACCCTTATTCTTTTTAGGTGTGTTCAGCTCACCTCTATTGTATAGGACACTTAAGTCCACAACTTTACTTTTTTTCTTAGAATATTTAATGCTCCATTACAATCTGCATTTATGAATTTACCTGCACTTGTTTGATATAGTCCTCTTTTTATTCTTTTTTTCCACTGAATATATATTCTTGAGAATTTTTCTTTATCGTATATTGGAATTTCATCTCCATCAAAAGAAACTTGCTTTTTGATGTATAACTTTCTTCTTGTAGTTTGAATTCTATTCCATATAGTTTACATAGATATACTAATTTATCTCTTAATTTTCCATATGGTATATTTACAAAGTTTTGATTGTTTATACTTCCAATATTTGATTTTCTTTGAAAAATCTTCATTATATCCTAGAACTAATTTTTCCTATATCATTATTAAGACAATAATTTAGAATTGTTCTTGCTGCTTTTGAAAGATAATCATTTATACGATTATTTCTCTTTCTAGTTATTCTCTTTTTGTCTTAATGTTGTGCGCTCAATCTTTTGCTTATCTTTTATACTTTGTAATTTTGCATTTATCTTATTATAGTATTGATTTATTGATTTTTAATTTTTCTACCATCTATTATGAATGAAGCTCCAGTATTTGTAACACAAGTGCAAAGATTGTCTATACCTAAATCAATTCCTAGTGCATTTTCTTTATTTAATTCCCTTTGAATTTCTTTTTACTTCATAAGTATATTGAATTTCAAAGTACCTAGAATGTTGTTTTGGTATTATTCTAATTTCTTTTATCTTCTTGCCTTTTTAATACTGGTGGTAGTTTTATTGCGATTTCCTTATGTGTCTTTCTAAATGAATTTGAATAAGGAACTATCAACATATCATCTTTTAATCTAACAAAACCTATAACAAGAGTTGTAAAAACCATCTTTATCAAGATAATTAGGTAATTTTATTTTTACCATTATATTGACCATTCTTAGCAAGTTTTAAAAAGTGCAAAGAATGATTTAAAACTTTCATCTACTTCTTTTAAAAATTTGTTGAGCCATATTAGAATTTAATTTTCTTTATAGTTCTCACTATTTTTTTAAGTATCTTATAGTTTTTCATTATAGCTTAAATAGTTTTTATTTTTTTAAAAATAGTGTTGTCTAACATTATATATAGCTTGATTTTTTTCAAATTCTTAGCTATATGGCACAAATATTTTAAATTTCTAAACTCTTTTTTTACTAAGATGTTTTTACTTGTTGTTTTAATGTTAAATACATATATAATCACCTCCTTTTTATCAGAGATATTATATCATATATCCTACATTTTATCTACTAAAAAAGTAATATTTTTTTATTTATTTTTTTAAATATTTTTAAAGTTTTTTTAAAACCCCACAACAGTGGGAAGCGTCGTTCACATAAGTACGCTACTACTTATGCAGTTCTCTTGGCATATACACTCCTTAATAAATTAAGGAGATTAGCCTTGAACTTCTTGTTATCTCTAACAAGCACAGACTATATCTTATCCATAGTGTATCTCAACACCTTAGGCGAAACCACTTCCAATACCAATCGCTTGTATTGTACTCCCCTCACGAGGGATAGTCGTTGAACTTTCCTTTTCAGGCTTAGCTGCTGATTGTCTATTATCATAATGTTTAGGATTTAACCTTGCACCATCTAGTATATTTTTTCTGCTTTCGCTACCATCACACCTATACCATATTCTCACTTAGGTATTATGTTGTGGTTATACTAGCTTTAAGAGTTCCCAGCAATTCAGTTTCTTTGTTGCACAGTTTTACTCTGCGTCTACATACAAGTTTCCCTATATGCTTACTAAAATCTTCGTGCAATTCATACCCTACGAGTACATAGTCTCATGACTAACACCCTACGAGTGCTAGAGTCACGAGTGTTCTTGCACTATTTAATAAACTGTAGCCTAACTCATAATTTCCTTCTATGTCTCTTTTATTTTTTGCTAAGATAGGTCTAAGTATTTCTTCAGCCTCTGTATATCTCATATGTCTGTTATATAGGCTAGCTAGGAATATTTCTGTATCTATTTTATTTCCTCTAGTTTTAGCATATTTTTTAGCTTCAAGAGCATATTCTATAGCTTTTTTTCTGAATTTCCATTTTCCTCTTCTTCAATTTCTCCTAAGGCTATATATGTTCCCACTAAGAAATCACAAGCTTTTTCATTATCTGGTTCTTGCTCATATACCTTTTAAAAAAATACTTTTCTGCCTTTGTATAATCTTCTAAGAAAAAGTAAGAATATCCTATTCTCCAATTCCAAAGTGCAGTATCTCCTACTTCATTTTCTATGCTTTTTAATATTTCTAAACCTTTTTTTCATATTCTTCTATATTGTTGTAGGCTCTTCCTAATTCTCCCATTAATTCTGTATTTAATTGTTCGGCTGGTAAAAGCTTCTATTAAGTCTATTATTTCTTGATACTTTTCCATTTCATTTAAGCTTTCAATTTTTTTTCTAATAATTTTTTTCTTTCAAAAATCTTCACCTCTTATGATTTTTTTAATTTTTTTCCTTTATTTATTATATAATTTATATAAAAATTCTTTATGTAACATATGTTACCAAATAAAAAAATAAAAACACTAGCTATCGCAGTCGCTAGTGTTTTTTTGTAATTCTATTTTTTTCTTATTAATCGCGGATATATTGCTATATCTTTTAACTTATTATAACTTTTTTTTAAAGAATGTCAATAATTCATGCTATAATATCTTGTAATTCCCTAGACAATCCCATTAACCTTTTTCAAAAAGGAGGTAAAAAAGATTGAATAGAAACTTATTAATCGCAATGATAATTGTAATATCAATTTTATTACTTTTTATCAAAAAAGTGTCTATATTACTTTGAATTTTAATTTTTTTAAGTAATGTAATAGATAACTTTTATGTAACTTGTAATCGCAGTTACAAGTTACTTTTTTTATTTTTCAAAATTGAGTACAATATATATAATAATTAAGGACATGAGGGTGAGAAAATGTATAAGCATGTATTTGGATCTGTTCCATCGAGAAGATTAGGAATATCTTTAGGGAGTTGACTTAGTCGTAAGTAAAAGTTGTAATCTTAATTGTATTTTTTTGTGAGTGTGGAGCAACTAAAAAAATTCAACTAGAAAGAAAAAGATTTAAAGATATGAATGAAATACTTGAAGAAATATCAGCTGTATTAAAAAGATATAAAAGCCTGACTATATAATATTTTCTGGAAGTGGAGAACCCACTTTAAGTTTGGATTTAGGTAATATTTCTAAGGCTATAAAAGAAGATTTAAAATATGAAGGTAAGATTTGTTTAATTACTAATAGTTTACTTCTAGCAGATGAAAAAGCTTATGAAAGAATTAGAATATATAGATTTAATTGTTCCTACTCTAAATACATTGACTCAGGATATTTTTTTGAAAAAAATTGTTAGACCTGACTACAGTACAAGTGTGGAAGAAATTAGAAAAGGTTTCATCAATCTAAACAAATCTAATTATAAAGGAAAAAAATTTGGATAGAAATTTTTTTATTCTTGAAAAATATTAATGATAATGACAAAAAAATTTTTGTAGATATAGCTAATTTTTTTAAAAATCTGAAAATATTAGATATGATAAAATTCAATTAAATACTATTGATAGAGTTGGAGCAGAAAGAGATTTAAAAAGCTATAAGTTTTGAAAAAAATTTCAAGAGCTAAGAAGATTTTAGAGGAAAATGGACTAAATAATATAGAAATAATTAAGAGCTTAGGTGAACTTGAAGAAGATAAGAAAAATTCAAGTAAATCAAGAACTTTTTAGATAATATGAAACAAAAAGAGATTATATCAAGAAGAAGAGATCAATAAGATTTTCAAAAAATTAAAAAAATTTGAAAAAAAGTTGTTGACAAAGTTTTAGATATAGTGTATTATAGTTGATGTCCTTGAATGACACGAGCCGCTTTAGCTCATCTGGTAGAGCAACTGACTTGTAATCAGTAGGTGATTGGTTCGACTCCGATAAGCGGCACCAGTGCCCCGTTCGTTCAGTGGTTAGGACATCAGATTTTCACTCTGGAAACAGGGGTTCAATTCCCTACGGGGTACCATTACAATTAAATACAGATGGTTGGGTTCCCGAGCGGTCAAAGGGATCAGACTGTAAATCTGACGGCTCAGCCTTCGAAGGTTCGAATCCTTCCCCAACCACCATCTAAAAACAATCAACTACACTTCGGTGTAGCTTTTTTATTTTTCATACTTTGTGATATAATAGTAAAGAAGGTTAAAAAAATAAGAAAAATGGTGATTGTATAGCTATGGAAAAAGATATTTGAATATACAAGAAAAAAATAATATTTCAGACATACATATAATTGAAGGTGAAAGAATATATTTTAGAAAAAGATGGAGAAATTGTAGCATATGAAGATAGTCAAAGCCTTAGTAGGGAAGATATCTTGAAAATCTGCTCAGGAAAAATTTGAAGAAGATTTTGCTTACACTGACTCTAAGAATCAAAGATATAGAATAAATTCTTTTTTTCACAAAGGGAAAAATTAGCTTTAGTTATAAGAGTAATTAATGATGAAGCTGTAAAGTTAAAAGGTGAATTCATCAATAAAGTTATTGATGAAAAAAATTTTTATCTTTAAAAAGATGGCTTAGTCTTAATAAGTGGAATTACAGGAAGTGGTAAATCTACAACTCTTGCCAATATAATAGAAAAAAATTTAATGAGAATAAAAGCATTAAAATCTTAACAATAGAAGATCCCATTGAATATTTTTTTGAGAATAAAAAAAGCTTTTAATCATACAAAGAGAATTAGGAACAGATGTTGATACTTTTGAAAAAAAGCTTTAAAAAAAGTTCACTGAGACAGGATCCTGATGTTATTGTCTTAGGTGAAATAAGAGATGAAGAAAGTCTATTCTCAGCTTTAAAAATTAGCTGAAACTGGACATCTAGTCTTTTTCTACTCTACATACTATGAATGCTGTTGAAAGTATAAATAGACTGATTTCTATGACAAAAATCTGATAAAAGAGATTTTGTAAGAGAGCAACTAGCTTCTGTCTTGAGATTTATCTTTTCTCAAGAGCTATATAGAGATAAGAAAAACTAAGAAAGTTAAAGCTATTTTTTTGAAATTTTAAATAACACTAAGGCAGTGGCAAATTTAATTGCTAATAATAAATTAAATCAAATTCCAAGTCTTATTGAAAGTGGAATAGAAAACTATATGATAGCAAAGGAAAAAAATATTTTAAGAAAAATAGAAATAGAGAGTGATTAAACTGTTAATAGAAACGAATGTAGAAATAAATTTAAGGAGTATAGAAGAATTTACTAGAGTAATGGCTTCTGAGCTTCTTGAAGATAAAAATTCTTTTTGATATTCAAAAAGAAGAAAAATTTAATTAAAAATAAAAAGTAAGTTCTGAAAACTTAAATAAGAATACAGAATTTTCATATATAGATTTAGAGAACAAGATAGAAGACCAAATTTTAACTATGTGTAAAAATAAGTCTATTAAAAACTCTTAGATAAAAAAATTATGCTTGGGGTTCTCTTATGGGAGTACGTCCAACTAAAAGTTTTAAGAAGACTTTTAATCAATGGTTGTAATTACGAAGTGGCTAGAAAGATTTTAAAAGATTTCTACTTAGTTACAGATGATAAAATAAATCTTATGGAAACTGTTGTTAAAAAAAGAATTGGAGCTTTTGGACAAAGAGCATATAAATCTATATCTGGGAATACCTTTTTGTCCAACTAAATGTAAGTATTGTTCCTTTGCTTCCTATGAAATAGGTGGTGGAGTTGGAAGATTCTATAATGATTTTGTAGAGGCTCTTTTAAAAAGAAATTCAAATAATAGGAGATTTCCTAAAAACATATAATAAGAAAGTTTCTTCTATATATTTTGGTGGTGGAACTCCAAGTACATTGACAGAAATAGATTTAGAAAGAGTTTTTAAAGAAATTACTTGAAAAATATAGATATGTCAGATGTGAAAGAATTCACTTTTTGAGGCAGGTAGAGAAGACTCTTTAAATATTCAAAAAAATTAAAAAAATAATGAAGAAATATTCAGTAGATAGAATAAGTTTAAACCCACAATCATTTAATTTAGAAACTTTAAAAAAAGAGTCAATAGAAGATTTAATAGGAAAAACTTTGACCTAATATTCAAAGAAGCTAAAAAAACTAGGTTTCATAATAAATATGGATTTAATAATAGGCTTACCTGAAGAAACAACTGAAGAAATTTTAGATACTTTTAGCTCAATTAAATGCCTATGACATAGATAATTTAACTATACACTGCTTAGCATTTAAAAAGAGCTTCTAAGTTATTTAAAGAAAGCCAAGAAAGAAATTCTATAGATAGAGTTTTAATCGAAGAACATATACAAGAGATAGTTAAAGAAAAAGAAATGAAACCTTACTATATGTATAGACAAAAAAATATCATTGAGTGGGGAGAAAAATATTGGTTATTCTAAAGAAGGAAAAAGAAAGTATTTTCAATATTGAAATGATAGAAGAAAAATCAAAAATACTATGGCATTAGGTGGAGGTGGTATAAGTAAGATTGTTATTGAAGAAAGAAACGGTATAGACTACATTGAAAGATATGTAAATCCAAAAGATCCTGCCCTATATATAAGGGAATTAGATAAAAGATGTAAGGAAAAAAATAGAGATGTTTAGGAAGGAGAAAATATGAAAAAAATTATAGGCTTTTTTTACTATTTAGTTGCTTGTTTGCTAATTCTTATGCAGTGCCAGCACTTAGTAATAACGATTACAGATTGATTATGAGTTCTCAAAAATATGCAGAATGAAAAAGAAGAACTATTAGATATAAATAAAGCTAGTGAACAAGATATGTTAGGAAGAAAAAAATATCTAAGTCTTATGTTAGCAAAAATTATGGAATATAGAGAAATAACTGGTGGTTTTGACAAATTAGAGGATTTAAAAAGAATTAAAGGAATAGGAGATGCAACTTACCAAAAAAATTATCTAAGTTTTTTTAAAAAGTAGGTTCAGCACCAACTAAAAAAAGGTTTTAAATATTAATTCGGCTGATGAATTAACTTTAAAAATACTATGGATTTTCTAAAAAAAGAAATTAAAAAAATTCAGACATATTTAGATAAAAAAATGATAGAATAACTGATAATATTGAATTTCAAAAAAATTAGTTAATAAGAAAACTTATGAAGAACTAAAAGATTTAATTAATTATGGAGGAAAAAAATAATGGGAAGATTAATAAGAGGTTTAAGTAAAAATGCTAGGTTTTTTTGTAGCAGATACAACTGATGTTGTTCAAAAAAAGCCTTAGACATACATAAATATGACGAATATTCAATGAAAAACATTTGGAAAAATTTTGTACTTTGGCAGCTATAATGGGAGCTACTTTAAAAAGGTGAAGATAAATTAACTATTAGAACAGATACTGATGGTTATATAAAAAAATATAGTTGTAAATTCAGATGCTAATGGAGATATAAAGGGCTACCTTATAAATACAAACGAAGAAAACTTTGAAGGTCTTGGAAAAGGAACTATGAGAATAATTAAAGACATGGGGCTAAAAGAACCTTATGTTGCAATTACTAATGTTGATTATTCTTCTTTGCCTAATGATATAAGTGCGTATTTCTATAACTCAGAGCAAATTCCTACTATTATTTCATTGGCTTGTGAGGCTACTAATGATGGTAAAATACTATGTGCTGGTGCTTTTATGGTGCAGTTACTTCCTGGAGCAGATGAGGACTTTATTACAAAATTAGAAAGAAAAGCTGAAGCAATAAGACCTATGAATGAACTTATGAAAGGTGGTATGAGCTTAGAGCAAATAATAAATCTTCTATATGATGATATGGACACTGCTGATGACAGCTTAGTTGAAGAATATGAAATATTGGAAGAAAAAAAGAATTAAAAATATAACTGTGATTGTAATTCTGAAAGATTTCAAAGAGGAATTATGACACTTGGAAAAGAAGAATTAAAAACATATTTTTTTGAAGAAGAGAAAGAAATTGAAGCAGAATGTCAATTCTGTGGTAAAAAAATATAAATTCACTGAAAAATGACTTTGAAGATATATTGAAGAAATAAAAATGAAATCCCCTAATAATTAGGGGATTTTTATATTAATTATGAATAAAGAATTGAGCTCCTATTCCAAGAACCATAAGTACAAGTATAAAAATAAGTATCAGTTTTTTTATTTCATTTTTGAAAAATAAGTCCCAAAAAGTACTAAATTTAAAAATAGTATAACAAAGGATATTATAAATTTTAGGACCTGTTTGCTCAAATCCAAATTTATAAAAGCAAGCTATAAAAAAACATACCAAGAAAGAGAAAGACCTATAGAACCACAAATAACATATCCAATTTTTTTCCAAACATTAGTATTCATATTATCTACCTCCGTATCATTAGTTTTGCTTACTTGAATTATACCAAAATTTAAAAAAACTTTTCAATATTTTTTTAATCAATTATAAACAAAGAAATAAGTTCCTATTGCAAGGACTATAAGTATAATTAATAAATAAATATCAAATTTTTTTATTACCTTCTTTTATAAAAAAATATAGAAGCTATTACTCCTCCAAAAAGCAGCAGAGATATTATCATAAATTTTTAGGAGCTGTTTGCTCAAATCCAAATTTATAAAGCAAGGTCTCAATGATATATCCCAAACAAATAATACCTATAAAATAATAAGTAGCAATTTTAATTTTTTTCCAAACATCATTTCTCATATTATCTACCTCCGTATTATTAATCTTGCTTACTTGGATTATACCAAAAATTTAAAAAAACTATTCAATACTTTTTTTATCAATTGTAAACAAAGAAATAAGTTCCTATTGCAAGGACTATAAGTATAATAGAAAAAAATAGATATTTCTTTTTTTATCTTTTTAGCATTTCTTCTATTTTTCCTATTATTTATAATACAACATATAATAACAGTTCCTCCAATAGCCCCATAAATATTTTCATTTATTGAAGAAAAATACATCCTCAAAAACCCAATTTAAAAAAATAAACCATCTACAACATATCCTAGGCAAGTAAGATTTATAATTGCATAGATTCCAAAAATACAATATCATATATATCTTTTTACCAATACTCATAACATTTTACCTCCATATTATTAATTTTTTTCTACTTATCTATTGATAAAAAAATAGGCTCCTATTGTAAAAATTAGCATTATAATTAAATCCTGAATAATCTTTTTTTGTTATTTTTAAAAATTTTTAAAAAAGAAATACCCAAAAATATAGAAAATGATATTGAACTAGAAAGAATTCTAGTAATTGATGGAATATCTTCATTAATTCCTAACGTAAAAAAATAAGCTATTTATAAGATATTTTTATACAAAAATATATACAATCATTAAAAAAATACACTATATATTCTATTCAAAAACATTCACAGCATTCTACCTCACTATTATTAATTTTACTTATTTGAATTATAGCAAAATTTAAAAACTATTCAATACTTTTTTTATGATATAATATAATGTAAAATGTAAAAAAATCAGATTGGTGATATTATTTTTCCAAAAATTTTTTTAATAAATAGGAGATGAAAAAATGAAGAATTTAATTGTAGCAATAGATGGACCTGCAGGAAGTGGAAAGAGTACCATAGCAAAAACTTCTTGCTAAAAAAATATGATTTAACATATATAGACACTGGTGCTATGTATAGAATGATAACTCTTTATCTTTTAGAAAATAATATAGATATCAATGATTTAAAAAGAGGTAGAAAGAGTTTTAAATACTGTAAATTTAGATATGCAAGGAGATAAATTCTATCTAGATAATGTTGATGTAAGTACAAAGATAAGAGAAAAAAAGAATAAATGACAATGTATCTAAAGTTGCAAGTATTAAGATAGTTAGAAGTAATTTAGTAGATTTACAAAGAAAGATTAGCAATAATAAAGATGTTATCTTAGATGGTAGAGATGTTGGAACTGTTATCTTTCCTAATGCACAAGTTAAAAATATTTTTTTAATAGCTAGTCCTGAAGAAAGAGCAAGAAGAAGATATAATGAATTTCTTGAAAAGAAAAACTGAAATAACTTATGATGAAGTTTTAAAAATCTATAAAAGAAAGAGACCATATAGACAGTACAAGAGATGAAAGTCCTTTTGTTAAAGCTGACGATGCTATTGAACTGGATAGCACAAATTTAACAATAGAAGATGTAATTAATTTCATATCAAAAAGAAATTGAAAAAAAGCTAGATAAAAATAAAAAAATAATGAGGGAAATCTATGTATAATTTATTAAGAAAAAAATAGGCTTGACTTTGTATAGACCTTTTATGAAGGAGAAGATGAAAAACTTTCATAGATAAAAAGATTAAGTCAAGATTTTTTTCAGATTTAAAAAGATGAAGAATATATTTGGATACATTGTTCATCAGTTGGGGAAGTGAATTTATCAGAGGATTTAGTAAAGAAATTCTATTCTATATCAAGAAAAAAACATATTAATTTCAACTTTTACAGATACTGGTTATGAAAAATGCTGTAAAAAAATATTCTGATAAGAAAAAGATAAAAAGTTATATACTTTCCAATAGATGACAAAAAGAAAATAAATGAAATTTTAAATAAAAATCAAATTAAAAACTTTTAGTTTTAGTAGAAACTGAACTTTACTCTAACCTTATAAAATGAAGTTAATAAAAAGAATTCAAGAATTATAGTTGTAAATGGTAGAATTTCAGATAGAAGCTATCCAAGATATAAAAAAACTTAAATTTTTTTGTTGAAATCGATGTTACAAAAAAATAGATTACTTCTATATGCAATCTGAAATTGATAGAGAAAAGAATTGTAAGTTTAGGTGCTGATGAAAAGAAAAACTGAAAATGTAGGAAACTTAAAGTTTAGTATATCTCTTGAAAAAAATATTCTGATGATGAAAAAGGAAGAATATAGAAAGTTTTTTTAAATATTGGAGATAGAAAAGTTTTTGGTTGCAGGTAGTACAAGAACTGGTGAAGATGAGGTAATTTTTAGATGTCTTTAAAAAGATTAAAAAAACTATGTTTTTAATAATAGTCCCAAGACATTTAGATAGACTGCCTAAAAATAGAAGAGCTAATAAAAGAAAATAATCTAACTTATGTTAAATACAGTGACTTAGAAAAATAATATCTCAACTGGAAAAAGAAGATATAATTCTAGTGGATAAAATGGGAGTTCTTAGAAAACTATATTCTATATCTGACATTGCCTTTGTTGGAGGAACTTTAGTGAATATTGGAGGACATAACTTACTTGAGCCTCTGTTCTATAGAAAGGCTGTTATCTTTGGAAAAATACACTCAAAATGTTGTGGATATTGCAAAGGAAATTCTAAGAAGAAAAAAATAGGTTTTCAAGTTAATGATGCCGAAGAATTTGTTGAAGCAATTAAGAATATTGAAAGCGGAAAAAAATTTCAGATGAAGAAATCAACTCTTTCTTTGAAGAAAAATAAAATGATAGCATTAAATATTGTGAAAAAAAGGAAAAATTTAATTATGAATAATATAAAAAGATGAAGCAAAAAGACTTATGGAAACACTTCTTCCACTCGGAGAAATCAAATTATAATATCTATATGTATAAATTACTTGATTATCCTGAGTATATAATGTATGATAATGATGTGATGAAAGCTAAAAAAATCAAAAATGGAATGAATATTTTGGAAATTCTAATCCTATTGCTGTGGAAATAGGTACTGGAAGTGGAAACTTCATGTATCAACTTGCAGAAAGAAATCCTAATAAAAAAATTTCATTGGTTTAGAATTAAGATTTAAAAAGATTGGTTTTAGCTACACAAAAATGTCAAAAAAAGAAATATAAAAAAATGTTGCCTTCCTTAGAAAAAAGAGGAGAGGAATTAGAAGATTTCTTAGCTGAAAATGAAATATCTGAAATGTATATAAATTTCCCAGATCCTTGGGAAGGAACAGAAAAAGAACAGAATTATACAAGAAAGATTATTTGAAACTTTAGATAAAAATTATGAAAAAAAGATGGAGTTCTGTACTTTAAAAACTGACCACGATACTTATTATAGTGATGTTTTAGAGCTAGTAAAAAAACTTTAAAAAAATTATGAAGTAGTTTATCATACTTCTGATTTACATAATTCAGAAAAAAAGCTGAAAAATAATATAAAAAAACAGAGTTTGAACAATTATTTTTTTACACAAACATAATAAAAAAATATAAATTATATTGAAATAAAAAAATTAGTATAAAATTACACTTTAAAAAAATAATTCGTTACTGAGTAGATTTCTTAACGATAAAAATCAAGAATTCGCTGTAAATTCGGCAAACTTGCCAACAAGTTGGCTTCAGACACGCCGACATTTACTCGGCTCATTCTATTTGATTTTTTTATCTAAAAATCTACATTCGTAACTCACTTATTTTTTTAAAGTTATTAAGTCAATTTTTAAGGAAAAATTATAAGGTTTAAAAGAATATTTATCTAAAAAAATAACAGAGAATGTAGGAGGAAAAAAATGGCTGGTTATGTTGTAGTAGGTACTCAATGGGGAGACGAAGGAAAAAGGTAAAATCATAGATGTTTTATCAGAAAAAAGCTGATTATGTAGTAAGATTTCAAGGTGGAAATAATGCAGGTCACACAGTTGTTGTGGACGGAGAAAAGTTCATTCTACAACTTCTGCCATCAGGTGTGCTTCAAGCTGGTACTTGTGTGATTGGACCAGGTGTTGTTGTAGATCCCTAAAGTTTTCCTAGATGAAATAGATAGAATAGAGAAAAGAGGAGCTAGAACTGATCATGTTATTATAAGTGATAGAAGACATGTTATTATGCCTTATCACATTGAAATGGATAAAAATTAGAGAAAGTGTTGAAGATAGGATAAAAAAATAGGAACAACTAAAAAAAGGAATTGAATTTTGTTATGCCGATAAAAATTTCAAGAGATGGTATAAGAATGGCTGATTTACTTGATTTAAAAACAATTTGAAGAAAAAAATTAAGAGCTAATTTAAAAAGAAAAAAATGAAATATTTACAAAAAAATTTATGGTATTGAACCACTAGATTTTGATACTATCTTTGAAGAATACAAAGGATATATTGAACAAATAAAAACATAGAATAGTTGATACTATCCCAATAGTAAATAAAGCATTAGATGAAAATAAACTTGTACTTTTTGAAGGAGCACAAGCTATGATGTTAGACATCAACTACGGAACTTATCCTTATGTTACTTCATCATCTCCTACACTTGGAGGAGTTACAACAGGAGCAGGTGTTTCACCAAGAAAAAAATAGACAAAGGTATTGGTGTAATGAAAGCCTATACAACAAGAGTTGGAGAATGATCTTTTGTAACAGAACTTAAAAAAATGAATTTGGAGATAAGATTAGAGGAATCGGTGGTGAATATGGAGCTGTAACTGGTAGACCTAGAAGATGTGGTTGGCTTGATTTAGTTGTAGGAAGATATGCAACTGAAATCAATGGACTAACTGATATCGTTATGACTAAGATAGATGTCTTAAGTGGATTAGGAAAGCTTAAAATATGTACTGCCTATGAAATAGATGGAGTAATTCATGAATATGTACCTGCTGATACAAAAATCATTAGATAGAGCTATACCTATTTATGAAGAACTTGATGGTTGGGATGAAGATATCACTCAAATTAAAAAAATACGAAGATTTACCAGTAAATTGTAGAAAATATATAGAAAGAGTTCAAGAGATATTAGATTGTCCTATATCTGTTGTATCTGTTGAATCAGATAGAAATCAAAAATATATATATTAAAGAAATATAGAAAAAAATAATCTACAAAAAACAGTTCATTACTAAGAAGTAGCTTAGATAATATTTAAAAACTAATGCTATCTTTTCTTTGATGAACTGTTTTTTTATAAAAATAAAGTATTATAAAAACTTCATAAAAAAATAAGAAAAAAATAAATATATATCAATATTTTTTTACGACATTATGATAAAAATGAGATAGGAGGTTTATATGGAAAAAGAATATAAAAAGCTAGTGAATACGCTAAAAAAATGTCTTTAAATGTTAGAACTGTTTATCGTTATTATCATAATGGAAAAAAATAAAAAGGCTATCAAGACAAAGAAACAGGAACTATTTTTTTATTCTAAATCCTTTTTAAAAATAAAAAAATAATGAAGATAATCTCAAAAAAACAAAGTTGTTTTTATATGTGAGAGTTTCATCAAGTGAAAATAAAACTAACTTAGAAAGTCAATTAGAGAGATTAAGATTATTTGCTAGTGCAAAAAGGTTATCAAATAGTAAAAAGAAATAAAAGATAGTAGAAAAAAATTAATAAAGGAGTTAGGAAATGAAAGTAAAGAGAATAGTTAAGTTCAATATAAAAATCTCATATAGATTACAAGTATATTAAAACTCAACTAATAGAAAGTAAAGAAATATATAACTTTGCTAACTATGTTCTAAGACAACTTTATTTTAAAAAAATTCTAATAAACATAAATATTCTTTTGAATTTTATTGAGGAATATCCTACTTTAAAAAGAATTATTTTTAAAATATATAGATGAAAAATAAACAGTTTTCAACTCTATTTTATAAGATTATTTGTGAGTTTTCTAAGTTAAAGCAATATTCTATCAACTTAAAAAAATAGTACAAAAATATAGTTGATAAACTAAAAAAATGATTGGACTTCTTATTGGAAGTTATTAAAAAAATGAAGAAAAAAATAAAAACTTATGATAAGAAAAATTAATATACCTAGATATAAGAAGAAATATAACTTAGTAGAATATAATAATCAAGTAATATCTAAGAAAAAAACTTAAATTAGGATATATTGGTACTGATAAGATGGAACAAGGAATTAAAAATTGCTAATAGACATAAGGAATTAAATTGTAAATGTTTTTAGGATATACAATAAGAATGATAAAAATACTATGCGAATTAATATATGAAAAAAAGAAATAGAAGAAGTTAAAAAAAGAATGATAGAGTAGCAAGTATAGATATAGGGCTTGAAAAACTTATTTACAATAGCTTTTAATTACAACAAAAAAAGGAATATCTATTAAAGGAAGTAGATTAAAAAGCAATTAATCAATATTTTAATAAGACAAAAATCTAAGTTACAATCTTTATTACCAAACAGGCAATATGTTTCTAAAGTTATAAATCAATTACTATATAAAAAGAACAGAACAACTTAGAAATTATATAGGATATTATACTAATAAATTAATAGAAATATTAAAAAGATGAAAAAAATCTCAAAAATTAGTAGTAGGATATAATAAAGAGTGGAAACAAAAAGATAAATATAGGAAGTAAGAATAATCAAAACTTTGTAAGTATACCATTTAGAAAGATATTGGATATATTAAAAATATAAATTAGAAGATAATGGAATAGAGTATAAAGAACAAGAAGAAAGTTATACTTCAAAAAGCAAGTTATCTTGACAATGATGATATACCAATATATAAGGAAGAAATAGAAGAAATAAAATTTAGTGGTAAGAGGATAAAAAGAGGAATTTATAAATCTAAACAAGGAAAAATAATAAATGCTGACTTAAATGGAGCGTTGAATATATTGAAGAAGTCAGGAGAGAAACTAATAGAAGAATTAGAATATTTAAGATTTGAAAATATATTTACAAGCAAGTTAGTATAGCCATAAGAACATACTAATATGGTGGTTGTGTAGTACAGCCAATATGAAATAATAATAGAAATTTTTATTGTTATTCTCTATGAACTTAACCTATGTCGTATTTATACATAGATTTTGATACTATTTGATTATATTTATGAAAGAGATGATAGTAAACAATTCAATTTTTATGGCACTAATCAATGAAGATAAATATAATTCTTTTTCCTAATAGAAAAGAGTTAGAAAAATTTAGCATAAAGATTTAGAAATAAAAAGATGTTAAGATAAAAAAATCCAAATAATCCAGCAAAAATTAAAAAAAGCAAAAATTAATTATATTTAAAAGTATAGTAGGAGATACAATGAAATTATTAAGTTTATTCAGTGGAGCAGGAGGCTTAGATCTAGGTTTTTGAAAGAGCAGGATTTGAAATAATTGCTGCTAATGAATATGATAAAACAATATGGGAAACTTATGAAAAAAATCATAAAAGCAAAAATTAATAAAAAAAGATATTAGAGAGATTTTATCTGATGAACTTCCTAAAAGTGATGGAATTATTGGATGATCTCCTTGTCAATCTTGGAGCGAAGCTGGTTCATTAAGAGGAATAAATGACCCAAGAGGAAAAATTATTCTATGAATATATCAGAATATTAAAAAGATATTCAGCCTAAGTTTTTTTGGCAGAAAATGTAAAAGGTATGTTATCAAAAAAAGAAATACTGATGCAGTAAGAGATATAATTAAGGAATTTGAAGAAGCTGGATATAATGTTTTCATAAAAATTGCTTAATGCTTTTTGATTATGGAGTACTCAAGATAGAGAAAGAGTATTTTTATGTTGGTTTTAGAAAAAGACTTAAATATAAGTCATTTTGAATTTCCTTATCCCATTAAAGAAAAAGAAAGAAAAATTTTTGAAAGATACTATATGGGATTTAAAAAGATAATGCCTTACCTGGAAAAAGAAAAAGAATAAAACAAATGCTGATGACTGTATTGTTGATAACCATGAATATCTAACAGGAGGTTATTCAACTATTTTTATGAGTAGAAATCGTGTAAGGCAATGGGAACAACCTGCTTTTTACAGTACAAGCCTCTGGAAGACAATGTCAATTACATCCTCAAGCACCTACTATGATGAAAAGTAGATAAGAATATATATAAATTTGTTACAGGAAAAGAAGATTTATACAGAAGATTAAGTATAAGAGAGTGTGCTAGAATCCAAGGATTCCCAGATACATTTAAATTTTTACTACACTTCACTAGAAGATGGTTATAAAATGGTTGGAAATGCAGTCCCTATAAATTTAGCATATATAATAGCAAAAAAGAATAAAAAGAAACTTTAACAGATAAAGAAAAAGATAAAAAAAGAAATCAAGCAAAAAAACTTTATTTGATTAAATAAGGAGATTTATGAGAACATTATTATTATTAAGAGGAATACAAGCAAGTGGGAAGTCCACTTGGATAAAAAGAAAATAACTTAGAACCATACACATTAAGTGCTGATAATATAAGATTAAATATTGCAAAACCCTGTTTTACTTGAAGATGGTTCTTATGAAATCAGTCAAAAAAATACAATAAAGTGACTTGGGAACTTTTTGTATAAATATTTAGAAATGAGAATGCAAAATGGAGATTTTACTATAATAGATGCCACTCATTCAGACCTTAAACTTTTGAATAAATACAAAGACCTAGCAAATACATACAAATATACTATGTATTGTCTAGAGTTTGATGTTCCTTTAGAAGAAGCTTTAAGAAGAAATAGAGAAAGAGACAGCTATAAATATGTACCTGAAAGAGTTATAGAAAGAACTTATGAAACTATTAAAAAAATAATGAAAAAAATTACCAAGTGCTTTTAAAGAAAAATAGAAACAATTGATGAAATAATAAATTTCTATACAGCAGATGTAAATCAATATGAAAAAGCTTGTAATTGTTGGAGATATACATTCTTGTGCTGAACCTTTAAAAAGAAGTTTTAAAAAGATTTTAATGAAGAAACCCTTTATATCTTTGTTGGTGACTATTTCGATAGAGGAATACAGCCTGTTGAAACTTTCAATATAATATTAGATTTATTAGAAAAACCTAATGTTATTTTTAATTGAAGGAAACCACGAAGAAAAAGAGTATGAAAAAAATTCATCTATGATGAAGAAAAAATATACAAAAATCTTTTGAAGAAACAACTTTGCTACCTCTTTTAAAAAGAGTATGATGTGGACTATGTAAGAGCCTCTTTAAAGAAAAATATACAAGAAGTTAAGACAATGCTTTGCCTTTGAATTTAGAGGTAAAAAAATTCCTATGTACTCATGGAGGTTTACCACTTGTTCCAAAGCTAACTTTGGTTTCAGCTAAAGAAATGATACATGGAGTTGGAAAAATATGAAACTGAAATAGGTGAAATCTATTCTGAAAACTATAAGAAAGGTTTATGCCAAGGTTTCATACAAGTTCATGGACATAGAGGTGTAAATGACGGGCAATTCTCTTATTGCCTTGAAGATAGAGTAGAGTTTGGAGGAGAATTAAAGGTTTTAACTATTGATAATGAAGGAAAAATTAAAAAAGACTGGTATAAAAAACTCTGTATATAATAAAGGTTTAAAACTACCAATGTCAGGTGCTGTAGAAAAAAAGTTGAATTTAATACTGCAAATGAACTTATCAATGAAATGATAAGACATCAATTTATAAATGTTAAAGAATGTGAGCATAACTTAATTTCATTGAATTTCAATAGAGAAGCATTTAATAAGAAAAAAATGGAATGATTTAACAATAAAGGCTAGAGGACTATTTGTAGACAAAGATAGTGGAGAAGTTAAAATCAGAAGTTATAATAAATTTTTTTAACTTTTGGAGAAAGACATGTAAACTTAGGTTATTTAAAGAAATATGCAACTTATCCAATTAGAGCATTTAAAAAAATACAATGGTTTCTTAGGTTTAGCCTCTGTTGTAAACAATGAAGTTGTACTTACTTCAAAGTCTGTAACTTCTGGAAAGTATAAAGATATTTTCCAAGATATCTGGAATAAGGTGGAAGATGAAGTAAAAGAATTATTAAAGAAAACTATGATAGAAAAATAATTGTACTGCTGTTTTTTTGAAGTAGTTTCTCCTGAATATGACCCTCATATAATAAAAATATGATAGAGAACATCTATACTTATTGGATTTCATAGAAAATAAATTGGATTTAGACACTCATAATATAGATTTAGAATTCTCTGAAAAATCTAATGAAAAAAAGTTGAATTTTTCTTCTGATTTACTTACTAAAAAAAGAAGAACTTACAAGATTAGAAAAATTATGATGAACTATATAATTTCTTAGCTGAAAAAAAGAAAAAAAGCTTTAGAAGAATTTGAAGGTTATGTACTATGTGATAATTCTGGTTTTCATGTTTAAATTTAAATTACCTTACTATAACTTATGGAAAACAAGAAGAGCTTGGCTTGAAAGATATCGTTCAGCTTTAGCTAAGGGTAAAAAAAGTTGAAGTAACTGAAAAAGATGAGCATAGACATTTCAAGAAATTTCTATTAAAAATTAGGTAAGGATAAATTACAAGAATTAAGTATAATAGATGTAAGAGAACTATATGAAAAAAAGAAAAATTAAAAATAAAAAGAGAGGTCTAAAAATGAGTAATAGAGTTTTGTTTTTTTATTGATTGCTGGAGTTTTTTTGTTTTTTTGCTTCTATATTTTTAATAATTGGAATTATATATGAAAAAAATATATCAAAAATAATATGAAAGGTTATGATAAGGAAGTAGAAGGAAAAAGTTTTTAGAAGTTATAAAAATCTGGGAAAGATGGTGTTATTGGAAAAATTATTTGCTACTTTTTGTTGTGTATCAGTATGAAATAAATAATCATAAATATATTGTTAGACCTTATAGTTTTTAGAAAAAAATTCAGCCATAAATCAAAAGATATTTTTGATTCTGAAAAATGTTACTTGTATTATTTATAGAGGAAATCATGGTGGAACTAGTCAAACAAAAATATCGTACAGGTGAAGATATAATAGTAAAATATAATTCTAATAATCCTAGGAGACACGAAATTCTTAATGATAAGGATAAAAACTTTTTGCATCTAAAGTTTTTCAAAATAGTAGGAAAAAAATACTTATGATTATCCCACTAATTTTCCTTATCATATCATTTTTTTGTAAAGGGACAGGTTCAATAAGTAAGGAGACTATATGAAAAAAAGAAATAAAAAGTCCCTAATAAGTGCTTGCTTATTAGGAGATAATGTAAAAATATTCTGGTGGAAATAATCTTACACCAGAACTTGTTACATTGTTGGAGAAATATAATGTGGACATTGTGAAAGTTTGTCCTGAGTGTTTTTGGAGGTTTGCCCATACCAAGAGTACCCTCTGAAATTAGAGAGAATAAAGTTTTTTTAGTAAGGATAACAGAGATATTACTGAAGAATTTTTAGCAGGAGCTGAAGAAACTTTTAAAAAGTAGCTAAGGAAAAATGAAGTTAATTTTGTTATTTTAAAAAGAAAGAAGTCCCTCTTGTGGTAGCACACATATCTATGATGGAAGCTTTTTCAGGAAATGTTATTCCAGGACAAGGAATTACAGCTAAAAGATTGACGGAAGAAAAGATAAAAAGTTTTCTCTGAAGAGAATTTAGAAGAGATTGAAAAAAATATTTAGTAGAATTGGATAAAAAAATTAGGAGGTCTTATGGAAAAATCTATACAATGAGATTTATTCCCTTTTACCTATGGAAGAGAAGAAAGAGATTTTAGAAAAATTTAGCTAAGAAGTACAATATGGAGCTTTTTAAGATTTGAAACTTTTTCCAAGTATTCAAAAATCAACTTTTACAGCTATTTTTTTAAATATAAGGAAAGTGAGTTTGTTTTTTTGTTCCTGGAGATACTGTAACTCTAGGTTATGAAGGACTACCTAAGAACTTATCTGATGAAACTTTAAAAAGTTTAAAAATATTGTTTAGATGAAACTGAAGACTTAGATACAGTTTTAGCAGAATATATCAGAGATAATTTTAGTAAACTTAGAAAAGTTACTATAAAACCTATACTAGTTGAAAGAGATTTACAGATACTGGCTTGGAGAAAATCTAATTTAGAAGAATTAAAAGACTTTTACAGCGACTTACTAAAAGACTATAATGAGTTTAAAAAGTTCTAACTACAATAGATTAACACTAGATGAAACAGCTAGATTTACAAAAAGTTGGAAATGACATAGAAATAGAGCTATATGATGATATTAGCTACGAGGAGCTTTGTGAAAAATTTAAAAGATGAAGGATTTTCTTTAGCTAATTTAGATGAGTGGGAATATCTATGTGGTGGAGGCTGTAGAACCCTATTTCCTTGGGGTGATGATATAGATTATAATATGAATTTATTTTATTACACTAAAAAAAGGTAATAAATATGACTTAGAAGAGCCAAACTTCTTTTGGACTTTCTATTGCTTATGACCCATATAAAATGGAAATTATTGACAATAAATCTTTCTCTAAAGGTGGAGATGGAGGTTGTAATGTCTGTGGAGGCTTTTGGAGAATTTTTAGGCTATTTATCTTGTTCTCCATACTTCAATCAAGTTATTGACTATGAGGAAGAATACCTTAATGGTGATTTCAATTTTTATCGTAGAATTATAAGAATAGGAGAGTAAAAATGAAAAAAATACTTGTATTATTACTTATGTTAATTTTAGGAATTGTTAGTTATGCTAAAGAAGATGATATACTTGGAACTTGGCTTATTAAAGAAAATGGAAAAAAATAGTAGAAATCTATAAAAAAATGAAAATGGAAAATACACTGGAAAAATTAAAGAAGATAACTTTATTTTTCTTAGAACAAAATAATGACTTAAACTATTTTAATTTAAAAATTTCCAGAAGATAAATTTTTCTTGGCATGTTTGGATAAATATAGAAAAAGATGGAAATCTCTTTATCAAAGGCACTGGAAATACTGAAGTTGGAAAAATATGTTAGAGAATTACATCTTATTAGACAAAAAAATAACTTTTATCAAGGGGGAAATAAAATGGTAGAATTATTGACATCAGGTGCTTTGAGTAATAGAATGTTGCTTTTTAATCTTTGCAACATTTTTCTATCTTTCCAGCTATGTTTTTAATATTTGGAATTATGATGCGAAGAGGACAACAAAAATAATATTAGTAGTTATGATGGTGAAGTTAAAGGAGAGATAATAGAAGTTTTAAACTCTGAAAAAAGGTGCAATGTTTGCTACTTATCCTATATATCAATATGAAGTAAATAAACATAAGTATATTGTTAAACCTAATTTTATATTTTTTTAATTCTAGTTTAGATAAAAAAATATCATGATAGTGAAAAATGTAACTTGTATTACATATCTAAATAAACATGGTGGAAATACTAGAACAAAATATAAGGTTGGAGAAAGTATAATAATAAAATATGATATTGAAGATCCTAAAAATCATGAAATTCTAAATGATAAAGACAAAAAAATTTGCATATGATAGTAGAAGAATTGCTGCACTTCTTCTTATGATTTTTTTCCTCTTATTTTCCTTATTGCTTCATTTTTTTCATAAAGGGACAGGCAGTTTTTACACCAGCAAATTAATATTACTTTTTGAAGTGGCTATTGCATACTATAATTTTTAATTCAAAAGTAAAAAAATAAGTGAGTTACAAATGGAAATTTTAGATAAAAAAATCAAATAGAATGAGCCGAGCAAATGCAGGAGTGTTTGAACGAAGTGAGTTTTCCTGATTTCTTAGAAGCACTTAGCAATTTATTGCTTAGAGCTTCTTATGATGCAGATTCTTGATTTTTTTATCGTTAAGAAATTTACTCAGTAACGAACTATTTTTTTACTTTTTATTATTTTGTAACAGATCCTTCTTTTTTTGTGAAAAAAATACTTTTTGATTAGATTTTCATAGTGCCATTTTTATCATAAACTTATTGAAATTATTGACAAAATATATTATTATAGTTATAATAAAAATAACTAACAAAAATTTATTTACTTAAGCAAAAATTAGAGGCAATTTAGATATACTAGCAACATTAATTAACTAAAAAAATATAAATAAAATTTTAGGGAGAAAAAAATGGCAAATAATTTATCTACAGTTGAAAAATTTACGTTCTATTGCTAAAAGATATGAAAATGTAAAATATTCAGTTGGACTTGCTGTACTTTTTTTAATGAAGGGAACAAGTGCTTTTTCTGATGACAACATGATACAAGAAGCAGAAAAAGCAAAAAGGATATTTTTAACTGATGCTAAAAAAAGAAAAAAAGCAGAAGTAAAAGAAAGAAAAAAAGTAGCAAAGGCTACTCAAAAATTAAGAGCCTCTTGGGCAACTATGCAATTTGGGGCTAATGATTTATATAGTAATTTTTTTGTCACACCAAAAAAACTAAAGTAGATAAGGCTTCAATAGTAAAAAGTGAAAATACTATTTTACTAGCTAGTGCAAATAATAGTGTAAGTTTACCTATTTTTTTGCTAAGCTTTCATCTGATATAGAAGAAACATATGTACCTACAACAGAAGAAATAAAAACAAGTAAAGGAAATTTAAAAAGTTCAATAGGAAACTTACAAGAAAAAAATAAATGTTGCTAGAAGTGAAAACGCTAAAGAAGTTCAAGGTTTAAAACTAGAATTAGTACAACTTATGGAGCAAGGAGATCAAGTAATTAAATCACCTTGGTCATCTTGGCAATTTGGTACTAACTTTATGTATAGTAAATGGAATGGAACATACAAAGGCAGAGGAGATAAGCTAACAGAAGGAGCTATAATAAATAGATTAGCTAATTCTCTTGATCCTCTAGCTAAAAATATAGCAATCCCAAATTTAAAAAAATACTAACTATGGAAGTACAGACTTAAACATTGTAAAAGAACCGAATGCTTCAATTTCTATAACTAAAAAGTACTAACTATGGAAGTACAGACTTAAATATTGTAGAAGAGCCAAAAACCTCAGTTTCTTTTAACTACTGGAATTGAAGACTTAAACATTGTAAAAAGAACCAAATGCCTCAGTTTCTGTAGTAGCTACTGGAATTGCCCCAGTTATTATAGATAAAGGGACTACTAAAAAGCCTCAAGAAAAATAATATTTTTTTAAATTTCCTTTTTTTGAAGAAACAACTGTAAGAGTTCCAAATATTCCAATTATTGATAATTTATATAGAAATATAGATGCTCCTTCCGCTGGTTTTATTGGAAGACAGTTCAATGGAGTAAGCAATAAATACTCATACTGGCATACAGACAATAGTATAGGAGGGGCAGATGGAAATCTATATCAAACTTCTGTAGAAAAAGGAGAAGTACTAAAGAGAAGAGGTGGAACTGTAAACAGAATTCAACTTCAAAAATTATCAAAGAGGACAGATACAAGTAAAAACTGTAAATGTTGATGGTGCAGTTGAACCTCCTAGAGATGCTAATATTTCTGGGGATGTTCCTACATTTTTTTATGTCTCTTGTAGATATACCTTATTCATATTTTTGGAAAAAGATTCAAAACTATCTTTAATAAATGAAAATAATAATGTAGATGAACAAGTATTCATACATTTTTGAATCAAAAGGTAATCCAAATGATAAATTTGATAAGTTAAAAACAGATGGACATATATCAACAGAAGAATTCAATGAAATAAGAAAAGTATACTGACGATACAGACTTCAAAAAATAACCAAGATGGAGAACTATATCATGTAAATAGAGGTACAGTTGAGTTAGGAGGGACAGGAGTAAGATATATCCAAACAAACTTTGCTGGAAATTCAGGAAATAGAGTAAACCTTATAGAAAACCGTGGAAACATTGTTAGTATGAATTACGAAGATGGAAATACTAAGACTAGTTCAAATACTATCTTCGCTTATGCTGGAGATACAGCAACGTCTTATACTGGAACACAAAAATATATGTAAACAATAAAACTGGAAAAATAAGTATGTATGGTGAAAAAAGGATATTTTGGCGTTTTTAGTGCTGATAATGGTGGAAACCCTACTTTGCGTGGGACTCGTGATATATCTTTTATAAATGATGGAGAAGTTAATCTGTATGGTAGAAACAGTATAGGTCTATTTATAGACCCTTATGACAGTGATGAATTCTCTGCAAAATCTAATTTTATTATGAATAAACCAATAAATCTTCAAGGAGACAATAGTGTCGGACTTTATATAGCTATGGTGGAGAGGGATTAAAAAAATGCTAGAAATACTGCTAGATTTGTAATAGGAGCAAAAAGATAATACCACAATTCCAGCTTATGTTCCTGAAAACTCTCTTCTTAATGTAGCAAATAGTAAAAAGGCTAATCATAATAAAGTTGGTGGAGATGAAAAATTTAGCTGAAGAAATAATTGGTATATATTTAAAAAGGATATTATCCAAAAATTACATGTAAAAAGTTCCACAACTAGAAATAGAAAAAAATTTGCTAAAAAAATCTATAGGGATTTTTTTGTAGATAGTGGGGGAAGTCAAAGCCACTGATGGAAATATAGCAATTAAAGGTGGAGAAAATAATATAGCTCTTTATAGTGATCGTGGAGAGATTGATTACACGGGTAATATCAATATAAACAAATCAACACTGGCAGGAGATAAAGGAAATACAAATGGTATTGGAAATATGGGAGTATTTGGGATTTTCTCATCAATCAAAGTAAATGGTAATGTAAATATAGATACAAGAGATACAGTAGCCATTTATTCCCATTATTCAGACATAAATTTAAATGGAAAAACTAACATAAAAATTAAAAAGCTGAAACAACTGGAAAAAAATATAGGAGTTTATGCTAATGGGAATGTTACTCCCTCACCACATGTCGTAAGAGTACAGACTAATCAATCTAAAATAGAAATAGATGGTAAAAAAGATGATGGCACTATTACAAATCAAGGTGTAGCACTTTTATGCAAAAAGATGGTGGAATAATATTTTGCAAATGGAACTTCATTATCAGATGGTCTTTATATGAAAGTCAAAAAAATGGTGGCTCAGCTATTGTTTCTGATGGTGCTACTAGTAATGTGGAAGCAAGATACTCAACTATTGACTATGATGGTGATAGTTATGCCCTATATTCAGTGAATGATGGAAAATATAGATGTAAGAAATTCAAAGATTAGCCTCTATGGTAATTCAACCGGCTTTTGAAAGAAGTGGAGATTTAACAGATCCATTTCCAATAAAATTAACAGATGCTAAATTCTATGTTAATTCTAAGGATGCTGTTATTATGAATTTAAAGAATATTCCATCTTTAAATTTTTCTACTTTAGCAAATACACTTTTTCAAGGAACTCTTAATGGTGCAGAAGTGCATGTAGCAAGTGGGATTAAAAAACTATAAGTTAGCCACTATAGATGGTTTAACTTCATTTGATATAGATAGTGACTATGATAAGAGTAGAGCTCTTAATCTCGCTAATGAAAAAAACAAATGACTATGTCTTAACGAGAAACCTTATAATGAAAAAGAGCTACAATAAATTTAAAAATCAGGAAACAATGTTAGAGCTATATTAAGTAGCAATGATATAGCTGAACTCGGTGAACGAACAGCTATAGGTTTAACAAACTTTGTTGGAAATGGAATTAATTTGGAAACTAATACAAATGTAAATGTTGATAGAACTGATAAAGGGTAATGCTTCAGTTGGTACTGGTTCTGTAGGTCTATATGTAGATGGTGGCGTAGTTAATGTTGATTCAGGTGCAACTATTAATGTTGAAAAAGGAAACAACTTTGCAAATGGTCGTTCAGTTGGTATTTATGCTGTAAGAAATGCAGCAATTAACAATGGTGGAACTGTTAATGTTGGTGGAAAAGGTTCTGTAGGAATTTTTGGAATGGCAAGTAGAATAGATCCTGATGGAAATCCTATCCATGCTACTGGAGGTATAGGAACTAATGTTGAAAATTTAAGCACTGGTGTTATTAATATGGATGGTGAATCTGCTATTGGAATGTATGTTCTTAATAATCATTCATTCGGTTCTGATCCAGTTAATCAAGGACACAATTATGGTGTTATAAATATGTCAGGAAACAATGCTATGGGTATATTATCAACTGGTGGTCAAGTATATAATATGAATACTATAAATATCAATTCTGAACAAGGAGGAATTGGGATATATGCTACAGCTGGAACAGATGATAACCCTCATAGTTCAGATATTGGAAATAGTTCTGGCGGAGTAATAAACTTAAGAAGCTCTGTATCTAAGGATAATCCTAATATAGGAATTTTTACTGAAATTTTTAAAAAGATGGTTATGGTTCCAACTTATCTAATTCAGGAGATATTATTGGTGGAGATAATAACTATGGTATATATGGGGCATATATTTGGCAAGATACTGGTAAAATCAAGTTAGGAAATAATAGTGTAGGAATTTTTGGATTAGCTAATATTGTAGATAGTCCTAGTGAAGTTAATGTAACAGACGGAGAAATAGAAGTTGGAAATAATTCAAAAGGAATCTTTGTTTCAGGAAATTTGCTGCCAATGTAATAAACGGGGCTAAAATGACTATAGGAGACAATTCTTTTGCTTATGTGCTAAAAAACAAAAGAAATTCCTGAAGATCCAATTGCTGGAAATCCTGCTATTCAAAAGTGTTTTAGAAAGTAATTCTACTGATGAAACTAAATTAGGAAATAACAGTACATTTATTTACTCTAGTGATAAAACTGCAACTATTACTAATAGTACTCCATTAAGAACAACTGGTAATAAAAATTATGGTATTTATGCTAGTGGTAATATTACTAACCTAGCAGATATGGACTTTAGCTCTGGAGTTGGAAATGTAGGAATATTAAATGTAAGAGATATAGGTAGCACTACTTCAAAAAGCTGTAAATGGTCAACTAGAGCTGCTACTCAACCAACTATAACTGTTGGAAGAAGTGATATTGCTAATAAAAATTACTCTATTGGAATGGCTGCAGGTTATTTAGATAAAGACGGTGTTTTTAAAAACAAACAGGTCATGTTGAAAACTATGGAAAAATAGATGTAGTTGGAGAAGGTGGTATAGGAATGTATGCTGCTGGAAGTGGTTCAACAGCTATAAATCATATAGGAGCAGAAATTAATTTAAGAAGCTCTGTATCTAAAGATAATCCAAATATAGGAATGTTTACTGAAACTTTAGAAGATGGTTATGGTTCTAACTTGTTTTAATTCAGGGATATTATTGGTGGAGATAATAATTACGGTATATATGGAGCATATATCTGGCACGATACTGGTAAAAATCAAGTTAGGAAACAATAGTGTAGGGATTTTTGGATTAGCTAATATTCTAGATAGTCCTAGTGAAGTTAATGTAACAGATGGAGAAATAGAAGTTGGGAATAATTCAAAAGGAATCTTTGTTTCAGGAAATTCTGCTACCAATGTAATAAACAGGGGCTAAAAATGACTATAGGAGACAATTCTTTTGCTTATGTGCTAAAAACAAAAGAAATTCCTGAAAATCCAATTGCTGGAAATCCTGCTATTCAAAGTGTTTTAGAAAGTAATTCTACTGATGAAACTAAATTAGGAAAATAACAGTATATTTATTTACTCTAGTGATAAAACTGCAACTATTACTAATAGTACTCCATTAAGAACAACTGGTAATAAAAAAATTATGGTATTTATGCTAGTGGTAATATTACTAACCTAGCAGATATGGACTTTAGTTCTGGAGTTGGAAATGTAGGAATATTAAATGTAAGAGATATAGGTAGCACTACTTCAAAAGCTGTAAATGGTCAACTAGGAGCTGCTACTCAACCGACTATAACTGTTGGAAGAAGTGATACTGCTAATAAAAATTATTCTATTGGAATGGCTGCAGGTTATTTAGATAAAGACGGTGTTTTTAAAAGCAAACAGGTCGTATTGAAAACTATGGTAAAATAGATGTTGTTGAAGAAGGTGGTATAGGAATGTATGCTGCTGGAAAGACTTCAGTTGCTATAAATCATCAAAATGCAGAAATCAATTTAAGTGCTAAAGACTCTATTGGGATGTATTTAACAGACTATGCTATTGGAGAAAAACTATGGTACTATAAGAACAGCTCCTAATAATACAAAAAGACGGTATAGTTGGAGTAGTTGCAAATAATGGTGCTATTATCAAAAACTATGGTACTATTGAAATAAGAGGTAAAGAAAAATACAGGAATTCTCTTAACTAATGGTGGAACAAGAGAAGGAAATGATCCAGTTAATTTAGATGGAGCTGAAGGAGTAAAAAGATACAGGAGTTCTTCTACCTGATGTTGGAACAGGAGAACCAACTAAACCAGCTGATTTAGATGGTTCAGAAAGTATAGTTACAGGAGAATTTCAACCAACAGGTAAAAATAATTAAAGACTTAGAAATTGAAACTCTTAAAAAATAACCCAACAACAATTAGAAGAAATGGAAACCCTGTAGTTCCAACTTTTATTGATACTATTGTATCAAGACCAAATGAAGTAATAGCTGGAAGTACAACTTTAGACTTAAGAAACACTACCTTAGCAGAAGCTCCTTCATTGACGAGAGCTAGTTCGCTAGGTATGTATGTTGATACTTCTGGAAGACAATTTACAAATCCTATACAAGGTTTAGAACATTTAACTAATTTAAAAGAGGTTAATTTAATCTATGGAATAGAAGCTACAAACTATACAACTAGTAAAGATATACAAGTTGGAGAAAATATTTTAGAGCCATTTAATGAAGCAATTACAAAAATCTCTAAAAAATAAAAACTAAATTTAACTTAAATTCTGGAAGTTTAACTTGGATAGCAACTGGGACTCAAGATCAAAATACAGGTAAATTTAATGCTGTATACTTATCTAAAATACCTTATACATCTTTTGCTAAAGATAAAAATACATATAACTTTATGGATGGATTAGAACAAAGATATGGAACTAAAGATAGAGCTTCAAGAGAAAAAGCTATATTTGATTAAAAATATGGTCGCACACTTGTGACTCTAGCACTCGTAGGGTGTCAGTCATGAGTTAGACCATTAAGTATAGTCAGCATATATAGAAATATGTATGTAGAGGTAGCAACTTTAAAAAGCTATCCAATACTACTCGAATTGCTGGAAACCCCTAAAAACTAGTATAACTACAACATAGTACCTAAATAAAATATGGTACAAGTGTGAAAGTGGCGAAAGCAGAAAAATATACTAGATGACATAAGGTTAAATCCTAAGTGTTAAGATAATGGGCAATCAGCAGCCAAGACCGAAAGGTAAGGTTCAACGACTATTCCTCCTGAGGGAAGTACACTAAAGCTAGTGGAAGTGGGTAGACCCAAACAGATAAAGCTGTGGATAAGATATAGTCTGTGCTTAATAGAAATATTAAGAAGTTCAAGGCTAATCTCCTTAATTTATTAAGGAGTGTATATGCCAAGAGAACTGCATAAGTGGTAGCGTACTTATGTGAACGACAACCTCCAAAAACGACTGAGTCAGTTTTAGGTTCATATATTTAGAAAAATTTTTACTTTTTTTCATTTTACTTATAGTATAAAAAGTGGTATACTATATATAGGGTAAATGGAGGTGAAATCACATGGAAAAAGCATATAAGTTTAGATTTTTATCCAACTAAAACTCAAATAACAATATTAAATTGTACTTTTTTGGTTGTGTAAGATATGTCTATAATCATTTTTAGATTTAAAACAAGAGTTATATAACAAAGAGAAAAATCTATGTCATATAGTCAATGTAGTAAAGAATTAACAGTTTTAAAAACAAGAGAAAGAATGGTTAAAAGATGTAGATAAATTTTCTTTACAAAAATTCTTTAAAAAGATTTAGATAAAGCCTATAAAAAAACTTTTTTAGTGGAAGTGGCTATCCAAAGTTTAAATCTAAGAAAGATAATAGAAAAATCATACAGAACCAATTATACAAATAATAATATAGAGTTTTTAGATAAATGGATAAAAAGTACCTAAGTTAGGAAGACTAAAAATAAGAGATAAAATAAAACCACAAGGAAGAATAATAAATGTAACAATAACCCAAGTACCTAGTGGAAAATATTATATATCTTTATGTTGTACTGATGTGGAAGTAGAAAAATTAGAAAGTACAAATAAGAATGTTGGAATAGATTTAGGTATAAAGGACTTTTGCGATTACCAGTGATGAAATCTCAATAGAAAATCCAAAAATATTTACAAAAATCTTTGAATAAACTAGCTATATTACAAAGAAAAACTATCACGAAAACCAAAGGGTAGTTCAAATAGAAATAAAGCTAGAATAAAAAGTAGCAAGATTATTTTGAGAAAATATCAAATCAAAGAGAAGATTTTTGCAAAAATTATCAACAATGCTAATAAAAGAATATGATATTATTTGTATGGAAGATTTACAAGTAAAAATATGGTAAAAAAATCATAAATTAGCAAGAAATATTGTAGATGTATCATGGAGTGAATTTAATAGAATACTAAGTTATAAAGCGAAATGGCATGGAAAAACAATAGTAAAGAGTAGATAAATTTTTTTGCAAGTAGTCAAATATGTAATTGTTGTGATATAGAAATGAAGAAGTAAAAGATTTAAGTGTGAGAGAATGGACTTGTCCAGTATGTGGAGCTGTACATAATAGAGATATAAATGCAGCCAAAAAACATATTAAAAGAAGGACTAAAGATATTAGGGATAAGTGCTTAAATATACAATATATGAACCGTAGGAACTATGGGGATAGCTTGGTAAATTTAGTTGGCTAACAGAAGCAACTACTACCCAAGAACCCCTGCGACTCTAGCACTCGTAGGGTGTCAGTCGTGGGAGGTTCAGAAGCTAAATGCAATAGGAAAAGGAGAACCTAGACTATTTGCTCAAGCAGTTGATCAAATGAAAGGTCATCAATATGCTAATACTCAACAAAGAGTACAAGCAACTGCTGATATCTTAAATAAAGAATTTAACTATTTAAGAAATGAATGGTCTAATCTAACTAAAAGACTCTAATAAGATTAAGACTTTTGGAGCTAGAGGAGAATACAATACTAAGACTGCTGGTATCGAAGATTACAAGAGCAATGCTTATGGAGTAGCTTATGTTCATGAAGATGAAACTGTAAGACTTGGAGAATCAACAGGTTGGTATGCAGGTATGGTTCATAATAAGTTGAAATTCAAAGACTTTGGAAGATCTGAAGAAGAAATGCTACAAGGAAAACTTGGAATATTTAAATCAGTTCCATTCGATGAAAATAACAGCTTAAACTGGACAATATCTGGAGATATATCTGTAGGATACAATAAAAATGCATAGAAAAATACTTAGTAGTAGATGAAAATTTTCAATGCTAAATCTAGATATAATACTTATGGAGTAGGTCTAAAGAATGAAATAAGTAAAAGAATTTAGATTGAGTGAAGGTTTCTCAGTAAGACCTTATGCTGCTCTAGGTTTAGAATATGGAAGAATATCTAAGATAAAAAGAAAAAAATCAGGTGAAATGAAATTAGAAGTTAAGAGTAATGACTACTTATCAGTAAGACCTGAAATAGAAGTGAACTTGCTTATAAACATTACTTTGGAGCTGGTGCATTCAAGGCTGCTGTTGGAGTAGCTTATGAAAATGAACTAGGAAGAGTTGCAAATGCTCATAATAAAGCTAGAGTAGCTAATACTTCTGCCGATTGGTATGATTTAAGAGGTGAAAAAGAAGATAGAAGAGGTAATGTTAAGCTTGACTTAAATGTTGGTTTAGAAAGTGAAAGATATGGAGTAACTGCTAATGTAGGTTACGACACTAAAAGGTGAAAAACCTAAGAGGTGGAGTAGGATTAAGAGTTAAATTCTAATCTTTCAATTAATTCAACACTAACCCTAGTGTATATAGATTATTATTTCCCTAAGAAGAAGACTGAGAAATCGGTCTTTTTCTTCTTTTTAAATATGTAAATTACTGAACCTCCCACGACTGACACCCTACGAGTGCTAGAGTTGCGGGTTCCAAAATCTTTAAAAATTTTCTAAGAAGTTTGATAGCTTTACACTACCCTTATTCTTTTAGGTGTGTTCAGCTCACCTCTATTGTATAGGACGCTTAAGTCCACAACTTTACTTTTTCTTAGAATATTTAATGCTCCATTACAATCTGCATTTATTAGTTTACCTGCGCTTGTTTTGATATAGTCCTCTTTTTATTCTTTTTCCCCTGAATATATATTCTTGTCGATTTTTCTTTATCATATGCTGGAATTTCATCTCCATCAAAGAAACTTGCTTTTGATGTATAACTCTCTTCTTGTAGTTTAAATTCTATTCCATATAGTTTACATAGATATATTAATTTATCTCTAATTTTCCATATGGTATATTTACAAAGCTCTGATTATTTATACTTCCAATATTTGAATTTCTTTGAAAAATCTTCATTATATCCTAGAACTAATTTTCCTATATCACTATTAAGACAATAATTTATAATTATTCTTGCTGCTTTTGAAAGATAATCATTTATGCGATTATTTCTCTTTCTAGTTATTCTCTTTTTGCCTTAATGTTGTGCGCTCAATCTTTTGCTTATCTTTTTATACTTTGTAATTTTGCATTTATCTTATTATAGTATTGATTTATTGATTTTAATTTTCTACCATCTATTATGAATGAAGCTCCAGTATTTGTAACACAAGTACAAAGATTGTCTATACCTAAATCAATTCCTAGTACGTTATTTTTCATTTAATTCCTTTGAATTTCTTTTCCTTCATAAGTATATTGAATTTCAAAGTACCTAGAATGTTGTTTGGGTATTATTCTAATCTCTTTTTATCTTCTTGCCTTTTTAATACTGGTGGTAGCTTTTATTGCGATTTCCTTATGTGTCTTTCTAAATGAATTTGAATAAGGAACTATCAGCATATCATCTTTTAATCTAACAAAACCTATAACAAGAGTTGTAAAACCATCTTTAGCAAGATAATTAGGTAATTTTATTTTACCATTATATTGACTATTCTTAGCAAGTTTTAAAAGTGCAAAGAATGATTTAAAAACTTTCATCTACTTCTTTCAAAATTTAGTTTGAGCCATATTAGAATTTAACTTCTTGTAATTCTCACTATTTTTAAGCATTTTATAGTTTTCATTATAGCTTAAATACTTTTTATTTTTAAAAATAGTGTTGTCTAACATTATATACAGCTTGATTCTTTAAATTCTTAGCTATATGACACAAAATATTTTAAAAGCTCTAAAGTCTTTTTACTAAGATGTTTTTACTTGTTGTTTTAATGTTAAATACATATATAATCACCTCCTTTTCATCAGAAATATTATACCATATATTCTACATTCAGTCTACTAAAAAGTAATGTTATTTATTTATTTTTAAACATTTTTAAAGTTTTTAAAACCCCACAACAGTGGGAAGCGTTGTTCACATAAGTGCGCTACTACTTATGCAGTTCTCTTGGCATATACACTCCTTAATAAATTAAGGAGATTAGCCTTGAACTTCTTGTTATCTCTAACAAGCACAGACTATATCTTATCCATAGTGTATCTCAACACCTTAGGTGAAACCACTTCCAATACCAATCGCTTGTATTGTACTCCCCTCACGAGGGATAGTCGTTGAACTTTCCTTTTCAGGCTTAGCTGCTGATTGTCTATTATCATAATGTTTAGGATTTAACCTTGCACCATCTAGTATATTTTTTCTGCTTTCGCCACCATCACACCTATACCATCACTTAGGTATTATGTTGTGGTTATACTAGCTTTAAGAGTTCCCAGCAATTCAGTTTCTTTGTTGCACGGTTTTGCTCCGTGTCTACATACAAGTTTCCCTATATGCTTACTAAAATTTTCGTGCAATTCATACCCTACGAGTACATGTCTCATGACTAACACCCTACGAGTGCTAGAGTCACGAGTGTTCTTGTACTATTTAATAAAAAGTAAAAAATAGTTCGTTACTGAGTAGACTTCTTAAATAATATCCTGCTACTTGCCTGCCATTAGTGTTTCAGGAGCTCCGAAATGCTCCTTCAACAATAATGGACGTCGCAGTAGCTAAGTCTATTTAATCTATATATGAATTTTTTTCAGTATTTCTACTTTTTATTCCTGTCTTATGATTTGCTTTTTAAAGATAGTAAACTATCTTGTGAAATTATAAGACTTGGAATAGTATGTCCGCAGTCGAAGTTATAAATAATAGGATAATTTCTTTTTCCTAATACTTCCTTAATAATATCTATATATTCAAGATTTGAATTTTTTTATTGTTATATACTTCTGGTTTTCCAAATATAAGTCCTTTTACTCCTTCAAAAACTCCACTCAATTTTAAAGTATTCAAGTTTCTTTTCTTCTGAATCTATTGTAGCATTCATTTCTTCAAGAATTAATATTTTATCTTTTAAAAACTTGGAACATATTCAGTTGCAAGAAGCGACACTAAAGTATCTATATTAGCAATGATAACTTCCCCTTCAGTTTCTC